>OGSL01000007.1_pt1 | contig 233744 bp, 224 predicted proteins | sample 1573881 | NCBI WGS metagenome assembly OGSL01 (sample SAMN03295838, study PRJEB24534) | human gut metagenome | isolation source: fecal sample 6 from infant 5 | host: Homo sapiens | place: USA: Pittsburgh, PA | collected 2014-07 | reverse complement strand
GTACTAATGAACCGTGAGGCTTAACCTTACAACGCCGAAGATGTTTTGGCGGATTTGAGAAGATTTTCAGCTTAGATACAGATTAACAGAATTTGCCTGGCGGCTTTAGCGCGGTGGTCCCACCTGACCCCATGCCGAACTCAGAAGTGAAACGCCGTAGCGCCGATGGTAGTGTGGGGTCTCCCCATGTGAGAGTAGGGAACTGCCAGGCATCAAATAAGTGAAAAGGCCATCCGTAAGGATGGCCTTTTTGCGTTTCTGCGCTATACAAACTAATCCCCCAACGCCCTGCTTATACGGTAAACTACCTGCGTTTTTGCATCAGGATAGCGTCTATGAACCACTCCCTTAAGCCCTGGAATACCTTTGGTATTCAACGCAATGCTAATCACATTGTCCGTGCCGATACTGCACAGCAGTTGCTGAATGCATGGCAAAGCGCAACCGAAAAAAACGAACCCGTACTGATTCTGGGCGAAGGAAGTAATGTCCTGTTTCTCGACGATTTTGCGGGAACAGTGATCGTTAACCGCATCATGGGAATTGATGTGGAAGAGCGCGCCGATAGCTGGCACTTGCACGTGGGGGCCGGAGAAAACTGGCATCACCTGGTGCAATTTACCCTTGAAAAAGGGATGCCAGGCCTGGAAAACCTTGCGCTTATTCCGGGCTGCGCGGGATCATCACCGATTCAAAACATCGGTGCCTATGGCATCGAGCTGAAACATGTCTGTGAATACGTCGACTGCATCGAACTGGCGACTGGAACGGCTAAGCGTTTAACCGCAGAACAGTGCCGTTTTGGCTACCGTGACAGTATCTTCAAACATGAATATCAGGATCGCTACGTGATTGTCGCCGTGGGCCTGCGCCTGTCGAAGAACTGGCAGCCCGTACTGACCTACGGTGATTTAACGCGTCTCGATCCGGCTACCGCCACCCCCCGCGATGTGTTTGACTCGGTTTGTCATATGCGCATGACCAAGCTTCCCGACCCAAAAGTAAATGGAAATGCCGGAAGTTTCTTCAAAAACCCGGTGATCGACAGCGAAAAGGCAAAGGTCTTCCTTGAAGGATGGCCCGCAGCACCACATTACCCTCAGGCAGATGGCAGCGTGAAGCTGGCTGCGGGATGGCTTATCGATCAATGCCAGCTAAAAGGCACTTCGGTCGGAGGCGCTGCCGTTCATCAGCAGCAGGCTCTGGTACTGATCAATCAACATGATGCGAGCAGTGATGACGTGGTCAAACTGGCTCATTATGTTCGTGAACGTGTGGGTGAAAAGTTTAACGTCTGGCTGGAGCCAGAAGTCCGCTTCATTGGCCGCACAGGTGAAGTGAATGCCGTGGAGACCATCGCGTGAAAGACAATACCATCCCGTTAACCCTGATTAGCATCCTCGCGGATGGGGAGTTTCACTCTGGCGAGCAGCTGGGTGAGCAGCTGGGCATGAGCCGAGCAGGCATTAATAAACATATCCAGACCCTCCGCGACTGGGGTGTCGATGTCTTTACCGTTCCTGGAAAAGGGTACAGCCTGCCGGAACCCATTCAATTGCTGAATGAAGACGTGATTCGTAGCCAGATTGGGCACGGCAATGTTGCGGTGCTGCCGGTGATTGACTCAACGAACCAGTATCTTCTGGATCGTCTGCCTGAACTGAAATCCGGCGATGCCTGCGTTGCAGAGTATCAGCAGGCCGGGCGTGGTCGCCGAGGGCGAAAATGGTTCTCGCCCTTCGGTGCCAACCTTTACCTGTCCATGTACTGGCGACTCGATCAGGGCCCTGCCGCAGCGATTGGCCTGAGTCTGGTCATCGGGATTGTCATGGCAGAGGTGCTACACGATCTGGGCGCCGATCGGGTGCGTGTTAAATGGCCTAACGATCTTTACCTGAACGATCGTAAACTTGCCGGTATTCTGGTCGAACTGACGGGAAAAACGGGCGATGCGGCGCAAATCGTGATTGGCGCGGGCCTCAATATGGTCATGCGTAACGTACAAAACGATGTGGTCAACCAGGCCTGGACGAATCTCCAGGAGGCGGGGATCGTCATCGATCGTAACATCCTTGCCGTGCGTATGATTAAAGAGTTGCGTAGTTCACTGACGCTTTTTGAACAGGAAGGGCTCGCAACGTTCCTGTCTCGTTGGGAAAAACTGGACAACTTCATCAATCGCCCGGTGAAATTACTGATTGGTGATAAAGAGATCTACGGCATTTCCCGCGGGATTGACGCTCAGGGCGCGTTGCTCCTGGAACAGGATGGCGTGATCAAGCCCTGGATGGGCGGTGAAATTTCACTGCGAAGTGCCGAATAACCGAATGGGGTGAATGATGCGAAAACCCGTCTGCGCGACCCTGGTTGTGATGATGAGTTTGCTGTTCTCTCCTCTCTCGCAGGCGAGTCAGGCCTGGGAGAGTTACAAGGCGCGCTTTTTCAAACCGGAAGGCCGCATTGTTGATACCGGCAACGGCGACGTTTCGCATACGGAAGGTCAGGGTTTCGCCATGTTAATGGCGGTGGCTAACGACGATAAAGCCACGTTCGATAAGCTCTGGCAATGGACCAACAGGACACTAAAGAACAACGAAAATGGTCTGTTTTACTGGCGTTATAACCCCGCGGAGTCCAATCCGGTCGCTGATAAAAACAACGCCACAGATGGCGATGTCCTGATTGCATGGGCGTTGTTAAAAGCCGATGCGCGCTGGCATGACAAACGCTACAGCGCCGCATCGGATGCGATTACGAAAGCATTGATTGACCACAACGTAATCCGCTATGCGGGTTACCGCGTGATGCTGCCCGGCGTACAGGGATTTAAGCTTGAGGGTGAAGTGGTCCTTAATCCTTCCTATTTTGTGTTTCCGGCCTGGCAGGCCTTTGCCGGACGCAGTCATTTGCCGGTCTGGCGTGAATTGATAAAGGACGGGAAACGTCTGCTGGGAAAAATGGGATCGGGTAAAGCGAATCTACCGACAGACTGGGTTTCGCTGGCATCCGCGGGCAAGCTGACGCCGGCCAAAGACTGGCCACCGCGAATGAGCTACGATGCGATTCGTATTCCGCTGTACATAGCCTGGTCTGATAAACAAAGCCCGCTGCTGACGCCCTGGAAAGCCTGGTTTGGTCAGTTCCCACGGGAACATACACCCGCCTGGGTTAACGTCACGACCAACGAATACGCGCCCTATATGATGGAAGGCGGTCTGCTGGCGGTCAGGGATTTAACGATGGGTCAGCCATCCGGCGAACCGGAAATCACCTCTAAAGACGACTACTATTCGGCAAGTCTGAAAATGCTGGTATGGATTTCAGCGCAATAATAACGCACTGACAATCCCCTCTCCCTACAGGGGAGAGGGGTAAATCCTTTATTGCGGATACGGTACCCAATCTCCGCCGTTCAGACGAACGTACGGTTTGTTCTGGTACTGAATCACCACAGCATTCGCGTTTTCGGAGACCTCTGCCGTTTGCGGCAGGTTGCTGGTGAGCTGATTCCAGTTCACGCTATCTTCCACAAACAGCTTCCCGTCCACGGCACGGGCAACCAGTTCTGAAATTGCCAGATAGCTGGTTGGCTGTGTAATCTCAATCGGCGCGCCCTGGTGCGGAGCCTTCATACCAAAGAATTTAATGCCCGCAGGCACGTTGGTAATGGACGGGCTTGGAATATCACGCAGACCTGACACCTGCATTCTGTCGCCTTTCAGCGCGCCACCCTGTTCAGGCACGACAACCACCATCACTTTACGGCCTGATTTTTCCAGCTCAGTGAAGAACGCATCCAGCTCGTCGAAGAATTTCTGCGCACGCACTTTATAATCTGCCGTTTTGCTCACGCCCGGGAAGTGGTTACCATCGTGAAGCGGCAGGGTGTTAAAGAACGTCGCACTGCGCGGGTTGCTGTCTTTTTCGATGGTTTGCAGCCAGCGCTGCAGTACGGCTGTATCGTCGTAAACAGGTGAACCGTCGAAGCCGAGCAGAGTAACGGGAAGCCCGGTTTGATCCATCAGCGGTGCCTGCATGCCACCCTGTTCACGCACCTCTTTCAGGAAGTTACCGAACTGGCCGTTATGTCCCAGCATCAGATGCTGCGTAAAGCCCAGCTTCGCGAGGTTATCGAACAGATAACACTGATTCCCTGCCGGCTGGTACAGGTTTTTATGCGATGTCTGACCGCAGCTTGCACGCAGCAGGCGAATCGCTGCCGGGCCGCTGTATGAGGTGGCAGAGTTGAAATCTTTAAACTGGATATCGAAATGAGACCACAGTGGGTGAGACATTAATCCGGCTGCATCCACATCGGCCCAGGAGAGGGAACAGATGTTAATCACCAGCAGCTCAAACGGTTGAGCATCTGCCGGCAGTGCATCCGGGAATTTCGTCTGTCGCTTATCTTCTGCGGTATAGAAGCTGGAAAGCCACGCATTGAGGTTGGTGGAGGTCGGCGGTGCGGTCTGGGTTGGAATATCACCTACCACAGGCGTATCGCCTGCCGTGGTAACAGTAGCCGCTGCGCTTCCACCCGTGGTGGTCACCGTGGTGGTTGGTTGACCGGCAGGCCACAGGGAGAAGTTCGGTCCTGCCAGCGTCAGCACGTTAAGCCAGATCATAATGGCGACAACAAACACCGTGACGCGGATCCACTGCGACAAGAACAGCCAGGCCACCAGCAGGACAAAGATAGCGCCAATCATCTGCCAGTTAATAAAACGCTCAACCAGATCAAGCATGTAGTCTGCACTGAAGCCCGCGACCTGTGACCCCTGGCTCATTATGCTGTCCGGACCCGGTAGCCAGGTATCGTGCCAGAACAGCGCAAAGCCGACGGGGATGGCTACCCAGTGACGTAAACGATGCAGCCTGATATTCGGCAACGGCATCAGCAGGAAGGCCATAAAGACCAGGTTAAGCAGGGGATGGAAATTCAGATAGCCTGCCCAGAGCAAACCAAACTTCACCAGAAAGTAAAAGTTCCAGCCGGAAAGGCCGCGCCAGTATTGCCAGAGCGGCGAGGGTGACGAAGCGGTATAGGTAGAATTAGTCATGTTTTCGGTCTGCCTTGACGTGTGATGCCCGTGTCAGTGTTCCGGCTGGTTTTACATAGCGAGGTTTTATAAACATCACTCTGGCCGTATCACGGATACGACGTATGGAATGGCGCGCATAGTAGCCAAGCGGGAAAAAGATCAGCGCACAGAATACGACCAGTTGAATAATATCGCTGATATTCATGATGGTACGTTCTCCCCATTCTCGGTTAATAAGCGATGGGGTTCCGGAACCCGACGCCAGACATGGCCGTCATGTCTGGCATTGAGAATCGGTTTTGCATCGCTGGTGATCGCCAGCGGTTTAACCCATTGTTCAGGCTGAAGTGCGCGCATCTGCACCAGCTCCGCGCTGATAGCATTATCTTCGAACCAGATCATACGGTTTGAGAAAATATCCCCGGTAGGCAGGGGAAAGATGTGGTTAAGCGCGGTATCAAGATCGTTCACCCGGCAGAAGGACAAAAATAGCACCAGGCGATTGTCGCCAATGGTCATGATGTCCCCTGTACGATTCGGACGACATAAGGTGAGAGCCTGTTCAACGCGGATACCCGGAACAGGACGCAGGGCAACCATCACCCCTTTCCCGTCCGCAGGAAGTAGCGTGTTGCTCATCATATTGCCGACGGCGTCGCAGAAGTTATCCCATTTCTGGTATCCGCGCAGCTTCATCGGCTGCGTCATGGAGAGCAAGGTGGAAATGTCTTCCGGCACATGGCGGCTGAACTGCTGGCCCTGAACGCTTTCGATTAGCGTCAGGCAGCGTGACAGCGGCGCATTCCATGGAACAACCATATTTGCGCCGCAGCCAAGCAGCAGACGCTCATCGGTGGCGCGCAGGCTGGTATTGTTTTCCCGCACCACAATTTTTAATGCGCTGCCGCGCTGGCGACGTAAGGTATGAATTTGTCTCGCCAGCGTCTCAATCTGGTTATTTTGCATCAACGAGAAAACAAGGGTTGCCGCCTGGGTTGTACGAGCTTCATGAAAAAGCGCTTCGTTAGACTCAAACAGCGACCAGTTTTCCGACAGCGCGGGCGCGCCCTCTAAAACCGCAATATGGCTCAGGATGCGTTTTTCATCACTGCGCGGCTGCACAACCGTTTCTTCCTGCTGTGCCAGGTGCCATTTCCCCTCACTCTGTTTCAGGGTCAGCTGTTGCCTGGCGCTCACGCCTTTTTCATTACACCAGAAAGCAATATCGTAGAGATAGCTGCCTACCTGGTCACGCAGACTGGCCAGACCGAACAGGGAGCGATATTCACCCATTAAAAGTGAAAACAACTTGTCATTATTACTGCCGGGATTGACGACCAATAGCGTGCAATTTTGAAATTTTGCCCATTTATTGATTTTTTCCAGCCACGGCAGCAGTTTTTCAGCAGGGATATTTTGCAGGACGTTATTTGCGCATTTAAGAATCACTAAATAGTGATCCGGATCAATGGAGCACTGAACGTCGCGGGACAAAAAGTATAGACTATCCACTTCTGCTGACATGGAAAATAAGCGCACGGTTTGCGGTCCGTCGTCACTTTCCAGCGTGATAATTTTCTTCGGCTCTTCGCCCATGCTAATGACAGCCACGCGGGAATCCTTATCCTGGGCGGCAATTGTCTGGTTTACCAGACTGATGGCATCTTCATTACGGTCGGTATTAATCCACCAGACTCCACCGACTGGCATGTGGCTCAATTCGTCCCATAATGACTGGATGCCAATAGAAAATATGGAGTCCACGGTGTCCCTCTTTTCGTCTAATTTATCTGTATCTCAGTTTACTAGCGAAAGCGTAGAAATAAACCTAACATTGAAATTAAAGAACATCAGATTTAGCATGTAAATGAAATTTGTCAGGGCAGGACGCCCCGCAACTTCTGAGCGTGCGATTTTCCTCAAAGGGATGGCAGAAAAATGGATAATAACGAACCCGGAACCCCAGTCGACTCGACCCTGGGCTATACATTCCAAAACGATTTTCTGGCGCTGACGCAGGCCTTTTCTTTACCTGAAATAGATTACACCGATATTTCCCAGCGGGAACAGTTGGCCGCGGCTATTAAACGCTGGCCATTATTAGCTGAATTCGCCCATCAACAATAAGGGAGCCATTGATGGCCATACTCGGATTACAGGGTGTCCGTGGCGGTGTGGGTACCACATCCGTTACCGCGGCGCTGGCGTGGTCATTACAGCTTTTAGGTGAATCGGTGTTGGTGATTGACGCCTGCGCCGATAATTTGCTGCGTATGTCGTTCAACGTCGACTTCACTCGTGAAGCGGGTTGGGCACGCGCGTTGCTTGATGATAAAGACTGGCGGGATGCAGGGCTGCGCTATACCTCTCAGCTTGATTTACTGCCTTTTGGTCAGCTCACCACCACCGAACGTGAGAATGAAGCCGCTTATCAGCGGTTGTTTTCGCAGTTCACGCTTGCATTGCAAAGTCTGAAAGAAAAAGGCCACTACCAGTGGATCCTGGTGGATCTGCCGCACGGCGCCGGGACGTTAACCCGGCAGCTTATCGCGCAGTGCGATCATGTTCTCTCCATCGTCAACGTGGATGCAAATTGCCATATTCGTCTGCATCAACAGGGGCTGCCGCAAAATGCGCACCTCCTGATTAACGACTTACGCATCGGGAGCCAGATCCAGGACGATCTCTACCAGGTCTGGCTACAGAGTCAGCGTCGCCTGCTACCCATTGTGATTCACCGGGATGAAGGAATGGCAGAATCCCTGGCCTCCAAGCAGCCGCTCGGCGAGTACCGCAGCGATTCCCTGGCGGCAGAAGAGATCCTCACGCTGGCTAACTGGTGTCTGCTGAACTTCGCCAACGCGGCGGAGCCGGCAGGGAGTTCGGTATGAGTCGACTCGCCAGTTGGTTCCTTATCCCGCCGGTTAATGCGCGTCTGAGCGAACGCTACCGACATTTTCGTCGGCATGGTGCGTCGGCATTCAGTGCCGCGCTTGGCTGTTTCTGGATGATTATGGCCTGGATGTTCATTCCGCTTGAACATCCGCGCTGGCAGCGCATACGTGCGCACCATAATGAATTATATCCACACATTAACCCTGACCGGCCGCGGCCTTTGGATCCGGCGCGTTATCTCATTCAGGCCGTCTGGCTGGTCGTCACCTCGTCACAGCGAGAATGCCAGACGCCGCACTGGCGCAGTTTCTCCCGCGTTCAACAGCTGCGCGAGCGCTATCACCAGTGGCTGGATAAATTGCCTGACAGCGTGACCGACAAAACCAGCCATCTGGATAATCAAAAAGAGCTCGGGCACCTCCACCCGGGCCTGCGGCGTTTTATCCTCGGCGTGATTGTCGTGTTCTCACTGATTCTGGCGCTGGTCTGTATTACGCAACCCTTCAATCCCCTGGCGCAGTTCACCTTCCTGATCCTGCTGTGGGGCGTGGCGTTGCTGGTGCGTCGTATTCCGGGCCGCTTCTCGGCGCTGATGCTGATTGTGCTGTCGCTGACCGTTTCCTGCCGCTATATCTGGTGGCGTTACACCTCAACGCTGAACTGGGACGACCCGGTGAGTCTGGTCTGCGGTCTGATTCTGCTGTTTGCCGAAACCTATGCCTGGATTGTGCTGGTGTTGGGGTATTTCCAGGTCATCTGGCCGCTCAATCGCCAGCCCGTACCGCTGCCGAAGGACACCACGACGTGGCCGACTGTCGATCTCTTCGTCCCAACCTACAACGAAGACCTGAGCGTGGTGAAAAACACCATTTATGCTGCGCTCGGCATCGACTGGCCGAAAGATAAACTCAAGGTCTGGATCCTGGATGACGGCAACCGCCCAGCGTTCCGCCAGTTCGCGGAAGAGGTCGGCGTCGAATACATCGCCCGTCCGACGCACGAACATGCTAAAGCCGGTAACATCAATAACGCGCTGAAGTATGCCACCGGGGAGTTTGTCTCGATCTTTGACTGCGACCACGTACCTACGCGATCATTCCTGCAGATGACCATGGGCTGGTTCCTGAAAGAGAAAGAGCTGGCGATGATGCAGACGCCGCACCACTTCTTCTCGCCGGACCCGTTTGAACGCAACCTTGGCCGTTTCCGTAAGACCCCGAACGAAGGCACGCTGTTCTATGGTCTGGTGCAGGATGGTAACGACATGTGGGACGCCACGTTCTTCTGCGGCTCCTGTGCGGTTATCCGCCGTAAACCGCTGGATGAAATTGGCGGTATTGCCGTCGAAACGGTGACTGAAGATGCGCACACCTCGTTGCGTCTGCACCGTCGGGGTTATACCTCGGCCTATATGCGTATTCCTCAGGCCGCCGGTCTGGCGACGGAATCGCTCTCGGCGCACATTGGTCAGCGTATTCGTTGGGCGCGCGGCATGGTGCAGATTTTCCGTCTCGATAATCCACTGATAGGGAAAGGGCTCAAGCTGGCGCAGCGTCTCTGCTACGTCAACGCCATGTTCCACTTCTTATCAGGCATCCCGCGGCTGATCTTCCTGACCGCGCCGCTGGCGTTCCTGCTCCTTCACGCCTATATCATCTACGCCCCGGCGCTGATGATTGCGCTGTTTGTTCTGCCGCACATGATCCACGCGAGCCTGACGAACTCGAAGATTCAGGGTAAATATCGCCATTCCTTCTGGAGTGAAATCTACGAAACGGTGCTGGCCTGGTACATTGCGCCGCCAACGATGGTGGCGCTGATCAACCCGCATAAAGGGAAATTCAACGTCACCGCGAAGGGGGGGCTGGTGGAAGAGGAGTACGTCGACTGGGTGATCTCCCGTCCGTATATCTTCCTGGTGTTGCTGAACATCGTTGGCGTCATCGCCGGTATCTGGCGTTACTTCTACGGCCCTGAAAATGAAATCCTGACCGTCTTTGTGAGTATGGCCTGGGTCTTCTACAACCTGATTATTCTTGGCGGCGCGGTGGCGGTGTCGGTGGAGAGTAAACAGGTTCGTCGCGCGCATCGCGTTGAAATCTGCATGCCTGCGGCGATCGCCCGTGAAGATGGCCATCTCTTCTCGTGTACAGTGCACGACTTCTCTGACGGTGGTCTGGGGATCAAAATTAACGGCCAGGCGAAAGTGCTGGAAGGGCAAAAAGTTAACCTGCTGCTTAAGCGCGGACAGCAGGAGTATGTCTTCCCGACGCAGGTAGCGCGTGTGGCGGGCAATGAAGTCGGTCTGCAACTGATGCCGTTGACCAAAAAGCAACACATTGATTTTGTGCAGTGTACGTTTGCCCGTGCGGATACATGGGCTCTCTGGCAGGACAGCTTCCCGGAAGATAAACCTCTGGAAAGCCTGCTGGATATTCTGAAGCTGGGGTTCCGTGGCTATCGTCACCTTGCAGAATTTGCCCCGTCGTCGGTGAAATTAATTTTCCGGTCACTTACTTCGCTGGTTTCCTGGGTCGTATCGTTCATTCCTCGTCGTCCTGAGCGGGATGAGGCGAAGCAGGCGGACCCGGTTATGGCTCAACAATGATGATAACGCGATGAAAACAAAACTTTCCTGGTTATGTGCAGTGGCAATGGGGATGAGTGCGCTCCCCGCAACAATGGCTAACGCAGAGCCTGATAACGCAGCGGCAACGCCTGCGCCAACAGTGCCTGTGGTCGCGCAGGCAACCGATCCGGTTATTACTGCCGCGCCCGGTCAAACAGAAAATGTCATTCCGAACCAGCCAACGGAGGGGAACACTCTACCCGCCGAGAACCCGGTTATCGGACAGGTGATGCCGGGTGTTCGGGGGGCGAATGCGCCCGTTGTCGCGGAAAATGCCCCGTCACGCGACGTCAAGCTGACCTTCGCGCAAATCGCGCCGCCGCCAGGCAGCATGGTGTTGCGCGGCATCAACCCTAATGGCGGCATTGAATTTGGCATGCGCAGCGATGAAGTCGTCTCGAATGCCGTGCTGAACCTTGAATATACCCCGTCGCCGTCCCTGCTGCCGACCCAGTCTCAGTTGAAGGTTTACCTGAACGATGAGCTGATGGACGTACTGCCGGTTACCAAAGAACAACTGGGTAAGAAAACGCAGGCGCAGGTGCCGATTAACCCGCTGTTCATTACCGACTTTAACCGCATTCGTCTGGAGTTTGTGGGTCACTACCGCGATGTCTGTGAAAACCCGGCCAGCAACACGCTGTGGATGGACATCGGGCGTAACTCCTCGCTGCAGATGACCTATCAGTCCCTGGCGCTGAAGAACGATCTCTCCGCCTTCCCGGTGCCGTTCTTCGATCCTCGTGATAACCGTCCGCTCACGCTGCCGATGGTGTTTGCGTCGTCCCCGGACGTAACCGAGCAGCTGGCGGCCACCATTGTGGCTTCCTGGTTTGGTTCGCGTTCCGGCTGGCGCGGTCAGAATTTCCCGGTGATGTATGACAAAATGCCGGACAGAAACGCGATTGTATTTGCCACTAACGCGAAACGTCCTGCCTTCCTGCGCGATCATCCTGAAGTCAAAGCGCCAACCATTGAGATGGTCAGCCACCCGGATAACCCGTACGTGAAGCTGCTGGTGGTCTTTGGTCGTGACGATAAAGATCTGGTCCAGGCGGCAAAAGCGATTGCCCAGGGCAACGTTCTTTTCCGCGGCAACAGCGTCGTGGTGGACGAGGTCAAGCCGCTGCTGGCGCGTAAACCTTATGATGCGCCAAACTGGGTGCGTACCGACCGTGTCGTGACGTTTGGTGAGCTGAAAACCTATGAAGAGCAGCTGCAGGCGTCCGGGCTTGAACCCTCGCCAATTAGCCTGTCACTGAACCTGCCGCCGGATCTGTACCTGCTGCGTACCAACGGCATCGATATCAATCTTAACTACCGTTACACCGCGCCGGCGACGAAAGACAGCTCGCGCATGGATATCAGCCTGAATAACCAGTTCCTGCAATCGTTCAGCCTGCAAAGTACCCAGGACACTAACCGACTGATGCTTCGCCTGCCGGTGCTGCAGGGGCTGCTGGACGGTAAAACGGATGTCTCCATTCCGGCACTGAAGCTTGGGGCAATCAACCAGCTGCGTTTTGACTTCCAGTACATGAACCCGATGCCTGGCGGTTCGGTGGATAACTGCATCACCTTCCAGCAGGTTCAGAACCACGTTGTCATCGGCGATGAGTCGACCATCGACTTCTCGAAGTACTATCACTTCCTGGCGATGCCGGATCTGCGCGCCTTTGCTAATGCAGGCTTCCCGTTCAGCCGCATGGCCGATCTCTCTGAGTCCATCGTTGTGATGCCAAAAGCGCCAAACGAAGGTCAGGTGACAACCCTGCTTGATACCATAGCAACCGTTGGGGCCCAGACGGGATTGCCGGCAATTAACGTCACGTTGACGGACGATGGCAGCCAGATCCAGAACAAAGACGCTGACATCATGGTCATCGGTACGATTCCGGATAAGCTGAAGGATGATAAGCGTATCGATCTGCTGGTGAAAGCCACGGAGTCCTGGGTTAACACCCCGCTGCGCCAGACCGATTTCCCGAGCATCATGCCGGATGCGAACGATCGCCAGGCCAGCGCGCAAACGGCCGTCACCTCTCAGGGGGCGATGGCTGCGGTAGTGGGCTTCCAGTCACCTTATAACGATCAGCGTAGCGTGGTGGCGCTTCTGGCGGACAGCCCGCGTGGCTATGAACTGCTGAATACGGCGATGAACGACAGTGGTAAACGTGCCGCGATGTTTGGCTCTGTGTCGGTGATCCGTGAGTCTGGCGTCAACAGCCTGCGCGTGGGTGATGTGTACTACGTCGGCCATCTGCCGTGGTTCGAACGCCTGTGGTATGCGCTGTCTAACCATCCGGTTCTGCTCGCCATCCTGGCCGCGGTCAGCGTGGTCTTGCTGGCATGGGTGCTGTGGCGTCTGCTGCGTATCATCAGCCGTCGTCGCCTCAACCCGGATGAGTAAGATGTGATGAAAGCCTTTCGCTGGTGTGCAGTAGCAGCGTTGATGCTGGCGGCGCTTCCTCTTCGCGCCGCCTGTACCTGGCCTGCCTGGGAGCAGTTCAAAAAGGATTACATCAGCGAGGGTGGACGCGTCATTGATCCCAGTGACACGCGCAAAATTACGACGTCGGAAGGGCAAAGCTATGCGTTGTTCTTTGCTCTGGCCGCCAACGACCGCCGCGCGTTTGAGCAAATACTGACATGGACGCGCGATAACCTTGCCGGCGGTAATCTCAACGACCATCTGCCTGCCTGGCTCTGGGGGCAGAAAGACAAAGAAAACTGGGCGGTGATTGACACCAACTCCGCCTCAGATGCCGATGTCTGGATCGCCTGGTCACTGCTTGAAGCGGGCCGGTTATGGAAACATCCGGACTACACCCGCACGGGTAAGGCGCTGTTGAAACGCATTGCCGGTGAGGAAGTGGTGAAAGTACCAGGGCTCGGCGCCATGCTGCTTCCGGGTAAAGTCGGTTTTGCTGATGAAAACGCCTGGCGCTTTAACCCCAGCTATCTTCCTCCGCAGTTAGCAAGCTATTTCACCCGCTTTGGTGCCCCGTGGACCACGCTTCGTGAAACGAATCTGCGACTGCTGCTGGAAAGCGCGCCAAAGGGGTTCTCGCCGGACTGGGTGCAGTATCAGAAAAACAGAGGCTGGAAGTTAAAGCAGGATAAAGCGCTGGTAGGGGGCTACGACGCTATTCGTGTCTATCTTTGGGTGGGCATGATGAATGATAAAGATCCTCAGAAAGCCCGATTGCTGACGCGCTTCCAGCCGATGGCGGCAAAAACAATGAAACAGGGCGTGCCGCCGGAAAAAGTGGACGTGGCGACGGGTAAACGCACCGGCAATGGTCCGGTCGGGTTCTCTGCCGCCATGCTGCCGTTTTTACAACAGCGCGATGCTCAGGCGGTTCAGCGCCAGCGCGTTGCAGACCATTTTCCCGATAACAACGCCTATTACAGCTATGTACTGACTCTCTTTGGTCAGGGATGGGATCAGCATCGTTTTCGCTTCACCGCTAAAGGTGACTTAATACCGGATTGGGGCCAGGAATGCGCAAGTTCACAGTAAATTTACTCACTTTATCGCTTGGGCTGGCACTGATGCCGCTGGCGCAGGCCGTTAACTCTCCGCAGCAGAAACAGCTGCTGGAGCAGGTTCGGCTGGGCGAGTCGACACAGCGTGAGGATTTGGTTCGTCAGTCGCTCTATCGTCTTGAACTGATTGATCCGAACAACCCTGATGTTATCGCCGCCCGTTTTCGTTACCTGCTGCGCCAGGGCGATACCGCCGGTGCGCAAAAAGAGCTGGATCGCCTGAAAGGGATCGCTCCGGGCTCCAGCGCGTATCAGTCCTCACGCAATACGATGCTGCTTTCCACCCCGGATGGCCGACAGCAGTTACAGCAGGCGCGCTTGCTCGCCACGACAGGGCACACTCAGGAGGCGATTGCCGCCTATGACAAGCTCTTTGACGGCAACCCGCCGGGTGGCGACGTGGCGACGGAATACTGGAATGTGGTGGCGAAAGATCCTGCCCGCCGCAATGCGGCCATTAATCAGCTGAAAAAAATTAACAGCAGCAGCCCCGGTAATACGCAGCTGCAGACGACGCTTTCCCAGCTCCTGTTCCAGAGCGGGCGCCGCGATGAGGGTTTTGCGGTCCTGCGGGAGATGGCTAAATCGACCGGCGGCCGCAGCCAGGCGTCTGACATGTGGTATGAGCAGATCAAAGACCAGCCTGCCAGCAGCGCCAGCGTCAGCGCGTTGCAAAAATACCTGAGCGTTTTCAGCGACGGCGATAGCGTCGCGGCGGCGCGAGCCCAGCTTGAAGCGCAGCAAAAACAGCTCGCAGACCCCGCCTTCCGGGCGAAAGCGGAAGGTCTGGCGGCAGTGGATGCCGGGCAGGGGAGTAAGGCGGTTGCGGAGCTGCAAAAAGCCGTCAGCGCCAACCATGCTGACAGTGAAGCGGTGGGTGCCCTGGGACAGGCTTATTCCCAGAAAGGCGATCGTGCCCGCGCGGTGGCGCAGTTCGAAAAGGCCATAGCCCTCGACCCGCAGAGCGATAACCGGGGTAAATGGGACAGTTTGCTGAAGGTCAACCGCTACTGGCTGCTGATCCAGCAGGGCGATGCGGCGCTCAAGGCGAATAACCCGTCACAGGCGGAACGTTACTATCAGCAGGCACGTAACATCGACAATACCGACAGTTACGCGGTGCTGGGCCTGGGTGATGCCGCTGCGGCACGTAAAGATAACGATGCGGCGGAGCGTTATTATCGTCAGGCGTTGCGTATGGACAGCGGTAACAGCAATGCGGTTCGCGGTCTGGCCAATATTTACCGCGCACAGTCACCGGAGAAAGCCTCGCAGTTTATCCAGTCGCTTTCTGCCAGCCAGCGCCGGAGCATTGATGATATTGAACGTAGCCTGACTAACGAGCAACTGTCTGCCCAGGCCGAACAGCTGGAGAATCAGGGGAAATACGCCCAGGCAGCAGAAATACAGCGCCGCCGTCTGGCGCTCTCGCCAGGCGACGTCTGGATAACGTATCGTCTCTCGCGCGATCTCTACAGCGCGGGCCAGCGCAGCCAGGCGGACACCCTGATGCGCCAGCTTGCCAGCCAGAAACCGTCTGACCCGGATCAGGTGTATGCCAACGGGCTCTATCTCTCCGGGAACAATCAGGACCGGGCCGCGCTGGCGCATCTGGATACGCTGCCGCGTAGCCAGTGGAATGGCAACATTCAGGAACTGGCCGACCGTCTGCAAAGTAACCAGGTGCTGGAAACCGCCAACCGCCTGCGCGACAGCGGTAAAGAGCAGGAGGCGGAAAACCTTCTGCGTCAGCAGCCGACCTCTACCCGTATCGACTTAACGCTGGCCGACTGGGCGCAGCAGCGTGGCGATCTGGAATCGGCGAAAACGACGTACAACGCCGTCCTGCAGCGTGAGCCGCAGAACGAGGACGCGATCCTCGGTCTGACCGAGATTTATAGCGCGCAAGGTAACAAGGACGCTGCGCGTGCCGAGCTGGCGAAACTGCCTGCCGCGCAAAATGGCGAACCGTTATCCCTTAATATGCAGCGCCGGATCGCGATGGCGCAGGCGGGGCTGGGCGATTCCGCCGCCGCAGAGCAGACCTTCAACAACATCATTCCGCAGGCCAAATCGCAGCCTGCCTCAATGGAAAAAGCGCTGGTGTTACGTGATGCCGCGCGCTTCCAGGCGCAGAACGGTCAGCCTCAGCAAGCGCTGGAGACGTATAAAGACGCGATGGTGTCATCAGGCATCACGACGACCCGTCCGGTGGACAACGACAGTTTCACCCGTCTGACGCGTAACGATGAAAAAGATGACTGGCTGAAGCGCGGCGTACGGAGTGACGCCGGTGATTTGTACCGTCAGCAGGATGTTAACGTCACGCTGCAGCACGATTACTGGGGCTCCAGCGGCACGGGGGGCTATTCCGATCTGAAAGCCCATACCACCATGCTCCAGGTCGATGCCCCGCTCTCTGATGGCCGCATGTTCTTCAGAAGCGATTTGGTCAATATGGACGCCGGTTCATTTGATAACAATAACGGTACGTACGACCCTAAATGGGGGACCTGCTACGAAACACCGTGTAGCGGCAGCACCCATCAGAGTGACAGTGGCGCCAGCGTCGCCGTCGGCTGGCAGAATAAAACCTGGTCGATGGATATTGGTACCACCCCAATGGGCTTTGACGTCGTCGACGTGGTGGGCGGCCTGAGCTACAGCAGCGATCTGGGTCCCATCGGTTATACCGTCAACGCCCATCGTCGGCCAATCTCCAGTTCACTGCTGGCCTTCGCCGGGCAGAAAGATACCAATACCGGCACCACCTGGGGCGGCGTACGGGCGACCGGGGGTGGCGTAAGCATCAGCTATGACAAAGGTGAGGCGAACGGCGTCTGGTCAAGCCTGAACGCAGAAACGCTGACGGGTAAAAATGTGGAAGATAACTGGCGCGTCCGCTGGATGACGGGTTACTACTACAAGCTCATTAATAAAAACAACGAGCGCCTGACGGTCGGCGTCTCCAATATGCTCTGGCATTACGACAAAGACCTGAGCGGATATACCTTGGGTCAGGGCGGCTATTACAGCCCGCAGGAGTATGTCTCCTTCGCACTGCCGGTGACCTGGCGTAAACGCACGGAAAACTGGTCCTGGGAGCTGGGCGGCTCTGTCTCCTGGTCACACTCCAAAACCAAAGATGAACTGCGCTACCCGATTCAGAGTCTGATCCCGACCGATGAACCCGGCCGCTATACTGACCGGGGCGCGATGGAAACCGGCAGCAGCAGCTCCGGCACGGGTTACACCGCACGGGCGATTATCGAACGCCGGGTCACGTCCAACTGGTTTGTGGGCATGGGCGTGGATATTCAGGAAGCGAAAGACTATACCCCAAGCCATGCGCTGATTTATGTGCGTTACTCTGCCGCAGGCTGGCAGGGCGATATGGACTTACCGCCGCAGCCGCTCATTCCTTACGCGGACTGGTAATCGGATTTTCCTTAATCCATTTGTAAGTCTCTCTTAATAGCACAGCAATCGGGTATACTCAGGCGCGCCAGGTTTACACCCTGGCGCGCCCTGCGCTTCGAGTTTTGTGGAGAGTCATTTTGCGTGTCAGCCGTTCCTTAACGATCAAACAGATGGCGATGGTGTCTGCCGTCACGATGCTGTTTGTCCTGCTTTTCTGCGTCATTTTGCTGTTTCATTCTGTGCAGCAGAATCGCTATAACACGGCTTCGCAGTTAGAAAGTATCGCCCGCTCGGTGCGCGGCCCACTCTCCGCCTCGATCCTGAAAGGGGATATTCCCGAAGCGGAAACCATTTTAAAACGCATTCAGCCTGCTGGCATCGTGAGCCGCGCGGATGTCGTCTTGCCCAACCAGTTCCAGGCGCTGCGGATGAGCTTTATCCCGGAACGCCCCGTCCCGATGATGGTCATGCGCCTGTTTGAACTGCCGGTGCAAATTTCTCTGCCTCTCTATTCGCTGGAACGTCCTGCCAATCCGCAGCCGCTGGCCTACCTGGTCCTGCAGGCAGACTCGTATCGCATGTATAAGTTCGTCATGAGTTGGGTGGTGACGTTAGTGACCACTTGCTTACTTATGACCCTGATTCTCAGCGTGGCGTTAACCTGGTGTATTAACCGGTTGATTGTGCATCCGTTGCGCCGTATCGCCCGCGAGCTGAATGCGCTTGCGCCGCAGGATCAGCTGGGGCACCAGCTTGAACTGCCTCGCCTTCATCATGACGATGAGATCGGGATGCTGGTACGCAGCTATAACCTCAACCAGCAGCGCATTCAGCGTCAGCAGGATGAGTTAAATAACAGCGCCACGCGATTCCCGGTGTCAGAACTTCCTAATAAGGCGTTTCTGATGGCGATGCTGGAGCAGACGGTTGCGCGCCAGCAAACCACGGCGCTGATGGTGATCGCCTGTGAAACCCTGCAGGATACGGCGGGCGTGCTCAAGGAGAGCCAGCGTGAAATGCTGCTGCTGACGCTGGTGGAAAAGGTGAAATCTGTCCTGGCCCCGCGCATGGTGCTGACGCAGGTCAGCGGTTACGACCTGGTGGTGATAGCCAACGGTGTGAAAGAGCCGTGGCATGCCATCACATTAGGTCAGCAAGTGCTCACTGTCATTAACGAGCGGCTGCCTGTTCAGGGGATCCAGCTGCGTCCAAGCGCCAGTATCGGTATCGCCATGTACTACGGTGATTTAACGGCGGAGCAGCTGTATCGCCGCGCGTTCTCGGCGGCGTTTACCGCCCGGCGCAAAGGCAAAAATCAGATCCAGTTCTTCGACCCGGAACAGATGGAAAAGGCGCAGCAGCGCCTGACGGAAGAGAGCGATATCCTGACCGCGCTGGATAACCGTCAGTTTGCTCTCTGGCTACAGCCGCAGGTGAATTTACAGACGGGTGAAGTAAAAAGCGCCGAGGCGCTGCTTCGTGTACAGCAGCCGGACGGCTCATGGGAGCTGCCGGAGGGGCTGATTGAACGCATTGAATCCTGTGGCCTGATGGTCACCGTCGGTTATTGGGTGCTGGAGGAGTCCTGCCGCCAGCTTGCCGCCTGGCAGGAGCGCGGCGTGACGCTGCCGCTGTCGGTTAATTTGTCTGCGTTGCAGCTCATGCATCCGACGATGGTTTCCGAAATGCTGGAGCTGATCAATCGCTACCGGATCAAGCCTGATACGCTGACGCTGGAAGTGACGGAGAGCCGACGCATTGACGATCCTAACGAAGCCGTTGCCATTTTGAAGCCGCTGCGCAATGCCGGCATTCGCATCGCGCTGGACGATTTTGGTATGGGCTACGCCGGGCTGCGTCAGCTTCAGCATATGAAAACCCTGCCGGTGGATGTGCTGAAAATCGACAAAGCGTTTGTCGAAGGATTGCCAGAGGACAGCAGCATGGTGCAGGCCATTATTCAGATGGCGCGCAGTCTCAATCTGCATCTGATTGCCGAGGGGATTGAAACCGACGCGCAGCGCATCTGGCTGGCAGAGGCGGGCGTAGAGAGCGGTCAGGGCTTCCTTTTTGCCGCTGCTGTTCCTGCGGATGTCTTTGAACAACGCTACCTTCCCGGTGCTGACAATCACGCAAAAGTGTAATTTTGTTGCTGGCTTGTGCGAGCCAGCTCAAAGTTCTTAACATTTGTGTTTCAAATTTGAACTGAGTTTATTTCTGTCCTGTTATACGGGTGTTATTTTAGAGCCGCAGGTTAACCATAACCTTACAAAACCTGTGGTTTTTCTTCCCAAGGACACCTTATGAAAACCTCACTCTTCAAAAGTCTCTATTTCCAGGTCCTGACAGCCATCGCCATCGGTATTTTGCTGGGGCATTACTACCCTGAGCTGGGCGCGCAAATGAAACCGCTTGGCGACGCGTTCGTGAAGCTCATCAAAATGGTCATCGCCCCGGTAATCTTCTGTACGGTTGTCACGGGCATCGCTGGCATGGAAAGCATGAAAGCGGTAGGCCGTACCGGTGCTGTGGCGCTGCTCTATTTCGAAGTGGTCAGTACCCTTGCGCTGATTATTGGTCTGATTATCGTTAACGTGGTCCAGCCTGGTGCGGGCATGAACGTTGACCCCTCAACGCTCGATGCCAAAGCGGTCGCGGTCTATGCCGAGCAGGCGAAGGATCAGGGCGTGGTGGCCTTCCTGCTGGACGTGATACCCGGCAGCGTCATTGGCGCGTTTGCCAGCGGAAACATTCTGCAGGTACTGCTGTTTGCCGTCATGTTTGGCTTTGCCCTGCACCGTCTGGGCAGCAAAGGCCAGCTTATCTTTAACGTGATTGAGAGCTTCTCACAGGTCATCTTTGGCATCATCAATATGATCATGCGCCTGGCGCCAATCGGTGCCTTCGGTGCGATGGCCTTCACCATCGGTAAGTATGGCGTCGGTACGTTGGTGCAGCTGGGCCAGCTGATTATCTGCTTCTATATCACCTGTATTCTTTTCGTGGTGGTGGTGCTAGGCTCCATTGCCCGTGCGACAGGTTTCAACATCTTCAAATTTATCCGTTACATTCGTGAAGAGCTGCTGATTGTGCTGGGGACCTCTTCTTCAGAATCGGCGTTGCCGCGTATGCTCGACAAGATGGAAAAACTCGGATGCCGTAAGTCGGTGGTCGGGCTGGTGATCCCGACGGGCTACTCCTTCAACCTTGATGGTACGTCGATATACCTGACGATGGCGGCGGTGTTCATCGCTCAGGCGACCAACAGCCATATGGATATTTTCCATCAGATCACCCTGCTGGTGGTGCTCCTGCTCTCCTCGAAAGGCGCGGCAGGCGTAACGGGCAGTGGCTTTATCGTGCTGGCGGCCACCATTTCTGCGGTGGGGCATCTGCCGGTGGCGGGCCTGGCGCTGATTCTCGGTATTGACCGCTTTATGTCCGAGGCGCGCGCATTAACCAACCTGGTAGGTAACGGTGTGGCGACGGTCGTTGTCGCGAAATGGGTGAAAGAGCTGGATCACAAAAAACTCGACGATACGCTGAATAATCGCGTGTCTGATAGCAAAACTCCTGGTTTAACCTCCTAATCTTGTTACAAATGCCCGCATTCCCTTGTCGGGATGCGGGCTCCTGCGCATAATAACCCTTCATACCTGTCATAATTCGACAAGATTTTTTTTGGGTATATTTCACTTCGGACCGTGACGTTTTGCCGAACGCGCGGTCTAATCGACGTGTTTTCATCGTCATCTTTTAGAGTGCAGCGCGTCGCGAGACACTCTTTTTAACCAGGAATGTTGATCAGGGGTTCACATGCAGGGCACAAAAATTCGACTCTTAACCGGCGGTTTGCTGATGATGGCAGCAGCCAGTTATGTGCAGGCAGATGCGCTCCAGCCAGACCCGGCCTGGCAACAAGGCACGTTAGCGAACGGTTTCCAGTGGCAGGTTTTATCCACCCCGCAACGTCCGAGCGATCGTGTTGAAATCCGTCTGTCCGTTAATACCGGCTCCCTTACGGAAAGTACTCAGCAAACCGGTTTTAGCCATTTTATTCCCCGTCTGGCGCTCACTCAGAGCGGCAGCCTGCAAGCGGTTCAGGTGCGTTCGCTGTGGCAACAGGCCATCGATCCAAAACGCCCGCTGCCTCCGGCTGTGGTCTCCTATGACTACACCATGTTTAACCTGAGCCTGCCAAATAACCGTAACGATCTGCTCAAAGAAGCGCTGACCTATCTCGCTGATGCCTCAGGCAACCTGGCGATTACGCCGGATACCGTTAACTATGCGCTGAGCAACAGCGACATGGTGGCGACCTGGCCTGCGGATACCAAAGAGGGCTGGTGGCGCTACCGTCTGAAAGGTTCAACGTTGCTGGGTCACGATCCGGCGGAGCCGCTGAAGCAGCCGGTCGATGCCGAACAGGTGAAATCGTTCTACCAGAAATGGTACACCCCGGACGCCATGACGCTGATTGTGGTTGGCAATGTCGATAGCCGCGCGGTGGTTGAACAGATCAACAAAGCGTTTGGCGATTTGAAAGGCAAGCGTGAAACGCCTGCCCCGGTTCCGACACTCTCTCCGCTGCGCGCCGAGCCTGTCAGCATTATGACGGACACCGTGCGTCAGGACCGACTCTCCGTGATGTGGGATAACGCCTGGCAGCCTATCCGCGAATCCGCCGCGCTGCTGCGCTACTGGCGTGCCGACCTGGCGCGTGAAGCGTTGTTCTGGCACGTCCAGCAGACGCTCAGTAAGAATAACGTGAAGAATATTGGTCTTGGCTTTGACTGTCGCGTGCTTTTCCAGCGTGCGCAATGTGCCATTAACGTTGAATCGCCGGGCGATAAGCTGAATGCGAATCTGGGTGTGGTCGCCAAAGAGCTGGCAAAAGTGCGTAAAGAGGGCCTCTCTGAAGAGGAGTTCAATGCGCTGGTGGCCCAGAAAAAACTGGAGCTGCAGAAGCTGTTTGCGACCTACGCGCGTGCCGATACCGATATTCTGATCAGCCAGCGCATCCGCTCCCTGCAGAATCAGGTTGTCGACATTGCGCCTGAACAGTACCAGAAGCTTCGTCAGGATTTCCTGAACGGTTTGACCGTGGATATGTTAAATCAGGATTTACGTCAGCAGCTGTCGCAGGATATGGCATTGATCCTTATGCAGCCGAAAGGCGAGCCGGAATATGACATGAAGGAACTTCAGAAGACCTGGGATTCTATTATGGTTACCGCGCCGCAGCCGGCGACCGCAGCGGATGATTTACACCCGGACGCGACGGATATTCCGCAAGGACAGTAATGCGTAGACATGCCCTCTCCCTGTGGGAGAGGGCCAGGGTGAGGGCATCAGCCCGCACTTTGGTTAAACAGGCATCGCCTCACGCGGAATAATCGCCCCGCGATACTGAATCACGGTGCTGGCCGTCAGGTGTCCGCGCTGTGCCGCGGCTTCCGGCGTTCCCCCGGTCAGACGTACCGCCAGGTAACCCGCGCTGAAGGAGTCCCCTGCCGCTGTCGTATCAATCACGTTCTCTTTGGCCAGCTTCACCGCCGGGACTTCAACCACCGCTTCACCCGCCATCGCGACCAGACATGATTCCGCCCCGCGCTTAATGACGACTTCGCTTACGCCCGCCGCCTGCGTGCGTGCAATCACGTCATCTACGGGCTTCTCACCCCACAGGGCGTCTTCATCGTCGAGCGTCAGGAACGCGATGTCCGTGCACTGCAGCATCTGCTGATAAACCTGCTGCGTCTCTTCACGGCTGGCCCACAGGCGTGGACGGTAGTTGTTATCAAAAATCACCTTACCGCCGTTGGCGCGGCATTTATGCAGCAGCGACAGCAGCTTTTCGCGGCTGACTGGACTGAGGATCGCCAGGCTGATCCCACTCAGATAGAGATAGTCAAAGCTTGCCAGTGCTTCACAAATGGCCGGGGCTGCATCGCTCTCCAGCCAGAACTTCGCCGCGGCTTCGTTACGCCAGTAATAAAACGTGCGTTCGCCGGTGCTGTCGGTTTCGATGTAGTAAAGCCCGGGAAGGCGGTTTTCCATACGCTGGATCAGCGCGGTGCCCACATGTTCATTCTGCCAGGCTTCCAGCATCTGCTGGCTGAAGCTGTCCGTGCCGAGGGCGGTAACATAGTCCACGGAGAGTGCTTCTGGCGCAACCTGACGGGCGATATAGACGGAAGTGTTTAACGTGTCGCCACCAAATCCGCGGCTGACTTCCGCGCCTTTTTGGGACAGCTCAATCATGCATTCGCCAATCACGGCAATTTTTTTGGACATAGTCGTGAACCTGAACAGAAGAATTTATCAGCAGTGTGCGCTGAGTGAATTAGATGGTCAACTATATTAAAACGACGTTCCATTATTTAATTTGAGCCAGCACGTGTTCCGGCAAATTTCTGTCATCTTAATTTCATTTTCCCGGTGAATTGAACATAAAGTTCTCAATTGTCGCGCCGATAACCCAGTGACGAGTCCAGAAAGGCCATCCAACAACAGGACATCTGAAATGAAGTCAGAGCAGGTTATCCAGCGGCTGAGCACTACGCCTGAGGCAAGTATTGAGAACTTGCAGGAGCATCGCTACTGGCTGCAATGTGAGCGTGCGTATACCTATCAGCCGATCTACCGAACGGACGGTCGACTGATGGCCATTGAAATTTTGACCGTTGTTACGCACCCGTCAAACCCTTTACAGCGTATCGCGCCAGATCGCTATTTTGCCGAAGTTGCCGTTCGCCAGCGCCTTGACGTGCTGGAAGAGCAGCTTCGTATGCTGGCGACCAAACAGGCCTTTTTCGAGCGGCACAATATCCTCGCCTCGGTTAACGTGGATGGCCCGACACTGCTGGCGCTGCGTCAGAATGCAAAATTGCAGGAACTGATCGCCACTCTGCCGTGGATGCGTTTTGAACTGGTGGAGCACGTCCGGCTGCCCCAGGACTCCTCGTTTGCCTCGATGTGTGAATTTGGCCCGCTGTGGCTGGATGACTTTGGTACGGGCATTGCGAACTTCTCTGCGCTGAGCGAAGTGCGTTATGACTACATCAAAGTGGCCCGCGATCTGTTTATTATGCTGCGTCAGACCCCGGAAGGGCGAAACCTGTTTACGCTGTTATTGCAGCTGATGAACCGCTATTGCAAAGGGGTGATTGTCGAAGGTGTGGAAACGCTGGAAGAGTGGCGCGATGTGCAACACTCACCCGCTGCTGCCGCACAGGGTTATTTCCTCTCTCGTCCGGTTCCTATGGATACCCTCGATACCGTCATAACTAACCTCTGATCCGCCCGTTTCCCCTTGTCTGGACTATAGTTTTACAGGACAGGCCATCAGGAAAGGGGACAAAAATGACAAAGACAACCAGGGTTATCTCCTGGACTACAGGGATTTTCTTGTTGTTGATCGTGGTTATCGTCGTCATTATTGCGACGTTTGACTGGAATCGCCTTAAGCCGACCATCAACCAGAAAGTCTCAGCTGAGCTGAACCGTCCCTTCGCCATCCGCGGCGATTTGGGCGTGGTATGGGAACGTCAGAAACAGGAGACCGGCTGGCGAAGCTGGATCCCCTGGCCGCACGTCCACGCCGACGACATTATTCTCGGCAACCCGCCGGATATTCCGGACGTCACCATGGTCCATCTGCCACGCGTTGAAGCCACGCTGGCGCCGTTAGCGCTCCTGACCAAAACCGTCTATCTGCCGTGGATTAAACTCCAGCAGCCCGATGCGCGTCTGATCCGCCTTTCTGAAAAGAACAACAACTGGACGTTTAACCTTGCCAGCGACGGCGAAAAAGATCCCAATGCCCGGCCCTCTTCATGGTCATTCCGTCTGGACAATATTCTTTTCGATCGCGGGCGGATCGCCATCGACGATAAGGTCAGCAAGGCGGATGTGGAGATCCTGGTCGATCCGTTGGGTAAACCGCTACCGTTTAGCGAAGTGACGGGCAACCAGGCGAAAGGCGATAACGCCAAGGCGGGAGATTATGTGTTCGGCCTGACGGCCAAAGGGCGCTACAACGGCCAGCCGCTGAGTGGGAAAGGAAAAATGGGCGGCATGCTGGCGCTCAGGAGCGAAGGTACGCCGTTCCCGGTGCAGGCGGATTTCCGTTCAGGGAATACGCGCGTGGCATTCGTGGGCACGGTCAACGACCCGATGAACATGGGGGGCGTGGATCTGCGGCTGAAATTTGCCGGTGATTCGCTGGGTGAACTGTATGAGCTGACCGGTGTGTTGCTGCCCGATACGCCGCCGTTCGAAACGGACGGGCATCTGGTTGCCAAAATCGACACCGAAAAATCGTCTGTCTTTGATTACCGGGATTTTAACGGCCGCATCGGTGACAGCGATATCCACGGCTCGCTAACCTACACCACTGGAAAACCGCGCCCGAAACTGGAAGGGGATGTGGAGTCCCGCCAGCTACGTCTGGCCGATCTGGGCCCGTTGATTGGCGTGGATTCGGGCAAAGGCACGAAGTCGAAAGAGGTCAAAAAGGACGTTCAGCCTGCGGGGAAAGTGCTGCCTTACGATCGCTTCGAAACTGACAAATGGGACGTGATGGATGCCGATGTACGCTTCAAAGGGCGTAAAATTGAGCATGGCAGCACGTTGCCGCTGAGCGATCTCTCGACGCATGTCATTCTTAAAAACGCCGATCTGCGCCTGCAGCCGCTGAAGTTTGGTATGGCGGGCGGAACGATTTCCTCGAACATTCACCTCGAGGGCGATAAAAAGCCGATGCAGGGGCGCGCCGAAATTCAGGCCCGCAGGCTGAAGCTGAAAGAGCTGATGCCAAACGTGGAGTTGATGCAGAAAACCCTCGGTGAAATGAACGGTGACGCGGACATTCGCGGGGTAGGGAATTCCGTGGCGGCGCTGCTGGGCAGCGGCAATGGTAACCTGAAACTGCTGATGAACGACGGCCTGGTCAGCCGCAACCTGATGGAGATCCTGGGGCTGAACGTGGGCAACTTTATCATCGGGCAAATTTTCGGGGATGACGAGGTGCGGGTGAACTGCGCCGCGGCCAATCTGGATCTGGTTAACGGCGTGGCGCGTCCGCAGATTTTTGCCTTCGACACGGAAAACGCGGTGATTAACGTGACCGGTACCGCCAGCATGGCCTCAGAGCAGCTGGATTTGACGATCGACCCGGAAAGTAAAGGGATCCGTATTATTACCCTGCGCTCGCCGCTTTATGTCCGCGGCACCTTTAAAAATCCGCAGGCAGGCGTGAAGCCCGGGCCGCTGATCGCGCGTGGTGCGGTGGCCGCAGCCCTCGCGACGCTGGTCACCCCAGCCGCCGCGCTGCTGGCATTGATCTCGCCGTCAGAAGGTGAGGCGAACCAGTGTCGGACAATTTTGTCGCAGATGAAGAAGTAAGGTGCGGGATGTTTTTGCCGGGTGGCGCTGCGCTTACCCGGCCAACATTTTGAATCGTAGGCCGGGTAAGGCGTAGCCGCCACCCGGCATGAGCTTACAGTGCCTGATGCTTAGTCTCATGCGTCAGCAGCAGCGCAATCAGCGTCAGCGCCGCCATGGCCGCCAGGTAAACGCCCACGTAGAACAGACCATAATTTGCCTGCAGCCAGGTGGCGATGTATGGCGCAACGGACGCCCCCAGAATGGAAGAGACGTTGTAGGAGAACGACGCACCGGTATAACGCACTTCCGTCGGGAACAGCTCTGGCAGCAGCGCGCCCATTGGGCCGAAGGTCAGCCCCATCAGGCTAAGGCCAATCAGCAGGTAGGCCATCACCAGTGCCGGGCTACCCGAACCCAGCAGCGGCGGGAAGACGAACAGGGCAAACAGAATGATCAGCGTGGTGATCGTAATCATGCTCGCACGACGACCGAATTTATCCGCCAGCAGGCCGGCAATCGGCACCATCACACCAAACCCGATGACCGCCATCATCAACATCCACAGTACTTCGTTACGCGGCAGACCCAGCCCAACCGGCGCGGCGGCGGTACTGTAGGTCATGGAGTAAACCGTCATGATGTAGAACAGCGTATAGGTTGCCAGCATGATGAACGTGCCCAGCACGGTGACGCGGACGTGTTTGGTCAGCAGCGTGCCCAGCGGGACTTTCACCTGTTTTTTCGCCGCGGCCACTTTAGCGAACACCGGCGTCTCATGCAGGGACACGCGGACATACAGGCCAATCAGCACCAGCACGGCAGAGAAGACAAACGGAATACGCCAGCCCCAGTTCATGAACTGTTCATCCGTCAGCAGCCAGGAAAGCAGCAGGAAGGTCCCGTTGGCAAAGAAGAAGCCAATCGGCGCGCCAAGCTGCGGGAATGAACCGTACAGCGCGCGTTTACGCGGCGGGGCATTTTCGGTCGCCAGCAGCGCCGCGCCACCCCATTCACCGCCCAACCCCAGACCCTGACCAAAACGCGCCAGCGCCAGCAGGACCGGCGCCAGAATGCCAATGGTTTCGTAGGTCGGCAGCAGGCCGATCGCCACGGTGGAGATCCCCATCGTCAGCAGCGAGGCCACCAGGGTGACCTTACGACCAATACGGTCGCCAAAGTGTCCAAACAGCGCAGAGCCAATCGGACGTGCAACAAACGCGATAGCAAAGGTTGCCAGAGACTGCAGCGTCGCCGCCGTCGGGTCTCCCTGCGGGAAGAAAATATGCGGGAAGACGATGACCGCAGCGGTGGCGTAAATGTAAAAGTCGAAGAACTCAATGGCGGTGCCAATCAGCGATGCGACGACAACTTTATTGCGCGAGTTGACCGGGACGTTTTCCGCGCCAGAGTCGAGTGTTGTGGCTGTTGCTTGCATAATATTTTCTTATTTTTTATCGAACGAAAGGCCATATTACGCACAGCAAAAGCGACATTTCAATCTGTAACAAAGTCGCGTTCTGGTGATAAAAGCAACAAAAAGCGGATAATTTTCAGGCCAGCGAAAATGCTTCCATGAAATGCTTCACAGTTTTTAAATATTGGTGGATAAAACTGGTTTTTGGTTAAATAAAAGTTACGGACTGGATTTATATGCTGAAATGATGAGTCGGGCTGAAATTTCAGCCCGAGAGAGGGGTTAGCGGTGTGTTTTTCCCGGCATGCGTGTGTCGCCTTTGTACTCGGCGGTGGCAATCCACGCGGCGCAGAACAGGGTCAGGCGGGCGAAGAAGTAGAAGAAGGCCATCAACCCCAGCACGGAGCCGAACGCCGCGCCCGACGGGGATTTCACCAGCGACGGCAGGGTGTAGGTCATCACGATTTTAATCACTTCAAAGCCTATCGCCGCAATCAGCGTTCCGCGGAGCAGGGCCTTCTTGCGCGGACGATGACGGGGCAAACGCCAGAAAATCCAGAAGAACAGCAGGTAGTTGGCGAAAATGGAAATCGCCAGCCCAATGCCGCGCCAGGCCGGTTTCAGCCATTCGATGTAATCCAGATAGAGTGCAGAGATAATCATCTGCTGTGCGGAGCCCGCCACGGAGGTAATTGAAAGCGTAACGATGAGCGCAATGAGCAGGCCAATCAGCGAAACAAAGTCGCGGAGATACTTAACCCATATTTTCTCCTGATCCTGCGGCTTACGCTCCCACACCTCACGCGACTGGGCGCGAATGGCCTCGCGGAGGTTGCCCATCCAGTTTACCCCGGAGTAAAGGGCGATAAGCAAACCAACGATCCCAACGGTCGTACGTTGCTGAACAGCGGTATTAATCGTGCTTTTTAGCGTGGTGGCGAGGGTCGGGTCACTGACGTTATTCAGGATTTTATTGAAAATATCCTGCAGCAGCGTCGGGTGTGACGCGAGCACAAAACCGGCCGCTGCAAACGACACCATCAGAATGGGGATCATCGACAGGAAGGAGAAATAGGTGATGGCAGCACCAAACTGGTTCCCCATGCGGTCATTAAAGCGCTCGGTCGCACGTATTAAATGCGCAACCATGGGAAACTGCTGAATTCTTTCTGCCAGGCTGGTGACGGTGCCCAGCGTCTTGCTGGCCGCCCCTGGGGTTTTAGCCTTTTCTGGCCCGGTTTCCATCTTCTTGATGGGATCATAATCTAAATGTTGGGTGGGTCGTTGCGGGTTATTTTCCGGCGTCACGCGTCTTTTCCTTTTCGTTAGGCTGGATGTTACTGAATTATAGCTTGCGACTAATCCACGTAAGCTTTTGTGAGTTCGGTCAGCCACTCCATGAACAGATGTACCCGACGGGAGAGGTTGCGGCGATGGGGATAAATCAGGGACACGGGCATCGGTTCCGCGCGATATTGCGGGAGGATCTCAATCAGTTTTTTCGCCCGCAGTAAATCACGTACCCCAACACGTGGAACCTGAATGATGCCCAGCCCGGCAAGGCAGGCCGCCTGATAGGTTTCCGTGCTGTTGACGGTTAATACGCCGCCCGTCTTTATCCACTGCGTTGCACTGCCGTTATAAAATTCAAAGCCCTGCGGACGGGTACCCAGCATGGCGGCGTAGTGAATCACAGCGTGTGAGCCCAAATCATCCAGCGTTTCAGGGTAGCCAAAACGCGCCAGATAATCCGGACTGGCACAGTTAATTACCGTCAGTTTCCCCAGCGGCCGGGCAATTAACCCTGAATCTTTCAGGGAACCCACGCGGACCACGCAATCAAACCCTTCGCGAATCACATCCACCAGACGATCGCTGCTGCTGAGTTCCAGTTCAATACCCGGGTACTGCTGCAAAAAAGTCGGCAGTCTGGGGATGACTAAATTTCGAGCAACGCCGACGGGCATATCCACGCGCAGCCTTCCGCTTATGGTGGAGGGATCGTGCTGAAACAGTCCGTCCAGTTCATCAAGGTTTGCCAGCAGATCTTTTGCCCGTTCGTAATAGACCATGCCGTCCTGCGTCAGGCTGACGCGACGCGTGGTCCGGTGCAACAGCTGGGTGCCAAGGCGGTTTTCAAGGGCCTGAATTTGCCGCGAAACGCTGCCTTTCGGCAGCGTTAAGGTTTCTGCAGCACGGGAAAAACTTTCCAGTTCCGCGACGCGCACAAACAGCTGCATTGCGTGAATTTTATCCATAGATGAAGCTCATTGTTGTTGCTGTTGAAACAGTGAAGCGTTTTAAACCCTCTTTATTGATCTTCTATCACCTAATAAGCTCTTTCTCAATCTCCATAACAGCCAAAACGAGGTTTATGATGACTGAACGTATCGCATTAGTGACGGGTGGTAGCCGTGGTTTGGGTAAAAACGCGGCGTTGAAGCTGGCGGCAGACGGAACGGGAATTGTTCTGACGTACCACAGCAATCAGCAGGACGCGCTGGAGGTTGTTCGCGAAATTCAGGAAAAAGGCGTGAATGCTGCAGCATTACAGCTCAACGTCGGTGATATTGCCAGCTTCGATAAGTTTGCTCAGCAGCTTCAGGAAATCCTTAAGACCGTCTGGCAACGCGACACCTTTGATTATTTATTGAACAATGCCGGGACGGGTTTATATGCACCCTATACCGACACAACGGAAGCCCAGTTTGATGAGGCGATGAATATTCATTTCAAAGGGCCTTTCTTCCTGACACAGCGCCTGCTGCCTCTGCTGAATGACGGAGGCCGGATCCTCAACGTCTCCAGCGGGCTGGCCCGTTTTACCCAGCCAGGCTCCGGTACCTATGCAGCGATGAAAGGGGCGATGGAGGTGTTGACCCGCTATCAGGCGAAGGAGCTGGGTGCGCGTGGTATCTCCGTCAATATTATCGCGCCGGGCGCGATAGAAACCGACTTTGGCGGTGGACGCGTTCGCGACAACGCGCAGCTTAATCAGATGCTGGCATCACAGACGGCGCTGGGGCGGGTGGGGTTGCCGGACGATATCGGCGATGCCATCGCGGCACTGCTCAGCGATAAGCTGGGCTGGATGAATGCGCAACGTATTGAGGTGTCAGGCGGTATGTTCCTGTGAGGCCTGCTGTAAAGGGGAGGGAACCCCTTAAGGAAATCCTTAATGCCGATGTGTCAAAATACGGGCAAATATAAAAACCACTCGCGGATTTGTAACCTCTCCATTCATTGAGTTTTTTCTTAAATACTGCCTCTGTAGAATCCCCCTTCGCTATTCTCAGAGGGAGAAAAACGATGCGAGTAATCATGTTTGACAGGCAGTCGATATTTATTCATGGAGCGATACACGGTCTGCAGGAGTTAATTCCTGAAATAAATATAACGGGCGCTTGTCAGGCGGACGATTTATGGGGGCAAATATCTGCTTCACCGTCTGCTATCGTGATGATTGACGGCAATTTGATCCAGGAAGAGGAGAGTGCTTTCCTGGAAGAGCTTATGGATTCCTTCCCGGCGATACGGGTGATTATGGTTCTGGCAAGAAAAGAGGCCAGATGGGTTGAGCAGCTCATGCAGCGAAACGTGATGGCCATTATCCCCCGTAACGCTAACCCCGAACGGTTTGCCGCCGTGCTGGATTCCGTGTCGAGAGGGATGGTCTGCTTTCCCGGGGAGTGGGTTAGCCAGCAATCATCAGCGCAGCCGTTACTCTGTTTAAGCGAGCGTCAGCGCGAGGTACTCAAACTGCTGGCTGCGGGGGAGTCAAATAAAGAGATTGGCCGCAATCTCAACATCAGCGCGGCCACGGTAAAAGCGCATCTGGAAGCACTTTTTCGGCGGCTGGAGGTGAAAAACCGGACCCAGGCGGCCATGTACTATACCCGGGCGATAGCCTGATACAGCGCGTTCAGACGTGAAGGCGTCTCGGCGAAACTGAATATCAATACTACCAATGCATCATGCTGCTGTTGGGTTAATGGGCGTGTTATATTTTCCCGCAGCAGCCTCTCACATAACTGAATATCCTCCTGAAGCAAACATTCTGCCTGGAGCGGAGTAATGCCTCCGTGAAAATTGTCCTCCTCATGGATCGCATGTCCATAGCCGATCACCCATAAACCATTTTCATCACGATATTTCTCCAGTGAAAGCCCCTGATGCTTCTTTATTAAATCAATGGCGGCATAAGAGATATTCAGCGCATGACCTTTCATATTCATTTCCTCGTAATGGCGATACTGTAGAGGAATTGAACAATGAAGAATATCCGCCAAATGGCTGTTGATCAGGCGTTATGGTTCAGATATTCATGCCGCAATAAACCCAATAACCAGTCATTTTGCCAGCGTCCGGAAAGGTGATAGCTCTCGCGAAGCTCCCCCTCCAGACGAAAGTGGGCTTTTTCCAGCAGACGTCTGGAGGCGACATTTCCCGCCGTGACGGTGGCGGTGAGCCGACGTAGTCCGCCCTCACGAAAGGCGTAATCGCAAAGCGCCTGCAGGGATTCGAAACCGTAACCTTTCCCCTGCGCCTCGGGTGCAAAAAGAAAGCCCACTTCAGCGCAATCGTCCTCACGATGAATATACCCGGTCACGCCCAGCGGTGCCTGAGAGGTGGCATCACGGACGACGAGACACAGCCAGTGCGTGCTGCCCGGCGTCCAGAGGGGCAGACGAGAATCAAACGCCTCACGAATCGCGGCAACGGGACGGTTTTCCGCCACAAAGCGCATCACGTCAGGATGTTGCTGCAACGCCAGAAAAAAGGGCCAGTCATGCTCCTGCAGAGGCGAGCAATTCAGGCGTGAAGTCATTAAAACCGGCATTAAGATTCTCCTGAAACATTTTTAATGATTTTAGGGTTGTCACTTTATTTCAACAGAAAGTCAGGTATGGTTAAGCATGTATAAATAAAAGAAAAATGGCCATAAGTGCCCATTCCTGATGTCTTCGTTGTCGCTTAAGGAAAACAATGACTCTCAGCACATCACATCATATTCGCGAACAGTTTGAACACTGTCTGGCGGTCATTCGCCAGGCGTCGGTTGAAATTTTGCTTCTCCTGAATGTACATGTTTCTGAGGGAAAAGATCCACGCTGGCTCCTGGAACAACTGGATAGCGCACGTTTAGCGCTCGGGGGATGGGCAGCCGTTGCGAAGACGCTCAATCTGAATGATGCCGAGATGTCGGAATTTACGCTGCAGCTGCGCCTGCTGCAGCAGCGCGTTCCACAGTATGAAAGCGGGCAGGATGTCAGCGAAAACCAGCTGATTGCGGCGATGCGCTTTGTGACCACGCTGGAACATCTTCGTTTGCAGCAACCGTTGCTGACTTACAGCACGGAGCTGGCAACGGGTAGCGAACTGCAGCAACAGCAGGCGCACAAGCAGGTTCGCGCCATTGAGCTGATGATTAAAGGACTTATTCAGCAGGCCTGGCCCGATCAGGTGCGGCTCAATAATCATCTTAAGACCTTATTTAATGCCGACCGGGTAAGACGCTGGCTGAAGCTCGGGGAGATCAACGATATCCTGAGCGGGATGATGTTCAGTGAACTGGCGCAGATGCTGGTGGATAAAAAAGAGTTCAGCCGGTATTACGCCTCGCTGTTTAACGATCCTGCCATGCTGACGCTCCTGGTAGAACCGCGTAAAACGCTGCAAACCTTCCTTGATGATATTCGGCAAATTCGCAACAACATCACGGTTCAGAAAACGTTAAGTTCGGCGCAAATTCAGCTGCTGGATAACTACTACATGCAGATTTCCCGACCGGTTCAACGTGCATTCGAAGAGGGGAGAACGCGCGTCAACCCGGCCGGATTGATGGCGGTGGACGCCAGTGAACTGCACACTTTCTGGGAAAAGGCGCAGAAAATGGATCGGGTTACCGGTGGCGATCTGTTTGAGGTTCGTGACACGATTGAAAAGCCGACCCAGCGCGCGCCGCGCACGCCCGAACAGCGTGAGCAGCTTATCTCCGGTGCGTTATGGGGCGCGGTTGGCGTGATGGTAATCGCCATCCTGGTGGGCGGCTTCTGGCTGGTGACCAGCAGCAAACCGCAGCCATCGGCCGAACACACTGCGCAAGCGGCGCCGCCGAAAGATATGCGCGAAACCCCTTCTGCGCGCGAGACGCTGACCCGCATGGGGGTGACCTGGGACGACAATAATTTCCGTTCAGCGATTAATCGCAACGATACCCGTGTCGCGCAGCTCTTTTTGCAGGGCGGGATGGACTGGAAGCTGTCATGGACCGAAGAGGCGATGTCGGCAGGCCATGACGACGTGCTGGAACTCATGCTGCGCTACCGACGGAACATGACGGAAGAGAAGCCATGCCGTCGCTTTATCAACACGCTCAGCCACGCGATGTCGAACGGTGAGTCCCTGACCTCAGTGCGTAAAGCGTATCTCAAAGCGTTCTGCACCGTGCCCGCCGTGGTGAAGCGCCAGCAGCACGATCTGGATATGGCTAGGCGGCGTGCGCAGTCGCAACCGGATGCCACCACGAAAAAATGGCAGTCTATTCAGACTGCCATTTATGAGGTTATCCGCTGATTCCTTTATCCTCTCCCTGTTGTGGGAGAGGGCCGGGGTGAGAGCACCAGACCGCACCCCACTCAAGGCTCCCCATACAACCCTATCAGCCGTCGCACTACGCCGTTGGTCCAGCCGAAGCCGTCCTGAAGGGGATATTCACCCCCGCCCCCCTCGCGTGGCGTACTGCTGGCGATATGATACTTCTCAATCAGCTTGTGGTGGGTCTTATAAAAATGATTCACCGTCTGCAGCCAGCTCCAGGCGATCTCATCGCCCAGTGAGTCATTGCCATACTGCTTGAACCCCTGAATGGCCATCCACTGCAGCGGGGCCCAGCCGTTGGGTTTATCCCACTGTTCGCCGGTTTCATACTCGGTTGCCAGAATCCCGCCCGGCGTCAGCAGTCGCGTTTTCACCGCATCCGACAGTCGATCGGCCTGTTCATGCGTGGCCATACCGACGTACAGCGGCACAATGCTCGCCGCAGAGAACAGCGCCATCACTTCGCGGCGCCAGTCATAGTCGCGATAGCAGCCGCTTTCTTCATCCCAGAGGTAGCGGTTAATCGCGGCGCGGCGATCGCTGGCCTTCTGATGGAACAGTTCAGCGGTCTCTTTATCCCCTTTCGACGCCGAGATATTGGCGATAGTACTCTCCAGCTTGAACAGGAAAGCATTCAAATCGATCGGGATAAACTGCGTGGTGCGAATGCTGGCCAGTCGGCCAGGCTCACGCAGCCAGCGGGAGGAGTAATCCCAGCCTGAGGCTGCACCCGCGCGCAAGTCACGATACACTTCGTTTGGCGGACGTCCGGAGTGACGGGCCGTTTCTACGTCCTCAATCCACGATTCGTCCCGGGGCGTATCGCGGTCGTCCCAGTAGCGGTTGAGCAATGATCCATCCGGCATACGTACCGCGCTGCGATAGGCCTGATTAAGCAGCAGCGACTCGGCACCGTCCATCCAGAAGGCGTGCTCCATCTTGAGGTGCTCAAGGTAACGCTTCGCGCCGCGTACCCCGTCCTCTTCAAACAACTCGACCATCAGGGCAAAGACCGGCGGCTGAGAGCGGCTGAGGTAATAGGTACGGTTACCGTTTGGGATATGCCCGTAGCGTTCGATCAGCCACGCGAAGTTATCCGCCATACACTTCAGCAGGTCATTACGTCCGCTCTCCGCCAGCCCCAGCATGGAGAAATAGGAGTCCCAGTAATAGGTCTCACTGAATCGCCCGCCGGGCACAATATAGGCCTGCGGTAACACCAGCAGAGAGGACCAGGGGATATGGTCCTGCGGTTCGCGCGTCAGCACCGGCCACAGGCTGTCAATGTGCTCTTTTAGCGACAGACCGGGGTCAGAAACATATTCCGTGCCGTAGGTGGCCGGTAGCCAGAAGTGGTTCTCTACAAACTGGCGCAGGTCGAAATCCCGGTGACGTTTCACTTTACGATAGCGGATCAGGATATCCAGCGGGTCCATCTTCGGCGCGCAGTCAGGGAAGGTTTTGCTGTCCGCGAACAGGCGTGTTGATTGAACATGCTCGAACAGTTCCAGATAGCGATCGGCGGGCGTCAGGGCATCGGAGGCGGGTAGCCCCTCGATCATTTCGGGTTCCGGCTCCGCCTCAATCATTTCATCCAGTTTCAACTCGCAGGGATCGGTCTCGTAGCGCAGCTCTTCTGCGATCTCGAATTCGATATTCTCGGTAGCCTGTAGTTTCTGGTTGAACATGGTGATAGGGACCTCCGGTTGTGTGTACTTAAAGACAGTTTTTTTCCGGGCGTCTTATAAGCGTAGACATTCGCTTCGGTAGATGGGGAGGGAAATGTGCGGTAGATCACTATTTTCGGAGCATTCGTTTTGCAACGATTTATGAATGTGAATAAAAAAAGCCCCTCCGGGGAGGGGCTTCTGCCTTAACGCATGGTAACAAATTCTTCCGCGGCGGTCGGATGGATTGCCACGGTGTTGTCGAAGTCTTTCTTGGTCGCGCCCATTTTCAGCGCCACGGCGAAGCCCTGCAGGATCTCATCCATGCCGAAGCCAATGCCGTGGATACCCACAATCTTCTCGTCCGGGCCCACGCAGACCAGCTTCATGCGGCATGGCTGACGGTGAGAGGTGACGGCGGTATACATCGCGGTGAACGCGGATTTATACACTTTCACCTGGTCGTCGCCATACTGCTCGCGCGCCTGCGGCTCGGTTAAGCCAACGGTGCCGATGGGCGGATGGCTGAAGACCACGGTCGGGATGTTGGTGTAATCGAGATGCTCGTCAGGCTTGTTGTTAAACAGACGTTCGGAGAGACGACGTCCCGCCGCAACGGCCACCGGGGTCAGCTCTACGGCACCGGTGTTATCGCCAACTGCGTAAATGCCCGGTACGCTGGTGTTCTGGAACTTATCGACGACGATATAACCTTTTTCGTCGGTTTTAACGCCGGTCACGGCCAGGTTAAAGTTGTCATTAGCTGGTTCACGACCAATCGCCCAGATCAGGCAGTCGACGGTCTGGCTGCGGCCATCTTCCAGCTCCAGCGTCAGGCTGCCGTCCGCATTTTTCACTACCGCTTTCGGCACCGCGTGGGTGTGGAGTGTTGGGCCTTCAGCGTTCATGACTTCAACCAGCGTCTCGACAATCAGCGGGTCAAAGCTGCGCAGCGGCGCGTGTTTACGCACAAACAGGTGCGCTTCCGCGCCAAGGCCGTTGATCACGCCCGCCAGCTCTACCGCAATGTAACCCGCGCCAACCACGGCAACGCGCTTAGGCAGCGCAGGCAGTTCAAAGAAACCGTCTGAGTCGATGCCGTATTCCACGCCCGGAATGTCCGGGTGGCTCGGACGACCGCCGGTGGCGATCAGGATATGATCGGCGGTGATCGTCTCACCGTTCACTTCGATCGTTTTCGCATCCACAAAGCGGGCAAAGCCGTGGATCACATCGACGTTGTTCTTACCCAGCACGTTGTCGTAGGAGGTGTGAATACGGTCGATGTAGGCGGTACGGCTGGCGATTAGCTTGTCCCAGTCAAAGTGATTGAGGGTGGTGTCAAAGCCGTAATCCGGGCCGTACATATGGATAGCTTCACGGATTTGCGCTGCGTGCCACATCACCTTCTTCGGTACACAACCCACGTTCACGCAGGTGCCGCCCAGCGCTTTAGCTTCGATCAGCGCACATTTCTGGCCATACATGGCCGCACGGTTGATGGAGGCGATGCCGCCGCTGCCGCCGCCGATTGCGATGTAGTCATAATGCTTAGTCATAGCTTTTATCCTTAATCGTGAATTGCCGCGATTGTATACCTGAAATCAATAGTTTCCACCGATGGCTGCGATTACTCCGGCACGATCCAACTGACGGTGGCGTGGCCTGTACCCGCTGGCACCAGCGTTTTGTGCAGCCACGGCAGTACGTTGTTCATCTGCGCTTCGAGCTTCCACGGCGGGTTAATCACAATCATGCCGGAGGCGGTCATGCCGCGCTGGTCGCTGTCCGGCCGCACGGCCAGCTCAATCTGGAGGATTTTGCGGATCCCGGTCGCTTCCAGATCTTTGATCATGCGTTTGATTTGCGCGCGCAGCACCACCGGGTACCACAGGGCGTAAGTGCCGGTGGCAAAACGTTTGTAGCCTTCGTGGATGCCGGTCACCACCGCCTGATAGTCGGTTTTGATTTCGTACGGCGGATCGATCAGCACCAGGCCGCGGCGGGAAACGGGCGGCAGTTTGGCTTTCAGCTGCTGGTAGCCGTCGGCTTTCTCCACGCGGGCGCGATTATCTTTCTGAAATTCAGAGCGCAACAGCGGGAAATCGCTCGGATGCAGTTCGGTCAGCTGAATGCTGTCCTGCTCGCGCAGCAGCTGGCGGGCAATCAGCGGTGAGCCTGGGTAGTAGCGCAGCTGGCCGTTGCGGTTGAAGTGGTTCACCACGCCGATGTACGGTTCCAGTTCGGCTGGCAGGTCGTCCTGCTGCCAGATGCGGGCGATCCCTTCCAGATATTCACCGGTACGCTCGGCATGCTCGCCGCTCAGCTGATAACGGCCCGCGCCCGCGTGGGTGTCCAGATAGAGAAACGGCTTCTCTTTCTCTTTGAGCGATTCAATGATCAGGCTCTGAACGGTGTGTTTGAGGACGTCGGCATGGTTGCCAGCGTGGAAGCTGTGGCGATAACTGAGCATGGGTAATGATTTTCCGCTGAATTGACGATTTGCCACAGTTTACAGCAGAACGGCACAGATTACCCGCAGGCCCGGTAAGCGCAGCGCCACCGGGCGCTTTTCCACGACGTCCGGCATTGAAATCCTCTACACTTAACCCCATTAATTAATGATATGCACAGCGCCGGATGCGCGCTTCATTCACCTATTTCAACAGGACAGCGTTTATGACCAATCCATTACTGACGCCTTTTTCGTTGCCGCCGTTTTCTAAAATCCTCCCTGAGCATGTGGTTCCAGCCGTTACGCAATCGCTGGACAACTGCCGCGCGGCGGTAGAAAGCGTGGTGGCGCAGGGCGCACCGTACACCTGGGAAAATCTGTGTCAGCCGCTGGCCGAAGTGGACGACGTGCTGGGGCGTATCTTCTCCCCGGTAAGCCACCTGAACTCGGTGAAAAACAGCCCGGAACTGCGCGAGGCCTATGAACAGACCCTGCCGCTGCTCTCGGAGTACAGCACCTGGGTCGGCCAACACGAAGGGCTGTACAAAGCGTATCGCGATCTGCGTGACGGCGACCATTACGCCGAGCTGAACACGGCGCAGAAAAAATCGGTCGATAACGCCCTGCGTGATTTCGAGCTGTCCGGGATTGGTCTGCCAAAAGAGAAGCAGGTTCGCTACGGTGAAATCGCCGCGCGCCTGTCCGAGCTGGGCAACCAGTACAGCAACAACGTCCTCGACGCCACCATGGGCTGGACGAAGCTGATTACCGATGAATCCGAGCTGGCCGGGATGCCGGAAAGCGCGCTGGCAGCAGCGAAAGCGCAGGCCGAAGCGAAAGAGCAGGAAGGCTATCTGTTAACGCTGGATATCCCAAGCTACCTGCCGGTAATGACCTACTGCGACAACCAGGCCCTGCGTGAAGAGATGTACCGCGCCTACAGCACGCGCGCCTCCGATCAGGGGCCGAATGCCGGTAAGTGGGACAACAGCCCGGTGATGGCGGAAATCCTCGCCCTGCGTCACGAGCTGGCACAGCTGCTGGGCTTCGAAAACTACGCCGACAAATCCCTCGCCACCAAAATGGCGGAGAACCCACAGCAGGTGCTCGACTTCCTGACCGATCTGGCAAAACGCGCCCGTCCTCAGGGTGAGAAAGAGCTGGCTCAGCTGCGTGCTTTTGCGAAAGCGGAGTTCGGCGTGGACGAGCTGCAGCCGTGGGATATTGCGTACTACAGCGAAAAACAGAAGCAGCATCTTTACAGCATCAGCGACGAGCAGCTGCGCCCGTACTTCCCGGAAAACAAAGCCGTTAACGGCCTGTTCGAAGTGGTGAAGCGCATCTACGGCATCACAGCCAAAGAGCGAACCGATATCGACGTCTGGCATCCGGACGTGCGCTTCTTCGAATTGTATGACGACAAGAATGAGCTGCGCGGCAGCTTCTACCTTGATCTCTACGCGCGTGAGAATAAGCGTGGCGGAGCGTGGATGGATGACTGCGTCGGCCAGATGCGTAAAGCCGACGGTTCTCTGCAAAAGCCGGTCGCTTACCTGACCTGTAACTTTAACCGTCCGGTGAATGGCAAACCTGCGCTGTTCACTCACGACGAAGTGATCACCCTGTTCCACGAGTTCGGTCATGGTCTGCATCACATGCTGACCCGCATCGAAACCGCAGGCGTGGCTGGCATCAGCGGGGTACCGTGGGATGCGGTCGAGCTGCCAAGCCAGTTTATGGAAAACTGGTGCTGGGAGCCGGACGCGCTGGCGTTTATCTCTGGTCACTATGAGACCGGCGAACCGCTGCCGAAAGAGCTGCTGGATAAAATGCTGGCGGCCAAGAACTACCAGGCAGCGATGTTCATCCTGCGTCAACTGGAGTTCGGCCTGTTTGATTTCCGTCTGCACGCCGAGTTTAGCCCGGAACAAGGGGCGAAAATCCTCGAAACGCTGGCCGAGATTAAAAAGCAGGTTGCTGTGATCCCTGGGCCAACCTGGGGCCGATTCCCGCATGCGTTCAGTCACATCTTCGCAGGCGGCTATGCGGCAGGTTACTACAGCTACCTGTGGGCCGACGTGCTGGCAGCGGATGCTTTCTCCCGCTTCGAAGAAGAGGGGATCTTCAACCGTGAAACCGGCCAGTCGTTCCTCGATAACATCCTGACCCGCGGCGGTTCTGAGGAGCCAATGGTACTGTTCAAACGCTTCCGTGGCCGCGAGCCGCAGCTGGATGCGATGCTTGAGCATTACGGGATCAAAGGCTGATAGTTCGTGAAAATCTGCTTAGTGGATGAAACAGGCGCCGGAGACGGCGCCTTATCTGTTCTGGCGGCCCGCTGGGGGCTGGAGCACGATGAAGATAACCTGATGGCGCTGGTGATGACACCGAAGCATCTTGAATTACGTAAGCGCGACGAAGCGAAACTCGGCGGGATTTTTGTCGATTTTGTCGGCGGTGCGATGGCGCACCGGCGCAAGTTCGGCGGCGGTCGCGGCGAGGCGGTGGCCAAAGCGGTGGGCATTAAAGGGAACTATCTTCCGGACGTGGTCGATGCCACGGCGGGGCTGGGTCGCGATGCGTTTGTGCTGGCGTCTGTTGGCTGTCGTGTGCGAATGCTGGAGCGTAACCCGGTGGTCGCCGCGTTGCTCGACGACGGGCTGACGCGTGGCTACGCGGACCCGGAAATCGGCCCGTGGCTGCAGGAGCGGTTGCAGTTGATCCACGCCTCCAGCCTGACGGCGCTCACTGATATCACCCCGCGCCCGCAGGTGGTCTATCTCGACCCGATGTTCCCGCATAAGCAGAAAAGCGCGCTGGTGAAGAAAGAGATGCGGGTGTTTCAGTCGCTGGTGGGGCCGGATTTAGATGCAGATGGTCTGCTGGAGCCTGCCCGACAGCTCGCAACGAAGCGGGTGGTGGTGAAGCGCCCTGACTACGCGCCGCCCCTGGCGGACGTGGCCACGACTAACGCGGTGACCACGAAAGGGCACCGGTTTGATATCTATTCAGGTACACCGGAATAAAAAAAGCCGGGTGGCGGCTTCGCCTTACCCGGCCTACATCCTCGATCTATTCCTTCTCCCTTTGGGAGAGGGTTAGGGTGAGGGGAATTTAACGCACTTACTCGTCTTCTTCGTCACGCAGTGGAACAATCAGCATATCCACGTGAACGGTGTTGATCAGCTGGCGCGCGGACGACATCAGCTTGCTCCAGAAGTCCTGGTGGTGACCGCATACGACCAGGTCCATGTCATATTTCTTAATCGCATCAACCAATACCTGACCCAGGTCGCCGCTGCCGCTCAGGGTCTCGGTAATCGGGTAGCCCGCGTTGGTGGACAGTTCGCTCAGGGCGTGATGCGTCTCTTCGGAGATGCGCTTCTGCATATCGCCGAGATTCACGTCGATCAGACCGGTATAGAGGTCGGAGTAATTCACATCAACGTGAATCAGGGAAACTTTCGCGTTGTAGGGGCGTGCCATGGATACCGCTTTATCAACCAGCACTTTGCTCTCCGGAGAGAGGTCTACCGCGATGAGAATGTGTTTGTAAGCCATAGTGTTACTCCTTCCTTAAGTTATCGATGACTAAATGAGAATGCCGTCGTCTGATACTTTCATTACGGCCCAGTTAAACATATTTTTCAAGCTTTGGTGTTGATAACGATTAACCTTGTGGCAAAAAAATTAACGGATCTCCTACACTATTTAATGAGCCGTTCGGATATTAAAACGCGAACCGGATCGACTTTTGGTCATTCTTTCACTGAACTGTCTGTCAGGGCATTGGGGTGCGGGAGCTCAGGAGCCTTGCTCCGTGGGCGGACGCCGGGGAGGATGTATGATTAGCACCGTCGCATTGTTTTGGGCGTTATGCGTAGTTTGCATAGTGAATATGGCGCGCTACTTCTCATCGTTACGTGCGCTGTTAGTGGTACTTCGTGGTTGCGATCCGTTGCTTTATCAGTATGTGGACGGTGGAGGGTTCTTCACCTCGCATGGACAGCCCAGCAAACAGATGCGACTGGTGGGATACATCTACTACCAGCGTTACCGCGATCATCACGATGAAGAGTTTATCCGTCGCTGCGAGCGTCTGCGTCGGCAGTTCATTCTGACCAGCGCCCTGTGCGGGCTGGTTGTGGTCAGTATGATTGCATTGATGATTTGGCACTGAGCATAAAAAAAGCGGGTCAGTTTCCTGACCCGCTTTTTGTCGCCTTCAGCTGATTAGATCAGCTTCAGCGAAATCCAGTACAGACCACCAGACAGCAGGATGGACGCCGGAAGGGTGAACACCCAGGCCATCAGGATGTTGGTCACGGTTTTGCGCTGCAGACCGCCACCGTCAACAATCATGGTACCTGCCACGGACGAGGAGAGTACGTGGGTGGTGGATACCGGCATCCCGGTGTAGCTCGCCAGGCCGATAGAAACCGCCGCCGTCATCTGCGCGGACATCCCCTGCGCATAGGTCATGCCTTTCTTACCGATCTTCTCGCCGATGGTGGTTGCCACACGACGCCAGCCAATCATTGTACCGATACCCAGTGCCAGCGCGACGGCCATGATGATCCAGATTGGCGCGTACTCAATGGTGTTGAGCATATCGCTTTTCAGTTTCTTCAGAAGACGTTTGTCCTCGGCATTCACCTCTGGCAGTTTCGCGACTTTATCGGTCACGTCAGAGATGCAGAGCATGATACGACGCAGCTGACCACGCTGTTCAACGGCCAGTTTGTCGTAGCTTTCGATATCGCCCAGCATGCCTTTGGCGCGTTCCAGCGCGTTAATCGCGTTTGCCGGATGGCAGTGGAATTCGCCCGGCGCGTTAGTTGCACCGGCTTCCGGAGATGGGATCAGCTGATCAACGCCGGTCGCTTTTTTCAGCAGATCGGGATGCTGCTGGAAATAGGTCTCAACGTTATTGACGGCATCACGGGTACGGGTGATTTCGTAACCAGAGGCGTTCATGTTAACCACGAAACCTGCCGGTGCGACACCGATCAGTACCAGCATCACCAGACCAATGCCTTTCTGCCCATCGTTCGCGCCATGAGAGAAGGCCACGCCGATAGCGGAAATGATCAGCGCGATACGCGTCCAGAATGGCGGTTTTTTCTTACCGTCTTTCTTCTCACGCTCTGCTGGCGTCAGGTGGATGCGCGCACGTTTCTTGGTGTTGCTCCAGTAGCGACGCAGGATGAAAATCAGTCCACCCGCAACCACCAGACCCACAATTGGAGAGATGATCAGAGAACCGAAAATGCCCAGTACTTTAGGCAGGTTCAGCGCATCAACGACGGATGTCCCGGTCATCAGGGCGTTCGTTAACCCGATACCGATAATCGCGCCGATGAGAGTGTGAGAGCTGGATGCAGGCAGGCCAAAATACCAGGTACCGAGGTTCCAGATAATGGCAGCAAGCAGCATTGAGAACACCATGGCAAGGCCATGACCGGAACTCACGTTAAGCAGCAGATCCGTTGGCAACATATGCACGATCGCATACGCCACGCTCAGTCCGCCCAGAAGGACACCAAAAAAGTTAAATACCGCCGCCATAACAACCGCAAGTTGCGATCGCATTGCGCGAGTGTAGATAACCGTTGCTACTGCGTTTGCAGTGTCGTGGAAGCCGTTGATCGCTTCGTAAAACAGTACAAAAACCAGAGCAAGCAATAATAAAAGCCCGGTATGTAAATCCAGGCCGGCAAACAAATGTAGCATAGGACGTTACGCCATTTTGAGGACATGAACGCGGCGCATTATCCAGGACAAATGCGCAACGGGCAAAGTGAAATATAGACTTTTTTTGACATACCACCTGATTTGAGAAAAGTGCTTGAAGGGATAATCGTTAAATTTCAATGGAATGGCTTTGTAAGAACTTTTTACGCTGGTGTGACCACAGAGGAAACTTTACAATCCGCGGCAGTTAACGAAGAGGATTTTGACGTGGAAAGGTTTGATGCCGTGGTAATTGGCGCCGGTGCGGCGGGTATGTTTTGTGCGGCGATGGCCGGACAGGCGGGTCGTCGTGTGCTGTTACTGGACAACGGAAAAAAGCCTGGCCGCAAGATCCTGATGTCGGGCGGCGGGCGTTGTAACTTCACCAATCTTTATGTCGAACCCGCGGCGTATTTGAGCCAAAACCGTCATTTTTGCAAATCTGCACTGGCGCGTTACACCCAGTGGGACTTCATCGACCTGGTGGGCAAGCACGGCATCGCGTGGCATGAAAAGACGCTGGGACAGCTGTTCTGCGACGACTCCGCGCAGCAGATTGTCGATATGCTGGTCGCCGAGTGCGAGAAGGGCGGCGTGGTGATGCGTCTGCGCACGGAAGTGCTGGAGGTCGCCCGCGACGAACAGGGGTACACGCTGCAGCTGAACGGTGAAACCGTCAGTGCTGATAATCTGGTCATCGCCAGCGGTGGCCTCTCTATGCCGGGTCTGGGCGCGTCCCCGTTCGGCTATAAGATTGCCGAGCAGTTTGGTCTTAAGGTACTGCCCACGCGCGCGGGTCTGGTGCCGTTCACGCTGCACAAACCCCTTCTTGAACAGCTTCAGACGCTTTCTGGCGTCTCCGTTCCTTCCGTCATGACTGCCGAAGACGGGACGGTATTCCGTGAAAACTTGCTCTTTACCCATCGGGGGCTCTCTGGCCCGGCGGTACTGCAAATCTCCAGCTACTGGCAGCCGGGTGAATTTGTCACGGTGAATCTGGTGCCGGACTGCGACCTGGACGCGTTCCTCAACGAGCAGCGCGAGGCGCACCCGAATCAGAGCCTGAAAAACACGCTGGCGATGCAGCTGCCAAAACGTCTGGTGGAGTGCCTTCAGGTGCTGGGGCAGATCCCGGACGTATCGCTTAAGCAATTGAACAGCCGCGAGCAAGAGACGCTGGTGGAGACGCTGACAAACTGGCGCGTTCAGCCAAACGGCACCGAGGGGTACCGCACGGCGGAAGTGACGCTGGGCGGCGTTGATACAAATGAACTCTCCTCGCGCACCATGGAAGCCCGCAACGTGCCGGGGCTCTACTTTATCGGCGAAGTGATGGACGTCACCGGCTGGCTCGGCGGGTATAACTTCCAGTGGGCGTGGGCAAGTGCCTGGGCGTGTGCGCAGGCGCTGGCCGATGTCCGAAGACAATAAAGTTGTACACAAAGCACTAAAGTTGTAACCATTCTCAAAAAACGACGCTAATGTTGTATACTTACTGAATGTGTGGTTATAGGGTTGGAGACTATAAAATGCACATATAGGTACGTATCAATGTCGTTTTTTGGGTACGATCATGGGTAGGGGTAGGCGTCTCAAATCCTATTTGGATTATGAAAATGCGCTAGGTGACGGCATAGGAGTGGGCTATGGCCAAAGTTATCAGCCCTGGCTTAGAGCTCAGGACGTTAAATCCCGTGGAAACCGTTCGATAGTCTTTGGCCTTAAGACGTTTCGAAACCATCATCTCCTTTCTTCTGTCGAAAGTAACTTTTTCTATCTGGCTGAGTTTAATGACTCGGTGATTGATATCCGGGAACAATTCCCACTCTTTCCTCTCCGGCTTACCCAACAAATAGCAAATCATCTACATTTTCAACATCCTATGGTGAGGGGAGTAAGAGGAGTACCTGTCGAAGTTCTGAATGTTATGACAACCGATTTTTTACTGACCTTGAGAACTCCTGAAGGCGGACTTCGATACAAAGCTGTAGCAGTAAAACAAAACGAGAGCATACCTGAACGCGAAGCCCAAAAACTTGAAATAGAGAGGATGTTTTGGCAGTTGATTGATGTTGAGTTTCAAATTTATGTTGGCTCGGAACTCAATAACGTCGTCGGTAAAAATATTTGTTGGGTTACTTCTGTATTAAGAGATGGTTCTGTATTTTATGATAAATATCCTCTTGATAAAATCCTATGGAAGCTTAAACCAGATGTTTATCCCATAGTGGGACTACGTGCAATGATTTCATCAATCATTGGGGTAGATGCACAAGAAGCGATGATGTTATTGCAGGCAATGATTGGATTAAAAATGATAAAAATTGATTTATCATATCCAATACTCGAAACCGGTCTGATAAAGATAATATCCAATGGCCACTATATAGGACTGAACGCAAATGGATATTATTAGAAATTCAGTCTGGCTCTCTCAAGGCACTGATTTGCTTGCAGAGGGGCTTTATCGTGTTTTGGATTTTGACAAAAAGGTTGATTTGTTAATTTTGTTTAAAATAAAATCAGAAAGAACGGGTAAGCCAATTCCTTTCTCATTTTCATTGTTTAAATATTATATTGAATCAAATAGCATAACTTGTAAAGATTATATATACCCTTCATATATGTTAGTAGATGAGAAAGAAATAACAGATGAAGACAGGGGAAGGCGAGATGAAAATTACAATATCATTAAAGATCTTGTAGATGACAGAATGTTTCTGTTCGACTATGCATTACATAAAAAGTCTCACCTTTTAATGGACTACTCCAGAAATAAAAAAATATCACAATATACTATCAGAACGCTTCTGGCGTTGTACTGGCGACATGGGCAGGATGTTTATGCATTACTACCCGCATTCTCGAACTGTGGTGCCGCTGGGAAAAGTAGAATCAAACATGAAATTAAACTTGGGAATTCCAAGAAAAACAGAGCATTACCTAATGAACGTTCACGTGTTTTCATTCTTAATGAAAGAGATATAAATAATATTAGAAAATCTCTCATTATGTATCATTATAAAGTTAACGGAGATACGATAAAGAAAACATTAGAGAGACATATTGATTTGTATTTTAGGGGTGAAATTAAAACAGCGAACTTAGAAAATAGAGCTCCATATGTTCCTTCTTTAAAACAATTTTCATACTGGAATAAAAAACTCTTCACTAAAGATTTCTCGATAAAGAAGAAGAACACGAAAAAAGAAATAGACCTCAAAATGCGGGCGCTTTTAGGTAGTGCGGCTAATACAACTGTTTTACCGGGTGATGTTTTCGAAATAGACTCAACTGTCGCTGATGTACATCTTATTTCGAGTTTAAACAGACGAAAAGTCATTGGGCGCCCAACTATTTATACAGTGGTGGATCGCGCAACAAGAATGATTGTTGGCCTTCATGTTTCTTTATACCATGCTTCATGGCGAGCTGCCCGACAAGCGTTAGCAAATTGCTTTATGCCAAAAAAAGAATATTGTAGATTATTTGGAATCTCTATTACTAATGATGATTGGCCTTGTTCTCATATTCCATTAACATTGATGTGTGACAACGGGGAGATGATTGGTCTTAAACCTCAGGAAAAGATGACCCCCCTGACAAAACTTGAGTTTGCGCCAGTCGGTAGAGGCGACAGAAAAAGCATTGTTGAACGCTGTTTCGGTATTCTAAATGATGAAGTTATTCATAGGCTTATTGGAACAACACGAAGGGGTAAGATTGTTAAAGGAGAGCCAACACCGCAATCCAGGGCTTGTTTAACGATTCAGGAGGTCACGTCTTTACTGATTCGGGAGATACTTGCACATAATCAGAGAACATATGAAGAACTGGCTTATATCAATCCCTTACTGATTGAAAATGATCTCGTAATATCACCAAAAAATAGTTGGATGATAAGCTTAAAGCACGGGAGATTCAGCGCAAGAGCCGTTGGGGCCGACGAAGTGATCGCACGATTGTTGATCCCTGTGAACGCTAACATTACCGCCGGTGGGATTCAGTACAATAATCTTTTTTATGAATGTGATCCAGACATTGCATCAGGTGCCAGAGTATTTGGAAGAACCACTTGTGAAGCAAGAATAGATGACAATTGCGTAGATTATATATATGTAAGATTTGACAAAAATAGCATTTTCAAAAAGCATTACCTGCTTAAGAAAAGAGATATATTTAAAGGTAAAGCTCATCTTGATACAGATGTAATGGCTGATTGGGTAGATACTCAAAAAGAAATTAATTTATTTACTCTGGATTCACTCAGCAATATCAATAATAAAGATGATTTTAACAAGAAAGGTAACGAAAGATTAAATGAAATATACGAATCTCGACGGGTACATGGTAAAGATATTAAAAAGAACAGGAAAAATGAACTTGATTCATTAGGGCGAACTGATGTTGCTAATGGAAGACCTGAACCCCTACTTCCGTCATCCAGTAAGGTTCTGCTTTTGCCTGGCCGGGAGGAGAAACAAAGATGGTTAAAAGGTAAGAAGAAGACTGAGGACGCAGAATAATGAACCTTATACGGAGCGTTTCAGCGATATATAAAGAACAGGAGTTACCTGAGTATCGTGGCAACCCCTTAATTGAAGCACTTCCTGAAGCGCTTACGGAAGATGAAGTACTTCTGGAAATGAGTTATTTTCCCGAAATTGACGAAAAAATCCGCTGGACTGCCCCGGCGAATGTTAGAGAGCAGTATGTCGAACGTATAAAGAAATTCCGTTGCCCTCAAACCAATCTTATCCAGGCTTATAAAATGATTTTACGGGCACTTAGGGAAAGCTATGCAGCCCGTAATCCTTTAAAAAGCGGAACTATTCAATATCTTCATTACTATGGGACTGAGCGTCCTGATATTGAACCCGAAAGTGGATATTTTAAATCCCAGGCTGAAACCATTACGATAGTTGGAATGAGTGGTTCTGGAAAAACTACCATGATCGAGCAAGTCATGGATCATTTCCCTCAGATTATAGAACACAGCAGCTATAAAGGAGTTTTTCCCGGCTTCAGTAAGCAAATCGTATGGGTAAAGATTAATTGTCCATACAACTCAAGTGTGAGAGACCTTTGTGAAGAGATTTTACAAAAATTAGATGATGCAATTGGTATTGAACGAACTACACCAGAGATTAGAAATGGTGCTCTGGCTCGCCAGATTGCGCAAAGAATAAAATCATCATTTTTAGGTATCCTTGTTATTGATGAAATGCAGAGGCTAAAATTTTCAAGAACTGGAGGTGAGAGTAAGTTGATTGATTTTTTACATGAAATTGTAGATTCGATGGGGGTATCTATGGTTTTTTGTGGAAATCATCCTTTTGACGAGACTCTGACAAAGAAAATGAGAATTGCCAGGCGGGCAGAGTCTGGTGGTTATATGAAAATTTCAAATGTCAGATACGACTCACAAGACTGGCAATCGTTTATTCATTATTTATGGCCATTACAATGGACAAATGTTGAAACACCATTAAATGATGAGTTAAACGAAAAATTATTCATTTTATCTAAAGGCAACATTGGATTGGCTCAGATGATTTATCGGGGGGCACAATTAAAGGTTATCGGTAGCGGTAATGAAATCATAACTGGTGCAGTCTTGTCGGCCTCTGTACCGGTACTCGTAAGCCATACGGAGGAATATAAGGATACTTTACTCCCGGGGGCAGCGACTGAAGACGAGGAAGCCAAATGGCTCTCTGCATCTAATGAAAGTGATGCTTCGGCTAAGTTCATGTCAGAGAAGCCCTTAAAAGCTTTGATCCCTGGAGATATAGACAGGCCACAGCACAAGGAATTCGTAAGAAAAATAGACGAGGTTATGCGCAATTTCGACGAGAAAATACTGTCTCTTGACCATGATCTTGTTATCACCAGAACAGCTGAAAAGAAAAATACCTACGATGCTCTTCAGCGTTGCGGGCTTATAAATACAGATCCACTTAATAAATTGTAATGAGGTCATCAGTTCGTAACGGTCAAAGAGAGGTGGGGTAAATGAGAATGTTGTCTGTTTTACCTGATGAATCCTTGTTCAGTCGGTTTTGTCGGACAGCTACCGTGTACGGTATGTCCCCATCTTCTCTGTTAACGATCATTTTCCACAAACCTGATATGAGCGTCCATCCAATTCTCAATTCAGGATTAAAGGCTATTTCTCTTCATACATCCGAAAGTGCAGACCAGCTCTGGCATGAACAGACTTTACTCCCTCTGTTTGCCTGGGCACTACCAATCAGTCGTAATGAAATTATGGATTTCAACACGACCCCTGCCAGGCTTAATCGATTGTGCCGCCTTAGTAATTTTTCACTAGGACAGCGGACACTATTGAAGTTTTGCCCGGTTTGCGCTCGTGAAGATACTTTTCATTATGGTGTTACTTATTGGCATCTGGCGCATCAACTTCATGGGGTTACAACCTGCCATCGGCACCAGGTAGTGCTTGAAAGCATCAATGTCCCTTCTGCACCGCACATACGTATTGGACTGATGCCTCCTGTTTCGTATACAGAACAACTCAGCAATGAGACAGACTTCGATTTTGCTAAATTTTGTTATGAGTCCATAAATATAATCAGAAGAAAAGAAATTTGTCACCCAAATTACATGGATGTACTTAAAAAGTTAAATTTATTATCATTGGACGGGAATCTGAAGAAAAATGTATTTTACGCACATGTTTATGCTAAGTGCCAGTTATTTGGGGAGGGTTCATCGGAGCTTCTACCGACATCCCTTACTGATTATCACTACTGGGAGCCTATACTCAAAGATAAATGTTGTCAGCATCCCACAAAGCACCTTTTGCTTTGTTATTGTTTGTTAAATACTTGCTGGCCAACGTATGCAGGAAGTCGTCCTAATAAAAAGAAAGAAATCTTTAAAAGTCATAAGGAATACAGCTTTCATATGGCTGATAATAATACTAGTGTTAGCAACCTTGGGAGAGAATTTAATCGCAGCAGATGTTACATTAAAACACTTATTTATAAAAAATACCTGAGGGCGTTTAAGCGAAACACAAAAATTAATATATTCACTGAATTGCTTATCAAGTCTATGGCTGTAAGGGGGTTTAGTCTGGCATCCATAGCTGAGAAAAACTCATTATCGGAAGGAACTGTATCCTCTGTAATTTCATCTTGTTACGGTTTATGCTCATGGCGTAAAAAATGTAAAAAAGATTCTTTAAGACGGCGTCATAAGCAGAAAATATTAAGATTTATACATAATCAATCCATTTCTGTAACGCGAAAGTTAGTCAAGGAAAGTTGTTATGCTAGTTTCTTTTGGCTAAATAAACATGAAAATGGCTGGCTTAATTCCTGTCTTCCTAAAGCAGTACGATGTTATAGAAATAAAAGAGTAGACTGGAGCGAGAGAGATATAATCTCATCATCATTAATAAATGTTGTTTTATCTCAGGGGCAATACCCGATGTCACTTACAAGCCTGGATGCTTTACTGGGGGGGCATAACTGGCTTTTGAAATACAGAGATAAACTACCAATGACAATGACACTTCTCAGGAAAAAGAATCTAATTAAATAAGAGGGAGTGATATGGTTTACGAAAATGAATTGTGGCACAGTTTTCTTCTGCGTTCACAGATAATGTATAACTTATCCAATTGCAGGAACATAATATCTAAGCATGGTGAACTAAGGTACGATGCCTTTCCTCGGCTCGAACTGATTGATATGTACAAATTGCATAGTTTGCAGGATATATATGACATTCTTGCCACAAGAAATGGTTATATACTAACTTCCAATATAGTGTCGTTATCTTCTGGTGTTTACGGGTATTTCAACGCTGTTGAAGATGCCTGTCGAAATAATTTACACATAACTAATTCATATCCATTGGTAAACATCTCAAAGATTCGTTACTGCCATAAATGTATTATTGAAGATATACACTCTAAAGGCATTGGTTATCTTCGTCATAGATGGTTGTTTGAATCTAAATGTGCAGCTCATAGTACCTGTTTATATGAGGTTTGTTTTGACAACTATTTGGATGCAGTGAAAGGACTTAGTGACTTAATTATAAGTGGAATAAATCCTCATGGTTATTGTTCCCTTGTGGTTGACATTTCAAATCCTTTCAAAACTCCAGTGTATTTATTGCCATGTGCCAGGGATAAAATTTTAAAATGGATTTCTGACAATAAAAATGAGCTGGTTTACTTTCTCTTTGACCTCTTTAAAAGTAAATCGCATTCTAGTTTATTAAAGGTTATTGAAGTCAGGATAATGCATAGTAGTTATATTTCTGCGGTGTTCAGGATATTGAGTGAGGTTAATTTTTGTAATTTCAACTCATTTATTACCGATTTATTCGAGGACGTAAGTTATGCCTCTGTTGGACTTGATGATTATTCTGTTAATGTGGATTTTCTCAGGCTAAAAGCCGCAGATTGCAAATTTTGCCGGTTCAATGGTAAAAATTTTTGCTCACTTTTTAATGTAAAGCTTCTTCGCTAATTTTTACTTCATTTATAAACTACTAAGAAAGCTAATAAGATAGGGTTATATATTTTGATTAGGGCGGGAATAAATTATCACTTCCCGAGTATCCCTGGGGGTTACCACCTGAGTATGATGCCGGTTAGCAACAACGTCTAAAAGACCTACGATCACGATAAATGTCACTGGGTCACTCTCAAGCAAAGTGGTCAGGGGTGCTAGATACCAGTACTGCTTACTCAACACGGCCTTGTTTTTGAAAGATGCCGAATCTTGGCAAGAGGCGTATTACAGCCTATAGTCTGTTAATGAGTATTACAGCTTATCTGCTGTAAATCCATTCGTTGTGCTTGTTAACCCGTCGATACGGAAGATCACTTATGAACACTCAATACGCTTTGAAGACCTTGAATCAGTTGCGTCCTGTTTTAATCGGCTTTCGCAAAGCCAATGGACTGACGCAAAGAGATGTTTCTGAACGTTTGGGTGTAACACAGCAAACTTATGCCCGACTGGAGGCCAACCCTGCAAGTGTGGGTTTTGAGCGTTTGTTTAGAGTGTTCAGCGTCCTTGGAGTGGAGATCGTACTTTCATCCAGGGAACCATTGTCAGATGCAAAGCCCGAATACGGAGCTTTGCACAATGATTCTTCACTTCCAGCCAGGCGGGAGAAATGGTGACGCCATGCGCTTCCCGGTCTAATTGTCTGCAGCAATATTAACCCCTTAGCGGCCTGAAGTATCAGGTTGCTATGAAGCCTTTCGTTTCTTCTGTTATGTTAAATACACCAGTTTGAGCTGTTTCGGACAACCATAAATTATCTCTTCACTCTTAAATGAAAATTTTATGTCGATCACATTATCGATGAATTTAGGAAATAATCCGTAAATGAAAATCTATCTACCTTTAAATTTATCAATGTCCGTACGACATAATTAATATCAAAGAATGTGTATTATTATCATTTAAGTCATAAAAGCCATGAGTCAGTTCCAAAAAATATAATGAGCATTGAAATTATTACCCATCATTCTGGAGTTTTAACTTAGCCATGTATCGAACCACAAGTTGGCTTCCGGTGTTTTGAGGAGCAGTAAAGTTCAGAAAGCGCGACCAGATCATAATCCAGAAATGTCGTTAAGATATTCTCAATAACGGTTATCCCTGCATGCTGGCAGGCATTTGAAAATATATTTTGTATTCAGGTTGCAGCAAAACGCTTTCTTACACACAGGACTTCATATGCGGCTCAAAAAATTAAAACTGAAAAACTTCAGAGGCTACAGAAACTCTACTGAAATCATTATTGATGAAGGCATGACGGGCATTGTTGGTCGTAATGACTTTGGGAAATCAACGCTTCTGGAAGCGCTGGCTATTTTTTTTGAAACAGAAGGAATGAAGGCTGACAAGAATGACATGAACTGTTTCAGCCTGAGAGAAGGGGAGGGCCGTTTTGAAATAGCCTGTGAATTCGATGATCTGCCCGATTTTATCATGATCGACGACAGGGTGCAGACCACGCTCGCCTCAGAACATCTGCTGAATGAAGACGGCAATTTTGAAATCGTCAAAACGTTTAAAGCAACGACCTCAGGAAAACCGGAGCAGACCTGCATCCGCTGCATCCACCCGGATGAGGAGCCCCTGAGAAATTTACTGGGCATGAAAATTTCCGAACTCAAGGCGGTGGGAAAAGAAGTTGAAAAAAATGTGGCGGATAAACGCACCGCATCGTTATGGCGTCAGGCCATCAGGGAAGCCGCCGCTCCCTATACCTGTTCGGAAATGTTGCTGGATGTCGATAAAGAGTTTGGAACCGACACAAAATCATTATGGGGTAAGATCCTCGATTTGCTGCCCACGTATGCGATTTTCAAAGCCGACAGGGAAAGCAGCGACGGGGATTCAGAAGCTAAAAACCCCTTACAGCAGGCCGTAAAAGACGCTCAGGCGGCGCTGCAGGACAAAATTACAGCGCTGGAAAATGAGATCCAGGACAGCGTACTGGATGTCGCACAGAGAACGCTGGATAAATTACGTGAAATGGCCCCCGAACTCGCCAGTGAACTGACTCCACGATTTAAGGAAAAACCCAAGTGGACCTTCAATTTCACCCTGGACGGGGAAAATGGCATCCCCATCAATAAGCGCGGCAGCGGGATAAGGAGGCTTATCCTGTTGAATTTTTTCCGGGCTGAGGCTGAAAAGAATGTCGCGGGGACGCCCAGAAACATGATTTATGCCATCGAAGAGCCTGAAACGTCACAGCATCCAAACTATCAGATGATGCTGATGAAAGCGTTGCTGGCACTGGCAGGCCAGCCGCACCGTCAGATTATCGTCACCACCCATGTCCCGGCGCTGGCCGGATTGATCCCTGTCGAAGGTGTACGTTATGTCACCCGAAATGAGGCGGGTGAACCCGTAGTAAAAATGCCGGATGACGCTGTGCTGAAGGAAGCCACTGAAAGCCTGGGGGTGCTGCCAGAGACCGGTATGGAAAGGGCGCAGGGGATTGTTCTGGTAGAGGGAAAGTCGGATGTCACTTTCCTGAGGCATGCGGCCAGTTCATTAAAACAGTCAGGTGTGCTGCCAGCCTCTCTGGAGGACGTGAAAATAGTGCCAGTCCTCATAGGAGGGTGTGGCAGCGTCAAACACTGGGTTACATTGAATCTGGCCAACGATCTGGGGCTTCCCTGGTGCGTTTTTCTGGACTCCGATATTGGGGGAGACCCTGCACAGGTTATGTCCATTCAGAAACGTAAAAGAGAAGTGGAGGATGCCGGTAAGGTATTCTTCGCCACGCGTAAACGTGAAATAGAGAACTATCTCTGCCCGGATCTGATCGAAGAAATGACCGGTGTAGCCGTCACGTTTACGGACACCTGTGATGCTAAAAAAATAATTGGCCGGGCGGTGGGAATGAAGCCCGATAATGTGCTTGATAAATTCTGGCCCCGGATGACAGCGGAAAGAATCATCTCAAGATCAACCTATCATGACGGAATGCAGGAAAGGATTGAGCTGGTTGAGATCCTGAGCGATATTGTTGCCATGACGAGATAATGTGTAAAAATTATCGCTGCTGCATATATTCCGGTCCACAGCAAAGGACCGGAGTATAGTATATAAAAAACCCGAAATTAATCGGGTTTTAATTATTTAACGTTTAACAGGCTCCCGTGCCCGGGAGTGAATTAAAATTACGCTTATTATGGCGTTTTTGCAATCTTTATTTTTGACTGCCAAGCCATTTATTCATCTGCTCGATTTCACCTTTCTGAGCTTTAATGATGTCCTGCGCAAGCTTTCTCATTTCGGGATCTTTTCCGTATTTGAGCTCGGTCTCAGCCATTGCGATTGCCCCTTCATGGTGTGCGATCATACCTTTTGCAAAGGCCTTATCGGGATTGGATTCATTAACGGCGGCCATCATTTTTTCATGCATATTTTTCATGCCAGCCATATATTCCTGTGATGATGCCGATGAGTGCATATCTGACATTTTCATTTCCGAATGTTCAGCAGAAATGGCTGGCAGGGATAACATTAATATTACAAAAAGGGTGTTTTTGATTTTCATATAATAATTCCTTTCAGACAGGTACCGGTTAAGTGTAGCTGAGTCAGACAAAAAAGCCCCCTGACGGGGGGCAAAAATGTAGCAACGTTGTTTCAGGAAAATCTATCAGGGAAAAGGTAACAGCACGGATACTACCGTCGCATTCAGCCTGCATTGATCATGCGGCGGTGCGCTTCGGCCATGGCCTGATGTGGGCCGGATTGCCCGTTATTCATGAATTCATGGGCAACCGCTGCTCTTTCATGCTCATTCATCGCCGCGTAAGACGTTGACGGGACGGTCGTGGATACCGTGTTATTTCCCATCATCTTCTGATGACTTTCCACCATTTTCTGGTGCGCATCCGCCGAGCCGTTCGTCATGGTTTCATGAGCAATAATGGCCTGTTCATGCTGGTCCATACCGGTCATACGAGGAGCAGTCCCCTGGATCCCGACAGGAGCCGCAGCAGACTGCATCTGGTGAGCAGGAGCCTGTGCATTGTTGACGCGATCATGGATATTCACGGTTTCAGTGGCCCAGGCCGATGAAATTAAACCAAAGCCCAGCAAAGATGCTAATACGATATTTTTCATGATAACTCTCCATTTCTGAATTAGTGATGTCCGGGGAAGTACAACCGGTGTTTTCAGTTCCATAACTGAAACAAGTTCGGCAGCGTTTATTTCTCCGGAAGAGGGCTGGATATTCATTTCCTGGCGTACTCTGACGCCAGGTATTGATGAAGCAATCCAGCCTTCCTGATAAGTTGCACTAATTATAACGAATGGCTTCTGTTTGCTGCATGACAGGCTAATGACATCTTTGTCATTTACATCTTTATTTTCAGCATTGGGTTTCCGGGATCATTTTCTCCAGTCTGGGCACGGATAAGATAAAACGCGTGGAGCGTACGTCTGATTCCACCTGCACTCTTCCGTGATGTGCTTCCACGATTGACTTCACAATCGCAAGGCCGATGCCGCTGCCTTCTCCTTTTCGTTGTCTGGATGGATCCACCCGATAAAAACGGTCAAACAGCCTTGATAAATGTTCTTCAGGGATCGGTTTCCCCGGATTTTCAATCACAAGGTCAAAAAAGCTCTCCTGCTCTCTTATTGAGACGGTGATGGCCTGTCCCTCCGGGGTATAACGCAGGGCATTGGATAACAGATTATTGATCGCTCTTCTGAACATTTGTGGATCTCCCTCAACCAGGCAGGGCATCCCGTTAAATTTGAGCGTGATATTGCGTTCTTCGGCCCAGGCTTCGAAAAACTCGAAGACTTTCATGACTTCTGCTCTGAGGTCAAAACGGACCCTGTCAGGTATAAGCTGGTTATTGTCCGCCTGTGCCAGAAACAGCATGTCGCTGACCATTTTGGTCATCCGGTTATACTCTTCAAGACTGGAGTAGAGGACATCCTCAAGTTCCTTCTGGGTTCGATCCTGACTCAGTGCGATTTCAGTCTGCGTCACCAGATTGGTGATGGGCGTTCTGATCTCATGCGCGATATCGGCAGAGAAATTGGCCTGGCGGGTAAAGACATCCTCAATCTTTCCAATCATATGATTGAACGAGATAACCAGCTGCTCCAGCTCAATGGGAACGCGTGTCGGTTCCAGCCGCGCATCAAGATTCTCGGAGGTGATGTTTTTAATGGCATTGCTGACATTACGAAGGGGCAGGTGCCCCTGACGGACAGCGATGCGAATGATCAGAACAATCAGCAGGCTTATCACGACGGCGATCGCAATCAGATTTTTTTTCAGCGCATCGAGGTAATGGAGATGGAAATTAATGGAGAGGCCAGTCAGCATGACATAGTTCTGCTGTTTGCCCTGAAATATCGCCTGGCCAGAGGAGGCGATAATCCGGTATGTTTCCATCTTCATTCCGGACCCGGTATCCATCGGTCCCGCAGGATCCTCCACCGTCCAGAGAAAGACATCCCGTGCGCGGCTGTGCTCGCTAAAATCTGCGGAATTCACGGCCGGGCGTAGTGCCGCCCCCTGCGCTGAACTAAAGAGCACTTCCCCCCTGGGATTGAGGAGCAAAAGGGCAACGTTGCGGTAGCTGGCAATCGACTCCTTTATTTTGCTTACTTTTTTTTCATCCGGATCCACCGGGGACTGCAGTATACGGTTCAGGGTAGTGCTGATTTGTTGAAGATCGCTGACATCCTGCTCGGCAAAATGATTTTCAACAGAATGCAGCATAAACCAGGTGAAGGCGATAAAAGCCAGTATCGTGGACAGGCTGATAAAAAAGGTCAGCCGCAGGGCGAGTGAGAAAGGGCGCCTGGAAGGTTTGCTATGCATCCGGGGCCTCCAGCATATAGCCCACGCCCCGGACAGTCTGGATCAGCTTTGTCCCGTAATCGTTGTCTATTTTAGCGCGGAGTCGCTTTACGGCGACATCAATCGCGTTAGTGTCGCTGTCAAAATTCATGTCCCAGACCTGAGAGGCAATCAGGGAGCGGGGAAGAACCTCGCCCTGATGCCGAATGAAAAATTCCAGCAGGCTGAACTCTTTACTGGTGAGCACAATGCGGTTTCCGGCGCGACTGACTTTTCTGGATACGAGATCCATCGAGAGATCAGCCACCTTCAACTGGCTTTCCGTGATCATCGTGTTTCCCCGCCTCAGAAGGGTTCTCACCCGGGCCAGCAGTTCGGCAAACGCAAAGGGTTTAACCAGATAATCGTCCGCACCCAGTTCCAGTCCTTTGACCCTGTGTTCGATCGTGCCGAGGGCCGTCAGCAGTAAGACCGGCATACCCTTTCCGGCAGTGCGCAGCATGCGGATGATATCCCAGCCGTTCACATCAGGCAGCATGATGTCCAGAATGACTAAATCATACTCGGCTGTCATGGCGAGATGATATCCGGTAAGACCATTATCAGCGTGATCCACTACGAACCCTGCCTCTGTAAGCCCTTTGCTGAGATATTCACCTGTTTTAATTTCGTCTTCGACGATCAATATTTTCATCTTGCTCCCCGGCTGGCTGCTAAGGTCATTCTATTGCGCCCACGATCGTTATCAACGGATTACAGCAAAAATGACAACATTGTCATTATCCTGTCACCCGGCAAACAGAGAGCGTTCGGTAAAGTATCCCTATCAATACTCTGGACTTCATTTGAACCATTTACCAGGTCTGCCTGGACGAGAAGCGTTATGTTCAAATTAAAATTACTCAGCATTAGCACGATATTCATCCTGGCCGGTTGTGTCTCTCTGGCTCCTGAATATCAGCGCCCGGCAGCACCGGTACCCCAGCAGTTTTCACTGTCCCGAAACAGCCTGACGCCAGCAGTGAATGGTTATCAGGATACGGGCTGGCGTAACTTTTTTGTCGATCCCCAGGTTACACGGCTGATTACTGAAGCCCTGAATAATAACCGTGATTTGAGAATGGCTGCCCTGAAGGTTGAAGAGGCCCGGGCCCAGTTCAACGTCACGGATGCAGATCGTTATCCCCAGTTGAATGCCTCATCCGGGATCACATACAGCGGTGGCCTGAAAGGCGACAAGCCGACCACACAGGAGTACGACGCGGGTCTGGAACTCAGCTATGAGCTCGATTTTTTCGGCAAACTTAAGAACATGAGTGACGCTGATCGCCAGAACTACTTTGCCAGCGAAGAAGCCCGTCGGGCCGTACACATCCTGCTGGTATCCAACGTTTCACAAAGCTATTTCAGCCAGCAACTGGCGTACGAACAACTCCGTATTGCGCGGGAAACGCTGAAAAATTATCAACAGTCCTATGCTTTCGTTGAGCAGCAGCTCGTGACCGGGAGTACGAACGTTCTGGCGCTTGAACAGGCGAGAGGACAAATCGAAAGTACCCGCGCCGAAATAGCCAAACGAGAAGGCGATCTGGCTCAGGCAAACAATGCCCTGCAACTGGTGCTGGGAACGTACCGCGCACTTCCGTCAGAAAAAGGGATGAAAGGCGGGGAGATAGCACCAGTAAAATTGCCACCAAATCTGTCTTCACAAATTTTGCTGCAGCGACCGGATATTATGGAAGCGGAATATCAGCTGAAAGCGGCTGATGCCAATATTGGCGCAGCGCGAGCGGCCTTTTTCCCCTCCATTACCCTGACCAGTGGTCTTTCCGCAAGCAGTACGGAGCTGTCCAGCCTGTTTACGTCAGGAAGTGGAATGTGGAATTTTATCCCTAAAATTGAAATTCCTATATTTAATGCTGGCAGGAATAAAGCCAATCTGAAGCTGGCTGAAATTCGCCAGCAACAGTCGGTGGTTAATTACGAACAAAAAATTCAGTCAGCCTTTAAGGATGTTTCCGACACGCTTGCGCTGCGCGACAGCCTTAGCCAGCAACTTGAGTCACAGCAGCGTTATCTTGATTCACTTCAGATAACTCTCCAGCGTGCCAGAGGATTGTATGCAAGTGGTGCTGTCAGTTACATCGAAGTGCTGGATGCAGAACGTTCCCTCTTCGCTACGCAGCAAACCATTCTCGATCTTACCTATTCCCGACAGGTTAACGAAATTAATCTGTTTACCGCGCTGGGTGGCGGTTGGGTAGAGTAAATTTATTTAATTAATCAGGAAATTAAAAATGCGTAATTCACTTAAAGCCGTTTTATTTGGTGCCTTCTCTGTCATGTTCTCTGCCGGTCTTCATGCTGAAACACATCAGCATGGCGATATGAATGCTGCCAGTGATGCTTCGGTACAGCAGGTTATCAAGGGCACCGGTGTCGTTAAAGACATTGATATGAATAGTAAAAAAATCACCATTTCGCACGAAGCAATCCCTGCGGTGGGCTGGCCTGCAATGACCATGCGCTTCACTTTTGTTAATGCAGACGACGCTATCAATGCCCTGAAAACCGGCAACCATGTCGATTTCTCGTTTATTCAGCAGGGCAATATCTCCTTACTCAAAAGCATTAACGTGACGCAATCCTGATTAACAGTCCGGAGCGAATACATCCAGTGCGCCTGAACATTCATTAAGGGATTACTGTGAATGAATGATCGGGCGCATATGCCAGGTGTTTTGATTTTTCAGCGAGAAATTGTATGGCTTCTTTAAAGATAAAATATGCTGCAATAATTATCAGCAGCCTCATAGCAGGAGGGCTGATATCGGTTACTGCCTGGCAGTATGTAAACTCATCACAAAAAACAGTACAAACAGAACAAAAGGCACCGGAGAAAAAGGTACTTTTCTGGTATGACCCGATGAAACCGGATACCAAATTTGATAAACCCGGAAAATCTCCCTTTATGGATATGGACCTGGTGCCAAAATATGCTGATGAAAGTGGCGATAAAAGCAGTGGCGGGATCCGTATCGACCCAACCCAGGTTCAGAATCTGGGATTAAAAACGCAAAAAGTCACGCGAGGAATGCTGAATTATTCTCAGACAATCCCGGCTAATGTCAGTTACAACGAGTATCAGTTTGTCATTGTGCAGGCGCGTTCTGACGGTTTCGTCGAAAAAGTGTATCCCCTGACGATTGGCGATCATGTGAAGAAAGGCACGCCGCTTATCGATATCACCATTCCTGAATGGGTTGAGGCACAAAGTGAGTTCCTGCTGTTATCCGGTACAGGCGGTACGCCAACCCAGATAAAAGGGGTTCTGGAGCGACTTCGTCTGGCTGGTATGCCGGAAGAGGATATTCAAAGGCTGCGTACAACCCGCACCATCCAGACCCGTTTTACCATTAAAGCACCTATTGATGGCGTCATTACTGCATTTGACCTGCGCACCGGCATGAATATTTCGAAAGATAAGGTGGTGGCTCAGATTCAGGGAATGGACCCGGTCTGGATCAGCGCTGCAGTGCCAGAATCTATCGCCTATCTGCTGAAAGATACGTCGCAGTTTGAAATTTCGGTACCGGCTTATCCGGATAAAACATTCCATGTCGAAAAATGGAACATTCTTCCCAGCGTGGATCAGACAACCCGTACGCTTCAGGTCCGTCTCCAGGTTTCTAATAAGGATGAGTTTCTCAAGCCGGGCATGAATGCCTATCTGAAACTGAATACCAGGAGCCAGGAGATGCTGCTGATACCAAGCCAGGCCGTTATCGATACCGGCAAAGAACAGCGCGTGATTACTGTTGATGATGAAGGCAAGTTTGTGCCGAAACAGATCCACGTTCTGCATGAGTCACAGCAACAGTCCGGCATCGGCTCCGGCCTGAATGAAGGCGATACCGTGGTGGTCAGTGGCCTGTTCCTCATTGACTCTGAAGCCAATATTACGGGCGCACTGGAACGTATGCGCCACCCTGAAAAAACAGAAAGCAGTATGCCAGCAATGTCTGACCAGCCTGTAAATATGCATTCAGGGCACTGAGGAGACGACGATGATTGAATGGATTATCCGGCGCTCTGTCGCCAACCGTTTCCTGGTCATGATGGGGGCCCTGTTTCTCAGCATCTGGGGCACATGGACGATTATTAACACGCCTGTCGATGCCTTGCCTGACCTGTCAGATGTGCAGGTCATTATCAAAACCAGCTATCCCGGCCAGGCCCCGCAGATTGTAGAAAACCAGGTCACCTATCCACTTACCACCACCATGCTGTCCGTGCCTGGCGCAAAAACCGTGCGTGGTTTTTCACAGTTCGGTGATTCGTATGTGTATGTCATTTTTGAAGACGGCACCGATCTGTACTGGGCCCGTTCCCGCGTGCTGGAGTACCTGAACCAGGTACAGGGAAAACTGCCCGCCGGTGTGAGTTCTGAAATCGGTCCGGACGCCACGGGGGTGGGCTGGATATTTGAATATGCCCTTGTCGATCGCAGCGGAAAACACGACCTTTCAGAACTGCGTTCTCTGCAGGACTGGTTCCTGAAATTTGAGCTGAAAACCATCCCGAACGTGGCTGAGGTCGCTTCGGTTGGCGGCGTGGTGAAACAGTACCAGATTCAGGTCAATCCGGTAAAACTGTCTCAGTATGGTATCAGCCTGCCCGAAGTGAAACAGGCCCTTGAATCGTCTAACCAGGAGGCCGGTGGCTCATCCGTTGAAATGGCCGAAGCTGAGTATATGGTCCGTGCCAGCGGTTATCTTCAGAGCATTGATGATTTTAATAACATCGTCCTGAAAACAGGCGAGAACGGCGTGCCGGTTTATCTGCGGGATGTTGCCCGCGTGCAGACCGGGCCCGAAATGCGGCGTGGTATTGCCGAGCTGAACGGCCAGGGAGAAGTTGCAGGCGGCGTGGTGATCCTGCGATCGGGTAAAAATGCGCGCGACGTTATCACGGCAGTGAGGGATAAACTTGAGACGCTGAAGGCCAGCCTGCCGGAAGGCGTTGAAATCGTGACCACCTACGATCGCAGCCAGCTCATCGACCGGGCGATTGATAACCTCAGTTCCAAACTTCTGGAAGAGTTTATCGTGGTGGCCATCGTCTGTGCCCTGTTCCTGTGGCACGTACGTTCTGCCCTGGTGGCGATTATCTCTCTGCCGCTTGGTCTGTGTATCGCCTTTATCGTCATGCACTTCCAGGGACTGAACGCCAATATCATGTCGCTGGGAGGGATAGCGATTGCCGTCGGTGCGATGGTGGATGCCGCCATTGTGATGATTGAGAATGCGCATAAGCGGCTTGAGGAGTGGGATCATCAGCATCCGGGTGAGCAGATTGACAACGCCACCCGCTGGAAGGTGATTACCGATGCCTCCGTTGAAGTGGGACCCGCACTGTTTATCAGCCTGCTGATCATCACCCTGTCCTTTATTCCTATCTTTACCCTGGAAGGTCAGGAAGGACGTCTGTTTGGCCCGCTGGCATTCACGAAAACGTACTCCATGGCGGGCGCGGCCGCGCTGGCCATCATCGTCATTCCGATTCTGATGGGATTCTGGATCCGGGGGAAAATTCCTGCAGAGACCAGTAACCCCCTGAACCGGGTACTGATCAAAGCGTATCATCCATTGCTGTTGCGGGTTCTCCACTGGCCAAAAACAACCCTGCTGGTTGCGGCCTTGTCCATTTTCACCGTTATCTGGCCGCTGAGCCAGGTGGGCGGTGAGTTTCTGCCGAAGATTAACGAGGGCGACCTGTTGTATATGCCGTCGACCCTGCCGGGTGTCTCTCCGGCTGAAGCTGCAGCGCTCCTGCAGACGACGGACAAGTTAATCAAAAGCGTTCCTGAAGTGGCCTCTGTATTTGGCAAGACCGGTAAAGCAGAGACCGCCACGGATTCCGCACCGCTCGAAATGGTTGAAACCACGATCCAGCTCAAACCTGAGGATCAGTGGCGTCCAGGCATGACGATTGACAAGATTATTGAAGAACTCGACAGGACCGTCCGTTTACCGGGGCTGGCAAACCTCTGGGTGCCGCCAATCCGTAACCGTATTGATATGCTCTCAACCGGGATCAAAAGCCCGATAGGTATCAAAGTGTCCGGGACTGTTCTGTCGGATATCGACGCGACGGCGCAGAGTATCGAGGCGGTAACCAAAACGGTACCGGGTGTGGTGTCTGTCCTGGCTGAGCGACTGGAAGGTGGACGTTACATTGATGTGGACATTAACCGGGAAAAAGCTTCCCGGTACGGGATGACAGTAGGTGATGTCCAGCTGTTCGTCTCATCAGCCATCGGCGGTGCGACGGTAGGGGAAACGGTGGAAGGCGTGGCCCGGTACCCTATTAACATTCGTTACCCACAGGATTACCGCAACAGTCCGCAGGCGCTGAAACATATGCCGATCCTGACCCCGATGAAGCAGCAGATCACACTGGGCGATGTTGCCGATATTAAAGTCGTTTCCGGACCAACCATGCTGAAAACCGAAAATGCCCGGCCAGCCAGCTGGATTTATGTTGATGCCCGCGGCAGGGACATGGTGTCGGTGGTGAACGATATTAAGACGGCCATCAGTGAGAAAGTGAAACTGAGACCGGGGACCAGTGTGGCATTCTCAGGACAGTTTGAATTACTCGAGCACGCCAACAAGAAATTAAAACTGATGGTACCGATGACGGTGATGATCATTTTCATCCTGTTATATCTGGCATTTCGCCGTGTTGACGAAGCCCTGCTGATTCTGATGAGTCTGCCGTTTGCGTTGATTGGCGGGATATGGTTCCTGTACTGGCAGGGCTTCCATATGTCTGTGGCGACCGGAACCGGATTTATCGCCCTGGCCGGGGTGGCAGCAGAGTTTGGCGTGGTCATGCTGATGTATCTGCGTCATGCCATTGAAGCGCACCCGGAATTGTCCCGTAAAGAGACGTTCACACCGGAAGGCCTTGATGAAGCCCTCTATCATGGTGCCGTACTGCGTGTCCGGCCGAAAGCCATGACCGTGGCGGTGATCATTGCGGGTCTGCTGCCAATACTCTGGGGAACCGGTGCAGGTTCAGAAGTCATGAGCCGTATCGCGGCACCCATGATTGGTGGGATGATCACGGCTCCGCTGCTGTCCCTGTTCATTATTCCTGCCGCCTACAAATTAATCTGGCTGCGCAGACATAAAAAAAGCGTGTCCTGAACCTGAAAGGGCACCCCCTGTGGGTGTCCTTCTTTACTGATTCACCCTGACGTCAGGGTTTAAATCGATAATATACAGAGGTGAGTATGAAAAAAGTGGTTCTGATGGCGCTGGCTCTCGGCCTTTCACTGCCCGCGATGGCGAGTGAAAAAGTGATTGATATGTACAAATCTGAAAACTGTGGCTGTTGTTCCCTGTGGGGCAAAGCGATGGAAAAAGACGGGTTTGAAGTACGAACTCACGTCATGAATGATCAGGCGCTGTCAGCCCTGAAAGAAAAGCATGCTATTCCTGCAGGACTGCGAAGTTGTCATACCGCGGTTGCCGGTAATTTGATCATTGAAGGCCATGTGCCTGCGACAACGATACATAAGGCAATGCAGTCTGGTTCAGGTATATACGGTCTCGCCACCCCCGGTATGCCAGCAGGAAGTCCTGGAATGGAGATGGGAGCCCGAAAAGAGGCTTACGATGTTATCGCATTCTCACCGGATGGAAGTAAAAAAGTCTTCCAGCGAATCGAATAGTCAGCGGAACGGCTGATAACGGGACGCCGGCAGCAGGCACTCTTATGCCGGCGGCATTCGTGGTAATCGCATCCATGACATACCCTGAAGACAGAAGATGCTTCGGTATGCATAAGGAGAGTTACTGTGAAAAATGACAATGCAGTGCAACACAACAACCAGACTGCTTCTGAGCAGACATTATCCCCGGACGAGGGCCACGTATTGCATAAGGTGAGAGATCCCGTGTGCGGGATGGACATCCTGCCCGACAGGGCGCACAGCAGCATTCGATACCAGGACCATCAACTTTATTTCTGCTCCGCCAGCTGTGAGAGTAAATTTAAAGCCCATCCCGATCGTTATCTTACCGAAGATGCCAGTGAACATTCCCATCACCATCACCACGATCATCACGAAGTCAGCCCTGATCAGATAAAACAGCCTCACCACCAGGCGGAGAAAGAGAATTCTGAAGGTGTGTGGACATGTCCGATGCACCCGGAGATACGCCGCAGTGGTCCCGGAAGCTGTCCTGTCTGTGGAATGGCACTGGAGCCGCTCGTAGCTACGGCATCCACGGGGCCAAGTGATGAACTTCGCGACATGACAAGACGCTTCTGGCTGGGGTTGTTGCTGGCGTTTCCGGTTCTGGTACTCGAAATGGGATCTCATCTGTTTCCCGCCTTGAGGAATACAGTACCGCCACAGTACAACACATGGCTGCAGCTGCTTCTGGCCTCTCCTGTCGTGTTGTGGTGTGGCTGGCCATTCTTCGCCCGGGCCGGAATGTCGTTACGTAACCGCTCCCTGAATATGTTTACCCTTGTTGCAATGGGCACCGGCGTAGCCTGGGTGTACAGCGTCATTGCAACCGTCTTCCCCTCCTGGTTTCCTGCATCGTTCAGAAACATGGATGGCCTGGTGGCCGTTTATTTTGAAGCCGCAGCAGTTATTACGGTGCTTGTTCTGCTGGGACAGGTTCTTGAGCTGCGGGCACGGGAACAAACCTCAGGTGCCATTACTGCACTACTGAATCTTGCCCCCAAAACCGCCAGGCGGCTGGATCATGACGGTCATGAAACGGATATTAATGCGGAAGATGTTCTGCCTGGCGATAAGCTCCGCATCAGACCAGGAGAGAGTATTCCGGTCGACGGTATTGTGATCGAAGGCAAAACAACCGTTGATGAATCGATGGTGACCGGGGAATCTATGCCGGTTACCAAAACGGAGGGTGACCCTGTCATCGGGGGGACCATTAATCAGACAGGGAGTCTCATCATCCGTGCAGAGAAAGTCGGTGATGAAACAATGCTCTCACGAATTGTTCAGATGGTCGCTGATGCACAGCGTTCGCGTGCCCCCATCCAGAGAATGGCTGACAGCGTTTCAGGCTGGTTTGTTCCTCTGGTGATACTTATCGCGGTTGTTGCTTTCGTGATCTGGTCTGTCTGGGGGCCCGAGCCCAGGATGGCGCACGGTCTCATTGCGGCTGTGTCGGTCCTGATTATTGCCTGTCCCTGCGCGCTGGGGCTGGCCACGCCGATGTCGATAATGGTGGGGGTGGGCAAAGGAGCCCAGGCCGGGGTGTTAATCAGGAATGCCGAAGCCCTTGAGCGTCTTGAAAAAGTGGACACGCTGGTTGTCGACAAAACAGGCACGCTCACGGAAGGTTCGCCTACGGTGACAGGGATTATCAGTCTCAGTCCGGGTGGGGAAATATCTCTTTTACGTGTAACAGCTGCAGTGGAAAAAGGTTCGCAGCATCCGTTGGGTATGGCTGTTGTCAGAGCCGCGCATGAAAAGGGGATCGTGATACCTGCCGTCAGTAATTTCAATGCCCCGTCGGGGAAAGGTGTCTCAGGCGATGTCGAAGGTCAACGGGTTGTTATTGGTAATGAACTGGCTATGCAGGAAAACAGTATCGTTATTGATAATCAAAAGGCCGTTGCGGATACGTTGCGGATGGAAGGCGCTACCGTTATCTATGTGGCCACAGACGGGGACCTTGCAGGCCTGATAGCTATCTCGGATCCCGTGAAAACAACCACGCCGGATGCGCTTAAAGCTTTGCGTCAGGCGGGGATCCGCATTGTTATGCTCACCGGGGATAACCAGCTTACTGCTGAAGCAGTCGCACGGAAACTGGGAATAGATGAGGTTGAAGCCGGGATTCTGCCGGATGGCAAAAAAGCAGTGATAACCCGACTGAAAGAGTCTGGCCATGTGGTTGCGATGGCCGGAGACGGTGTGAATGATGCCCCGGCGCTGGCAGCGGCTGACGTGGGTATAGCCATGGGAACGGGTACAGATGTGGCAATTGAAAGTGCCGGAGTCACCCTTCTCAAAGGCGACTTGATGATACTGAACAGGGCCCGTCATCTGTCAGAGATCACCATGAAAAATATCCGTCAGAATCTGTTTTTTGCATTTATCTACAACGCACTTGGCGTGCCTGTGGCTGCAGGTCTGCTTTATCCTGTGTATGGAATACTGCTGTCGCCAGTTATTGCGGCGGCGGCCATGGCTCTTTCCTCCGTCAGCGTCATTGTGAATGCGTTGCGTCTGAAAAGTGTCAGGCTCGGGAAATAACACTGAGTGAAGGGTCAGTTACGAACAGAAGGAGTCCAGTATGAAAAGTACCACCTATGCGCTTATTGCTGTCGCCGCGATCGCGGCATTTGCCCTCCTGCGCGAACACTGGTCACATGTGGCAGGTTACTGGCCATATCTGTTATTGCTGGTCTGCCCGCTAATGCATCTTTTCCACGGCCACGGAGGGCATGGAGATCATCAACATCACGGAAGTGAAAACGATAAAAAAAATTAATCCGGCAGACGGGGCCGCGTCGCGGTCCCGTTATCAGTCCAGGTATCGTTCGTAGTCTCTGGCATGCGCAAAGGCATGCTGTTCGAGTTTGTTATCAGCGGGTGCCGCTGCCCGGAACGCCAGAGAGTTAACAGGGTTGTTATTGATGACCAGCTCGTAATGCAGATGAGGACCGGATGAACGTCCGCTGTTACCGGATAACGCAATAGCACCTCCCCGTGTAACCCTGGCCCCTTTAGTAACGAGTATTTTATTGAGGTGGAGATAGCGAGTTTTAACACCGGCTTTTCCCGTTACTTCAACAAAATATCCCATGGTACTGTTGTATTCGGCCCGGGTGATTTTTCCGTCGATGACGCTGACTATTTTCGTGTTCATGGGCATGGAATAATCAATGCCATTATGGGGACTCACTTTTCCCGATACCGGGTTAAGCCTTGCAGGATTGAAAGGCGAACTGAGTCTTGCTGTGGCCGGTAACGGATAATCGAGACTGCCTTTCCCGGAAGTATCGGAAAGGTTATAGAACTTTTTATCTGATATACGATACGCCGTGTAATTAAATGAACCGGACGTAAATTTATAGGCCACGACACGTGATTTTCCCGCTTTCTTTTGCAGTACGAGTTTTAATGATTCATTTTTTTTCAAATGCCGCAGATTAAACCGGGAAGGCAAGGAGCGCTGAAGAGTAGCGATCTCGTTCGATTCCAGCCCCGAGCGGGTGGCTGAAAGGTAGGCATTTTCTTTTACGACATCGGTAGAATACATTTACTGGAATTCGCCGTTAGCATGAACACTGCGGCGTATGCTAGGGGTTTTCAGGAGGCGTGTCATCTGTCAGTTAATCGGGAGCACCGTTGATGGTCGTCATTTTTGTAACATATCTTGTTTCCCGTTTGCTCCTGAAGCTCTGGGAACTGTATGACCAGCCCGACGGTGATGATTAACGGGACTGAAACAGGTTACGGCAGAGCAATATGGGGCTCATGTCCTGCTACGTAACCCGTCAGTAAAGCCCTGCTGCGCACCTGACGCTAAGCACTAACCCGCCTGCAGTTACCTGGTCGAATACAGCCCGCGAAGCTTTCTTGCCTGCGTCTGATGTGCTTCCGCACCGGCATTATTGACCTGCTCATGCACGAGAGCGGCTTTTTCTCCGGCATTCAGTTCGTTAAAAGAAGAAGACGAGGTCTTTGAATTTGCATCACTGCCGGACAGCATTTTTTTATGTTCCTCAATCATTTTCTGATGCGCATAGGACGCGCTGTTGTTCATAAATGAATGAGCAACAATGGCCCTTTCATGTTCATTCATTTCAGAGAATGAGGGCGTGTTGTTTTTATTAACCCTGTCCGGTAAGTTTTCATGCGTCGAGGAATTCACATGACTGACGGCTGAGGCATTATTAACAAATCGATGTGCTTCATGGGCAATATCACTGGACTGAGCAAAAGCTGCCCCACAAAATAAAGCTGTAAACGCAGTGGTCGTGATTAATATATTCATGTGTAATTACCTTCTGAGGTACATAAAAGATGTCCTTATGATCATATATAAAAATAATCAACCTGTGGGGAAGATGACGTAAATGTAATACAGCTATGTACATTACACGATTGTAATGAATTTGTTTCTTAAGGTGTGCTAGATTCATTTCATTGTAAGTGGATGAACCAGTAATTTAATTTAAATCGGTTCTCGAATTCTGTCAGTAACCATACTTTAAATAAGGGAATGCGCATGCTGTTGAAAACGTCTCGACGAACTTTCCTGAAGGGGTTAACCCTCTCTGGCGTAGCCGGAAGTCTTGGCGTATGGAGTTTCAATGCGCGTTCCAGTCTGAGCCTGCCAGTTGCCGCATCCCTGCAGGGTACTCAGTTTGACCTGACCATTGGTGAAACGGCCGTCAATATCACGGGCAGTGAGCGTCAGGCCAAAACAATCAATGGAGGCCTGCCGGGGCCCGTTCTTCGCTGGAAAGAAGGTGACACCATTACCCTGAAGGTCAAAAACCGTCTTAATGAACAGACGTCCATTCACTGGCACGGCATTATTCTTCCGGCCAATATGGATGGTGTTCCGGGGCTGAGTTTTATGGGCATAGAGCCTGATGATACCTACGTTTACACCTTTAAGGTTAAGCAGAACGGGACTTACTGGTACCACAGCCATTCCGGTCTGCAGGAACAGGAGGGGGTATACGGTGCCATTATCATCGATGCCAGGGAGCCAGAACCGTTTGCTTACGATCGTGAGCATGTGGTCATGTTGTCTGACTGGACCGATGAAAATCCTCACAGCCTGCTGAAAAAATTAAAAAAACAGTCGGATTACTACAATTTCAATAAACCAACCGTTGGCTCTTTTTTCCGCGACGTGAATACCAGGGGGCTGTCAGCCACCATTGCCGATCGGAAAATGTGGGCTGAAATGAAAATGAATCCGACTGACCTCGCGGATGTCAGTGGCTACACCTACACCTATCTCATGAACGGGCAGGCCCCGCTGAAAAACTGGACCGGACTGTTCCGTCCCGGTGAAAAGATACGCTTACGGTTTATCAACGGCTCGGCAATGACCTATTTCGATATCCGTATCCCCGGGCTGAAAATGACGGTCGTGGCTGCAGATGGCCAGTATGTAAACCCGGTTACCGTTGACGAATTCAGGATTGCCGTTGCCGAAACCTATGATGTCATTGTGGAGCCTCAGGGTGAGGCCTATACCATCTTCGCACAATCCATGGACAGGACCGGTTACGCTCGAGGGACACTGGCCACGAGAGAGGGGTTAAGTGCTGCCGTTCCCCCCCTCGATCCCCGTCCTCTGTTGACCATGGAAGATATGGGTATGGGGGGAATGGGACATGATATGGCAGGAATGGACCACAGCCAGATGGGAGGCATGGATAACAGCGGAGAGATGATGTCTATGGACGGTGCTGACCTTCCGGATAGCGGGACATCCTCCGCGCCCATGGATCACAGCAGCATGGCCGGTATGGATCATTCCCGGATGGCCGGAATGCCGGGTATGCAAAGTCATCCTGCGTCAGAAACGGATAACCCACTGGTTGATATGCAGGCGATGAGCGTCTCTCCGAAATTAAATGATCCGGGTATTGGTCTTCGAAATAACGGAAGAAAGGTTCTCACGTACGCGGATTTGAAAAGCCGCTTTGAGGATCCTGACGGACGTGAACCTGGCCGTACCATAGAACTGCATTTAACCGGCCACATGGAAAAGTTTGCCTGGTCATTTAACGGAATCAAGTTTTCAGATGCCGCACCGGTGCTGCTGAAATACGGTGAGCGGCTCAGGATCACGCTGATCAACGATACCATGATGACTCACCCCATTCACCTGCATGGTATGTGGAGCGATCTGGAAGATGAAAACGGTAATTTCATGGTTCGTAAACACACAATAGATGTTCCCCCTGGTACAAAACGCAGTTACAGAGTGACAGCAGATGCGCTTGGCCGCTGGGCGTATCACTGCCATTTGCTCTATCACATGGAAATGGGAATGTTTCGTGAAGTCCGGGTGGAGGAATGATGCGAATGAAGAGAAATTTGAAGGCCATACCTGTTCTGGTCGCCGGTTTGTTTACCTCACCGCTTTCTATTGCGGCGGGCTCCTTCTCTGCAGATCCCCACGCCGGGCACGACATGTCTGCCATGCAGATGCCAGCAGATGAGAATTTCACTGAGATGACGTCAATGGAGCCCATTGTAACTGAGAGCAGAACGCCAATTCCGCCTGTTACCGATGCCGACCGGAAGGCTGCATTCGGCAATTTACAGGGGCATGCGATTCACGACAGTGCGATTAATTATCTGGTTCTGCTGGATCAACTGGAATGGCAACGGTCGGATAACACCAACAATTTCAGCTGGAGTGTTAACAGCTGGATTGGAGGCGACACAGATCGGATTTGGCTAAAGAGTGAAGGTGAACGAAGCAATGGGGAAACGGAGGCGGCTGAAGCGCAGTTACTCTGGGGACATGCGGTTGGCCCATGGTGGGATTTGGTTGCGGGTGTCAGGCAGGATTTCAGACCTGCTTCTGCCCGGACCTGGGCTGCTGTCGGTTTTCAGGGGCTGGCACTCTATAATTTTGAGTCTGAAATTACGGGTTTTGTCAGTAATGGCGGAAAAGCAGCCCTTCGTCTGGGAGGAGAATACGACGTTTTACTGACTAACCGGCTCATACTCCAGCCATCCTATGAGGTGAATTTCTACAGTCAGGATGATGAATCGCGGGGTCGCGGCAGGGGACTGACTGACACAGAGCTGGGGCTCCGGCTGCGCTATGAAATACGCCGTGAGTTTGCACCCTATATAGGCGTTTCCTGGAATCAACTTTACGGGAAAACATCCGATATGGCGAAAAGAGAAGGTGAGAAAGACCATCAGGTAGTATTCCTGGCGGGAGCCAGAATCTGGTTTTAACGCACTGATATAAAACACTCAACTAAACAGGTAAATAAAATGTCGATTTTAAATAAAGCCATTCTTACAGGTGGCCTCGTTATGGGCGTTGCTTTCTCTGCTATGGCCCATCCGGAATTAAAAAGCTCTGTGCCACAGGCTGATTCAGCCGTAGCGGCCCCGGAAAAGATTCAGCTTAATTTCTCGGAAAATCTGACCGTGAAATTCTCAGGTGCAAAATTAACGATGACGGGTATGAAAGGCATGTCATCACATTCTCCGATGCCGGTCGCGGCAAAAGTGGCGCCAGGCGCTGACCCTAAATCGATGGTCATTATTCCGCGAGAGCCTTTACCCGCTGGCACTTATCGTGTTGACTGGCGCGCGGTTTCTTCAGATACGCACCCTATTACCGGTAATTACACCTTTACAGTGAAGTAATATTATGAACGACCTGATTATGATTGTTATTCGTTTTCTTCTTTATCTGGATTTGATGGTAATATTTGGATTGCCATTTTTTCAGATATATGGAATAAGCGGTGTCAGACATGAAACCTATAACCTGACTAATTTCAGGTCGTTTATAACCTTTGCTGTTGTTACAGGCATCATTCTTACTGGCATTAATATGCTCCTGGTATCTAATGCCATGAGTGGAGTAACTGACCTCAGAGAATTATCCATCCATGTTATCGAGATGGTGATAGAAGAAACTGATGTGGGTATTAGCTGGATTGTCAGGCTCTGTGCCCTGTTTACCACACTCGGTGCTTTGTTCCTTTACACTAATAAGAGAGTATTGTCCTGCCTGCTGATGACGATGAGTGGGGGCGTGGCGCTGGCTACACTTGCCTGGGGAGGACACGCCGTTATGCATGACGGTCTGCATTACTATCTCCATTTACTGAGCGATCTGACCCATCTCGGTGCTGCAGGTGCCTGGACAGGTGCTCTGGTTGCATTTGCTATCCTGCTGATGCGCAGAAACGAGCATAATGCACAGAGCGTCATTGTGATATCTGACTCCCTGGCAAAATTTGCCACGGCAGGAACGGTGATTGTTGTAGCCCTGATCCTGAGTGCGCTGGTCAACTATCTGTATATTGCTGAGGGTAACTTAACTCCCTTATTCAACAGTTCCTGGGGGAGGATATTGCTTGCCAAGACGGCTCTGTTTGTTCTGATGCTTCTTCTGGCTGCAGCAAACCGGTTTCACCTGGGTCCCCGGCTTGAAGTTATGGTCAGGGAAGGGAATTATGATCGCAGCGTTGCCCTGATGCGAAACAGCATCCTGACAGAATTCGTTGTTGCGATTATCATTCTGGGCGCCGTAGCGTGGCTCGGAATGCTTGCTCCGTCTCAGGTCAGCTAGGGGACAGCCAAAGCTCATGCGTGAGATTTTTACTTTCATATCAGCGAGTTGACCATGCAGCGTATTTTAATCGTTGAAGACGAACAAAAAACAGGTCGTTACCTGCAGCAGGGACTGGTTGAGGAAGGCTATCAGGCCGATCTCTTTAATAATGGCCGCGATGGTCTCGGGGCCGCGTCGAAGGGACAGTATGATTTGATAATACTGGACGTGATGCTGCCTTTCCTCGACGGGTGGCAAATCATCAGCGCACTGAGGGAGTCCGGGCACGAAGAACCGGTCCTGTTTTTAACCGCAAAGGACAACGTGCGGGACAAAGTGAAAGGACTGGAGCTTGGCGCAGATGACTACCTGATTAAGCCCTTTGATTTTACGGAGCTGGTTGCACGTGTAAGAACCCTACTGCGCCGGGCACGCTCGCAGGCCGCAACAGTCTGCACCATCGCCGATATGACCGTTGATATGGTGCGCCGGACCGTGATCCGTTCGGGGAAGAAGATCCATCTCACCGGTAAAGAATACGTTCTGCTTGAGTTGCTGCTGCAACGCACCGGAGAAGTGTTACCCAGGAGTCTTATCTCGTCCCTGGTCTGGAACATGAATTTTGACAGTGATACGAATGTGATTGATGTCGCCGTGAGACGTCTGAGAAGTAAAATTGATGATGACTTTGAGCCAAAACTGATCCATACCGTTCGCGGTGCCGGATATGTCCTGGAGATCAGAGAAGAGTGAGGTTCAAAATTTCCCTGACCACACGCCTGAGCCTGATTTTTTCTGCGGTGATGCTTACGGTATGGTGGTTATCAAGTTTTATCCTGATTAGCACCCTTAATGGCTATTTCGATAATCAGGACCGCGATTTTCTGACAGGTAAACTTCAGCTCACCGAAGAGTTTCTTAAAACAGAGACGTTCCGGAACAAAACGGATATTAAGTCATTATCAGAAAAAATAAACGATGCGATGGTAGGGCACAATGGTTTATTCATTTCTATAAAAAACATGGAAAATGAAAAAATTGTTGAACTCTATGCCAAAAATTCTGTTGTTCCAGCGGTCCTGCTTAATAAGTCGGGTGATATTCTCGACTATATGATCCAGACGGAAGAAAATAACACCGTGTACCGCAGTATCTCGCGGCGGGTTGCCGTGACGCCGGAACAGGGTAAAAGCAAACATGTCATCATTACGGTTGCCACGGATACTGGGTATCACACCCTGTTTATGGACAAACTCAGTACCTGGCTGTTCTGGTTCAATATCGGTCTGGTCTTTATTTCTGTTTTTCTGGGCTGGCTGACCACACGTATTGGTCTGAAACCGTTACGGGAAATGACCAGTCTGGCTTCCTCCATGACTGTACACAGCCTGGATCAGCGTCTAAATCCCGATCTGGCTCCGCCGGAAATCTCTGAGACCATGCAGGAGTTCAATAATATGTTTGATCGCCTGGAGGGGGCATTCCGGAAACTGTCAGATTTCTCGTCTGACATCGCGCATGAGCTGCGCACACCAGTCAGTAATCTGATGATGCAGACGCAGTTTGCACTGGCTAAGGAAAGGGATGTTTCGCATTACCGCGAAATTTTATTCGCTAACCTGGAAGAACTGAAAAGGTTGTCACGAATGACCAGTGACATGCTTTTTCTGGCACGTTCAGAGCATGGTCTGCTGCGGCTGGATAAACATGATGTGGATCTGGCAGCCGAACTGAATGAATTACGTGAGTTGTTCGAGCCCCTGGCAGACGAAACAGGAAAGACAATCACGGTTGAAGGAGAGGGCGTTGTTGCCGGAGACAGCGATATGCTCCGACGTGCTTTCAGTAACCTGCTTTCCAATGCAATCAAGTATTCTCCCGATAACACCTGTACAGCGATACACCTTGAGCGTGACAGTGACTGTGTGAACGTGATGATTACGAATACGATGTCCGGCCAGGTTCCCGCTAATCTGGAACGTTTGTTTGACCGGTTCTATCGCGCAGACTCATCAAGGTTCTACAACACGGAAGGCGCGGGGCTGGGATTATCAATTACAAGGTCGATCATTCATGCTCACGGCGGCGAGCTGTCAGCAGAACAGCAGGGGCGGGAAATTGTGTTCAAAGTGCGCCTGTTAATGGATTAATCCCGTTCTTCAGGAGAAACCTGGAAGGTGACAAAATTGTCATCATTCAGTCACGCGATAAACAGAGGCGGTTTTTTATAATCATACATAAATCAGGAGCAGAGTGATAACGCAATCGCCTGGTTCCTGGAGTGATGAATAACCCGCCCTGAGATCAAATGCTTTCTCTGTTATAAGCCGTTGATTGTTTGGGTATGAAAACACCGGAGACCCAACCATGAAAAAGATCCTTGTATCATTTGTTGCCATTATGGCTGTCGCTTCATCCGCCATGGCTGCAGAGACAATGAACATGCATGACCAGGTAAATAATGCCCAGGCACCCGCCCATCAGATGCAGTCAACCTCTGAAAAAAGCGCTGTTCAGGGAGACAGTATGACAATGATGGATATGAGCGGACACGATCAGGCTGCAATGTCCCATGAAATGATGCAAAACGGCAACGCTTCTGCCCACCAGGACATGGCGGAGATGCATAAAAAAATGATGAAAGGCAAACCAGGGGCCACCAACGAATCAGCAACGTCATTTTCAGAAATGAACGAGCATGAAAAAGCCGCTGTTGTGCACGAGAAGGCGAATAATGGTCAGTCTTCCGTTATTCATCAGCAGCAGGCTGAAAAGCATCGCAGCCAGATCACCCAGAATTAACCCGCAGCTCCACTTGTTAGACCCTCATTTGACGCCGAAGTCACTGGCTTACGCTCCCATTCGGGAGCGTTTTTTTTATTCTTTCATTTATCATTGAGTCTTATGGGAATGGATTTAATCAGTTACTTAATCCCTGCCTCAGCAACAAGTCCCGGAAAGAGCAGCTTTATATTCCGGGTTTTTCTGCTCATAACCTCAACGGTGGCGCTTAGGATGTACTTTGTAAGTACCCAGAGTGTGTGTCATCAGTACCGGTGTTAATGCACCAGCCCATTCCAGCCATGTATACCCATGTAAATCCCAACAGCAGCAATCAGGGCGCTTGAAATATAGGGGGCTCTTCTGGCGATGGTATTGAAGCCACTCCAGCGTTTGGCGACCTGACGAACGCTGATCGCCGCACCCACTCCAACCGTTACGAGGGTCAATGCCAGGCCGATACTGAAACAAACAACCAGTGTGGCACCCAGCGTAAGCGCTTTAAGCTGAAGGCAGATCAACAATACAGTTATAGCTGCCGGGCAAGGGATAAGCCCTCCTGTCAGTCCAAATATCAGGATTTGCCCGTTGGTTACTTCTTTCCCGTCGAAGCGGCGTTTTATGTCATTGGCATGAGCCAGTTCGTGAGCGTCCTGATACTCTTTCGAATTCACATCCAGCCCATCAAGCTCAGAGTGGTCATGGTCATGGTCATGGTCGTGTTCAGCGAACGCCACATCATAGTCATGGACATGACCACGATGTCCCAGAGACAGACGTACGTTGAAACTGTGAGGCTCAGGGATGGGAGATGTTGACTCCAGATAATCACCATGATCAACAAATTCAAAAGTCTGAGAGATCGTACTGTTTTCCCGAAGTGTGGTTAATGAGATATCTTCAGAAGCCCATCTTTGGCCACTAAGAGTGCGTAGCCGCCAGTGGGGAAGTTGTCCTTCTTCAAAAATGGACAGTTCAACTTTTCCATGGCCAGTATCGATCAACCTTGTTTCGTCATGGTGATGATGTTCATTCTCCTGCATTCCCTCCAGCCAGTTTTTCTCACCGCTCCAGGTTCGCCAGAACATCCAAAAAGCCGTACCAAGGATGATCACTGAAGAGACCATCTGTAGCCAGGGTTCGGCTGATTCTGCGGTAAATTTATTACTGATATACATCCCTCCAAAAGCAATCAGCCATACGACTGCAGTGTGCGACAATGTTGCCGCGACACCCAGCATCACGGCCTGACGTACGGTGCCTTTTATAGCAATGATGAATGCTGCCATCATTGTTTTGGAGTGCCCGGGCTCCAGTCCATGAAGCGCGCCAAGCAGAATGGCGCTGGGGATGAAAAACCATGCGTTGCCTTGCTGAAGAAGTGTCGTAAATTCGTTCATGAGAATCATTCTTGGTTATTAAGTGTAGGCCGGATTCTACTCCCCCCCAGTAAAATATACTACCCCCCAGTAGAATAACGCTGGTATAGTTACATAAAATATCCAGGAGAGTGAGAGCCCACATGTCACATACCATCCGCGATAAACAAAAACTGAAAGCACGTACAAGCAAGATCCAGGGGCAGGTTGCTGCGCTGAAAAAAATGCTTGATGAACCTCACGAATGTGCCGCTGTACTGCAACAAATAGCCGCCATACGTGGTGCCGTGAATGGTTTATTGCGTGAAGTGATTAAAGGACATTTGACTGAACATATTGTTCATGAAAGTGAAGAACAGAAACGAGAAGAAGACCTGGACGTTGTGCTGAAGGTTCTGGATTCTTACATCAAGTGACAGTTTGGCTAAAAGCCCTGAGCATTAATTTATCTAAATAACACGTTATCAAGTGACGGTTTTGGGCTGTTTGTAGCGGCATAGTGAGTTTGTTTAATCAATGAGCTTTAAGATGCCCCCCTTCATGCAAGGAAACGCGTACATTTCTGGTACATCTACTTCCCTTACTTTGCTCAGGGCAACCCACATTGTTAAAGCCTCTACTCGCTGACCATCAAAATCACCCAACGTCAGATAATGGAAAAAAATTTTGGATGACATTTTGAAACGTGTCCTCTGCTGTGAACGTCGAGAGATGCTACGCGAGAAAGGAGATGACCTACTTAGTATCCTGTTAAGTAGGTCTATCTGAAGAAGTAGACAACTTTAAAGTCTTTTTCATGTTAAAGGAGACAACTTTAATGTCTGTGTACAGCCGAAAAGAACAGTTAATATTTATTTTTTTGCGTGCTGTGCCCTTAACGGGCTCGCGCTTTTTATTGTCTGCATGGTGTTTTGTATCCAAAAAAGGGTTGTGTATGTCAGCTGCTCATCTCGGTTTCCCCACGGAAACCGTTGTTGTCTTTGTGGTGATGGCCGTTGGGGCGATGTTTATCGACCTCTTTATGCACCGTCACGATAAACCTGTCTCGCTGAAAAGCGCGGCGATGTGGTCCATCTTCTGGGTCATGATGGCAATGGCGTTCGCCGGGTTCCTGTATGTCCACCACGGTGCAGAGATGGCGAGCCTGTTCCTCACCGGCTATGCGCTGGAAGAGGTGCTTTCCGTCGATAACCTGTTTGTGATGATGGCGATTTTCGCCTGGTTCGGCGTGCCGGATAAGTACCGTCACCGCGTGCTCTACTGGGGTGTGCTGGGGGCGATTGTTTTCCGCGGTATTTTCGTGGCGATCGGAACCAGCCTGCTGAGCCTGGGGCCGTACGTGGAGGTCATTTTTGCGCTGGTTGTCGGCTGGACGGCGGTGATGATGCTCAAACGCAATGAAGAGAGTGACGAAGTGGAAGATTACTCCGGCCATCTCGCGTACCGCCTGGTGAAGCGCTTCTATCCGGTCTGGCCGAAAATCAGCAGCAATGCTTTTATCCTGACCCAGAAAGAGGTGGATGCGGAGCTTGAAAAGCCGGAAAACCAGGACGTCATGGTCGGGCGCGTGAAGAAGGCGAAACGCTACGCGACGCCGCTGCTGCTTTGCGTGGCGGTGGTGGAACTTTCTGACGTGATGTTCGCATTTGACTCCGTACCGGCCATTATTGCCGTGAGCCGCGAGCCGCTGATTATCTATAGCGCCATGATGTTCGCCATTCTCGGCCTGCGTACCCTCTACTTTGTGCTGGAAGCGCTGAAGCAGTATCTGGTCCACCTTGAGAAAGCCGTGGTGTTGCTGCTGTTCTTCGTGGCGTTCAAGCTGGGGTTAAATGCCACCGATCACTTCTGGCATCACGGGTACAGCATTGGCGCGACGGCGAGCCTGTTTGTGGTTTTAGGCGTGCTGGCGCTGGGGATTATTGCGAGCGTGATGTTCCCTGGGAAACGTGAGGCCTGATGCTTTGCCTTTCTCCCTCTCCCTGTGGGAGAGGGCTGGGGTGAGGGCACCAGACCGCACCTAACCCTTAATCGGCGAATTCCGGCGCTTGCGCGGGTGGTGGAAATGCCGCCAGTGAGGATCCTGCGCCGCGGCCAGCAGCTCGTGGTCGCCGCGGGTATCTCCCCAGGCGCGCAGGTGATAGGCGTTCAGATCGCCATACACTTTTTCCAGTCTTGCGACTTTCTGGGCACAGCGGCAGTTATTGCCGGTGATGCGTCCTGTCAGCTTGCCGTCTTTCACTTCCAGCTGGGTGCCAATCAGCTTAATACCGAGCTTATCCGCCCAGGGCTGAAGCACCAGGGCCGGAGAGGCAGAACAGATCGTCACCTCCGCACCGGAATTCACCTCCGCCGCCACGGCCAGAACCCCTTCGGGGCGCATCAGCTTGTTCCAGTATTTTTCGCAAAATGCTTCCGCCTGCTGGCGCAGCCAGTGCTCATCCACTCCCGTCAGGAATGTTTTGATCAGCACTTCCTTTAGCTCATCCCGCGTCAGCTTGCGGCGAACGCAGTGCAGCGTAGGTAACGCCATGCGCACCAGGCGGCCTGCGAAGTAGCGTTTCCCAAAGGCAAAACGCAGGAAAGGGATAAAGCTATCGTGGTGCGTTAGTGTCCCATCAAAATCAAAGACAGAGAGCACGCTGGATTTAGCCACCGTCTCGTCGGCAATCATATTGGTCATAAATACGTCTTAGCTGAAATACACATTCTGCGGATCAGTTTACCTGCTTTATCTGAACAGTCCTTACATCACCACTCTTTTTTTCACGATCTTGCGATCTAAAAGTGAGTCCATTTTTGGCCTCGATAGTCGTTGGTGAAAAAATGAACTGTCTATATTATCGCCACATCGAAAGATATTTCGGGGGAACATTGGCCCCCACGCGTAAGGAAAAATTCACTCTAAGCCACGATTTTTGATATGACGTTAAGATCGCTTATTTCAATCCTCACACTCAGTTTTGCTTCGTTTTCTGCAATGAGTTTTCAACTGCCCGCATCGATGATCTCGATGAATTCTGCGTTTGCGGAATCACCCGCGAAATCGGCGCTGTTTCATCAGGAAACGGGCCCGCTGCGCTCGCGCATTCTCGATCAATACCAGAAGTGGAAGGGAACCCAGTATCAGTGGGGCGGCACGAGCCACCGCGGCGTGGATTGCTCTGCGCTGATGCAGCACCTGTTCAGCGATGCGGCGCATCTTAATTTGCCGCGCACGACCAGCGAGCAAATCCATCGCGGCGTGCAGGTGGCGCAGTACCGTCTTAAGGCCGGCGACCTGGTCTTCTTCCAGACGGCGCCAAACCGAAAGCATGTCGGTGTCTACATCGGTGACAACCGGTTTATTCACGCCTCCAGCAGCCAGGGGGTGACGGTGTCAACCCTGACCGATAACTACTGGCAAGCACATTACATCACGGCCCGCCGCGTGACGGGCAGTGCGGCGTAACGGGATCAGATGATGTCATCCACCACGCCACCGTCGACGCGCAACGCTGCGCCCGAGGTGGCGGAGGCCTGAGGCGAACAGACATAAATCACCATATTGGCCACCTCTTCTACCGTGGCCGCACGCTGGATAACCGAGCTGGGGCGGTTGGCCATGACAAATTCTTTCGCCAGCTGCTCCAGCGATTTCCCGGTTTTCTCGATTTCATCTTTCATCATTTCAGCGAAACCGTCCGACAGTGTTGGCCCCGGCAGTACGCTGTTCACCGTCACGCCGCTTCCTGCTACGAACTTCGCCAGCCCGCGAGCGAGCGAGAGCTGTGCCGTTTTAGTCACCCCGTAGTGGATCATATCCGCCGGAATATTGCAGGCCGATTCGGAAGAGATAAACACCACCCGTCCCCAGCCTTTTTTCACCATGCCTGGCAGCAGGGCGCGGGAAAGACGCACGCCGGACATCACGTTGGTCTGCCAGTAACGCTCCCAGGTTTCATCGTCGGTGCTATAGAAGTCCTGCGGGCCGTAAATTCCGGCGTTGTTTACCAGAATATCGACATCACTTGCGACCTTCAGCAGCGACTCAACCCCTTCTGCCGAACTGAGATCGGCAATGGCGGCACGCACCTGTACGCCGGGTACAACCTGCTGTAACTGCTGAATACCCTTGTTCACCGAGTCGATGCTGCGGCCATTCACGATCACTTCCGCGCCGCTTTCCGCCAGGCCTCTGGCAATGGCGAACCCGATACCGCCGGTTGAGGCAGTCACCAGCGCCACTTTCCCCGCAAAGTCGATTTTCATCTTCTGCTCCTTATCGTTTTAGCGTTCGGACCTTAAAGCGTAGCAGGTGGTGATGACGGCTCCTGGCTAAAAAGGCGCAGCAGGGTTTCAACCTGCTCATCCAGCGGGGCGAGGGTACGTTTCACGATCAAATGCAGCGGCGTGGCCCGGCGGACACCGTGGTTCAGCGGAAGGATTTTCAGTAAGCCTTGCTCCAGCAGGGGCTGGATGCGTTCCTCTGGCAGCCAGCCGTAGCCGACCTGAGAGACAACCGCCTCTATGGCAGCATCAATGGTGGAGAACGTCCACGACTCGCCGGCAGCCCGCGCGGCGTTCTGGCTGTCCGCAATCTGGATAAGCGGCCACGGGCGCAGCATCTCATCATTAAGCGGTGCATCAAGACAAAAGAGCGGATGCTGGTAATGCGCCACGGCGACAAAGTCGATATTCATCAGCCACTCGCCAAGCCCGGTAATGTCCTGGCGGCGGGTCAGGACCATCACGTCCGCTTCGTCGTTTATCGTGTCCGCGCGGCTATTTTCCAGCACCTCGGTAAGGCGCACCTGGGTTTGCGGATACCGTTGCTGGAATTGTCTTAAAATCGCGAACAGCCTGCGGCGGGGAAAAATACTGTCTACGATCAGATCGACTCGGGTGCGCATGCCGCTATGCAGCGTCGCGGCGCGCGTCTCAACATAAGAGAACGCTTTCAGCAGCGGTTTTACCTGATTCAGCAATAATTCTCCTGCGGGCGTGAGGACTGCCCGTCTCCCTTCCACCACCAGCAGCGCAATGCCCAAGCGCTCCTGGAGTAAAGAGAGGTTGTAACTGACGGAAGACTGGCTGCGGTGTGTCTGTTCTGCCGCTTTGGCAAAACTCCCGGCTTCGACCACTTTTTCCAGGAGTGACCACTGTTCAAGAGTTGTTTTATGCATGACATATCTAATTTTTGAATTAATTTGATTCAAACATAGCGTTATTCATTCATTTTTTGAAGGGGTACGATACGTTCATCAAAACAAAGGAGACACATCATGAGCAACTTCGACAAACATGACTTAAGCGGCTTCGTCGGCAAACATCTGGTTTATACCTACGATAACGGCTGGAACTACGAGATTTACGTCAAAAATGAAAACACCCTCGACTACCGTATTCACAGCGGGCTGGTCGGAAACCGTTGGGTAAAAGATCAGCAGGCGTATATCGTTCGCGTCGGGGAGAGCATCTATAAAATCTCCTGGACAGAGCCAACCGGTACTGACGTGAGCCTGATTGTTAACCTGGGCGACAACCTGTTCCACGGCACCATCTTCTTCCCGCGCTGGGTAATGAACAATCCGGAAAAAACTGTCTGTTTCCAGAACGATCATATTCCGCTGATGAATAGCTATCGCGATGCCGGTCCGGCATATCCCACAGAAGTGATTGATGAATTCGCGACAATCACCTTTGTGCGCGACTGTGGTCCAAATGATGACAGCGTGATTGCCTGTGCGGCCAGCGAGTTACCTGAAAACTTTCCAGAAAACTTAAAATAAGCGCGACAATTAACTAAAAAGAAAAGTTCCCGGCTATTTCATATTATTTTGAAATGGCCGGGATTTTTTTTGTTTGTTGATGTTTGGTTTAAATCATTTCCTGGCAAAACGTTGTGAAGATCACAATAAAAAATATTTAATATTAATTTAACTTGTTGTTTTTAAAGTGTCTGCTAGTAGTTCTATAACGTTATAAACGTTGTCTTAATTTTTCCCTAAGAAATGAAAGCTATTTTGATATGAGTTTATGGTTCGTTGAAATAAACGGACCGGCATTTGGTTAATATCAAAAACGTGCCATTTTTATTGCAAGGAAATTAATAATGAGTGATTTTCTGCCCTTTTCGCGACCCTCAATGGGTGCCGAAGAAATGGCGGCGGTTCAGGACGTTTTGATGTCGGGCTGGATCACCACGGGGCCTAAAAATCAGGAGCTTGAAGAGGCATTTTGTCACCTGACGGGCAATCAGCATGCGATTGCCGTCTGTTCTGCCACCGCGGGCATGCATGTCACGCTGATGGCGCTGAATATTGGCCCCGGCGATGAAGTGATCACCCCCTCCCAGACCTGGGTTTCCACGCTAAATATGATCGTGTTGCTGGGTGCCACACCGGTGATGATTGATGTGGACAACGACACGTTGATGGTGACGCCTGACGCCGTTGAAGCGGCGATAACCTCGCGTACTAAAGCCATTATCCCCGTCCATTATGCTGGCGCACCGTGTGACATCGACGCGATTCATGCCATTGGCGAACGTCACGGTATTCCCGTTATTGAAGATGCTGCCCATGCCGCCGGAACCTATTACAAGAACCGCCATGTGGGCTGGAAAGGGACGGCGATTTTTTCCTTCCACGCCATTAAAAATATGACCTGTGCAGAAGGCGGTTTAGTTGTCACGGATAACGCTCAGCTTGCTGCGCGGATCCGCAGTCTGAAATTCCACGGCCTGGGGGTGGATGCCTATGACCGCCAGACGCACGGTCGTGCACCGCAGGCTGAAGTGATCTCGCCGGGCTATAAATACAACCTGGCGGATATTAACGCCGCGCTGGCGCTGGTGCAGTTGGGCAAATTAAAAGAGGCCAACAAACGCCGTGAGGAAATCGCGCAACGCTACCTGCGGGAGCTGGCCGATACGCCGTTCCAGCCGCTGACCATTCCAGCATGGCCGCACGTTCACGCCTGGCACCTGTTTATTATTCGCGTTGATGAAGCCCGCTGCGGTATTTCACGCGACAACCTGATGGCGGCGCTGAAGGAGAAGGGCATCGGTACCGGCCTGCACTTCCGTGCGGCGCACACTCAAAAATACTACCGCGAGCGTTTTCCTGATGTATCGCTCCCGAATTCGGAATGGAATAGCGCACGTATTTGTTCTCTCCCTCTTTTCCCGGACATGACTCATGACGACACAACCCGCGTCATTACCGCGCTCCATCAGCTTGCAGGACATTGATATGTTCAGTGCACCACCCGTACAAAAAGTTTCCGTCGTCATTCCTGTTTATAACGAACAGGAGAGCCTGCCTGAACTGATTCGCCGCACGACGGCCGCCTGCGAGACGCTGGGCAAAGCGTATGAAATTCTGCTGGTGGACGATGGCAGTAGCGATGAATCCGCAATGATGCTGACCGATGCTGCCCAGGCTGAAGGCAGCCATATTGTTGCCGTGCTGCTGAACCGTAACTACGGCCAGCACTCGGCGATCATGGCCGGATTTAGCCACGTTACGGGCGATCTGATCATCACCCTGGACGCGGATCTGCAAAACCCGCCGGAGGAGATCCCACGCCTGGTGGCGAAAGCCGATGAAGGCTATGACGTGGTCGGCACGGTGCGTCAGAACCGTCAGGACAGCCTGTTCCGCAAGCTGGCCTCACGCACGATCAACCGTCTTATCCAGCGTACGACCGGTAAAGCGATGGGCGATTACGGCTGCATGCTGCGCGCCTACCGCCGTCATATTGTCGACGCCATGCTGCATTGCCACGAGCGCAGCACGTTTATTCCAATCCTCGCTAATACGTTCGCCCGTAAGGCAACGGAAATCCCGGTCCTGCATGCCGAGCGTGAGCACGGGGAATCGAAGTACAGCTTTATGCGTCTCATCAACCTGATGTACGACCTTATCACCTGCCTGACCACCACGCCGCTGCGTCTGCTGAGCGTTTTCGGCAGCATCATCGCGCTGGCGGGGTTCGCGCTCTCCGTCCTGCTGGTGGTGCTGCGGCTGGTCTTTGGCCCGCAGTGGGCGGCGGAAGGGGTCTTCATGCTTTTTGCCGTGCTGTTTATGTTCATCGGTGCCCAGTTTGTCGGCATGGGCCTGCTCGGTGAATACATTGGCCGAATTTATAACGATGTCCGCGCACGTCCGCGCTACTTTATTCAACGTGTTGTCCGTCAGGAACACAAAGCATCTCAAGAGGAAATCCACCCATGAAAGCTGTTGTATTTGCCTATCACGATATGGGGTGCGCGGGCACGCTGGCCCTGCTGGAAGCGGGCTATGACATTGCGGCAATCTTTACCCATCCGGACACGGCGGGCGAAAATCACTTTTTCAGCTCAGTGGCGCGCATCGCCGCCGAGCGGGGGATTCCGGTTTATGCCCCGGACGACGTGAACCATCCGCTGTGGGTGGAGCGCATCCGCGCACTTGCCCCTGATGTCATCTTCTCGTTTTACTATCGCAACCTGATCTGCGACGAGATCCTCGGCCTGGCCGCAAAAGGAGCATTTAACCTTCACGGCTCACTGCTGCCAGCCTACCGTGGGCGCGCGCCGCTGAACTGGGTGCTGGTGAACGGCGAAACGGAAACGGGCGTGACCCTGCACCGGATGGTCCACCGTGCGGATGCGGGGGCCATCATTGCCCAGCACCGCGTGGCAATCGATGCGGATGAAACGGCGCTGCAGCTGCACCAGAAACTTTGCACCGTGGCACAAAGCCTGCTGCGCGACGCGCTGCCAGCTATCCTGAACGGCACCTTCAGCGAGACCGCGCAGGATGAGAGCAAAGCAAGTACCTTCGGTCGCCGCACGCCGGAGGATGGTCGTCTGGACTGGAACCAACCTGCTCGCCAGCTTCACAACCTGGTGCGCGCCGTGACCGACCCATGGCCGGGGGCATACAGCTTTGCGGGCGTGAGCAAGTTTATCGTCTGGAAATCCCGCGTGCGCGACGACATCCCGGCGGCAAAACCGGGCACCGTTGTCTCCGTCTCACCGCTGATTGTGAGCTGCGGCGAGCAGGCGCTGGAGATTATTACCGGGCAAACCGACAGCGGTCTTTACGTGCAGGGCACGCAGCTGGCCCAGTCTCTGGGCCTGGTCGCCGGGGCGCTGATCACAAGCGCCCCGGTGGTTGCCGTTAAACGCCGCACCCGCGTGCTGATCCTCGGCGTAAACGGCTTTATCGGTAACCACCTGACTGAACGCCTGCTCAAAGACGATAACTACGAAATCTATGGCCTGGATATTGGCGCGGATGCGATCAGTCGTTTTCTCGACAACCCACGCTTCCACTTCGTGGAAGGGGATATCAGCATCCATTCCGAGTGGATTGAATACCACATTAAAAAATGTGACGTGGTACTGCCGCTGGTCGCCATCGCCACGCCTATCGAGTACACCCGTAACCCGCTGCGCGTGTTCGAGCTGGACTTCGAGGAGAACCTGAAGATCATTCGCGACTGCGTGAAATACGACAAGCGCATCATCTTCCCGTCCACCTCTGAAGTGTACGGCATGTGTACCGACAAAAACTTCGACGAAGACACCTCTAACCTGGTGGTCGGGCCGATCAACAAACAGCGCTGGATCTACTCTGTTTCCAAACAGCTGCTGGACCGCGTGATTTGGGCCTACGGTGAGAAAGAAGGGCTGCGCTTTACCCTGTTCCGTCCGTTCAACTGGATGGGCCCGCGTCTGGATAACCTGAACGCGGCGCGTATCGGTAGCTCCCGTGCGATCACCCAGCTGATCCTGAACCTGGTGGAAGGCTCACCGATTAAGCTTATTGAAGGCGGCAAACAGAAACGCTGCTTCACGGATATCAGCGACGGTATCGAAGCGCTGTTCCGCATCATCGAAAACAAAGATAACCGCTGCAACGGTCAAATCATCAACATCGGGAACCCTGACAACGAAGCGAGCATTCGCGAACTGGCTGAGATGCTGCTGGCCAGCTTTGAGCGTCATCCGCTGCGCGATAAATTCCCACCGTTTGCCGGTTTCCGCGAAGTGGAAAGCAGCAGCTACTACGGTAAAGGCTACCAGGACGTTGAGCACCGTAAGCCGAGCATTCGCAATGCGAAGCGCTGCCTGAACTGGACACCGACGGTGAAGATGGAGCAAACCATTGACGAGACGCTCGATTTCTTCCTGCGCACCGTGGAGCTGTCGGAACAGGTCTCATGAAAAAAGTCGGTTTACGCATTGATGTCGACACCTTCAGGGGAACGCGTGACGGCGTCCCCAGGCTGCTGGAATTGCTGAGCAAGCACGGTGTGCGTGCCAGCATCTTCTTCAGCGTGGGGCCTGACAACATGGGACGCCATTTATGGCGTCTGATTAAACCGGCATTTCTGTTCAAAATGCTGCGCTCACGCGCAGCATCTCTCTACGGCTGGGATATTCTGCTGGCCGGCACCGCCTGGCCCGGTAGACGCATCGGCGCGGGTAACGAAGCGGTTATCCTTGAGGCGGCGCAGCAGCATGAGGTCGGCCTGCATGCCTGGGATCACCACGCCTGGCAGGCGTGGGCAGGCGTCTGGGATATCCCGCGTCTCTCCCGTGAAATTGAGCGTGGAATGCTGGAGCTGGAGGCCATCACCGGTCAGCCCGTGCGCTGTTCCGCCGTGGCAGGATGGCGTGCGGATCAACGGGTCGTAAAGGCCAAAGAAGCCTTTGCGTTTCGCTACAACAGCGATTGCCGCGGAACCGGGCCGTTTTTGCCGCTGTTAGGCGAAAATCACTACGGTACGGTGCAAATTCCGGTCACTCTTCCCACCTGGGATGAAGTGGTCGGACGCGAGGTGAAGGCGGAAGAATTTAATCGTTATATTCTGGACCGTATGCATCGCGATACGGGGACGCCGGTGTATACCATCCATGCAGAAGTAGAGGGGATTGCGTATCAGCATGATTTCGATGCGTTGCTGACCCTGGCCGCTCAGGAGGGCATTGAATTCTGCCCGTTGAGCGAGCTGCTGCCCGACGACTTCAGCACCCTGCCTGTGGGAAAAATTGTCCGTAATGAACTGGCTGGCCGGGAAGGCTGGCTTGGCCATCAACACACCGTGAGTCCGGTCCCATGAAAACAGCCCGTTATGGCTTAGCGCTTCTCGCACTGTTTATCGTTTACTACCTCATTCCTGTCGATGTCCGCCTGCTGTGGCAGCCTGACGAAACGCGCTATGCGGAAATCAGCCGCGAAATGCTGGCATCGGGTGACTGGATCGTCCCGCATTTTCTGGGGCTGCGTTACTTTGAAAAACCGATTGCTGGCTACTGGATCAACAGTCTCGGGCAGTTGCTGTTCGGGCACACCAACTTTGCCGTACGCGCCGGGGCGATATTCTCCACCGGGTTAACGGCGCTGCTGGTGATCTGGATGGCCTGGCGTCTCTGGCGGGATAAGCGAGTAGCCATTTTCTCCGGCCTTATCTTCCTGACCCTGTTCCTGGTGTACGGTATCGGCACGTATGCGGTGCTGGATCCTATCATCACCCTGTGGCTGGTGGCGGCGATGTGCAGCTTCTGGCTGGCCTCGCAGGCCCAAACCGTGGCCGGAAAAGCGGGTGGCTATGTGCTGCTTGGGCTGGCCTGCGGGATGGGGGTGATGACCAAAGGCTTCCTGGCGCTGGCCGTTCCGGTGATTGGCGTGCTGCCGTGGGTGATCGTCCAGAAGCGCTGGAAAGAGGTGCTGATTTTTGGCTGGCTCGCGATCCTGAGCTGCGTGCTGATTGTCCTGCCGTGGGCGCTGGCGATTGCGCATCGGGAGCCTGATTTCTGGCGTTACTTCTTCTGGGTTGAACATATTCAGCGTTTTGCCCAGAGCGACGCCCAGCATAAAGCCCCATTCTGGTATTACCTGCCGTTCCTGCTCGCGGGCAGTCTGCCGTGGCTGGCACTGCTGCCGGGCGCGTTTCGTCTCGGCTGGAATGACAGACAAAGCGCGGGTGGAGGATTCTATCTGCTGGGCTGGGTGGTGATGCCGCTGCTGTTCTTCAGCATCGCTAAAGGCAAACTGCCGACCTACATCCTGCCCTGTTTTGCCCCGCTGGCTATCCTGATGGCGCGCTATGCCTGCCTCGCGGCGGAAAAAGGTGCGAGAGCGTTGCGCATTAACGGTGGGATTAACCTGGCGTTTGGGGTGATCGGCGTGATTGCGGCGCTGGTGGTCTCGCCATGGGGGCTGGCTAAGCATCCGGTCTGGACGCCGGTCGAACTGTACAAAGTGTTCTGTGCAGTGGTGGCGTTCCTCCTCTGGGCCGCGGTGGGCTGGTTTACGTTCAGACTGAGTCAGCAGCGCTGGTGGCTGGCAGCCTTGTGTCCTGCAGGCCTGGCGTTGCTGATTGGTTTTGCCATTCCTAACCTGGTGGTGGATTCCAAACAGCCGCAGTCGCTGGTCGATACCGTGCGCGAGCCGCTTCAGGAAAGCCGATTTGTGCTGGCCAATAACGTTGGCGTGGCCGCGGGTCTGGCGTGGGAGCTGAAGCGTAATGACATTACGCTGTTTGGTCAGAGCGGCGAACTGCGTTACGGGCTGGATTATCCCGATGTGAAAGATCGTTACGTCGACAAAGATGACTTCGCGCAGTGGCTGGCGACGCATCGTCAGCAGGGGCGTGTGTCGCTGGTGGTTCTGCTGTCAAAACGTGACGATATCTCACGGGCGAATTTACCGCAGCCGGACAATCTCTATATCCAGGGACGGTTTGCCTTGCTGGAGTATCTGCCGAAGTGATGACCTGGACCTGGCTGGTACTGGCAAGCTTGCTCAGCTGCGCGGGGCAGTTATGCCAGAAACAGGCCACCCGTCCGGCGAAAGCCGGGCGGCGCGGCGCGCACATTATGTTGTGGCTGGGTCTGGCAGGGCTGGCGCTGGGTAGCGGAATGCTGGTCTGGCTGGTGGTGCTGCAACGCCTGCCCGTTGGCGTCGCCTATCCTATGCTGAGCCTCAACTTTGTCTGGGTAACGCTGGCGGCAAAAGTATTCTGGCGCGAACACGTTGCTGCGCACCACTGGCTGGGGGTCGGGTTTATCATCATTGGGATTATCGTGCTGGGAGGAAGCCTGTGAAAGGCGCGTTCTGGGCGTTATGCAGCGTGCTGTTAGTCAGCGCCGCACAGCTGTTGCTGCGCGATGCCATGCAGGCACTGCCGCCGGTCAGCGATGTTCTGGCGCTTATTTCCGCGCTGTGGCACTTCTCATCCGGCACGGGCGCGCTGCTGCTGGGGTTGATGGGGTATGTGGCCTCTATGGGCTGCTGGTATCTGGCGCTGCATCGCATGGCGCTCAGCAAAGCATATGCCTTGCTGAGCCTCAGTTATATTCTGGTGTGGGCCGCGGCAATCGTCCTGCCCGGCTGGGGGGAACACTTCTCCTGGCACGGGCTGGTGGGCGTCGGGTTTATTATGCTGGGTGTATTAACGATTTTTAGGCCAGCACGTCGTCAGCAGAATGGATCAGGCCGGCGCTGAGTTCGAAGGGCGTTGCGGTACAGACCGCAAGACTCAGCGAGTCTATGCGGCAGTGGCTGACTGAATGAAACGCGCTGGCGGTACTGTCAATGCTAACCATTTGCCAGGCGTGACCGCCGCACTGTTTAACGATCGCTTCCTTTCGCGTCCAGATACGCCAGAATGCCGTAAGCTGGCGCTCTGGCGTTTCCTTTTCCAGCTCTTCATGCTCGGCGCCGCTGAAGACGGCATTAGCGAGCGTGCGCCAGTTATCCTGCGGGCGAATACGTTCCAGGGAGCAGCCCACGTTACCTTCGTCACTGATAATTAACGCAATCTCATCTCCCGAGTGGCTAAGGCTGAACCACAGCGGATAGTCACCGGCAAAAAGGGGTTTCCCCTGTTCGTTGTGGATAATCTCCGGGAGTGGCGTCGGCGCCAACAGACGCGAAAGCAACCCGCGTCCAGCGAGCCAGCGCGCGCGATGGGCGCCTTCGGGCGCGTGTCGGGAGAGCGCTTCAGCCCAGCGGTTGGTGCTCAGCGAGGAGATTTTTCCCAGAAAAACCTGGTACATATAACGTCTGGCCTTCAGTCAAACAGAGAGTCGCAAAGTTGCGCGGCGAAACCATTACTATAATCTATTGTCCCCGATAATGGCTAACCCGACCAGCGGCTTAGCCCGGCAACCGGCTTTTGGGTCGTCCCGGCCCCAGCAGGATCGCCAGCTTGCTGCCCCCTTTGGTGGTCTCCATCCAGATTTTACATACGCTGGTCAGCGGAACCGACAGCAGCATCCCAACCGGGCCCAGCAGCCATCCCCAAATCAGTAAGGATAAAAATACCACCAGCGTCGACATGCCCAGCCGGTGCCCCATCATGCGCGGCTCGAGAATATTCCCCAGCACCATATGCACGACGAGGAACAGCGCGCCGACCAGCATACATTCATAAAATCCATTAAACAGAAACGCCTGAATCATCGGCGGCACGGCGGAGAGTACGGCGCCAATGTTGGGAACGTAGTTCAGCAGAAATGCCAGCACCCCCCACATCAGGGCGAACTGGACGCCCATCAGCATCAGTCCCAGCCAGACAATGATCCCGGTCCATACGCTCAACAGCGTTTTCAGCGCCAGATATTTGGACACGCCCTTCAGCGCGCGGTGTAAACCGGCAATATGGATTTGCGGGTTATTTAATGCAAAACGCAGCTTGTAGGGCACATGACGGACTTCGAACAGCATGAACACCACCGTCATGACCAGCAGCAAAATGCTGGCCATCGCGCCGGAAAGACCGGTCATCAGCGTGGTGGCGTAGGTCATGACTTTCTCTGAATCCATCCTGCGCAGCATCCGTTCTGGCGAGATATGCAGGTTAAGAAAGGGCATCATCTCCTGCAGGGCGATGATTTTGCGCGTCAGCTCTTTATTGTACTGCGGCAGCATGGTGGAGAATTCGCTCAGCGATGCGGCCAGTACGCCGAAGAGTGCCGTCAGGCCAATCAGCATTACAATCACCACAATAGTGATGGCCACCGGGCGGCTAACGCCCCGGCGTAAAAACCAGGTCACCAGCGGATTGAGAACAATGGCAAAAAAGAGTGCCAGCAGAAGCTGGACGATAATGTCAGCGGCAGCATGAATACCCGCGAGGATAACCACCAGACAGGCGAGTTTTAATAAAATGTGGAGTCCTGCTTTATCGGGCTGGGGGGAGATCATGCGCGTTCCTTAGTAAGATGACGCATTAAGTGTAGTGCCTGGCTTCCGCTTCGTCTGGCACCGATAATCTGAAAGTCGGGGCTGATTTTCTGATGGCGTCGTGGTAATAGTGAAACACTGTTGCAAAAAATTCAGGTCTAACTCCATGCCCGAACCTGCCGCTGAACCGGCGCTGAGCGGATTGCGCCTCAATCTGCGTATTGTTTCCGTCGTCATTTTCAACTTTGCCAGTTATCTGACCATTGGTCTGCCGCTGGCGGTCTTGCCGGGCTATGTCCATGACGTAATGGGGTTTAGCGCATTCTGGGCGGGGCTGGTGATTAGCCTGCAGTATTTCGCCACGCTGTTAAGCCGGCCGCATGCCGGGCGCTACGCGGACATGTTCGGACCAAAAAGCATCGTCGCGGTGGGGTTGTGCGGCTGTTTCCTCAGTGGCCTGAGCTACCTGCTGGCGGCCACAACCAGCGCCTGGCCGCTGGTCAGTCTGACGCTCCTCTGCCTGGGCCGCGTCATCCTCGGTATTGGGCAAAGTCTGGCGGGAACCGGCTCCACGCTGTGGGGCGTGGGCGTTGTCGGCGCATCACACATTGGCCGGGTGATCTCCTGGAACGGAATTGTTACCTACGGCGCGATGGCGCTCGGTGCACCGCTCGGCGTGGCCTGTTATGCCTTTGGCGGGCTCTATGGGCTCGCCATCACCATTATGGTGGTCGCGCTTCTGGCGATTCTGTTTGCCCTGCCGCGCCCGAAAGTAAAGGCCAGCAAGGGCAAGCCACTGCCGTTTCGGGCTGTACTGGGCCGCGTATGGCCGTACGGTATGGCACTGGCCCTGGCGACGACCGGCTTCGGCGTTATTGCGACCTTCATTACCCTGTTCTATGACGCCAAAGGCTGGGAGGGCGCGGCCTTTGCGTTAACCCTCTTTAGCGTGGCGTTTGTTGGCGCGCGCCTGCTTTTCCCGAACGGCATCAACCGTCTGGGTGGGCTGAATGTGGCGATGATCTGCTTTGCGATCGAGATAGTCGGGCTGCTGTTGACCGGTATCGCCAGTGCACCCTGGATGGCGAAAATGGGCGTCTTCCTTGCGGGGGCCGGTTTCTCGCTGGTCTTCCCGGCGCTGGGCGTGGTGGCGGTGAAAGCGGTGCCGCAGCAGAACCAGGGCGCGGCGCTGGCGACCTATACGGTATTTATGGATATGTCGTTAGGCATTACCGGGCCGCTGGCGGGGCTGGTGATGGCCTGGGCAGGGGTACCGGTGATTTATCTTGCCGCAGCGGGTCTGGTGATGATTGCCTTGTTACTGACGTGGCGGCTAAAAAAATGGCCCCCGGTGCAAGCACCGGAGGCCACGTCATCATCGTGAAGGTTACTGGATCACGATGGTGTTAATGATGTTTTCAGCCGCCGTCTGCGCTTTCTGCTGATCTTCCGCTGGCAGGGTGATCTGCAAGGTCAGCAGTTTGTTATCCACCTTGCCCAGCACCACAGAAGAGTAAGCGGTCTGGCCTTTGGCAGAGATGATGCTGTCCAGCTGTTGCAGCGTGTGGCCTTTCAGCTCGATGGATTTATTGGTCACCACCTGCAGCTGCGGATCGCGGCCGCGCTGCTGATCTTCCAGACGTTTAGACAGGACGGCCAGGTCTTCGCTGGTATCGTCGCCCACAATCACAATGACCGCTTTCTGACCGGTTGCGTCGGAGTAAACGTGCATGTTGTTCGCCTGGGTACCCAGCTTGCCGCTCTGGTCAGTCATATCGGCTGGCAGAGAGAAACTGAGTTTGCCATCCATCAGATTTACCGGCTGGCCGGTCGCATTGCTCTCTGCGGATGCGCCCTGAGCAGGCGTTTTCGTGTCGCTGTTATCACAGGCTGCAAGACCCACAACCAGCAGGCCAATCCCGACATATTTAACCAGATTGCGCATTGACTTCTTCCTTTCGATAAACGGCCATAACGGCTCATTCGTCCATCTTATCACAACTGATAAAGCGAACCCTTAACCAGCCTGCAATGCCGTGATTTCAGATTTATCTGCCAGCCTTTTCAGCAGCATATTCAGCAGCACGCCGTACATTGGCAGGAAGAAGACAATGCTGATGAGGACCTTGAAGCAGTAGTCCACCAGCGCAATTTCCATCCAGTGCTCGGCCATAAAGGCATCCGGGCTGCGCCAGAAAGCGATGAAGAAGAAGGCCAGCGTATCGCTCACGTTACCGAATAGCGTCGAGGCGGTAGGCGCCATCCACCAGCGATGGTTCTGGCGCAGACGGTTAAACACGTGCACGTCAAGGATCTGCCCCAGCGCGTAGGCCATAAAGCTTGCCGCGGCGATACGGGCGACAAACAGGTTGAAGTGCGTCAGCGCCTCAACGCCCTGCCAGCTTCCCATATAAAACAGGGACGACACCACGTATGAGATGAACAGCGCCGGAAGCATGACCGCAAAAATAATGCGGCGGGCCAGCGGTGCGCCAAAAATACGCACGGTCAAATCCGTGGCGAGGAAAATAAACGGAAAACTGAACGCGCCCCAGGTGGTATGAAAACCAAAGATAGAGATGGGGAGCTGCACCAGATAGTTACTGGACGTGATCACCAGTAAATGAAAAAGCGAAAGCCAGAACAACGCTTTAACGCGCTGTGATTCAGAGAACTGCGTCATATTGTGACCTTTTTATACGTTGGGGTGAGGGAACCCAATAAAAACCGCAGCATGATACTGCTTTGGCTGGACATTGCAATGGTTGATTTTTGCGCAATCGTTAACCTGGTTTGCATTGTCCGCCACCGGGCGTAAACTACAGCCGTTTTTACCAGACCGAGAAGACCATGACCGACCTGTTTTCCAGCCCAGACCATACCCTTGATGCTCAGGGCCTTCGCTGCCCGGAGCCGGTAATGATGGTACGCAAGACCGTGCGTAACATGCAGCCCGGTGAAACGCTGCTGATTATTGCCGACGACCCGGCCACGACCCGCGATATTCCCGGGTTTTGTACCTTTATGGAGCATGAGCTTGTGGCGCAGCAGACAGAAGCGCTGCCGTACCGGTATTTGATTCGTAAGGGGTAGGTGGTCCGCCGCTGCGGTCTGATGCCCTCACCCCGGCCCTCTCCCACGGGGAGAGGGGCAAACACTAAAAATGGCCACTGCGTGGCCATTTTGCTTTTACCTAGCCTTTCATCCACGCGCGGATCCCGTCCAGGAACATCTGCGTCGCCATCATCACCAGAATCAGCCCCATCAGGCGCTCCAGCGCGTTAACCCCTTTCTCCCCCAGCAGGCGCAAGAACAGCGACGATTGCAGCAGGATGATAAATGTCCCGCCCCAGGCGATAAGCAGGGCAATCACCAGGTGGCTCATTTGATTCGGATACTGATGCGACAGCAGCATCAGGGTGGCCAGAATGGTCGGCCCGGCGACGAGGGGAATCGCCAGCGGTACGATAAACGGCTCTTCGCCCGCGGGCAGGCCGCTGCTGCTCCCTTCGGCGCTCGGGAAAATCATCTTAATGGCAATCAGGAACAGAATAATCCCGCCGGAAATGGAGACCGTTTCTGCGCGCAGGTTCAGGAAGGCGAGGATCTTTTCTCCCGCAAACAGGAAGATAAACATCACCAGCAGGGCGATGAGCAGCTCGCGAATCATGATCGCCCGGCGGCGCTTCGGCTCAGTGTGCTTCAGCACCGACATGAAGATAGGCAGGTTGCCCAGTGGATCCATTATCAGGATCAATAAAACCGCTGCGGAAATGATTTCACTCATGTAAATTATCCCTGAACATCTCTATGGTTATTATGATAATTAGCTGTATTTCTGATTGCCGGGCAATCATCGATTAATTTCGCTTGCGACTTTGGCAGCATTTTGTAATGTGAAGCATATCCCAGTTCAATACTGGCTTGCACAATCAGCACACACCCTCAGCAGGAAAAAAATGCTATGAAAAACGTTGGTTTCATCGGCTGGCGCGGTATGGTCGGCTCTGTACTCATGCAACGCATGGTTGAAGAGCGCGATTTCGACGCTATCCGCCCGGTCTTCTTCTCCACTTCCCAGCTCGGCCAGGCTGCACCGTCCTTTGGTGGTACCACAGGCACGTTGCAGGATGCTTACGATCTGGAAGCGCTGAAGGCACTTGATATTATTGTGACCTGCCAGGGCGGCGATTATACCAACGAAATCTATCCAAAGCTGCGTGAAAGCGGCTGGCAGGGCTACTGGATTGACGCGGCCTCTTCGCTGCGCATGAAAGACGATGCCATCATTATTCTCGACCCGGTTAACCAGGGCGTGATCACCGATGGCCTGAACAACGGTGTGAAAACCTTTGTCGGTGGTAACTGCACCGTCAGCCTGATGCTGATGTCCCTTGGCGGCCTGTTTGCGCAAGATCTGGTTGAATGGGTTTCCGTGGCGACCTACCAGGCCGCGTCCGGCGGCGGCGCGCGTCATATGCGCGAGCTGCTGACCCAGATGGGCCAGCTGCACCACAGTGTCGCAACCGAGCTGGCAAACCCGGCATCCGCGATCCTCGATATCGAGCGTAAAGTCACCGATCTGACCCGCAGCGGCGCGCTGCCGGTGGATAACTTTGGCGTACCGCTGGCCGGTGGCCTGATCCCGTGGATCGACAAACAGCTGGATAACGGCCAGACTCGCGAAGAGTGGAAAGGTCAGGCTGAGACCAACAAAATCCTCAATACCGCGAACACCATTCCGGTTGACGGTCTGTGCGTGCGTATCGGCGCACTGCGCTGCCACAGCCAGGCCTTCACCATTAAACTGAAAAAAGATGTGTCTATTCCGACCGTGGAAGAGCTGCTGGCCGCGCACAACCCGTGGGCGAAAGTGGTACCAAACGATCGCGATATCACCATGCGTGAGCTGACCCCGGCTGCCGTCACCGGCACGCTGACCACGCCGGTTGGCCGTCTGCGTAAGCTGAACATGGGGCCGGAGTACCTCTCCGCGTTCACCGTCGGTGACCAGCTCCTGTGGGGCGCCGCCGAACCGCTGCGCCGCATGCTACGCCAGCTGGCGTAATAATTTGTTAATGACCGGGGGTGATTTTCACCCCCTTTTTTTGCGTACTACATGGAGTAACACGCGTATGTCTTATTTTTTATCAGGAGTCATGTAGAGCGTTGGCTATGCTTTAAGGAAGAGTCATTTCTTACCTGAGGTTAGGACGGGACTGAGTGGATGCCCGTCAGGTCACATTAAAGTCGTCCCAGGCGCTAAAAAAGGACGACATAAAAAACAGGATGAATACCATGTCCGATCGTGTGGATAGAGACGTGATTAATGCGCTTATTGAGGGTCATTTTGCCGACCCCTTTTCCGTGCTGGGGATGCACCGTACAGAGGCCGGGCTGGAAGTTCGGGCGTTGTTACCGGATGCGACCGAAGTGTGGGTCATTGAGCCCAAAACCGGCCGCAAGGTGGCCAATCTTGAATGCCTCGACTCGCGTGGCTTCTTCTCGGGCATCATGCCCCGTCGTAAAAACCCCTTTCGTTATCAACTCGCCGTTATCTGGCACGGCCAGCAAAACCTGATTGATGATCCTTACAGCTTCGGTCCGCTCTTAAAAGAGATGGACGCCTGGCTGCTGTCTGAAGGTACGCATCTGCGCCCTTATGAAACGCTGGGTGCTCATGCGGATACCATGGACGGCATCACCGGCACGCGTTTTGCGGTGTGGGCGCCTAACGCCCAGCGCGTCTCCGTTGTCGGGCAGTTCAACTACTGGGACGGTCGTCGCCATCCGATGCGTCTGCGCCGGGAGACGGGCATCTGGGAGCTGTTTATCCCGGGGGCGCATAACGGCCAGCTCTACAAATTCGAAATGATCGATGCTCACGGCAAGCTGCGCATTAAAGCCGACCCGTATGCCTTCGAGGCGCAGATGCGTCCGGACACGGCGTCGCTGATTTGCGGCCTGCCGGAGAAGGTGGTCCAGACGGAAGAGCGTAAACAGGCCAACCGCTTTGATGCGCCGATCTCCGTCTATGAAGTGCATCTCGGCTCCTGGCGCCGCCACACCGATAACAACTTCTGGCTGAGCTACCGGGAACTCGCCGACCAGCTGGTGCCGTACGCTAAATGGATGGGCTTTACCCACCTCGAACTGCTGCCGGTTAACGAGCACCCGTTCGACGGCAGCTGGGGCTACCAGCCAACCGGGCTGTATGCCCCAACACGCCGCTTCGGCACGCGCGATGACTTCCGCTATTTCATTAATGCCGCGCACGCCGCCGGGCTGAACGTGATTCTCGACTGGGTGCCTGGTCATTTCCCTTCTGATGACTTTGCGCTGGCAGAGTTTGACGGCACAAAACTGTACGAGCACAGCGACCCGCGCGAAGGCTATCACCAGGACTGGAACACGCTGATCTACAACTATGGTCGCCGTGAAGTCGCGAACTATCTGGTCGGTAATGCCCTGTACTGGATTGAGCGCTTCGGCATTGATGCCCTGCGCGTGGATGCGGTGGCGTCAATGATCTACCGCGACTATAGCCGCAAAGAGGGCGAGTGGATCCCGAACGAGTATGGCGGCCGCGAAAACCTGGAAGCGATTGAATTCCTGCGCAGCACTAACCGTATTATCGGTGAGCAGGTCGAGGGTGCGGTTACCATGGCGGAGGAGTCGACGGACTTTGCAGGCGTCTCCCGACCGCCGTCATCAGGCGGCCTGGGGTTCTGGTATAAGTGGAACCTGGGGTGGATGCACGACACGCTCGACTACATGAAGCTCGACCCGGTGTACCGTCAGTACCATCACGACAAGCTCACCTTCGGCTTGCTCTATAACTACACCGAAAACTTCATGCTGCCGCTGTCGCACGATGAAGTGGTGCACGGCAAAAAATCCATTCTCGACCGTATGCCGGGCGATGCGTGGCAGAAGTTTGCCAACCTGCGCGCCTACTACGGCTGGATGTTTGCCTTCCCGGGTAAAAAACTGCTGTTTATGGGCAATGAATTTGCCCAGGGGCGCGAGTGGAACCACGACTCCAGTCTCGACTGGCATTTGCTGGAAGGCGGCGATAACTGGCACCACGGCGTGCAGCGTCTGGTGCGTGACCTGAACCTGACCTATCGCCATCACAAAGCCCTCCACGAGCTGGATTTCGACCCCTACGGCTTCGAGTGGCTGGTAGTGGACGACCATGAGCGTTCGGTATTTGTCTTTGTGCGTCGTGATAAAGCCGGCAACGAAATCATCGTCGCCAGTAACTTTACGCCGGTACCGCGCGAACACTACCGCTTTGGCATTAACCAGCCGGGGAAATGGCGCGAAATTCTGAATACCGATTCCATGCACTACCACGGCAGCAACGCCGGTAACGGCGGGCTGGTGCAGAGCGACGCCATCGAAAGCCACGGGCGGCCAAACTCCCTGAGCCTGACGCTGCCGCCGCTTGGCACTATCTGGCTGATGCGGGAGGGTGAATGACGCAGCTTACGGCAGGTCATCCCGAACCGCTCGGCGCGCGTTTTGACGGTAAGGGCGTGAACTTCACGCTCTTTTCCGCTCACGCGGAGCGGGTGGAACTTTGTGTGTTTGACGGGGAAGGTAACGAGCACCGTTACGATTTACCGTCTCGCACAGGGGATATCTGGCACGGGTACCTGTCCGGTGGGCGTCCGGGGATGCATTACGGTTTTCGCGTACACGGTCCGTGGCAACCGGCTCAGGGGCACTGGTTTAACCCGGCGAAGCTGTTGATTGACCCGTGCGCGCACCGCGTCGATGGCGAGTTTAAAGACGACCCGCTGTTTCACGTCGGCTACGGTGAGCCCGACCACCGCGACAGCGCGCCGGTCGTGCCCAAAAGCGTGGTGGTGAACGACCTCTACGACTGGGAAGACGATGCTCCGCCGCGCACGCCGTGGGGCAACACCGTGATTTATGAAGCGCATGTCAAAGGGCTGACCTGGCTGCACCCGTCGATCCCCAACGCGATGCGCGGCACCTATCAGGCACTCGGCCATCCGACGATGATTGCCTATCTGAAACACCTCGGTATCACCGCGCTGGAACTGCTCCCCGTCGCCCATTTCGCCAATGAACCCCGTCTACAGCGGCTGGGGCTGAGCAACTACTGGGGCTACAACCCGCTGGCGATGTTCGCCCTAGAACCCCGCTACGCCGCCTATCCGGAGACGGCGCGGGACGAGTTTCGTGATGCGGTGAAGGCGCTGCACGCGGCGGGCATTGAGGTCATTCTGGACGTGGTGCTGAACCACAGCGCTGAAAGCGATCTCGACGGCCCGACGCTCTCCATGCGCGGAATTGATAACCGTAGCTATTATTGGATCAGAGAGGATGGCGATTACGAGAACTGGACCGGCTGCGGTAACACCCTCAACCTCAGCCATCCGGCGGTTACGCATTTTGCTTATGAATGCCTGAAATACTGGGTTGAGACGTTCCACGTCGACGGTTTTCGTTTCGACCTGGCGCCCGTTATGGGACGCACGCCGGCATTCAGCCAGCAGGCTCCTCTGTTTGAGGCCATCAAAAATTGCCCGGTGCTCTCGCAGGTGAAACTGATCGCCGAGCCGTGGGACATCGGTGAGGGTGGCTATCAGGTGGGGAATTTCCCGTCGCTGTTTGCCGAGTGGAACGACCATTATCGCGATGCCATGCGCCGCTTCTGGCTGGCGCGCGATCTGTCACTGGGGGAGTTCGCCGGGCGCTTTGCCGCCTCCAGCGATCTCTTCAGGCGCGACGGCAAACGGCCGTCGGCCACCATTAATCTGGTGACGGCGCACGACGGTTTTACGCTGCGCGACTGCGTTTGTTTCAATCAGAAACACAATGAAGCGAACGGCGAAGAGAATCGCGATGGCACTAACAATAACCATAGCTTTAATCATGGTATAGAAGGATTAGGCGGGAGCCTGGACGTGATTGAGCGGCGTCGCGCCAGCGTTCATGCGCTGCTGACGACGCTTTTGTTATCGCAGGGCACGCCGATGCTGCTGGCGGGCGATGAGCACGGTCACAGTCAGCACGGCAACAATAACGCCTATTGCCAGGACAATACCCTGACCTGGCTCGACTGGGGTGAGGCGAACAGTGGACTGACCCATTTCACCGCAGCGCTGATCCACCTTCGCCAGCAGATCCCCGCGCTCACCGCCGATCGCTGGTGGGAAGAGGGCGACGGCAACGTTCGCTGGCTGAATAAAGACGCGCAACCGTTGAGTGCGCAAGAGTGGCAACACGGCATCACCTGTCTGCAAATCCTGCTGTCGGATAAGTGGCTGGTGACGCTGAACGCGACGGATGACGTCGCAGAGATTGTTTTACCTGACGGGGAATGGCGCGCTGTTCCCCCCTTTGCCGGAGCGGATAATCCGGTAGTAATGGCTGTCTGGCACGGGCCTGCGCACGGAGTGTGCGTATTCCAAAGATGATAAAAAAGGAGTTAGTCATGGTTAGATTAGAGAAGAACGATCCCTTAATGTTGGCACGCCAGCTACCATTAAAAACGGTTGCCCTGATACTTGCGGGCGGGCGTGGTACCCGTCTGAAAGATTTGACCATCAAGCGCGCCAAGCCGGCCGTTCACTTTGGTGGTAAGTTCCGCATCATCGACTTTGCGCTCTCCAACTGCCTGAACTCAGGCATTCGCCGTATTGGCGTCATTACGCAATATCAGTCGCACACGCTGGTTCAGCATATTCAGCGCGGCTGGTCATTCTTCAGTGAAGAGATGAACGAGTTTGTCGATCTCCTTCCTGCTCAGCAACGTGTTCACGGCGAGAACTGGTATCGCGGGACGGCGGATGCGGTGACGCAGAACCTCGACATCATTCGTCGCTATCACGCGGAATACATTGTGATCCTCGCCGGGGATCACATCTACAAGCAAGATTACTCCCACATGCTCATCGACCACGTCGAAAAAGGGGCGCGCTGCACCGTGGCGTGTCTGCCGGTGCCCGTTGCCGAGGCGACGGCGTTTGGCGTGATGCACGTGGACGCCGACGATAAAATCATCGACTTCGTCGAAAAACCGGCGAACCCGCCAACCATGCCGGGCGATGACACCAAATCCCTCGCCAGCATGGGGATCTATGTCTTTGATGCAGATTATCTTTATGAGCTGCTGGAAGACGACGACAAAGACGAAAACTCCAGCCACGACTTCGGTAAAGACATCATCCCTAAAATCACCAAAGCTGGCATGGCGTATGCACATCCTTTCCCACTGTCCTGCGTGCAGTCAGACCCGAATGCCGAGCCTTACTGGCGCGATGTGGGCACGCTGGAAGCGTACTGGAAAGCGAACCTCGATCTGGCCTCAGTCACGCCTGAGCTGGATATGTACGACCAGAACTGGCCGATTCGTACCCACATGGAATCCTTGCCGCCGGCCAAATTCGTGCAGGACCGCTCCGGCAGCCACGGTATGACGCTGAACTCGCTGGTCTCTGGCGGGTGCATTATCTCCGGTTCGGTGGTGGTGCAGTCCGTGCTGTTCCCGCGCGTGCGGATAAATTCATTCTGTAATATCGATTCGGCGGTCTTATTGCCGGATGTCTGGGTAGGGCGTTCGTGTCGTCTGCGTCGTTGCGTGATCGACCGCGCCTGCGTCATCCCTGAGGGGATGGTCATCGGTGAAAACGCGGAAGAAGACGCGCGTCGTTTCTACCGTTCGGAAGAGGGGATCGTGTTAGTCACACGGGAAATGTTGCGGAAGCTGCAGATCAAACAGGAGCGATGATGCAGGTTTTACACGTATGTTCTGAGATGTTCCCGTTGTTAAAAACGGGCGGTCTGGCGGATGTTCTTGGTGCATTACCGGCGGCACAAATCGCCGGAGGCGTGGATACCCGAGTCCTGCTGCCTGCCTTCCCGGATATCCGGCGCGGCATTCCTGATGCAAAGGTTGTGACCCGCCGTGAGACGTTTGCCGGACGCATCACCCTGCTGTTTGGACATTACAATGGCGTAGGGATTTACCTGATCGACGCGCCACACTTATACGACCGACCGGGCAGCCCGTATCACGATACGAACCTGTTCGCCTATACCGACAACGTGCTGCGCTTTGCGCTGCTCGGCTGGGTCGGTGCAGAAATGGCGACGGGGCTGGATCCGTTCTGGCGTCCGGATGTGGTGCACGCGCACGACTGGCATGCCGGGCTGGCTCCGGCGTATCTCGCCGCGCGCGGTCACCCGGCAAAATCGGTCTTTACGGTGCATAACCTCGCCTATCAGGGGATGTACTACGCGCATCATATGAATGACATCGATCTGCCATGGTCGTTCTATAACATGCACGGGCTGGAGTTTAAGGGGCAGATTTCGTTCCTGAAGGCGGGGCTGTACTACGCCGATCACATCACGGCGGTCAGCCCAACCTATGCGCGAGAAATCACCCAGCCGGAGTTTGGCTACGGCATGGAAGGGCTACTGCAACAGCGCCATCGGGAAGGCCGCCTGTCGGGCATTCTGAACGGCGTGGATGAACAGATCTGGAGTCCGGAAACCGATCTCTTGCTGGCGGCACGCTATGGTCGCGATTCCGTGGAAGACAAAGCGGAAAACAAACGCCAGCTGCAGATTGCAATGGGGCTGAAGGTCAACGACAAAGTGCCGCTCTTCGCGGTGGTGAGCCGCCTGACCAGCCAGAAAGGGCTGGACCTGGTGCTGGAGGCGCTGCCCGGCTTGCTCGAGCAGGGCGGACAGCTGGCGCTGCTCGGCGCAGGTGACCCGGTGCTGCAGGAAGGTTTCCTCGCGGCGGCAGCGGAACACCCGGGGCAGGTGGGCGTGCAGATTGGTTACCACGAGGCATTTTCGCACCGCATTATGGGCGGCGCAGACGTCATTCTGGTGCCAAGCCGCTTCGAGCCCTGCGGCCTGACGCAGCTCTATGGCCTGAAATACGGCACCCTGCCGCTGGTACGCCGCACGGGCGGGCTGGCGGATACGGTGTCCGATAGCTCACTGGAAAACCTGGCGGACGGTATCGCCAGCGGGTTTGTTTTTGAAGACAGTAATGCCTGGTCGCTGCTTCGGGCGATTCGGCGTGCTTTCGTCTTGTGGTCCCGTCCGTCGCTGTGGCGTTACGTACAACGTCAGGCGATGTCCATGGACTTTAGCTGGCACGTTGCGGCGCAGTCGTACCGCGATCTTTATCAACGCTTGATGTAACGAGGCGAAGTTACTGATATGAATGCTCCATTTAGCTACTCTTCACCCACGCTCAGCGTTGAGGCGTTAAAGCACTCCATCGCCTATAAGCTGATGTTCACCATCGGGAAAGATCCGGTCATCGCCAACAAACATGAGTGGCTGAACGCCACTCTGTTTGCGGTGCGCGACCGTTTAGTTGAACGCTGGCTGCGATCAAACCGCGCCCAGCTCTCGCAGGAAACGCGTCAGGTTTACTACCTGTCGATGGAATTTTTGATTGGCCGCACGCTCTCCAACGCGCTGCTGTCGCTCGGCATTTACGACGACGTTAAAACCGCCCTCGAAGAGATGGGGCTGGATTTAGAAGAGCTGATTGACGAAGAGAACGACCCGGGCCTCGGCAACGGCGGCCTGGGGCGTCTTGCCGCCTGCTTCCTCGACTCGCTGGCGACCCTGGCGCTGCCGGGACGCGGGTACGGCATTCGCTACGACTACGGCATGTTCAAGCAGAACATCGTCGACGGGCGTCAGAAAGAGTCGCCGGACTACTGGCTGGAGTATGGCAACCCGTGGGAGTTCAAGCGGCACAATACCCGCTACAAGGTGCGCTTTGGCGGGCGTATTCAGCAGGAAGGTAAAAAATCCCGCTGGGTGGAGACCGAAGAGATCCTGGCCGTGGCCTACGACCAGATCATCCCCGGGTATGACACCGATGCCACCAACACGCTGCGCCTGTGGAGCGCCCAGGCCAGTAGCGAGATTAACCTCGGTAAATTCAATCAGGGTGACTATTTCGCCGCGGTGGAAGATAAAAACCACTCTGAAAACGTGTCCCGCGTGCTCTATCCCGATGACTCAACCTACTCCGGCCGCGAGCTGCGCCTGCGCCAGGAGTATTTCCTCGTCTCGGCGACGATTCAGGATATCCTCAGCCGCCATCACCAGCTGCACAAAACCTACGCCAATCTGGCGGAGAAAACCGCGATTCACCTCAACGACACGCACCCGGTGCTCTCTATTCCAGAGCTGATGCGCTTGCTTATCGACGAGCATAAGTTCAGCTGGGATGAGGCATTCGAAGTGACCTGCCAGGTGTTCTCGTACACCAACCACACGCTGATGAGCGAAGCGCTGGAAACCTGGCCGGTGGATATGCTCGGCAAAATCCTGCCGCGCCATCTGCAGATTATCTTCGAGATTAACGACTACTTCCTCAAGACGCTGCAGGAGCAGTACCCGAACGATACCGGCCTGCTGAGCCGGGCGTCGATCATTGATGAATCCAACGGTCGTCGCGTACGCATGGCCTGGCTGGCGGTAGTGATCAGCCACAAGGTAAACGGCGTGTCTGAGCTCCACTCAAACCTGATGGTGCAGTCGCTGTTTGCGGATTTCGCGAAGATCTTCCCGGCGCGTTTCTGCAACGTGACCAACGGCGTCACGCCGCGTCGCTGGCTGGCGCTGGCGAACCAGCCGCTTTCTGACGTGCTGGATCAGAACATTGGCCGCACCTGGCGCACCGACCTGAGCCAGCTGAGCGAGCTGGAACAGCACATTGATTTCCCGACGGTGAACAAAGCCGTGCGCGAAGCCAAGCTGCTGAACAAAAAGCGTCTGGCGGTCTGGCTGGCGCTGCATCTGAACGTGGTGGCGAACCCGAAAGCGCTGTTCGACGTGCAGATCAAACGTATTCACGAGTACAAGCGTCAGCTGATGAACGTGCTGCATGTGATTACCCACTACAACCGGATTAAGGCCGACCCGACGGCCGAGTGGGTGCCGCGCGTGAAAATCTTCGCCGGTAAAGCCGCTTCCGCCTATTACATGGCGAAGCACATTATCCATCTCATCAACGATGTGGCGAAGGTCGTCAACCTGGATCCGGATATTGGCGACAAGCTGAAGGTGGTGTTCATCCCGAACTACAGCGTAAGCCTGGCGCAGCTGATCATCCCGGCGGCGGATCTCTCTGAGCAGATTTCGACGGCGGGTACGGAAGCCTCCGGGACCAGTAACATGAAGTTTGCCCTCAACGGTGCGCTGACCATTGGCACCCTGGACGGGGCGAACGTTGAGATGCTGGAGCACGTAGGGGCTGAGAACATCTTTATCTTCGGGAACACCACGGAAGAAGTGGAGGCGCTGCGCAGAAAAGGCTACTCGCCGCGTGAGTTCTATGAAAAAGATGAAGAGTTACGTCAGGTACTGACGCAGATCGCAACCGGTGTGTTCAGCCCGGACGAGCCGGGCCGCTATCGCGATCTGGTGGATTCGCTTATTAACTTTGGCGATCACTACCAGGTGCTGGCGGATTATCGCAGCTACGTGGACTGTCAGGATAAGGTGGACGAACTGTACCGTCAGCAGGAGAAGTGGACCAGTGCTGCGATGCATAACATCGCCAATATGGGGTATTTCTCGTCCGACAGGACCATCAAGGAGTATGCCGAGACGATCTGGCATATTGATCCGGTGAGGCTGTAAAAACAAAGCCCGGTGGCGCTGCGCTTACCGGGCCTACGGGATCGAGTAGGCCGGGTAAGGCGGAGCCGCCACCCGGCTTTTTTTCAATTACGACGCTAACGACAGCTCACGCTTTCCCGCATGCTGCTGCAGCCACTGCGCCACACGCGACTGCTGTTCGGCATTCAGCCACATCCCTTCTTTGGTACGGCGCCAGATGGCGTCGTCCAGGCGGCGAACCCACTCGTGCTCGACCAGGTAACGCAGCTCGGCTTCGTACAGCTCGTGACCGAAATGCTCGCCCAGATCCGCAATGTCCTTCGCATCACCGAGGAACAGCTCGGTATTGCTGCCGTAGGTGCGGGCGTAGTGGCGCGCCATGCCTTCGGTAATGAACGGGAAGCGACGGCGCAGCTTAGCGGCATAATCGTCGCGGTTGTCGCCGATATCACCGCCGGGCAATACCGCGCCTTTGGTCCATGCCGGGCCAATGCCCTTATAGTACGGGGCCAGTTTTTCCAGCGCGTGCTCCGCCAGCTTGCGGTAGGTGGTGAGCTTGCCGCCAAACACCGACAGCAGCGGCGCCTGGCCGTCTACGTCGTGAATATCGAGCGTATAGTCGCGGGTGATGGCCTGCGGTGAGTCAGACTCGTCATCGCACAGCGGACGCACGCCGGAGTAAGTCCAAACTACGTCATCGCGGGACAGCTGTTTCTTAAAGTGTGCGTTATACACTTTAAGGAGGTAGTTCACTTCGCTCTCGTCGATCTCAACGTTTTTCGGATCGCCTTTGTACTCCACGTCGGTGGTGCCGATGATCGAGAATTCGTCCATCCACGGGATCACAAACACGATGCGCTTATCTTCGTTCTGCAGAATGTACGCTTGTTTTTGCGTGTGTACGCGCGGCACCACAATATGGCTGCCCTTGATCAGGCGGATGCCGTACGGCGAAGGCAGATGCATGCCGTCGTCGAAGAACTGCTTCACCCACGGACCGGTGGCGTTCACCAGACCGCGCGCTTTCCAGCTGAATTTCTCGCCGGTATCAATGTCTTCTGCTTCGACGATCCACAGGCCGTTTTCACGACGCGCGGCGGTAGCGCGGGTACGGGTTTTCACCTCGCCACCTTTCTTCTCCACCATCTGCGCATTCGCCAGCACCAGACGTGCATCGTCCACCCAGCAGTCGGAATATTCGAAACCGCGCACGATTTCAGGCTTCAGGACCGATTCTGAGCCAAAACGCAAACCGTTCGAACCCGGCAGGCTGGTGCGTTTACCCAGATGATCGTACATAAACAGACCAATTCGGATCATCCACGCCGGACGCAGGTGCGGGCGATGGGGCAGACGGAAACGCATCGGGATCGCCAGATGCGGCGCCATTTTTAGCAGCACTTCACGTTCGGCCAGCGCTTCACTGACCAGGCGGAATTCGTAGTGTTCCAGGTAGCGCAGGCCACCGTGGATCAGCTTGGAGCTGGCGGACGACGTCGCGCAGGCGAGATCGTTAGCTTCCAGCATCAGCACGGATAAACCGCGTCCTGCGGCATCGACCGCAATACCGGCACCGTTGATGCCACCGCCTATCACAATCAGATCTTTGGTTTCCATAACACCCTCATGCACTTTCGTTAAAGCTCAAAAATGTTCGATATCGCTCATAATAGCAAAGGAACGCGCTTTTGGTAACATCAAAAAAACAATTTAGAGTGATATGGATAACATAATGGCGTTTACCCGCCGCCAGGACGTACACTACGGGGTAAAATAGTGCGGTCTGATGCCCTCACCCCAGCCCTCTCCCAAGGGGAGAGGGGGATCCGTTTCCCTCTCCCTCCGGGAGAGGGTAGGGTGAGGGGAAAAACCGCACCACACCCGAATATAAGATGAGAACACCATGGATCAGTTTGAATGTATTAACGTAGAAGAAGCCCATCAGAAGATGCACCAGGGAACGGCGGTGCTGGTGGATATCCGCGATCCGCAGAGTTTTGCGATGGGCCATACGCCGGGCGCGTTCCATCTCACCAATGACACGCTGGGCGCGTTTATGCGCGATAACGACTTCGATACGCCGGTGATGGTGATGTGTTACCACGGCAACAGCAGCAAAGGCGCGGCGCAGTATCTGCTTCAGCAGGGCTACGACGCGGTGTACAGCGTCGACGGCGGCTTCGATGCCTGGCATCGTCATTTCCCGGCAGAAGTGGAATACGCCTTTGAGCGCTAATCCCGCTATACTGTTCCCTTTTGTGTGGAAATAAGCGACCGCTGCCCATGTTGATGATCACCTCTTTTACCAATCCGCGCGTCGCCCAGGCGTTTGTCGACTATATGGCAACGCAGGGCGTTATTCTGACCATTCAGCAACATACGCAGACCGATGTCTGGCTGGCCGATGAGAGCCAGGCCGGGCGGGTAAACGAGGAGCTGGCGCGTTTTCTTGAGAATCCTGGCGACCCGCGCTATCTGGCGGCAAGCTGGCAATCCGGCCAGACGGGCAGCGGATTGCATTACAGTCGTTTCCCTTTTCTTGCCACTATTCGTGAGCGCGCAGGGCCGTTTACGCTGCTGCTGATGGCCGCCTGTATTATCGTCTTCATTATCATGAACGTGGTGGGCGACCAGAGCGTGATGATCGCCCTGGCGTGGCCGTATGACCCCTCTCTGGAGTTTGACGTCTGGCGCTACTTCACCCATGCGCTGATGCACTTCTCAGTGATGCATATTCTCTTCAACCTGCTGTGGTGGTGGTATCTCGGCGGGATTGTCGAGAAGCGACTCGGCAGCGGTAAGCTGATCGTGATCACCGTGATTAGCGCCCTGTTGAGCGGCTACGTGCAGCATAAATTCAGCGGCCCGTGGTTCGGTGGGCTGTCGGGCGTCGTCTACGCCCTGATGGGCTATGTCTGGCTTCGCGGAGAGCGCGACCCGGAAAGCGGCATCTATTTACAACGCGGATTAATAGCCTTTGCGTTAATATGGCTAATTGCCGGATGGTTTGATCTGTTTGGTATGTCTATCGCCAATGGTGCGCACGTCACTGGCCTGGCGGTCGGGCTGGCAATGGCGCTTGCCGACACGCTCCATGCGCGAAAACGAACATAATTCTCAGGGATAATTGATGAAACAAACACAACGTCATGACGCCATTATCGAACTGGTCAAAAAACAGGGATACGTCAGCACCGAAGAGCTGGTCGAGCAGTTTGCCGTCAGCCCGCAAACGATCCGTCGTGACCTGAACGATCTGGCCGATCAGAACCGTATTTTGCGCCACCACGGCGGGGCGGCGCTGCCGTCCAGCTCGGTCAACACCTCCTGGCATGACCGTAAAGCCACGCAGACGGCGGAAAAAGAACGCATAGCCCGTAAAGTGGCGAGCCAAATCCCAAACGGGGCGACGCTGTTTATTGACATCGGCACCACGCCGGAAGCGGTTGCTCACGCGCTGCTGGATCACGAGAACCTGCGCGTGGTTACTAACAACCTGAACGTCGCCAACACTCTGATGCAGAAAGACGATTTCCGGATCATCCTCGCCGGTGGTGAACTGCGCAGCCGCGACGGGGGCATTATCGGTGAAGCGACGCTCGACTTTATCTCTCAGTTCCGCCTCGACTTCGGCATTCTGGGGATCAGCGGTATCGACAGCGACGGCTCGCTGCTGGAGTTTGATTACCACGAGGTGCGCACCAAGCGCGCGATTATTGAAAATTCACGCCACGTGATGCTGGTGGTGGATCATTCGAAGTTTGGCCGTAACGCGATGGTGAACATGGGCAGCATCAGCATTGTGGATGCGGTCTACACCGACGCGATGCCGCCAGCGGGCGTGATGCAGGTGATTAAAGATAATAATTTGCAGTTAGAATTGTGCTAGGAATTGTGTCGGGTGGCGCTGCGCTTACCCGACCTACGAAACCCCGTAGGCCCGTGCAAGCGTAGCGCCGCCGGGCAAGGAATCACACTCCGTACCCCATCATCTTCAAGAGCTGCTGCGCATGCTGTACCGCATCCTGACGATGCGCCACACCCAGCTTCTGATACAGATTACGAATGTGCGTTTTGATGGTGGTCGCCGCCACCGCCAGCTCACCGGCAATCTGCTCGTTGCTGTAGCCGGAATAGATCAGCCCCAGCACCTGCCATTCCCGCTGGGTGAGCGGGCTGGTGCGAATAAGCTCCGGCACTTCCGGATGGTTTAGCAGACGTTCAACGAAGTTCTCATCAAAATGCGCAAATTTGTGGCGATGATGCTGGTTAATCTCGCGCAGAATACGCTGAGCACGATGCTGATCCAGCTCCGGCAGGGTATTCAGCTGAATCAGCTGGCGCAGCTGTTGCGCCATCACTTCACCTTCAATCACAAAGTGGCTGATAAACCCGGTACGGTTCGCCAGCTGCAGCGCTTCCAGCAGCACGCGCTGGGCGTCATTTTTGCGTCCCGCCTGCCAGTAAAGCTGGTTAAGCAGCAGCAGGTTGCGGTTCAGATCGCTCATCAGGCGCAGGCTACGGGCGTTTTCGTTTAACTCTTCCAGTACGATCTCGGCAGGCTCGAAGTCACCCAGCAGGATCTGCACGCGGGCGATGTTGCGCCACTGGCTTTGCAGGAAGTGGTTATTGGCAAACTCTGGTTTTGGCGTATGACGCAGCCAGTTGGCGGCGGATTTTTTATCCCCCGTCATCTGCCAGTAAATCACCCGGACCTTATCGGCGTTTGACACCCAGTCGCTGTGGTACTGGCCGTTGCCGAGCAGGTTTTCCAGACGGTTAAGGTGATTGCGGGCGTTATCAAGATCGCCGCGCGCCAGCGAGCACTGCACCAGCAGCGCCAGGCACTGCAACTGCTGCTGCGGCTGGAAGCCAGAGAGCACGTTCACACCCTGACGGGCGCAGCTTTCTGCTTCATCGAGGCGCGACCATGCCCACAGCAGCTGAGCGCGAATGCGCAACAGGAACTCGTGCATCGGCAGCTGTTCCAGATGCTGTTCACGAATCAGCTGGAACGCTTTTTCCTGATTTTCCCAGGCAGCCTGCAGGAACCCCTGAGCGAATAAAATTTCACTTTGCTGAATCAGACTCCACAGGGCGTAGTGCCACACATCATGGCGGCGCGCCATCTGCTCGGTTTGCTGCATCAGGGAAAGGGAACGCGTCAGCTCGCCCTTGCAGTGCAGTACTTCCCCGTGTACCGAGGTCGCCACGATGCGGCTGTAGAAATTAGCCAGCGGCAGTTCATCCAGCGCGACCATCGCCAGCCGTTCCGCTTCATCCGGGTCGCCGTCGTTAATTGCGACCTGCGCCCGCAGGGCGTTAAATTCGCCGTGCAGGGTAGTATCCATTTCACTTTCCATCTCCTGCTCGGCACGCGCCAGCAGGGTATTGACCTCACTGTAGCGGTGCTGGCTTTGCATCAGCCAGGCCTGCAGCAGAACCAGACGCGGGTTCTCCAGCAGGCTCTCCCACGGCAGGGCTTTCAGCGACTCTTCCAGCAGCGTCAGTTCGCTGTGGTTAAACAGCCCCCACGCGTGGTTGAGCAGAATATCGCGCAGCATACTGGCGTCACCGGCAGCCAGCGCGTGGTGAATGGCCTCGCTCGGGAAGCCTTGCGCCATCCAGCTTTCAGCGGCGGCGCGATGGATTTCCGGCAGTTCTGTGGCAAGCTCCCACTGACAGCGCTGGCGCAGGAAGCTACCAAACAAGGGATGGTAGCTGAACCACTCGCCGGGATCGTCCATGCGTGTCAGGAACAGGCCCTGACGTTCAATCTCTTCCAGCTGTAACTGGCCGTTTTCACAGCCGGTAACGCGCACGATCAGCGCGTCGTTCATCGAACGCAGCAGGGAGCTTTTCAGCAGGAAATGACGGGTTGAAGGATCAACGCTGTCCAGCACCTCGTCCACCAGATAATCAGAGAGATGGCTGGCGTTGATACCGGCCAGACGCCGTGCCGACTGGTGTGTCGGGCTGTTGTTTTGCCGCGCAGAGAGGGCAATCAGCTGCAACGCCGTGGCCCAGCCCGCGACGTCATCGCACAGGCGGCTGCTTTCAGCGGCCTCAATCGGCGAGGTCAGACGACAGTCGAAGAACTGTTTCGCTTCCTGATGGGTAAAGGCCAACTGCTGGCTGCCAATCTCCAGCAGCTGATCGCGCACGCGCAGGTTGGCAATGCCCAGCTGCGGCAGGTTGCGCGACAGCACCACCAGGGTCAGGTTTTCCGGTTGATGGCGCAGGAAGAAACGCATCGACTCGTGGATAACCGGATTTGAAATCAGATGATAATCATCAATTACCACATAAAGCGGGCGATGCCATTCAGCCAGTTCAATGAACAGCTGAGAGAAAAGGGAGGACAGGCTGGCGTACTGGCGCTTTTGCACCATCACCTCACTGGCGACGCAGTGTCCATTCGTGGCCTGTTGAATGGCAGCAATCAGATAGCTGGCAAAACGCTCTTGCTGGTTATCGCCCTCATCAAGGGAGTACCAGCCAAGATCGCTCTTACCTGCGGCCCATTGCGAAATGAGCGTTGTTTTTCCATAACCTGCAGGGCTCGTAACCAGCGCCAGTCGGAAATTATGCGCGCCGGAAAGTTTAGCCAGCAGACGCTCGCGGACCACTGTATGGTCGAGACGAACCGGGCGACTTAATTTAGACGGAATCAACATAGGTTTCACTTCACTGTGGGGAACGAGAGATTTTATTTTTTTGCGCTTCGTAATTAATAGCTATAAGGTCGGACAGATAGAGAACTATTGCAAGTTATGTCTGGATTTGGTGGCTCTGAATTTGCACTCTGTCACAAAACATTCAGGCAGATGATGGAACTTTCCTGAAAGGGCTGTGACGCCGCGCCAGTGCTGGCTTGTATGGTTCTCTTGCGGTTATGCTGAAACTGGTTTCTGAAAGGGATAGTGACGCCAAATTTAATAAAGTCCGGGTAAAGTTCAGTGAGCTTAATAATCTCCTTAGATATGACCCAATTGCAGAAATATTATTCTACGTAAGTAATCATTTCAGCGCGGATTAATTTCATCCGAAACTGCATTTCATTTCTTTGACATTCTTCCCGGTGACGTTTTCCTCTTCCGGGCACACTCAGGCTATGCTCTGAGAGTGGCCTCGATCACACTTTTATGCTCATCCCCGCTACTCCTCCCTGTCTAATCCCCCACAGGATGAGGAAGAGGTGAAATGAGCCAGGCACACTAGCGCCAACTTGTGTTTTCTTTCTAAAGGATGCCGATCCCCTATGTCACAGCCTACCTTCAACAAAGCTCAATTCCAGGCTGCCCTGACGCGTCAGTGGCAGCGTTTTGGCCTTCATGCTGCAAACGAGATGACGCCTCACCAGTGGTGGCAGGCGGTGAGCGGGGCGCTCGCAGAGCAGCTGGATGCTCAACCCGTGGCGAAGCCCGTCAAAGGCCAGCGTCACGTCAACTATATCTCGATGGAATTCCTGATTGGCCGCCTGACGGGCAACAATCTGCTGAACCTTGGCTGGTATCAGGAGGTGGGTGATGTGCTGAAAGCGCACGACATCAACCTGACTGACCTGCTGGAAGAAGAGATTGACCCGGCTCTCGGTAACGGTGGTCTGGGTCGCCTGGCGGCCTGCTTCCTTGACTCCATGGCAACGGTTGGCCAGTCCGCCATTGGCTATGGCCTGAACTATCAGTATGGCCTGTTCCGTCAGTCGTTCGCTGATGGTCACCAGATGGAAGCGCCAGATGACTGGCACCGCAATACCTACCCGTGGTTCCGCCACAATGCGCAGCTGGACGTGCAGGTCGGCATCGGTGGGAAAGTCACAAAGCAAGGCCTCTGGGAACCGGCTTTCACCATCACCGGTGAAGCCTGGGATCTGCCGGTGCTTGGCTACCGTAACGGCGTGGCGCAGCCGCTGCGCCTGTGGCAGGCGAAGCACGCTCATCCGTTCAACCTGACCAAATTCAACGACGGCGATTTCCTGCGTGCCGAGCAGCAGGGTATCGACGCCGAGAAGCTGACCAAAGTCCTCTACCCGAACGACAACCATCTGGCGGGTAAAAAACTGCGTCTGATGCAGCAGTATTTCCAGTGCGCCTGCTCCGTGGCGGACATTCTGCGCCGTCATCACCTGGCGGGCCGCAAGCTGGCACAGCTGCCGGACTTCGAAGTGATTCAGCTCAACGACACGCACCCGACCATCGCCATTCCTGAACTGCTGCGCGTGCTGATCGACGAGCATCAGCTGGGCTGGGATGACGCCTGGGCGATTACCAGCCGCACCTTCGCCTACACCAACCACACCCTGATGCCGGAAGCGCTGGAGTGCTGGGATGAGAAGCTGGTGAAAGCGCTGCTGCCGCGCCATATGCAGATCATCAACAAGATTAACGATCGGTTTAAAACCCTGGTGGATAAAACCTGGCCGGGCAATAAAGCGGTCTGGGCGAAGCTGGCAGTGGTTCACGATAAGCAGGTTCGCATGGCGAACATGTGCGTGGTGAGCGGCTTTGCGGTGAACGGCGTAGCGGCCCTGCACTCGGATCTGGTGGTTAAAGATCTGTTCCCGGAATATCACCAGCTGTGGCCGACCAAATTCCACAACGTGACCAACGGCATCACGCCGCGTCGCTGGATCAAGCAGTGTAACCCGCTGCTGGCCGATCTGCTGGATAAGACCCTGAAGAAAGAGTGGGCCAACGATCTGGACCAGCTGATCAACCTGGAAAAATACGCGGATGACGCGAAGTTCCGCGAGCAGTACCGTGCCATCAAGCTGGAGAACAAAGTTCGTCTGGCGGCGTTTGTGAAAGCGCGCACCGGGATTGAGATCAACCCGAATGCCATTTTCGATATCCAGATCAAGCGCCTGCATGAGTACAAACGTCAGCACCTTAACCTGCTGCACATCCTGGCGCTGTATAAAGAGATCCGCGAGAACCCGCAGGCCGACCGCGTGCCGCGCGTGTTCCTGTTCGGTGCGAAAGCGGCACCGGGGTACTACCTGGCGAAAAATATCATCCTCGCCATTAATAAAGTGGCGGCGGCGATCAACAACGATCCGAAGGTGGGCGACAAGCTGAAGGTGGTGTTCCTGCCGGATTACTGCGTATCGGCGGCTGAAATGCTGATCCCGGCGGCGGATATTTCCGAGCAGATCTCGACCGCAGGGAAAGAGGCCTCCGGCACCGGTAACATGAAGCTGGCGCTGAACGGTGCGCTGACCGTTGGCACGCTGGACGGTGCGAACGTCGAAATCGCTGAGCAGGTCGGTGAAGAGAATATCTTCATCTTCGGTCATACCGTGGAAGAGGTGAAAGCCATCAAGGCCAAAGGCTACGACCCGGTGAAATGGCGTAAGAAAGACAAAGTGCTGGATGCGGTGCTGAAAGAGCTGGAGAGCGGTAAATACAGCGACGGTGACAAGCACGCGTTTGACCAGATGCTGCACAGCATGGACAAGCATGGCGGTGACCCGTATCTGGTGATGGCCGATTTCACCGCCTATGTGGACGCGCAAAAGCAGGTCGACGTGCTGTATCGCGACCAGGACGCATGGACCCGGGCATGCATTCTGAACACGGCGCGCTGCGGTATGTTCAGCTCTGACCGCTCAATCCGTGATTATCAGGCTCGTATCTGGCAGGCAAAACGCTAAGGAAGCGCGATGGAGAGTAAACGTCTGGACAGTGCCGCGCAGGCGGCGGGAATTAGCCTCAGTTACATCAATGCGCACGGCAAACCGCAGTCTATTGGTGCGGACACCAAAAGACGTTTGCTGAATGCCATGCACAAAGCCGACGCGAAAGCGTCGGCACTACCGGTGCCAAACGTAAAGGTCTTTACTGCGGGCAAAAAAATGTCGCTGACGGTGGAGGGGCGCGGCGAGTTTAGCTGGCTGCTCACCACCGAAGAGGGGCATCAGCATAAAGGCCACGCCACCGGCGGCAAAGCGTTTAACCTTCCGGCGAAACTGCTGGAGGGCTATCACAGCCTGACGCTCACCCAGGACGAGCAGCGTTTTCACTGCCGGGTGATCGTCGCGCCAAAACGCTGCTATGAGCCGCAGGCGCTGCTCGAAGGCAAAAAGCTGTGGGGCGCCTGCGTGCAGCTCTACACGCTGCGTTCCGACAGCAACTGGGGCATCGGCGATTTTGGCGATCTGAAGAATATGCTGGCCTCCGTGGGTGAGCGCGGCGGCGCGTTCATCGGCCTCAACCCGATCCACGCGCTCTATCCGGCGAACCCGGAAAGCGCCAGCCCGTACAGCCCGTCCTCCCGTCGCTGGCTGAACGTCATTTATATCGACGTTAACGCGTTGGATGATTTTAAAAACAGTAAAGACGCGCAGGCGTGGTGGAAGCTTGAGACCACGAAGCAGATGCTGAAACAGGCCCGCGAAGCGGACTGGGTCGATTATGCTACTGTGACCGCGCTAAAAATGGCGGCGCTGCGTCTGGCCTGGAAAGGCTTTGCTAAGCGCGATGACGATCAGATGGCGGCCTTCCGCCAGTTTGTGGCGCAGGAAGGCGAAAGCCTCTACTGGCAGGCGGCATTCGATGCGCTGCACGCGCATCAGGTGAAAGAGGACGAAATGCGCTGGGGCTGGCCGGTCTGGCCGGAAGCGTACCAGTCCGTGGACACCCCGGAAGTCAAAGCCTTCTGTAAAACGCATGCCGACGAGGTGGACTTCTATCTGTGGCTGCAGTGGCTGGCCTACAGCCAGTTTGCCGCCTGCTGGCAGGTAAGCCAGGGCTATAACATGCCGATCGGCCTGTATCGCGACCTGGCCGTCGGTGTGGCAGAAGGCGGCGCGGAAACCTGGTGTGACCGTGAGCTTTACTGCCTGAAAGCGTCCGTCGGTGCGCCGCCGGATATCCTTGGGCCGCTCGGTCAGAACTGGGGCTTGCCGCCGATGGATCCGCACGTGATGGCGGCGCGCGCCTACGAGCCGTTTATCGACCTGCTGCGTGCGAACATGCAAAACTGTGGCGCGCTGCGTATTGACCACGTCATGTCCGTACTGCGCCTGTGGTGGATCCCTTACGGCGAAACGGCCGATCACGGCGCGTACGTCCAGTATCCGGTAGACGATCTGCTGTCGATCCTGGCCCTGGAGAGTAAGCGTCACCAGTGTATGGTGATCGGGGAAGATCTCGGTACCGTGCCGGTGGAAATTGTCAGCAAGCTCCGCGACAGCGGCGTGTACTCCTATAAAGTGCTCTATTTTGAAAACGACCATGAGAAAACCTTCCGCGCGCCGAAAGCGTATCCAGAACAGTCAATGGCAGTCGCGACGACGCATGATCTTCCTACGCTCAGAGGCTACTGGGAAAGCGGCGATCTGACGCTCGGGAAAACGCTGGGTCTCTATCCTGATGAAGAGGTTCTGCGCGGGCTGTATCAGGATCGCGAGCTGGCGAAGCAGGGGCTGCTGGATGCGCTGCATAAGCATGGCTGCCTGCCGAAGCGCGCCGGTCACAAGGCGTCGCTGATGGCGATGACGCCAACGCTCAACCGCGGTTTGCAGCGCTATATTGCCGACAGCAACAGCGCTCTGCTTGGCCTTCAGCCGGAAGACTGGATTGATATGGCGGAGCCGGTGAACATCCCGGGCACCAGCTATCAGTACAAGAACTGGCGTCGCAAATTGTCCACAACGCTTGAGAAGATGTTTGCCGATGACGGGGTGAACAGGCTGATTAAGGATTTGGATAAGCGGCGAAAAGCGGCTGCTAAGAAGTGATAAAAACCCCGCCAGTGGCGGGTTTTTTATTGCCCGGTGGCGCTACGCTTACCGGGCCTATATGGAGCCAGTAGGTCGGGTAAGGCGAAGCCGCCACCCGACTTATGACATCAAACCACCATATTCAACAGCAGCACCCCAACCAGGCCACACACCGAAATAATGGTTTCCAGCGCGGACCAGGACTTGATGGTTTCACCGATGGTCAGGTTGAAGTACTCCTTAAACAGCCAGAAGCCCGGGTCGTTCACGTGAGAGAAAATCACGCTACCGGAACCGACCGCGATAACCATCAGCTCAGGACTGACGCCCGTGGTGGCAATCAGCGGCGCAACGATACCGCCTGCAGTAATCGCAGCAACGGTTGCAGAACCCAGCGCAATACGCAGAACCGCGGCAATAGACCAGGCCATCAGGAGCGGCGACACGTTGGTTTCATGCATCATCGCAGCGATGTATTTGTCCACGCCGCTGTCAACCAGCACCTGCTTGAACGCACCGCCACCGCCGATGATCAGGAGCATCATGGCAATAATTTTGATGGAAGAGGTCAATGTGTCGTTGATCTGATCCATTGAACGACCCCGGTTCAGACCGAAGGTGAACATCGCGATCAGGACGGCAATCAGCGTAGCCATGACCGGATCGCCCAGGAATTCTGCCACGCCCAGGAACACATGACCTTTCGGCAGGATCATCTCTGCCACGGCGCGCATCGCCATCAGGATCACCGGTACCAGTGAGGTCCAGACGCTGACGCCAAAGCCAGGCATCTCTTCTTCGGTGAAGGTTTTCGCACTGTACAGACCTTCCGGAATTGGCTTATCGATACCTTTCAGGAAGCGGGCATATACCGGGCCTGCCAGAATCACGGTCGGGATTGCCAGAATCGTACCGAACAGCAGGGTTTTACCCATATCGGCGTGGAAGATGGTGGCGATTGCCGTTGGGCCCGGGTGAGGTGGCAGGAAACCGTGGGTCACGGACAGCGCCGCAGCCATTGGCACACCTACAAACAGCAGCGGAATGTTAGCTGCCGCTGCGATGGTGAACACCAGTGGCAGCATCAGCACGAAGCCCACTTCATAGAACAGCGCGAAACCGACGGTAAAACCGGTCAACACCACCGCCCACTGAATGTTCTTCTTACCAAATTTGTCGATAAGCGTGGTGGCAATACGCTGCGCGCCGCCGCAGTCTGCCAGCATTTTGCCGAGCATGGCACCGAAGCCCATGATCAGCGCCAGGCTGCCGAGCGTGCCGCCGACACCGGCTTTAATGGAGCTGATAACTTTAACCAGCGGCATACCCTGCATCAGACCGACTGCAAGTGCCACCAGAACCAGAGCGATAAATCCGTTCATTTTGAAACGGATCATCAAGAGCAGTAATAACACAACACCGATAGCAACGATGACTAATGGCATGATTTACCTGGCCTTTGAATTGTTATGGGTAACGTCATTGTTTCAACGACACATTCCGATTGTCCCAACTGGGAACAGAGAAGTAACGGCACTAATACTGATGCCTTGCAAACCATTAAGTTTAGTCGGCTGTTATGAGTGTGCTTAGTGCCCACGAGAATGATACGGGTAACATGGCGTGGTTGAGAATCACCCAGGCAGGCAAAATGTGAATTATGAGACGCAGGTCAACATATAGAGGAGGCGAGGCGGGAAAAAAAAGCCGGGTGGCGGCTTAGCCTTACCCGGCCTGCGATTGGGATACAGTAACAGTTTTGTAGGCCCGGTAAGCGCAGCGCCACCGGGCAAAGGCAGACGGCTTAGTAGTAAGAATGCTCGCCGCGCTGGTGCTCGGTCAGGTCACGTACGCCTTTCAGTTCCGGGAACTCGTTCAGCAGCTGCTTCTCGATCCCTTCTTTCAGCGTCACATCGACCATAGAGCAACCGTTACAGCCGCCGCCAAACTGCAGGATCGCCAGGCCGTCTTCCGTGATTTCCATCAGGGAAACGCGACCACCATGACCCGCCAGCTGGGGGTTGATCTGGGATTGCAGCAGATATTCAACGCGCTCCATCAGCGGGGCATCGTCGGAGACTTTACGCATTTTGGCGTTCGGCGCTTTCAGGGTCAGCTGAGAGCCCAGCTGGTCGGTGACGAAGTCGATCTCCGCATCTTCAAGATACGGCGCGCTCAGCTCATCAACATAAGCGGTGAGCTGTTCAAACTTAAGGGCAGTGTCAGTTGCTTCCACAGCGTCTGGCGGACAATAAGAGACACCGCATTCTGCATTCGGCGTGCCCGGGTTAATCACAAACACGCGGATCTGCGTCCCTTCTTCCTGATTTGCCAGCAGTTTGGCAAAGTGCGCTTGTGCAGAATCGGAAATACGGATCATAGCTTTGGCCTAATAGTTGACTAAATTACCTGGGTATAATCATACGCCCATTGAAGAAGGGCTACAAGGTACGGCACAGACACCATACCTGAACCGACGCGGCGCCGCTTCGCAAAAACAGTCGGGAAAGTTCAGCAACGGTACTGCCTGTGGTGACGACATCATCCACAATCGCGATATGGAGGCCGTTAACCGCCAATTCAAGGCGAAAGGCATTTTTGAGGTTTCTTTTGCGCAGCCGGGCGTTGAGCTGATGCTGAACGGCGGTGGCATGTACGCGGGTGAGTGCGCTGGTAGTGTATCGACAGCCGAGCCAGCGGGCGAGCGGACGGCAGAGCAGGTCGCTCTGATTGTAACCACGCCGCCAGTGGCGACGGCGATACAGGGGAACATTGACCACCATATCAATTTTCGGCAGGGCGCGGGTTCGCCGTGCCTGTAAAACCGCCAGCAATAACAGGCGGGCAAGGGGCGGTGCCAGCGAACTCTGGCCGGAAAACTTCAGGGCGTGAATCAGCCTGCTCAGCGGTCGAACGTAATCATCCACCGCCACCAGCGCGCTCCACGGCGGGGGTTTTTTCAGGCAGCGGCCACAGGGTAAATAGCGGTTCGTGGCGGGTAAACCACATTGTGGGCAGGTGGTGATACGCCTTTCCAGCGAACGCGTGCAGACGGAACAGACGCCCCAGGCGCTAAGGGCAAGCGGCATTTTGCATAGCCAGCACAAGCCGGGCACTGTTAGCATGTTCAACCTCCATGTGAAAAAAGAGAACAGTAACTGATGAAGACGCTGTGGTGGCAGACCGTTGGGACAGGAAATTGCCATCTTGTGCTGCTGCACGGATGGGGCCTGAATGCAGAAGTATGGCATTGCATAAACGAGGAACTAGCCTCGCAATTTACGTTACATCTGGTTGATCTACCGGGGTATGGCCGTAGCCACGGTTATGGTGCGATGACGCTCGAAGAGATGGCGCAGGAGGTGCTGAACGCGGCGCCACAACATGCCATCTGGCTGGGCTGGAGCCTGGGTGGGCTGGTGGCAAGCCAGATTGCGCTTTCCTGGCCCGAGCGCGTAAACGCGCTGGTGACGGTGGCCTCATCGCCCTGTTTTAGCGCGCAGGAGACGTGGCCCGGAATAAAGCCTGACGTGCTGGCGGGTTTCCAGCAGCAGCTGAGTGACGATTTCCAGCGGACCGTAGAGCGGTTCCTCGCGCTACAGACGATGGGCACCGAAACCGCGCGACAGGATGCCAGAGCGCTGAAGCAGGTGGTGCTCTCTTTACCGATGCCGGACGTTGAGGTGCTCAACGGCGGCCTTGAAATTCTGAAAACGGTCGATCTGCGTGAGCCGCTGGCCGCGCTGACGATGCCGCATCTGCGTATCTATGGTTATCTTGACGGGCTGGTGCCGCGCAAAGTGGTGCCCTTGCTGGACTCCCTCTGGCCGGACAGCGAATCGCAGGTCATTGCCAAAGCCGCGCATGCCCCGTTTATCTCGCATCCGACGGAATTTTGTTCAGCGCTCATTGCGTTAAGTCAACGTTTAGACTGATTATTTTCTATCCAGCCTGGAAAAAGTAACACACCGCAACCATACTCCAGATGTCGTTGCGGTTGTTATGCCTACGATGATCAAAACAACAATCCTATGGAGAGTCAGGCTATGAAACTTGTTACAGGTATTGTCACTTCTCTGGTTATTGGGTCACTGTCATTTGGCGTCTTTGCGGCAAAAGAGCTGGAAAAAGATAAAGTTGCCGGCATGAATCTGACGAAAATCGGTGAGATTTCTACGTCTGACACCACCGCGCCGATGGATGCGAGAAAAGAGCTGTCGAAGAAAGCGGATGAGATGGGCGGGACGTACTACGTCGTCACCAGTGCAGAAAAACAGACCAAAAACGTACGCGCCACCGCGGACGTCTATAAGTAATATGATAAAGCCGGGCAGCGATGCCCGGCTTTATGAGTGCAGTATTAGCGCAGTGCCCACCACTCCCGCAGGCAAGCCTTTCCTTCCGGACAACTTTTACAACTGCCAGAGAGGCAACCCTCTGCCTCCTCCTGGATCCGCACGGCTTTACCCATGGCTTCAAGGCGTTCCAGCATGGCATCGATCATCGGCTGGGGCGTATGCAGGCTGAGGCTCAGCTGTTTCGCCTCCATCCGGCCCTGCAGAGCCAGCATGTCACGCACCTGAATCAATGACGCCATGGTGTGCTCCTTAGTGACAGTCGCCCGCCGGGCTGTTGCAGCAGGTCGCGGCGGTTTTACGATTTGCCAGCAGGTCGATATCGACGCGGCTGCGTGCCCGGCGCAGCAGACCAAGAACAATCATGTTAAACAGGACAACCGCGAGGATACAAACCAGGCTGTAGCGTGGGTGCTGACTGAAATTAACGGTCTGATAAAACAGCGTCGCCAGCGAGTAAGCGATATTTAGCCCCCACAGAATGGAGAAGCCCATCCAGCCGCGACTGGATTCACGCGCAATCGCTCCCATGACGGAGATGCACGGAATATAGAGCAGAACAAAGATGAGATAGCTGTAGGCCGCAGATGCGCTACCAAATTTCTCGCCCATCACGCCCATGGCACCCGTCGCCATTTCACCGTCGCCTTTGCTGGCCTCAATCGGGTTCGCCAGCACGCTCAGGCTGAAGGTATCTTTCAGGCTCTGCCAGGTCTCCTCGACGGCACCCAGCAGTTCATCACCGAGGTGAAACGCTGCCGGATTAAATTCCTGTCCCTGGATGTTCTCCGCGGTGTAGAGCGTGTTCAGGGTGCCGACAACCACCTCTTTCGCCATCGCACCGGTGAACAGGCCCACGGTCGCCTGCCAGTTATCCTCATGCACGCCAATCGGTTTGAAGACCGGCGTGATGATGCGGCTGACGGAGGCGAGGGCAGAATCGTTGATGTTATCTGCTGCCTGACCGCTGAGGGTGAAGCTGTTCAGCGCGCTCAGGAAAATGCTGACGATGACAATCACCTTACCGGCGCGCAGCACAAACCCTTTCAGGCGTTGCCAGGTCTGGATCACCAGGCTTTTCAGGTGTGGAACGTGATAGACCGGCAGCTCCATGACAAACGGTGAGGCTTCACCGCGCATAATCGTGTGCTTGAGCATTAAACCGGTCAGGATCGCCATCACGATGCCCAGAACATACAGCGAGAAGACTGCCAGCGCGCCCTGCTGACCAAAGAAGGCGGCCGCAAAGACGGCGAAGATGGCCAGACGCGCACCGCAGGACATAAACGGCGCCATCATAATGGTCATCAGGCGTTCACGCGGAGCATCCAGGGTACGGGCACCCATGACCGACGGCACGTTACAGCCGAAGCCGACAATCAGCGGTACGAAGGATTTGCCGGGCAGACCCAGGGCCTGCATCAGGCGGTCCATGACGAACGCGGCGCGCGCCATATAACCTGAATCTTCCAGGAACGAGAGGAACAGATACATCATGCCGATCTGCGGTACCAGCGGCAGAACGGTGTTAATGCCCCCGCCGAGCCCCTGAGCGAGGAAAATGGTCAGCCACTCCGGGAAGTGCAGGGTGTAACCCACCCACTGAATCCCGTGTACAAAGATCGCGACGGAACCGGCGTCAAAAATCGGCTGGAGTGCGCCGCCGATGTTGATGGCGAGCAGGAACATCACGTACATCACCAGCAGGAAGATCGGCAAACCGAGGAAGCGGTTGAGTACAATCTTATCCACCGCCGCCGTAAAGCGGCTGGGTTCCGCCGTCAGGGCATTACTGACCACGTCGCAAATCGAGGCGATGGCCTGGTATCGTGCATCGGCGATGTGCAGCGCCGGGTCGTCCAGCTCGTCGCTGAGACGGGCCACCGTCGCGTCCAGTTTATCTGCCGCATGTCCGGCATAGGCGCGGCTATAGATATCGCCTTCCAGCATCTGCAGGCCGAGCCACTGGCGCTGTTTTGCAGGCATGCTTTTGTCCATCTCCTGCGCCAGCAGATCGGCTTCGCGCAGCAGCGGGCGGGCGTAATGCACCAGCTCAACGTCGTGATTTCCCGTGTGACGGTCAATCGCCAGCTTCAGGGCATCAATCCCGCGAGCGCGCGTTGAGACCAGCGGCACTACCGGGCAACCCAGGCGCGCGGAGAGGGCATCGACGTCGATGCGAAGCTTTTGTTTCTCTGCAATGTCGAGCATGTTGAGCGCCACGATGCAGGGAATACCCAGCTCCAGCAGTTGCAGCGTCAGGTAGAGGTTGCGCTCGAGATTGGAGGCGTCGACCACGTTGATCAGCAGATCCGCGTCGCCGCTCAGAATGTAGTGGCAGGCAATTTGCTCATCGAGCGAGGTCTGCGACGAAATGGTGGTCAAGGAATAGGTGCCGGGAAGGTCAACCAGAGTGACCTGATGATCCGTTGTCGTGAACTGGCCTTCTTTACGTTCAACGGTTACGCCTGCCCAGTTACCGACGCGCTGGCGCGCGCCCGTGAGCTGGTTAAATAGCGTGGTCTTGCCGGAATTAGGATTGCCAATTAAGCCAATAGTTAATTTTTTCATTTTTTTTAGACTCACTGAAACCGCTGGCTCGTTATCGGGATAAGGCTTCGACTTCTATTAATGCGAGGTCTTTTTTACGCAGGACCAGATTCACGCGTCGGGTTTCAATGTGAACCGGATCGCCTAACGGCGCCACGCGCACCACCTGGAATGACGAGCCGGGCAGCATGCCCAGCGAGAGCAGCTTTTGCCGATAGGCCGGGCTAATTTCGCGGGTAAATCCGGTAATCTTCCACGCACTGTCTGGAGTGAATTGCATAACGCCTGCTTCCACGAAAGGTTAAATTATCTACTATGGGATGATAATGAGAATAGTTTTTATCAGCAATAATAAAACTGTGACGGAATGTTGTTTGGTGTATTAATTTACGGCCTGTTTGACCTTGCTCAATATTTGCTGAAATGCGGAGATAAAGAGAAGAGGGTTATTTGTTAACGAAGTGATAATTAGTGGTTTAAATATGGATGCACTCTATTTGTTTTAATTCTTTGCGGCCTGCTTGCCGGGCGGCACTGCGTTTGCCCGGCCTACAAAACCGTAGGCCCGGTAAGCGTAGCGCCACCGGGCGTTTATCACTTAGCGCTTCTTGCCCATCGCGGCCGCCAGCGCATCCATCATCGCACTATTGCCCGCTGGCTGAGCATCACGCCCGCGCGGTTTTGCCGCTTTCGCGGCCGGGCGCTGAGAGTCACGAGCGCCACCGTTTCCGCCACGACGCGCGTTGGTGTCGCCTGGCTGCTCGTCCAGACGCATGGTCAGGGCGATACGTTTGCGCTGCAGGTCCACTTCCAGCACTTTCACCTTCACGATGTCGCCCGCTTTGACCACGGTGTGCGGGTCTTCAACGAACTTGTCGGCGAGAGAAGAGATGTGAACCAGGCCATCCTGATGCACGCCGATATCCACAAACGCGCCGAAGTTGGTGACGTTAGTTACCGCGCCTTCCAGCACCATGCCGGGCAGCAGATCGTTCATGGTCTCGATGCCGTCAGCAAAGGTCGCCGTTTTGAACTCAGGACGCGGATCGCGGCCCGGTTTTTCCAGCTCTTTGATGATATCGGTGACGGTTGGCACACCAAATTTGTCGTCGGTGAAATCCACCGCTTTGAGGTTGCGCAGGGCACTGCTATCGCCCATCAGGTCCTTCAGCGCCTGCTGGGTGGCGGCCAGAATACGTTCCACCACCGGGTAGGCTTCCGGGTGAACGGTGGAGGCATCCAGCGGGTTATCGCCGTGGTTGATGCGCAGGAAGCCCGCGCATTGCTCAAACGCTTTCGGCCCCAGACGGCTCACCTTCAGCAGCTGCTGACGGTTCTGGAACTGGCCGTTCTCATCACGCCAGGCGACGATGTTCTGCGCCATCATGCGGGTTAAGCCCGCCACGCGGGTCAGCAGCGGCACGGAGGCGGTATTCAGGTCAACACCGACGGCGTTTACGCAGTCTTCTACGACCGCATCCAGCTTGCGTGCCAACTGAGTCTGGCTCACATCGTGCTGGTACTGGCCCACGCCGATGGATTTCGGATCAATTTTCACCAGCTCCGCCAGCGGATCCTGCAAACGACGGGCGATAGAGACCGCGCCGCGCAATGAAACGTCCAGGTCCGGGAATTCCTGCGCCGCCAGCTCGGAGGCGGAATAGACTGATGCGCCCGCTTCGCTGACGATCACCTTCTGCGCCGTGACTTTCGGGAACTGCTTCTGCACGTCGAGGAAGAAACGTTCAGTCTCGCGGGACGCCGTACCGTTACCGATGGCGACCAGCTCGACGTTGTATTTTTCACACAGAGCGGCAACCACGACAGCCGCTTTCGCTGCCTGTCCGGTGTGCGGATAGATGGTGTCAGTGGCGACCAGCTTGCCGGTGCCGTCAACCACCGCCACTTTCACGCCGGTACGCAGGCCCGGATCGAGACCCATGGTCGCGCGCAGGCCAGCAGGCGCCGCCATCAGCAGGTCGTGCAGGTTACGGGCGAAAACGTTGATCGCTTCATCTTCGGCGCGCTCGCGCACGGTGCCCATCAGCTCGGTTTCGAGGTGCATCAGCACCTTGATGCGCCAGGTCCAGCTCACCACGCCTTTGCGCCAGCTGTCTGCCGGAGCGTTGTTAAGGCGCAGGCCGAGATGGTCAATGATGATCTGCTCGCAGTGGCTCTCTTTCGGCGGCTCGTCAAACTGCGGATCAGCGTTCAGAGAGAGCTGCAGCACACCTTCGTTGCGGCCGCGGAACATTGCCAGCGCACGGTGTGAAGGGGTGGTAGAAATCGGTTCGTGGTGATCAAAGTAGTCGCGGAATTTCGCGCCTTCTTCCTCTTTCCCCGCCACGACGGTAGAGACGATGTGCGCATTCTTCCACAGGTAATCACGCACTTTAGCCAGCAGGGCTGCGTCTTCGGCAAAGCGTTCCATCAGAATGTAACGCGCACCGTCGAGGGCGGCCTTGGTGTCCGCGACGCCTTTGTCGGCATCGATGAATTTCGCCGCCTCAGTTTCCGGATGGTGGGACGGCTCATTCCACAGCAGGTCGGCCAGCGGCTCAAGGCCTGCTTCAATCGCGATCTGCCCGCGCGTGCGGCGCTTCGGTTTGTAAGGCAGATAGAGATCTTCGAGTTCGGTTTTGCTCAGGGTGCCGTTAATGGCGCTTTCCAGTTCGCTTGTCAGCTTGCCCTGTTCGCCAATGGATTTGAGGATCGCCTGACGACGGTCTTCCAGCTCACGCAGGTATCCCAGACGGGTTTCCAGGTTACGCAGCTGCGTGTCATCCAGACCGCCGGTGACTTCCTTACGATAACGTGCAATAAACGGCACGGTGTTCCCTTCATCAAGCAGGCGAACGGCAGCTTCTACCTGTTCGGCTCTGGCCTGAAGTTCACCCGCAATAATGCGGCAGAGCGAATCTTTCATCATGGCTTTATCATCTGTTGAGTCGAAAAATCAGGGGATAGTTATACGGGCTGACACGGCAAAATGCCAGCCGGGGAGGGCGCTCTCGGACTATTTTACGTAGACGATCTCATTGACGTACCAGCTGGCTTCACCGGCGGGAGTCTGAACGACGGCCAAATCACCCACTTCCTTTTTCAGCAGCGCGCGGGCCATCGGGGAGTCGATGGAGATGTAATCCTTACGACCAAAAATTTCATCGTAGCCGACAATGCGAAAACGCAGGGTGTCACCGTCGTCGTTTTCAATCTCCACCCACGCGCCGAAGAACACTTTGCCCTCCTGCTGCGGGGAGTAATCGACAATTTTCAGGTTCTCAAGGCACTTGGTCAGGTAGCGTACCCGACGGTCAATCTCACGCAGTCGCTTTTTGTTGTACTGGTAGTCAGCATTTTCGCTGCGATCGCCCAGGCTTGCCGCCCAGGTCACCTTTTTGGTTACTTCAGGGCGCTCTTCTCGCCACAGGTAATCCATCTCTTTTTTGAGTTTTTCGTACCCTTCGCGGGTGATCAGGGGCGTTTTCATGGTAAAGCCTTTGCTGCCTGTTTTCTGTCTGGCGCACAATACGTACCACACAGTGTAACAGACAGGATTAATAATGATTTATGTGATGAAATGAGCAGATAAGCTGCTGTTAAATATGCTTTGTAACAATTTCGACTAGAATTTATACCAGATTTCGCTGGTCGAATACGTGCACTTTTTTAGAATACGCTGTCACAAAGACTATCCGAACCTTTGGGAGTACACACAATGCAAGAGAACTACAAAATTCTGGTCGTGGATGACGACATGCGCCTGCGTGCGCTGCTGGAGCGTTATCTGACCGAGCAGGGCTTCCAGGTTCGTAGCGTCGCGAACGCTGAGCAGATGGACCGTCTGCTGACCCGTGAATCTTTCCATCTGATGGTTCTCGACCTGATGCTGCCGGGCGAGGACGGGCTCTCTATCTGCCGTCGTCTGCGTAGCCAGAGTAACCCGATGCCGATCATCATGGTGACCGCGAAGGGTGAAGAAGTTGACCGTATCGTGGGCCTCGAAATCGGCGCGGATGACTACATTCCAAAACCGTTTAACCCGCGTGAACTGCTGGCGCGTATTCGTGCCGTGCTGCGTCGTCAGGCGAACGAGCTGCCTGGCGCACCGTCGCAGGAAGAAGCGGTGATTGCCTTCGGCAAGTTCAAGCTGAACCTCGGTACGCGTGAGATGTTCCGTGAAGACGAGCCAATGCCGCTCACCAGCGGTGAGTTTGCGGTGCTGAAAGCGCTGGTCAGCCACCCGCGTGAGCCGCTTTCCCGTGACAAGCTGATGAACCTGGCGCGTGGTCGCGAATACTCGGCAATGGAACGCTCCATCGACGTGCAGATCTCCCGTCTGCGCCGCATGGTGGAAGAAGATCCGGCGCATCCTCGTTATATTCAGACCGTATGGGGTCTGGGCTACGTGTTTGTCCCGGACGGCTCTAAAGCATGAGGCGAATGCGCTTCTCGCCGCGAAGCTCATTTGCCCGCACCCTGTTACTGATCGTCACCTTGCTGTTCGTCAGCCTGGTGACGACCTACCTGGTGGTTTTGAACTTTGCGATTTTGCCGAGCCTCCAGCAGTTTAATAAGGTCCTGGCGTACGAAGTCCGTATGCTGATGACCGATAAACTGCAACTGGAGGACGGCACGCAACTGGTCGTTCCCCCGGCGTTTCGCCGTGAAATCTACCGTGAGCTGGGCATTTCGCTCTACTCGAATGAGGCGGCAGAAGACGCGGGTTTGCGCTGGGCGCAGCACTACGAATTTCTTAGCCAGCAGATGGCGCAGCAGCTGGGGGGGCCAACGGAAGTCCGTGTTGAGGTCAACAAAAGCTCGCCTGTCGTCTGGCTGAAAACCTGGCTGTCACCCAACATCTGGGTGCGCGTTCCGCTGACGGAAATCCATCAGGGCGACTTCTCGCCGCTGTTCCGCTATACGCTCGCCATTATGCTGCTGGCGATAGGCGGGGCCTGGCTGTTTATCCGTATACAGAACCGACCGCTGGTCGACCTGGAGCACGCTGCGCTGCAGGTCGGTAAAGGCATTATTCCTCCCCCGCTGCGCGAGTATGGCGCCTCGGAAGTGCGTTCTGTGACGCGGGCCTTTAACCACATGGCCGCAGGTGTGAAGCAGCTGGCGGATGACCGTACGCTGCTGATGGCGGGCGTCAGTCACGACCTGCGCACGCCGTTGACGCGTATCCGTCTGGCAACGGAGATGATGGGCGAAGAAGATGGTTATCTCGCCGAGTCCATCAACAAGGACATCGAAGAGTGTAACGCCATCATCGAGCAGTTCATCGACTATCTCCGTACCGGGCAGGAGATGCCGATGGAGATGGCGGATCTGAACGCGGTGCTGGGTGAAGTGGTGGCCGCGGAAAGTGGTTATGAACGTGAAATTGATACTGCCCTTCAGGCCGGTGAAATTCAGGTCCGTATGCACCCGCTCTCCATTAAGCGTGCGGTGGCGAACATGGTGGTCAACGCGGCGCGCTACGGTAACGGCTGGATTAAAGTCAGCAGCGGGTCTGAACTCAACCGCGCCTGGTTCCAGGTGGAAGATGACGGTCCGGGTATTAAGCCCGAGCAGCGTAAGCATCTGTTCCAGCCGTTTGTGCGTGGCGACAGTGCGCGCAGCACCAGTGGTACGGGCTTAGGCCTGGCGATTGTGCAGCGTATTATCGATAACCATAACGGATTGCTGGAGATCGGCACCAGCGAGCGGGGTGGGCTGAGCATTCGCGCCTGGTTACCGGTGCCGGTGACGCGCGGACAGGTGAAAGAGAGTTAATCATTAAACGGTGCGGCCTGATGCCCTCACCCCGGCCCTCTCCCACTGGGAGAGGGGGAAAACATTAAAAAAGGCAACTTTCGTTGCCTTTTTGCTTTTACCTACAGCTTCGGTCCCGCACTCACCAGCGCTTCGCCCGCTGGTGTATCGGTATATTTCTCGAAGTTCTCAATAAACAGCTTCGCCAGCGATTCTGCCTTCTCGCGCCACTGTTCCGGCGATCCGTACGTATTGCGCGGGTCGAGGATATGCGTATCCACACCCGGCAGCGACGTTGGAATGGCCAGGTCAAACATCGGCAGCGTGAAGGTTTCGGCGTTATCGAGAGAACCATCCAGAATGGCGTCGATAATGGCGCGAGTATCCTTGATAGAGATACGTTTGCCAGTCCCGTTCCAGCCGGTGTTCACCAGGTAGGCCTGCGCGCCAGACGCCTGCATGCGTTTCACCAGCACTTCAGCGTACTGCGTCGGGTGCAGCGACAGGAATGCTGCGCCGAAGCAGGCGGAGAAGGTTGGGGTTGGCTCCGTCACGCCGCGCTCGGTACCCGCCAGTTTGGCCGTAAAGCCAGAAAGGAAGTGGTACTGCGTCTGGCTGGCGGTCAGGCGAGATACCGGAGGCAGCACGCCAAAGGCATCCGCCGTCAGGAAAATCACCTTCGTAGCATGACCCGCTTTTGACACCGGCTTCACGATGTTGTCGATGTGGTAGATCGGGTATGACACGCGCGTGTTTTCGGTTTTCGAGGCGTCGTCAAAGTCGATAGAGCCGTCGGCACGTACGGTGACGTTTTCCAGCAGCGCATCGCGACGGATTGCGTGGAAGATATCCGGCTCAGCCTCTTCAGACAGGCGAATGGTCTTCGCGTAGCAGCCGCCTTCAAAGTTAAACACGCCGTCATCGTCCCAGCCGTGTTCGTCATCGCCAATCAGACGACGTTTCGGGTCGGTGGAGAGGGTGGTTTTCCCTGTGCCGGAAAGGCCGAAGAACACCGCCACATCGCCTTTCTCGCCGACGTTCGCCGAGCAGTGCATGGACGCGATGCCGCGCAGTGGCAGCAGGTAGTTCATGACCGAGAACATCCCTTTCTTCATCTCGCCGCCGTACCAGGTACCGCCGATCAGCTGGATACGCTCGGTCAGGTTGAAGGCGACAAAGTTTTCGGAGTTCAGGCCCTGCTCTTTCCACTGCGGGTTAGTGCATTTCGCACCGTTCATTACGATGAAGTCAGGCGTGAAGTCCTGCAGCTCTTCGTCGGTTGGACGAATAAACATGTTCTTCACGAAATGCGCCTGCCAGGCTACTTCGGTAATGAAACGTACGGAGAGACGGGTGTCGGCATTAGCGCCGCAGAAAGCGTCTACGATAAACAGACGCTTGCCAGAAAGTTGATGGGTGACGAGCCCTTTCAGATGCTGCCAGGTTTCCGGGGAGAGCGGTTTGTTGTCGTTCTTCCCTTTGCCTTTGTCAGCCCACCACAGCGTATCGCGGGTGGTTTCGTCTCGGACGATATACTTATCTTTCGGCGAACGACCGGTAAAAATACCGGTATCGACGGCGATAGCACCAAGATTCGTCAACACACCGCGCTCGTATCCTTCCAGTGCTGGATTGAGCTCTTCCTGATACAGCGTATCGTAGTCGGGGTTGTAGACGACTTCCTGGACGTCGTGAATACCATAAGCCTTGAGATCTTGCGGGGTTAAACCAGTAACACGCATATCACTGCTCCTTAGCCAATATGTACTGCCTGAAATTGTAGGGTTTTTCTGGGGTTGTTAACCGCGACGGGGCTCATAGATTTACGCATCTGGACAAAACCCTTACTAACGGAAAACGCTGCGACTCCAGTCACAGTGCAGGCGGATTATCGCAGGAATCGCTTTTTGGTTGGGGAAAATGTTCCGAAAAGGTTAATGGCTGGTGATTTTATCGGAGAGAATGTGAATGTAATCGCATACACGTAAGAAAATTACGTAAGAGTTACATACGGAAAACGATTCAGCTTAAGCGAGGTTTTTTGCCCTCACCCAGTTCCCTCTCCCACAGGGAGAGAGAACTGGATGGGGAGAGGGAAGGGTATTAGTGAACCTGCGGATCCGCCGGGGAGGCGTTGTTGCGGATCTCAGCGATATCCATTGAATTGAACACATAGTGCGTACCGCAGTAGTCACAGTGCATATCAATTTCGCCGTCTTCCGCCATGATGCTGTCGATCTCTTCATCTGGCAGGGTTTTCAGCGCACCCGCGCAGCGTTCGCGAGAACAGGTGCATTTGAACTCCACCGCCTGCGGGTCGTAAACGGTCACTTCTTCTTCGTGGTACAGACGCCACAGCACGTCAGTCGCCGACAGGTTAAACAGCTCTTCGGCTTTGACGGTTTCGGTCAGCGTCGCCAGGTGCTCGAAGTCATTGGTCTGTGCGTCCTGGGCTGGCAGAACTTGCAGCAGCATACCGCCCGCAGCAGGCTGACCATCCACTTCACCGGTGCGGATGAACAGACGCGTCGGCAGCTGTTCAGAACGCATGAAGTAATCTTCCAGGCAGGCTGCCAGGGTATCCCCTTCGAGGCCGACCACGCCCTGATAGCGTTCACCTTCCTCAGGGGAGATGGTGATCACCAGGTAGCCATTCCCCACCAGCGTTTTGAGGTCTGCATTTTCAGGCACATCGCCCTGAACGCGTGCGACGCCGCGCATCTGCTGCTGGTTATTGCCGTTGATCACTGCCAGCGTCATTGGGCCGTCACCCTGCAACTGCACGGTAATATCACCGGCAAATTTCAGCGTCGCGGTCAGCAGGCTGGTGGCAACCAGCAGTTCGCCCAACAGGGTCTTCACCGGCAGCGGGTAATTGTGGTTTTCCAGAATCTGTTTCCAGGTTTCGGATACGGTGACCAGTTCGCCGCGCACGGCGAATTGTTCAAACAGATAGCGGTGTAATTGGTCGTGTTGGGCCATTTTCATCTCTCGTGCGGGTGAGGGTTACTCTGTCTCACCGTGTTTAAATTTCATCAGATCGCGGCGCTCTTTTTTATCCGGTCGCCGGTCCGGGTGGGGCATGGTCAGCGCATTCATTTTGCGCGCCAGCGCGGTCTTCTCGCGTTTCTCAACGCTTTCCGCCGTCTCTTCATAAAGCAGTGCGGCTTCCGATGCGGGCCGACGTTGTTCGGTAATGGCTTTAATCACCACCGTTTTTTCATCGTTGCCCTGGCGTAGCGTTAAGGTGGCATTCATTTCAACCAGCTTGCTCGGCTTGCTGCGCTGGCCGTTGTAATGCACTTTACCGCCGTCAACCATCTCGCGGGCAAGGGCGCGCGTTTTATAAAAACGGGCCGCCCACAGCCATTTATCCAGTCTTACCCCGTCAGAGGGTTTTTCTTTCATGGCGTCTCCTTCACGGTCAGTGAGGGGATCATCTGGCGGTAGTCGTTCAGTCCAGGATGTCGCAGATAGCGTTTTTCAGCCAGGCCAGAGTCAGGATTGGTGACGCCCAGACAATAGCGAATGCCAAACGTTGCCGCGGAATCCAGAATGGGCTCGCTGTCGTCAATGAACAGCGTGCGTTCCGGCTGCAAGCCGGTTTCTTCCTTCACCGCATGCCACAACCGCTGATCCTCTTTCGGATAACCAAATGTGTGGGTAGAAAGCAATAAATCAAGGTACGATGCCAGCCCTGTGTGCTCCAGCTTCACGGCCAGATTATGTGGATGCGCGTTGGTCAGCAAAATACGGCGCTTGCCGCTGGCTTTCAGCGCGTCCAGGAACGGAACCGTATCTTCGCGCAGTACCGCGCGCGGGCCCTGGGCGGTGGTCATGGCACAAATATCCAAACCGAGGCGCTCGCTCCAGTAGTCAAGACAGTACCAGTTTAGCGTATGTTGCACCGCGCTATATTGCGAACGAATGAATGCCTGTGCTTCTGCCGGGGAGATACCCTGCTGTTCGCCGTAGGTTTCCGGTACCAGCTTTTGCCAGAAATAGTTATCAAAGGCGAGATCGAGCAGCGTGCCGTCCATATCCAGCAGAACGGTGTCGACCTGCTGCCAGTCGATATCAAGATGCATAAGGGGGAACTCCAGCCAGAAGAAACGTGCGCGACAGGGTAGCACATCTTGTCGCGCAACGAGGTTATCAGATCAGGCTCTCGGAGGAGGGGATCAGCTTGGGATTAAGGCAATTTTCATAATATTGCTGGATCTCAGCAAGACGGGTGCGCGAGCGTTGATAGCGGCGCAGCGCCATAATACCGTTCCAGACAATGGCGATAAGCATGGCGATCATCAGCAGAGAGGTGCCAATGTATCGCCACAATCCTGCGCTGTCCGGCATCCGGTGCAGGCCGATATGACGGGTGCCGTTGGCATCGGTATAAATACTGGTGACAATCCCTTCGGCGCTGAAGGGGGTTTGCATCAGCATCTGCGCCAGACGCTGGAACTGATCCCACTGCTCCTGTGCCGGATAATCATAAAGCGCCACCTGCGGGTAAGGCTGATCGACCAGGTCGCTGCCCTCATCGCTGACAATCACAAAGCCGCCCGGTGCCGGGCTGTTGAGCGCCTGCGCCGCACGGGTGGTTTCGCGCATCATAAACGGCGATGTCGACGTGGCGACCAGGTTATCCAGCGATTCGGCGCTTACCGGGCGCAGCAGGACATTGACGCCGTCCAGTCGTCCCGCTTCGGCGCGTTTGACCAGTGAGTCCCAGTCTTTGCTGTTCCCCAGGTTAACCAGCGCGTTTTTGAGGCGTATGCACTCATCCTGCGAGGAACATAAATCCTGGGTTTTGAGAACGATATCGCCAAAGTCATCCAAGAGAACCATGCCTGACTTCTGTATGGCAGAACGCAGCGCAGGGCTGACGCGTGAATCGTCATCCGCTTTCGGGTGCAGCTGGCGGTTAACCGTCTGGGTCAGCGCCGTGGCTTTATTCACAACTTCGGATTCCGGTAATGGCAGCGGCGGCGCATCGTTCCAGATAATTTGCGAGCAGTCGAACGGCATGAAAGGCGAGCTCTGCCGCGTGTTCCATCCGCCCGGGCTGTGGATATTACACATCCCGGTTCCCTTCAGGCGCAGCGTATCGCCCACCCGTACCCCTGCTTCATCCAGCTGATTGACGCTGGTCGCTTCGATGGTCTGCGCGCCTTTAATCCACGACAGGGTGAATTTGATGGGCATATCCAGCGGTACGAAAAGCAGCAGCATGATAAACACCAGCGCGGCGCCGCCAGCAATGACCGTGCTACGGAGCCAGTGCTGAAGCGGGAAATTTTTCACTTCATCATGCAGAGACAGGAAGCGTCCCTGACGCACAACGTGGCGGTCAAGGTAGATATCAATATCGGTTTTCTGCCCTAAATCCTGCGCGATCCACGGTTGCCAGTGGCGCGGATAGATAAGGTCGATAATACCGAGCGAAATATTGTTGAGATGCTCCTGATCGTTTTCACCGAACAGACCCCAGCGCTTTGGTGTGCCGCGCAGGCAGTGGATCTCCCGCAACGAGGTTTTGGCCGGCGGTGCAAAAAGCCCCCACAGTCCGGCAGCCAGAAGCAGCACAGCGCCCCCCGCCAGCCACGGAACAAAGACGTCCGGCGTCAGCAGGCAGACAAAAAAGAGCAGGAAAGCGGCAACGATCAGAATGGCTTCACGGATGCCGTCCGGACGGCTGAGCGCGTATTCTTCATGCGTTTCCTGACGAATGTTCAGCAGTTCGATCTGCTCGGTCTCTTCGCCACGAATGGAGGCCTGTGTTGAACTCGCGCGTTCCAGCGCAAAACGCGGAGCTTCGTGAAGATATTCACTCAGGGTATGACCGTTAAGCGAGATAACCAGCGGCAGCGAATCGGTATGAATCAGCTCAACGCTGTTTTCGTCGTTAATGTACTGTTCCCAGGAGGGGGGCAGATGTACCTCGACGGAATCAAGATAGTAGCGCCACTTGTTGGGGTCGTCCGTTGTGATACCGTAGCGAGTAATGGAACGCGTCACGCAGAGCACGGTATCGCTCTGCGCGTTAAGTTTCAGTGCGACAGGCGCAGCTGTGGCTCCCGTCGGCCCAGGCGATAACTGGGTACGGTTCAGCGTTTCGAGATAGTTTTCAACTGCATCGCGCTCATCTTGCGCGAGTTTACGGGTGGTCGCGCCCGCGAAGGCATTTAAAAAAGGCAGCCGGTAACGGCGCTGTGCGCGTCGCCAGTACAGCCACCCTGCAATCAATGCGCTGGCCAGCATAGCAGCGAGAACAATCAAAATGGTGCTCATGCTTTCCCCATCTTACTAATCTTCTTACAGGTGTAATCAGTAGCACCTTTACATTGAATGAGAGTCTGTGGCTGGCTATCGGCAAGTATGGAGTCGAACTTGAGCATTCTGAAGCGCATCCCAGTGACCGGTGATGATAGCAAAGCCTCTTATGGCGCGATATCAGCAAATTCCTGGAAACATTTCAACCTCTTGACATTTGTTTTGAATTGAGGATTGATCCCAGCTACGTTGCATAAATGTAAATAAAGAGCGATTGACATTGCCGAAACCGTGCGGCATATCGCACAATAAAGCCAGTTCACACTGTTAAGACCCCATCAAGATGAGCAAACCACTACAAAAACCCACCATTCTGAATGTTGAAACTGTCGCCAAATCGCGCCTGTTTAATGTTGAAAGTGTGGACCTGGAGTTCAGCAACGGTGTGCGTCGTGTTTATGAACGTATGCGCCCCTCTTCGCGCGAAGCGGTGATGATTGTCCCTATCGTCGACGATCATCTGATTTTGATCCGCGAATACGCCGTGGGAACAGAATCTTACGAACTTGGGTTCTCCAAAGGACTGATCGACCCGGGCGAAACGGTCTTTGAAGCGGCAAACCGTGAGCTGAAAGAAGAGGTGGGTTTTGGTGCGAATGAGCTGTCGTTCCTGAAAAAACTGAGCATGGCGCCGTCCTATTTTTCCAGCAAAATGAATATTGTGGTGGCTGAAGATCTCTACCCTGAATCGCTGGAGGGAGATGAGCCGGAACCGCTGCCGCAGGTGCGCTGGCCGCTGGCGCATCTGATGGATCTGCTGGAAGACCCAGACTTTAACGAGGCCCGCAACGTGAGCGCGTTGTTCCTGGTTCGGGAATGGTTGAAGGGGCAGGGGCGGTTGTAGGTCATAAAAAAAGCCGGGTGGCGGCTTCGCCTTACCCGGCCTGGGATTCTTTGCCCGGTTTTTACCGGGCATTTTTATGCTTAGAACAGCTCGTGCGTTTCGCCGTTATCAATAATCTCTGTACCCACCTCATGCACCGCCTGCGTGGTTGGCTGCGTGCCTTCGATGAAATACTCGGCGCGGCTATTACCGCCATTAGCGAGCTGTCCGGTGCTACGGTCGATATTGACCGTGACCACACCCGGCGGTGGCGTTAATGGCTGCTCTGGTACGCCTTCAAGAACGGATTTCATGTACGCATCCCACGCCGGTTGTGCGCTTTTCGCGCCGCCTTCGTAGCCGGAAATCTGATCTTTAATCGCGCCGGATGCCGTGGTACGACCTAAGTCACGGCGATGATCGTCGAAACCGATCCACACCGAGGTCACTACGCCCGGACCGTAGCCGGAGAACCATGCATCTTTCGAGCTGTTAGTGGTACCCGTTTTACCGCCGATATCATGGCGCTGTAAATCGCGTCCCGCACGCCAGCCGGTACCCTGCCAGCCTGGTTCACCGAAGATGTTGGTGTTCAGCGCGCTCTTGATCAGGAATGACAGAGGCGTGTTGATCACATGCGGGGCATACTCCTGCGCGCCGGTCTGTGCAACCAGCGACTGGTTAGCCTGCTCCAGCTGTGGCTGCGGTACAACGATATTCGGCTGCTCCTGAGACACGGCAGGGTCTTCCATGTCCTTGTTTTCAAGCACCTCGGATTTCGGTGTATTGCCGTAAATGACCGGGATATCACACTCAGGGCAGGCAATTTTCGGTTTTGCCTCAAACAGCACGCCGCCCTGATCGTTCTCGATTTTACTGATGAAGAACGGGTCAACCAGGAAGCCACCGTTGGCCATCACCGAGTATCCACGTGCGACCTGAAGCGGCGTAAAGGAAGCGGAGCCTAACGCCAGCGACTCGGTGCGAACGATGTTCTGCGCCGGGAAGCCGAAACGCTGCAGATACTCTGCCGCATAGTCAACGCCCATTGCGCGCATGGCACGTACCATCACCACGTTTTTCGACTGTCCCAGACCCTGACGAAGACGAATAGGGCCGGCATATTCCGCAGGCGAGTTTTTCGGCTGCCAGTCGGAACCGGCACCAGCGTCCCAGCGGGAGATAGGCACGTCGTTAAGGATGCTGGCAAGGGTTAAGCCCTTATCCATCGCCGCGGTGTAGAGGAACGGCTTGATGTTGGAGCCAACCTGACGCAGTGCCTGAGTCGCGCGGTTGAACTTGCTCTGGTTGAAATCGAACCCGCCAACCAGCGCCATGACCGCACCATTCTGTGGGTTGATCGAGACCAGGGCCGAGTTGACGTCAGGGACCTGCGCCAGCCACCAGGCATCGCCCACCTTACGCACCCAGATTTGCTGTCCGGTCTGTACCACATCGGTGACTTTACGCGGGGTTGGCCCTTGCAGAGTGTCCGAACGGTAAGGTCGTGCCCAACGCATCCCGTCCATACGCAGGGAGACGGAAGTGCCATCCGCCAGGGTCGCAACGGCTTCCTGAGGATTGGCCTGCGTCACGACAGCAGGGAGGAGCGGGCCATAGGTTGGCAGCGCCCTCAGCGTGCTGGTGATTTTTTTGCTGTCCCACGCGCTTTCACCCACTTTCCAGAGCACGTTTGACGGGCCGCGATAGCCGTGACGCATGTCGTAGTCCATCACGTTGTTGCGCACCGCCTCCTGAGCCGCCTGCTGCACTTTGCGAGTGACGGTGGTGTACACGCGATAGCCATCTTCATAGGCCTTGTCGCCATAACGGCTCACCATCTCCTGGCGCACCATTTCGGTCAGGTAAGGCGCAGAGAAGGCGATCTCAGGGGCGTGGTAGTTGGCGTCAATGACATCGTTGCGCGCCTGGTCGTACTCGCTCTGGCTGATATAGCCTTCGCTCAGCATACGTGACAGGACGACGTTACGACGCGAGGTGGCGCGATCGAGCGAATAGAGCGGGTTAAACGTAGAAGGCGCTTTAGGCAGACCGGCGATGGTGGCCATTTCGCTTAAGGTGAGTTGATCCACCGGTTTACCGAAATACACCTGTGCCGCAGCCCCCACGCCATAAGCACGGTAGCCCAGGTAGATTTTATTGAGGTACAGCTCAAGGATTTCGTCCTTGCTCAGCAACTGCTCAATACGGATCGCCAGGAACACCTCTTTGATCTTACGTATCAGCGTTTTTTCAGGGCTGAGGAAGAAGTTACGCGCCAGCTGCTGCGTAATGGTACTTGCCCCCTGGGAGGCATGACCAGAGAACAACGCAATGCTCGCGGCGCGGAAAATCCCCACCGGATCGACACCGTGGTGCTCGTAAAAACGGCTGTCCTCGGTGGCGATAAAGGCTTTCACCATCACGGGCGGAATTTGGTTTAAGGTCAGCGGGATACGACGCTTCTCGCCATACTGCGCCATCAATTCGCCATCGGCGCTATAGACTTGCATCGGGATCTGGAGCCGCACATCGCGAAGCGTGGCGACATCAGGTAGCTGTGGCTCAATATATTTGTACAAACCGTAAATCGAGCCTGCTCCCAGCAGAATGCAACAGACTGCAAGGATGAATAAATACTTTACGAACTTCACCGGAGATTTCCCATTTGGTTTCACTTGGGCAGTTTCTAAACAATCGCGCGGTAGTATAAAGGCAAGCCTGATTCATTGATATAGCCGTCACGGCGACGGGCGATAAGGAGATCGTGAAGTATGGCTTTCAAAACATGGCAAACGGGCGTTCATATTCAACAGGATAGGGTGCTGATTGCGGCGCTGGCCCGGGAGAGAGGCGGCTGGTGTTTACGCCGCTGGTGGGCATTCACTCTTGCTGAAGGCACGATTCGTGACGGCAAAATTTGCCAGCCGGAACAGCTGGTTGATGCGTTGCGCGACTGGCGAAAGACGCTGCCGCATTATCACCGGGTCTATCTCTCATTCCCAGCCGCGCGCACTCTGCAAAGGTCGCTTCCCCGCCCGGCGGTTGCGCTGCGCGACAGCGAACAGCTCTCATGGCTGGGCGCGTCGCTCTCGCGCGAACTGGAGATGTCCGCAGATACCCTCTGTTTCGATTACACCCAGGATACGTTCAGCAATACGTATCACGTCACTGCCGCACAAAACAAGGAGGTTGAAACGCTGCTGGCGCTGGCGAAAACACTGCATTTGCGGCTGGCGACCATCACCCCGGATGCCAGCGCGCTGGGGAACCTGCTCCCTGCGGTAGCACCGACGCCGTGCGTCGCCTGGCGGGATCAGCATCAATGGCTGTGGGCCATGCGCCACCAGTGGGGACGTCGATACACCACGGAAGCAGAAAACGTCACTGAGCTGGCGGCGCTGCTGGCCCTCAACCCGAACGACATCGCGCTGTTTGATACCCAACGGACGCCATGGGAAACCCTGCAACGCTGCCATGCTCCTCTCCCCGAATGCGGAGCTGACTTTACCGTCGCGCTGGCACTGGCTATGAGTGAGGAGCCTGAATGAACGTCACCAATTTCCTGCCCTGGCGTCAGCAGCGTCGCGCGCGATGCCTGCGTTTCTGGGGCGGCATGTTTATCAGCACGTCGCTGCTGATCCTCATGATCGTTTTCAGTCTGCGAATGAACCATCAGGTAACGCTGCGCGCGCTGCAAAGTCAGCTTGTGGGAACCCAGTCCGTGCAGCGTGGCCTTATGTCTCGCCAGAAACTGACCACCGTGACGCAGAAGCCTGCGGGCACGCTGCAACGACACGCATGGCAACCGGTGCTGGAATCACTTTCCCGCGCCATGCCCCCACAGGTCTGGCTGACAGAGCTGCGTTATCAGCCTCCCGCGCTGATGATGATCGGGTATGCCTCCACCCTTCCGGCTCTCTCTGCGCTGCGCAACGGGGTGAGACAACTCGCCGGCTTTACGCCCGGGCCTGAAGGGGAGCTTCGGCAGGATAGCCAGGGGCGCTGGATGTTCACTCTGCACCTGAAAAGCGAGGGGTAGCGCGTGGAGACTCTGTTAGAACGCTGGTGTGATAGCCGCCCCTGGTGTCGGCTGATCTGCATGTGTCTGGGGATTTTCCTTGTGGGACTGGCAGCATGGAGCACGGTGCTTCGGCCAGTTGAGAGGGAGTGTACAGAGCGACAGCAGCAGCTGGTCCAGGAGGTGCGGACTAACGCGTCGCTGTGGCCTTCCGCCAGTAAGACAGCGCTTCGTCCAGAAACCCAGACGGCACGGGAGATGATGCCATTTTCGCCGCTCGATTTTCAGGGTGAAGGAACAACGCTCCTGCACTGGAAGCCGTTGCAGAACGGCGGCGAACTGGCGCTGGAATCGGCGTGGCAGGCGATCCCCGCACTCTTTTCCCGGCTGGCACAGCGGGATGTGCAGGTCGCTGCTTTTACGATTTCGCCCCAAAGTACGGTGTTACGCCTGCGGCTGGAGCTGGAACATGCGAAATAGCGCGAAGTGCCTGCTGGTTTGTTCCGTGCTGTTATTGACCGGCATCCGCGATCCGTTTCGTCCGCCGGATGACCCTTGCGCTACGGGCGAGCTGGCGCAGTGGCACTACCGCGGAATGGTAGCAGGACAGCAGCGACTGGCTATTTTACAGGACGGGCAACAGCGCTGGCATCGTATGAAAATGCACGATCGTTTTCCGGCGGGCTGGCAGATAACCGCCATCAATGAAACGGAACTGGTCATTGCCGTGGGGGAGACATGTGAACCCGGGCAATGGACGTGGCAACGAGAAGGAAAGGATACAAATGACGTTAAGGATAGTGCTGTTGCTGCTGGCGTTCAGCCACCCGCTGTGGGCCGCCGCGCCAAAGCCGGTCACGCTGGTGGTGGATGATGTTCCTGTGGCCCAGGTGCTCCAGGCACTGGTTACGCAGGAGAACCGTAATCTGGTGATATCGCCCGATGTCAGCGGCACGCTCTCGCTTAATCTGACGGGCGTCCCCTGGTGGCAAGCATTGCAGACGGTCGTTGCCAGCGCCGGGCTCGTTTTGCACGAGGAGCGCAGCATTTTTTATGTTCATACCCCGGCATGGCTGCGCGATCGGCGGGAACGTTTAGAGCAGGAGCGGGCGCGTCGACAGCTTGATGCACCGCTGGTCTCGCAAAGCCTCCCTTTTTCATATGCGGATGCCGGGGAACTGCAAAAAGCCGCGGAAAAGCTTCTGAGTCCAAAGGGGAGTGTATCGGTCGACAAACGTACCAACCGCCTGCTGGTCAGAGATAACGCGGCCGCGCTGGAAGCGCTGCAACAGTGGGCGTTGCAGATGGATATTCCCGTCGAGCAGGTTGAGCTGGCGGCGCACATTGTCACCATTAATGAAAAAAGCCTCCGTGAGCTGGGCGTGAAATGGAATCTCGCTGACGCTACCGAGGCGGGCAGGGTTGGACAGATTACGACCCTTGGCAGCGATCTGTCCGTGGCCAGCGCAACCAGCCATGTGGGGTTTAACATCGGGCGGATTAACGGCAGGCTGCTGGATCTGGAGTTATCTGCGCTGGAACAAAAACAGCAGGTCGATATCATCGCCAGCCCCCGGCTGCTGGCCTCGCATATGCAACCGGCAAGCATCAAGCAGGGCAGTGAGATCCCGTATCAGGTCTCAAGCGGCGAAAGCGGCGCGACCTCGGTGGAGTTTAAAGAGGCAGTACTCGGAATGGAGGTCACGCCGGTGGTATTGCCCGGTGGACGCGTGCGACTGAAATTACACATCAGTGAAAACATGCCGGGACAGGTGTTGCAGCAGGCTGACGGTGAAACGCTGGCCATCGACAAGCAGGAGATAGAAACCCAGGTGGAGGTTAAAAGCGGAGAAACGCTGGCGCTGGGCGGGATTTTCTCGCAAAAGAATAAAACCGGCAGTGACGGCGTACCCGGGCTTAGCCGCATCCCCTGGCTGGGACAACTTTTTCGCCATGATGGAAAAGACAATGAACGGCGTGAGTTAGTGGTGTTTATTACACCACGTCTGGTGGCTATTCACTGACGGGTAACGATCCCCGCAATGATTTTGCATTCAGTTTGTTGCAGATGTTTGACGTGGGGCATGAATTAGCATACAAGGAGTACCGATTTGAGTTGGACTTACGTCTTATTACCTTATGCGACCGGCGTGGTGATTTAATCAGTTGCCAAACAAGCCGGAGTATTGAGATAATTTTTAGTCTGACTCTCGCTCTATTGCATATGAGGTTTCAGTTCATGCCCTGCGGCGCTGGGTGTCTGCGAAGCGGGTTTATCATTAACGAATAGTCTTAGTAGTACCGAAAAAATGGCAGAGAAACGCAATATCTTTCTGGTTGGGCCTATGGGTGCCGGCAAAAGCACTATTGGGCGTCAGTTAGCTCAACAACTCAATATGGAATTTTACGATTCTGATCAAGAGATTGAGAAACGAACCGGAGCTGATGTGGGCTGGGTTTTCGATGTAGAAGGCGAAGAAGGTTTCCGTGACCGAGAAGAAAAAGTGATCAACGAACTCACGGAAAAACAGGGCATCGTACTGGCAACAGGCGGCGGCTCTGTGAAATCTCGCGAAACCCGCAACCGTCTCTCCGCCCGTGGCGTAGTGGTCTATCTTGAGACGACCATTGAGAAACAGCTGGCACGTACGCAGCGCGATAAAAAGCGCCCGTTGCTGCAGGTTGAAACGCCACCTCGCGAAGTTCTGGAAGCGTTGGCCGATGAACGCAATCCGCTGTACGAAGAGATTGCCGATGTGACCATTCGCACTGACGATCAGAGCGCTAAAGTGGTTGCAAACCAGATTATTCATATGCTGGAAAGCAACTGATTCTGGCTTTATATACACTCGCCTGCGGGTAAAGCATTAAAGGTGGATGTCGCGTCATGGAGAGGATTACAGTTACTCTCGGGGAACGTAGTTACCCTATCACCATCGCGGCTGGTTTGTTTAACGACCCAGCTTCCTTTTTACCACTAAAAGCGGGTGATCAGGCGATGCTGGTCACCAATGAGACGCTGGCTCCGCTTTATCTCGACCGCGTACGCCACCTGCTTGAGCAGGCAGGCGTTAAAGTCGACAGTGTGATTCTGCCCGATGGCGAGCAGTATAAAAGCCTGACGGTACTGGATACCGTCTTTACCGCATTGCTGCAAAAACCGCATGGTCGCGATACAACACTGCTTGCCCTGGGCGGCGGTGTTGTGGGCGATCTGACCGGCTTCGCGGCCGCAAGTTATCAACGTGGCGTTCGTTTTATTCAAATCCCGACCACGTTGCTGTCACAGGTCGACTCCTCTGTCGGCGGCAAAACCGCAGTCAACCATCCGCTCGGCAAAAACATGATTGGCGCGTTCTACCAACCCGCATCGGTCGTGGTGGATCTCGACTGTCTGAAAACCCTGCCGACGCGCGAGCTGGCTTCGGGTCTGGCTGAAGTGATCAAATACGGCATTATTCTGGATGGCGAGTTCTTTAACTGGCTGGAAGAGAATATGGATGCGTTGTTGCGCCTGGATGAAGCAAAACTGGCATACTGCATTCGTCGTTGTTGTGAACTGAAAGCAGAAGTTGTCGCCGCAGACGAGCGTGAAACCGGCTTACGTGCTTTACTGAATCTTGGGCATACGTTTGGTCACGCCATTGAAGCCGAAATGGGTTACGGCAACTGGTTGCACGGTGAAGCCGTCGCAGCCGGAATGGTCATGGCAGCCCGCACCTCTGAACGTCTGGGTCAGTTTAAACCGGAAGAGACGGCACGTATCATTGCGCTGCTTGAACGTGCAGGTTTGTCGGTAACCGGGCCGCAGGAGATGTCGGCGCAAGCGTATTTACCCCACATGATGCGCGATAAAAAAGTATTGGCAGGTGAGATGCGTCTTGTACTCCCGCTTGCAATAGGGAAGAGTGAAGTGCGCGGCGGAGTGTCGCACGATGTCGTTCTTGGCGCTATCGCTGATTGTCAGCAGGCGTAACAACTAGAAAGGTCAGGCCACTTTTACCGGTGGTCGTTTAGCTTCAGGCGAAATGCAAAGACGTAGGCATAAGCCTTTGAGTGGGGTGTTAAATGGATGAATTCAAACCAGAAGACGAGCTGAAACCCGATCCCAGCGATCGTCGTACTGGTCGTTCTCGTCAATCTTCAGAACGTGATAACGAGCCGCAGATCAACTTTGACGATGTTGAACTGGATGCAGACGATCGTCGCCCTTCGCGTAGCCGCAACGCGCGTGATGAGCGAGAAGAAGAGGATTATGAGTCCGAAGAAGATTCAATGGACGAACAGCCTGTAGAGCGTCGCCCGCGTAAACGTAAAAAAGCCGCTGCGCAGAAACCGGCTTCCCGCCAGTATATTATGATGGGCCTTGGCGTTTTGGTGCTTGTGCTGCTGATTGTTGGCATTGGCTCCGCGCTGAAAGCACCGTCAACGAACTCAACCGAGCAGACGGCTTCTACTGAGAAGAGCATTAATCTTTCCGGTAACGATGCGACGGATCAGGCGAACGGTGCGCAGCCAGCGCCGGGCACCACTTCCGCTGAGCAGACTGCCAGCAACACCACGACGCCGCAGGATGTTTCCCTGCCGCCTGTGTCATCAACCCCAGCTCAGGGCCAGGCTCCCGTTACGCCTGAAGGCCAGCAGCGTGTAGAAGTTCAGGGAGACCTGAACAATGCACTGACGCAGCCACAGAACCAGCAGCAGGTTGATAACGTTGTGGTGAACTCTACGCTGCCAACTGAACCTGCAACCGTTGCGCCGATTCGCGGTGGTAACGCTCAGCCGCAAACTGCGGCGACGGAAACCAAGCCGCGTCAGACGCAAACGGCGACACGTCCTGAACGTAAGCAGGCGGTGATTGAGCCTAAGCGTGAAACCAAACCTCAGGCCGTAGTCAAAGCGCCTGAAGTGAAAGCCGCACCGACACAGCCGAAACACACGGCTACAGCTGCCGTGAACGAGCCGGCCAAAGCGCCAGTCACGCAGACTGCACCGAAAGCGACGGCGACCACAACGGCACCGGCGGCCACCACTGCGCCTGCCGCGACGGCTTCCAGCACGACAGCAGGCAAAACCGCAGGGAACGTCAGCTCGCTGAAATCTGCGCCATCCAGCAACTACACGCTGCAGTTGAGCAGTTCGTCTAACTATGACAACCTCAACGGTTGGGCGAAGAAATCAAATCTGAAAAACTACGTGGTTTATCAGACGACCCGAAACGGTCAACCGTGGTATGTGTTGGTTAGCGGGGTTTATGCATCCAAAGATGAAGCGAAACGTGCCGTGGCGTCGCTGCCTGCAGATGTTCAGGCTAAAAACCCATGGGCGAAGCCGATTCATCAGGTTCAGGCCGATCTGAAGTAATGTTTAAAGCGCAGGATGCTGTCGGAGCTTTCTCCACAGCCGGAGAAGGTGTAATCAGTTAGTCAGCATGAAAAAAAATCGCGCTTTTCTGAAATGGGCAGGGGGGAAATACCCCCTGCTCGATGATATTAAAAAGCACCTGCCAAAAGGCGAGTGTCTTATCGAGCCCTTCGTGGGTGCAGGATCGGTGTTCCTGAACACCGATTTTTCTCGTTATATCCTCGCGGATATCAACAGCGACCTTATCAGCCTCTATAACATCGTCAAACTGCGTACCGATGAGTATGTGGAAGAGGCGCGTAAGCTGTTTACGCCTGAGAACAACAACCCTGACGTCTACTATCGGTTCCGCACGGAGTTTAATCAGAGCCAGGATCCGTTCCGCCGCGCTCTGTTGTTCCTCTATCTCAACCGTCATGGTTACAACGGCCTGTGCCGGTATAATCTGCGTGGTGAATTCAACGTGCCGTTTGGTCGTTATAAGCGCCCGTACTTCCCGCAGGACGAGTTATATCACTTTGCTGCAAAAGCGCAGAATGCAGAGTTCCACTGTCTCTCCTATGAGGAGTGTATGGAACTGGCAGGCGTAAATTCGGTGGTTTACTGTGACCCTCCGTACGCCCCGCTGTCTGCGACGGCGAATTTCACCGCCTACCATACCAACAGCTTCAGCCCGGCCGAACAGGCGCGTCTGGCGGAGATGGCGGAAAAGCTGGTCAGCAAAAGAATTCCGGTGTTAATTTCGAATCACGATACGCCTGATACGCGCGAATGGTATAAAGCCGCGAAGCATTTTCAGGTTAAAGTGCGGCGTAGCATTAGCAGCAACGGCGGCACACGTAAAAAGGTGGACGAACTCCTGGCTCTTTATCGCCCCTGAGCCGTTTTGCCCGCCGGTAAACACATTTCAAGGAGATGCGGATGAAACAGTTTTTGATTGCTCCCTCAATTCTGTCGGCCGATTTTGCCCGCCTGGGTGAAGACACGGCTAAAGCTCTCGCGGCTGGCGCAGATGTCGTCCATTTCGACGTTATGGATAACCACTATGTCCCCAACCTGACGATTGGCCCAATGGTGCTCAAGGCGCTGCGTAACTACGGCATCACCGCGCCGATCGACGTTCACCTGATGGTGAAGCCGGTCGACCGAATCGTGCCAGACTTCGCCGCGGCGGGGGCCAGCATCATCACTTTCCATCCGGAAGCCTCTGAACATGTGGACCGCACCCTGCAGCTGATCAAAGAGAATGGCTGTAAGGCGGGTCTGGTGTTTAACCCGGCCACGCCGTTGAGCTATCTCGATCATGTCATGGATAAACTGGACGTCATTTTGCTGATGTCTGTTAACCCGGGCTTTGGCGGTCAGTCGTTCATCCCTCATACGCTGGACAAGCTGCGCGAAGTGCGCCGTCGTATTGATGAGTCAGGCTACGATATTCGCCTGGAAGTGGACGGCGGTGTGAAAGTGAATAACATTGGTGAAATTGCGGCAGCGGGCGCGGATATGTTCGTTGCCGGGTCGGCCATTTTCGACCAACCGGATTACAAAAAAGTCATTGATGAAATGCGCCGCGAGCTGGCGAAGGTAAGTCATGGATAAATTGCAGGCAATTCGGGGTGTAGCGTTCGACCTCGACGGCACGCTGGTTGACAGCGCGCCGGGCTTAACGAGCGCCGTGGATCAGGCGCTGTATGCCCTTGAACTGCCCGTTGCGGGCGAAGAACGTGTTGTGACGTGGATTGGCAACGGTGCCGATGTGCTGATGGAGCGCGCGTTAACGTGGGCTCGCCAGGAGCGCGCGTCGCAGCGTTCCGCGCAGGGCAAACCGAGCGTCGATCACGCGGATATCCCTCAGGATGAGCAGCTGCGTATTCTGCGCAAACTGTTCAATCGTTTCTATGAAGAGACCGTTGAAGAGGGGAGTTTTCTCTTCCCGGACGTCCAGGAAACCCTGAGCGTGCTGCATGCCAAAGGCATCCCGCTTGGGCTAGTGACCAATAAACCCACGCCGTTTGTTGCCCCTCTTCTCGACGCGCTGGATATCGCGAAATATTTCTCCGTGATTGTGGGCGGCGATGATGTGCAAAACAAAAAGCCGCATCCGGAACCGCTGTTGCTGGTGGCAGGAAAATTATCCTTAACACCTGCGGAGCTGCTCTTTGTCGGGGATTCCCGCAATGATATTCTGGCTGCCCGCGCGGCAGGATGTCCTTCCGTCGGATTGACCTATGGCTACAACTACGGTGAGGCCATTACGCTGAGTGAGCCGGATGTTGTGTTCGACCACTTCAAAGATTTGTTGCCCGCACTCGGGCTTTCGCACAGTGAACATCAGGAATTGAATAATGACTAAGCCCATCGTATTTAGTGGCGCACAGCCGTCAGGTGAATTGACCATTGGTAACTACATGGGTGCGTTGCGTCAGTGGGTCAGCATGCAGGATGACTACCATTGCATTTACTGCATCGTGGACCTTCATGCCATCACTGCGCGTCAGGATCCTGAGAAGCTGCGCAAAGCCACCCTGGACACCCTGGCCCTCTATCTGGCCTGCGGCATCGATCCTGAGAAGAGCACCATTTTCGTTCAGTCACATGTACCAGAGCACGCACAGCTGGGCTGGGCGCTGAACTGCTACACCTACTTCGGTGAACTGAGCCGCATGACCCAGTTCAAGGATAAATCCGCACGCTATTCTGAAAACATCAACGCCGGTCTGTTTGACTATCCGGTGCTGATGGCGGCTGACATTCTGCTGTACCAGACCAACCAGGTTCCTGTCGGTGAAGACCAGAAACAGCACCTGGAGCTGAGCCGCGATATCGCCCAGCGCTTCAACGCGCTTTATGGCGAGGTGTTTAAAGTACCAGAGCCGTTTATTCCGAAATCGGGCGCACGCGTCATGTCGCTGCTGGAACCGGCCAAGAAGATGTCCAAGTCAGACGATAACCGCAACAACGTTATCGGCCTGCTGGAAGATCCGAAATCCGTGGTTAAAAAGCTTAAGCGTGCGGTGACCGACTCCGACGAGCCGCCAGTGGTGCGCTACGACGTGCAGAATAAAGCGGGCGTTTCCAACCTGCTGGATATTCTCTCCGGTGTGACCGGCCAGAGCATTCCAGAGCTGGAACAGCACTTCGAAGGCAAGATGTACGGCCACCTGAAAGGTGAAGTGGCAGACGCCGTTTCCGGCATGTTGACCGAGTTGCAGGAGCGTTATCACCGCTACCGTAACGACGAAGCTTTCCTGCAGAAGGTGATGAAAGACGGTGCGGAAAAAGCCAGCGCGCGCGCGTCAGAAACCCTCAAAGCGGTGTATGAAGCGATTGGGTTTGTTAGTAAACCATAGGTAAAAGCAAAACGGTAACCACGTTACCGTTTTTAGGGTTTGTTCCCTCTCCCCGTGGGAGAGGGTCAGGGTGAGGGCATCAGGCCGCACTTCCCAAAACTAAAAAACCGGGAAATCCCGGTTTTTTTACGCCTGAAAACGGCTTACTGCTGTGCCGCCTGTCCGCAACCACCGATGATCTTTGAAATTGAGATCGCCGGGTGCAGCAGATAATCGTAGCTGCAGTTATTTTTGGTGTTTTGAACGTGACCGGTACAGGCCGTCAGGGTCGATAACAGGCCAACCAGAACGGCGGCTTTTGCCAGCTTGAACATACGCATTCCTTGTCTAAAAAATTGGATGTAATACGAGGGAATAAATGGAAAAGTTCCACTATGCGGGCGGTATGTTAGCGGTAGCCGTTAGAGGGGAGTAGTCCGCTTAAGGACTACTCGAAGAGGGAAAAATATGTGTCAGTGATTCGAGAACCAGTTCAGCTTATCGCGTAATTCAACCACGCGACCCACCACAATCAACGCCGGACTTTCAACCTGCTGCGCCAGCTCGCCGAGTTGAGTCAGCACACCATCGACAACACGCTGCGTAATGGCGGTACCGTTTTCAACCAGCGCAACGGGCATATCTGCCTCCATGCCGTGCTCCAGCAGTTTCGCCTGAATGGTGGCGGCCTGATTCAGCCCCATGTAGAAGACCAGCGTCTGCTTTTCAGCGGCCAGGTTATGCCAGTCCAGTTCGCTGCCGGTTTTGAGGTGGCCCGTCACAAGACGCACGCTCTGCGCGTAATCGCGGTGGGTCAGCGGGATGCCGGAGTAGGCTGAGCAGCCGGACGCCGCCGTAATCCCTGGCACCACGGAGAACGGAATACCTGCGTTGCACAGGGTTTCCAGCTCTTCGCCGCCGCGACCAAAGATAAACGGATCGCCGCCTTTCAGACGCACCACGCGCTTACCTTTCTGCGCCTCGCGCAGCAGGATCTGGTTAATCTCTTCCTGCGGTACGCAGTGGTAGCCCGCGCGCTTGCCGACGAAGACGCGATCGGCGTCGCGACGCACCAGGTTCATGATGTCATCGGAGACCAGGCGGTCGTAGACCACGATATCCGCCTGCTGGATCTGTTGCAGGCCTTTCAGCGTCAGTAAGCCTGCATCGCCAGGACCCGCGCCGACCAGCACCACTTCTCCACGGTGATCCAGCGGTTCGTTCAGTAACTGTTCGGTCGTCTCTTCCACCGCTTTTGTGTCCTGGTTCGCCAGCGACTGCGCCAGCCTGTCGTTCACAAAGAACTTTTCCCAGAAGCGACGACGCTCCCCTACGGTCGCGAAGGTTTGCTTCACGCGGGAACGAAGTTGTCCGGCATAGTGGGCAATCTGACCAAGATGCTGCGGCAGCACGGCTTCCAGTTTTTCCCGCAGCAGGCGGGCGAGAACAGGAGAGCGTCCACCGGATGACACCGCAATCATCAGCGGTGAGCGGTCGATAATCGACGGCATGATAAAGCTGGCTTCTTTCGGCGCATCTACCACGTTGCAGAAGATACGCCGCGCTTCGCAGGCATCGCTGACGCGCTGATTCACGGCATCGTCATCCGTTGCGGCAATGGTCAGCCAGCAGGTATCCAGCAGGGATTCATCAAACTCTCCTTGTACCCGCGTGAGCATCCCTTCCTGGGCCCAGACGTCAAACTGCGGGGTAAAGGTGAGAGCATTCACGGTCAGTCGGGCCCCCGCTTCCAGCAGCAGGCGCGCCTTGCGCTCAGCCACATCGCCTCCGCCCACAAGCAGGCAGTCGCGATGGCGTAATTGACAAAAAATCGGCAGGTGGTCCACGACGATACCTCACAGCATTCAAGGAGGGGGGTAAGCATTGACGTCAGGATAACAGCAGGAATCGCCGAAAATATACGGTTTTTCCTGCCGTTACCCATAAGGGGTCATAAGCCTTTCCTATTGAAAAGGCGGGGGGTTACGCTTTGAGCTGCACCTTGCCGTCCTTCACGCGGACGTCATAGTGCTTCACGGAGACGCTTTCATCTTCCATGCAGCGTCCGTCGGTTAAACGGAAACGCTGCTTTTTCAGCGGGCTGGCGACCCACAGTTCACCCTGGTGCTCGGCAATCAGGCCACGGGAGAGCACGCTGGCCTCGAAGAACGGGTCGATATTGCTGATGGCAAAAACCTGTTCATCGTGACGGGGACGGAAAATCGCGACCTGCTCGTTACCCAGCAGCGCACACACGCCGGTGGCGGGCAGAATGTCGTTAATCTCGCAAATGTTTACCCACTGGCTCATGCGTTTTCCTCCACCAGCGTGACTGGAATGCGTTCATACGGTGTTGCCGGGCGATGCTGCTCGCGCTCTGGCACCACCTGCACGTTCGGGTCGCGCTGGGTGCTGTTGATAAAGTGTTTGAAGCGTGTCTGCGCCGCAGGGGTATTCACGGTTTCGGTCCACTCGCAGATCACTGCCTCGCGCAGGCGAGCCATCTCTGCTTCCAGATGCTCGTTCAGGCCCAGCTTGTCGTCGATGATCACCGCTTTCAGATAATCAATGCCGCCTTCCAGGTTATCCAGCCAGGACGCTGTACGGGTCAGCTTATCGGCGGTACGGATGTAGAACATCATGAAGCGGTCGAGGTACTTAATCAGCGTGTCGTGGTCAAGATCCGCTGCCAGCAGGTCTGCATGGCGTGGTTTCATCCCGCCGTTACCGCAGACGTACAGGTTCCAGCCTTTTTCGGTGGCAATAATACCCACGTCTTTACCCTGCGCTTCGGCACATTCACGGGTACAGCCGGAGACGCCGAACTTCATTTTATGCGGGGTACGGATGCCTTTGTAGCGGTTTTCCAGCTCCACGCCGAAGCCGACGCTGTCGCCCACGCCGTAGCGGCACCAGGTGCTGCCCACGCAGGTTTTCGCCATACGCAGCGCTTTGGCATACGCGTGGCCGGTTTCAAAGCCTGCTTCAATCAGCTGGCGCCAGATTTCTGGCAGGTCGTCTTTCTGCGCCCCAAACAGCCCGATACGTTGTGAACCGGTAATTTTGGTGTACAGGTTAAATTCGCGGGCGATCCGGCCCACCGCGACCAGCCCTTCCGGCGTGATTTCGCCACCGGCGGAACGTGGAATGACGGAGTAGGTGCCGTCTTTCTGAATGTTCGCCAGGAAGTTGTCATTGGTATCCTGCAGCGGCGTGTGCTCGGGTTTGAGCACGTATTCATTCCAGCAGGAGGCCAGCAGAGAGCCGACGGTCGGTTTACACACTTCACAGCCGTAACCCTGGCCGTGTTTCGCCAGCAGTTCGTCGAAGGACTTAATGCCTTCCACACGGATCAGGTGATAAAGCTCCTGGCGAGAGTAAGCAAAGTGCTCGCACAGGTTGTTGTTCACTTCGATGCCCTGTTTCGCCAGCTCGGCGTTCAGCACCTGAGTTACCAGTGGAATACATCCGCCACAGCCGGTACCGGCTTTGGTTTCGGCTTTCAGCGCGGCAACGGTATGGCAGCCCTTGTTGATGGCAGAGATCAGCATGCCTTTGGTGACGTCGAAGCAGGAGCAAATCTGCGCGCTGTCCGGCAGTTTATCCACGCCGATGGACGGTTTACCGCTGGAGGCGTGCGCCGGGAGGATCAGCGCGTCCGGGTTTTCCGGCAGCTCGATGGCGTTGAGCACCAGCTGGAGCAGGTTACCGAAGTCGCTGGTATCGCCTACCAGTACTGCGCCGAGCAGGGTTTTATTGTCCTTACTGACGATAAGACGTTTGTAGACTTCTTTGCTTTCGTCGAGATAGACGTAGCTGCGAGCGCCAGGCGTGCGACCGTGCGCATCGCCGATACCGCCCACGTCCACGCCCAGCAGCTTCAGCTTGGCGCTCATATCCGCGCCCGTGAAGGCGTTTTCGCTGCCGAGAATATGATCCACGGCGACCTGCGCCATTTTGTAGCCTGGCGCCACGAGACCGTATACGCGGTTATTCCAGCTGGCGCATTCGCCAATCGCGTAGATATCCGGGTCGGAGGTCTGGCAGGTATCGTTAATCATGATCCCGCCGCGCTGCGCGACGGCCAGACCGCACTGGGTTGCCAGCTTGTCGCGTGGACGAATACCGGTGGAGAAGACGATAAAGTCTACTTCCAGCTCGCTGCCGTCAGCAAAGCGCATGGTTTTACGTGCTTCGGTGCCTTCCTGCACGATCTCTTTGGTGTTCTTGCTGGTGTGAACTTTCACGCCCATGCTTTCGATTTTACGGCGAAGCTGGTCGCCACCCATGTGGTCGAGCTGTTCGGCCATCAGCATCGGGGCAAATTCGATGACGTGGGTTTCTACGCCGAGGTTTTTCAGCGCGCCCGCGGCTTCTAAGCCAAGCAGACCGCCGCCGACAACGGCGCCGCGCTTGCTGCGGCGTGCGCAGGATTCAATGGCGTTGAGGTCTTCAATCGTACGGTAAACGAAGCAATCCTGAGTTTCAGAACCTTTAATAGGCGGGATCCACGGATACGAGCCTGTCGCCATGATCAGCTTGTCGTAAAAAACCGTACGCCCGGCGCTGGAGTGGATCACTTTTTCCTGACGGTTGATGGTGATGGCGCGTTCGCCCACCAGCACTTTTACGCCATGCTTCTCATAGAAACCTTCACGCACTAAAGAGAGCTCTTCGGCGGTATGATGGGAGAAGTAGGAAGACAAGTGCACACGGTCGTACGCCTTGCGGGGTTCTTCACAGAACACGGTAATATCGAACTGGTCGGCACCGGCTTTATCGAGAAGATCCTCAATAAAGCGATGGCCGACCATGCCGTTACCGATGATAGCGAGTCTGACTTTGCTCATTTTTGCCTCGATTTCTTTTCTATTACTGCCTACCTTAACGATTCAGCAGGGGCGCTTATTGATGTAAATCAAATACGTCTTCGCCTACTCCTTAGGTGGTATGCGGCTGATTTGTCAGGATTTTTATAAGTTATGGAAATCGCAGGCTTTTCGGGGGCGTCGATTTTGTGTACAAAGCAATGGCGTATTTTTGAACAAAAATATGCTTAAACAACGTTGCGTTGATCAGGGGATAAGAAATGTCTACAACACCGCTTTGGCTTGTTCAGAATGTTCGCTTACCGGGCCGGGAAGGACTATGGCAACTCGCCATTGAGAACGGGCGATTTGGTGACATCACCCCAATGGACGACACCCGCGCTGAAAGTTATGAAGTGTTGAACGCGCGCGGCGGGCTGGCGATCCCACCGTTTATCGAGCCGCATATCCATCTTGATACCACCCAGACGGCAGGCGAGCCGAACTGGAATCAGTCGGGCACGCTCTTTGAGGGCATTGAACGCTGGGCGGAGCGCAAAGCGTTACTCAGCCATGACGACGTCAAAGCGCGCGCCTGGAAAACGCTGAAGTGGCAAATCGCCAACGGCATTCAGTTTGTCCGTACCCATGTGGATGTCTCCGACCCGACGCTCACCGCCCTGAAGGCCATGCTGGAGGTGAAGCAGGAGGTGGCCCCATGGGTGACGCTGCAAATCGTCGCGTTCCCCCAGGAGGGTATTCTCTCTTACCCGAACGGCGCGGCGCTGCTGGAAGAGGCGTTAAAACTGGGTGCCGACGTGGTGGGGGCGATCCCGCACTTCGAATTCACCCGCGAGTATGGCGTCCAGTCGCTGCATATTGCTTTTGCACTGGCGAAGAAATATGACCGTCCGCTGGATATCCATTGCGATGAAATTGACGACGAACAGTCGCGGTTTGTCGAGACGGTGGCTACCCTGGCCTACGAGGCCGGCATCGGTCCGCGCGTGACCGCCAGCCATACTACCGCCATGCACTCCTACAACGGTGCGTACACCTCGCGCCTGTTCCGCCTGTTGAAGATGTCGGGGATTAACTTCGTCGCTAACCCGCTGGTCAATATCCACCTGCAGGGGCGTTTTGACGACTATCCTAAGCGCCGCGGCATCACGCGCGTGAAGGAACTCCAGGAAGCAGGCATTAACGTCTGCTTTGGTCATGACGATGTTTTTGACCCGTGGTACCCGCTGGGAACCGGCAATATGCTCCAGGTGCTGCACATGGGGTTACACGTCTGCCAGATGATGGGCTATCCGCAAATCGACAGCGGCCTGGATCTGATCACCCATAACAGCGCCCGTACCTTTGGCCTGAGCGATTACGGTATTGCCACGGGCAATCCGGCGAATCTGGTGATTTTGCCTGCGGAAAGCGGGTTTGAAGCGGTGCGCTGTCAGGTGCCGGTGCGCTGGTCGATTCGTCAGGGGCGGGTGATTGCCACGACGCAGCTGGCGCAGACGTGGATCCAGATGGATATCGGGGGGGAGGAGGTCAGCTTTGCCAGAAACAGCCCCTCTGCGTAGCGCAAAGGGGCGTGAAGGTTAGTGAGACGCTACCGCGTTGTGCTGGCGGTGGCGAGTCACGAAGCCCAGCACGAAGCACATGATGAACACCACGGCATACAGACCGTTAGCGGTGTGCAGCGCCGCCAGCGGGCCGCTGTGGGCAACGATCGGCCCCGTCACCACAAAGGTGAGCATGGTGCCGATGGTACCGCAGGTCAGCACGAAGTTAACCAGCTTCGGCGAAGCTACTTTAGTCTGCAGGGAGCCCAGCGTGATGATCGAGGTGTAAATCGCGCTGGAGAAGAAGCCCAGGGTCATAATGAACCACGGCATATTGTCCGGGGAACCGTTGATGAACAGATACATCAGCACGGTTGCCAGGCCCGCCAGCACCGTCAGGATGCGCTGCAGATCGAAGAAGCGCAGGATGAAGCTAAACGCCCACATGCCGAACATGTAAGACATCCAGAAATCGCTTACCAGTTTACCCGCGTCGTTCAGGCTCATGCCCAGGCCTTTCGCGTATTCCGGTACCCAGGAGATAAAGCCCAGCTGGCCCAGGATATAGCACAGGGCGGCGATGGAGAGGAACAGTACGCCGATGCCCCATTTCTCTTTCGCGACGGGTTCTGCGCTGGTTTGCGCTTTTTTGCCCAGAACCGGGAATTCACAGCCGAAGGTCAGAATAAAGATTGCTACGTAAACCAGACCGATACAGGCATAGACCCAGTACCACTCAATGCTGCGTGCCAGCAGAACGGCGGCCACCATCGGGAAAATCATCCCGGCCATGCTGAAGAAGGAGTCGGTGAACAGCAGGCGCGCGCCGCGCTGACGGCCTTCATACATATGGGTAATCAGGAACGTACCGATCGACATGGTGATCCCGCTGACCAGGCCGAGCACGAACATGGCGGCGGAGAACAATGCGATGCTGTGACTCAGCATCAGACCCGCCACGGCGGCGACCATCAGCACAAAACCAAAACGCAACTGCGTCTTCAGCGGCACGATTTCCATCAGCCAGGCATTCAGGAAGATAGAGATGAGGATACCGGCGTTGAGGAAGGTAAAGGTGTTACTCATACTGGAAACGGGCAGCTGGAAGTAGTCTGCGATATTCCCCATCACCATCCCGGTGACGATCACCAACGCGCCGGTCAGGGCGTAGGAGAAGAAGCTGATCCATGTGAGCTTGATGCGATTGCTGTTAGTCATGTCTGGCCTGTTCAAAAAAAGAAAAGCGCCCGGAGGGCGCTGAGAGCGGGCAGATTTTAGACATTAAAGTGATCCATTCATACCTTTTCAAAGAAATTTAAACTTCATTGCAGTTTTTTATGTGATCTATATCACATAAAAAGACGCCATAACCAATCGTTTGCGTGGTTACAACTGTTTCAATTTCGTAAAATTAGGTAAAAGGCTGGTCTCCGTTCATACTGCTCTTTAGAATCAAGCCATTCGCTTTTTTATACTGCGCTTTGTTAAGGAATTCTCATGCTCAAATCAACACTGGCGGCTGTCGCAGCTGTGTTTGCTCTTTCTGCCGTTTCCCCTGCTGCGCTGGCAGCCAAAGGGGACCCTCACGTTCTGCTGACCACCTCTGCCGGGAATATTGAGCTGGAACTGAATAGCCAGAAAGCTCCGGTTTCCGTGAAAAACTTCCTCGACTATGTGAACAGTGGTTTTTATAACAACACCACTTTCCACCGCGTGATCCCTGGCTTCATGATTCAGGGCGGCGGTTTCAACGAGCAGATGCAGCAGAAGCAGCCGAACCCGCCGATCAAAAACGAAGCGGACAATGGCTTGCTGAACAAGCGCGGCACGATTTCCATGGCGCGTACGGCGGATAAAGACAGCGCCACCAGCCAGTTTTTCCTCAACGTGGCGGATAACGCCTTCCTCGACCACGGCCAGCGCGACTTCGGTTACGCGGTCTTCGGTAAAATTGTGAAAGGGATGGACGTGGCGGATAAGATTTCTCAGGTTCCTACTCATGACGTCGGCCCGTACCAGAATGTGCCGTCCAAGCCGGTCGTGATCCTCTCCGCAAAAGTACTGCCGTAACCCTCTTTGACACGGGCGGCGCTCGCCCGTGTAATGCCCCCTCCCTGCGAAAGCGCGTTTTGCTGCTTATACTTGTGGCAAACGGACTATTCAGGGAGGCGTTAAGTGAAAAAACTCACCGACAAGCAAAAATCCCGTATTTGGGAGCAGCAGCGTAACGTCAATCTTCAGGCCAGTTGTCTCCTTGAAAAAGGTCATGGTCCTTCAGAACCCCATATCGAGACGCTGGAGCTCGGGCCTTCCGCGCCCGGTTTGCCCCATCTTTGCCTTATTCACCGCCATCTGTATCGCAAAGAGATGACGCGGGCGGGCGAGTACCGTACCGACGATATTTTTAAAGGTGACATTCCTTTCTGCCACTTCGAGTACATCGAGAAGATGGGCAATGAATTGATGGCGGACCTGGAAAGCGAAAAGTATCTGGTGGGTCTTCAGAAAGATACCTTTGTGGACAGAATCAGCCACTACTACTGCGAAATCAACATGCTGCATCCTTTTATGAGCGGAAACGGCATTGCGCAGCGGGTTTTCTTTGAGCAGCTGGCCATTCATGCCGGGTATATCCTGGACTGGCGGGGTATCGATCCCGAGCAGTGGGTGGCGGCGAACCGAAGCGGTGCCACGGGCGATTTGACTGCGCTGAACGCTGTCTTTGCCAAAGTAGTGAGCGAAGCGCGGGAATCTGAGTAGAATAGGGCGGCATTTTTTTCGGGAGCCGCCATGATTCTGCTGATTGATAACTACGATTCCTTCACCTGGAACCTTTACCAGTATTTTTGTGAGCTGGGAGCAGAGGTGGTTGTCCGCCGTAACGATGACGTGACTCTGGCCGATATTGCGACGCTGGCTCCGCAGAAAATTGTGATTTCACCCGGCCCCTGCACGCCGTCGGAATCGGGCGTGTCTCTGGATGTTATCTGGCACTATGCTGGCAAGCTGCCCATTCTGGGCGTCTGCCTGGGCCATCAGGCCATTGCCCAGGTATTCGGCGCCACCATCGTGCGTGCCGCGAAAGTGATGCACGGGAAAACGTCGCCGGTCACGCATACCAGTACCGGGGTATTCACGGGGCTCAATAATCCCTTAACCGTGACGCGCTACCATTCGCTGGTGATTGACCCGACGACGCTGCCAGACTGCTTTGAGGTGACCGCCTGGAGCGATACGCAGGAGATCATGGGGATCCGCCACCGCGAGTGGGATCTTGAGGGCGTGCAATTCCATCCGGAAAGTATCCTCAGTGAGCAAGGGCATGACCTGCTGGCTAATTTCCACCATCGCTGAATATCTGTTGCCTTGTTGTGATTTTTTATGCATATTTTGTGATTATATTTTCACAATCAATGTGACATAAAATGGATGGGCATGACATGGCAACTGAACAACCAGCAATTACCCGCGCAACATTCGATGAAGTGATTCTGCCGATTTATGCACCAGCTGAGTTTATCCCGGTTAAGGGGAAAGGCAGCCGCGTCTGGGATCAGCAGGGAAAAGAGTATGTGGATTTCGCGGGCGGTATTGCGGTCACGGCGCTGGGTCATTGCCATCCTGCGCTGGTGGAGGCGCTGAAAACCCAGGGCGAAACCCTGTGGCACACCAGTAACGTATTCACCAACGAGCCGGCGCTGCGTCTGGGCCGCAAAATCATTGATGCCACGTTTGCCGAGCGTGTGCTGTTTATGAACTCCGGCACCGAAGCCAACGAAACCGCCTTTAAGCTGGCGCGTTATTACGCGACGACGCGTCACAGCCCGTACAAAACCAAAATCATCGCCTTCCACAACGCCTTCCACGGGCGCTCGTTCTTTACCGTCTCCGTCGGCGGCCAGCCGAAGTATTCCGACGGCTTTGGCCCAAAACCGGCCGACATCGTCCATGTGCCGTTTAACGATCTGCATGCGGTGAAAGCGGTGATGGACGACCACACCTGCGCGGTAGTCGTGGAGCCAATCCAGGGCGAAGGCGGCGTGACGGCGGCCACCCCGGAATTCCTGCAAGGGCTGCGCGCGCTGTGTGATGAGCATCAGGCGCTGCTGGTGTTTGATGAAGTGCAGTGCGGAATGGGACGTACCGGCGATCTGTTCGCTTATATGCACTACGGTGTGACGCCGGATATTTTGACCAGTGCCAAAGCGCTCGGCGGTGGTTTCCCGGTGAGTGCGGTGCTGACGACTCAGGAGATCGCCTCTGCGTTCCATGTCGGTTCGCACGGCTCAACCTATGGCGGTAACCCGCTGGCGAGCGCCGTGGCGGGGGCGGCATTTGATCTCATCAATACCCCAGAAGTGCTGAACGGCGTGAATGCGAAGCGTGAGCTGTTCGTAAAACATCTGCAAAAGATCAATGATCAGTATGATGTGTTCAGCGAAATCCGTGGCATGGGTCTGCTGATCGGTGCCGAGCTCACGCCACAGTACAAAGGCCGCGCCCGCGATTTTCTGCATGCTGCCGCCCACGAAGGGGTAATGGTGCTGAATGCGGGGCCAGACGTGATGCGTTTCGCACCGTCGCTGGTGGTGGAAGAGAAAGACATTGAAGACGGGTTAACCCGCTTTGCCGCGGCGGTGGCGAAGATCGTTAAAGGCTAATACTCGGTTCGTTTTAACCGGCGCGTTAACCAAATGCCATGATGCGGACGCTGACGCCATGCCACCGACGAAATGGTGTGCATGGTGTTCAGGTGGCCCAGCACGCGCTGCAAATGCTGCTCCAGGGTGCTCATCGGCCCGTGGGTCAGCGTTTCCGGCGCTTCCAGAATGTTCGAATCCCCCGACTCACCCGGCGCGTCATACTCCAGACGCTGCTGACACCTCTGCAGGGCGATTTCACACGACTGCAAATAACGCTGCGCCAGATCCGGCGTCAGCATCGTGTGCTCGCGCGCCAGGGTGGTCATGGCGTTAATATGCTCGACGATAAACTGGCTATGCGTGACCCAGAGCTTCATGTCCGCCAGATAGTGCGCGTTAAAGCCTGGCTCCTGCATCGCCTGGTTGAGCGAGTTAAACAGGGCGTTGTGCGCCTGATTAACTTTCATCCGCTGATACGCCAGCGGGGAGGGCTGCGGGTCGTCGCTCAGGATCAGACGAATGGCCTGCTGGTCAGCCTCCAGCGCGTCGTGGGCGTTCTGGCGCAGCAATCCGCTTTGCCACTGCGGCCACAGCCAGACCATGCCACCAAAGGCGATCAGGCAGCCAATCAGCGTATCGATCAGGCGGGCAACGATAAACTGTTCCCCGTTTAGCGTAAGCAGCTGAAGGGTATATACCGCCGTCACCGTAAAGCCCACCATCGCCCAGCCGTAGTTTTTGCGGATAATCAGGTAACTCACCAGCGTAATCACCAGCATCCCTGCCAGGGTATACCCCTCGGGAACGTGGAAGTGTAGCGTTACGCCCGCAATAATCAGCCCCGCCATCGTGCCGCCTGCCCGATGCAGAATACGTACCCGGGTGGCGCCGTAGCCGTTCTGGGTGACAAACAGCACGGTCATTAAGATCCAGTACGGTTTCGGCAGATGCAGCGCCATGCCCATCAGACTGGCGATACTGAGCATAACGCTGATCCGCGCGGCATTGCGCAGGGCAGAAGACTTAAGAGAGAGATAGCTTCTGAGTGCTGGCAGGAGCGGCAGACGTTTTTGCTTATCCGCCATCAGGTCGCGGGGATACAGCGGGCGCTGGGTGCGCAGCACGCGGGCAATGCGGCTGAAGTGCCAGGCGGCAAACTGGCCGACCGGGTTATCCGGATGCTGACGAGCAATTTTCTCCAGCGCGCCGAGCTGTTTATCCATGTTAAAGCGCGTGGGGTAGCGGTGATAGAGAATGTCGTCCGCCAGCACCCGCAGGCGCGCGGAGACGGTCTGCGCATTCCAGCGGATCACCGCCTCGGCGTGGCTGCGCTCGACCAGCTTTTGCACCTCTTGTGGGTGATGAAGGCTCACGGAGATATGCTCCTGCAGATCCAGCCCCACCTGGAAAGTGCGCAGCAGGCGTTTATATTCGTGATTCTTGTTGGCGGCGAGCATATGCAGCTGCTGATAGCACTGGCTTATCAGATCCACTACCTTTTGCTGGCGCGTCAGCAGCGGCGGGAAGGATTTTTCCGGGTCGGTATGCTGGGTCAGCAAGGGGTATTTGGCTTCGCAGTAATCCGCAAGCTGCACATACAACAGGCTCAGAGATTCACGCAGCGGCTGTTCCCGCCACAGCCAGAACCAGAACCAGTTAAACAGCCCGTACCACAGCGTGCCGAGGGCGTAGATCAGCAGCGGCTCCCACACCGGCATATTCCCGGCGAGGCTCAGGGTGAAGATGGCGGCAATCAGTGAAGCGGGAAGCAGGCGGGCGTGCAGGGAACTGATTTCTGCGGTAACACCGAGGCTCATCGCCAGTACGGTCAGGATCAGCGGCAGCGGAATATCGCGCGCCAGTAAAAGCTGCACGGCGAGGCTACAGCCAGCAAACAGCGAACCGCCAACGATCAGGCGTTTGAAAAAGCGTTTATGCGGCGTATCCAGACCGGCGATGTTGCAGCAGGCGGGAACGAGAGAAAACAGCAGACCCTGCTGGAGATGTCCCAGAATCAGGCCCACGGCCACAGGAAGGCACAACACCAGCGTTTGTCGCAGTGCGTAATTAACTTCCGGGTGATAGATCAGCCTGCGCCACATGGGGAATAGAGACAAAAACGGCGTGACACCTTGCGATGGCACGCCGTTTGAGCGGAATTAACGCGTTCCGTAGACCACGATGGTTTTACCGTGGGCAGAGATCAGGTTCTGATCTTCCAGCATTTTCAGGATACGACCCACCGTTTCGCGGGAGCAACCGACGATCTGACCAATTTCCTGACGGGTAATTTTAATTTGCATGCCGTCCGGGTGGGTCATGGCGTCTGGCTGTTTCGCCAGGTTCAGCAGGGTCTGCGCGATACGACCGGTGACGTCCAGGAAGGCGAGGTTACCCACTTTCTCGGATGTGACCTGCAGACGACGCGCCATCTGGGAAGAAAGACGCATCAGGATGTCAGGGTTTACCTGAATCAACTGACGGAATTTCTTGTAAGAAATTTCAGCCACTTCACATGCTGTCTTTGCACGAACCCAGGCGCTACGTTCCTGGCCTTCTTCAAACAGGCCCAGTTCACCGATAAAATCGCCCTGGTTCAGATAAGAAAGGATCATCTCTTTCCCTTCCTCATCTTTGATCAGCACTGCCACCGAGCCTTTGACGATGTAATACAACGTTTCCGCTTTTTCACCCTGGTGAATCAGCGTGCTCTTCGATGGGTACTTATGAATGTGGCAATGAGACAAGAACCATTCGAGAGTCGGGTCTGTTTGCGGTTTGCCAAGCACCATGCGCTGTTATCCTCTGTTATAAGCTGTCACCAGAGTCATCAGATGCATCCGGACTCTGGGGTTGCAATCGAATTCTTACCCATACCCTGGGAAGTCGGCTGTCGTAACGTTTCGCAGCCAGTAAAGTTTGATGTCCTCTGCATACATGTGTAACGTCAATGTATTACTGTAGCATCCTGAGTGTTTTAGCATAGCTTTCGCCGCGTGTCTCCTGGTGTCTCGCTTCAGCATGATGCAGGTCGCCTTCCGTTGCGAGAAATGTAACGCACGCGTAATCTGTCACCGAAAATGCAACGTTGGAGTTAAAGAATATGCAAGCGCGCGTGAAATGGGTTGAAGGTTTAACGTTCCTGGGCGAATCCGCGTCAGGGCACCAGATTTTGATGGACGGTAACTCCGGCGATAAAGCCCCCAGCCCAATGGAAATGGTGCTGATGGCGGCGGGTGGATGCAGCGCGATTGACGTTGTGTCGATTCTGCAAAAAGGTCGTCATGACGTGACGGATTGCGAGGTTAAACTCACCTCAGAACGTCGCGAAGAGGCGCCACGCCTGTTCACCCACATTAATCTGCACTTTGTGGTCACCGGTAAAGCGCTTAAAGACGCGGCGGTTTCGCGTGCGGTGGATCTGTCTGCGGAAAAATACTGCTCTGTGGCGTTAATGCTGGAGAAAGCGGTAAAAATCACGCATTCGTATGAAGTGATCGAGGCTTAATCTTTTGGCGGGTGGCGCTTCGCTGACCCGCCCTACAAAAGCATGAACGTAGGCCCGGTAAGCGCAGCGCCACCGGGCAGAACAACTCACGCAATCTGCTTCCCTTCCATCAACCGCTCCACCAGCGGCGTCATGATGAGCTCCATCGCCAGCCCCATTTTTCCGCCTGGTACCACTAACGTATTCATGTGCGAAATAAACGAGCCCTGCAGCATCGCCAGCAGCCAGGGGTAATCAATGCCTTCGAGATTGCGGAAGTGGATCACCACAAAGCTCTCGTCCAGCGACGGGATGGTTTTCGCCGCGAACGGGTTAGAGGTGTCCACCGTCGGCACGCGCTGGAAGTTAATGTGCGTGCGGGAGAACTGTGGCGTGAGGTAGTTGATGTAATCTTCCATGGAGCGCACCACCGAATCCATCACCGCTTCGCGCGAATGGCCGCGCTCGCTCATGTCGCGCGTCAGCTTCTGGATCCACTCCAGGTTTACGATAGGCACCACGCCGACCAGCAGATCCACATGGCGCGCCACGTCATGCTGGGGGGTGACTACGCCGCCGTGTAATCCCTCATAAAACAGCACATCGGTGGGTTCCGGCAGCGGCTGCCAGGGGGTAAAGGTGCCCGGCACCTGATTCCACGGCACAGCTTCATCATAGGTATGCAGATACTTACGCGACTGCCCTTTGCCGCTCTGACCGTACTCCAGGAAGGTTTGCTCAAGAAGGCCAAAGTCATTGGCTTCGGGACCGAAATAGCTGATGTGTTTACCCAGATCGCGCGCCTTACGGATCGCCATGTCCATTTCAGGTCGCGTATAGCGGTGAAAACTGTCGCCTTCGACCTCCGCCGCCCGGAGATTCAGTTGGGCGAAAATCTTACGAAACGCGAGGCTGGTGGTGGTCGTTCCCGCACCACTCGACCCCGTAACGGCAATAATGGGATGTCTGGCAGACATAGCAACTCCCTGACTGAAAAGGTTGGAAGGTCAGCCGTGAAACGCGTTGCGGGGCATGATATTGACCGTCTCATGCAGTTCTGACCACACCAGCACCACGTCGCCGCTTTTCAGCTGGCGTTTAACATCGTTGACCTTCTGCTCGAGTGAGCGTTCATGTTCACCATAATCGGTGCCTTCACGTAATACAAAGCTTTCGATCAGATTATCGAGCGTTTCGGGAGACAGATCCTGCCAGGGGATGATCATTTTGCACCGTCCAGATAAGGAGTAAGCCAGTCAGGAATACGCGCCTCCAGCCACATTTTCGGGCGGCGCAGCGTCCCGCCAATAAACCCAACGTGGCCGCCATGTTCAGTCAACTGATAGTGAACATTGTCGGGAAGGAATTCCTGCGCGGGAATAGAGTGATGATCCATAAACGGGTCATCTTTGGCGTGAATAATCAGAGTCGGCTGGGTGATTTTGCTGAGCAACGGCATGGCGCTGCACTGACGGTAATAGTCGATCGCATCGGCGAAGCCGTGAATTTTTGCGGTGATCAGATCGTCGAATTCACGAATGCGGCGCACCTTTTTCAACTGGCGCAGGCTGACCGGCAGGGTATCCGGGTAAGCCTTCAGCTTACGTGCGGCGTTGGCTTTCAGCAGGTTGAGCAGATAGCGCTGATAGACGCGGGAAAACCCTTTATCCATATGGTAGCTGCACTGCTCCAGCATAAACGGCGCGGAGACAATCACTGCGGCATTGAGTGGTACGCTGTCGCCCTCTTTGGCCAGCAGGCAGGCGAGCATATTTCCGCCCAGCGAATACCCCACGGCCGCCGTTGGCACGGTGCCATAGTTTTCCCGCAGCCAGTGTAAAAACCAGGTTCCGTCTTCGGTTTCACCCGAGTGATAGATGCGTTTCTGACGATTTGGCTCGCCGCTGCAGCCACGAAAATGCATCACCACCCCGAGCCAGCCTCGCGCTTTTGCCGCCTCAATCAATCCATGCGCATAAGGGCTGTGCAGACTCCCTTCCAGACCATGAAAAACCACCAGACGCGGCTTATGACGTGCCTGCTCGGGGTCTTCGCTCCAGGCGAGATCCAGAAAATCACCGTCTGGCAGATCAAGCCGCTGCCAGTGCGGCGTGAACTGAACCTTACGGCGGATCAGCCGTGGCAGCATGGTCTGCAAATGGCAGTTGGACACACCGCGCATGGGCACGAACTCGGTGCTGTCTTCGGCTGCAATGTCGAAGTCTGTTGGAATGATTTGGGTCATAAGCGCGATGCTGATTCTTGTCGGAAATTAACGATACTTTCCGAATTGTACCCCGTTTAGCCTGGTTTTCCGAAACATGAACTGATCCCGATCACAAATCTTTACCGTGATTATTACTCTCAGGCTAATGATTCCGCTCTACGCTTAATTGATGCCTTTCCCACCAGAGCGCACACTTTACTCGACGTTAAGCAAATCAAAATGATTAGCTGAATCAGGAGGTTAATAATGTTATCTGGGCAAACACCCACCCGGCAATGGAACACGCGACGCAGCGAAAAAGCGCGTCGTCTGGCGTCCGTACCGGTGCAGGGCAAGGTACTGCCAACCGGCGATCTTGTCGCCATGCTGGAAAAACTGATCGCCCCTGGCGATAAGGTCGTTCTGGAAGGTAACAACCAGAAGCAGGCCGATTTCCTTTCACGCTCGCTGGCTGAAGTGAACCCGCAAATTGTCCACGATCTGCATATGATCATGCCGAGCGTCGGCCGTAGCGAGCATCTGGATATCTTTGAGAAAGGCATCGCCCGCAAGCTGGACTTCTCCTTCTCCGGGACGCAGAGCCTGCGAATCTCCCAGCTGCTGGAAGATGGTCAGCTCGAAATCGGCGCTATCCATACCTATATCGAGCTCTATTCACGCCTCTACGTCGACCTCTCGCCCAACGTGGCGCTGATTGCGGGGTTTAAAGCAGACCGCAAAGGCAACCTCTACACCGGGGCGAGCACCGAAGATACTCCGGCACTGGTGGAAGCCGCGGCCTTCCACGACGGGATTGTGATTGCGCAGGTGAATGAACTGGTGGACGACGAATGCGACCTGCCGCGCGTCGATATTCCGGGCTCCTGGATTGACTATGTTGTCGTTGCCGACAAGCCATTCTTTATCGAACCGCTGTTTACCCGTGATCCGCGACTGATCAAACAGGAACACATCCTGATGGCGATGATGGCGATTAAGGGCATCTACGCGGAACATCAGGTGCAGTCCCTCAACCACGGGATCGGTTTTAACACCGCAGCGATTGAACTGCTGCTGCCGACCTACGGCGAACAGCTCGGCCTGAAGGGCAAAATCTGTAAGCACTGGACCCTGAACCCGCACCCAACGCTGATCCCGGCAATTGAAAGCGGCTGGGTGGAAAGCGTGCACTGCTTCGGCGGCGAGCTGGGGATGGAAGAGTACATCCGCGCCCGTCCGGACATCTTCTTTACCGGTGCCGACGGCTCCATGCGTTCCAACCGTGCGTTCTGTCAGCTGGCCGGTCAGTATGCGGTCGATATGTTTATCGGCTCAACCCTGCAGGTTGATGGTTACGCCAACTCCTCAACGGTGACACGCGGTCGTCTTTCCGGCTTCGGCGGTGCGCCAAACATGGGGCACGACCCACACGGTCGTCGCCACGCCACACCGGCCTGGCTGAACATGATCACCGAACCTGACCCGATGCAGCGCGGTAAAAAACTGGTCGTGCAGATGGTGGAAACCTTCCAGGCGGGCGTGAAGCCGACCTTTGTGGAAAAACTTGATGCTGTTGACGTGGCAAAAGCGTCCGGGATGCCTCTGGCGCCGGTCATGATATACGGCGACGACGTGACGCACGTGCTGACGGAAGAGGGGATTGCTTACCTCTATCGCGCCAAAGATCTTGAGGAGCGTCGCGCCATGGTTGCCGCTGTGGCGGGGATCACCGATATCGGTCTGGGCGTGGATGCTAAGCGCGTGGCGGAACTGCGCCAGAGCGGCAAGGTCGTTTATCCGGAAGATATGGGCATTCGCCGCACCGATGCCACCCGCTCTCTGCTGGCGGCGGGCAGCGTGTCAGACCTCGTTGAATGGTCCGGCGGTCTGTACAACCCACCTGCGAAATTCCGGAGCTGGTAATGAAACTTCTGCCCCAGATTCAGGTTGAAGGCGGTGCCGAATGGCTGGCGCGAACCGCCACGCAGTGTCTGATTGACGAAGCACGATTAAGCCCGAAACCCGGTCTGGTGGACAGTCGGGGGAACGGTGCGCACCACGATTTATCCCTTGCGCTGATGGAGCGCTCCGCGCGCAGCCTGACCCCGACGTTTCAGGCGCTGGCGCAGCAAAGCTGGCTGCGTCCGGCAGATATTGCGCTTCGGCAAACCGTTGGCCGTCTTGGTCGCGAAGGCGAGCAGCAGATGATGGCTGCAACGTGTGGCGTAAACACCCATCGCGGCGCGATTTGGGCGCTGGGGTTGCTGGTCAGCGCGGTGGCTATGCTGGGCGGGGAAGCCAGAGCGCACGACGTCGCCCGCACCGCCGCGCAGCTGGCGAAACTCCCTGACGAAGCGGCGCCGAAAGTGTTCAGCAAAGGCCTTCGCGCCACGCACCGCTACCGCGTACCGGGTGCACGCGAAGAGGCTCAGCAGGCGTTCCCGCACATTATGCAGCGCGCGTTGCCGCAGCTTCGCCTGAGCCGTCTCAACGGCAGCAGCGAAACGCACGCCAGGCTTGACGCGCTGATGGCGATCATGACGTCGCTTACCGACACCTGCGTGCTGTCGCGTGCCGGGCTGGAGGGGCTGGACGCCATGCAGGACGGTGCCCGAGCGGTACTGAACGCCGGAGGTTGTGCAACGACTGCAGGCCAGCAGGCGCTGGCTAACTTAGACCGTCAGATGCTGGCGCTAAACGCCTCCCCAGGCGGCGCTGCTGACCTGCTTGCTGCCACGCTGTTTCTCGATCGCGTCGAAACGCCTTATTCAAAGCATTAAGAGGATGTTATGGAAAAAATCACATTGACCGTGCCAGCCAGCCGCGCGTTAAGCGGCAGGGCCCTGGCAGGGGTAGTCGGTTCCGGGGATATGGAGGTGCTCTTCACCGCCGAACCGGGCCAGACATTAACCATTGATATCACCACCTCCGTCGACAACAGCCGGGGTCGCTGGGAGGCACTGTTCAACCGCCTGCAAACGGTCAGTAGCCTGCCAGCAGGAAAACTGACCATTCATGATTTCGGCGCGACGCCGGGCGTGGCTCGCATTCGTATCGAACAGGTTTTTGAGGGGGTGAGCCATGCGTGATGACAGCAGCTTTATCGAATTGAAAGCACGCCAGCGTGCGCAGGCCCTGCTCGATGAGGGTAGCTATCGCGAACTGCTGGATCCGTTTGAAGGCATTATCTCTCCGTGGCTTGGGCCACAGGGCATTGTTCCGCAGGCGGACGACGGCATGGTGGTGGCGAAAGGCACGATCAACGGTCAGCCAGCCGTTGTGGTCGCCATTGAAGGTGCGTTCCAGGGCGGCAGCATGGGTGAAGTGTCCGGTGCCAAAATGGCGGCGGCGCTGGAGCTGGCGGCAGAAGATAACCGCAACGGCATTCCGACTCAGGCTGTGCTGTGCCTCGAAACCGGCGGCGTTCGTCTGCAGGAGGCGAACCTGGGTCTGGCCGCCATTGCCGATATCCACGCGGCGATTGTTGACCTGCGTCGTTACACGCCCGTTATCGGGATTGTCGCAGGGACCGTGGGCTGCTTCGGTGGGATGTCCATCGCGGCGGCGCTGTGCAGCTACCTGATTGTGACCCGCGAAGCGCGTCTCGGACTGAACGGTCCGCAGGTCATCGAGCAGGAAGCGGGGATTGAAGAGTACGACTCCCGAGACCGTCCGTTTATCTGGAGCATGACCGGTGGCGAAGTGCGCTATCAAAGCGGGCTGGTTGACGCGCTGGTCGGTGACGGTATCAACGCGGTGAAAGCGGCGATGAACGACGCGATTGCCAGGGGCGTACCCGCGAAACACCGCACCGATAACTACGACGATTACCTGAACCGTCTGACGAATTTCGACACCCGCAAACAGGCCGATGCCGAACAAATTAACGCGCTTTTTGCCCGGGAGGTGAAATGATGACTAACGCAATAAGCCGTGGCGAACTCTGGATGACTCTGCTCGCGCCGAATGCAAAACGTGTGGAAGGGCTTTGCCCGTCCGTGCAGGCGGCAGACGGCGAACTGAACGGTGAAGCGGTGCGTTTTGTTGCCGTGGTGCCGGATGCCCACAACCATTTCCCGCGCGCGGCGAAAGGGGAAGTTGGTCTGCTGGAGGGCTGGACGCTGGCGAAAGTGGTGAGCGAAACCGTGGCCGAGGATGCCAGTATGTCCGTGAAGCGCCCGATTGTGGCGGTGATTGACGTCCCAAGCCAGGCCTATGGCCGTCGCGAAGAGGCGTTTGGTATCCACCAGGCGCTGGCGGGGGCAGCCGCCGCGTATGCCAACGCGCGCCTGGCCGGTCATCCGGTGATTGGGCTTATCGTCGGTAAAGCGATGTCCGGCGCATTTCTGGCGCATGGCTACCAGGCTAACCGCCTGATTGCTTTCAACGATAAAGGGGTGCTGATCCACGCGATGGGTAAAGAGTCTGCGGCGCGCATTACGTTGCGAACCGTCGACGCGCTGGAAAAACTGGCGGCCACCATTCCGCCGATGGCCTATGACATCAGCAACTACGCCACCCTGGGGCTGCTTTCAAACCTGCTGGACATCAGCAACCCGGATGCCCCCTCCGATAACGATCTGGCGCAGGTGAAAACCACCCTGCAACAGGCCATCAGTGACGCTCGTCAGGACACCACGTTGAACAATCGTCTGGGTGCTGACAACCGCCGCAGCTCTGCCCTCGTACGCGAACGCATGCGGGCAAGCTGGTAAGTAAAAAGAGACCTGCCAGATGCACGACCCCGCGGACGTAACCGTTACGTCCGCGCGGGAACCTGCATCCTGAAAATAATAATCATCGCGCCAGTGCTTAAACTTTTTTACTACAGGTGAATTATGACTTACGTAATTGTTCATGCTCTTGCACCGATTTTCGTCATCATGCTGCTGGGATTCTGGGCCGGTAAGGCAAAGATGGTCGACAACAAAAACGTTTCCCTGCTTAATATTTTCGTGATGGATTTTGCACTGCCTGCCGCGCTGTTCAGCGCCACCGTGCAAACGCCGTGGACCGGCATTGTGGCCCAGTCGCCGCTGATTCTGGTACTGACCCTGGCGATGTGGATAACCTATGCGGCCATCTACTTCCTCGCCACCGGCGTCTTTAAAAAATCGCCGCAGGATGCCGCCGTGCTGACGCTGACCGTCGCCCTGCCAAACTATGCGGCGCTCGGCCTGCCTATTCTGGGCAGCGTGCTGGGTGAAGGTTCATCGACATCACTGTCTGTTGCGGTCTCCATCGCCTGCGGTTCGGTGCTGATGACCCCGTTCTGCCTGCTCATTCTGGAACGTGAAAAAGCGCGCACCGAAGGGAATAACTCTGGCTCAACGCTCTCAATGCTGCCGGTGCTGATGTGGCGTTCGATTAAAAAACCGATCGTGATGGGCCCGCTGCTGGGTGTCATTTTGTCCGCCATCGGTATCAAAATGCCGGAACTGGTGCTGGCGGCGATTAAACCGCTGGGGCTGTCCGCGACCGCTGCAGCGCTGTTCCTGACCGGGGTAATCCTCTCTGCCCGTAAGTTGCAGATCAACACCATGGTCATCACGTCAACTATCGCCAAGCTGCTGATTCAGCCTGCGATTGCCTGGGGTATCGTTTTACTCTTTGGTCTGCACGGTTCCGTGGCGATCACCGCTATCCTGATGATTGCGCTTTCTGCGGGCTTCTTCGGTGTGGTGTTCGGTAACCGCTTTGGCGTGCAGTCTCCGGATGCGGAAGCCGTGCTGCTGTTAAGCTCCGTACTGTGTATCCTGTCGCTGCCGCTGTTTATCTCGCTGACCTCAGGAATGTAATCATGACCACAACATTACGCCCCCACGACCTCATCTGGCTTACCGCGCGAGACGCGCTGGAAGGCATCACCGACGACTGGGTGGAGGCGGCCTGGCATACCGGTTTGCCGGTCGTAGTGCGGCGTGATGTTGATAACGCTGGCCGTATTCCCGTTGGCGTGCGCGGCCTGCGCCGCGACCAGCGGGCGGCCGGATGGGTGAAACCAGAACACGTAACGCGTGTGGTGCCACCCGAATCACTGAGCGTAACGGCGGATCTGCTACGCTCGCCCTTTGTGACGCAGCCACCGGTACAGGTGGCGCTACAACTTTCTCAGCAGCTGTGGCCATGGTCGTGGGGCATTACCGGCAGCACTGGCTATGCACTGGCGACCGGTATTCCGGTTATCCACGCCGACAGCGATCTCGACCTGTTGATCCGCGCCCCTCAGCCGATTTCCCCTGATGCGTTTACCGCATGGCAGTCGCAGCTCGGCCATGCATTGTGCCGGGCGGATACGCAGGTCGATACACCCGAAGGGGGATTCGCGCTGGCGGAGTGGCTGCGCGACGGCAAAACGCTGCTGAAAACCCGCCGCGGACCGCGTCTGGTAACGGACCCGTGGCGCAGGGAGGAGTAATGAAAATACTGTTTACCTTTCCGGGGCAGGGCACGCAGCATGAAGGTATGCTGCATAACCTGCCGGGAACGGCGCTGGCTCAGGCGCGTAAGGTACTGGGAAGCGAAGTCGATACGCTGGACAGTGCAGCCTCGTTACGCCACACCCGCGCGGTTCAACTTTGTCTGTTGATTTCAGGCGTGGCCTGGGCACGCGAGCTTCAACGTCGCGGCGTGACGCCGGACATTGTGAGCGGTTTGTCGATTGGCGCGTACCCGGCAGCAGTGATGGCTGGCGCACTGGAATTTACCGACGCCCTTAAGCTGGTTGCATTGCGCGGCGATCTGATGGAGCAGGCGTATCCGCACGGCTATGGCCTGACGGCGATTATGGGGTTGACCCTGTCGCAGGTGGAACAGCTTATCGAAGGCACGGGCACGTATATCGCGAACCTGAACGCCGAAACGCAGATCGTGATTGCCGGCTCCGATGAAGGGATGGCGCAGGTAGCCGAGCGGGCGCTGGCGAAAGGGGCGAGCAAGGCCAAACGGCTGGCGGTCAGCGTGCCGTCGCACTGCGCACTGCTGGCGGACCCGGCGCAGAAGCTGGCGGCAGCGTTTGAATCGGTCACGCTTTCACGCCCACGCTGCGCGTATCTGAGCGGCAGTACCGGACGCGTGCTCTGGCAGCCGGAGAAGATCGCCGACGATCTGGCGATGAATATGGCGCGTACCGTGCGCTGGCAGGAGGCGGTGATATCCGCGAATGAACGCGATGCGCGGCTGGCAATCGAGATGCCGCCCGGCGGCGTGCTGACCTGCTTAACGCGACAAGCGGCGTGGGAAGGGGAATCCATTTCGCTGGAACGCAGCGGGGTGGATGTGGCGGTGCATCTGGCGGGGCGGCTTCAGCGGTGAGTTTTGCCCGGCGGCGCTTTCGAAAAACGTAAGGTAAGTTTGGCACTTATAGCTCAGGGTGGAAATCTCCCTGAGCATGCGTCAGCGACGCTGATGATGAGTGTTAGGGTAAACACCTTTTTTTGTTAACTCGATTGCCTGCTCAAGTTGCTGGTAAAGCCTATGGCTCAAATCTTCCAGTTCGTCATTTTCTTTACGGAGCGGTTGCCCATTTTTGTGAAGAACAATATCGTTAAATGATCCCATTCCACCGTAAACTTTTTTTAATGCGAATATTGAAGCTTCACAGTCGACGTCAAGTTCACTACCAAGTGTCTCAAAGGTTTTGGCCCATGCATTCTCATTGTTTGAGTGCAGTATGCTAATAATATTGGTTAACGTTTTCTTTATTTCATTTATCATTTCAGCCCCCCACTACTCAGTATATTCACATCAGGTATTTTCCACGTTTCACGCACAACTACTGGTCGTTTTTCGCGGATCCTGCCAGTTTGAGATTTGACGCATATTAATTCACCGTATCAATTAGTGCGGATAACAATCCGTGAAATTGGTTATGTGATTCTATTACATAATCCGTTGAGACTTTATCACGGATCTGAAAGCAATCATCAGCGAAACTGTAGACAATAACGGATATACCATCCTCACCAATGAGCACCTTATCAGTGAGATTCTGATCAAGATAGATTTCATCGGTGCGTGTATCAACGTTGCGGATGTAGATATTTGACCATAATGGCACACCATTTTCTGCCTGAACTATGTTATATAAAGTCAGTCCGTTATACTCCAGACCATCCATAATGTTGAACATATTCAGGTAGTCAGGTCGGGTAACCATCAGGCGCTGTATATCCTCGTAAACCGTTCTTTTCTGACTACCCCATTCGGCGGGTGGAGCATTGCGCATGAGATCTGCCATCACGGCAGGATGGACAGGATTGGCTATCGGGTAGTTATCAGCAGTCATTAGGGTCTTGAATATGCCTAACAATCCATCGGTATCCTTCATTTCTTCTCCTTAATGCCAGCGGGATAAATTACATCTTTTGGAGCAGGCCATAACACTTTTGCGCTTTCATTATAGGGAAGAACTTTCGTTATTGTGCCCTGGGCCTTTGAAAGCGTGTAATGATAGGGCGAACTTTGTATCAGCGTTAGGTTTTCAAAGGTATTTGCCCCCCCATCATCAAGGGGAATTTTATGATGGACCTCCCATCCTGCGGGGACTTTTCCATTGGCAAGTCGGAGCAGGTTGTCAGAGTCAAAAGTTGTTAAAGCATCAGGGTGATTGGCAAGAGATTTGAGAAAAGCAGGGCGAACAGTACTATTAAATTCTTTTCGTAGCACATTATATTCGAGACGGTTCCTGCGAAAGTAATTTAGCTCCGTAACATTTATATCACTTAGCAGAACGTGGTTGTTTTTATATTTTCCCAGATAGTCGGTCAACTGTTTCGCTGTCGCTGGATTTCTGATGAGCAGCAGCGAGGCGGCGGTTATCATCATACCGGACGTGGTTTCATTTAAAACGCTGTCGTAGCCTGTAACGGCTTCTCCACCAAGTTGCTCCGCTGTTTGCCTAAAGCCTTCAATGTTGCCGTTGTAGATTCCACCTGCCGCCAGTAATCGTCCGGCTGCTTTGCTGTTGATGGTTTTGGTGGCCTGTGCGTGCTGTACGGGAGCATCGGAATCATGCTGTTTAATGGTCGGAGCGGGTTTTCGTCCCGGATGTGCGTTCAGGCAATGTTCGTAAATATTTTGTACTTCCCGCTGGAAACTGTCGCTATAGCTGTCCATGAAACGGTCATAAACCAGATTACCGTCGTCATCGAAGAAGAAGGGGTTACGGAAACGGTCCCACTTCTCTGCGGTGTTTACGCCAACCATCCAGCCCTGCTCAAGATTCCATTTTACTTCATCATAAAGGCTGTCGTATTCCGTGTGGTGCTTGCGTTTGTATGGTTGCGCCGCGAAGCGGTGGTATACGCCGTCACGTCGTCTGGGGATGGTGAAATGTTGAAAACGGGTTTGAGGGGCATATTTCAGATAATCCAGTTCGTAAAATACGCTCGCCATTTCCAGTGCATCGCGTGGCGTGAGGATGAACTGAATATCAGCCGGTGCTAAATCACAGCCAGCATCCCATTTCATGTAGAGTGTGAACATCCTGTTCCTGCTTTAAGCCATGTTATTTTTGTGGATATTCAGAGATAACGGATGATAAGTCAAACGTGGCGTTCAGTTTCTGTTGAGCACTTCCCCCATTGTACCTGCCTCTCACTTCGGTTGGATATAATCTGCCACCTGGCTGGGTAACAGTGAAGGCATTGCAATAGTTCGCCCATCATCATCAACAAATTCAACCATATAAGCCAGATGGGGTTTTTCATGTACTAATACTATGGCACCCAGCATGCCTTTAGTTAACCCTTCCACCGGCAAATCTTCCGCTAACACAACCACCTCAAACTCTTCTCTTATCATCGGCTGTACTCACTTAACAAAAATCGTCGTCATGCATGGAACGACGAGCATCTGGTTCATATATCCAACTAAACGCCGTTCCGTTGCTTGGGAGGGGGAGATGTTGATAACGGGGACACGGTTCATATTCCAGGTAATCCAGTTCGTAAAATACGCTCGCCATTTCAGTGCATCGCGTGGCGTTCAGCTTTAGTGAACCCTGGAACAGGGAGAAAGCACCAGGCTTACGGGGCCGAGGCATCTGCTGTGAGGCTTCGCGCATACATCCGCCCTTCGGCGGCCAGTGCGCGGAGGCTCGGATCCTGCTCGCGGTTGCGGGCAAAGACAATCGCAATCAGCTGCTGCATCTGGTACGGTTCCGCCAGCTTCAGTAGCTGCACCGAGTTCTCATACACTTTCTTCATCCTCCCCGGCATCAGCGTAAAGCCGACCCCCGCCTGCACCAGGCTCAGCATTGAGAAAATGTCATTCACGCGAGTGACGATCTCCGGTTCGAATCCGGCGATATGAAACGCCTCCTGAAACCCGGCGTAGGTCGCAAACCCTTCTGCCAGCGAGACAAATTTCTGATGTTTGTAATCACGAAGATCCGCTGGCCCATGGGCGTTCAGCGTGGCGGACGCGGGCGCGGCAAGGAAAATGTCGTCGTGAAACAGGGGCAGCACTTCGAGGCTGTTACGGTCGATATCGCTTTCGGAGATGGAGATCAATATGGCGTCCAGCGACCCTTCGTCCAGCATGTGTAGCAACGTGTCGTTAGAGCCCATCGTCAGATCCATCTCCAGATCCGGACGGCGTAATTTCATGCCCATAATCAGGCGCGGTACGGTTTCCAGGGTGAGCGAGTAGAGCGTACCGACGCGCAACCGACCCTGGCCGATACCGGCGATTTTGCGCGACTCTTCCAGCCCGCGCTCCATCACCTGCATGACTTCCTGGCAATATTCCAGCAGCGTCCAGGCGGAAGGCAGCGCAATCAGATTGCGCCCCTTGTGGGTAAAAAGCGGGCAGCGCACGTTCTCTTCCAGCGTGTGCAGCGCGCGGTGCACGCTGACACCGCTCAGCCCGAGCGTTTCGGCGGTACGGGCGATATTCCCTTTCTCCATGAAGGTCATGAAGATGCTGAGTTTGCGGAATGTAATCTCGCTCGTGGTATCGAAACGCATAACCCTCCCGGTGTGTTAGTCGGCCTGCAGCATCGCTTCCAGCTGTTCCTGCGCGTCCAGCCACGCCATTTCGCACGCTTCGAGGCTCGATTTGGTCTTTGCCTGCGTTTGCAGGCAATCCGTCAGCTCCGCTTTACGGCTTTGATCGTACAGGCCGCTGTCGCCCAGCTTCTCTTCAACGGTGGCAAGCGTGGCGTTGAGCTTCTCCATCTCTTTTTCCAGACGGGCAATCTCTTTACGCAGCGGCTGAGTCTGGGTGCGCAGCTCCGCTTCGCGGCGCTTCTGGTCTTTACGCGCCTGCGCGCTGTTGGCATTGTCTTTCGCCGACTCGTCCGGCTGGTTTTCCTGCTTCTGCACGTCCGTCAGCCACTGCTGGTAGTCTTCCAGATCGCCGTCGAACGGTTCAACTTTGCCATCATGCACCAGGTAGAGATCGTCTGTGGTGGAGCGGATCAGGTGACGATCGTGCGAGACCACCACCAGCGCGCCTTCGAACTCAATCAGCGCTTCGGTCAGCGCCTGACGCATGTCGAGATCCAGGTGGTTGGTCGGTTCATCGAGCAGCAGCAGGTTCGGGCGCTGCCAGACGATCAGCGCCAGTACCAGGCGGGCTTTTTCACCGCCGGAGAAACGCTCGGTGTTTTCGGTGACTTTATCGCCCTGGAAGCCGAAGCCGCCGAGGTAATCGCGCAGCTTCTGCTCCATCTCCTGCGGTGCCAGACGCGCAAGGTGCTGGATAGGCGATTCATCCGCGCGTAAAAATTCCAGCTGATGCTGAGCGAAATAGCCAAGCTTAATGCCTTTCGCCAGGCCGATTTCGCCGCTGACCGGGTTAAGTTCGCCCGCCAGGAGTTTGATTAGCGTTGATTTACCGGCGCCGTTACGCCCCAGCAGACCGATACGTGAACCCGGCACCAGGTTGAGCTTGATGGAGTCGAGAATAATGCGATCGCCATAGCCCGCGCTCACTTTTTCCATTTTCAGCAGTGGATTCGGCAGGCTTTCCGGTTCGCGGAAATTGAAGTGGAACGGGTTATCGACGTGCGCCGGGGCAATCATCTCCATGCGTTCCAGCATCTTGATGCGGCTCTGGGCCTGCTTGGCTTTAGAGGCTTTGGCCTTAAAGCGATCCACAAAGCTTTGCAGGTGCGCCACGCGCTGCTGCTGGCTTTCGTACATCGCCTGCTGCTGGGCCAGGCGCGTCGCGCGCTGGCGCTCGAAAGAGCTGTAGTTGCCGGTATATTCGAACATCGTTTGCTGTTCGATATGAATGATTTTATCCACCACCGGATCGAGGAAGTCGCGGTCGTGGGAGATCAGAATCAGAGTGCCCTGATAGCTCTTAAGCCACTTCTCCAGCCAAATAACCGCATCGAGATCGAGGTGGTTAGTCGGTTCATCGAGTAGCAAAAGATCAGAACGGCAGATCAGCGCCTGCGCCAGGTTGAGGCGCATACGCCAGCCACCGGAGAAGTCGCTGACCGGGCGTTCCAGCTGTTCATTGCTGAAGCCCAGGCCGTGCAGCAGGCTGGAGGCGCGGGAGCGAATGGTCCACGCGTCGATGGCGTCCAGCTTGCCATGAACGGTGGCGATGGCGTGACCGTCGTTGCGCTCGTTGGCGGCGTGGAGTTCCGCTTCGAGTTTGCGGTATTCTCGGTCGCCGTCGATAACATAGTCGAGGGCCGGTTCGCTCAGGGCAGGCGTTTCCTGGTTCACCCAGGCGAGCTGCCAGTTTCCCGGATAAGTAAAGCTTCCGCCATCCGCGCTAATCTCGTTTTTCAGCAGCGCCAGCAGCGTGGATTTGCCACAGCCGTTTTTGCCGACCAGACCCACTTTTTGGCCCGGGTTGATGGTAGCAGTGGCGTTATCGAGCAGAACGCGCACGCCGCGACGAATTTGTAACGAGGAGAAAACAATCATAGAAGCGCCGTATGTTCCGACTATGTTAATTTGTCATTATGATAATGTAAGGTGTGGGCCATTTTCCGCACCGGGCCGCCATGGTAGCCCAAAACAACAACGATACACAAAAACAGAAACACGACCGGGAGGGGAATGATGTCTCAGACAGCGAAAGTGCTGCTGCTGTATGCCCATCCGGAATCTCAGGACTCGGTGGCGAACCGGGTGCTGCTTAAGCCGGCTACACAGCTCAGTAACGTTACGGTGCACGATCTCTACGCGCACTATCCTGATTTCTTTATTGATATTCCGTACGAGCAGGAACTGCTGCGTCAGCATGACGTGATTGTGTTCCAGCACCCGCTTTATACCTATAGCTGTCCGGCACTGCTGAAAGAGTGGCTGGACCGCGTGCTGAGCCGCGGCTTCTCCAGTGGGGTGGGGGGAAACCAGCTGGCGGGAAAGTACTGGCGTAGCGTGATCACCACCGGTGAACCCGAAAGTGCTTACCGTCACGACGGGCTGAACCGTTATCCGATGAGCGATATCCTGCGGCCATTCGAGTTGACGGCGGCGATGTGCCGTATGCACTGGATGAGCCCGATCATTGTCTACTGGGCACGGCGTCAGGATCCGAAAGAACTGGCCAGCCACGCCAGAGCTTATGGCGAGTGGCTGGCATCGCCGATTCCGGCAGGAGGTCGTTAATGGAAGGATCGAATTTGCTCCTCGCCGGGGTACTGTTTTTATTTGCGGCCGTCGTCGCGGTTCCGCTTGCCGCCCGTCTCGGCATCGGTGCGGTACTGGGATATTTGCTCGCGGGGATCGCCATTGGTCCCTGGGGACTGGGATTCATCAGCGATGTGGATGAAATTCTCCATTTCTCCGAGCTAGGCGTGGTGTTCCTGATGTTCATCATCGGTCTGGAACTGAACCCCTCTAAATTGTGGCAGCTCCGACGCTCTATCTTTGGCGTGGGGGCCGCGCAGGTGTTGTTCAGCGCCGCGATTCTGGCTGGCCTGCTAATGCTGACCCACTTTTCCTGGCAGGCCGCGGTGATTGGCGGGATTGGTCTCGCCATGTCGTCGACGGCGATGGCGCTGCAGCTGATGCGCGACAAAGGGATGAACCGCAATGAAGCCGGGCAGCTGGGCTTTTCGGTGCTGCTGTTTCAGGATTTAGCGGTGATCCCGGCGCTGGCGCTGGTGCCGCTGCTGGCGGGTTCTGGCGACGATAGCTTCGACTGGGCAAAGATTTCCATGAAGGTGCTGGCTTTTGCGGGCATGCTGATTGGCGGACGCTTCCTGTTGCGTCCGGTGTTCCGCTTTATTGCCGCATCGGGCGTGCGTGAAGTGTTTACCGCTGCGACGCTGTTGCTGGTGCTTGGCTCGGCGCTGTTTATGGACGCGCTGGGGCTATCAATGGCGCTGGGTACTTTTATCGCCGGGGTGCTGCTGGCGGAGAGCGAGTATCGTCACGAACTGGAAATTGCCATCGATCCCTTCAAAGGGCTGCTGCTAGGGTTGTTCTTTATTTCGGTGGGGATGGCGCTCAATCTCGGCGTGCTTTATACCCATCTGCTCTGGGTTGTGGTCAGCGTCGCCATCCTGGTGGCGGTGAAAATGCTGGTGCTGTACGTCATGGCGCGTATTTACGGGTTGCGCAGTTCGGAACGCATGCAGTTTGCCAGCGTGTTAAGCCAGGGGGGAGAGTTCGCGTTTGTGCTGTTTTCCGCCGCGTCCTCTCAGAAGCTGTTTAAGGACGATCAGATGGCGCTGCTGCTGGTGACGGTGACGCTGTCGATGATGACCACGCCGCTGCTGATGAAGCTGGTGGATAAACTGCTGTCGCGCCGCTTAAACCCGACGGACGATGAAGATGAAGCGCCATGGGTAGAAGACGATAAACCCCAGGTGATAGTGGTGGGCTTTGGCCGCTTCGGGCAGGTGATTGGTCGCCTGTTGATGGCGAATAAGATGCGCATTACGGTGCTGGAACGCGATATCAGTGCGGTTAACCTGATGCGTAAATATGGCTACAAGGTGTATTACGGCGACGCGACCCAGCTTGAGCTGCTGCGCTCGGCGGGCGCTGAGGCCGCCGAGTCCATCGTGATCACCTGTAACGATCCGGAAGACACGATGAAACTGGTGGAGCTGTGTCAACAGCACTTCCCGCACCTGCATATACTGGCGCGTGCCCGGGGACGTGTTGAAGCTCACGAATTGTTGCAGGCGGGTGTGAAACACTTCTCCCGTGAGACGTTCTCCAGTGCGCTGGAGTTAGGCCGTAAGGCGTTGATCTCGCTGGGTATGCATCCTCATCAGGCGCAACGTGCCCAGATGCACTTCCGTCGGCTGGATATGCGAATGCTGCGCGAACTGATGCCGGTACATACCGACACGGCGCAGATCTCCCGCGTGCGGGAAGCGCGTCGCGAGCTGGAGGAGATCTTCCAGCGAGAGATGCAACAGGAACGACGCCAGCTTGATGGCTGGGATGAATTTGAATGAAGGGTAACGAAAGATGGCTGTCCGTAAACGCTTTATCGCAGGTGCAAAATGCCCGTCCTGCCAGGCGCAAGATACTCTGGCGATGTGGCGAGAAAATAATACTGATATCGTTGAGTGTGTTAAGTGTGGTCACCAGATGCGTGAGGCCGATAAAGAGGCCCGCGATCATGTTCGCAAAGAAGAGCAAGTGATCGGCATTTTTCATCCGGACTAGCGATATGCCCTGAGTTTTTTTAAGCTAAAGGGTACACGGGTGCAGATTTCCGCTACAATCTGCGCCAGCAATTTTCCCACGCTCAGGAGATATCATGAAAGTAGCAAAAGACCTGGTGGTCAGCCTGGCCTATCAGGTACGTACAGAAGACGGTGTGTTGGTTGATGAGTCTCCGGTGAGTGCGCCGCTGGACTACCTGCATGGCCACGGTTCCCTGATTTCCGGCCTGGAAACTGCGCTGGAAGGTCATGAAGTTGGCGACAAATTCGACGTTGCTGTCGGCGCGAACGACGCTTACGGTCAGTATGACGACAACCTGGTTCAGCGCGTTCCTAAAGACGTGTTCATGGGCGTTGACGAACTGCAGGTTGGCATGCGCTTCCTGGCTGAAACTGACCAGGGTCCAGTGCCTGTTGAAATCACTGAAGTTGAAGACGACCACGTTGTGGTTGACGGCAACCACATGCTGGCTGGCCAGAACCTGAAGTTCAACGTAGAAGTTGTTGCGATCCGTGAAGCGACCGAAGAAGAGCTGGCTCATGGCCACGTTCACGGTGCGCACGGTCACGACCATGACCACGATCACGGCCACGACGGCTGCTGCGGTGGTCACGGTCACGACCATGGTCATGACCATGGCAAAGGTGGTTGCGGTAACGGCGGCTGCGGTTGCCACTAATTCCGCTAAGCGGAAAATAAAAAAGCGGGTGACCCCGCTTTTTTTACGCCTCAATAATGAGGTGGTGGTGTCTCTTCAGACTGAGAGGCAATGTTTGACGGCTGCGTTGCCTTTAGCTTTTCCGTCAGCAGACGCATGTGATCCCGCAGCTTCGCCATTTCGAGTTCATGTGCTGTGACGGTCTGGTTTAGCTCTTCGATGGTGATGTCCTGAAAAGCCAGGCGGCTTTCCAGCTCAGCCATTCTCGCTTCTATCGTTGTATCCTTCATCATTCACCTCGTTTATGTCTGATTTACCTGATGGTCCAGCGGCGGCGCAGTTTAACTGAGTTTATCCTTAAGTGCAGTCTCTATCCCGCTGGCAAGAAACTTATTTAAACAAAAATAGTCTGAAAAGTGGTGAGAATTGGGAGTGTCTGTCTGTAGATTTCTTCTGCAACGTTTTATAGTACGTCACTCATTTACGTTTAACGCTGGGGTGAGAGTCCCCAGGCCCTGGAGATATGGATGAAATCACTGTTTAAAGTAACGCTGCTGGCGACGACGATGGCTGTTGCGCTGAACGCGCCGCTGTCATTCGCTGCTGATACTGCTGCGAAGCCTGCTGCCACTGCAGACAGCAAAGCGGCGTTCAAAAATGACGACCAGAAATCCGCCTACGCACTGGGCGCATCTCTGGGTCGTTACATGGAAAACTCTCTGAAAGAACAAGAGAAACTGGGCATCAAACTGGATAAAGCCCAGCTGATCGCAGGCGTACAGGACGCATTTGCGGATAAGAGCAAGCTGTCTGACCAGGAAATTGAGCAGACGCTGCAGGCGTTCGAAGCACGCGTGAAGGGTGCCGCTCAGACCAAGATGGAAGCGGACGCGAAAGACAACGAAGCGAAAGGCAAAGCCTACCGCGATACCTTTGCTAAAGAGAAGGGTGTGAAGACCTCCTCTACTGGCCTGGTGTACAAAGTTGAGAAAGAAGGCACCGGTGATGCGCCGAAAGACAGCGATACTGTTGTCGTAAACTACAAAGGTACGCTGATCGACGGTAAAGAGTTCGATAACTCTTACACCCGCGGTGAGCCGCTCTCCTTCCGTCTGGACGGTGTGATCCCTGGCTGGACTGAAGGCCTGAAAAACATCAAGAAAGGCGGCAAGATCAAGCTGGTTATTCCACCGGATCTGGCCTACGGCAAAACGGGCGTTCCGGGTATCCCGGCTAACTCCACGCTGGTCTTCGACGTAGAGCTGCTGGACATTAAACCAGCACCGAAAGCGGATGCGAAACCGGAAGCGCAGGCAGATCAGAAAGCTGCGACAGACGCTAAGAAGTAATGTAATAAAAACCGCCGCCTTTAAGGCGGCGGTTTTTATTGCGGGGCAGATATAATTAACACTGGAAAGCGTCTGGTACGCTGTATTAATTTAGTTGTCCGTGTAGATAATGAGCCTGCCCTGAAAACCTAACGACAGGCTCCTGAAAAGGAGTGTTTTTTTCATGTCCAGGTCGCTTTTAACCAACGAAACCAGTGAACTTGATTTGCTGGATCAACGTCCTTTTGACCAGACCGACTTCGATATTCTTAAATCCTATGAGGCGGTGGTGGACGGGTTAGCGATGCTCATTGGTTCCCACTGCGAAATCGTATTGCACTCCCTGCAAGATCTGAAGTGTTCCGCCATCCGCATTGCTAATGGTGAGCATACCGGCCGTAAAATTGGTTCGCCAATCACCGACCTTGCATTGCGTATGTTGCATGACATGACCGGCGCGGACAGCAGCGTCTCCAAATGTTATTTCACCCGCGCCAAAAGCGGCGTGCTGATGAAATCAGAAACTATCGCGATTCGAAACCGCGAACATCGTGTGATTGGGCTGCTGTGCATCAACATGAACCTTGATGTGCCTTTCTCGCAGATCATGAGCACCTTTATTCCGCCTGAAACGCCAGACGTTGGCTCCTCCGTTAACTTTGCCTCCTCCGTAGAAGATCTGGTGACTCAAACGCTTGAGTTTACGATTGAAGAGGTGAATGCCGATCGCAACGTCTCGAACAATGCCAAGAATCGTCAGATCGTACTCAATCTCTACGAGAAAGGGATTTTTGATATCAAAGACGCCATTAACCAGGTGGCCGATCGTCTGAATATCTCCAAGCATACGGTCTACCTCTACATCCGCCAGTTCAAAAGCGGCGACTTCGTAGGGCAAGATAAGTAATGCGTTTTGCGTTAATGGTGACAGGCCCGGCGTACGGCACTCAGCAGGCCAGCAGCGCGCTGCAGTTTGCGCATGCGCTACTGGCGGCCGGACATGAACTGGCGAGCGTCTTTTTCTATCGGGAAGGGGTGTATAACGCGAACCAGTTTACGTCACCGGCGAGCGATGAGTTTGATCTGGTCCGCGCGTGGCAGGCGTTAAATGAAAAGCAGGGCGTTGAGCTGAACATCTGCGTGGCGGCGGCACTGCGTCGCGGCGTGACGGATGCAACCGAAGCCGATCGCCTGGGGTTAACGGGCGCTAACCTTCAGCCTGGCTTTTCGTTGAGTGGTCTGGGCGAGCTGGCTCAGGCGGCGCTAACCTGCGACAGAGTGGTGCAATTCTGATGAAGCGCGTGGCATTTGTTTTTACTTCTGCACCGCACGGTAGCGCCTCGGGCCGCGAAGGGCTGGATGCGTTACTTGCGACATCGGCATTAACAGAAGATATCGGCGTCTTCTTTCTGGGGGACGGGGTGTTTCAACTGCTCGCGGGCCAACAGCCTCAGGCCATCCTGGCGCGCGATTACATCGCAACCTTCAAAGTGCTGCCGCTGTACGATATCGAAACCTGCTATGTCTGTGCCGACTCCTTAACGGCGCGCGGTTTGAGTGATAAGTCGTCTTTTGTGCTGGATGTGACGATCTTACCTTCCTCTGATCTGCGTGAACACCTTTCCCACTACGACACCGTTTTGACGTTCTGAGGCCGCCATGCTCCATATTCTGAGCCACTCACCGTGGCAATGTGATATCGACACACTGTTGAGCATGCTGCGCGAAGGTGATGATTTGCTGCTCATTCAGGACGGCGTGCTTTCCGCTCTGGAAGGCAGCCGTTTCGTTGAAATTCTCACGAATGCCCCCATAACAGTCTCTGCGCTGAAGGACGATCTGGACGCGCGAGGTCTTTCTGGTCAAATTTCAGCCAAAATTGACGTGGTTGGCTATACTGATTTCGTCAATCTTACTGTGACGCACGCCAGTCAAATGAACTGGTGATCCGAGATCGCTGTATATTTCTTGACACCTTTTCGACGTAGCCCTAAAATTTCGCGTCCTCATATTGTATGAGGTCGTTTTATTACGTGTTTACGAAGCAAAAGCTAAAACCAGGAGCTATTTAATGGCAACAGTTAACCAGCTGGTACGCAAACCACGTGCACGCAAAGTTGCAAAAAGCAACGTGCCTGCACTGGAAGCCTGCCCGCAGAAACGTGGTGTATGTACTCGTGTATATACCACCACTCCTAAAAAACCAAACTCCGCACTGCGTAAAGTATGCCGTGTGCGTTTGACTAACGGTTTCGAAGTGACTTCCTACATCGGTGGTGAAGGTCACAACCTGCAGGAGCACTCCGTGATCCTGATCCGTGGCGGTCGTGTTAAAGACCTTCCGGGTGTTCGTTACCACACCGTTCGTGGTGCGCTGGACTGCTCAGGTGTTAAAGACCGTAAGCAGGCTCGCTCCAAGTACGGCGTGAAGCGTCCTAAGGCTTAATGGTTCTCCGTTAAGTAAGGCCAAACTGATTTATCTTAATGTCATACTAAACTCTTTGAGTTTTGGACAATCCTGAATTAACAACGGAGTATTCCCATGCCACGTCGTCGCGTCATTGGTCAGCGTAAAATTCTTCCAGATCCGAAGTTCGGATCAGAACTGCTGGCAAAATTTGTAAATATCCTGATGGTAGATGGTAAAAAATCTACTGCAGAAGCCATCGTATACAGCGCGCTTGAGACCCTGGCTCAGCGTTCTGGTAAAAATGAACTGGAAGCTTTCGAAGTCGCTCTCGACAACGTTCGCCCAACTGTAGAAGTTAAGTCCCGCCGCGTTGGTGGTTCTACTTATCAGGTTCCAGTTGAAGTTCGTCCGGTTCGTCGTAATGCTCTGGCAATGCGTTGGATCGTTGAAGCTGCTCGTAAACGCGGTGATAAATCCATGGCTCTGCGTCTGGCGAACGAACTTTCTGATGCTGCAGACAACAAAGGTACTGCAGTTAAGAAACGTGAAGACGTTCACCGTATGGCCGAAGCCAACAAGGCGTTCGCTCACTACCGTTGGTAATCCCTTCGGAGTCATAGTCACCAGGCGGGCGCTTCAGATGAGTCGCCCGCTCTGGATAACTTAACTGAACGCCTAAAGAAATAAACGAGGAATCAAATGGCTCGTACAACACCCATCGCACGCTACCGTAACATCGGTATCAGTGCGCACATCGACGCCGGTAAAACCACTACTACCGAACGTATTCTGTTCTACACCGGTGTAAACCACAAAATCGGTGAAGTTCATGACGGCGCAGCCACCATGGACTGGATGGAACAGGAGCAGGAGCGTGGTATCACTATCACCTCCGCAGCGACTACTGCATTCTGGTCAGGTATGGCTAAGCAGTACGAACCGCATCGCGTAAACATCATCGACACCCCAGGGCACGTTGACTTCACCATCGAAGTAGAACGTTCCATGCGTGTGCTCGACGGCGCGGTAATGGTTTATTGCGCAGTTGGTGGTGTTCAGCCACAGTCTGAAACCGTATGGCGTCAGGCGAACAAATATAAAGTTCCACGCATCGCGTTCGTTAACAAAATGGACCGTATGGGTGCTAACTTCCTGAAAGTTGTTGGTCAGATCAAAACCCGTCTGGGCGCGAACCCTGTTCCGCTGCAGCTGGCAATTGGTGCTGAAGAAGGCTTCACCGGCGTTATCGACCTGGTGAAAATGAAAGCCATCAACTGGAACGATGCAGACCAGGGCGTTACCTTCGAATACGAAGATATCCCAGCTGCAATGCAGGACCTGGCTGACGAATGGCACCAGAACCTGATCGAATCCGCTGCTGAAGCTTCTGAAGAGCTGATGGAGAAATACCTGGGTGGTGAAGAACTGACTGAAGAAGAGATCAAAAAAGCTCTGCGTCAGCGTGTTCTGAACAACGAAATCATCCTGGTAACCTGTGGTTCTGCGTTCAAGAACAAAGGTGTTCAGGCGATGCTGGATGCGGTAGTTGACTACCTGCCATCCCCGGTTGACGTTCCTGCGATCAACGGCATCCTGGACGACGGTAAAGATACTCCGGCTGAGCGTCACGCAAGCGACGACGAGCCGTTCTCTGCACTGGCGTTCAAAATTGCTACCGACCCATTCGTGGGTAACCTGACCTTCTTCCGCGTTTACTCTGGTGTGGTTAACTCCGGTGACACCATCCTGAACTCCGTGAAAGCGGCGCGTGAGCGTTTTGGCCGTATCGTACAGATGCACGCTAACAAACGTGAAGAGATCAAAGAAGTTCGTGCGGGCGACATCGCTGCAGCTATCGGTCTGAAAGACGTGACCACTGGTGACACCCTGTGTGACCCGGATCACCCGATCATTCTGGAGCGTATGGAATTCCCAGAGCCGGTAATCTCCATCGCGGTTGAACCAAAAACCAAAGCTGACCAGGAAAAAATGGGTCTGGCTCTGGGCCGTCTGGCGAAAGAAGACCCATCATTCCGCGTATGGACTGATGAAGAATCTAACCAGACCATCATCGCTGGTATGGGTGAACTGCACCTGGATATCATCGTTGACCGTATGAAGCGTGAATTCAACGTTGAAGCGAACGTGGGTAAACCTCAGGTTGCTTACCGCGAAGCGATTCGCGCGAAAGTTACCGATGTTGAAGGTAAACACGCTAAGCAGTCTGGTGGTCGCGGTCAGTACGGTCACGTTGTGATCGACATGTACCCACTGGAGCCGGGCTCTAACCCGAAAGGTTACGAGTTCATCAACGACATCAAAGGTGGTGTAATTCCTGGCGAATACATCCCGGCCGTTGATAAAGGCATCCAGGAGCAGCTGAAATCTGGTCCGCTGGCTGGTTACCCGGTAGTTGACATGGGCGTGCGTCTGCACTTCGGTTCTTACCATGACGTTGACTCCTCTGAACTGGCGTTTAAACTGGCTGCGTCTATTGCCTTTAAAGAAGGCTTTAAGAAAGCAAAACCAGTTCTGCTTGAGCCAATCATGAAGGTTGAAGTAGAAACTCCTGAAGAGAACACCGGTGACGTTATCGGTGACTTGAGCCGTCGTCGCGGTATGCTGCGTGGTCAGGAATCTGAAGTAACTGGCGTTAAGATCCACGCTGAAGTTCCGCTGTCTGAAATGTTCGGATATGCAACTCAGCTGCGTTCTCTGACCAAAGGTCGTGCATCATACACCATGGAATTCCTGAAGTATGATGATGCGCCTAACAACGTTGCTCAGGCCGTTATTGAAGCCCGTGGTAAGTAATCCACAGGATTAAAACCTAAGTCCCGTGCTCTCTCCGAAGGGGAGAGCACTATAGTAAGGAATATAGCCGTGTCTAAAGAAAAATTTGAACGTACAAAACCGCACGTTAACGTCGGCACCATCGGCCACGTTGACCACGGTAAAACTACTCTGACTGCTGCAATCACTACCGTTCTGTCCAAAACTTACGGTGGCCAGGCTCGTGCATTCGACCAGATCGATAACGCGCCGGAAGAAAAAGCACGTGGTATCACCATCAACACCTCTCACGTTGAGTACGATACTGCGATCCGTCACTACGCACACGTAGACTGCCCGGGCCACGCCGACTATGTTAAAAACATGATCACCGGTGCTGCGCAGATGGACGGCGCGATCCTGGTTGTTGCTGCGACTGACGGCCCAATGCCTCAGACTCGTGAGCACATCCTGCTGGGTCGTCAGGTAGGCGTTCCTTACATCATCGTGTTCCTGAACAAGTGTGACATGGTTGATGACGAAGAGCTGCTGGAACTGGTAGAGATGGAAGTTCGTGAACTGCTGTCTCAGTACGATTTCCCAGGCGACGACACCCCAATCGTTCGTGGTTCCGCGCTGAAAGCGCTCGAAGGCGAAGCAGAGTGGGAAGAGAAAATCATCGAACTGGCTGGCTTCCTGGATTCTTACATCCCAGAACCAGAGCGTGCGATTGACAAGCCATTCCTGCTGCCAATCGAAGACGTATTCTCCATCTCCGGTCGTGGTACCGTTGTTACCGGTCGTGTAGAGCGCGGTATCATCAAAGTTGGTGAAGAAGTTGAAATCGTTGGTATCAAAGAGACTGCGAAGTCTACCTGTACTGGCGTTGAAATGTTCCGCAAACTGCTGGACGAAGGCCGTGCTGGTGAGAACGTTGGTGTTCTGCTGCGTGGTATCAAACGTGAAGAAATCGAACGTGGTCAGGTTCTGGCGAAGCCAGGCTCAATCAAGCCACACACCAAGTTCGAATCTGAAGTGTACATCCTGTCCAAAGACGAAGGCGGCCGTCATACTCCGTTCTTCAAAGGCTACCGTCCGCAGTTCTACTTCCGTACTACTGACGTGACTGGCACCATCGAACTGCCGGAAGGCGTAGAGATGGTAATGCCGGGCGACAACATCAAAATGGTTGTTACCCTGATCCACCCGATCGCGATGGACGACGGTCTGCGTTTCGCAATCCGTGAAGGCGGCCGTACCGTTGGCGCGGGCGTTGTTGCTAAAGTTCTGGGCTAATTAATTATCCCCGAATTAAAAAAGGACGCTTCGGCGTCCTTTTTTGTTTTGTGCTGCTCAGGTGTTGTCACAAACTTTCGCATTTTTTGCCTGCACCCGCCCCGTATTCTGGCGTTTGTGCTATTGTAATCATAACCATTCTCACTTACACTTTGCGCATAATTTGAACGGGAGTCTCTATGTACGTTTGTTTATGTAATGGTGTAAGCGACAAAAAAATACGTCAGGCCGTTCGCCAGTTTCAGCCACAGTCATTTCAGCAGCTTCGCAAATTTGTTCCGGTTGGAAATCAATGCGGTAAATGTGTACGTGCTGCACGTGAAATCATGCAGGACGAGTTGATGCAGATCCCGGAATACAAAGAGATCGCGTAAGCGCCCATCTTTTTTTTGACATCCCCGTAGCCCGATCTACGCTTCAATGAGTGGAAGCGGAGGGACTATATAATGAAAGGTGATGTTAAAATCATAAGTTATCTCAATAAATTATTGGGAAATGAGCTTGTCGCAATCAACCAGTACTTTCTTCACGCGAGAATGTTCAAAAACTGGGGACTTAAACGTCTGAACGACGTTGAGTACCATGAATCTATAGATGAGATGAAACACGCCGATAAATATATCGAGCGCATTTTATTCCTTGAAGGCATTCCAAACCTGCAGGATCTCGGCAAGCTGGGCATCGGTGAAGATGTCGAGGAGATGCTACGTTCCGACCTCAGGCTGGAACTTGAAGGTGCCAAAGATCTCCGTGAAGCCATTGCCTATGCCGACAGCGTTTTTGATTATGTCAGCCGTGACATGATGATTGAGATCCTTGCCGATGAAGAAGGCCATATAGACTGGCTGGAAACCGAGTTGGATTTGATCGATAAGCTGGGTATTCAAAACTATCTGCAGGCGCAAATCCGCGAAGAAAAAGAGTAGTTGATACAGGAAGGAAATCCTCCTTCCTGCCTCCTCACAGCGTTGCCCAGCAGAAACAGCCCCAGCCGCTCAGTGCCAGCGCCGGACCGAAAGGTATCGGGTCACCGAAATGCCCTTTTTTTACCCACAGCAGAAGCCCGTAAAAGATCCCTGCGATTGCCGCTACGTAAAGGATCACGGGTACCTCTCGCCAGCCGCACCAGGCGCCCACTGCCGCAAGCATCTTGAAATCCCCGTAACCGATCCCTTCTTTGTGACAGATTAAGCGGACCAGCCAGTAGAGCAGCCACAGAATTAAATAGCCGGCAGCGGCACCCACAATGGCGTCCTGGGAGGAAACAGGGCCAAAAAAGGCATTAAACAACAGGCCAACCCACAGTAACGGTAGCGTGAGCTTGTCGGGTAAAAGGTAATGCTGCAGATCGATCACGCTGAGTGCGAGTACAAACCAAAAGAACAGAAAAAGCGCCAGTGACATTATCATTGATGCTGGATGGAGGGCATAGCAAATGACGGCCATCATCGCACAAAACCCTTCCAGCAAGGGATAGCGTGTTGAAACAGGCTGGCCGCAGTGGCGACATTTCCCTTTGAGAAGCATCCAGCCGAGCAGGGGAACCGTGTCGTACCAGAACAGTGGGGTTTGACACTGGCAGCACCGGGAGCCAGAGAACGTAAACTCTGACGTTGAACCCGCCTCGCCTGTCGAAGACGGTCGTAAAATCTCGGCAGGCAAACGCCAGGTGAGTATACCCATTGCGGTTCCTGACAGCAGGCCAATGATGAGAAACAGAGTAACCAGTGAGCTATCCATTTTATTTCACTCCGAGCGTCAGGCGCGTCAGGATTATAGTGTCCGTACCCTGTTCACTGGCGTGGAATTCAAGTTCCGCAATCCGCAGACCGTAGTCTCCCTGTAGCACCGCCAGCCAGTTCATAAAAGCGTCCATCCTGAGAGCGTCGGCCGATACAGTCAGTTCTCCGCTATCGGTGCGCTGGAGTTTTGCGGCAGTGCCCAGCATGTGCAAACTGCTTTTAACCTGATTCTCCAGGGAGCCTGATGGTCTCTTTTCCGGAAGAAGAGCTGCAGCCGAAACCTGTTTCTGCAACCACTGCAGATCGCGTTGCACCTTAGCATAGCGGGATTGCATGATGTCTGTAGCCTGCTTCAGGGGCTGGTAGAGCCCAAACCAGAAAAGAATGCTGACACCGCAGACAAGCAGTGCGAGTAGCAGCCGCTGTTCACGCGGATCTTTTTGGTGAAACCATTCCTGAGCGCGTTTAATCATTTCGAATCGTCCATAATCCCTGTTCATGTTTATCGACTTTGAGTGAGTAGCCAGCCAGTTTTTGATTTAAAAACGCCTGGATCTGTTGGTCATCGCGGGTAGAAATAAAAAGACGTAAATCATTACGTGCCGGGTTATAACTCACCCCTTCCAGCGCCAGTCCCGGGAAAGCGGACAGATGAGCCTGAAGCTGTTGTAAGAGCAAATAGGGGGCAGGCGATCGTTGCTGTAGCTGCCTGGGTAAATAGGTACGCAGATTACGGGTATGCCTGTTTTCTGGAATATAACGTTGCCATTGCTGCGTCAGTATGTGGCTCAGCTGTTTTTCATACTCCCGAAGTTGCAAATACACGACAGCCTGAGCCAGACACGCACTCACGGCTAACAGTAAAATGCTGCAAAGCGCCACGCGTTTGATATTGGTGGTCCAGAAAGAGCACGGGGCAGGCGGGCGCATTTTCCCGTGCAAAAGGTTAGCGGGTGGTTCCTGTGGATGGAGTATCAAACTATGACATGCGGGACGCGTTTCCTTCGCGGAAAGGCCAGTTGGCAGTGGACCGTAGCTGACGACCTCTTGCGGGGGATAATGCGCTAGCAGCTGTGCTAGCCAGGGTTCTGTCAGATGGGCAACACTGTTCTCATGCGTTCTGAGCAACCATCCACCGCTGTCTGATAATACCGTCCAGCCGCTTTCACAGGCTGGCAAGCGAAGGGCGTCAATCGTCGCATGCGTGACGTTAAAACCAGCCCCGGCAAAGAGACGAAGCTGGGACATAAGCCAGTCGGCGTCAACGCCAATGACGGAAACTCGCGTTCCCTCCCGAGAGAGTAGCGTCCAGTGCAGCGGGGGCATGCCTTCGTCCAGTGTTTCATCCGCAAGCCACTGAAGTTTTTGATCGGTCAGTTCGTAATTTTCGTCTGGGATGACGATTATTCTGCTCGTTGCCTTTTGGGCCGGAATAACGAGATGAGTGCATCCTGATGCCGGGCGTGCGGCAATCTCCGGCAACTGTTCTGTTGTCAGACTCTGAACCTGGCTGTAGCCACATCCATCATATTCCACCCATTCAAGGGCATTCGGCGTCGATCCAGAAAGGCGGATAAGCAGTTTCGTCGCAGGGACGTTAACTGCTTTATTGTTCGCTACTGCCATCCGTAAGCTGGCGTAAATAGAGTTTGAGTGTTTTAGTTTTTTCGTCATAAATGAAAAATGTGCGCATACCAAAGGTAAGGTCACCCTCATGAACCGTGGATGTGGTCAAAAAATAACTGCTGCTGGTTGTAATCTGTTTTTTAAGCGAATCCACCAGCGGTTTTGCTGCGCTGAAATCCTGTTGGGCCTGGTAAAGAAAATCCTCTACCTTTTCCCAGCCATTTACAGGACGTTTTTTCAGGAGCATTTTTGCATCTGACAAGCTGATATTGTTGAGGAAGAGGGCTGCCAGAAGCGGCGCTTGCTGCTCAGTAAGGGTATTGATATTAATGGCGAGGTCACTGCTGAATCGGGTGCAGATAAAAGGGGCGAGTTTTTGATAAAGCGCGTCAGTCATCCCTTTAATTTTGCGCACTTCTGTGGGTAAAAAGAGCACCTGACCGGCGGTCAGGTAGCCTGGCTGACTATGTTGATAGTATTCGTCTTCTGCACCTTTAACGCGCGTTGAGTCGTTATCATCGATGTAGTCTGCGATGGATTGAGCGATCTCTTCTGCCCGGTATTTTTCAACGGCGAGCTTCTCCAGTAGGGCGTAAAACACGCTGATTTCATACGGTGGCGTCGCCAGTGGTTCTTCCGGCGTATTCTTCAGTGCGTTCAGGTTGTAGCAATGGTGCAGATCGTTTATCTGCCAGCTGACGTCGGTGTCGTCGCCAGGACTCTCCGAGTGGGTGAGTACGTCTCGAGGCTTCTCCTGAAAACGCGCCATAGATTGTGCTTCAGCATAGAGCAGAGCGTATTTCCCCTGCAGGCTATCATTGATGCGCCGGGTGCGCTGGAGCTGAACCTGAAAACTTATCGTCATCTCTGCTGCCAGCGCAGCCATCAGCGCCAGAATCATTAAAACAATCAGCAATGCAGAACCTTTTTGCGCATTCATTGCGTCGCTCCTGCAGGTTGGCTGGCGGCTTTTTTTTCTGGAAACCAGCCGGGCAGGACAACGCGTCGGGTTATTTCCGCTTTACCGTCACGCTCCAGCGTTATCGTGGCTGTCGTTGACACGCTCTTTTCATCCGCCGGCGTCATTGTTGCAGAAAAATGGGAGACATGATCCAGCAGGGGCTGTGGTGCCACGTCCTTTTCACTGTCGGATGAGTAGCGTACTGCACGGAATAATGTGTCGTTTTCGACATACCAGTGGACGGTCGTCAAAACGAAAGTTGCCCCAAAAGGCATTGCGGGATCCCGGGTTTGTGTTGTGAAAATTACGCTCTCTTTTTCACTCAAGAAGGGGAGCGGTGTTTGCCGGTTTTTCCGCGGGACATACTGCATTAAATCATTTTCAAGCATGAGCACGGTGTGCTGGATGGCCTCAAAATCATCGCCAGTCTTCTTGGCTCGCTGGTACTGTTCGGTTGCCTGGGAGAACACCTGAGAGGCCAGAAAGCTGAGCGTTGAGAAAATGACGATCGCCAGCATCACTTCCAGAAGCGTAAAGCCGTTGGGGACTTTACTCATGCTTCGCCTCCGTTTTCTTACTATCTGAAGACCAGGCATACAGGCTGAGGGTTCGGCCATCAGACGTTATCACCCTGGCCTCTTTCTGAAGCAAAGGAGACGAACTTTTTTTCCCTTCAACCAGTTGCCAGGAGAAGGTCTCATTTAATTGAGAAGAGGCTCCCTCTTTGGCGGCGAGTTGTCCGTAAGTCGAGGTCACGAGTACGTTGTCTGCAACCCAAAGCGCTAGCGTTTCCTGTTTTAACGTTTCCAGTGCTGAAAGCTGCCATTGCATACTGTTGAGGAGTGCAATAATGGCGGTCGCAAAAATAGCCATTGCCAGCAAGACTTCAAGCAGCAGCATTCCGCTTTGTTGTTTCATTGCGGTTCCTTAAAGCGAATGACCTCAAGCGGCAGCGCGCCGTGTGATTGCAGAATGGCGATTTTTTCGCCATCTTTAGCGTTGAAAACCACTGAAAAGGGAGTGACTTGTCCATCGGGCAGGATGACGATTTGCGGCTTGGCCTCCTCCGACGACGGTGTCACGTCAGGCCTGGCCGGTGCGTCCCAATCGCCGCGTAACGGCAAATTGTCATTGTTTGCTATTTCCTGCCACTGCCATTCACCGGTGTGATCCTTTTTCGGTGCATAGAAAAGCCAGCCGTCAGTAGTGAGCTGAAGGCCGACAGTATGTTTTTCCAGTAGCGCCACGTCTGACATGTATTTTGCTGTCTGTCTGAGGACATCGATCTGCCGCAGTAGCTTTCCGGTAGCGCTCAGCCTGTCACTTTGCATAGCGACAACGCCGGCTGCCGCCAGGGCGATGATGACCATAACCAGCATCACCTCCAGCAGTGTGAATCCTTTCTGATGGGCCATTTTTAGCGTGACTTTTTATCGTTATCCCAGTTGTGGATATCATCCTCGGTGCCGGTTTCAGCATCAGGACCTGTGGACATGATATCGATCGCGCCATGCTCACCCGGGCTAATCAGGATGTAGTCATTCCCCCACGGATCGGCGGGCAGACGGCGGATATAACCGTCCGGGTTGTAGTTTTCAGCCCGGGGAGCTTGCGCTGGGGCGGTAATAAGCGCCTCCAGGCCCTGTTCTGTTGTGGGATAACGATGATTATCCAGCTTGTACATATCCAGCGCATTTTCGAGAGCAATAATATCGCTGGCGGCTTTTTGCCGGTCTGCCCGATCCTTATTGCCCATTAAGTTAGGCACCACCAGGCTGGCCAGAACCCCCATAATCACGATGACGACCATCAATTCCATAAGCGTGAAACCACGCTGCCTTTCCTTTTTCTGCGCTTCCATGATTTTTCCTTAATTCATCAATGAGTTGAGTTGTAATATGGGCTGCATGATCGAGACAACGATAAACAAAACGATCGCTGCCATGACAACAATCAGCGCCGGTTCAAAAATCGCCAGGGTCAGCGAAATGCGATTTTGCAGCTGCACCTCCTGGTTATTTGTTGCACGCTGCATGAGTTCCCCGAGCTGGCCGCTTTTTTCCCCGGAAGCAATCATGTAAATCATCATGGGGGGAAATATTTGCGTCTGCTTCAGGGACTGGCTGATGCTATTTCCCTGGCGCACACTTTCTGCTGCGTCGCTGAGCCGCTGTCCAATTTCACGGTTGCCCACACCTTCTGCTGAGAGCGACATCCCTTCCAGGAGTGGAATACCGCTGCGATTGAGAATACTCAGGGCGCGCAGATAACGGGCGCTATTGATCGCGCAGACCAGCGGGGAGGTAATGCGAAACGCGATGAGCCAGCGATGAAAATGATCCCGGTTTTTCCCGCGCTTCAGCCAGAAAGAGAATAGCGTTCCACCACAGATCAGCGTCAGTGCGATCCAGGGACCGTATGTCGACAGAAAGTGACTAATAGCCAGTAACGTTCGGGTGGAAAGCGGTAGCTCATGCTTAAGATGAGTGAACTGCGCGGCGACCTTCGGTACCACCGTGGTAAGCAAAATGATAACGACCAGAATGGCGACCGTGGTGAGCAGGGCAGGGTAAATCAACGCCTGTGTGAGTTTGCTGCGCATTTGCTGACGTGCTTCATTATATTCGGCCAGCCTTTCAAGAACGGCGCCCAGCTGGCCGACCGTCTCTCCCGCTTTTACCAGGGTGCAAAAGACCGTATCAAACAGACGAGGGTGGGCTTGCATGGCCACAGAGAGGGGCTGTCCCTCCAGAACGGCGAGATGCAGAGAAGTGATGACGTCGGCCAGTTTTTTATTTTCTTTTTGCTGCTGAACAACGGCGAGCGCTTCATCCAGCGGCAACGCCGCGGCGATCAGCGTCGCCAGCTGACGCGTAAAAAGCGTTAATTCGCTGTGGCTGATTCGTGTCGAAAAAGCCCTGAGGGTGACCCTGGGCCGCTGCCGTTTTAGCGTTTGCGGTAATAACCCCTGGCTACGCAACTGCGCGACCATATCTCTTTCACTCGCGGCCTCACTCAGCCCCGTATGGCGGTTTCCCCGCGCGTCCGTCGCCGTCCAGTGAAATTTCATTGGCGCCCATCCGCTGGAGTCTGACCTTCAGAGGTCACCCGCAGAATTTCTTCAAGTGAGGTCATCCCTTCTGCCGCTACGCGAAGACCGTTTGCCAGCAGGCTGAGGTGATGACGACGCTGGATCTCTTCCAACTGCCTTTCATGGCGCTCATTGTGAATAGCGTCACGCAGTTCTGGTGTGGCGAGCAGCAGTTCATGGATAGCCATGCGCCCCTGATAGCCGCTTTGTCTGCAAGCGGTGCAACCCTTTGCTTGCCAGAGATGAGATGCATTAATCCCATGGGCTTGCAGGAGCTGTTGCTCCTGAGGCCGCACGGCGTGAGCCGTTTTACAGTGAGGGCATAGCCGTCTGACCAGACGTTGGGCAATCACCCCAACGAGCGAGGAAGAGAGAAGGAACGGCTCAACGCCCATATCCCGTAATCGCGTTACGGCACCGCACGCGCTATTGGTGTGGAGAGTGGAAAGCACCAGATGCCCGGTCAAAGAAGCCTGAACCGCAATTTGAGCGGTTTCGTTATCGCGAATTTCTCCTACCATGACGACATCAGGATCCTGACGTAAAATAGCGCGTAGTCCGCGGGAAAATGACATATCTACGCGGCTATTAACCTGGGTTTGTCCGATACCTTCCAGTTCGTATTCAATTGGGTCCTCTACCGTAAGCACATTGCGTTCTGGGCTATTTAGCGCGGAGAGAATGGCGTAGAGCGTGGTGCTTTTCCCGGAGCCCGTTGGCCCCGTGACCAGAATAATACCGTGGGGAAGGGCAAGCAGATTCTTCAGACTGTGTGTGTCTGCCGCTGACATATCCAGTTTATCGATGGATAAGCGCAGACTACTTTTATCCAACAGACGCAGAACAACACGTTCGCCATGCTGCGACGGGAGCGTCGACACACGGACATCCACATTTCGCTGACCAATTTTTAAGGTAATGCGTCCATCCTGCGGCAGCCTTTTTTCGGCAATATCCAGTTTGGCCATGATTTTGATACGTGAGATGAGTAAGGCCGCCAGTTTTTTATTCGGCTGAACCACCGGGCGCAAGATGCCATCAACCCGGAAGCGGATACTCATCGCTTTTTCAAACACTTCAATATGAATATCTGAGGCGTGTTCTTTAATTGCTTCGCTGAGCACGGCATTAATAAGCCTGATAACCGGCGCGTCCGACTGCTCGTTCAGCAGATCTTCATTCGTTGGGATCTCTTCAGAGAGAGTATTGAGATCGTCGGAATTATTAATATCTTCGGCAATTAACTGGGCTGACCCGCTGTTCTGTTGGTAAATAAGTTCCAGCTTTTCGGCAAACTGCTGCGGGGGGAGCCGGGTAAAACAGGTGCACTCTGGCGCAACGGATGCGAACTCGAGCAGATGCTCAAGTGTGGCATCTGTCGAGTAGAAGAGAGTCTCTCCTTGTAAGGCAATGCCATAGCGCTGCGCTTTTTTCCATGCGTGCTGACTCATTCCGTTCGACCTTCCCTGAACGGATTTTTGGCGTCCGGTGTTGCCGGTGCATTATTAAAAGCCCGATCTTCAAGCTCTTTGATGTTGTCGACGTTAATCAGTGTTTCACTTTGCTTTTCTCGTCTCTCTTTTTGCAGATCTTTGAAATTGGTGTATTTCTCACGTGAGAGTGAACGATAGACCTCATCGTCTCTGATAATGGTCGGGCGGATAAAGACCATCAGGTTACGTTTGCTTTTCTCATTGGATGTGTAGCGGAAAAGCTGTCCCACCAAAGGGATATCGCCCAGTAGGGGAACTTTTGAAACTTCTTGCTTACTGGCGTCATCCATCAAACCGCCAAGCACAACGGTTTCGCCACTTTTCACCAGGACGGCATTCTGTATTGTTCGGGTGTTGAAGGTTGGGCCGAGCGAGGAAGAGCTTGTCGATGTGTCGACGCTGGAAACCTCTTGCTCGATCTCCATCAGAACAGAATCACCCTCGTTAATCTGCGGGGTGACTTTTAACTTGGTCCCCACCGTCTTACGCTCGACGGTATTGTAAATATTATCGCCGGAGGTCGTCTGGGAACCGGAAAGTACGGGCACATCCTGCCCGACGTTGAAGGCTGCTTCTTTATTATCAAGCGTAACGATGCTGGGCGTAGACAGGATGTCGTTTTTGTTGTCGGTATTGAGTGCTGTGAGGAGCACCCCCCAGTCGCCGTTGAAAAAACCTGCCGCAAGGCCGTTATAATTACTGAAGAGGTTGTAAGCTGGGTTATCGCTGGTGATCCCTCCGTTTGCTTTGAATTCACCCACGCCCTGTGCCGCGTTAAAGATTGGCAGGCCAGTTTTTGTAAGCTGTTGTCCACCAACGTTTTTCTCAGCCCACTGCACACCCAGGTTCAGACCTTTACCGTCCTGAACTTCAACGATAATCGCTTCCACCAGAACCTGTGCACGACGAATATCCAGCTTAGCGATAACCTCATCGAGTTGCTGGAGAATACCCTGATCGGCGGTCACAACCAGTGAGTTGGTTTGTTCATCTGCAGTAATAGAGATATCGCGGCTGCTGCTGGTTGCCGTATTGGTTGTGCCACTTTTGCCCTCTTTCAGTTTTTGTGTGACACCGGTTAAAACGTCAACAAGCTTATCCGCTTTGGCATATTTCAGGTACCATACCCGCGTGTTTCCTTGCCCTTGCTCCTGGGTATCAAGACGTTTTATCAACTCAGTAATTCTTGCGCGGGCGCGTTCTGAGCCTCTGATAATCAGCGTATTGCTTCTTTTATCGGCAACGATGTGCGTCTGGAGTGTCGCAGGTTGTGCCTCTTTTGCGTTCTCACGCGACAGCGTGTTAAGGACATCGGCAAGATCGACTGCGGAAGCATATTTCAGCGGGATAATTTGCTCTTGCTCGTCACCCATGACATCGACACGTTTAATGACTTCCAGCATGCGATTGACGGTTGATGCTTTGCCGGTAATGACCAGCGCATTAGAGGGCTCATAATGCGAGACGTTACCGACATTACCGCCATCGAGCATTTGACGAAGCAGAGGAGACAGCGATCGCGCTGGAACATTTTCCAGAGAAACAATACGTGTCACCAGTTCATCACCCTTGCCGGGTTGCGTATTACTGGTAAGCTTTCCTGGAAGATTTTTCACGGTTTCTGAACGCACGACTTTCAGCAGGCCATTATCAAGAGTGATAAGTGAAAAGCCATAAAGGTCGAGTACGCTCAGGAAAAATTGATAGTATTCCTCTTTATTAAAGGTATCTACGCTTCTGACGGAAATGGATGCTTTAACATCGGGATCAATCAGAATCGTTTTCCCCATGTTTTGTCCCACGATGTTGACAAACGTTTGAATGTCCGCACCGTTAAAATTCGCCGTGTAATCAGCTGAATATCCGGGCTTAGCGGTGGCGATGAGCAAAAAAAACAGCGAAAGCGCTTTCAGTCGCTGGCTTGCGGAGGTTCCATCCATTTATTTATCCTGACCGTCCTGGAATTGTTGAACGGCAACATTAATTAGTTTTGGTGATGCATTTCGCAAGAGGGTAATCTGCGCCGTCTGCAGATGTCTAAGTGCCTCCTGCGCATGGGTTATATTCGCCTGTTGCGTTAAAGACATATTGTTAAGCTGAATAGCAATGTCACCAGGTGCAATGGCTGTCCGTGAAAATAATTCTGTATTACCGCGAGGTAAAAGGCGCAATCCACGCAAGACATTTTTATCAACGACAGGAATCGCTTCAATAAAATCTGACAATGTGACATCTGTTGGTGCCGGCTGCTCGTTCACTTTTTCTGGCGTTGCGGCAGGTGGCGTCAGTTCGGTAAGCAGCGTAAGCTGCGCGGTGTTTCCGCCTGAGGAGAAAAACACCTGGTTCTTAGTGATATCAATGATGCGCGTGCTGTTGGATGATTTAAGCACATCATCAATAGAATAGACATTCTGTTCCCCCCCTTCCTGCAGAATGGCCCGGGACGATAATTTATCCGAACTATGAATAATACCGCTTAAATGGATATGGGACAGAGTATCTACGTTGCCACTCACTAATGGGGGCGCGTCAATGCGATTATTGACTGACGATGATAAATTCCATTTATATTTTTCATTAAAATTATTCAATGGCGTGATGATATCCTCATTAATCAGCGACGCTTTGTTATTACCCCACTGTATATATGCTGAGTAAATGAAGATAAAGATACCCATAGCGCTAGTCAATATAATCATAAGGCTCAGGGTGCGATACGATAACGCATTTTTCACTAAGGGAGAGATGGTTGCCATGAAATCACTTTTAAGAATGACTAAGAGTGAACGTGTTTCTTGTTTAAGTCCGTCATAATATAATCAGTTGTTGGCACGCAGCAAGTCATATGCAATATATATCCCTGTTTTAGGAATAGAATAATTTTCGAGGTAATGCGGCTATTCATGGATGAGCTAAATACTTTTTATACTACGCGGCATTGTCTGATTCGGGACAGCATGTTTTCCACGTTAATTCAGGAACAATGGCTAATATTGCAGGGCGGTAAAGGGTCAGGAAAAAGTGTGCTTGCGCAAGGGGTGATTAGCGCGTGGCCTTATCGCGCGCTCACCATCAGCCCTTTGAACCGAAAAGGTTACCTGTGGGAGTGGGTGATTATTGCGGATTCGCAGACGGATAACAGTCTGGCGGGAAAAATATTCCCTGTTGAGAAGCTCTGGGAGGAGCTGTACAGCGCGGGGACCGTGACACACGGCAGTATGCCGCTGTTTGTCCTGGAAGATGGACACCGAATCTCCAGGGGGCTTGTTTCAACGATTCTGGCGTTTATGACCATGATGCCGCAAGCCCGATTGCTACTTACAGGGATATTCAACCGTCGTCAGCAGCGCGAGTTACGGGTATTACAGTCGGTATGGTTTGAGATACCCGCGCCGGACAGTAAAGATTACCGCAAGGTGATCTCCTCTCATGCAGGCATTGGCCCTGAGACAACCAACACTCTTCCGGAACAATTTATCAGACGATGCATGAGACGTTGCGATGGCAATCTTCATCTTGCCGCGCGACTGGGAGGGGTTATTCGTCGTAATAAGATGGAGGGGGAGGAACACGCCGCCTCCATTATTGACGCTTCACTTCAGCGTGAGGCGCTGCGTTACCTGCCCGCACCGGGCCGTCAGGGCGTAACCTGGTTGCTGCTGTTGGTGTTAACGGTGCTATGTGGTGGTGGAGGCGCATACTTCGCCAGGCCTCTTTCCCAGTGGCTGCCACCGCTCACAACGTTGCTTCCTGTAGAATTCTCAAGACCTGTCTCAACTCATGCGCGACTGATGGCAGAGACGATGTCTACCAATGAATCGCTCAGTTTACTGTTTAGCGTCTGGGGGTATGAGGTCGACAAAGGGGAAGCCTGGTGCGATCAGGCATACCGGGGCGGGATGGCCTGCCTTTCCGGCACCGAAACGCTTGAAACACTGTTGTCTGACGGACTTCCCTGGGTCGCCACCCTGAAAGCAGGTAGCGCCAGTTTCCCTGTCGTCGTGATCGGGGGAGGAGAGAACACGCTTACCGTGCTGTCAGGAAATCAAACATGGATCCTTGATAAGGCATGGTTCAGCCATGTCTGGACAGGGAATGTGACGCGAATGTGGAAGCCATCGCCCGACGGCAACGCAAGCATAACAAAGAAGAGTAGCACCGATGACATTGTCTGGCTTGATACGATGCTGAGCCGCGTGCTGAATGTCGAGGCGGAAGGGACGGGAGAATGGAGTTCGCTGCTAACTGAGAAGGTCCGCCAGTTTCAGGCGCAAAATAAGATTAAAGTCGATGGTGTGATGGGACAGTTGTCACTTATCAGGCTATGGCAAGCCCTGGGTGAAAGTCCAACGTTGATTCAGGAAAGAGGGGCGATATGAGCGAGCAAACGGTAACCTCTTTGCAGCCCAAAGTACGCTTTGTCCGGCCAGATATGCCGCGCCCGCTATGGGCGGGGATATGCATCGCATTGTCCTGGCTTTTATATAGTGTGGGTTGCGCGATCGTAGGGTATTACCTGTACCGCGGGATTGCTCTGCACGCGTCTTCATCACCAGAGCCTCAGCATTATCGGCTTTCTGAGGAGCACTATATCTATAAGAAGCGTCCCTTGCCGGTGCCGGTGGAAGAGACGGATGTTAGTGTGTCGGAGGAAAGCGACGCTGAGCATCCGGTTGCTGCCGGAGGAAAGGGCGATCTTGAAGCGCGTGTTAAGCAGGCGATAGCAGATATTGACCAGTAGTGTACGTGTCTTGCAAAAGGTTGGTTATTATCGACACAGTCGACTTGCATTAAGCCTGTAAATACGTATAATGCGCGGGCTTGTCGTAATTGACGGCTGGTTCGATATGAACCTGGGTAGCGCATTTTGTTACTCAACAATGCTCCCAATTGGGGAGCTACGTAAGAACGGTTACACTCTCCCATCAATCGTAATGGGTTTGAGGAGTAATCATTTTCGTTTATAAAATAATTGGAGCTCTGGTCTCATGCAGAACCAAAGAATCCGTATCCGCCTTAAAGCGTTTGATCATCGTCTGATCGATCAATCAACCGCGGAAATCGTCGAGACTGCTAAGCGCACTGGTGCGCAAGTCCGTGGTCCGATCCCGCTGCCGACCCGCAAAGAGCGCTTTACCGTTCTGATCTCTCCGCACGTTAACAAAGACGCGCGTGATCAGTACGAAATCCGCACTCACAAGCGTCTGGTTGACATCGTTGAGCCAACTGAGAAAACCGTTGATGCTCTGATGCGTCTGGATCTGGCTGCCGGTGTAGACGTGCAGATCAGCCTGGGTTAATCAGGTCATCGAGCGATTGAGAGGTTGAAACAATGATTGGTTTAGTCGGTAAAAAAGTGGGTATGACCCGCATCTTCACTGAAGATGGCGTTTCTATCCCAGTAACCGTAATCGAAGTTGAAGCAAACCGCGTTACTCAGGTTAAAGATCTGGCTAACGATGGCTACCGCGCTATTCAGGTTACCACTGGTGCTAAAAAAGCTAACCGTGTAACCAAACCAGAAGCGGGTCACTTCGCTAAAGCTGGCGTAGAAGCTGGCCGTGGTCTGTGGGAATTCCGTCTTGCTGAAGGCGAAGAGTTCACCGTAGGTCAGGACATTAGCGTTGAGCTGTTTGCTGACGTTAAAAAAGTTGACGTAACCGGTACCTCTAAAGGTAAAGGTTTTGCTGGTACCGTTAAGCGCTGGAACTTCCGTACCCAGGACGCTACCCACGGTAACTCTTTGTCTCACCGCGTTCCGGGTTCTATCGGTCAGAACCAGACTCCGGGCAAAGTGTTCAAAGGCAAGAAAATGGCAGGTCAGCTGGGTAACGAACGTGTAACCGTTCAGAGCCTGGACGTAGTACGTGTTGACGCTGAGCGCAACCTGCTGCTGGTTAAAGGTGCGGTCCCGGGTGCAACCGGTAGCGACCTGATCGTTAAACCAGCTGTGAAGGCGTAAGGGGATAGCAATGGAATTAGTATTGAAAGACGCGCAGAGCGCGCTGACTGTTTCCGAAACTACCTTCGGTCGTGATTTCAACGAAGCGCTGGTTCACCAGGTTGTTGTTGCTTATGCAGCTGGTGCTCGTCAGGGTACTCGTGCTCAGAAGACTCGTGCTGAAGTAACTGGTTCTGGCAAAAAGCCATGGCGCCAGAAAGGTACCGGCCGTGCGCGTTCAGGTTCTATCAAGAGCCCGATCTGGCGTTCAGGTGGCGTGACCTTCGCTGCGCGTCCACAGGACCACAGTCAAAAAGTTAACAAAAAGATGTACCGCGGCGCGCTGAAAAGCATCCTGTCCGAACTGGTACGTCAGGATCGTCTGATCGTTGTCGAGAAGTTCTCTGTAGAAGCGCCTAAAACTAAGCTGCTGGCTCAGAAACTGAAAGACATGGCTCTGGAAGATGTGCTGATCATCACCGGTGAGCTGGACGAGAACCTGTTCCTGGCCGCACGTAACCTGCACAAGGTTGACGTACGCGATGCGACTGGTATCGACCCGGTTAGCCTGATCGCCTTCGACAAAGTCGTAATGACTGCTGATGCTGTTAAGCAAGTTGAGGAGATGCTGGCATGATTCGTGAAGAACGTCTGCTGAAGGTGCTTCGCGCACCGCACGTTTCTGAAAAAGCGTCTACTGCGATGGAAAAAACAAACACCATCGTTCTCAAAGTTGCTAAAGACGCGACCAAAGCAGAGATCAAAGCTGCTGTGCAGAAACTGTTTGAAGTCGAAGTCGAAGTCGTTAACACCCTGGTTGTTAAAGGGAAAGTTAAACGTCACGGACAGCGTATCGGTCGTCGTAGCGACTGGAAAAAAGCTTACGTCACCCTGAAAGAAGGCCAGAACCTGGACTTCGTTGGCGGCGCTGAGTAAGTCGGAGGAGTAATACAATGGCAGTTGTTAAATGTAAACCGACATCTCCGGGTCGTCGCCACGTAGTTAAAGTGGTTAACCCTGAGCTGCACAAGGGCAAACCTTTTGCTCCGTTGCTGGAAAAAAACAGCAAATCCGGTGGTCGTAACAACAATGGCCGTATCACCACTCGTCACATCGGTGGTGGCCACAAGCAGGCTTATCGTATTGTTGACTTCAAACGCAACAAAGACGGTATCCCAGCAGTTGTTGAACGTCTTGAGTACGATCCGAACCGTTCCGCGAACATCGCGCTGGTTCTGTACAAAGATGGCGAACGCCGTTACATCCTGGCCCCTAAAGGCCTGAAAGCTGGCGACCAGATTCAGTCTGGCGTTGATGCTGCAATCAAAGCAGGTAACACCCTGCCGATGCGCAATATCCCGGTTGGTTCTACCGTTCATAACGTAGAAATGAAACCAGGTAAAGGCGGTCAGCTGGCGCGTTCCGCGGGTACTTACGTTCAGATCGTTGCGCGCGACGGTGCTTATGTCACCCTGCGTCTGCGTTCTGGTGAAATGCGTAAAGTCGAAGCAGACTGCCGCGCTACTCTGGGCGAAGTTGGCAATGCTGAGCATATGCTGCGCGTTCTGGGTAAAGCAGGTGCTGCACGCTGGCGTGGTGTTCGTCCTACCGTTCGCGGTACTGCGATGAACCCAGTCGACCACCCACATGGTGGTGGTGAAGGTCGTAACTTTGGTAAGCACCCGGTAACTCCGTGGGGCGTTCAGACCAAAGGTAAGAAGACCCGCAGCAACAAGCGTACTGATAAATTTATCGTACGTCGCCGTAGCAAATAATTTTAGAGGATAAGCCATGCCACGTTCTCTCAAGAAAGGTCCTTTTATTGACCTGCACTTGCTGAAGAAGGTAGAGAAAGCGGTGGAAAGCGGAGACAAGAAGCCCCTGCGCACTTGGTCCCGTCGTTCAACGATCTTTCCTAACATGATCGGTTTGACCATCGCTGTCCATAATGGTCGTCAGCACGTTCCAGTCTTTGTTACCGACGAAATGGTTGGTCACAAACTGGGTGAATTCGCACCGACTCGTACTTATCGCGGCCACGCTGCTGATAAAAAAGCGAAGAAGAAATAAGGTAGGAGGAAGAGATGGAAACTTTAGCTCAACATCGCCATGCTCGTTCTTCTGCACAGAAGGTTCGCCTTGTTGCTGACCTGATTCGCGGTAAGAAAGTGTCGCAGGCCCTGGACATCCTGACCTATACCAACAAGAAAGCTGCGGTATTGGTCAAGAAAGTACTGGAATCTGCCATTGCTAACGCTGAACACAACGATGGCGCTGACATCGACGATCTGAAAGTCGCGAAAATTTTCGTAGATGAAGGCCCAAGCATGAAGCGCATTATGCCGCGTGCGAAAGGTCGTGCAGATCGCATCCTGAAGCGCACCAGCCACATTACTGTGGTTGTGTCCGATCGCTGAGACTCTGGAGACTAGCAATGGGTCAGAAAGTACATCCTAATGGTATTCGCCTGGGTATTGTAAAACCATGGAACTCTACCTGGTTTGCGAACACCAAAGAATTCGCTGACAACCTGGACAGCGATTTTAAAGTACGTCAGTACCTGACTAAGGAACTGGCTAAAGCGTCTGTATCTCGTATCGTTATCGAGCGTCCAGCTAAGAGCATCCGTGTGACTATTCACACTGCTCGTCCTGGCATCGTTATCGGTAAGAAAGGCGAAGACGTAGAAAAACTGCGCAAGGTCGTAGCGGATATCGCTGGCGTTCCTGCACAGATCAATATCGCTGAAGTTCGTAAGCCTGAACTGGACGCTAAATTGGTTGCTGACAGCATCACTTCTCAGCTGGAACGTCGTGTTATGTTCCGTCGTGCTATGAAGCGTGCTGTACAGAACGCAATGCGTCTGGGCGCTAAGGGTATCAAAGTTGAAGTTAGCGGCCGTCTGGGCGGCGCGGAAATCGCACGTACCGAATGGTACCGTGAAGGTCGCGTACCGCTGCACACTCTGCGTGCTGACATCGACTACAACACCTCTGAAGCGCACACCACTTACGGTGTAATCGGCGTTAAGGTATGGATCTTCAAAGGTGAGATCCTGGGTGGTATGGCTGCTGTTGAACAACCGGAAAAACCGGCTGCTCAACCTAAAAAGCAGCAGCGTAAAGGCCGTAAATAAGGAGCGTCGCTGATGTTACAACCAAAGCGTACAAAATTCCGTAAAGTGCACAAAGGCCGCAACCGTGGTCTGGCGCAGGGTACGGATGTTAGCTTCGGCACTTTCGGTCTGAAAGCTGTTGGCCGTGGTCGTCTGACTGCACGTCAGATCGAAGCAGCACGTCGTGCAATGACCCGTGCAGTTAAGCGTCAAGGTAAGATCTGGATCCGTGTATTCCCGGACAAACCGATCACCGAGAAGCCGCTGGAAGTTCGTATGGGTAAAGGTAAAGGTAACGTGGAGTACTGGGTTGCCTTGATCCAACCGGGCAAAGTCCTTTATGAAATGGACGGTGTTCCGGAAGAGCTGGCCCGTGAAGCCTTCGGCCTGGCAGCAGCGAAACTGCCTATCAAAACCACCTTTGTAACTAAGACGGTGATGTAATGAAAGCAAAAGAGCTGCGTGAAAAAAGCGTTGAAGAGCTGAACGCTGAGCTGCTGAACCTGCTGCGTGAGCAGTTCAACCTGCGTATGCAGGCTGCAAGTGGCCAGCTGCAACAGACTCACCTGCTGAAGCAAGTGCGTCGCAATGTTGCACGCGTTAAGACTTTACTGACTCAGAAGGCGGGTGCGTAATGACCGATAAAATCCGTACTCTGCAAGGTCGTGTTGTTAGCGACAAAATGGAGAAATCCATTGTTGTAGCTATCGAACGTATTGTGAAACACCCGATCTACGGTAAATTCATCAAGCGTACGACCAAACTGCACGTACATGACGAGAACAACGAATGTGGTATCGGCGACAAGGTTGAAATCCGTGAATGCCGTCCACTGTCCAAGACTAAGTCCTGGACGCTGGTTCGCGTTGTAGAGAAAGCGGTTCTGTAATACAGTACGCATTCTCAATACGAATAAACGGCTCAGCGATGAGCCGTTTATTTTTTCTACCCATATTGCAGAAGCGGTGTTATAATGCCGCGCCCTCGATATGGGGCTTTTTAACGGCTCTGATTTTAGAGTCTCAGGTAGTAGTTGACATTAGCGGAGCACTAAAATGATCCAAGAACAGACTATGCTGAACGTCGCCGACAACTCCGGTGCACGTCGCGTAATGTGTATCAAGGTTCTGGGTGGCTCGCACCGTCGCTACGCAGGCGTAGGCGACATCATCAAGATCACCATCAAAGAAGCAATTCCACGTGGTAAGGTCAAAAAAGGTGATGTGCTGAAAGCGGTAGTGGTGCGCACCAAGAAGGGTGTTCGTCGCCCTGACGGTTCTGTCATTCGCTTCGATGGTAATGCATGCGTTATTTTGAACAATAACAGCGAGCAGCCTATCGGCACGCGTATCTTTGGGCCGGTAACTCGTGAACTTCGTACTGAGAAGTTCATGAAAATTATCTCTCTGGCACCAGAAGTACTCTAAGGAGCGAATCATGGCAGCGAAAATCCGTCGTGATGACGAAGTTATCGTGTTAACCGGTAAAGATAAAGGTAAACGCGGTAAAGTAAAAAATGTTCTGTCTTCCGGCAAACTCGTCGTTGAAGGTATCAACCTGGTTAAGAAACATCAGAAGCCGGTTCCGGCCCTGAACCAACCAGGTGGCATCGTTGAAAAAGAAGCTGCTATTCAGGTTTCTAACGTTGCAATCTTCAATGCGGCTACCGGCAAGGCTGACCGTGTAGGCTTTAGATTCGAAGACGGCAAAAAAGTCCGTTTCTTCAAGTCTAACAGCGAAACTATCAAGTAATTTGGAGTAGTACGATGGCGAAACTGCATGATTACTACAAAGACGAAGTAGTTAACAAACTCATGACTGAGTTTAACTACAATTCTGTCATGCAAGTCCCTCGGGTCGAGAAGATCACCCTGAACATGGGTGTTGGTGAAGCGATCGCTGACAAGAAACTGCTGGATAACGCAGCAGCTGACCTGACAGCAATCTCCGGTCAAAAACCGCTGATCACCAAAGCACGCAAATCTGTTGCAGGCTTCAAAATCCGTCAGGGCTATCCGATCGGCTGTAAAGTAACTCTGCGTGGCGAACGCATGTGGGAGTTCTTTGAGCGCCTGATCACTATTGCTGTTCCACGTATCCGTGACTTCCGTGGCTTGTCCGCTAAGTCTTTCGACGGTCGTGGTAACTACAGCATGGGTGTCCGTGAGCAGATCATCTTCCCAGAAATCGACTACGATAAAGTCGACCGCGTGCGTGGTTTGGATATTACCATTACCACTACTGCGAAATCTGACGAAGAAGGCCGTGCTCTGCTGGCTGCCTTTGACTTCCCGTTCCGCAAGTAAGGTAGGGTTACTGAATGGCTAAGCAATCAATGAAAGCACGCGAAGTAAAGCGCGTAGCTTTAGCTGATAAATTCTTCGCTAAACGCGCTGAACTGAAAGCGATCATTTCTGATGTGAACGCTTCCGACGAAGATCGTTGGAATGCGGTTCTCAAGCTGCAGTCTCTGCCGCGTGATTCCAGCCCGTCTCGTCAGCGTAACCGCTGTCGTCAAACAGGTCGTCCACATGGTTATGTGGGCAAGTTTGGGTTGAGCCGTATCAAACTGCGTGAAGCCGCCATGCGCGGTGAAGTGCCAGGCTTGAAAAAGGCTAGCTGGTAATTACCAATTGAATCACGGGAGTAAAGACAGATGAGCATGCAAGATCCGATCGCGGATATGCTGACCCGTATCCGTAACGGTCAGGCCGCGAACAAAGTTGCGGTCACCATGCCTTCCGCCAAGCTGAAAGTGGCAATTGCCAACGTGCTGAAGGAAGAAGGTTTTATCGAAGATTTTAAAGTTGAAGGCGACACCAAGCCGGAACTGGAACTTACTCTCAAGTATTTCCAGGGTAAAGCTGTTGTAGAAAGCATTCAGCGTGTCAGCCGCCCAGGCCTGCGCATCTATAAGAAAAAAGATGAGCTGCCAAAAGTTATGGCTGGTCTTGGTATCGCAGTTGTTTCTACCTCTAAAGGTGTTATGACTGATCGTGCAGCGCGCCAGGCTGGTCTTGGTGGCGAAATTATCTGCTACGTAGCCTAATCGGAGGAAAGAATGTCTCGTGTTGCTAAAGCACCGGTCGTTATTCCTGCCGGCGTTGATGTAAAAATCGACGGTCAGGTTATTACGATCAAAGGTAAAAACGGCGAGCTGACTCGTACCCTCAACAAAGCTGTTGAAGTTAAACATGCAGATAACGCTCTGACCTTCGGTCCACGTGATGGTTTCGTGGATGGATGGGCTCAGGCTGGTACCGCGCGTGCCCTGCTGAACTCAATGGTTGTTGGTGTTACCGAAGGCTTCACTAAAAAGCTTCAGCTGGTTGGTGTAGGTTATCGTGCAGCGATCAAAGGGAATGCAGTAGGCCTGTCTCTGGGCTTCTCACACCCTGTTGAGCATCCGCTGCCGGCCGGTATCACTGCAGAATGCCCGACTCAAACTGAAATCGTGCTGAAAGGCGCTGATAAACAGCTGATCGGTCAGGTTGCAGCAGATCTGCGCGCCTACCGTCGTCCTGAGCCTTACAAAGGCAAGGGTGTTCGTTACGCCGACGAAGTCGTGCGTACCAAAGAGGCTAAGAAGAAGTAAGGTAACACTATGGATAAGAAATCTGCTCGTATCCGTCGTGCGACCCGCGCACGCCGCAAGCTCAAAGAGCTGGGTGCAACTCGCCTGGTGGTACATCGTACCCCGCGTCATATTTACGCACAGGTAATTGCACCGAACGGTTCTGAAGTTCTGGTAGCTGCTTCTACTGTAGAAAAAGCTATCTCTGAACAACTGAAGTACACCGGTAACAAAGACGCGGCTGCAGCTGTGGGTAAAGCTGTCGCTGAACGCGCTCTGGAAAAAGGCATCAAAGATGTTTCCTTTGACCGTTCCGGGTTCCAATATCATGGTCGTGTCCAGGCACTGGCAGATGCTGCCCGTGAAGCTGGCCTTCAGTTCTAAGGTAGAGGTGTAAGATGGCTCACATCGAAAAACAGGCTGGCGAACTGCAGGAAAAGCTGATCGCGGTAAACCGCGTATCTAAAACCGTTAAAGGTGGTCGTATTTTCTCCTTCACAGCTCTGACTGTAGTAGGCGATGGTAACGGTCGCGTTGGTTTTGGTTACGGTAAAGCGCGTGAAGTTCCAGCAGCGATCCAGAAAGCGATGGAAAAAGCCCGTCGCAATATGATTAACGTCGCGCTGAACAACGGCACCCTGCAACACCCTGTTAAAGGTGTTCACACGGGTTCTCGTGTATTCATGCAGCCAGCTTCAGAAGGTACCGGTATCATCGCCGGTGGTGCAATGCGCGCCGTTCTGGAAGTTGCTGGGGTTCATAACGTTCTGGCCAAAGCATATGGTTCCACCAACCCGATTAACGTGGTTCGTGCAACTATTGATGGCCTGGAAAATATGAATTCTCCAGAAATGGTCGCTGCCAAGCGTGGTAAATCCGTTGAAGAAATTCTGGGGTAATTGACCATGGCAAAGACTATTAAAATCACTCAAACCCGCAGTGCAATCGGTCGTCTGCCGAAACACAAGGCAACGCTGCTTGGCCTGGGTCTGCGTCGTATTGGTCATACCGTTGAGCGCGAGGATACTCCTGCTGTTCGTGGTATGGTCAACGCGGTTTACTTCATGGTTAAAGTTGAGGAGTAAGAGATGCGTTTAAATACTCTGTCTCCGGCCGAAGGCTCTAAAAAGGCGGGTAAACGCCTGGGTCGTGGTATCGGTTCTGGCCTCGGCAAAACCGGTGGTCGTGGTCACAAAGGTCAGAACTCTCGTTCTGGCGGTGGCGTACGTCGCGGTTTCGAGGGTGGCCAGATGCCACTGTACCGTCGTCTGCCGAAGTTCGGCTTCACCTCTCGCAAAGCAGCGATCACAGCGGAAATCCGTCTGTCTGACCTGGCGAAAGTTGAAGGCGGCGTTGTAGACCTGAACACGCTGAAAGCAGCAAACATTATCGGTATTCAGATCGAGTTCGCGAAAGTGATCCTGTCTGGTGAAGTTTCTACTCCGGTAACTGTTCGTGGCCTGCGTGTTACTAAAGGTGCTCGTGCTGCTATCGAAGCTGCTGGCGGTAAAATTGAGGAATAAGTAGCAGATGGCTAAGCAACCGGGATTAGATTTTCAAAGTGCCAAAGGTGGATTTGGCGAGCTGAAACGCAGACTGCTGTTTGTTATCGGCGCGCTGATTGTGTTCCGTATTGGCTCTTTTATTCCGATCCCTGGTATCGATGCCGCTGTACTTGCCAAACTGCTTGAGCAACAGCGAGGCACCATCATTGAAATGTTCAACATGTTCTCTGGTGGTGCTCTCAGCCGTGCTTCTATCTTCGCTCTGGGTATCATGCCGTATATTTCGGCATCGATTATTATCCAGCTGCTGACGGTCGTTCATCCGGCCCTGGCAGAATTGAAGAAAGAAGGGGAGTCTGGACGTCGTAAGATTAGTCAGTACACCCGTTACGGTACTCTGGTGCTGGCAATATTCCAGTCGATCGGTATTGCTACCGGTCTGCCGAATATGCCTGGTATGCAGGGCCTGGTATTAAACCCAGGCTTTGCATTCTATTTCACCGCTGTTGTTAGTCTGGTCACAGGGACGATGTTCCTGATGTGGCTCGGCGAACAGATTACTGAGCGTGGTATCGGTAACGGTATCTCAATCATTATCTTCGCCGGTATTGTTGCGGGTCTTCCGCCAGCCATCGCCCATACTATCGAGCAAGCGCGTCAAGGCGACCTGCACTTCCTCCTGTTGCTGTTGGTTGCAGTATTAGTATTTGCAGTGACGTTCTTTGTTGTCTTCGTTGAACGTGGTCAACGCCGCATTGTGGTGAACTACGCGAAACGTCAGCAAGGTCGTCGTGTCTATGCTGCACAGAGCACACATTTACCGCTGAAAGTGAATATGGCGGGGGTAATCCCGGCAATCTTCGCTTCCAGTATTATTCTGTTCCCGGCAACCATCGCGTCATGGTTCGGGGGCGGTACTGGTTGGAACTGGCTGACAACAATTTCGCTGTATTTGCAGCCTGGGCAACCACTTTATGTGTTACTCTATGCGTCTGCGATCATCTTCTTCTGTTTCTTCTACACGGCGTTGGTCTTCAACCCGCGTGAAACAGCAGATAACCTGAAGAAGTCCGGTGCATTTGTACCAGGAATTCGTCCGGGAGAGCAAACGGCGAAGTATATCGATAAAGTAATGACCCGCCTGACTTTGGTTGGTGCGCTTTATATTACTTTTATCTGCCTGATCCCGGAGTTCATGCGTGATGCAATGAAAGTACCGTTCTACTTCGGTGGGACCTCACTGCTTATCGTTGTTGTCGTGATTATGGACTTTATGGCTCAAGTGCAAACTCTGATGATGTCCAGTCAGTATGAGTCTGCATTGAAGAAGGCGAACCTGAAAGGCTACGGCCGCTAATTGGTCGCCTGAGAAGTTACGGAGAGTAAAAATGAAAGTTCGTGCTTCCGTCAAGAAATTATGCCGTAACTGCAAAATCGTTAAGCGTGATGGTGTCATCCGTGTGATTTGCAGTGCCGAGCCGAAGCATAAACAGCGCCAAGGCTGATTATTTCGCATATTTTTCTTGCAAAGTTGGGTTGAGCTGGCTAGATTAGCCAGCCAATCTTTTGTATGTCTGTACGTTTCCATTTGAGTATCCTGAAAACGGGCTTTTCAGCATGGTGCGTACATATTAAATAGTAGGAGTGCATAGTGGCCCGTATAGCAGGCATTAACATTCCTGATCAGAAACATGCTGTGATCGCATTAACTTCGATCTACGGCGTCGGCAAGACCCGTTCTAAAGCCATTCTGGCTGCAGCGGGTATCGCTGAAGATGTTAAGATCAGTGAGCTGTCTGAAGAACAAATCGACACGCTGCGTGACGAAGTTGCCAAATTTGTCGTTGAAGGTGATCTGCGCCGTGAAATCAGCATGAGCATCAAGCGCCTGATGGATCTTGGTTGCTATCGCGGTTTGCGTCATCGTCGTGGTCTGCCAGTGCGCGGTCAGCGTACTAAGACCAACGCACGTACCCGTAAGGGTCCGCGCAAACCGATCAAGAAATAATCGGGGTGATTGAATAATGGCAAAGGCACCAATTCGTGCACGTAAACGTGTAAGAAAACAAGTCTCTGACGGCGTGGCTCATATCCATGCTTCTTTCAACAACACCATCGTTACTATTACTGATCGTCAGGGTAACGCTTTGGGTTGGGCAACAGCCGGTGGTTCCGGTTTCCGTGGTTCTCGCAAATCCACTCCGTTCGCAGCTCAGGTTGCAGCAGAGCGTTGCGCTGAAGCCGTAAAAGAATACGGCATCAAGAATCTGGAAGTTATGGTTAAAGGTCCGGGTCCGGGTCGTGAATCTACTGTTCGCGCTCTGAACGCCGCTGGTTTCCGCATCACGAATATTACTGATGTGACTCCGATCCCTCATAACGGTTGTCGTCCGCCGAAAAAACGTCGCGTATAACGCTCGTTTTTTAGGTTAGTTGGAGATAGAAAATGGCAAGATATTTGGGTCCTAAGCTCAAGCTGAGCCGTCGTGAGGGCACCGACTTATTCCTTAAGTCTGGCGTTCGCGCGATCGATACCAAGTGTAAAATTGAACAAGCTCCTGGCCAGCACGGTGCGCGTAAACCGCGTCTGTCTGACTATGGTGTGCAGTTGCGTGAAAAGCAAAAAGTTCGCCGTATCTACGGTGTGCTGGAGCGTCAGTTCCGTAACTACTATAAAGAAGCAGCACGTCTGAAAGGCAACACAGGTGAAAACCTGCTGGCTCTGCTGGAAGGTCGTCTGGACAACGTTGTATACCGTATGGGCTTCGGCGCCACTCGTGCTGAAGCACGCCAGCTGGTTAGCCACAAAGCGATTATGGTAAACGGTCGTGTTGTTAACATCGCTTCTTATCAGGTTAAAGCGAATGACGTTGTCAGCATTCGTGAGAAAGCGAAAAAGCAATCTCGCGTGAAAGCCGCTCTGGAGCTGGCTGAGCAGCGTGAAAAGCCAACCTGGCTGGAAGTTGATGCTGGCAAGATGGAAGGTACGTTCAAGCGTCAGCCGGAACGTTCTGATCTGTCTGCGGACATTAACGAACACCTGATCGTCGAGCTTTACTCCAAGTAAAGCTTAGTACCAAAGAGAGGACACAATGCAGGGTTCTGTGACAGAGTTTCTAAAACCGCGCCTGGTAGATATCGAGCAAGTGAGTTCGACGCACGCCAAGGTGACCCTTGAGCCTTTAGAGCGTGGCTTTGGCCATACTCTGGGTAACGCACTGCGCCGTATTCTGCTCTCATCGATGCCGGGTTGCGCGGTGACCGAGGTTGAGATTGATGGTGTACTTCATGAGTACAGCACCAAAGAAGGCGTTCAGGAAGATATCCTTGAAATCCTGCTCAACCTGAAAGGGCTGGCGGTGAGAGTTCAGGGTAAAGATGAAGTTATTCTTACTCTGAATAAATCTGGCATTGGCCCTGTGACTGCAGCCGACATCACCCACGACGGTGATGTTGAAATCGTCAAGCCGCAGCACGTGATCTGCCACCTGACCGATGAGAACGCAGCTATTAGCATGCGTATCAAAGTTCAGCGCGGTCGTGGTTATGTGCCGGCTTCTGCCCGAATTCATTCGGAAGAAGATGAGCGCCCAATCGGCCGTCTGCTGGTCGACGCATGCTACAGCCCTGTAGAGCGTATTGCCTACAATGTTGAAGCAGCGCGTGTAGAACAGCGTACCGACCTGGACAAGCTGGTCATCGAAATGGAAACCAACGGCACAATCGATCCTGAAGAGGCGATTCGTCGTGCGGCAACCATCCTGGCAGAACAACTGGAAGCTTTCGTTGACTTACGTGATGTTCGTCAGCCGGAAGTGAAAGAAGAGAAACCAGAATTCGATCCGATCCTGCTGCGCCCTGTTGACGATCTCGAATTGACTGTCCGCTCTGCTAACTGCCTCAAGGCAGAAGCTATCCACTATATCGGTGATCTGGTACAGCGTACCGAGGTTGAGTTGCTGAAAACGCCGAACCTGGGTAAAAAATCTCTTACCGAGATTAAAGACGTGCTGGCTTCACGTGGTTTGTCTCTGGGCATGCGCCTGGAAAACTGGCCACCAGCAAGCATTGCTGACGAGTAACCGGATCACAGGTTAAGGTTTTACTGAGAAGGATAAGGTCATGCGCCATCGTAAGAGTGGTCGTCAACTGAACCGCAACAGCAGCCATCGCCAGGCTATGTTCCGCAACATGGCAGGTTCACTGGTTCGTCATGAAATCATCAAGACGACCCTGCCTAAAGCGAAAGAGCTGCGTCGCGTAGTTGAGCCGCTGATTACTCTTGCCAAGACTGACAGCGTTGCTAATCGTCGTCTGGCATTCGCCCGTACTCGTGATAACGAGATCGTGGCAAAACTGTTTAACGAACTGGGCCCGCGTTTCGCGAGCCGTGCCGGTGGTTACACTCGCATTCTGAAGTGTGGCTTCCGTGCAGGCGACAACGCGCCGATGGCTTACATCGAGCTGGTTGATCGTTCAGAGAAAGCAGAAGCTGCTGCAGAGTAATCTGCAGTAACGTAAAAAAACCCGCCTCGGCGGGTTTTTTTATATCCGCAGTATCCCCACTTCTCTACAATGTCTGTATTAATTCTGTTCATCCCCTGGAGCTGACGATGTGGTTGCTTGACCAGTGGGCAGAACGCCATATTCGCGATGCCCAAAATAAAGGTGATTTCGACGATCTCCCAGGAAGCGGCGAACCTCTTGTGCTGGAAGATGATTCGCACATTGCGCCTGAACTGCGGGCCGGATACCGTTTACTAAAAAACGCCGGCTGTCTTCCTCCTGAGCTTGAGCAGCGCAGAGAGGCCGTTGAACTTATCGATTTGCTAAAAGGTATTCGCCGGGACGATCCACGACATACTGAACTTAGCCGCAGGCTTGCCCTTGTCGAGCTCAAGTTACGTCAGGCCGGGTTGAGTACTGAATTTCTGCATGGCGAATACAGTGAAAGATTGATGCAGAAAATAAACGAGGAGTAGCGATGTACCGTATCGGTGAACTTGCAAAGCTCGCGAACGTAACGCCGGATACTATCCGATATTACGAAAAGCAGCAGATGATCGATCATGAAGTACGCACAGAAGGCGGGTTTCGGCTTTATACCGATAACGATCTACAGCGTTTAAGATTTATACGCTATGCGCGACAGCTTGGATTCACGCTGGACTCGATCCGCGAGTTATTATCGATCCGCATCGATCCTGAACATCATACCTGCCAGGAATCAAAAAGCATCGTGCAGGCCCGGCTTGATGAAGTTGAAGCCCGTATTCAGGAGCTGCAAACCATGCAACGTTCTCTGCAAAGGCTGAATGATGCCTGCTGTGGAACGGCCCATAGCAGTATTTATTGTTCAATTCTTGAAGCCCTTGAACAGGGGGCCAGTGGAGAAACGCGGGGATGTTGATTTTTAATCCACCCGAGTCTAGACTTCCGTCGTCATAAACCATGCGCAGGAGAAAAGATGAGCCACTATCAGCATACGAAGGGACAAATTAAAGACAATGCCATTGAAGCCTTACTTCACGACCCGCTTTTTCGACAGCGTGTTGAAAAGAATAAAAAAGGGAAGGGAAGTTATCTGCGTAAAAACAAACATGCAAAACGGGGTAACTGGGAGGCCAGTGGCAAGCAAGCGAATCGCTTATTTACCACTGGCCTTCCTGCTTTAATTTGCTGATTAAACGCGGTTGTTCTGCTCTTTTAACAGATCGCGGATTTCAGTCAGCAAGACTTCTTCTTTCGTTGGTGCTGGCGCAGCTGCTGGCTCTTCTTTTTTACGGTTGAGTCTGTTGATCAGCTTGATAGCCATGAAAATAGCAAACGCCACAATCACGAAATCAAATACGTTCTGAATAAATACACCATAATGCATCACTACTGCCGGGATATCCCCCTGCGCTTCACGCAGCGTGAAGGCGAATTGTTTGAAATCAATGCCCCCGATGAGCAGCCCTAAAGGCGGCATGATGATATCTGCAACTAATGATGAAACAATCTTGCCGAATGCTGCACCAATAATGACACCCACTGCCAAATCAACCACGTTCCCGCGCATCGCAAATTCGCGAAATTCTTTAATAAAACTCATTATGTTCTCCTTGTGCCAGCTGACGACTATAAGTTTAACAAATGATTAGCTATTTGCCATTCGGGATAATTAAACGTTATGAAAAATAAAAGGCACAGGAATTAAGCGGTTAAAGCGTGGGTGCTCGTATGCGAGCACCCGACTCATTAAAGGAAGAAGGGACTTGGCTGGAATAAACGTTCGACGTCGGTAATAAACTTTTTATCGGTAAGGAACATAATTACGTGATCGCCTTGTTCAATACGCAAATTATCATTGGCGATCATGACATCATTCCCACGCACGACAGCGCCGATTATGGTGCCTGGCGGCAGTTTAATTTCGTCGATGGCGCGGCCCACAACGCGTGATGTGGTTTCATCACCATGCGCCACCGCTTCAATGGCTTCAGCCACACCGCGGCGGAGTGATGAAACACCGACAATGTCCGCTTTACGTACATGGCTAAGCAGGGCCGAAATCGTTGCCTGCTGCGGTGAAATGGCAATATCAATAACGCTGCCCTGAACGAGATCAACATAAGCCTTACGCTGGATAAGCACCATGACCTTCTTTGCCCCCATGCGCTTGGCGAGCATGGCAGACATAATATTCGCCTCGTCATCATTAGTGACGGCAATAAAAAGATCTACTTGATCAATATGTTCTTCTGCCAGCAGCTCCTGATCCGACGCATCGCCATAAAATACGATCGTATTTTGCAACTTCTCCGCCAGTTCAGAAGCCCGCTGTTGATCGCGCTCGATCAATTTCACGCTATAGTCTTTTTCCAGCCTGCGCGCGAGACCCGCGCCGATATTGCCGCCGCCGACCAGCATAATACGTTTATAAGGCTTTTCGAGACGCTGTAGCTCACTCATCACCGCACGGATATGCTGAGAGGCAGCAATAAAGAAGACCTCATCGCCAGCTTCGACAATGGTAGAGCCTTGCGGGCGGATAGGTCTGTCGTGACGGAAAATGGCGGCGACGCGCGTATCAATATGGGGCATATGTTCGCGCATGGTGGACAACGCGTTGCCAATCAATGGCCCACCGTAATAAGCCTTAACTACAGCCAGACTGACTTTCCCTTCGGCAAAGTTCACCACCTGCAGTGCCCCTGGATATTCGATCAGGCGATAGATATTGTCGATAACCAGTTGTTCAGGCGCGATGAGATGATCGATTGGAACCGCTTCTGAATTAAACAGTTTCTCGGCATCGCGAACATAGTCCGGAGAGCGGATACGTGCGATTCGGTTTGGCGTGTTGAAAAGCGAATAGGCCACCTGACAAGCCACCATATTGGTTTCATCAGAACTGGTGACCGCAACCAGCATGTCGGCATCGTCAGCGCCCGCCTCGCGCAGAACGCGCGGATGCGAACCGTGACCCTGCACAACGCGAAGGTCAAACTTGTCCTGCAATACGCGCAGACGATCGCCGTTGGTATCAACAATAGTGATGTCATTGTTTTCGCCAACCAGGTTTTCTGCCAGCGTTCCACCAACCTGTCCTGCGCCCAGAATGATAATCTTCATATCTTGTGACCTGTTCTCAACATCACTCTTTGATTAGCTTAGCGTAAAAGAAGCCATCACCCTCTTCCGCACCCGGCAGGTTCTGCTGACCCGGGTTTTCAGGTGTTCCCGTATCACGCAGCGTAGCGTCCGGAGTGCGTTTAAGGAAGGCCGCGATTTGCTGGCTGTTTTCTTCCGGCAGTACGGAGCAGGTCGCGTAGACCAGCGTTCCACCAGGTTTTAGATGCGGCCAGATGGCGTCAAGAATATCCGATTGCAGTTGGGCAAGTTCCTTGATATCACGATCGCGGCGCAGCCACTTGATATCGGGGTGACGGCGAATAACACCGGTTGCAGAGCAAGGGGCATCCAGCAAAATACGATCGAATTGTGTTTCACCACACCACCCTGCGGGTTTGCGTCCATCGCCCTGCTTAACCTGTGCCTTCATACCCAGACGCTTAAGGTTATCGTAGACGCGTGAAAGACGCTGCTCATCAACATCGACTGCCATCACGCTGGCCTGCGGAGCCACTTCCAGAATGTGCGTTGTTTTTCCGCCTGGTGCTGCGCACAAATCGAGGATCTGCTCGCCATTTTTCGGCTCAAGGAAAGTCATACAACCCTGAGCAGAGGCATCCTGTACGGTCACCCAGCCTTCATCAAAACCGGGTAAAGCATGTACCGGTGCAGGGGAAGCTAAACGCACGGCGTCAGGATAGGCATCATGTGTGAATCCACTCATTCCGGCCTCTTCGAGCAAGCTCAGCCAGGCATCGCGGGTATGATGATTCCGGTTAACGCGCAGCCACATCGGTGGACGTTGATTATTGGCTTCGGCAATGTTTTGCCATTGTTGTGGATACGCCTTTTTAAGGCGATTCAGAAGCCAGTCCGGATGCAGGTAACGTGTTTCGCTTTGCGTAAATTCAGCCAGCAGCTCTTCCTGCTGTCGCTGGAACTGACGCAGTACACCGTTGATCAACCCTTTCAACTGAGGACGTTTAATCGCAACGGCACCTTCCACCGTCTCAGCCAGTGCGGCATGAGGGGGGATTCGGGTATGAAGAAGCTGATAAAAACCCACCATAATCAAATAATGTATGGTGCGCTGTTTGCCGGTCATTGGGCGTGACATCAGCTTATTAATGAGCCACTCAAGTTGAGAGAGAGTGCGCAGGACGCCAAAACAGAGCTCCTGAAGCAGGGCTTTGTCTTTATCAGATACTTTTTGTTGCAGGGGAGGCAGGACATTACTCAATGACTGACCCTGCTCGATGACCTGCTCAACGGCCTGCGCCGCCATACTGCGAAGATTTTGTTTTTTCATAACCGTAAAAATAAAAATGCCCGGAACACCGGGCTTTAAGCAAATATTGGATCAGGCAAGGCGATTGCCCGGTATAAACCATTCGCGACGGGAATTTAACAGATCCTGTGCACTCATGGCTTTCTTACCGGCCGGTTGTAACGACTCAAGATTCAGGATCCCTTCTGCAGTCGCAACCTGAATTCCGTTCTTGCTGGCGTCGATAATCGTACCGGGTTCAGCTGCTGTGACGCTGTTTATCACTGACGCTTTCCAGACTTTCACGGGCTGCTCATCAATCATCAGCCAGCTCATTGGCCATGGATTGAAGGCGCGGATGCAGCGTTCAAGTTGAGCGGCGGAGAGAGACCAGTCGATCCGGGCTTCTTCTTTGCTCAGTTTTTCGGCGTAGGTGACGAGAGACTCATCCTGAACCTCAGGCTTCGCCGTATTGTCAGCAAGCTGCTGTAAGGTCTTAATGAGCCCTTGTGGGCCGAGATCTGCCAGCTTGTCATACAGCGTAGCGCTGGTATCTTCTGCCGTAATGGGACACGTCAACTTATACAGCATGTCGCCCGTGTCTAAACCTACATCCATCTTCATGATTGTCACGCCGGTTTCAGCATCACCCGCCCACAGGGAGCGCTGTATAGGTGCCGCACCACGCCAACGCGGGAGCAGGGAACCATGCACGTTGATACAGCCCAGGCGAGGCATATCAAGCACGGCTTTTGGCAGAATTAAACCATACGCCACCACCACCATTACGTCGGCATTCAGGTCAGCAACCAGCTGCTGGTTTTCCTGAGGGCGTAAGGAGGCGGGCTGGAAAACGGGTAGCCCATGCTCTTCTGCCAGCACCTTTACGGGGCTCGGCATCAGTTTTTTACCGCGACCTGCCGGGCGGTCCGGCTGGGTAAAGACGCCAACAACCTGGTGACCAGAAGATAACAGCGCGTCAAGATGACGCGCTGCAAAATCAGGGGTTCCCGCGAAGATAATACGTAGTGTTTTAGACACGATGATCCTTGTATCCGGGGGGACGTTATGCGCGAGAGCGCAAACGATCCAGTTTCTCTACTTTCTGACGAATACGCTGCTGTTTCAGCGGCGAGAGGTAATCGATAAACAGTTTACCGACCAGATGATCCATCTCATGCTGAATACAAATCGCCAGCAGGTCGTCTGCTTCCAGTTCGAACGGATTACCGTCACGATCCAGGGCGCGAATTTTCACTTTTTCGGCACGTGGCACCAAAGCGCGCTGTTCAGGAATGGACAAACAGCCTTCCTCGATACCCGTTTCGCCGCTCTTTTCAAGCAACTCAGGGTTAATCAGCACCAGACGCTCATCGCGATTTTCAGAAACGTCGATAACGATAATACGCTTGTGAATGTCAACCTGGGTCGCCGCCAGGCCAATGCCTTCTTCAGCGTACATGGTATCGAACATATCATCGACGATACGCTGAATTTCTGCATTCACTTCTTTAACCGGTTCAGCGACGATGCGAAGGCGCTCGTCCGGAATATGTAACACTTGCAAAACTGCCATAAATTTCCAGAGTCGTGTTCAGGAGTTGATAAAAATATTACTTCTATTCTAGACAAATCCCCGTTCGATTGACAGCATCAGTGACCAATCGCAATGATTGCGCAGGCCGCTTATGGCAGGGGGAAAGGATGACGTCTACCGAGATATGGTTACGGCTTATCCACACGGGTTCTCTGTGTGGTGATGGGATGCTGGAAGCCGCTGCACGGTTGCACAAGCAGACAAATATAGATGTTCCTACTGTCATAGACGCCGGGCTGTCAGCAAAACAGGCTATCCGTTTCTTTGCCTTAGAGGAAAGTGAACTGGAGCGAAGCCTTAAGTGGCTTGAAATGCCGGGAAATCATTTGTTGACGGCAAACCATCCCTTTTATCCCCCTTTGCTGCGAACGATTCCCGATTATCCTGGGGCATTATGTGTAAAAGGTAACTTAGCGACACTTAATACTGTCCAAATGGCTGTGGTGGGGAGTCGGGCGCCGTCATGGTACGGTGAGCGGTGGGGGAAAATCCTGTGCGAACAGCTTTCACAAAGCGGTTTCACAATCACCAGTGGGTTGGCCTGCGGTATTGACGGTGTCGCCCATCACGCAGCGCTGTCCGCAAAAGGACGTAGCGTGGCCGTGCTGGGGAACGGCCTGTTTAGCGTTTATCCCCGTCGGCATCAGGCTCTGGCGATGCAGATTATTGAATCTGACGGGGCGATAGTGTCTGAGTTTCCTCTCTCGGCACAGCCCCGACCGGCAAACTTTCCGCGCCGTAATCGGATTATCAGCGGGTTAAGCCAGGGCGTCTTGGTCGTTGAAGCGGCAGTGCGAAGCGGCTCTCTGGTCACGGCCCGGTGCGCACTTGAGCAGGGGCGGGAGGTTTTCGCCTTGCCCGGTCCGATAGGTAACCCCGGCTGCGAAGGACCACACTGGCTGATAAAGCAGGGCGCAACGCCGGTAACCGAGGTAGGGGATATTCTTGAAAATTTGCAACATGGGTTGCAATGGCTGAAGGAAGATCCCGAAAAGCGACATTATTCGTCAGATCAGGGAAAGGTGGCATTGCCATTTCCTAAGCTCCTGGCTAACGTAGGAGATGAGGTAACACCTGTTGACGTTGTCGCTGAACGTGCCGGCCAACCTGTGCCAGTAACGGTAGCACAGCTACTCGAACTGGAGTTAGCAGGGTGGATCGCAGCTGTACCCGGCGGCTATGTCCGATTAAGGAGGGCATGCCATGTTCGACGTACTGATGTATTTGTTTGAGACTTACATCCATAACGAAGCAGAAATGCGAGTGGATCAGGACAAATTGACACAGGATCTTACCGATGCGGGGTTTGAGCGGGAAGATATCTATAATGCGTTGATGTGGCTGGAAAAACTGGCTGATTATCAGGAAGGCCTCGCCGAACCGATGCAGCTTGCTTCTGACCCATTGTCAGTACGCATCTATACCGCTGAAGAGTGTGAAAGGCTGGATGCCAGCTGCCGGGGATTCATCTTATTCCTTGAGCAGATTCAGGTGCTAAACCTCGAAACGAGAGAAATGGTGATAGAGCGCGTCATGGCGCTGGATACGGCAGAATTTGAACTGGAAGATCTCAAATGGGTGATCCTGATGGTTCTGTTTAATATCCCGGGTTGTGAAAATGCCTATCAGCAAATGGAAGAATTACTCTTTGAAGTGAATGAAGGTATGCTGCATTAATTCAAATGTGCAGCACCAAGAGTTGTTATGGCCAAATCCGCACTATTTACGGTGCATAAAAACGAGCCCTGCCCGCAGTGCGGGGCTGAACTTGTTATTCGGTCCGGGAAACACGGTCCGTTTCTCGGTTGTTCACACTATCCGGAATGTGATTATGTCCGTCCTCTGAAAAGCCAGGCGGATGGACATATCGTCAAAATTCTGGAGGGGCAGTTATGTCCTGCCTGTGATGGTGAATTAGCGTTGCGTCAGGGGCGGTTCGGTATGTTTATTGGCTGTAGCCGTTATCCGGAATGTGGGCATACAGAACAAATTGATAAGCCAGATGAAACGGCTATTGCCTGTCCTCAGTGCCAACGTGGTCAACTGGTACAGCGTCGTTCTCGTTTTGGTAAGACTTTCCATTCCTGCGATCGTTACCCTGACTGCCAGTTCGTTATCAATTTCAAACCGGTAGCGGGTATCTGCGTGCATTGCCATTATCCGCTACTCATCGAGAAGAAAACCGCGCAAGGCATTAAACGCTTCTGCGCCAGTAAACAATGTGGAAAGCCGGTTCCGGCGGATCAAAACAGTGAATAATAACCTGCCATCAGGTTCCATTGCGTATGCAGTGGACGTACTGAAAAAAGAAGAAGTCATCGCTTATCCAACTGAAGCTGTTTTTGGGGTCGGTTGCGATCCTGACAGTGAGACGGCCGTTGGCCGATTGCTGGCACTTAAGCAACGGCCTGTCGAAAAAGGGCTGATTTTAATCGCGGCCAATTATGAGCAGCTTAAACCTTACATTGATGATTCCATGCTTACCCCGGCCCAGCGTGAAGCCATCTTCTCCGTATGGCCTGGACCGGTGACCTTCGTTTTCCCGGCCCAGCCGACAACACCGCGCTGGTTAACCGGACGGTTTGATTCGCTGGCGGTGCGCGTCACTGACCATCCGCTGGTGGTTGAGCTTTGTCTGGCGTTTGGTAAACCACTGGTTTCAACCAGCGCGAATCTGACCGGGTTACCTCCGTGCCGGACAACCGAAGAAGTGCTGGCACAGTTCGGGAATGATTTTCCGGTTGCTGCCGGCGAGACGGGAGGGCGCCTGAATCCGTCCGAAATTCGCGACGCATTAACCGGTGAACGTTTTCGCCAGGGGTAATCTCATGGAAACTTATGCTGTTTTTGGAAACCCGATTGCACACAGTAAGTCACCCTTGATCCATCAGCAATTTGCGGAGCAGTTGCAGATAGATCACCCTTACGGCCGCGTGCTGGCACCGGTTGATGCATTTATCCCAACGCTCGAGGCGTTTTTTGCTGCGGGCGGCAAAGGGGCGAATGTGACGGTTCCCTTTAAAGAAGAGGCATTTGAACGTGCAGACGAACTGACCGAGCGTGCTTCACTTGCTGGTGCAGTAAATACCTTAAAACGGCTTGAGGATGGCCGCCTTCTGGGTGACAACACTGACGGGATTGGTTTACTGAGCGATCTGGAAAGACTTTCGTTTATCAAGCCTGGTTTCCGGGTTCTGCTGATTGGTGCGGGTGGTGCATCGCGGGGCGTGCTGTTGCCCCTGCTTTCACTGGACTGTGCAGTGACCATTACCAACAGAACCTTTTCCAGGGCAGAAGCGCTGGCGGCGTTGTTTGCCCATACCGGTAGCGTGAGCGCCATCGCGCTTGAGGATCTCGAAGACCGTGAATTTGATCTGGTCATCAATGCCACGTCCAGCGGCATTAATGGTGAGATCCCGGCAATCCCCGTTTCACTTATCAACTCTCATATGTACTTCTATGACATGTTTTACCAGAAAGGGAAGACACCCTTCCTTATGTGGTGTGAAGAACATGGCGCGAAACAGTTAGCCGACGGGCTGGGGATGCTGGTGGGCCAGGCTGCGCATGCGGTGCTGCTCTGGCATGGTGTGTTACCTGCAGTCGAGCCGGTGATAGAAAAGTTAAAGCAGGAGCTTTCGGCGTGAATCAGGCTATTCACTTCCCGGACAGAGAGAGCTGGGATGAGGATAAACAAGCAGTCTGCTTCCCGGTGCTGGTGCAGGGGATGCAGCTTACCTGTGCCATTCATGGGGAAACGCTGCTACGTCGTTTTGGCGGTTCAGATCCTTTAGACATATTTTGTGAAAATCGCTGGGACCTTGAAGAAGAAGCCAGCGATTTAATCCGCGACCAGCAGGAAGACGATCAGGGCTGGGTCTGGTTAACCTGATCCAGATAGTCATTCTTCCATTTAACGTAGTTGTTCGCCGAGTATTTTAATCCTTCGATCTCTGCCTCCTTCAGGGGGCGGATCTGTTTTACAGGGCTACCCAGATAGAGATAGCCGCTCTCCAGCCGTTTGTTCTGCGGGACCAGGCTACCGGCACCAATCATTACGTCATCTTCTACTATGACGCCATCCAGCAAAATCGATCCCATGCCAACAAGTACGCGATTTCCTATAGTGCAGCCGTGAAGCATCACTTTGTGACCAACGGTGACATCCTCTCCAATAATGAGTGGATTACCTTCCGGGTTATAAGAGGATTTGTGCGTGACATGCAGAACGCTGCCGTCCTGAATATTGGTACGTGCGCCAATCGACACAGAGTTAACGTCTCCCCTGATGGCAACGAGTGGCCAGATACTGACATCATCAGCCATTCGGACATCACCTACGACTACGCTGCTGGCATCGATCATCACGCGATCGCCTTGTTTGGGGAACAGATCTTTATAAGGACGTAATACAGTAGACATAACTACCTCTAAGGATGAGCGCTAGACAGAAGACTTTGATCATAATATGGGATCGAGGCAAGGCAAAATACGTCAATATTTAAGCAGATCGGGCGGGATTTCAGCGAAAAGCGCGGAAAATCAGCAGTTGGAAAAAAAGATCTAAAAAATACTTGTGCTAAAAAATGGGATCCCTATAATGCGCCTCCATCGACACGGCAGATGTGAATCACTTCACAGACAACCCGGTCGGTTGAAGAGAAAAAATCCTGAAATAACGGGTTGACTCTGAAAGAGGAAAGCGTAATATACGCCACCTCGCAACGGTGAGCGAAAGCCGCGTTGCACTGCTCTTTAACAATTTATCAGACAATCTGTGTGGGCACTCAAAGTGACATGGATTCTTAACGTCCTCGGACGAAAAATGAATACCAAGTCTCTGAGTGAACATACGTAATTCATTACGAAGTTTAATTCACGAGCATCAAACTTAAATTGAAGAGTTTGATCATGGCTCAGATTGAACGCTGGCGGCAGGCCTAACACATGCAAGTCGAACGGTAGCACAGAGAGCTTGCTCTCGGGTGACGAGTGGCGGACGGGTGAGTAATGTCTGGGAAACTGCCTGATGGAGGGGGATAACTACTGGAAACGGTAGCTAATACCGCATAACGTCGCAAGACCAAAGAGGGGGACCTTCGGGCCTCTTGCCATCAGATGTGCCCAGATGGGATTAGCTAGTAGGTGGGGTAACGGCTCACCTAGGCGACGATCCCTAGCTGGTCTGAGAGGATGACCAGCCACACTGGAACTGAGACACGGTCCAGACTCCTACGGGAGGCAGCAGTGGGGAATATTGCACAATGGGCGCAAGCCTGATGCAGCCATGCCGCGTGTATGAAGAAGGCCTTCGGGTTGTAAAGTACTTTCAGCGGGGAGGAAGGCGTTGAGGTTAATAACCTCAGCGATTGACGTTACCCGCAGAAGAAGCACCGGCTAACTCCGTGCCAGCAGCCGCGGTAATACGGAGGGTGCAAGCGTTAATCGGAATTACTGGGCGTAAAGCGCACGCAGGCGGTCTGTCAAGTCGGATGTGAAATCCCCGGGCTCAACCTGGGAACTGCATTCGAAACTGGCAGGCTAGAGTCTTGTAGAGGGGGGTAGAATTCCAGGTGTAGCGGTGAAATGCGTAGAGATCTGGAGGAATACCGGTGGCGAAGGCGGCCCCCTGGACAAAGACTGACGCTCAGGTGCGAAAGCGTGGGGAGCAAACAGGATTAGATACCCTGGTAGTCCACGCCGTAAACGATG
>OGSL01000006.1_pt1 | contig 251942 bp, 234 predicted proteins | sample 1573881 | NCBI WGS metagenome assembly OGSL01 (sample SAMN03295838, study PRJEB24534) | human gut metagenome | isolation source: fecal sample 6 from infant 5 | host: Homo sapiens | place: USA: Pittsburgh, PA | collected 2014-07 | reverse complement strand
CCAGTAGCAAAGCACAGCCAGACCAAAACCAACCAGCCACAGAAGGAAGCCGCATAATGAACCTCGAATCAATCGCTAAATACTTTGCGCCTAAATCACCGATGTTCAGTGACTCTCCTCGCGCAACCGCATCAGACAGTCTCACCGGCACTGACGTTATGGCGGCGCTTGGCCTTGCTGGCCACAAGTGCGGGTTTGGTTTCGATCTTTACCTCTCGAAAATCGGCATTAGCAGCCCAGATATAGCACTGGAGAGACTCTATGAGCAGGCACGTAAGTTATCAGGTAAATTCAGAGCACTGTCTGAACTCGATGAATCAGCTCGGTCAGGCGTGCTTAAGGTTCTCTGCGCTTTTGCATACCAGGATTATTCAAGAAGTGCTGCCAGCACTCGAAAATGTGATTGCTGTGATGGTGGCGGATTTACAGAGGCGCAAGTGTTTACCAACAAGGTCTCATACCCATGGGGGAAACCGCCTTACTGGTCGAAAATGTCGCGTGCCGTTCGCCCAAGCGACTGGGAGAGCTGGACACAGGCGCGTGAGGTGGTGCGAGTTAAATGCAAGCCGTGTAACGGAAAAGGCGTTATCAGCAATTCGTGTCGCTGCCATGGCAAAGGTAAGGTGCTGGACAAGGCAGAAAGCGATCGCCAGGGCGTTCCAGTAATGAAAGCCTGCGACCGCTGCGGTGGTAGAGGTTACGCCAGGCTTAAGTTCTCAACGGTAATTGAGGGCGTTAATACTGTTGCGGAGATAAAGAAAACGGCGGCTTATGACCAACTTCAGCCGCTCTTTGAGGAACTTGTCGCCGAATGCCATAAGCAGGAGTCTATGGCTGATGCCATTCTCTCAAAAGTAACGAGATGAAAATAATTTTCTCTGATATTGAAAATATATAGGAAATAGGTATTGCATTTCGCGGAAAAACTGGATAGATTCATCTCTAACGCTGGGAATCCGTTCAGTCGTTCCGAAGCCAAAAAAATTCAAGCCCGAGGTTAGCGCCTTGGGCTTTTTTATTTGCGGTACGCCGCACACCGAACCCACTACCTGGGACCCTTCGGCCAGAGAGCCGGCATTGCCTTACCCTCATCTTCCTGGCTATTCGCCAGGTTTTTTATTCCAGGCTCCGGGAACCATCATCGACACGCCTACTTGTTAAATCGTCCCGAGGGCCTGATCCCTTACTACAAACAGCACCCCGTTCTTTCGGAGGTGATATGGCTAAACGTATGCAAGATAAAGAAAGCATTGCCGGAGTGTCATGGCTGATTGTCCTTGCTCTGTCATGCTGGGGCGGCCTGGTCCGATACCTTATTGACGTGAAGCAGAACAAAGCCGCCTGGAGCTGGGTCAATGCGCTGGCGCAAATTGCAGTGTCCGGCTTTACCGGTCTTATTGGTGGCCTAATCAGCGTTGAAAGCGGGCTTAGCCTTTACATGATCCTGGTTACTTCTGGTATCAGCGGGGCGATGGGGTCCGTGGCACTGACGTACTTCTGGGAACGTCTGACGGGGATGAAGAATGCAAACCAGTGATAAAGGCATTGCCCTGATCAAGCAGTTCGAAGGCTGCAAGCTCACCGCGTATCAGGACAGCGTCGGAGTGTGGACGATCGGCTATGGCTGGACCAAGCCTGTCGACGGCAAACCGATCCGAGCCGGGATGACGATTAAGCAGGAAACTGCAGAACGCCTGCTGAAGACCGGGCTGGTCAGCTATGAAAACGACGTGTCCCGCCTGGTCAAAGTTGACCTGACTCAGGGGCAATTCGATGCTCTGGTGTCGTTCACTTACAACCTCGGCGCCCGGTCACTGTCGACATCGACCCTTCTGCGAAAACTCAACGCCGGTGATTACGCTGGCGCTGCCGATGAGTTCCTGCGCTGGAATAAAGCTGGTGGTAAAGTCCTGAATGGGCTCACCCGTCGCCGGGAGGCAGAGCGGGCTCTGTTCCTGTCATGATTGGCGATATGGTCAAACGTTACTGGTTGCAGCTGCTGGTGGTGGCGTTAATCGGCGTGCTGGCGTTCTTCGTAAACCGGTACCGCGACAACGCCATCACCTACAAAGACCAGCGCGACAAAGCCACCAAGAGTCTCCGCCTGGCGAACGCCACCATCAAAGACATGCAGGTGCGTCAGCGCGATGTTACTGCGCTGGATGCCAAATACACGAAGGAATTGTCCGATGCGAAAAAAACCATTAACGATTTGCGTCGGGATGTCGATTCTGGCGCTAAACGGCTGCGCATCGCCGCAACCTGCCCTGGAGTGCCAAAAGCCACCTCCTCCACCGGCGTGGATGATGCAGGAGCCCCCGAACTTACTCCAGACGCTCGACGGAATTATTTCGATCACCGGGACGGAATCGCAACCGCTGACAAGATGATTCGCGGCATGCAGGACTACATCAAAGAGCAGTGTCTTAAATGATTCGTTACCCAAATAACAGAGCCTGACTTCGGTCGGGCTTTTTTATGCCCGCAGTAAACCGCGCATCGCAGCGCATAACAATCCCGAGTCTTTCAGAAAGCTGAGCCTGAGAACTGCCGTATATGGTGGCGACCATCTCGGGGCGGCTTTTCTGTGCGAACAGGCTCATCTTTCTAAAGGAACATCGCCATGCAATTAGTTGAAATCAAGAAGCTCGACCTGGTCACCAACTCGGCAGTGATCGCCAGTGGTGTCATGAAGGATCACAAGCCAGTGATTCAACTCATCAGGAAGTACAAAAGCGACCTCGAAGAGTTCGGAAGGGTGGAATTTGAAATGCGACCCTTTCAAACCGATGGAGGCATGCAGAAGCAGGAAATAGCACTGCTAAACGAACAGCAAACCACGCTGTTGATCACCTACATGCGAAACAATGAAGTTGTGCGTGAATTCAAAAAGCGCTTGGTATATGAATTCTTCACTATGCGCAGCGCGCTGGCGAAGAAGAAGATGGATCGCAACTCGGCGCGTCTGGAGTACAAGCCTATGACCGATGCCATCAAGCATGAGCGTGAGGCGCAGGGTAAGCAGATCGCCCCGCATCACTTCAGCAACGAAGCTGACCTGATTAACCGACTGGCGCTGGGCATGACGGCGGCCAAGTTCCGCGTGCATCACGAAATCGGGAAGAAAGAGCCGATCCGCGATTACCTGACGCCGGAACAAATTCACTGCATCACCGAGCTACAGCGCGCCAACACGGTATTCATCAGCATGGGGTGGGACTTCGAACAACGCAAAGAAGTGCTGCGCGGCATGTTCGAGCGTAATCACCGCCAGCCACTTATCGAAGAGCAGCACCGCTTGGCCGCATAACCACAAATCTGTGGTTTTTGAGAGCCACTTTCACAACGGCTTTCCATTACAAAGCTCACCTGCTGGTGGGCTTGATAATGGTATGTATTGTCTTCGGGAAGGCTTTGTAGATGTTAAGCGATTATTAAGAGGCAATCATGACTTTAGCTGAACGTGTAAAGAGAATTGAGAGCGAATTAAAAGATATTAAATCGCAACTCAATTCTGGTACCGATTCTAGGAAAACAGCAAAAGCAATGCCCTTATCCAGTCTTGCAAAAGAGGGAGGTATCCCTGGGGGGTTAGTTAAAAAATGTTAACTCAAATACTTGATTGGAAAAATCCATCGTAAGGGCGCCCATTTTAATTAGTTGCATTCCGAAAACGACTTGGAATTTTCTCCCGTTACTTACCAATGGTACTGAAGTCAATTCTGTTGAAAAAACTCTTTCGTCTTCAGTGAACGATATTACCGCGTGCCGAACTGTAGTTTCTATAGTTGAGGTGGCTCCGCTTACAGTTGTTTTTTCCGCGACTGGGAGTTTTAAATTGTCAGCAAAGTCTGAATCCACATAGCAAAGATCTGCTCCGGTATCTATAAGTGCGTAGGCACCAGCCTTCAATCCATTTGGTTTATAAACGTTTATATCTTTTGGGCTACTTGGCCATATTGTCAATGGAACTACGGGAATTGCATGCTCCGTGGGGGTATCTGATACCGATCCATCAATAGGGGAAATAAATTTGATTTTTACTTTGGTGATCATCCTTATTCCTTCGAAGAGTTATTCAGCCATCCCTCTGCGCATATGTGCGCCAGTGTCCCACCACTGACGGGCTGAATGCTTACCTTACCCAGGGTTAATGACAAGTAACACCCTGATATTCAAACAGTAGCCGCCATCGTGCGGTTTTTTATTGCCATCACCATGGGTAGGCTCATCGTAATGGCAATACCCTAACAAACGGATAAAGAGGCTCTCAATGTCCGACATCTACCAAATCACGCTAACCACCCAAACAGGCGAAACCTTCACGGGCAAGATGTCACGACGTCAGCCTGAGCTGGTGAACGGCTTTGTGCCGCTGGCGACCGAGACGGGCGAGTGGCTTTACTTCGCTCCTGACGACGTGAAGCGCGTGCAGTTCACGCCAGTACCGACAGAGCAGACCGAACAGTTAGACGAAATTGCAGGTTAGCCAAAACAAAGGCGACCACACCAATAGATCAGGCCGCCGATTAAAAATGTTTATGAATTACTCGCGCTGAATTCTTTCCCATTCAGCCTTGTAATGCTCCTTTTCGTCGACGCATGAAGGGCATAGCAGCCCTCCATAATACATTTCATTTTCAATAGCACCTTCGAGATCGTCACCCTCAAGTATGACTTGGCAGTCGTTATGATGTCCTCCAGGGTTGGTAACTCCATCACATTTCTCGGTTAAGAAAGGTTCTAAAACTGCCTGTTGCTTCGCGGTTAAGCTGTCGAATCCATTATCAACTGCTCTTTGGGCTAATCCTGGAACCATCGTATTTTGATTATGAAAACGATCATGTTTTAGCATCGCATCAAGAAGTGATTCTGTAGACATTAAAACTCCTTTTAACTTGGAATAAACATGGCACTCACTGACAAGCAAGAAATGTTCTGTCGCGAGTACCTCATCGATTTAAACGCCACTCAAGCGGCTATTCGGGCGGGGTACAGCGTCAAAACCGCAAACCGCATAGCTGCCCAGAACTTGTCAAAACTTGACATCCAAAACAGAATCGCCGAACTCAAAGCAAAGCGCAACGAGGACGTCGGCATTGATGCTGATTATGTGCTGCGGCGCTTAGTTGAAATCGACCAGATGGACGTTCTGGACATCCTGAATGACGACGGTAGCCTCAAAGCGATCAGCCTATGGCCCAGATCGTGGCGAACGACGCTCACCGGGCTCGATATCAGCACGACCATACAGAACTTCGACGAGGAAACGGCGGAAACCATCCTCAAAAAGATAAAGTGGCCTGACAAGGTGAAGAACCTTGAGTTGCTCGGCAAGCACGTTCGCGTGCAGGCCTTCAAAGAGCAGGTTGAGCAGAAAGTCGTAGCGACCCACAACGTCATGCTGGTACCGACTAGCGACAACGTGGATAGCTGGGAAGCGGCAGCACAGAAGCAGCAGAGCGAGGTTCTTGGTGGATGAATTACAAAGCCGTCTGGAAACCTCTGCCGGGATCGCAATCGCTCTCACTGAGCTGCCCCTGTAACGAAATTCTCTACGAGGGAACGCGCGGTCCGGGTAAAACTGCCGCGCAGCTGGCGCGTTTCCGTCGCCTCGTTGGCCTGGGCTATGGCTCGTTCTGGCGTGGCGTGATATTCGATACCGAGTATAAGAACCTTACCGACATCATCACCCAGTCGAAGCGTATGTACCGCCTGTTTAACGACGGTGCGCGTTATCTGGCGTCAGCATCTGAGCTGCGCTGGGTGTGGCCTACCGGTGAAGAGCTGTTGTTCCGCTTCGGGAAGGAAGAGGGCGACTACTGGGACTATCACGGTCAGGAGTTCCCGTTCATTGGCTTCAACGAGCTGACCAAGCAGCAGTCTGGTGAGTTCTACGAGATGATGTTCTCCTGCCGGCGCTCATCGTTCAGGCCGGAGAATTACCCACGGGAAGATGGCTCGCTGCTGAGGCCGATCCCACTGGAGACGTTCAGCACCACAAACCCGTTTGGCATTGGCCACACCTGGGTTAAGAAGCGCTTCATCGAGCCAGCGCCGCGCGGCACCATCATTCGCGAGACGCAAAAGGTGTTTAACCCGCAGACCGAACGCGAAGAGGACGTGACGCTTACCCGTGTTGCGATTCACGGCTCGTTCAAAGAGAACCCGTATCTGGATCCCCAGTACATAGCCACACTTATGGCCATCAAGGACCCGAACCGGCGCAAAGCATGGGTCGAGGGCTCATGGGATGTCACCAGCGGCGGGCGCTTTGACCATCTATGGAATGCCTCGCATCACGTCATTAAGCCGTTCCGCATTCCGGATAGTTGGACAGTTGACCGCTCCCACGACTGGGGTGAGTCGAAACCGTTCTCAAACCTTTGGTGGGCGCGTGCCGACGGCACCGCCGCCGAGCTGCCTGATGGTCGCCAGTTCTGCCCGCCGGCTGGGTCGCTGATCCTGATTGGCGAATGGTATGGCTGCCCGCCTGATGAACTGAATAAAGGCCTGAATATGTCATCCACAAACGTCGCAAAAGGTGTGGCTTGGGTGGATAAGCGGCTGGTGGGCGAAGAGCTTGCTGAGCCCGAGGAGATAAAACTCAACGGGGTAACTCAGGGGCAACTAAACATTATGCCCGGCATCTGCAAGAAGGTAGTTCCCGGCCCTGCTGACGGTGCGATCTACAACACTGGCGATGACGAACTCTCCATTGCACAGAAAATGGAATCGCAGGGCGTCAAATGGGTGCCATCCAATAAAAAACCGGGATCGCGCGTGAACGGCGCGGCGCTATTTGCTGACATGCTCGAGGCCGTGATTGAAGGTAAAAAGCTGGAATCCGGCATCCCAGAGAAACCTGCATTTTACGTTTTCGACTATTGCCGTGGCTGGATAAGCCGTGTGCCGGTACTCGTGCGCGACAGCAAAAACCCTGACGATGTAGATACCCAGCAGGAAGACCACGACTGGGATGCTACACGATATGCCGTTCTGCATTCACCCCCGAAGAAAGTCGGCAAAGTCACCAACCTGAGGCTCTAACTCCATGCCTGACATTTCAACACCCAATCTGGACTATGGGAACATGGTCGAGGCTTGGGATATCAACGATGCCCTGATGGGCGGCACGCTCTATATGCGACAGCTTGGAGAGTCTTATCTCCCGCGCTGGCCAAAAGAAGACAAAGAGGACTACAAAAAACGCCTCGCCGTGGCCACGCTTCTGCCAGCCTACGAAGAGACCATTAAGCAAAACATCGGGCGTGTATTCGCCGAGCCCATTAAGCTTGCCGAGAATGTGCCTGATGAGCTGCGAGAGTATGCGAAAAACTTCGACCTTGAGGGGACGCGCCTGGACGTATGGGCGCAGGCATTCTTCGGTCTGGCGATGCAGTATGGACTCTCCCACGCGCTGGTGGATTATCCCAGGGTGGACACCGAAAAGGTGAAAACCAAAGCGGAAGAGAAAGCTACTGGCGCGCGCCCATACGTCACCATGCTCAATCCCCGGCAGGTGATCGGATGGAAGTCGAAAATGGTAGACGGCAAAGTGGTGCTGACCGAGCTGCGTATCAAAGAGGTAGTTATCGAGGACGGCGACGACTTCGGGCAGACAAAGGTCGAGCAAATTCGTTATCTGACACCTGGAATGGTGCAAATCTACCGCAAGTCGAAAGGTATCGATGGGGCGGCGAACTGGGAGAAGTTCGACGAATGGACAACATCTCGTAAGGACATAACACTGGTGACGCTCTACACCAAGCGCACCGGGTTTATGTGTGGTTCACCTCCACTGCTCAATATGGCTCTGCTGAACATCAAGCACTGGCAGAGTCAAAGCGAGCAGGACAACATCCTGCATGTCGCCAGGGTGCCGTTGCTCACGGTGTTCGGTTTGGAAGAGGGGCAAGAGCTGATAATTGGCTCGTCTTCAGCTACGTCGTTCACTGATCGGCAAAAGCAGGGTCTGGAGTACGTCGAGCATACAGGCTCCTCCATCGGTGCTGGTAAAGAGTCGCTGGCAGAACTTGTGGAGCAGATGCGCCAGGCTGGTGCGAAGCTGCTTCGTACGGAAAACACCTCTACCAAATCGGTAGACCAGACCTCTGAAGAGAAAATGCAAGAGCAGTCACCGCTCTACACCATGGCTACCAGCCTTGAAGATGCGATCGACAACATTCTGCAAATCATGGCCGAGTACATCGGCGAGAAAGATGGTGGCAACGTTGATGTTCGCACTGAGCTGGATATCGAATCGACCGTATTCAATCCGTCCGCCGCGCTTGCCATCCAGGCACTGCGCCAGGGTGGTGATATCCGTCGAGCTGATGCGATTAAATCGCTACAGAAGTTGAACATTATTGATGCCGATGCGGATCCTGATGTGGTTCTGAGCGAACTGCTGGCTGAGTCAGCATCTCTGACTGAACCGCCACCGGGCGAGGTGTGATATGGCTCGTTCGGTAAACGACAGGTTGCAGGACGAGACCATAGCTCACGGACTTTACGTGACGCGCTACGGGACGGGTGTTGCCCGACGAATGGTGGGGCTGCTTAACAGGATGGATGCTGATCTGGCTGCCCGGCTGCTTGTTCTGCTGGAGGGTAAGCGCGCTGATACCTACAGCGCTCGCCGCCTGGCTTCGCTGCTGGCTGGTGTGCGCGACCTGAATCAACAGGCCTATGAACCGGTGAATGCTGCGCTGGCACGTGAACTGACGCGCTACGTTGAATATGAGGTCGGTTATCAGTTTGACCTTTTTAGCAGCATCATTCCGAAGCAGATCCTCAGGCATGTACCGCTCCAGAGCATCGCGCCTGAGCAGGTTTACGCCTCAGCAGTGACTCAGCCATTCCAGGGGCGCTTGCTGAAGGAGTGGGGCCAGAAGCTTGAAACGGATCGGCTGGATAAAATCACCAACGCTGTGCGCACCGGTTTCCTTCAGGGTGAAACGGTAGATCAGATCGTTAAACGCGTTGCCGGAACGCCGAAACTCAATCGTGAAGATGGGGTGATTAACGCCTCCCGTCGCGACCTGGCGGTGGTGGCCCGCACGGCTGTAAATCACATGGCCGCTACTGCGCGTCAGGAGTTCGCACAGGGCAACAGCGATATCGTAAAGGCCAAACAGTGGTCCTCAACGCTGGACACTCATACCAGCCAGTGGTGCATTATCCGCGACCGAAAGCTTTACACGCTCGACGGCAAGCCGCTGGGGCATGAAATTCCGTATCTGCGCGGACCCGGCAAAATCCACTTTTGCTGCCGCTCCGGTGAAATCCTGATTACCAAATCGTGGGAAGAGATGCAGATAGCCTCTGGCGAACTGAGAAGCGCCACACGCGCTTCGATGGATGGACAGGTGCCATCGCATACCAGCTATGCCGAATGGCTCGTCAGGCAACCGTACGCACGGCAGGAGCAGGTGCTGGGCGTTACTCGCGCGCGGATGCTGCGTGACGGCAAAATCACCGTGCCTGAGATGTTCAATGATGCCGGGGAGTTTCTGACCCTGGACGAACTGCGCCGCGTGGATGCGTCGGCGTTCCAGTAACAAAAAACCAATCAATATCAGGCTGCCTTCGGGTGGCCTTTTTTACGCCTGCCGCTAAGCGGATGCGACGCGGTGACCGGGTCGGATGACCTATTACCAATGGCCGGAAGGCTGGAGCAAAAACAATGAAACTGAAACTTGATGCTAACGGAAATGTGGTCGTTGAAAACGGTATGCCTGTGTACATCCATGATGATGGCAAAGAAATCCCGTTCGACGCAGCCGCAGCGATGACCAAAATCACCTCCCTGAACGGTGAAGCTAAAACTCACCGTGAAGCGAAGGAGGCGGCGGAAGCCAGTCTCGCGAAATTCTCTGGCATCACCGACCCGGCCAAGGCGCTCGAAGCCCTGGAGATGATGACCAAAATCGACCAGAAAAAACTGATCGATGCTGGTGCCGTTGACCAGGTAAAGGCGGAGATCACCAAAGTTTTCCAACAGCAGCTGGACGAGGCGAACGGCAAGACCAAGCAGCTGGAAACTCAACTCTACGACGAGATGATCGGCGGCCGCTTCGGTGGCTCTAAGTTCATTTCCGAGAAGATGGCGATCCCGACTGAGTTCGTGCGTTCCTACTTCGGTCAGAACTTCAAAATCGAAGAAGGGAAGGTTGTGGCCTACGACGGCCAGGGCAATAAGGTGTTCTCTCGCACCAAGCCCGGCGAGTTAGCCAGCTTTGATGAGGCCCTGGAGTCTCTGGTCGAGTCGCATCCGCAGAAAGATTACATCCTCAAAGCGTCCGGTAATAGCGGCGGAGGTTCTCACCAGTCGCAGCACCAGGCCGGGCAAAAAACCATGAAACGCGATGCGTTTGATGCATTACCTCCAGCAGAGCAACAGGCTGTGATTGGCGGCGGCACAAGCATCGTTGATTAATCGAAAGGAATAAATACATGTCTAATACTTTGACTGGCCTGATCCCTACCATTTATACGGCGCTTAACCGCGTTTCACGTGAGCAGGTAGGTTTTATCCCGGCAGTGGCTCGTAACGCTAAGGCCGATGCTGCAGCTAAAGACCAGACCGTCACCGCGCCAGTGGCACCAAAAACCACCACGGTAGACATCACACCGGCACCGACCGCACCAAACGACGGAGATCAGAACATCGGCACCGTGGATGTCAAAATCACCAAATCAAAAATGGCTCCGGTCAAATGGAACGGTGAAGAACAGTTGGCGATGGGGCCATCAGGTAACTACGACGTTATCCTTGCCGATCAGTTTTCTCAGGCCTTCCGCGCGCTGAGCAACGAAATGGACGCAGACCTGGCTGCGCTGTTCTACAAATCTTCCCGTGCAGTTGGTGCACCAAAAGAGACGCCATTCAGCATTAAAGACGATCTGTCTGATGCAGCGCTGGCGCGTCAGATTTTAGTGGATAACGGTGCACCGACTACCGACATGCGCATGGTGCTGGGCGGCGAAGCGATGGCCTCAATTCGCGGAAAACAGTCGGTTCTGTTCAAAGCGAACGAAGCAGGTACCGATCAGCTTCTGCGTGAAGGTATTATTGGCCGCGTGATGGGCTTTAACCTGCACGAATCCGCCAACATCAAGCGCACCGCGAAAAGCACGGCGGCGGGCTATAAGGTCAACGGCGCGAAGAAAGAGGGCGACATCATTGTGGCCATCTCTGCGGGTACAGGTGGGATTGCAGTCGGTACTGCAGTGAAATTCGATGGTGATGACAATCAGTATCTGGTCGTTGCCGCCACTTCTTCCAGCATCACCATTGGTGCGCCGGGTCTGCGTCAGGATCTGGCAGACCAGGCAGCCGTCACCGTGCTGAGCGAGTTTGCGCCAAACATGGCATTCGACCGCAACGCATTCCTGCTGGCGTGCCGCACCCCGGCAATGCCAAAAGGCGGCGACACCGCCGACGATGTGATGAACGTGACCGACCCGGTATCCGGCATCACCTTCCAGATCGCGCTCTATCGCCAGTACCGTCAGGTGCGTTACGAGGTTGGCGTGGCATGGGGTGTGGCATCTGTTCAGCCTGAACACTCCACCATCATCATGGGTTAACCACTGGGGCTTCGGCCCCTTTTTTTTCAGGAGGCCCAATGGCCGGATTAACCAAAGAGCAGCGCGCGCAGCGTGAGGCTGAAAAGCTTGCTGAGCAAACTCCTGCCCAGCAGGAACAGCAGCAGGAACAGCAGCAGGAACAGCCAGGTATTGAGCTGGTGGTCATGGTGCGAGATACCCCAGAGTTCCCCGGTGGCCCGCTGAGCGCTGAGGTTCACCCTGACGAAGTGGATAACTGGCTGGCGCTGGACTGGCGTCTGGAGGGATAGCCATGCTGGTTGCCGATCCACATTCACCGGGCTTCAACACTTACGCCAGCGTTGCTGACCTGCGTGCGTTCGCGGCGGGGCGCGGCTACACCGTGCCTGCCGATGACGACGAGTGCGGCATGTTGTTGATGCAGGCGATGGACTTTCTGGAAGGGAAGGCCTGGTGCGGTCAGCGCTTCAGCACATCTCAGCCGCTGTCGTGGCCGCGCTCCGGCGTGCGCTTTGATGGCATTGACCTGCCGGATGACACCATCCCGCAGCGCCTCGTTGACGCACAGTGCCGCCTGGCTATCGAATCGCAGGAGATTGACCTCACGCCGTCGGTCTCCGGTGGCGGCGCGGTCATAGCTGAGAGCGTACAGGGGGCCGTCTCTGTGCAGTACGAGCCGGGAACGAATAAGGCCACTCCTTCATTCCCCTGGTTCTATTCCTCGCTGCGCGGGCTTGTGGTGGGCGGCAACCAGGTCCGGATCGAAAGGGGGTAGCATGGCAATCGACTATCGCCGCATGCGCGCCACGGCAACGCGGCTGCTGACGGAGAACGGCAAAGCCTACCAACTGACTCGCGGCGGAACCACCACCCGCGATCAGTACGGGAAAGAGATTACCACCGAGCCTGTTATCGCGACCGTTACCGGCGTTATCACTGAATACTCCACTCGTGAAATCGACGGCTCTCTGATTGCTACAGGCGATAAGAAACTGGCGGCCACGTTTGAAACGGAAGTGCGCATTGGCGACCTCATTGATATCGACGGCAAAAAGTGGCGCGTGGTTCAGCCGAATCCGGTTAAGCCCGCAGATGTGCTGATCTCCTACAACATCCAGCTGAGGACCTGATTATGACCAGTTCTGCAAATCAGCCGTTCCTGGCTGCCATTGAATTGTTCGTGGATAGCTCGAAGCAGGAGATGGACGAGGTGGTGCGCCGGACGGGTATAAAAATCCTCGCTCAGCTGGTGGAGATGTCCCCGGTAGGCCAGCCTGATATCTGGCAGGTCAACCAGACTGCTACGGCATACAACACTGCGGTGCGGGAGCATAACGCGACCCTGCGTGATAATCCCGACAACCTGACCAAATCAGGACGGCTTAAGCGTGGCCTGAGAGTTAACGACTCGATGGACATCAAAAAGCCAGATGGCTATGTCGGGGGGCGCTTCAAGAACAACTGGTATGTGGGGCTTGATAGCCAGCCAACAGAGTCGAACGATACCCCAGACGCTTCCGGCCAGGGATCTAACTCCCGCGGGATGGCGGTGCTTGAGGTGTTCAGAGTGGGACAGGTCAGCTCGATTTACTTCACCAACAACCTGTCGTATGCCCAGGAGCTGGAAAACGGTCATTCCACCCAGGCGCCGGGCGGGATGGTGGGTATTACAGCTATCGACGCCGCGCAGTTATTCCGTGAGGCAATGAGCGAGGTGCGCAATGGTCGCTGACCAGTCAATGCGTATCGCTGACCTGCTGGAAGGTCGCGTCGCGGTTATCTGCTCCTCGCTCGGGCTGCCGGTGGCCTGGCCAAACATCGCGTTTACTCCACCAGATGATGCGCCTTACGGGCGTGTTTACGTTCTGCCTGCGCAAACTGTGGGGCAGGATCTGGAAGGTCAGTTGCGTACATATCAGGGCATTCTCCAGATCAACATCATCGCGCCGGCAGGCGGCGGGGTGACGCTGGCAAGGGGGCTGGCAAAGTCTGTTGCCGATGCCTTCCATGAAGGGCTGCCGCTGGTGGACGGCGATTTGACCGTCTACATCAACGGCCCGCCGCAGGTGCGCACGCCGATACAGGATCGCCCGACATCTGCACCAAACGGCAGTAGCGGCTCCATCACCTACACCACCCCCGTCAGCATGCAGTACCGCGCTGATTACTGACCCGCCGCCCGGCGGGTTTTTTATTACCTAAATTCAGGAGAGTGCTATGGCATTCGCAATCCCTAACGGCTCGCGTGTGAACGTGGCCAAGGCCTATCAAGCCCCAATCACCTTTACCGCAGCCTCTAACGAGACGGAATGCGAACTGACCGTTGCATCGGCCTCCGGCATTCTGGCCGGTGACGTAGTTCAGGTGAGTTCCGGCTGGTTAAAGCTCGATAACATGGTGCTGCGCGTCAAATCGGTGACCAGTAATAAAATCGTGCTGGAAGCATTCGATACTACCGACACCACCAAATTCCCGGCAGGCACTGGCGCGGGCACGCTGCGTAAAATCGACTCATGGATCACCATGCCTCAGGTGATGACACTGTCAACTGAAGGTGGTGACCAGCAGACCATCAGCGTGCAGTTCCTGGAAGATGATAAAGCGCGAACCATCCCAACGTTTAAAAACGCGGTGGTTCAGGTTTACACCTTTGCGCATGACCCTCAACTGGCGATCTACAAACGCCTCATTGACCTGGATGACTCCAGCGACACCACCGCGGTCTGGTTCCATAACCCACGCGGCAAAGCTGATCGTTTCTACTCAGCCAAAGTATCGTTCCAGCGCGTACCGCGCACGGAAATCAACGCCGTGGAAAGTAACGAGGCGCGCATGAACTTCGAATCGGACATGCAGATTTACCCGATCGCCGATTCATCCGTTACGCCGCTGGCGTTCCTGACCGACCTGCCGGCCACCAAATCGGTTGCCACAGGCACAGCGCTGGATCTGGCGGTGGTAATGAAGGGCGGCTCAGCACCTTACACCTACGTTTGGAAGAAAGGCAGCACCGCTATTCCGGGCAAAACCGCTTCGACGCTCAACATTTCGTCCGTCGCGTCCGGGGATGCTGGCGTTTACACCTGTGAAGTCACCGACGCCGCGGGCAAAACCATCACCTCTGCTGCGTGTACTGTCACGGTCAGCTAACCAATCAGGCCCGGTAAGCCGGGCTTTTTTTTTGGAGTAACCCATGAGCGGAACAATTGAGATTAGTGAGGTTGGGATGACAGTCAATATGGCTGGTGGCGGGAAAATAGTTATCGGCAATTGGGGTGATGGCCCAGTAAATACAATAACCGCTCGGCCACCCCTTACCCCGGAAGAGGGGCTTTACGGTCACGGGCTATGTCTCCTGCCTGATGGATGGGAAGATCTAAGCGGTGATGGACACTGGCAACATCACCTCACTAAATCTTTGCGTCATCTTTGGCCGTCGTTCAGCAGGGAACAGAAGATGGCTATCGCTTACTCCATCAGCGAACTGTCAGATGAGCTGACGAACACCGCATACGAAGGCTCCAGGTAAAAACACATCTGCGCATCGCACGCGCACATCGAAGAAAGTCTTTCAGCTGTGAGCCTGGGCAAACCGTTAACTTTCGGCGGATTTGCCGTGCGACAGGCTCACGTCTAAAAGGAAAATTAAAATGTCAGAACCTTCAATCGTCCCTTACGTAAAAACCACTCCCAAACCTTTTGGTGTGGACGTCGAATGGAAATGGCCGGGTGGCTGCGCGGTGCTAGAACTGCAATGCCTTCATGAAGATGGCCGACTTATGAAAAAACGCATCTTCTGGCCAGCTACCGTATGCCTTATTTCCGGCCTCAAAGCTGGTGAGAGATTGCAGGTGCGCCTGCGTCCAATTGCAGAAGATGGCTCAGCACGAGATTGGCGAGCCGGTGACTGGATCGAAGGGGTTTCTTCTGTCGATGTCGGAGAAATTGTAGAGGCGCTGGACGAAGAGATCCGTAACAGCTGCGCACTTCATGGCCTTAAAGGTGGCTGGTTTGTCGATAAAACCGGCAAGGCTTACATCCACGAAGCGCTGATTGGCGATGGCGTAGTGTCTCAAAACTACAGCGTTAAATTAAACGTCGCCGGCAAAGGCAAGCCGCACGAAGCTGGCATGACCCTCGGTGTTGAAGGTGAGCATAGCAAGGTTGAGTTTCTGGCCGATCGCTTTAAGGTACATGAAGCCGCTTCATCCATCATCGAGAACGCCGTCGCAACAAGCGCGAAGACGAAGATTAGGCTTGGCGATGAAATGAAACAGGCCATCATTGATGCCGTGCGTGAAAGCGATTTGTTCGCAGCCCTCCAGGCAAAGATTGATGCGCAGACAGCTTCAGTAGTTGGCCTGCAACAGGCGATGCACGAAGCGGTGAACGATGCTCTCCTCAATGCGCTCAAGCCAGGCGGTCTGCTGTACAAACGATAACCCCCCATCACGCACTCGAATATTCAACCCGCTACGGCGGGTTTTTCTTTTCTAAGGAACCGAAATGACTAAGTTCTCACTCATCCCCACTCCTACATTTTCTGTGACCGCGAGCATTCCGCGCGCTGGCGCCGAAGACGGCAAACTGACTTTCACTTTCCGCCATAAGACACTGGAAGAGCTGCGCTCTATGGACGAAAAGCTGCAAAAGTCCGCTGAAGGTAAAAAGGGTGCTATCGAGCCGCAGGCCGACTACCTCATGGAAATTGTCGAGGGGTGGGCACTACCTGACGAGTTCACCCGCGACAACGTTATTGTCCTTCTTCAGAACTACCCGCGCGCGTTCGACAGCATCGGTCTGGCCTACACCAAAGAGCTGATGGGTATCCGCGAAAAAAACTGAGGCAGGTCGCCGCAGCGTTGTATACGCCGGGGCCGACTCTCGCGGAGCTGAGCGCTTTTGGTTTGACGCCTGAGGACGTGGAGGAAGAGGTGGGGATCCTGCCATCCATATGGGAGGCCTTTACTGTCTTCTCCGCCCTGGCGACCCAATGGCGCGTAGGCGCGAGCGGTGCGACCGGTCTTGATTACAACGTTCTCCCCTGGATGTTCGAGTTACACGGGGTTGAGGATGCGGCGGCCTGCATGGCTGACCTTCAGATTATGGAAAGCGAGGCTCTCAAGGTAATGCATAAGGAGACGAAATAATGACAGACCAGATCGCCTCGATTACTTTGCGGGCCGATGTTTCTGACCTGAAAACAGCCAGCAACGAACTGGATAAACTCGGCCAGGCGGCGGCCGGTGCTGTAGATAAAGCAGATGATCTGAATAGCGTGTTTCGCGCTGGCGCTGAATCTGCGAAGCAAGGCAGTGAAGGTCTCAAGGAGCAGCAGAACGCGCTCAAAGGGCTGCTGGAGAATATCGACCCGGTTACCAAAGCCTTAAACCGGCTGGATGAGCAGCAAGAATCGCTGCGGAAATTCCAGGCCAAAGGTTTCCTGGATACCGATACCTTCCAGGCTTACAACAAAATCCTGGATGACACCCGCCTCAAGCTGACCGACACCGGAGAAGCCGCGGCGCGTGCTCAGGCCGAATTAGCCGCTACCCAGGCGGCAGAGAAGCAGTCCGCCGCGTTAAAGAATCTCCTGGGCTCCATCGACCCGACGATCCGCGCATTCAACTCGCTGGACGAGCAGCATGCGCAGCTGGTGGCACACTTCGAAGCAGGGCGCATTAACGGTGCTCAGTTCGAGCACTTCAACACAATCCTTAACCAGACGCGTGAGCGCCTCTCTGGTGTCGCTGACGTACTGCCAGAGGCGCTATCCCGGCAGGAAGCAGCTGCCCGGCGTGCTGGAATTTCCGTTGGCCAGTACAGCGCCGCGCTGCGCACTCTGCCGGCGCAGTTCACCGATATCGCGACACAGTTGGCTGGAGGCCAATCCCCTTTCCTGATCTTGCTCCAGCAAGGCGGGCAAATTAAGGATTCTTTTGGTGGATTAGGCCCAATGCTCCAGGCTTTGCGGGACGCATTGTTTGGGTTTGATGGTGATGTTAAGAAAGGTGCGGATGAATCGTCAGCCAGCCTAGATGATGTAACTGAAAGCATTAATGGGGTTGCTGAAGCATCGGAAAACATCAGTAAAGTGGGCGCTGTGGCGGGGTTCCTCAACCCGGTTACGCTTGGCATTGCAGCTCTGACCATTGGTGTGGGCGTGCTTGCAACAGCCTGGTACAAAGGTTCGCAGGAAGCTACTGAGTTTAATCGTCAGCTCATTCTCACGGGGAACTACTCGGCGCAGTATGCAGGTCAGTTGTCGGAAATGGCGCAAAAGATTGGCGGTGCTTCCGGAGAGGTAGGAGATGCGGCGCGAACCCTTGCACAGGTCGTTGGCGCAGGCACGTTTAAAACCAGTCAGCTTGAATCGGTTACTCGCGCTGCGATGGCGATGGAGGAGGCTACCGGGCAATCGGTCGATGCCACGATTAAGAACTTCCAGAAGCTTTATGCCAATCCCACAAAGGCATCGGAGGATCTTAACTCCACGCTGCATTACCTCACTTCCGCGCAGTACGATTACATTGCTTCGCTCGAGCGTCGCGGGGATAAAGAAGGTGCAGCAGAGGCCGCAGCCAAAGCATATAGCCAGGCAGAGCAGAGCCGCAGTCAGCAGATAATCAATAATCTTGGACTGGTCGAGCGTGCAGCCAATAGCGTCAGAAGTTCGCTTAAAGGCATGTGGGATGAACTGCTGAACATTGGCAGGCCAGAAGCACCAGACGACATGCTCAAGCGCATGCAGGCTGATTTGGCGACCAAAGAGAAAGCGCTTTTACCTGAGCGGCAGCGAATGGGTTATGGCTACAGCTACGATACGAGCAGTAGCGACCAGGAGTATGACTCACGACGCAAGGCTCAACTGGCGGCCATCGCAACGCTGAAGGAACAGATCAGCTTAAAGCAAAAAGAAGTCTCCACTCAAAAGGAAATTAATGAGTCTGAAAAGCAGGCAGCCGATGCTGATAATAAGCGTACAAATGCGCTGATTTATCGCAATCGCATCCTTGAACAATCTGCGACCTGGCAGGAAAAGCGAAGCAAGGCCCTGTCTGAACTTTGGAAAAATGTCGCGGCCTCGCCCGGCGACTGGAGTGCGGCGCAACGCCAGCAGGCTGTCGACGCGATTAACAAGCAGTTTCATCCGGATAAAACACCCAAAACTCCAGCTGTTAAGGTGTCTGCTGGTGATCGCTCAACCGACACTTACAATGCTGAGACTTTAGCTCTGCAAGCGCAGCTAAAAACGCTCCAGGAACATCGTGATATCAACGATGTGATTAGCCAGCAGCGTAAGCAGCAATGGGAACTGATTTCCAAAATCAGTATTCTCGAGTCAACGGCAAATGATCCAAAAGGCCGTGCGCTTACCATTGATGAGAAGTCACTTCTCGCCAATAAGGATAAACTTCTCGCTCAGGCTGATATTAATGCCGCACTGGGCGATCAGATTGCCAAACAGCAGAAACTGAACACCCTTGCCGATCAGGCAACAAAATTTGCTCAGCAGCAGGCAGCTAAGCAAGCGGAAATTGACGCAGCGGCTAAAGGGACATCAACCAGAGAGGCGGAGCGGGCGGCAACACGTCAGCGTTTGTCTGAGACCTATGCCTTCAATCCTGACGCGCAAAAAAAAGTTTTGGCTCAGCAGGAAGAGACATACCGGAAGGAAGACGAACTTCGCAGTAATTGGCAGGCTGGAGCAAAGCGCGGATGGGCTGATTATGCGGATTCTGCAACTAACACATTCGAAGCAATGCGTAACGTGGCTGGATCCACATTCAGTGGACTTTCCGACATGCTAACCAGCTTGGTCACAACTGGTACAGCCAGCTTCAAAGAATTCACCAAATCCATATTAAAAATGATCGCCGAAGTGACCAATCGGTTGCTGGTCGCCTACGCAGTGCAGGCGGCTATGGGGTGGATTAATGGATCATCAAATCCGCAGGGTGGTGGGATTGGCAGTCCTGATTTTGTTGGTCCAGTCAGGAATGCCAAAGGCGGGGTTTATGACTCCCCAGGCCTCAGTAAGTACGTCAATGGGGTATACGATTCACCTCAGTATTTTACGTTCCAGGGGGCCTCTAAATTTGCCAAGGGTGGTGTATTTGCCGAGGCAGGCGAAGAGGCAATCATGCCGCTTACGCGGGATTCTGCTGGAAGACTAGGTGTCAGGGCTCAGGGCGGTGGCGGTATGGCTCCGGTTATTAATACCACCGTTAACGTTGATGCTGGTGGTTCTGCAACTGCTCAGTCTTCCAGCTCAGGTGATGCTATGGGCCGTACCCTTGCTGATGAAATGCAGAACGCTGCGTTGCAGGTTATCCAGAAGCACCTTAAGCCTGGAGGCATGATCTACAACTTCAGTAAAGGCAGGTAGTGTTTGCGTCGTCCCCTGGTTAATATGATGAAAACCATAAAAATCAGGGGATGATTGTGTTAAAAAAAATCTTTAAGAAGATCTTAAGAACCATTGGACTATTACTGCTTCTGATTGTAGTGATTATTGTTGCAGCGCTGGTTAACAAACCTTCAGAACAAGAAAAGAAGCAAAAAGAAGCCAAGGAACTTACGGATAAAAAACTGGATGAGCTTCGCGATGCCTGTGAAGCTTACGTAAGGATGTCAGTCATTAACAAAAGCACCCTGGATATGTCGGTGTTTGGCTCGAACAGATGGCTCGGTGACGACGGTAAGTTTTACGCCACGCAGGAGTTTAGCGCCAAAAATAAATTTGGTCTTGAGCAGAAATTCAGGGCTGAATGTATTGAAGACAAGGATGGGAAGACTGATTACCGGCTTGTAGAAATGAATGGAAGTTAAACCAAAATGGTTTGATATCTTTCCCTCCCATGCTTTCAACCAATATTAAGCCTCGCACATGCGGGGCTTTTTTTATGGAGTAAATATGGCAGTTGAAACATATAGCTGGCGCTCTCAGCTCGGTGCTGGCGCGATTGAATATAGCCAGACGGTGCGCGCGGCGCAGTTCGGCGATGGCTATGAGCAGGTGGCTGAGAATGGCATCAACTCCACAGCCATTCAGGTGCCGATGAAGCATACAGGAGCAGAGGCTGAGGTTGATGCAGTCCGTGATTTCCTCCTGGCTCATACCGTGAAGGCCTTCATCATCACGCCGCCGGGAGAAGAGAAGGGGCTTTACCGTGTAGTCGCAGATTCTGTGCGGAAAAATCAGATCAGCAGCAAATTCGCTGAGCTGACATTCACTATCAAACGGGCTTATGGGGTGTATGCATAATGGCATTAGTCGATCAGGCGGCAATGCTGGCGCCGGGTGGCAGGGTCCGCCTGGTTGAAGTTGACGCCTCAGAGTTCAGTGGCGGGATCCACCGATTCCACTACGCACCTTTCCCCCATACACCCGAAGAGATCGATGTTGCCAATGGAGATGAACAAAAGCTTGGACCCAAGCCAATCGTCTTCGGAGGCAACACCTACGATTTTTGGCCGTTTCAGGTTTCAGGCCTGGAGCTTTCAACAGACCAGGCGGCGGAGCCCACCCTCAGCGTCTCAAACCTTGACGGCCATATCACTGCGCTGTGCCTGCAATTTAAGGACATGGTTAACGCCAAAGTGGGCATTATCGATACCTATGCGGTCTATCTCGATGCTGTGAATTACCATGGTGGCGTAAACCCTGCAGCTGACTCGTCAATGTTCACCCTTCAGACTTTCTGGCTTGACACCAAAACCTCCGAAGACGACGAAGTGGTTTCATGGTCACTCAGTAGCCCCGCAGACTTGCAGGGGCTTGTTATCCCAACCAGACAAATCACCTCGCTCTGCGAATGGGCGCTACGCGGGCAGTACCGGAGCGGCGATGGATGCACCTATAACGGCACTGCGTATTTCGACGCTAAAGGGAATCAGGTATCAGATCCTGCCCTTGATGTGTGTGGTGGTTGCCTCAGTGACTGCCGTAAACGATTTGGCGCTGACCTGGCAGACCCTGACGCGGCCATCCTCGATTTCGGCGGTTTCCCGGCCACAGTACTTTTCACGCGATAACCGGACATCTCAATGAACAAAACCATAATGGCAGCTATCCGGGCGCATGCACTGGAGGAATCCCCGCGTGAGTGCTGTGGCTTCGTTATTCAGTCTGGCCGTCGCCAGCGCTACATTCCCGTGCCGAATACGCACGAAAATCCGACAGAACATTTTCGCATCGACGGCGAGCACTGGGCTAACGCCGAAGATATCGGGACGATTATTCGCGTCATCCACTCCCACCCTGGCGACGGTGCCCGGCCTATTCCGTCCGATCTGGACCGACAACAGTGCAATAACTCCGGCGTGATATGGGGTATTTACGCTCCGGACAGCGATGAATACGCCGAGATAATGCCGGAGGCGGTGCCACTTATTGGGCGTCCGTTTATCCTGGGCTCGAATGACTGCTGGGGGCTGATTATGGACTGGCATGCCATCCAGGGCGTCACGCTGAACGATTTTCGCGTCGATTACCCATGGTGGGAAAGCCAGTACCCCGACAATCTCTATTTCGAAAACTGGGAGCGTGAAGGGTTCGCTGAGTGCGATCCGGCACCAGGCTGTATGGTCATCATGCAGGTTGAATCCGATAAGTGGAACCATGCGGGCATCATCACTGAAGAGGGAGAACTGCTCCATCACCTTTACGGCCAGCCTTCATGTATTACCCCGTATGCCCGAGGCTATTTCAAAGACCGCACGATGATCTGCGTTCGTCACAAAGACCTGCCACAGGAGATAAAGCCATGGCGCGTTTAACCACTATTCGTCTGTATGGCGCACTGGGCGCCAGGTTCGGGCGCGTGCACAAACTGGCAGTGCAGACATCTGCCGAAGCGGTCAAAGCCCTGTGTATCAACTTCGATGGGCTGGAAGACTATCTGATGAATGCCAAAAAAAATGGCATGACCTTCGCGGTGTTTCGCGGTAAGCGCAACATAGGCGTGCAGGACTTCCAGGAGCTGGCAGGCGATAGCGATATTCGCATAGCGCCAGTTATGGAAGGGGCGAAGAAGGCCGGCATGTTCCAGACAATCCTCGGCGCCGTGATGGTTGTTGCTGGTGTTATTACTGGAGTGGCAACCGGCTGGACGGGCGCAGGTTTGACATTTGGGGCCGGACTTATCATGTCGGGCGCGTCAATGATGGCGGGCGGTATTTACCAGATGCTTTCGCCCCAGCCCAAAGGGTTACAGGGTCGCGATGACCCGGACAACAAGCCCAGTTATGCCTTCGGCGGCGCGGTTAACTCTTTGGCGATGGGTAATCCGGTCCCGCTGCTGTACGGCGAGCGCGAGATTGGCGGCGGGATCATCAGTGCCGGCATCGTCGCCGAAGACATTTAATATTTCCTTCTCTGACCAATAAGCACCCAATCGGGTGCTTTTTTTATGGACGCAATATGGAAACCATCACTGGTGCAAAAGGTGGCAGTCAGAAGCAACACACGCCCGTTGAACAGCCAGATTCAGCACAGTCCATGGCGCGCTGCCGCATGTTGCTGGCGCTCGGTGAAGGTGAGTTTGCTGGTGGCCTGGATGCGACCCGGATATTCCTGGACGGTACGCCGCTGGGAAACTCAGACGGAACGATGAACTTTGAAAACGTTTCCTGGGAATTTCGGCCAGGAACACAGACCCAGACGCCGATTCCGGGTTTCCCCGCAGTGGAGAACGAAACTACAGTCGGCGTATCGCTGACAAAAGCCACGCCATGGACGCGCGCGCTGAGCAACACCCAGATTGACGCTGTGCTAGTTCGCATTGGTATTCCGGGTTTGCAGCAGCAGGAAAACGACGCGGATATTGTCGGCACTACCGTAAAGTACCATATCGATCTTGCTGTAGATGGTGGTGCGTTCTCTACGGTCATGACAAGAACTGTCACAGAGAAACTCAGTTCGCTCTATGAACTAACCCACCGTATTAATCTTCCCAAAGCCAGCACTGGCTGGCAAATTCGCGTGGTACGCGACACTGACGACAGCACCAGTCAGATGTTACAGAATAAAACGCAGGTACAGGCAATCACTGAGGTGATTGATGCGCGCCTGCGCTATCCCCATACGGCGCTGCTGTATGTGTCGTTCAACGCCAAATCGTTCAACAATATCCCGAAGGTTTCCTGTAAACCTAAGGGGCGCATTATCCGCATCCCTTCGAATTACGATCCGATAGCCCGAACCTATAGCGGCACATGGGACGGGACGTTTAAGTGGGGCTGGACGAATAACCCAGCATGGATCTGGTTCGATGTGCTCACTGAGCCGCGTTTCGGACTTGGCCGCCGCGTGACGCCAGAAATGCTCGATAAATGGGAGCTTTATCGCATAGCGCAGCGCTGTGATCAGCTTGTACCAGATGGAAAAGGCGGTAGCGGCACAGAGCCGCGCTTCATGTTTGACGTGTACATTCAGGCGCAGGCCGACGCCTGGCAGGTGATCAAGGATATCGCCGCAGGCTTTAACGGCATGACGTTCTGGGGAAACAACATGTTCAATGTTGTCTCAGACATGCCGGCGGACACGTCGAAGCTTCAGATACTGACGCGCGCCTCGGTAGTGGGTAAACCGGTCTACTCGAGCGGCAGTGAGAAAACCCGCTTTTCAAGCGCGCTGATCAACTTCAGCGACCCGGATAACCATTATCAGGACCGCACCACGGCGGTTATGTTTCCGGACCTGGTTAAACAATTCAAGTTTAAGCAGACGCAAATCACTGCGATCGGCTGTACCCGCGAGAGTGAGGCTCAGCGCCGTGGCGGGTGGGCTGTGTACTCCAACTCACTTGACCGGATTATCACGCTACAGACCGGGCTTGATGGCTATGTCTACGTGCCGGGCACCGTGTTTGCATTTGCCGACGAACGCCTTTCAGGACGTGTTTATGGCGGGCGTATAACCGGATATAACGCCGGGTTGAAAGCTGTGACAACCGATCGTGGTACCAGTGCCGTTGCGGGTGACACACTGATGATCCGCACACGGGGCGGTACCGTTGAAAGCAGGGTGATCCAGGCCGTAAACGGCACGCAGCTGGTGGTCGCCACACCTTTCACGGCAGAGCCGTTACCCAATGCTGTATTCGTCATTGATGCCGGGCAGTTACGCCTGCAATACTTCCGCGTTACGAACCTGAGATTTGATGATGAAGAAAACACCTTCACAATCACCGGGGCCGAATATAACGCATCAAAATATGATGCGGTCGACAACAATGCCCGCCTGGACACGCCGCCAATCAGTCTGATACCAACCGGCCTCGTAAACCAGCCGACCAACATCGCGGTAGCGAGCTATGACGCAGTGCGCCAGGGGCAGCGAGTGGCTACCCTGACGGCATCCTGGGATGCGCCGGTCGACAAGAACGGCAAACCACAGGCGGATGTCATAGCCTATCGGGTGCAGTGGAAGCGCGGCGACAATGAGTGGGTTAACGTACCGGAGACCGGTCTTCGCAATATCGAAGTGCCTGGCATTTTCGAGGGTGATTATCTGGTCCGTGTACGCGCGATCAACTCCGGCGGTGCGTCGAGTCTCTGGGCAACTTCCGCGATTACACACCTGAAGGGACGCGCGGGTGATGTACCCAAACCTGTCGGGCTTAAAGCCTCCGAAGACGTCGTATTCGGAATTAACGTCACCTGGGGATTCCCGGCGAATACCGGCGACACCCTGAGCACTGAGCTGCAATACAGCATTGCCGCTGACGGTTCGAATCCGATGCTTTTGGCATCTGTACCGTATCCGCAGAAACTTTATCAGCAGATGGGGCTGAAGGCAGGGCAGGAATTCTGGTACCAGGCACGGCTTGTTGACAGGATCGGGAATCAGAGCGGATGGACCGACTGGGTGCGAGGACAGGCCAGCATCGACGTTTCCGATATCACCGATGCAATCCTGGAGGACATCAAAAGTTCTGAAGTCTTCAAGGACCTAATTGAGGATGCAGTAGCCAGCAGCGAGAAACTGGCCGAACTTTCTGACGCGATTAAGAAGAACGCCGATGGTCTGGCTGCAGCAGTAGGTTCGAATAAGCAGACAGCAGAAGCAATCATTGGCAACGCCCTGGCTATTGCTGATGTTGTTGTGCGCCAGACTGCGCAGCAGGGGGCTAATTCTGCGACATTCGAAGAGCTCCGGGAGGTGATCGCCACTGAGACGGAAGCACGCGTCACGGATGTTACTCGTCTTGAGGCACAAACTGCGCAGAATGAAGCGGGTATTACTGATGTTCGCCAGGCGTTAGCAACGGAAACTGAAGCTCGCGCTTCTGCGGTAAGTCAATTGACGGCTGCCACTCAGGTCGCATCTGACAAAGCTGATTCAGCAGCTGCTGTAGGTGCTCAGAATACAGCATCAATCACTGACCTTAGCCAGGTTGTCACGGACCTCGATTCCTCAATGGCATCACGCCTGGAAGAGCTGGGTGCACAAACTGATAAGGCCAGCGGCGGTATTCAGAACAATGCTATCGCGCTGATCACCAGTACGCTCGCGCAGGTTAACCAGCGTAACCTTCTGAGCGTGCAATATGGTGATAACAAAGCCGGTATTGAGCGAGTCGACAATGTCATGGCAGATGCAAGTAAAGCTGTCGCTGAGTCGCTGCGCACACTGGATTCCAGTACTGGTGGAAACACTGCGAATGTCACTGACTTGTCAAAGACGCTCGCTGACTTCACTCAGGCGTCTGCTACGCAAATCAACTCGCTGAAGGTCACGGTTAACGGTCAGTCTGCGGCTATTATCCAGAACAGCCAGGTATCAGCGGACATCAATAACAACCTGAATGCGATGTACAGCATCAAGGTTGCCGTGGATGCGAACGGAAAACAGTATGCTGCTGGTATGGGGATTGGTGCTCAGAATACGCCAGCGGGTATGCAGTCGCAGGTGCTCTTCCTGGCAGACCGCTTCGCTGTGATGACTCAGGCTGGCGGCGCCGTGACTCTTCCGTTTGTTATCCAGAACGGGCAGGTGTTCATCAGTGACACCTTCATTCAGGACGGCACTATCAGCAACGCAAAGATTGGTAATTTTATCCAGTCGAATAATTATGTTGCTGGCTCTGTTGGGTGGAAACTGGATAAGTCCGGGACGTTTGAGAACTACGGTTCGACAGCCGGGGAAGGGGCCATGAAGCAGACCAACCAGACAATCAGCGTCAAAGACGGCAGTAACGTTCTCAGGGTGCAGGTTGGCCGATTAACGGGGGTGTTCTGATATGGCTTACGGAATACAGACCTGGGATGCTTCAGGAAAACCTAACAACTATGGCATCAAACCCGTTTCCGTCGTTGGGCGAATACAGCTGGCTGCCGGGCAAACCTCCGGCAGCTGGTCTTTTACGGTGCCCTCAGGAATGAAAGTTGGTTTTGTTCTTTCACTTGATGAAGGAGGTAACAGCGTAGGGCGGCGCATTGTCGCGTCAGGGGGCACAATAACCGTAAGCGCAGCATCTTCTGTAGGCCTGGGTAATTATCCGGCCTCAAAGTGTGAAGTGGTCGTTTTCATGGAGAAAGCATAATGGCCGAATTTGGCGCGATGATATTAATGGACAATGGTAACCCATTTGTAACGCCCCAGTCAACGCCTTTTTGTCTTTACGGCAAGTACACTTTCAACTCCTCTGCTAATGGCAGTTCGCAGCAGGTTGCTCAGAATATTGCATTAAATGCTGACTACCCTGTGATGGTATTTATCAGGACCACAAATACCGCCCAGCCCACGCCAGTAATATCTTACCGGAACGGCGGAAATGTATATGTCGCGGGGGTTAATCCCTATAACCAGAGCTTCACGTTAACCGCATATATATTTGCCATATTTCCCCAGGCGTTACCTAAATGGGGGATGGCCATCTGGGATGCGGCAGGAAAGCTGGTGCTCACTAATGAGTCCCGGGTATTGTCAGACCTACAGACAATTGGAACGCCTGGCGCAAACGGCGGGATAAATATCGATCAGACACTTAGCGGGTCATGGGCTGTTGCACCTGCACAGCTTGGCCAGAGCATCGTTGTGAATAACTCAACCCAGCCTCCGACAGTTTATACCATTAATGCTTATTCGGCGTGCAGGTTTGACGGGGCCAATACAAGGATAAACGCAGGGGGGACCTCCACTGGTACAGGCTCTCCGGGAGGGGGAACGAATACTGGGATTTCCTTAACCGCGATAAATACAGCGGCCTATGACTGATTGATCGTTTTTGGCGATCAATAACTGATAATTGATCTATCCAATCAATTATACCCACCTCTTTCATATTGGTATTGTCTAAGTTCATGAATACCTCTGGATATCATCAAAATGATTAAGCGACTTATCTGTTTGGCTGGGGCTGTCATGCTTTCAGGCTGTGCTGGCGTACTCGAGAAACAGGGACCAGTTTGCAGCGGCACGGCCATCGTTGGTGGTCAGGAAAATACGGTTCAGATTTACGGTGTGCGCAAACAAAACAATCAGACGCAGTACCGGGCTGGATACCCATTCAGCTGGCGCTGGGTAAGTGCGAACACATTTACCGAAACAACCTGCAAATAACCCATAACGTTTAAATAAAACCTCGCCACGGCGGGGTTTTTTATTACCTGGAGATAATATGATTTATACCACTGGCACTATTGCCATCAGCGGAAATACCCTTACAGGTACCGGCACAAACTTTACTGCTGCGGGCTCACTTATTCGTAACGGCTGTACTGTTATCGCCCTGACAAGCCCGGCGCAGGTTTTCCAGATTACCGCGATTGGAAGCGCAACCTCTCTTACCGTTACGCCAGCTGCTAACCCTGCCGTACCTTCTGGATCTAAATACGCCATTCTTCTGAGCGACAGCCTTAGCGTTGACGGTCTGGCGCAGGACATTGCTGAAACCTTCACGATGTACCAGCGCTACATGAGCGGATTTGCTGATGTGATGAACGGTACTACAGACGTCACTATCACGATTAACGGTGTGGCCGTTACCGTACCGGGGCAGAAATCGCTGGCGAAGAAAGGGGCTAACAGCGATATAACCAGCCTAAGCGGCCTGACTACCGCGCTCAGTATCAGCCAGGGCGGTACAGGTGCAAAGAATGCTGCTGACGCTCGCACAAACCTCGGTTTGGGAAGTGCCGCCACCAAAGATGTTGGCCCCAATACTGGGAATGTTTTAGGTGTGGGCTATTTCGGTTTCGGAACTCCAACTATTAACGTCTTAGGAAATACCGAATCAGGATTTTATGGCATTGACGGTTCAGGTACTGCCTGGGCCCCGCAAGCTGGCTCAGGTATTGTATGCGGGTATGACCCAACGCGCCGACAGCAAATATTTACAGGAATGTCCGGCAATCTTTTTGTCAGGAACCTGGCCAGTGCTGCTATGAATACACCTTCGTCCACCATTCCATGGACACAGATGCAGTCTGTTGGAACATCAGATATTAATTTTAAGCACGTCAACGGCGATCTCGATGTTGCTGATTCTCTTGAAAACATCTGTCAAATGGAGTTTAAGCGATTCTACTACCTTGATGATGATGAGCAGACAGAGCGCCGTGGCGTAATTGCTCAGCAGATCGAACAAATCGACAAGCAATATGTTCACTCTGCTGAGGGCGTAGGGAAAATGACGCTCGACCTTAACCCGCTGATGATGGATGCCCTGGCAGCCATAAAGGCACTTAACGCAAAGGTAGTAGAGCTTAGTAAACAGGTTGATGAGCTAAAACAGGGTGGAGCTTGATATACCTGAAGACAGCATGTTGAAACTGCTTCGCTAAGAAAACCGCCGCCCGTCTTAAGAAAGAACTGGCGGCGGCTGGTTGCTCAGTGTTCATGCCCGAGCAAACGTGGGGAATATTAACCGAGTAAAATTTAAAGGCCAACCTGGCGAACTGTCGGAAACTCAGAAACCAGCCACATATCGGAATCTTCAAACATTTCCTCCAGCATGCGATTGAGCTTTTCCCGATCACTTTTGCTGGCGTCGCTGTTTAAAGCGTTCGCCTGCATCGGCTTCACCTTCACTTCGGCATCAGGGAAAATCTGGTGCACTCGCTTCGTTAGTTCAGCCAGGATGATCTCTCTGGCCCCTTGGAGCCCCTCAACATTTCGCTTGTCATAAACCAGTTCAACAAACATACCGATCCCCTCTTAAGTGAAAATTGCCTGTGCTTGATCTGTTTTCATAAAAATAATACTGTATATGCATACAGTCAATGTGCGAATGAGGGTTCGTTCATGCCTCGTCAACCGGATATTCGTGCTGCTTTTATTGCGGCCATAGAGCTTAACCCAAAGGGCTACCGCTATCTGAGGACAGATAGCTTCATTCAGAAGTTGAGGGGCTTTAACTGGCACTTTACTAGGGGTGATGCAAATTCGTGGATAGAGCGCAACCAGCCAGGTTTCGCTGACAAAACGACAGACGGCAGCGACAACCGTTATTGGATTTTACGCAATGTGGGGATGGCCCAGTAATGGGATTTGCATCACCTGCTAACGATTATGTCGAACGACAGCTATCGCCTGAAGTCATATGCAACATAGGCGCGGAAAGCAGAGTACTTGAAACTGATGTTGGCTTTGCCATCATTGAGCCTGCAGCGAAAAGCGCGCCCGGCGATGTGCTGCTCATTTTGTGCGACGGTCATACGCAGTTCGCCAAACTGATGGGTAAGGTGTTAATCACGGACGATGGCGAGGCGATAGAAGGCCCGGCACTGGAAGAGGTTGAGGTAATGGGGCATGGATGGGGCATAAAGTTACCGCGAAACGACGTTAGTTCATTGCACATGACAAATCGTATCGCGGCAACATAGCAGAAGTTACCGCACTTCAATCCAACATCAAGCCACTTCGTTAAAAGACTTAATAGTCTCCAGATGAAGATCGCCTGCAGTACGGGGGTACCGAGGAACGGGATCAGGGTAATGACGTCTTTACTGCTCAGTGAGCTACCGATCCCGAGCATGATCCCACAGAACGAGAGGAGTGCCACGGGCAGCATAAAGGTTTTACCCAATTGCTGGAAAAACTCCCACAGCGATATTTTTTGTGCTGCTTTCGCCGTCATAAAACGACTCCTTTATTGTTAAAATCAGTTTATCTGCTTCAATGCTGCGAGAAGATAAAACGTTTTATCAAAGTTTAGTGCGCGCTAAATCACATTCTCAGGCTTTGACTGGTAGTATAAAGATAACGTATTGATAAAACGTTTTACCGATCTCATTTCAGGGAGTCACGCCGACACATGGCTGTAGCGAAAAAAATCACCATCAACGATGTCGCGCTGGCGGCGGGGGTCTCCGTCAGTACCGTTTCTCTGGTGCTGAGCGGAAAAGGGCGCATCTCGCCTGCCACCGGGCAGCGAGTTAACGAGGCGGTTGAACAATTAGGCTTTGTGCGTAACCGCCAGGCGTCGGCGCTGCGCGGTGGGCAAAGCGGGGTGATTGGCCTGATTGTCCGGGATCTGACGTCTCCGTTTTATGCAGAATTGACCGCCGGGTTAACCGAGGCGCTTGAAGCGCAGGGGCGGATGGTCTTTCTGCTGCACGGCGGACGCGAAGCCGAGCAGCTCCTTTCCCGGCTGGATATGCTGCTCAACCAGGGCGTGGACGGGGTGATCGTCGCCGGGGCGTCGGGCGTGGGTAGCGAACTGTGCGAGCGTGCCGCCGAAAAAGGCGTGCCGCTGGTCTTTGCTTCGCGCGCCAGCTACCTGGACGAAGCGGATACGCTGCGCCCGGATAACATGCAGGCCGCGCAAATGTTGACCGAGCATCTTATTCGTCGCGGTCATCAGCGCATTGCCTGGCTGGGGGGTAAAAGTTCGTCCCTGACCCGCGCCGAACGGGTCGGCGGCTACTGCGCGACGTTGATCAAATACGGTCTGCCGTTCCACAGTGAATGGGTTGTTGAATGTGAGTCCAGCCAGAAGAAAGCGGCTGAAGCGATAAATGCGCTGTTGCGAAGCAACCCGACGATCAGCGCCGTGATTTGCTACAACGATGTGATTGCTATGGGGGCCTGGTTTGGCCTGATCCGCGCCGGGCGGCAGAGCGGTGAGGGCGGGGTGGAAACCTTCTTTGGCCACCAGGTCTCGCTGGGGGCGTTCGCCGACGTCGGTGAAAACGCGCTGGATGACCTGCCGATCGTCTGGGCCACCACCCCCGCGCGGGAGATGGGCTACACGCTGGCGGACAGAATCATGCAGCGCATCGAGAATACGGATGTCCAGGCCGGGCATCAGATTGTGGCGGCGCGCCTGGTCACCGTGAAATAAACGCCTCTGCACATCGCCCGGCGGCAACGGCCCCCGATCGTAGGCCGGGTAAGCGTCAGCGCCACCCGGCAATAAAAAACCCCTCATGAGAGGGGTTTTGACGTTTACTGCTGCGGTGCCGCCGGTTCGGCTGGCGCTGCGGGTTCAGCCGGTTCCGGCATCCCCAGCGTCGGCATACCAAACATGCCGACGAAGTCTTCCAGCGGCATTTTGTCGCCGTTGAGCGTAACCTGACCATTGGTGTACTGCAGGCTGGTGGAGATGGTATTGTTTTCCACCTTCGTGATGCGGAACATCTGGCCCATCGCCGCCAGGCCTTTCACCTGCTGGTTCGCCAGTTTACCGGCGTCTTCGTCGCCGTAGCCTTCCAGCTTCGCAATCTGGGTCATAAACTCGGTTGCCATATCCATCGGGATAGTCAGCTTGCTGTCGAGGGACTTCACGCTGCGATCCACTTCCTGCGCCAGCGTCTGCGGTTCACCCGTTGCGGTTGCCGGATCTTTCAGGAACAGAGACAGGTTGAAGTTGGTTTCGCCTTTGCTGTTTTTCCAGCTCAGAGGTGCAACGGTTACCACCGGCTCGCCTTTCAGCAGGATCGGCAGGTTGTTGAACAGCACCGCCATCGCCTGCTGCTGATACGCTTCCGGGTTCTGTTGCAGGGCGGTATTGGTCAGCAACGCCTGGCTCTCTTTGCTGTATTTCTGGCTAAATTCATGCCACGCCTGGCCGTCGATATTGCCGATCTTCAGCGAGAGTTTGCCGGTGCCCAGATCCTGGTTCTGGACCTTCAGGCTTTTCAGCGTGTAGTCCAGCTGGGTGTTGATGCTTTTCCCGTCTTTGGAAACGTCGGATTTGCCGTTGACGTCCATGCCTTCCAGCACGGCCATCTCTTTACCTTCAATCGCGATAGCAATCTTATCAACGGAGAGCGTCTGATCGCCGATACGCTCTTTAAAATCGGTCATACGGCTGTTGCCGTCGGCCTTCAGCTTATTGAAGGTGAGCTGAACTTTTTGGTTGTATTCGTTTACGGCGTTGACCAGGCCGCTTTCCGCTTCACCCGTCAGGGAGAAGACATTGCCATCCCGATCCGCGTCGACTTTGAAATTGCCGCCGCTGAAGGCGACTTTCTCATTCTCTTTCTCATAGTTCAGCGCTTTCAGAGCAATATCAGAACTCGTATCACCGGAGTAGCTGATGCGGGTGTTAATGTCGAAAGGGGATTCATTCTTTGCCAGATCAAACAACGGTTTAGTGACGTCGTTATTCACCAGCACGGTGTGAACTGATGCCATGGACGGTATCAGATTAAACGATTTCAACTGTGCCAGCGGGAGCGGACCGTGGCTGACCACTTCATCCAGCACCACGCTCTGGCCTGGCTTCAGCCAGCCGTTTTCATTACCGGCCATTGGCTTCACCACCAGCTGCATATGGCTGGTGAACACGCCGCGCTGATAGTTCTGATAGCTCAGTTCCAGACCTGCTTCCGGCGCGCTGCGCTTAATCTCTCCATTAGCCTGTGCCACCATCTCAGCCAGACGGCCTTCCAGCTGTTTCCCGGTAAACCAGGAGGCACCCGTCCAGACCACGCCTAACGCTACAATCACTCCAACCGCTACGACCGATTTTTTCATTGCGACTATCCCTAAAATGAAACCAGGCGGTAAAAACCGCCCGGAGATATTAAGCCTGCAACTAGCTTAGCAAGAGTTGTTAAAAAATTCAGTAAGTGCTTAAAGCTTATTGAAAACGCGCGCCAGGCGACCGGTGCCGCTTACGCTAACCGGAGACTCATTCGCTGCAACGAACGCTGACTCACCGGGCTTAAGTACCAGACGCTGTTCACCTTTGTGTAGCGTGGCTTCGCCTTCGACACAGAACAGGATTGCTGCACTTTCCTGCGCAATGGTGGTTTCGGTCAGGCTCAGGTCGTGCAGGGAGAAGGCAAAATCGTCCACCGGGATCGGGAAGTCCAGCTCTGCACCTGTTTTGACAGGCTGGGTGAGCAGCTCACCTGCCGGTTTTGCCACAAACTTCACGTTGGCAACCAGCTCAGGAATATCGATATATTTCGGCGTCAGGCCCGCGCGCAGCACGTTATCGGAGTTGGCCATCACCTCCAGCGCCACGCCCTGCAGGTAGGCGTGCGGGGTTTCCGCGAACAGGAACATCGCTTCGCCCGGGTTCAGTTTCACCACGTTCAGCAGCAGGGGAGAGAACAGGCCGCTGTCGTCCGGGTAGAACGCGGAAATCAGACGGATGGTTTCCCACGGTTCACCGTGCTGGCTGTCCAGCGTCGCTTTCAGAACCGCCAGCGCGTGAGATTTCTCTTCACCCTGCATATTCAGCAGGCTGGCAAACAGCTGGCTCAGCGCGTCGGCATTCGGGTTTTCAAGGAAGTGGGCGATAGCCTTGTTAGCACCCGCGACCGGTTGCAGCAGGGAAACGATCTCGGAAAATTCGCGGAATGCGTTCATCGCCAGGAACGGGGTCAGCGCAAAGACCAGTTCCGGCTTGTGATTCGGATCTTTGTAGTTACGCTCGGCAGCATCTAACGGGATACCCGCCGCGTTCTCTTTCGCAAAGCCGATTTCAGAGGCTTTTTTGTTCGGGTGAACCTGGATGGAGAGCGGCTGGTCGGCACACAGGACTTTAAACAGGAACGGCAGTTCACCGAAGCGCTGAGCAACGTTGTCGCCCAACAGCGCGGATTTATCGGCGTCGATCACGTCACGCAGGCTGCGTACCTGGCCGCTGGCGTCTGCAATTTTTGAGCTGCTCTTCGGGTGTGCCCCCATCCACAGCTCTGCCATCGGCAGATTGTTTGGGTTAGCGATACCGTAGAGATCCGTTAACGCAGTTTTACTTCCCCAGGCGTAGTTTTGCACTGAGTTAATGAGTTTTTGCATTATCAAGCCCTGATTCAATTGTGGAATTAACTTCGGGTATTAAAGCAATAAACCACATGGAAGTAACCTGTGGATGTAAAAAGTCGTACTAGTCTCAGTTTTTGTTAAAAAATTGTGTAGGATAAGCTGACTCGCTTTTAAGCCGGGCAGCGGAACATCTGCCCTGAATAAACAGACCGAAGCAGTAAGTGAGAGAACAATGTCGAATAAACCCTTCCATTATCAGGATCCTTTCCCCCTCAGTAAGGATCTGACCGAGTATTACCTGTTAACCCGCGATCACGTCTCCGTTTCTGAGTTTGAAGGACAAGAGATCCTTAAGGTGGATCCGCAGGCGCTGACGCTGCTGGCGCAGCACGCTTTCCACGACGCCTCGTTTATGCTCCGTCCTGCGCATCAGCAGCAGGTAGCCGATATTCTGAGCGACCCGGAAGCCAGCGAGAACGATAAATACGTTGCCCTGCAGTTCCTGCGTAACTCCGATATCGCGGCGAAAGGCATTCTGCCAACCTGTCAGGACACCGGCACGGCGATTATCGTTGGTAAAAAAGGCCAGCGCGTCTGGACCGGCGGCGGTGATGAAGCGGCGCTGGCCCACGGTGTTTACAACACGTATACCGAAGATAACCTGCGCTACTCGCAAAACGCGGCGCTGGATATGTACAAAGAGGTCAACACCGGCACCAACCTGCCCGCACAGATAGATCTCTACAGCGTCGACGGTGATGAGTACAAATTCCTCTGCATCGCCAAAGGCGGCGGTTCGGCCAACAAAACCTATCTCTACCAGGAAACCAAAGCGCTGCTCACCCCGGGCAAGCTGAAGAACTACCTGGTCGAGAAAATGCGTACTCTCGGTACGGCTGCATGCCCGCCGTACCACATCGCGTTTGTGATTGGCGGTACCTCGGCTGAGAGCACGCTGAAAACCGTCAAACTGGCCTCAACCAAATACTATGACGGTCTGCCAACGGAAGGTAATGAACACGGCCAGGCATTCCGCGACGTGCAGCTTGAGCAGGAGCTACTGGAAGAAGCGCGTAACCTGGGGCTCGGCGCACAGTTTGGCGGTAAATACTTTGCTCACGACGTGCGCGTGATCCGTCTGCCGCGTCACGGTGCATCCTGCCCGGTCGGCATGGGCGTTTCCTGCTCTGCGGATCGCAACATCAAGGCGAAGATCAACCGCGAAGGCATCTGGATCGAAAAACTGGAAAACAACCCAGGCAAATACATCCCGGAAGAACTGCGTAAAGCGGGTGAGGGGGAAGCGGTTCGCGTTGATCTCAACCGTCCGATGAAAGAGATCCTGGCCCAGCTTTCTCAGTACCCGGTGTCGACTCGCCTCTCTCTGAACGGCACGATTATCGTCGGCCGTGACATTGCGCACGCAAAGCTGAAAGAGCGTCTGGATAACGGTGAAGGGCTGCCGCAGTACATTAAAGATCACCCGATCTACTACGCAGGACCGGCCAAAACGCCTGAAGGCTATGCTTCCGGCTCGTTAGGTCCTACCACGGCGGGCCGTATGGACTCCTACGTTGACCAGCTGCAGGCCAACGGCGGCAGCATGATCATGCTGGCAAAAGGCAACCGTAGCCAGCAGGTAACGGACGCATGCCATAAGCATGGCGGTTTTTACCTGGGCAGCATCGGCGGCCCGGCGGCGGTCCTTGCGCAGGGCAGCATCAAGAGCCTGGAATGCGTGGAATACCCGGAACTGGGTATGGAAGCCATCTGGAAAATTGAAGTGGAAGATTTCCCGGCGTTTATCCTGGTGGATGACAAAGGTAACGACTTCTTCAGGCAAATCCAGTCGTCCCAGTGTTCAGCGTGTGTGAAGTAAGTTAAAACCTTGTCGGGTGGCGTTAGCGCCACCCGACTCCAAGAAGAGCGCACAAAGCGCCATAACGTTTCTCAGAAGTCATCAATACTTATCTCTTAAGCATGTGAGCAATCCCGACAGTGTTATCAAGGAGAAAGTAATGACAACGGTACGCCATGAGAAAGACTCTATGGGCGCAATCGAGGTTCCGGCCGACAAGCTATGGGGCGCGCAAACCCAGCGTTCGCTGGAGCACTTCCGTATTTCGACCGAAAAAATGCCCGTCTCGCTGATTCAGGCGCTGGCACTCACCAAACGTGCAGCGGCAAAAGTAAACCAGGATTTAGGCCTGCTGGGCGCAGATAAAGCCACCGCGATCATTAATGCCGCCGACGAAGTGCTGGCCGGTAAACATCCCGACGAATTTCCCCTCGCCATCTGGCAAACCGGTTCCGGTACCCAAAGCAACATGAACATGAACGAAGTGCTGGCGAATCGGGCAAGTGAACTGCTGGGCGGCGTGCGCGGCATGGAGCGTAAGATCCACCCGAACGATGACGTTAACAAAAGCCAGAGTTCCAACGACGTCTTCCCGACGGCGATGCACGTAGCGGCGGTGATCGCGATCCGCGAGCAGCTTATTCCGCAGCTCAACGTGCTCAAAACCACGCTCAACGAGAAAGCGCAGACCTTCCGCGACATCGTTAAAATTGGCCGTACTCACCTTCAGGACGCTACGCCACTGACGCTCGGTCAGGAGATTTCCGGCTGGGTGGCGATGCTGGAACATAACCTGAAGCATATCGAGAACAGCTTGCCCCATCTGGCGGAGCTGGCGCTCGGTGGCACGGCGGTCGGTACCGGGTTAAATACGCATCCTGAGTACGCGGTGCGCGTGGCGAAGGAGCTTGCAGCCATTACCGGCCAGCCATTCGTCACGGCGCCCAATAAATTCGAAGCGCTGGCGACCTGCGATGCGCTGGTTCACACCCATGGCGCGCTGAAAGGTCTGGCGGCTTCGCTGATGAAAATTGCCAACGACGTCCGCTGGCTGGCCTCAGGGCCGCGCTGCGGTATCGGTGAAATCAGCATTCCGGAAAACGAGCCGGGCAGTTCTATCATGCCGGGTAAAGTCAACCCGACCCAGTGCGAAGCCATGACCATGCTCTGCTGTCAGGTGATGGGCAACGACGTGGCGGTTAACCTGGGCGGCGCGTCCGGCAACTTCGAGCTGAACGTCTATCGTCCGATGGTGATTCACAACGTGCTGCAATCTGTTCGTCTGCTGGCCGACGGGATGGAGAGCTTTAACGAGCATTGTGCGGTGGGCATAGAGCCAAACCGCGAGCGCATCAGCCAGCTGCTGAATGAGTCTCTGATGCTGGTCACCGCACTCAATACCCATATCGGCTACGACAAGGCCGCCGAGATCGCCAAAAAGGCGCACAAAGAGGGGCTAACGCTGAAAGCTGCCGCTCTGGCGCTGGGTTATCTAACGGAGGCGGAATTTGACGCCTGGGTTCGCCCGGAAGCGATGGTCGGCAGTCTGAAATAATCATCCCGCCACATACAGGTGCAGCCGCGGAATAATCAGCTGTAGCGGCTGCGCCTGAGGCCGATAACGGTGCTGAACATTTTCAGCGTCGTAATTCAGCAGCTCACCAATATCCGGTACGATGGCGCCCTGATCGGCATCATAAAGCGCAATCAGCGGCGTCGGGCAGGCATATTGTACCTGTTTTTGCTGACCGGAATACCAGACGCGAGCGATAGGCTGCACCTTTACCGGACGCTTAATTTTGAGGCGCGTATCCGCCGGTAACGAGGCGATGCTGTGATACTCCTGCTCCAGACGCTCAATCCACTGTTCACGCGACCACGGTGCAACGGTACGCGGTGCCTTAAGACTTTTTTCCAGCTGCGCCAGCACCTCATCCCGGGTGAAGTTTTTAATGATGTGCTTATTCGCCCAGCCGAAGCGCAGCGTGGCGGGGTGACGCAGTGCGGTCAGCGTGCGGTAGGCATTAAGGGTAATTAATCCCGGAAGCTGGCGGTGCACCCACTCAAACCGGGCGGCCGGAGCGAGGCCGGACTCTTCGGTCACTATCTTCTCAAACGTTGCTTTCAGGGCGTTGATATGCGCGATCTGGTTTTCCAGCGCCTCGCGCGTGGTGGCATCGGTTTGCAGGCAGATCACGCCCGGCAGGCGCACGGCCGCCTTGCTGCTGCGCTGTTCCGACTGCTGCTGAATAAAAAGGTGGCGGTAGTGCTTCAGGGCCAGCTCAAGCGCGGCGCTGCCGATATGCTGCTTCACCTCAATGGCGTCGAGCGGATCGTGCTCCGCGCCTTTGGCGATATCGGGCAGGGTAAAGACGCGCGCGGCCAGCAGGCGGCAGGTCTGTAAACGCGCGGTCAGCGTCAGCAATTCGTGTTCTATTTCGCGGAACGTGCTGTTCAGCCGTTCGATGAGATCGTAGGTTGCCATAAGCACTCTCATTAGTTACAACATACTTATCATATAGCACAGCACGCCGGGTCAGGCCAGCGTGCGGTTAAGGTCAGACAGGGACGGGAAGGGCGATGTTATGGTACACCGGCCAGTTAAAGCAGAAGCGTGCGCCGCCGAGTTCGCTCTCCTCACAATGCACCGTGCCGCCCATGGCCTGCGCAATAGAGTAAACAATGGCCAGCCCCAGTCCGCACCCGCCGGTGGCGCGATCGCGGCTGGGATCGAGGCGGACAAACGGTTCAAATACGGTTTCTCGTGCTTCCGGGGCAATTCCCGGTCCATCGTCTTCAACTGTCAGGCTTGCCTGGTTACCCTGCAAATCCAGTCCAATCTGTAGCGTACTTTCGCTGTAGCGCATGGCGTTGTTCAGCAGGTTATCAAGCACGCGCTCCATCAGCCGCATATCGAGCGCGCCGTAATCGCCGGGTGTGACGCGCGTCAACAGCGTGCGTTGCGGGTTCACGCTCTGGACATCATCAATATGGGTTTGCAGCCAGGCGGGCAGATCTGGCGCACTGAGGTCCAGCTCGTTTTGTGGGCGGTCGAGGCGCGCGTAGGTGAGCAGCTCTTCAATCAGCGCTTCAAGCTGACCAATATCGCGGTTTAGCGCGAGTGACTCCGCTTCTGTCAGATTCTCGCTCATCTCCAGACGATAACGCAGGCGAACCAGTGGCGTGCGCAGCTCGTGGGCAATACCGTCGATTAGCTGTTTTTTACTGGCGATCAGGGCATTGATGTTATCGGCCATCTGGTTAAAGGCCACGCCCAGCCGTTCAAAGCTGGAACCGCTGTCGAAGTGAATGCGCTCGGTGAAATGCCCCTCGCCAAAACGCTGTGCGGCGGATTCCAGCTTCAGCATGTCCTGCCAGTGGGGACGCATCCAGATAAAGACCGGAAACGCGAGCGAAATGGCGATAAAGGCCATCAACGCCATGTCCAGCAGGCGCATCTGGTGAAGATAATAGAGATAAGGAACCGGCCCGACAGCCAGCACATAATGGCTGCGCGGAATACGCTGGATAAAGGTGTATTTCTCATCCAGCGCCACGATATCGCCATCGCGCAGGCGCTGCATTGCGGGCGGATCTAACTCGAAATCTTTTAATGGCTCGATGCGTAAATCAAATGACAGGTTCAGATCGAGTTCTTTGAGGGTGTTCGCCCAGTCGTGCGGCGGGATCTCTCTGAGTTCGCTCCGCATCAGATACAGCGAGCTTTTCATCAAATCGTCCAGCGACTGCCTGCCCGCACGTTCGGCGGTAAATTTATAGACCAGCCCGACCAGCATGGTCATGACCAGGAAGCAGACAAACAGTAAAAGATAAAACTGCACAAACAGCTTTTTCATTCCATCTCACATGAAAATCAGGATGTTAACTATTACTTGCTATTCTCTAAGGGCACCATGGGGACACTGCTGCATCCGCCTATGCGATTGTTGAGGAACTCAATCTGATCACCATCGAGAGCATTTATTCAAGCAGAGTACACTTTATACGTCATTTCTGCATTCTCGGGGTCCAATTGACCCGCAATAAACGCAGGGTTTGCTCCAGCAGAAAGCATCCAGCAAGCGTATGTGTTCATGACTTTAACTTGAAGTTTATAAGCGAGGTGATAATTACGCAGTTGCCCCCGGTTGCCTTCCCGGCCATCAAGCAAATGGATGCCATCAGCGCGCTTAAGCATCGACATGCAGATTGTTGTGTAATCGGCCAGTGACAGGCCATCGGAAGGAAGTACGGGATTATGGGGAATATCAACGACCACGATAAGGCGTTCTGACGCGGAATTGAATGCCGGGCGGTAGAAGTGGGGGCGATTGGTCATTGGCCCTGCGATATACACAATCATGTTGCGAACCTTGTGAAATTCAGTCATATCCCGACAAACCACTTCTGATTTATCGGGAATGGATTTACATGATAAAAAACATTTGGCAGTTAATAAGGTACTTGAGTATTTAGTCCTTATAAAAATCATTAACGTCTATAACGTGAAGCCGCATTTCCAATTAACTCCCTAAATTTTGATTCCCCCATATTCTGCCATGCATCATAAGTACTTGATGTTGCATTGTAACGGGAAGCTTTACTGAAGAAAATAAAGGATCCCTTAATATATCTGTTTACACGGCGAGCCGTTTCAGGTAATGGCTGATAATTATACTCGGAATATTCCCACGCTTCAGGTCCTGTATATTCACCTCTATCTAACTCTGTTAGATATTGATCGAATCCATTATGTGAAAGGGCCACGCCTTCAATTGGCTTTATTTCCTCAGCTTCAAGCCAAAAATAATTCCATTCTGGATCGAACCCAAAAGATTCATAGCATAGCTTTTTGGGTTTTAGTATTTCTGCAGACTGAGGGCCAACTATTAAATATATAGCCCCCGGTTCACCTGCTGATTCGACGCCTTTTAGGTCCATACCTCCACCAGAGGGATAAAACATATGATTTAATGATTTTCTTTCAGCGATGATGGAAAGGATATTGATAATATCCTCTTTATTTGTCCATTCTGCATGTGCTGGAGAACCCATTGGAAAAAGAATGTTTTGGACTTCTAACCATTCTGTAAGATTACGAGCCCCAAAATTTGCATTTAATTCTAACCATTTTATTAATTCGTCTTTAAACACTTTGATCGAAGGGCGAAGATTTGGATCGTTATCTGTTGATTTATGTAAAAGGTCTTCAAGAGGCGAAAGATAAACATCCTTCTCATAATTTGACAAAGAAAGCGTACTGCCCCGAATGAATTGGCCATCGAAACCTAATGATTGCTTCGTTAAAGCAATCCATAATGATTTTGCGAATGAGTAAACATCTGCTGGTTCCCCATCTGCTTTATAAGCAATACGCCGCATCTCTGGAGCCATTGTAAATTTAGCACCAACATCGCGTCTTTCTGGGGTAAGGTTCCCGCTTTCGGGAAATTTCACTAAACCAAAATCCGTTAAATATAGTCTGTCTGAAAAATAAAGAAAATTATCTGGTTTAATGTCACGATGGTAAATTCCCTGCATATGTAACTGTTCGAGAGTTTCAGCAAGAGGAATAAATGCTTCAATTATCTCTGAGAAATTTTTACCTTCTATAAATACAGAGAAGGGTAAAGCTAAAGGCATGACATACCATGGTTTACTTAATCGAGGATTATCTGGCAAAGAGGAGATTGTAATTGGAATAACTCCCTCAATACCGCACCTTGTAACGATATCAACCTCATTCTTGAATCGTTGATAAGTATCATCTTGAATTCGACGTAAGATTTTTAAAGCGAATTCCTCTCCAGTTTCATTATTTGCAATCTTAATTACGTCACCATTTCCACCACTGCCTAAAATTTCAACCGAATGAAATCCTGAGACTGGACAATTAGGTAATGCATCTCTCGTCATACGCACCTCTACGATCCTTAAATAAAAGATTTTATCATCAAGTGCGAGTTTGAACAGAGAAGTTCTTTAGATTTTTAATACCTTTTATCATTCGGTTTAGCTTCACTTTTATGTAGGGAGTAGTAATGCCCTTACATGTGCAACATGGCGACATGCCTCAGAGATCTGCTATTGGTTGGTTCTTAAGTTAATGAGGAGCATAAAGCAATCATCCCCTCTAACACCAGTTGAAGACCGCCATCAAGACAAGCTTTAGTGCTTTGGTTTGGAGTTAGAAGACCACCCGGAATGGTCTTTCACAGTTTTTCTATGCTCTCTGGAAATAGAATAACCATAATTCAAACAAGAGATGTGAAGATAAAAATTCTTTAATATCAAATTAATAGATGGTGATTGTGATTAAAAATGATGCTATTTGTTGTGAATATGAGTTTGCTCTCGTTCGTGGTGTTAGCACGTAGTGGTTATTGTTCACATCATGGCGGTGTCGCTGCACGTGGAAGTTATGGTTATAAGCAATGTAATGATTGAAACGAATCTCCATCATGTACTTGCGCAAACTATGACAAAGCAGATGCAGCACCCGTTCTGCAGAAACAGTCAACGTTTTATTTACCCATTATCGCTGTGTGAATCCATATCTGGGTCTGGTTTGAGTTGCATATATCGAAGGCTAATCCTGAGGTTTGTATGTACTTAAAGAAGTTGAATCAGAAGGGCTGGGTGCAATTGCCGCCACGTTCGCTTAACAGCGGTACTTTGATACCTGTCGCGACGTTGTAACTCCCGATCGGCTCTTGTTCATAGGCAATATCGCGATCACTTTCGTCATCTAGGAAAGCAAGATAATCCTCACGGGATTTTGATCAGGAAAAACGTCCGCACATAGAAACATCCAAGTCAGACTGAAAGTATAGGATAGGGGGAAAAAAGTATCGCGCACTGGTTAAGTTTTATTGATGGATTCAAGGTGATTATGTGTTTGGAGAAAGAGACGCAAAAAGGGGACATTTTAGAGGATGAGGACACAAAATGTGACACTAATTTGACTGTGTTTGTCTGTATCTGTCGGTTCATGCTCATCGTATATCCCCTTTTAATCATGGATATTGCTAATTTCAATGCGGTTCATACAAGCTTCCATAGCTTAAACTGCACAAACAGCTTTTTCATTCCATCTCACCGGAAAAACGCGATAGGCAGAATATACATGAAAAACCTCACCTGTTTTCATGTCTGTGACGCCTCTTACATTGCGTGCGCACTTCTTTTGACCTTGGCGATGAGTTTTTCCGTGACGGCCAGGCCTTCCGCAATGTGCGTATCAATCACGTCCGTTCCGAAGTCCCTGATTAAGTCCAGGAGCATTTCGTAAGACTGAATCAGTTCCAGCAGGTCAAAGAGCGCTTTTAGGTCGGTACCTGAGGGGGAGGATTGCTTAAAGGTTAGCTGATTAACAATCCATTCAAGATTGGTTTTGATGGCTTCTACTTCATGGTAGCTATACATATTTCATAGGCTTAAATCCTCACTTCAAGATTTCATGGGAGGGAATGTGCGGAACAGGTGTAAGCAGGTAGCGGGGCCGGTGCGGCCTGAAGAAGAGACAATTGAACTTTAATTATGGATTAGATAGCGTGCTTAGCAAGTATTTGTTGCGCAAACGGGTAATTAAACGCGAGAAAGAGAAGGCATCGCGATGTAATGCCTTCATTTCGAGCATGTTTGGTTAGCCGGTGAGCGTAATCAGGTTTCCCAGGCGTGCGGGGCAAACAGATAACCTTTGTTACGCACGGTTTTAATGCGGTAGGGCTCGGTGGCATTATCCTGCAACTTTTTGCGCAGGCGCGAAATCGCAACGTCGACGCTGCGGTCCATGCCGTCATAGCTCACGCCACGCAGGTTTTTCAGCAGCGCGTCACGGTCCATGATTTGCCCGGCATGCGTTGCCAGTTCCCACAGCAGGTCAAAGTCGGCGGTGGAGAGGGCGATAAGCTCGCCGGAAAGCAGCACCTGGCGGTTGATCGGATCGATAGACAGCGTACCAAAACGCATCGCTTTGTGCGGCGTCAGAGAGGGGGTGGGCGATTCGCGTTCGACACTTGCGTGCTGGCGCAAATGCAGGCGCAGACGGGCAAGCAAAACGGCAGGCGGTGTGGTTTTCAGAATGTAATCGTTGGCACCCATCTCCAGCGACAGGATATGGTTCATATCGCTGTCCAGAGAGGTGAGCAACACGATAGGACCTTCGCAGCGGGCGCGCAGGTCGCGGCAGAGGGTCATGCCGTCTTTGCCAGGCAACATGATATCCAGCAGCACCAGGTCCGGGTTTTCACGGACGACCACCTCTTCGGCCCGATCGCCGCGAGGCTCAACAATGACGTCCATATCATGTTTGCCCAGATAGGCGGCGATCAACTGCCCGACTTCGGGTTCGTCTTCAACATAAACAATCTTATTCATACAACGTCTGTTTTCGTGAAAAAAGCCAACATACACCGCGGAACCTTAACCTTCCATTAATCTTTCAAAATTAACGCCGCTTCCGTTATTCTGGCTCATATTGTTATTTGATTGTTATAGGAAAAAGTATGGGGCTGGTGATCAAAGCGGCGCTGGGAGCGCTGGTGGTGTTACTGATAGGCATTCTGGCAAAAACCAAAAACTACTATATTGCCGGGCTGATCCCGCTGTTCCCGACCTTTGCGCTTATTGCCCATTATATTGTGGCGTCTGAAAGGGGAACCGAGGCGCTACGCACCACCATTGTGTTTGGTATGTGGTCTATCATCCCCTATTTTCTCTACCTGCTTTCGTTATGGTATTTCACCGGTTTTCTACGGCTTCCCCTGGCGCTGGGCGGGGCAGTGGTTTGCTGGGGGCTCAGCGCCTGGGTGTTAATTTTCTTCTGGAGCCGCTTTCACTAGCGTAACGGGCGACCGCCGTCCACGGCAAAGGTTCTGCCGGTGACATAGCAACTGGTGAGCAGGTAATCCACAAGGTCGATCACCTCTTTCTCGCCTGGGGCTATTTTCATGAGCGACTTATTGAGCGCCTGCTGGCGATACTCCGCATCATCGTTTTCATTAAATAAAATCATCGCCGGAGCGATGGCATTCACCTTCACCTCAGGCGCGAGCTTGCGGGCGAACGAACGCGTCATGTTATCCAGCGCGGCTTTACTGGCCGCATAGGCGATGTGCTTGTCGCTGCCGCGTTCCACTACATAGTCGGTGAAGTGAATAATGTCCCCCGCAGCATGACCATGGCCACGCAGCAGATCCTGCAGGGCGTGGTTAAGCAGATAAGGGGCATTGACGTGGATCTGCAGCATCGCCGAGAGCGTTTCGCTGAGTGACGTGCCGGGTTTCTCGGCCCGCCAGGCGCTGGCGTTATGGATCACGGCGCGCAACCCCGTGGTGGTGGCTTTCACTTTCTCCGCAAAGGCCAGAATGCCCTCATCAGTGGAAAAATCGGCCTGAATACAGACGGCTCCGGCTTTGCGCAAACCCTCAATTGACGGGTATTCCGTACGGTAACTGACAATGACCGGATGGCGAAGGTTGAGAAAATGATGGGCGAGGGCGAGGCCGATACGGCGGCCTCCACCCGTGATCAGTATTGGGCGAAGCGGTGTATTTCCCATCGTATTCTCCTTTACAGTTCAACAATGGGAAAGACGAGGGCTATCCCATTAACATCCAGGTTGCCGGAACGGCAGCAACCAGTAACAGTCCGATTAAGGCCATCTCACGCCGTCTCAGCGCGTTCTCCAGCTGATGCGTGCGGCGGGCGTAGATAAACACCAGCAGACCCGGCGCATACAGCACTACCGACAGCAGCAGATGCATAGGCCCGGAAGCATACAACAACCACAGACCGTAAATACAGGCCCCGATACCCACGATATAATGCGCCGGACGCGTGGCGATTTTTAATAAATACGCGCCCACTAAGAAATAGGGTACCAGAATCATCTCTGAGGCGATGGTCAGCAGGGTGTTATAGTCTGAACCTGTGAGCCAGATCAGCACCAGACAGACCTGAACGCTAATATTGGTCAGCCAGAGAGACGCTGAAGGGGCATTATTTTGGTTTTGACGGGCAAACAGGCGTGGAAACGCTTTGTGCGTCGCGGCCAGGAACGGCACTTCAGCCGCCATGATGGTCCAGCTCAGGTACGCGCCGCAGACGGAGACGATCAATCCCGCGGCAATCACGACGTCACCCCACGGGCCAAGCATTTTCACCATCAGCCCGGCCATTGACGGGTTACGCATTTCGGCCAGTTCAGGACGCGCCACCACGCCCAGCGACAGCAGCGTGACCAGCAGATACACGCCCAGCGCCGCCAGGACGGCCAGCAGCGTGGCACGGCCCACATCACGTTTGTTACGCGCGCGGGCAGAGACCACGACTGCCCCCTCAACGCCGATGAATACCCACAGGGTGATCAGCATCGTGTTTTTCACCTGCTCCCAGACCGGAACGCCCAGCGCAATGCCGCTGAAATCAAGCGTAAACACATCAAGACGAAACGCAATAAAGGCCAGTACGATAAACAGGCCGAGCGGCACCAGTTTCGCCAGCGTTGCCACCAGGTTGATGCTGGCGGCAGTCTGGACGCCGCGCAAAATCAGCCAGTGAACTACCCAGAGCAGCACCGAGGCACCGACAATTGACTGCCAGGTATTGCCGTCACCAAACAGACGCAGTTCAGGCGTATCGGTAAAGAAGCTGAGCGCTGAGAAAACGATCACCAGATAGGAGACGTTGGCGATCACCGCGCACAGCCAGTAGCCCCAGGCGGAGCAGAAGCCGATCAGCTCGCCAAATCCTTCACGCGCATAGGTGAAAATACCGCCGTCCAGATCGGGGCGAATGCGGGTGAGCAGCAGCATGGCGAACGCCAGCAGCAATATCCCGACGCCGGTAATCCCCCAGCCGATGAGTAACGCGGCGGGGCTTGCGACGGCAGCCATGTTCTGCGGTAAACTGAATACGCCCGCACCCAGCATTGAGCTTAAAACGAGTGCAGTCAGAGCACTCAGGCCAAGTTTCTTTTCCATTGGCTTCCTGTTATGAAAAGTCCCAATCCAGAATAATTATTTCGCTGCGGCGCATAAAAATGGTGGATTACACTAAGGCGCGGGATTTTACGGAGTGTCACGAAAGCATGCAATGATGTGTGGCAGAAATTCGAAAAAAGTAACAAAAAAAGGCGGCATTGCGCCGCCTTTGGTCAATGATTTTGTTACTTGTACAGATCGGCGCTGATGGTCACGTTGTTACCACGTTCCTGCCACTGGCGGGTGATATGGTAATACTTCGCCCCTTTCTTCGCCGCACGCTTCGCGACCTGGTAAGAGACTTCCGTCATGTTGCCGTAGTTGCCGGTAAACTTGATGCTGTCGAACGGCACCATCTGTGCAGCAGTGGCTTTGTTCAGCTCTTCAATTTTGGTGCCGTCTGGCAGCGTCACGGAATAGCGGCCACCTTTCGTGGATTGCGTTTCAAAGAAACGGCCCACTTCAGCGCTTGGTGCCGCAGTCGTCGCTACGCCTGGAATTTCAACTTTCTTCGCTTCTTCGCCGCCTTTCGCTATCGCCGCGCGACCCGCTTCGGAGTCAGCAGGGATGGCATCCGGGCTCTGCAGAACGCGTTTCTTCGCATCTTCTTTATAGATGAATGCGGTAATACGCTGGTTGCCGCCCTGGTTAGCATCCACCTGGCGCACGATATAGAACGAGTAGGCCCCTTTCTCTTTCGCGGCTTTGGTGATGGCATCGTTCACTTCAGGCTGGCTGCGATAGAAGCCCTGAACGGTAACGGTGTCGTACGGTTCCAGCTCAATTGCCTGATCTTTTGGCAGCTCAACGATACCGTTAATCACACGGTTTTTCGGTGCGTCTGCTTTTGGCGCATTGTCTTTATACAGCGCAATGGTTACGCGCTGGTTGCCGCTGTTGCCATAATCAGACTGGTCAACAACGTAAAACGAGGCCGCCCCGTTTTTATCAGCGGCTTTTGATGCGGCGGCGACGGCATCGCCAATAGAATTATAACGACCCACAATGACCGTATGGTCAAAAGGTTTTAACGCTGCCGCTTGCTCTGGCGTTAACTCTGTTGCGGCATTCGCAGACAGGGCGGTCGCACAGAGAAGTGCGGACGCCAGGAGTGTGTTCTTAAGCTTCATAAAAATAATCCTTCGCCTTGCGCAAACCATGTACTGGTATTGTTGTTAATTTGAGACGGCCCCGATTATGGCATTTAAAACCCGTCGCTGTCTGCGCCATTTTTCACTGCCTGTGCTCACTGAATTAACGAATTCGATAACATTTAGTGATATGTTGAAAAAACAGGCGTTTGACAAGTAAAACTGATAAAGCATATGACTTTTACAAGTTAATTTAATGTTAATAACTTGTTCTCTTATGGCGCTATATCATGTTTTTACCGCTTCGCTTGCGCTATTTATCGGTTCTGGCGATGAATTTAAGGTAAATATCACTGTCAGTGACGCCGATCGCTTATTTTTCACAGATAAAGTAAGAAATAGTGTTTTCTGGCGGTAGATCACGGGCGCTATTTTCAGTAGGTTATAGACAGTTTGTTACTGTTTTATTTTCCGGGGTTAATCATCTCTCATCGCTATGAGAATGGCGAAAATTGATACAAACCGCGGGCATTTATCGACAAACCATCATCAAAAACCGATGGAAGGGAAAACTATGCGTATTGGGGTACCAAAAGAACGGTTAGCCAATGAAACCCGCGTAGCGGCAACACCGAAAACGGTGGAGCAACTGCTTAAGCTGGGTTTTACCGTCGCGGTTGAAAGCGGCGCAGGCAAACTGGCGAGTTTCGATGACGAGGCCTTTATCCAGGCGGGTGCGGAAGTGGTGGACGGTGCTGAAGTCTGGCAGTCGCCGGTTATTCTGAAGGTTAACGCACCGGAAGAGAGTGAGATTGCGCTGCTGAATCCGGGCACCACGCTGGTGAGCTTCATCTGGCCTGCGCAAAATCCAGCGCTTATGGAGAAGCTGGCTGCACGTGGCGTGACCGTGATGGCGATGGACTCCGTGCCGCGTATTTCGCGCGCGCAGTCGCTGGATGCCTTAAGCTCCATGGCTAACATTGCGGGTTATCGCGCGATTGTGGAAGCGGCTCACGAATTTGGTCGCTTCTTTACCGGTCAGATCACCGCGGCGGGGAAAGTCCCTCCGGCAAAAGTCATGGTGATTGGTGCGGGTGTGGCAGGGCTTGCCGCAATCGGTGCGGCAAACAGCCTCGGCGCTATCGTGCGCGCATTTGATACCCGTCCGGAGGTGAAGGAACAGGTCCAGAGTATGGGAGCCGAATTCCTTGAGCTGGACTTCAAGGAAGAAGCGGGCAGCGGTGACGGTTACGCGAAAGTCATGTCCGAAGCCTTTATCAAAGCCGAAATGGAACTCTTCGCCGCTCAGGCGAAAGATGTCGACATTATTGTGACCACCGCGCTGATTCCGGGTAAACCTGCGCCGAAGCTTATCACCCGTGAGATGGTGGATTCCATGAAGCCGGGCAGCGTGATTGTCGACCTGGCGGCGCAAAACGGCGGTAACTGTGAGTACACCGTTGCTAATCAGGTGACGACCACCGCCAACGGCGTGAAGGTGATCGGCTATACCGATCTGCCAGGCCGCCTGCCAACGCAGTCGTCTCAGCTGTACGGCACCAACCTGGTTAACCTGCTGAAGCTGCTGTGCAAAGAGAAAGACGGAAACGTCACCGTTGATTTCGACGATGTCGTGGTGCGCGGTGTTACCGTTGTCCGTGATGGTGAAATCACCTGGCCGGCACCGCCGATTCAGGTTTCTGCTCAGCCTCAGGCCGCGCCGAAAGCGGCGCCAGAGCCAAAAGAACCCGCTAAACCGGCGTCTCCTTGGCGTAAATACGCCATCATGGCGCTGGTCATTATCCTGTTCGGCTGGCTGGCTGACGTCGCGCCGAAAGAGTTCCTCGGCCACTTTACCGTCTTCGCGCTCTCCTGCGTGGTCGGTTACTACGTGGTGTGGAACGTCTCCCACGCGTTGCACACGCCGCTGATGTCGGTGACCAACGCCATCTCCGGGATTATCGTGGTCGGGGCGTTACTGCAGATTGGTCACGGCGGCTGGATCAGCTTCCTGAGCTTTATTGCGGTGCTGATCGCCAGTATCAATATTTTCGGTGGTTTCACCGTGACTCAGCGCATGCTGAAAATGTTTCGTAAAGGCTAAGGGGTAGCATATGTCTGGAGGATTAGTCACAGCCGCATACATTGTTGCTGCAATCCTGTTTATTTTCAGTCTGGCGGGGCTTTCCAAACACGAAACGTCTCAGCAGGGGAATAACTTTGGTATCGCCGGGATGGCGATTGCGCTGATCGCCACCATCTTCGGGCCGGACACCGGCAACGTGGCGTGGATCCTGGTGGCGATGATCATCGGCGGCGCGATCGGTATTCGCCTGGCGAAACGCGTTGAAATGACCGAGATGCCGGAGCTGGTTGCTATTCTGCACAGCTTTGTGGGCCTGGCGGCCGTGCTGGTGGGCTTCAACAGCTACCTGTATCACGAACCGGGTCTGGAACCGATTCTGGTCAACATTCACCTGACCGAAGTGTTCCTCGGCATCTTTATTGGTGCGGTGACCTTCACCGGCTCAATTGTGGCGTTCGGCAAACTGCGCGGTAAGATTTCGTCTAAACCGCTGATGCTGCCAAACCGCCACAAGCTGAACCTGGCGGCGCTGGTGGTATCGTTTGTGCTGATGGTCATCTTCGTGCGTACCGAAAGCGTGGGCCTGCAGGTGCTGGCATTACTGGTGATGACCCTCATCGCGCTGGCATTTGGCTGGCACCTGGTGGCGTCTATCGGTGGTGCGGATATGCCGGTGGTGGTCTCCATGCTGAACTCCTACTCCGGTTGGGCGGCGGCGGCGGCAGGCTTTATGCTGAGCAACGACCTGCTGATTGTCACCGGTGCGCTGGTGGGTTCTTCCGGTGCGATCCTGTCTTACATCATGTGTAAGGCGATGAACCGTTCGTTTATCAGCGTTATCGCCGGGGGATTTGGTTCTGACGGCTCCTCTACCGGTTCTGATGAAGAAGTGGGTGAGCACCGTGAGATCAGCGCGGAAGATACCGCAGAGATGCTGAAAAACTCGCACTCGGTCATTATCACCCCGGGCTATGGCATGGCGGTGGCGCAGGCGCAGTATCCGGTCGCAGAAATTACTGAGAAGCTGCGCGCGCGTGGGATCAAGGTTCGCTTTGGTATTCACCCGGTGGCGGGACGTCTGCCAGGCCACATGAACGTGCTGCTGGCGGAAGCGAAAGTGCCTTACGACATCGTGCTGGAGATGGACGAGATCAACGATGATTTCGCCGATACCGACACCGTGCTGGTCATTGGCGCTAACGACACCGTTAACCCGGCGGCGCAGGACGATCCGCGCAGCCCAATCGCGGGTATGCCGGTTCTGGAAGTATGGAAGGCGCAGAACGTGATTGTCTTCAAACGCTCCATGAACACCGGCTATGCTGGCGTGCAGAACCCGCTGTTCTTCAAAGAGAACACCCACATGCTGTTTGGCGACGCCAAAGCCAGCGTGGATGCGATTCTGAAAGCACTGTAATTTCGCTTCACCCTGACAAACCGCTCTTCGGGGCGGTTTTCTTATTTCTGCGGTCAGCTTTTCTCCTCTGTCTATACTTTACCCTTTGTGTAAGACGAGGAGGTGTAATGCAATTTCTGTCCCGCTTCGACATCATCGCGTTGATGATGACGCCGACATTTTGGGTAGGCGTCGCCACGGTTGTCTTTGTCACGCTGCTGGTGTACTGGCTGCTGACGCGCCTGATCGCGTTCGTTAAGAAAGGGATCACCACCTGGGGCGACAAACACCCGACCACCAACCGGATGCGTTTTATCCTGAGCGATATGCTTAACAGGACGAGTCGGATCCTGCTTTTTGTCGTAGCACTTCTGTTCAGCCTGCGTTTTGTTGACTTACCCGATCATCTTTTTGGCACGGTCAGCCATGCCTGGTTCCTGGTTTTCGCGATTCAGGTGGCACTGTGGATGGATCAGGGCGTTGTGTCGTGGCTACGTCACGTCATGCTGGCACCGGGAAGTCATAAAAACCCGGTTACGCTGGTGATCACGGGGCTTATTCTCCGTGCCATTGTCTGGTCAGTGATGCTGCTGTCTATTCTTGCTAACGCGGGCGTCAACATCACTGCTCTGGTTGCCAGCCTTGGGGTGGGGGGGATTGCCATCGCTCTCGCCGTACAAACGATCCTGAGCGACGTGTTTGCCTCCCTGTCCATTGGTTTTGATAAGCCGTTTGAAATTGGTGATTTTGTGGTGTTCAACGACGTGGCGGGGACAGTAGAGCACATTGGCCTTAAAACGACCCGCATACGCAGTCTGAGCGGGGAGCAGATCGTCTGCGGCAACGCCATTTTGCTCCAGCAAACGCTCCACAACTACAAACGTATGCAGACACGTCGTATCGTCTTTACCTTTGGCGTGGCCAGCGACACGCCGCCCGATAAGCTGCGCTACGTGGGGGATATGGTCAGGCAAATCATCACCGATGTGGGTGAGACAAAATTCGATCGTGCCCATTTCCTCGGATTTGACCGCGACCGTCTGACGTTTGAAGTCGTTCATATCGTCAATACCGCGGATTACAACAAATACATGGATATCCAGCAGGAGATCAATATCCGTATTCTTGAAGGGCTGAATGCTCAGGAGATTAAGCTGGCACTGCCGAGCATGGTATTGCACGCGCCGTGGATGCAGGATGAGCCGGGTGAACAGCCGAAGCCGGTGATGGAGAGCTGAAAAAAAAAGCCCGCCGGAGCGGCGGGCTGACAGGGTTATATTAATCGTCTTCCGGATCGTCCAGCTCAATCGGCGTCTGGAACTCATCTGGCTTAATGACCAGCAGGTCACAGCGCAGATGGTCGATCACCTGTTCGGCGGTATTGCCGAGGAACGCGGCAGAAATACCGGTCCGGCCAATGGTCCCCAGGACCACAATCCCGGCCTGCAAATGTTCTGCTAAATCCGGGATCACCTCTTCAGGCAGCCCTTTCTCTACGTGCGTCATGTTCTCGTCAATGCTGAACTTCTGGCGCAGCGCTTTCATGGCCAGCAAATGCTGGCCGCGAATGGCGTCGTTATAGACGCTGGGGTCAAATTCAGGCAACTCAATGGCGATATTGATTGGGGTGACTGGATAGGCGCCCACCAGATGCACTTCAGTGTGATTGACCTGGTCAGCGAGCTGGATGGTTTCCTTCACCAGCTTCTCGTTGAGTGAATTATGATAATCCTCTTCGCTGGCGAGGTTTACCGCCACTACGGCTTTCCCGCCCTCCGGCCACGGCTGGTCTTTCACCATCCAGACCGGGCAAGGGCATTTACGCAGCAAGTGCCAGTCGGTTGGGGTGAAGATCACGGATTCCAGCTTGTCGTGCTGGTGCGCCATCTTCAGCAGCAGGTCGTGTCCACCAGCAACGACTTCCTGGATAATGGCTTCAAAAGGTCGGTTATGCCAGACCACTTTGATATCAATAGGAACCCCCGCTTCAAGGTAATACTTCGCCTGTTCACGGATCCACGCGGTACGCTGACTGATGACGCCCTGACGCATAGCGGTGCGCTCGTCAGGCGACAGAAGGGTGGTCATCTCATACGAGAAGTCATAGATCGGCAAAAACGCTTTGATTTTGCCGCCAATCCGTTGATGTAGATACACAGCACGTCGTAATGCCGGCTGATCGTCCTGATTAGGATCGATAGCTACCAGCATGTTTTGATACTTGGCCATACAGGTCTCCTTACTACTGTCACCACAGTCTGTAAGTAAAAGAGTAACCTATATATCCTGAATGAAACAGAGGAGAGCTTTTGTCAGATCAATAATTCATGAAAATTTATCAGAGGAAAAGCACCGTGGTTGTCACCGCGATAAACGCAATAAACAGCAGCACCATCACCGCTATTGCAAACGTCGTGGAGTCCTGCACGTAGGTTTTTTCCTCCCCCTTCATTGGGCCGACAAGCATGATCCAGATGAAGATAAAGGTCACTGAGGCAATCACGACTGAAACGAAAAACAAACTTTCTCTCAATTCATAACCTCAACGACAACCTTTCAGGCGCTGTGTGGGGATGTGCTACGGTGAAGACGGCTTAAAGCGGAAGTGATTATACCAGACTAATAAATCATGTGAATTTATCAGTCTGGTGATCAACATGCGGAGAGTTATGCCACGTTGCGGGCATGACCGGCAAGCACGGCCAGTGCTTCACCGTTTTCGATAGTGATGTATTTACCCTTAACGGCCAGCATCCCGCTTTTCTGGAAACGACCCAGCAGACGGCTGATGGTTTCCACGGTCAGGCCCAGGTAGTTACCGATATCACCACGGGTCATGGTCAGACGGAATTCGCGCGGCGAGAAACCCCGTTCGGCGAAGCGGCGAGAGAGGTTGTAGATAAACGCGGCCAGGCGCTCTTCTGCATTCTTTTTAGAAAGCAGCAGAATCATGTCCTGATCGCCTTTGATCTCACCGCTCATCAGACGCATCATCTGCTGACGCAGGTTAGGCATCTTACCGGACAGGTCGTCCAGCGTTTCAAACGGGATTTCGCAAACCATAGAGGTTTCAAGCGCCTGAGCAAAGCTCGGGTGATGGCCTGTGCCGATGGCATCAAAGCCCACCAGGTCACCCGCCAGATGGAAGCCGGTGATCTGCTCATCACCCTGTTCGGTGATGGTATAGCTCTTGATGGTGCCAGAGCGGATAGCATAGAGCGATTTCAGTTCGTCTCCGGCTTTAAACAGCGTCTGCCCTTTCTGAATAGGCTTTTTGCGCTCGATGATATTATCAAGCTGATCGAGTTCATGCTCATTCAGGGTAAACGGGATACAGAGCTGGCTGATGCTGCAATCCTGGCAATGGATAGCACAACCGCCAGACTGAATGCGTCGTATAATTCGCTTTTCCGGGATCATAGGTTTGCTCAAGCCTTAATTGATATTGGTCAATTTTAACATCTTTTTGGTAAGTACGTAAGCCTGACAAACCATCAATAAGGACAAGAGACGGCAATGTGTCGCCATCTTCTTGAAATTCCACAGCTTGATTATGGATTTTTAGCCTAACCGGTAGAAAATTAAGCACAAAAAGCCTGGGATCTACAGCAGAAGATATCCTTCGTGACGAAGCAACCACTCCTTGCGCTGCACGCCACCGGCATAGCCGGTCAGGGTACCGTTGCGTCCGATGACGCGATGGCAGGGAACGACAATACTAACGGGATTAGAGCCATTGGCGGCCCCCACCGCACGCGCGGCGCCTGCGCGGCCCAGCTGCTCCGCGAGCTGGCCGTAATGCATGACCTGCCCGCAGGGAATGGCCCGCAGCGCCTGCCACACTTCACGCTGGAAAGGGGTGCCAGCCGTGGCAGTGGGGAGTGTATCGATGATGCTGAGATCGCCCTCGAAGTACGCCGCAAGCTTATCGCTCAGCCCACCCGGGTTGGTGGCGCGGATACGTTCAAAACCTTGCGCCCGATAATGAATGTTCAGCAGCTCTTCCATGCGGTCGCTGTGCTCTTCCCATTCAACGGCGCGCAGACAAGACTGCTCGTCCGCGATCACCCACAGCGGCCCAAGCGGCGTCGCAATTTTATCTTCGAGTAATCTCAGCATCCTCATTCCTTTAGTTCAGCCTCGGGTAGATCCCCGGCCCAATCGGCAGGCCGACAAGATACCATGCCACCAGCATCACCAGCCATACCCCTAAAAAGATAAGCGGGTAGGGCAAAACCAGCGAATAGTAGGTACCCAGTTTTGCCTCGGGTTTATAGCGCTGCAGAAAGCCTAAAAACAGCGGGACAAACGGCGAAACCGGTGCAAGCGGGATCACTGACGAATCGGCGATGCGGAACAGGATCTGCGCAAACGCCGGATGGAAGCCCAGCATCATAAACATCGGCACGAAGATGGGGGCCAGAATCGACCAGATGGCGGAGCCGCTGGCGATGAACATGCACAGCAGGGACGACAATAGCGCCAGGCCGACAAACGCCGGTACGCCGCTTAATCCGGCAGCTTCCAGCGCGTCGGTCAGGCCCACGGCCATAAACTTGCCCATGTTGCTCCAGTTAAACATCGCCACAAACTGCGCCAGCGGGAACACCATGACGATAAAACCCGCCATCTCTTTCATCGGTTCGATCATCAGCTGCGGCAGATCGCCCTGACGGCGAATTTTGCCGGTGGCGATACCATAAGCGAGCGAAACGACAAAGAAGAAGAGAATGATCAGCGGCACAATACCCTGTATAAACGGCGAGGGCAGGACGGTATGTTTAACCGGATCGCGCAGAATACCGTTTTCCGGCACTACCATCAGCGCGACCATGGCGATGAATATCAGCGAGACAATACCGGCCACGCGCAGGCCGAATTTCTGCTCTTTGCTCAGCGTCTCCAGCGTTTCATCGCTACGGCCTTCCCATTTGCCCAGACGCGGCTCGATGATCTTGTCGGTAATCAGCCCGCCGACAATCGTCAGAACAATCACTGAGCTGGCCATAAAGTACCAGTTGTCAATTACGCTGACGTGCATTGCTGCGTCAATGGTTTTCGCCGCCTCCGTGCTGATGCCCGAGAGCAATACGTCGGTGGTGACAATCAGCAGGTTGGCGGTAAATCCGCAGCCGACACCCGCAATTGCCGACAGCAGGCCCGCCACCGGGTGCCGCCCGACGGCGAGGAAGATCAACGCCCCCATTGGCGGCATGATCACCAGCGCGGCGTCGGAGGAGATATGGCTGAAGAAGGCGATAAACAGCACCATATAGCTGGCGTAACGTGCGCTGACGTGGGATGCCATTTTTACCATCAATGCAGGCAGCAAACCCACGCGCTCTGCCAGCCCGGCCCCTAATACCAGTGCCAGAATGGCGCCCAGCGGGGCGAAGCCGCTGAAGTTTTTTATGACGTTAGGTAAAAACCAGTGCAGCCCGTCAACGCTGAGCAGGTTTTTCACCGCCACCAGGCTGCCATCGGCCGGACTTCGCACGCTCACGTCAAAGGCGGAGAGCACGGCGGTGGCAACCATCAAAATGACAATCAGATAGATAAACAGCAGGAAAGGGTGTGGCACTTTATTGCCGATCCTTTCAACCCAGCCATAGAGCTTACCGGATGGGGAATGCGAAGGTATGGATGACATACTCATGGGCGTTCCTCGGGAGTGTTGTGTTGTTGTGTTGTGTTTTTTTATTTTAAAGGTGACGGTGTCACGCCCTGTGGGATCGGACACACGTACGGTTTTTCTTGTATTTGTTGTTCGAACTCTTCACGACATTTTTTTAGCAGGGCTGCATCCTGCAGCAGATTCAGTGCCGTGGCGCCCATGACTTTCCCGGCCAGCAGCATGCCTTTGTGAGCAATGGAGGTTCGCCCCTGTGCCACCAGTTGCCAGGTATGCAGCGGCGTTCCAACGGTAAAGCAGGGGCTGAAGCACTGGGCGACCGGCATTTTCCAGCTGACGTCACCCACATCCGTTGAACCCGCCAGCACGTTATCGGTAATGGCATAGGGCGCAATCTCATCCACCAGGAGTGTCTCCTGATGACGGCGGGCAAAGGCTTTACCGGCGTCTCCGCCCGTGGCGGCTATATTTTTGAGGCTGTTCTGCAGGTCGTTGGACGTGAGCGTAGCGCGGATCTCACGGGCAAAGTCGCGCTCTTCAGCAGTCCACGCCGGCGTGCCGTAGTGTTGTAACGCCCGATACATTGCCGCCTCAAGCGTGCGGTTTGGCAGGTAGCTGGAGCAGGCTTTATCAAAGCGACACTCCACGGTGGTTTCGGTCATCATTGCCGCGCCCTGGGCGATTTTCTCAATGCGTTCGTAGATCTGCTGCGCATCGGCCATCTCCGGGGCGCGGATCAGGTACAGCACTTCGGCCTGGGCCTGCACCACGTTGGGCGAAATCCCGCCGGTATCGGTGATGGCGTAATGGACACGCGCTTTCTCAATGATGTGTTCATTAAGGAAGTTGGTGCCGGTCGTCATCAGCGTCACGGCATCCAGCGCGCTGCGCCCCAGATGAGGGGAGTTGGCCGCATGCGCCGCCACGCCGTGAAAACGCCAGGCGGCCTGAATATTGGCCAGGGTGCTGACGTTAAACATGCCGGCAAAGGCTTCCGGGTGCCAGGTGACGGCGGCATCGACGTCATCAAACAGTCCTTCCCGCACCATAAAGGTTTTGCCGGAGCCGCCTTCTTCCCCGGGGCAGCCGTAAAAACGCACCGTTCCGCTACCGCCATGCTGTTCAAGCCAGCTTTTTACCGCCACCGCACCGGCCAGCGCCGCGGTGCCCAGGAGGTTATGCCCGCAGCCGTGACCATTCGCTCCCGGCGTGGCGGATTGCGCGGTTGCACAATGCGCCTGCTGGCTTAGCCCGGCCAGCGCATCGTATTCACCGAGAAGGGCGATAACCGGTTTCCCACTGCCGTAGCTCGCAATAAAAGCGTTTGGAATACCGCCCGCCTCGCGAGTCAACGTAAAGCCTTCGGCTTCCAGCGCCCCAGCGAGTCGTTCGGCGGACCAAAATTCTTCAAAGCGGGTTTCAGGGTGATCCCAGATGGCATCGGCTATATCGGTTAGCGTCTGACATCGCGTATCGATGGCATCGGCAATAAAAGCGTAGTTCTCCTGCATTACACACCTCGCGTCCACGGAAAATTGAGCGCAGTCCGCGCCAGCGTTTCGATGGCGATAGCCATAACCTGTTCATCGAAGTCGAATTTTTCGTTGTGATGGCCGGCGCTCAAATCCGTGCCGAATACCATATACGACGCCATGCCGCCGTTTTGCTGCACGCGGGCCATCATCAGCGTGGCGTCTTCGGAGCCGGCGGGGGCTTTGACCTTATCGATAGCGCGATCAATGCCGGAAACCTGGCTCGCCTGTTCGCGCAGATAATCAACCCAGGCCGGTGTGGGCGCGCTGGAGGTGGCGGCCCCCATCAGACGCATCTCCGCCTTCACGCCGTAGAGTGCGGCCGCCCCGGTAATGACGGCCTGCGCGCGTTCAAAGACATACTGATTTATGGCTTCGCTTTCCCCGCGGGTTTCCACTTTGATGAGCGCATTCGCGGGCACCACGTTGCGGCCGCTTCCGGCCTGCATGACCCCGACGTTGACGCGGGAAGCCCCTTCACTGTGCGGTGCGATGCTGTGTAAGGCGAGAGCGGCCTGCGCGGCGGCGAGCAGGGCGTTTCGCCCGTCCTCCGGTTTTCCGCCTGCGTGTGCGGCAACGCCCGTAAAATTCACGTCGAACTTGGTGGTCGCCATAAAGTTATCGCTGCCGCAGATCGCCGTTCCGGCAGGCACGCCGGTACCGATATGGATGGCAGTAAAATAGTCCACGCCATCCAGCGCCCCGGCGGCAACCATAGCGCGTGCGCCGCGCGTCCCTTCTTCGGCAGGCTGAAAGATGAGCCTGATGGTGCCGTTGAGCTGCGCTTCATTCTGCTTAAGCACCTGCGCCAGTCCCAGACCAATGGTGGTATGGCCGTCATGCGCGCAGGCGTGCATCATTCCCGGGTTGCAGGAGGCAAAACCGTCGCGGAACGGGCGATGGCTGTTGTCCTGCGCTTCGCTTAAATCAAGGGCATCCATGTCTACGCGAAACGCCAGGGTTGGCCCCGGGCGGCCAGTCTTAAGGGTCGCCACAATGCCGGTAAATCCGCCTTCAAACGGTGCCAGCCATTTTTCGGGGGCGCCTTGCGCACGCGCTCGGGCAAATTCTCGCGCCAGCGTTGCGTCATCGGGCAATCCCATTCGGCTTTCGGCATCCACCACATCACGGCCCATCGCCAGTTCGTACCCCAGCGAATCAAGAATTTCAGCGACTTTCGCTGCAGTTCTAAACTCTACCCAGCCGGATTCCGCAAAATGGTGAAAATCGCGACGCCACGCGCTCAGCTGCGGCGTTAATGTCTGGATGTACTGCGCCAGTGTGTCCATATCTCTTCCCGTCATCATTAAAAAATGTGAACTGCTTCACGCTGTGATAGTTTTTACTTATCACTAACCGATTTTTCACAGTTTTAACCGTTCAGGAATTACCCTCGCACATCCCTTTCCATTAAAGTAGATGACAGTTTCTTTACTCTGATAAACAACGGTTATCGGTCGGGCTATGACATTTCAGATTAAATTTCATCAAATCCGGGCGTTTGTTGAAGTCGCGCGTCAGGGCAGTATTCGCGGTGCCAGCAGGACGCTGAATCTTTCGCAGCCAGCGCTGACCAAATCGATCAAAGAGCTGGAAGAGGGTATGGCGGCACAGCTTTTTGTGCGCCGGAGTAAAGGTGTTGCCTTGACCGAGTGTGGCGAGGGCTTCTACCAGCGCGCCAGACTGATTCTGGAAGAGTTGCGTGCGGCGCAGGATGATATTCGCCAGCGGCAGGGGGAACTGGCCGGGCAGATCAATATCGGGATGGGCGCCAGCGTTTCACGCAGCCTGATGCCCGCCGTTATTACGCGCTTTCATGCACAACACCCCCAGGTCAAGGTGCGGATTATGGAGGGGCAGCTGGTGTCGATGATCAATGAATTACGCCAGGGTGAGCTGGATTTCACCATTAACACCTATTATCAGGGGCCTTACGACCATGAATTTACGTTCGAAAAGTTGTTTGAAAAACCGTTTTCGGTATTTTGCCGGGAAGGGCATCCGGCGACAGGGGCAACATCCATTAATGAACTTTTGCATTATAACTGGACAATGCCGACGCCGCGGGGAAGCTATTATAAGCAATTAGAAGATCTATTTCGCCACCGCTCGCAAATACCGCGAATTGGGGTGGTGTGTGAAACATTTTCGTCCTGTATAAGCCTGGTTGCGCAAAGTGATTTTTTAAGTATCCTGCCGCAGGAGCTGGGCTCTGACCCGCTTCTGGCGCACCGTCTCGTCATTCTGCCGGTTGTCGAATCGCTTCCAAAAGCCGCGTATTATTTAATTCAGCGACGTGATTCACGTCAGACACCTCTTGCCGAATCCTTAATTACGCAATTCAGAAGGGAAGCGAGAAAAATAGATGCAGCGGAAAATTCAAAATAAAAAAACAGAGTCTGCCCGACATCAGACAGACCCTACAGTACACACAGCAGTACGTCCTTTTGCCAGTCCTGAGTATTATTTCCATGGGGCAGGTTTATTTAGTTATAACACCTTTTCCGAAAAAAGACAGGTTGACGAGTGATTGATTTCACGAATTTTTAACGTAAATCACTTATTTTACCTTCACTGAAGTTTTAGTTAAGTCTGGTTTAAGTGCGTATCACCCTTATTATATATTCGCCGGGTAAATATATATGCCGTGAGTGGGCCGCTGACGGTTATTGAGACACATGTCTGGCACAGGTATAGTACCTCCCTCAGAAGTAGCCGGAGGATCCCCATGAACCCTGACGACAAATCACTTTTTCTTGACGCCATGGAGGATGTCCAGCCCATGAAGCGCTGCTCGGATATCCACTGGCAGCCGATGAGAAACGCACGGGCGCGGCAGGAGATGGATACTGAACAGCTGGACAACTTTCTGACGCTGGGGTTTCTGGAACTCCTGCCCCTTGAAGAACCGCTGACGTTCCAGCGCGAAGGGGTACAGCAGGGCGTTATAGAGAAGCTGCGTTCGGGGAAATACGACCGACAGGCCAGCTTAAACCTGTTGCGTCAGCCCGCCGAACGCTGCCGACAGATGCTGTATTCCTTTATCAGTCAGGCCCGTCGTGACGGATTACGTAACCTGATCATCATTCATGGGAAAGGGCGCGAACAGAATTCGCATCCCAATGTGGTGCGCAGCTATCTGGCACGTTGGTTAACTGAGTTCGAGGAAGTGCAGGCTTTCTGCGTGGCGCTGCCGCATCACGGCGGCAGCGGGGCATGTTACGTTTCACTGCGGAAATCCGATGAAGCGAAACAGGAGAACTGGGAACGGCACGCCAAGCGCAGCCGTTAAGGCGGTTTTCGCGGGCGAGGCGATCGCCCGCCTGTGACTCAGAAGGTTTCCCAGTGACTGTCAGGCGTGGCGTTAGCCGTTGCCGGACGCAGTAGTTGCGGCGTTTTCACATTTGCCGGACGTGAGGTGACCGCGTGTTCTTTTCCGTTCAGACGAAACGCGGCCACAGCCTGACGCAGCTGTTCGGACTGATCTTCCAGTGCCGCCGCCGCCGTAGCGGACTGCTGCACCAGCGCGGCGTTTTGCTGCGTCACGCTGTCCATTTGCGAAACGGCCAGGCTCACCTGTTCAATACCGCGGCTCTGCTCATCGGAGGCCGACGAAATCTCACCCATGATATCGGTTACGCGGGTCACGGCGGCGACAATCTCCTTCATGGTCGCGCCCGCTTCGCTAACCTGCTCAGAACCGGTATTCACCCGGCTGACGGAGTTCTCGATAAGCCCTTTGATCTCTTTCGCCGCCTGTGCACTGCGGCTCGCCAGCGTACGAACTTCGCCTGCGACGACCGCAAAACCACGCCCCTGTTCCCCGGCGCGTGCGGCTTCTACCGCGGCGTTAAGCGCCAGAATATTGGTCTGGAACGCGATGCTGTCAATCACGCCAGTAATGTGGGCAATCTGCTGGGAACTGTCGGCAATTTCGGTCATGGTGCGAACCACGTTATCCACGACGTGGCCACCACGTGCTGCGGTTTCAGAGGCATTCTTCGCCAGTAACGTAGCCTGACGGGCGTTATCGGAGTTCTGTTTAACCGTCGCGGTCAGCTCTTCCATGCTGGCGGCCGTCTCTTCGAGCGAGGCGGCCTGCTCTTCGGTGCGAGCGGAAAGATCGTTGCTGCCTGCGGCAATTTCACCTGCGCCGGTGTAGATGGAGTCGGTACTGCCGCGCACGGCGCTGACGGTAGTCACCAGAGATTGTTGCATCTCATGCAGGCCTGCGGCCAGTTGACCCATTTCATTGCGGCCAGAGAGCGCGATATTCTGCGTCAGGTCGCCCCCCGCAATGGCGCGAATATGGTTCATAATGGTGTTGAGTGGTTTTAACAGCAGGTGTTGTAACCCCTGCCAGATGACCACCAGCACGGCGATAACGGCCAGGAAAATGACTGCCAGCGTCCACTGCATTTGCGTAAAGCTGCTTTGGTTCTCTTCGGTTGCCGCTTTCAGCAGCGTGTTGTTTTCGGCGCGCCAGCGGTTGTAGACCGCTTCCATATCATCCTGAGCCTGCTGAGCATCCAGATCGCCATAGGCCTGGTAGTTGTCGGCGCGAAGATACTGAATCGACAAACGCATGACCTCATGCATCTGATTCCAGGATTTTTGCATCTCGTCAGTTAACGCCGCATTCTGGCCGTTAACCTGCGGCAGTTTCTGCCACGCTTTGTTATAGGTTTCTGCTTTAGCCAGCGAGTTACTTGCGGTATCAAGCAGTTTGTTGATCGCGGCAAGGGAAGCCGGATCGCGCTGGTTTTTCAGGTAGCGGATCGCCACGCGGGTCACGGTGACGCGCGTTTTTACCAGCGTGTTTACGCTGTCGCTCAGATTTTCCTGCTGGGCATTGAGCACGCCGGAGTTCTGGAAGTTATGGCGATCGTTGCTGACGGCGGAGTAGAACAACCCTCCCGTGACAACTTGCAGCAGACAGAATATGGTGAGGGCAAAGATAATACCGGTAATCACGTGCAGATTTTTCAGCATAGCGGTCGTCCGTTAGAGAAGAGGCAGAGGTACACCAATACTATCGTCGTATAGAATTTAAACTTTAATTTAACTCGCGCTTAACGAAGGGCTCCGGTCAGGAACCTGTTGTAAATCCGGATCATTTTTATGAGGAAGGTCAACATGAGCAGCATTGATAAAAGCGGGACGTACGCGCTCGGTACGCGGACGGTTAAACGACTGGGGTACGGCGCGATGCAGCTTGCCGGACCGGGCGTATTTGGCCCTCCGAAAGATAAAAATGCCGCGCTGGAGGTGTTACGCGAAGCCGTGGCGGCGGGGGTGAATCATATCGATACCAGCGATTTTTATGGTCCCCATGTGACCAATCAGCTGATCCGCGAGGCGCTTCATCCGTACCGGGACGATCTCACTATCGTCACCAAGATCGGGGCCCGCCGCAACGATAAAGGTGCCTGGCTGCCGGCCTTTTCCGCGCAGGAGCTGACTCAGGCGGTGCATGATAACCTGCGTAATCTGCAGGTGGATGTACTGGATGTGGTGAATCTGCGGATCATGTTTAGCGCTCACGGCCCGGCAGAAGGATCGATTGCTGAACCGCTTTCCACCCTCGCAGAGTTACAGCAGCAAGGGCTGGTACGCCACATTGGTCTGAGCAATGTCACGGCCACTCAGGTTACGGAAGCGCAGAAGATGGTGCCTGTTGTCTGCGTGCAGAACATGTACAACATAGTGAACCGCGGCGACGATGCGCTGGTGGATTTACTGGCGCAGCAGGGGATTGCCTATGTGCCGTTTTTCCCATTGGGCGGCTTTACGCCACTGCAATCCAGCGATCTGCAGGCCGTCGCGGATTCCCTTGGCGCAACCGCGATGCAGGTTGCGCTGGCATGGCTGCTGCAACGTTCCCCGAATATTCTGCTGATCCCCGGCACCTCTTCCGTGGCGCATTTGCGGCAAAATCTCGCAGCAGGAGAACTGCAACTGCCGCCTGACGCTCTGGAAACGCTGAATACGCTGGTAGGCCGATCGTTGAACTAAATCCGTTCAAACTTCAATACGTTCGGCTTCACCGCCGGAAAGCATCTTGATCCTGGCCCATAATCCGTAATACTGTATTTATATACAGTATTACGGCAGGAAAGCATTTATGGGCACTCTCTTTTCTTATCACTCTAATCAAGTCATTGAATTACCTCTCTTTCTGGAGCGCGTCGCCTGCGGCTTCCCCAGCCCGGCGCAGGATTATGTGGAGGATCGTCTCGATCTTAACCGGCTGGCGGTCAGGCACCCCAGTGCGACCTACTTTATAAAAGTGAGTGGTGACTCGATGATTGGGGCTGGGATCGGCGACGGCGATCTGCTGGTGGTCGATCGTTCGTTAAATGCCGAACATGGGGATATCGTCGTGGCGTCGGTTGCCGGTGAGTTTACGGTGAAAGAGCTACAGACCCGTCCGGTTTTGAGGTTGCTGCCGCATAATGCCCGCTATCAGCCGATTACCTTCCAGTCAGAAGATGAGCTACAAATCTTCGGCGTTGTCACTCACACCCTCAAAACGTATAAACATGTTCGCACTGGTTGATGTGAATAGCTTTTATGCCTCCTGCGAGAGGGTGTTTCGCCCCGATCTGGAGGGCAAACCCATCGTGGTGGTCTCGAACAACGACGGCTGCATTATTTCGCTGTCGCGGGAGGCCAAACAGTTCGGCATAAAAATGGGTGAGCCCTACTTTAAATTCAAGGAGAAGGGTTATCCGGCGCGGGTGTATGTTTTTAGCTCGAACTATGCGCTGTATGCCGATCTCAGCAGCCGGGTGATGCAAACGCTGACCGATCTTGCTCCGGCAATTGAGATCTACTCGATTGATGAAGCCTTCGTGAACGTGTCGGGCGTCAGCCGCTGCATGTCGCTGGAGGCTTTTGGCCATCAGATGCGCAACCAGGTCGCTAAAAATACGGGGTTGACCGTTGGGGTCGGTATTGCCCCGACCAAAACGCTGGCGAAGCTGGCCAACTATGCGGCGAAGCGGTGGTCTGCCACCGGCGGCGTGGTCGATCTATCGGATCGCGAACGACAGCGTAAGCTGCTGGCGAAGGTGCCGGTAGAGGAAGTGTGGGGTGTCGGGCGACGCATCACGAAAAAACTCAACGCCATGGGGATTACCACGGCGCTGGAGCTGGCGGAAGCGTCCTCCTGGGTCATTCGCAAACATTTTAACGTGGTAATGGAACGCACGGCGCGCGAGCTTCGCGGTGAGCCTTGTCTTGATCTGGAAGAGTTTACCCCGACGAAGCAGCAAATTATCTGTAGTCGTTCGTTTGGACACCGTATTACGCAATACGAAGAGATGCACCAGGCCATTTGTGCCTACGCGGAGCGTGCCGCCGAAAAACTGCGCGGCGAGCATCAGTATTGCCGCTTTATCAGCGTGTTTGTGCGCACCAGCCCGCATGCCGACAACGAAATTTATTACGGCAACCAGGCCTCAGTCACCCTGATGACACCTACTAATGACACGCGCGATATCATCCGTGCTGCCACGGAGGCACTGGGGCGTATATGGCTTGACGGGTATCGCTATATGAAAGCGGGGGTGATGCTGGCGGATTTTTTCAGCAGCGGCGTCGCCCAGCTGAATTTGTTTGATGATAACCGCCTGTGTGCCAATAGCGCAGCGCTGATGGAGATAATCGACAGCGTAAACCATTCCGGCAAAGGGAAGATATGGTTTGCCGGGCAGGGGATTGAGAAATCCTGGGCGATGAAGCGTGAGATGCTGTCACCGGCGTATACGACGCGGTACGCAGATTTGCCGGTGGCAAGGTAGGATATTGTCATAAACGATCGCCGCGTTATACTCACGGCGTTAATAAGAATGTATGACGGGGCAGGGATATGTACGAGAGCCTAAAAATGATATCAGTCGCGCTGCCCCTCATTGCGCTTTTCATCCTGTTAAGATTTGTTGTCAGACGTATTCGCCAGGCAAAGCGCCTTATTTCAGATCATAACGGGATGAAAAAGATATCTGCTAACCCCTCAATTTTTGGCGGGAATGCAGGTAAAACATGGTTTTATGATGACCAGTTTTTATATGAAGTTAAAAACAACGCCACCCGTAAGATTGCGCTGGCTACTATCATTAAAATCGGGCCGGGGAATATCGAGATAAATAGCCGACGGGTCTGGATTGTTATTTACCGTGACGGTGCTAATGAAAAGCAGGTGCAGTTTTATAACAATCTCACCCTCTGGAATCATAACTTCACGGCTTTTCTGACCGCGATAAAAAGAGCCAATCCTGACGCTGTCGTTAAAGAGCGCGCAATCCTCAATTTGTGAAAAAGGACCGCAGACCGTCACGGCCGCGCATCCGCCAGTTCATAACACAGCGCCCCAATCCGCTCCACGGCATTCAGCAGGCGGGGCGTCGGTTCGTTTGCGCAGTTTAGCCGCAAAAAGTGAGACAGCTCTGCGGCAGGGGAAAACAGCGGGCCGGGGCTGACGCCAATACCCAGCGCCAGCGCGCGACGATGTACCTCCAGCGCGTTGACCTGCAAAGGAAGTTCTATCCACAGCAAGTAACCCGCGGCGGGCGCGTTAACACGCGTGCCGGGAGGAAAACTTGCCTCGACTCGCGCCACGACGGCGTCTATTCCCTCCGCAACGCGACGCTTGAGCCGCCGCAGATGGCGATCGTAATCGCCGCTCGCCAGGACTTCGCTCGTTGCGGCTTCCAGCAGCGGAGCGCCTGCCCAGTCTCCGGCCATGCGGGCCTGTAAAACCTGCGGAAAGTAGCGTCCGGCGGCAATCCAGCCGATTCGCCAGCCGGGCGCAAGCGTTTTAGACAGGGAGCTGCAATAAATGACATTTCCACTCTGGTCGAACGCTTTACAGGCTGGGGGACGTTGTCCCTCGCCGACAAGATCGCCGTAAACATCATCTTCAATGAGAGGAATATCTGCCGCGTCAAGCAGGGCAACGAGTTCCTGCTTACGCGTGACGGGCATACTGGCGCCCAAAGGGTTTTGCACCGTAGGGGAGGCCAGAACGGCGGCCGGGCGGTGGCACCGAATGGCGTCCGCCAGCGGTTCCAGCAGCAGGCCCTCAACAGGATCGGTGGGGATCGATAAGGCCTTCAGACCCAAATCCTCCAGCAGCAGGAGCGTACCAAAGTAGGCTGGCTGCTCAATCGCCACCACATCACCGGGCTGGCACACGTCTCGTAGCGCAAGGCGCAACGCCTGCGTCGCACCTGCGGTGATAATAAGGTCATCCGCGCTGAAACGGGCCCCCCACTGTGCAGAACGCGCGGCAATCTTGCTTCGCAAATCACGCCTTCCCGGCGGCAGGCTATAGCTCTGACCGTGCGCGTCCAGACGTCGGCCCGCGGAGTGCAACGCCCGCTGTAGCGTCTCGCCCGGCAGCCAAGCAGGATCGGGAAGGGCTGCACCCAGAGGCACCAGACGGGCTTCTGAACTGCTGAACAGCGACCGGGCCATAGCCGACAGGGTGACGGGAACCGGGCCTGGCGGAGAACGAGAAGGCTCCACAGGCTGCGGAAGGCTTGTCTGGTGGATGTAATAACCTGAACGCGGACGTGCAACAATCAGCCCCTCGGCCTCAAGGCAGCGCAGCGCTTCAAGCGCCGTCGGAAGACTGACATGCTCGCGTTCGGCCAGTTTACGCGCGGAGATGATCTTGTCACCGGCTCGCAACGCGCCAGACGTAATTGTAAGACGCAGCATATCCGCAATACGGCGATAGTGAGGAGAGGACGGGGATGGGGCAGACATGGTATCTGTTCAGGCTAATTTTCGATAAAACTGACTATACAGCCAATAATGCACGCCATCTATAGTGTCCGACATGTTCAGGACAAGGAGGCATTATGCACAGCGATAATTTTGATATTTCCACGTATTTCAAACGCATAAACTACACTGGCCCCGCGGCTGCCGATACGGGTACCCTGCATGCGCTTATGCGTCATCAGCTTTTTGCAATCCCGTTTGAAAATCTGGATGTACAGGCGGGGAAAATTGTCTCGCTGGCACCTGACGATATTGCCGATAAGCTGTTAACACCGGGGCGCGGCGGCTACTGCTATGAGGTGAACGGGTTGTTTGCCATGGCGCTGGAGGCGTTAGGTATTCCTTACCGTTTTGTGGCGGCACGCCCGATGTTCTACCCCGTACGGCGGCCAAAAACCCATATGGCGTTAATTGCTGAGGTGGAGAGCCGACAGTGGCTTTGCGACCTCGGGTTTGGCAGCTATGGCATTCGTGCGCCAATGGCTCTGGACACGCTTGATGTTGATATCGCACAGGATTTTGACACGTTCCGGCTTAGCCGCAGCGCTGAGGGCGAATATCTGCTTCAGGCGAAGGTGGCGGGAGAATGGGCCCGTCAGTACGGCTTTGATCTCACGCCACAGGAGTGGATTGATTTCGTTCCGGCCAACTACCTTAACTCCACGCACCCGGATGCCATTTTTGTGCAGAAGCGTGTGGTGGTGCAGCATCGACCGGAGGGACGCGAGATTTTACTGGGGGATATGCTGAAAACCATTACGGCGAAGGGCACGGAAACCCGGCAGCTGGCGGAGGACGACATCCCCCGTATTCTGAAAGAGCGTTTTGCGTTGATCGCGGCGTAAAGCAGAAGGGGGCCTGTGCCCCCTGAGCCTCCCGCACCGCGGTTGAAGCATTACTTCTTCTTGTTCATCATCGCTTTTAAATCGGCAAACGGGTTAAACGTGGCGACGCCCACGTCTTTTTGCGCGTCTTCCCCGGCGACCACGGTGGTACCGTACTGATCCGCTTCGGTGTATTTCGAATGTTCGTGATCGTGGCAAAACAGGCACAACAGCTCCCAGTTACTGCCATCTTCCGGGTTGTTGGTATGGTCGTGATCGATATGGTGAACCGTCAGTTCGCGCAGATTGGAATAGACAAACTCGCGCGAGCAGCGTCCGCATACCCAGGGATAGATTTTTAACGCTTTTTCGCGATAGCCACTTTCAAGTCTCGCGTAGTTTTTGGGGATCAGAGCCATTGCTGGTTTTACCTGTGATAAAAATAGTGTGCCAATATATCCCATCAGGCACGGTAAATGTACAGGACCTTCCTCCGCTAGAGCGAGAATGTGCCTTCAAGCGTCATCACGCAATTTCCGCCAACGCGAACCACCGCCTCTCCCGACGAGGCATCGTATCCCGCGAACAGCACGCTTGCTCGTCCCATATCAACGCCCTGACTGACGTTAAGGTTAAGCGTCGTTTTATTGCGGTGCAACGCCAGCAGCGCTGTCGCAGCGGCAGTCGCGCTGCCTGTGGCAGGATCTTCTGTCATGCGGGGAGTAAACATGCGGGCCTGCACATCATGAGGTTCATCAGCATTCGTATCCAGGGTGTAGGCGTAGAGGGAAACGGCGCCATCCAGCGGTAAAGTCGCGCGAAAACCCTGTAAATTCGGCACGCATCGACGAAGCGCCTCACGAGAAGCCAGCTCGGCTATCAGAAAGGGCAGACCTACCGACGCGACCACAGGCCTATGTACCTCGGTACGGATATCTTCCGTGTTCAGGGATAAGCAGGCAGCCACGCTTTCCGGGCTGACTTCAGAGCGGCACGAGAGTGCCTCAGGCACCAGGAGTTCTGCGCCAGTGACCGTATCGTTGTCGCGCAAGAGGCGAACGGGCACCACACCGGCTATTTCCTCGAAGTGTAGCGTATCAGGCAGGCGCTGATGATTCATCGCGGCGTAATGGGCAAGCACGTAAGCCGTTCCAACATTCGGGTGCCCGGCGAAGGGGATCTCGCGCGAGGGCGTAAAGATTCGCACGCGTGCTGTATGGGAAGGATTGTCTGGCGGCAAAACGAACGTGGTTTCGCTGTAGCCAAATTCAACGGCGACCTGCTGCATTTGTGCTTTGTTCATGCCTTGAGCATCGAGTACGACGGCAACAGGGTTACCCAGAAACGGAGTATCAGTAAAAACATCCGCAACAACATAGCGTCTTTTCATTCTCTGTCCGATATAAAAGTCCTGATATAGAGATGTAACGTTAAATCAAACCGATAACCAGCCGTTTTTCACCCGACGGACCTGAAAAAAATTCAATCAATTTATTTGAATCATTCCGTTAAAGAAACGCCATTTATTCTCCACAGGTAATGCGTACAGTAGGGAGAACGCAACGCATTATCAGGACACAGAATTATGAAAAAGATCGGCTTTTTATCGTTTGGTCACTGGACGCCTTCTCCGCAGTCCGGCACGCGCTCGGCAGCAGACACCCTGCTGCAGTCCATCGACCTGGCCGTAGCAGCCGAAGAGCTGGGGGCGGACGGCGCCTATTTTCGCGTGCACCACTTTGCTCGTCAGCTGAGCTCTCCGTTCCCTCTGCTGGCCGCAATTGGGGCCAAAACGAAAACCATCGAGATCGGTACCGGCGTGATTGATATGCGCTATGAAAACCCGATGTACATGGCCGAGGATGCCGGTGCGGCGGATCTGATTTCCGGCGGTCGTTTGCAGCTTGGCATCAGCCGGGGCTCCCCGGAGCAGGTCATTGATGGCTGGCGTCATTTCGGCTATGTCCCGCAGGAAGGGGAAAACGAATCAGATATGGCACGCCGTCATACCGAGGTGCTGCTTGAGGTTCTGCGCGGCGAAGGATTTGCGAAGCCGAATCCACAGCCGATGTTTCCGAATCCACCGGGGCTGCTGCGACTGGAACCCTATTCCGAAGGGCTGCGCGAGCGTATCTGGTGGGGCGCCGGTTCGAATGCGACCGCAGTATGGGCCGCTAAGCTCGGCATGAATCTGCAAAGTTCTACGCTGAAAGACGATGAAACCGGTGAGCCGTTCCATATTCAGCAGGCAAAACAGATCCGCGCGTACCGCCAGGCGTGGAAAGAGGCAGGGCATACGCGTGAGCCGCGCGTGTCGGTCAGCCGCAGTATTTTTGCCCTGATGGACGACCGTGACCGGATGTACTTCGGTGCCAGCCGCAACGACAGCGATAGCGTGGGGTATCTTGACGAGAAAACGCGCGCGATCTTCGGACGCAGCTATGCGGCGGAGCCGGACAAGCTTATCGAACAGCTGAAAAAAGACGAGGCGATTGCTGAAGCGGATACGTTATTGTTGACCGTACCGAACCAGCTCGGTGTGGATTACAATGCGCATGTGATTGAGTCCATTCTCAAACATGTCGCACCGGCAATGGGCTGGCGCGAGTAGTCGACGCGCTGGGATAAGCCCCGTCGCCGCACGTGGCGTGAATCTTCATTTGTAACTATTCGGGCGCTTATCGCGAAGACAGGAGGATCTATACATTCCTCCTGTCAGCGCTATTTCTGGCTCATATCGCTCAGCAGCACGGCGATGCTTTGTCCGCCCTCGGTCTGTTCCAGACCAATCTTCACAATGATGGTCAGCGGAACGGAGAGCAGCATACCGACGGGACCGAGCAGCCAACCCCAGAAAATCAAAGACAAAAAGACGACCAATGTGGATAGCCCCAGCCCGCGTCCCATCATCCGTGGCTCAAGAATATTGCCGAACAGCAGGTTAATGGCCAGATATCCGGCCAGCAGAACCAGCGCATCATACAGCCCGCTGAAAACCAGCACCTGAAGGATAGGGGGGATCGCTGCCAGCACGGAACCGATGTTGGGAATGTAGTTGAGCGCGAAGGCCAGTAATCCCCAGACGAACGCGAAGCGGACGTCCAGCGCCAGCAGCATCACCCAGACGACACCACCCGTAACCAGGCTAATGGCGGTTTTCAGCACCAGATAGCGTGAGACGCTGTCCAGCGCGCGTTGAATCGCCCCCATGCCCTCAACCGGACGGACCATTATCTGCTGCAGCTTTGCCGGCAGTTGAGGCACCTCCAGCAGCATAAACACCACCGTTAAAAACAGCAGAAAAATGGAGGTCATGGCATTCGAAAGCTGCGCCAGCAGGCTGGTGACGATCGTCATGGCCGCATTGGGGTCGATATATTTAAGGAGTTCCTCAACCGAGACTTCAATACCTGCGCGTTGCAGCCAGGGTTCAAGCTGCAGCAGCGGTATCGCCAGCGACGATCGGTACTTCGGTAACGTGCGCGCCAGTTCATTCAGCGAGGTGCCGAGATAGGCAACCAGTAATACCATGGCAACAATAATCACGCTGATGAGCAGGGTAATCGCCAGCACGCGCGGGATGCGTAGCCGCGTCATGCGCCGTACCAGCGGGTTAAGGATCACCGCAATAAACAGCGCCAGAATAAAGGGCACGATGATGTCGGCTGCAAATCGCACGCCCGTCAGTATGATCACCAGCATGCCCAGCATGATGACAATTTTTAACCCGTTCAGGGTAATAATGGGTTTAGCCATGGTGACTCCGAAATACGCTTTTTATTTATAATAAAGGTGAAACGCGTTGCAATAAACTAACCAAAATCAAACGGTGTGGGTAAAGAATTGCAAAGACTTTGAGTAAAATCCTGGCTTATGGTACAAATTTAGCGTGTTTAACTACCGAGGACAATTTTCATCCGCAAAGACGAGAAGCAACAACGCGGATAATTGTAATTTTATGGACAATGTGTTCAGGACGTATTCTTCAAACAACACCGCTGTATTTTTCACCTCCTTCTGCCTGGTTGCTGGTGAGCAACACTGGCGCACCGCCCTATAGTTATCTCTTCTGCCTGAGCTGGCGCTACGCGCTTAGCTGTCTGATTTAATTTCATATTTTTTTTGGTTTGCCGCATGCGGCGGGCCACGATGGATTATATTCTCAAGCAGGAGAAAAACATGTTTTACTGGATTTTACTCGCTCTGGCTATTATCGCTGAGATTACCGGCACGCTGTCGATGAAGTGGGCGAGCGTCAGCGATGGCAATACCGGTTTTATTTTAATGCTGGTGATGATTTCACTTTCCTATATTTTCCTCTCATTTGCGGTGAAAAAAATTGCGCTGGGTGTGGCGTATGCGCTGTGGGAAGGGATCGGTATTTTATTGATTACACTCTTCAGCGTCCTGATATTTGACGAAACATTAACAACAATGAAAGTCGCCGGGTTAACGACGCTGGTCGCGGGTATTGTGCTGATTAAATCAGGTACCCGTAAACCGACCAAACAGCAGAAGGAGCAGAACCATGCAACAGTTTGAATGGGTTCATGCGGCCTGGCTGGGTTTCGCCATCGTGCTGGAAATTTTCGCCAACGTTCTGCTGAAATTCTCCGACGGTTTTCGTCGTAAAGTCTATGGCCTGATGTCGATAGCCGCGGTTCTGGGGGCGTTCAGCGCCCTGTCGCAGGCGGTCAAAGGTATCGATCTTTCGGTGGCCTATGCGCTGTGGGGCGGTTTTGGTATCGCCGCCACCCTTGCCGCCGGTTGGGTACTGTTCGGCCAGCGGTTAAATAACAAAGGCTGGATAGGACTGATATTGCTGCTGGCGGGTATGGTCATGATAAAACTCGCCTGATAACCCGGTAACCCTTTTTACCCGCAGCCGCGCTGGCTTACTCCTGAGCCAGCGCTTCCAGCTTATCGCGAAAACCGGTAACGGATAACGCCCGGTTATCGGCTCGCCATCGGTCTTTCGCCGCCGGAGCGGAGCTTTGAACACCAATCAATTGCCAGCCGTTATCGGTTTTCAGCATCAAGGGCGAACCACTGTCACCCGGTAACGTATCGCACTGGTGCGACAGCACGCTGGTTTGTGCCCAGCCCGTTACAACACAGTCGGTATGGGTGTAAAGCGCATCCAGATGATCGACCGGGTAGCCTGACTGCGTGACCTTACGGTCGGCGGCTTTCAGCGCGGCGGTGAGCGCCGCTTTATCTCCGTCGAATAACGGCAGTGGCGTAATGCCTGAAGGCGGGTAGCGCAGAATGATCAGACCAAAATCCCATGACGCTGCCGCGGGCGGTACTATCCAGCCATCACCATCCGGTTTCAGTCGTTTACCCAGAGAAGGATCAACCCGGCCTTCGATGCCGTGGATTTCATAGCGCCAGACACCTTTTTGCGACACAAACCGTAAGGCTACCGCTTTGTCTGGCTTTCCGTTAGGGGGCGTCAACAGGCAGTGGCCTGCCGTCAGGGCTAATTGCGGGGTGATCAACGTCGCGGTGCACAGGTTGCCGCTGGCGGTTTCCAGTTGTCCAATAGCATCCCAGGGGGCCTGGGTTGGGTCGGTGACGCGAGTACGATCGTCATGACCGAAAAAAAGCGTCTTAAGCTCTTTCGCGCTAATGGCGTCATCGCCGCCATCATCCGCCTGTGAAAATCCAGAAAAAAGACCAAACGTTCCCAGCAATAACACAACAGATTTACGCATATCACACTCTGGTGGGGGTAATTATGATTATTAAAAGTGAACCCTATGAAAATACTATAGACGGGACAGCACGAAAGTGGGAGTAAAATCAGCGTGCTACAATCAGGAAAGATAAAAATGGCTTGCGATGAGCGCGCATAAAATAAGCAGGAACAGAATGAGCTCAAACCGATAGCGTCGCAGCATACGCCCTCCGGATAAAAAAAACGGCGCAGAACCTTTTCCGGTTCAGCGCCGGTTTACCAACGTGCCCCGAAGGGCACGGTTAAGCTTGTACCTTACGCAGCTGGCTGAGCAGCTGGTTTAGCAGCTTCGTGTTTTACTGCTTTTTTGTGATGCTTTTTAGCGGCCTGGGCTTTCTGCTCTACAGCAGGTTTAGCGGCTTTTTTATGGTGCTTTTTAGCGGCCTGGGCTTTCTGCTCTACAGCAGGTTTAGCGGCTTTTTTGTGGTGCTTTTTAGCGGCCTGCGCTTTCTGCTCTGCAGCAGGTTTAGCGGCTTTGTGGTGTTTTTTATGATGTACAGTTTTTGCTGGCGCAGCAGTGGTCGTTGCAGTTGGCGCAGCGGCCGCTGGTGCAGCAGTGGTTTCAGCAGCAAACGCAGCAGAAGACAGACCCATAGCAGCGGCAACAACCAGAGCTAATACTTTTTTCATGTTCATACCCTCGAATTTGGTTTTTCATTTAACCCCACAGCGGGGCCGTTGAAATAACTATATCCCTGTAAATTCGAGGTTTCCGTGAGTGATTGGTATCGGCGTGTAACCATATGTACAACGCCGGGGGAGCCTCCCCGGCGTTGTTATTACAAATAGCGCGAGGTGAGATGTTCGCGGAAGTAGCGGATATTCAGATCTTCGCCCGTCGCCTGGGTGATTAATTGCGACGTGCTGAAGCGGCTGCCGTGCTGCCAGATGTTCTGACGCAGCCACTCAAACAGCGCCGAAAAATCGCCCTCGGCGATAGAGGCCTGTAGTCCCGGCAGGGCGGTTTTTGCGGCATGGAACAACTGTGCAGCATACATAGCGCCCAGCGTGTATGACGGGAAATAACCAAACCCACCGTCGGTCCAGTGGATATCCTGCATACAGCCGTTGCGATAGTTGTCTTTGGTTGATAACCCGAGCCAGGCCTGCATTTTTTCATCCCACAGGGCGGGAATATCGTCCACCTCGATCTCGCCGTTAATCAGCGCACGCTCAATTTCATAGCGCAGCACCACGTGGGCCGGGTAGCTCACTTCGTCTGCATCAACGCGGATGTAACCTGGCTTAACGCGCTGGTTCCAGGCGATAAAGTTCTCTTCGCTGAAGGCGGCCTGGCTACCAAAGCGGGCGTGAACGGCAGGGAGCAGATGCTTCAGGAAGGCCTCGCTGCGTCCCAGCTGCATTTCAAAAAACAGGCTCTGAGATTCGTGGATGGCAGTTGAACGCGCCAGCGCCACGGGTTGTCCTGCCCAGGCTCGCGGCAGGTTTTGCTCGTAGCGCGCGTGTCCGGTTTCGTGGATCACGCCAAACAGCGCGCTGAGCAGTTCGTCCTCGTCATAGCGCGTGGTGATACGCACATCTTCCGGCACGCCGCCGCAGAACGGGTGGGCACTGACGTCCAGACGACCGCCGTTAAAATCGAAGCCGAGCATCTTCATGGCTTCCAGTCCGAGTTCACGCTGGGTAGCCGTCGGGAAAGGGCCTTGTGGCGGGACGAACGACCGCTGAGCCTGTTTTTCCACCACGTTCGCCAGCAGGTCCGGCAGCCAGGTTTTCATATCACCAAACAGCACGTCCAGGCGCGCGCTGGTCATGTCCGGTTCGAAAATATCCAGCAGGGCATCGTACGGGGTACAGCCTTTGGCCTCTGCGCGAAGGCGGGCTTCTTCACGGCTGAGTTTGACGACGTCTTTAAGATTGGCGGAAAAACCCTGCCAGTCGTTAGCGGGGCGCTGTGTACGCCAGGCGTGCTCACACTTGCTGCCCGCCAGCGATTTGGCTTCAACCAGCGATTCCGGCAGCAGGGTCGCCTGCTGGTAGTGGCGCGTCATTTCACGCAGGTTAGCCTGTTCGACGTCATTCAGATCTTCCTCTGCCGCTTCGGTCAGCCATTCGCCCACTCTTTTATCGGTAAGGAGCTGGTGCTGCAGGACGCTCATTTCCGCCAGCGCTTCCCCGCGCGCGGCACTGCCGCCGGGCGGCATCATGGTAAACATGTCCCAGCTGGCGATGGAGGAGAGATGCGAGAAGCGGGAGAGGCGCTGGAAGGTTTTCACAAGTGACTGATAGGCGGATGGATTTTGCAATTCTTATTTCCTCTTGCCAGGGATGTGTTTCAGGGAGCATACAATGAAACAGGCCAAATTCCCCAACATTTCCTCCGTGGAAACCGTCTTCCGGAAGTCCGGGAGACGGTTCTCAGTGGGCACTTATGCCTTATCACGCATAACCTGTTGCAGGATCGCCAGCGCCTGGGTGAACTGGGCATCCGGAATGGTCAACGGATAAAGGAAGCGGATCACGTTTCCGTACTGGCCGCAGATCAGTAACAGCAGGCCCCGGGAAAGTGCCTTTTGCTGAATCTCCTGCGCGATGGCGGCCGACGGTTCACGGCTCTCGGGATCAAAAAACTCTGCCGCAATCATCGATCCTCTTCCTCTAATCGCCACGAGCGCAGGGAAGGTACCCTGAATCTCCTCCAGCGTGGCGCTCAGTCGATCGCCCAGGTGACAGGCGCGCGCGCACAGTGACTCGTTGTCGATAATATTCAGCACCGCGTGCGCGGCGGCCACCGCAAGCGGATTGCCTGCATAGGTTCCCCCGAGTCCACCGGGGGCTGGTGCATCCATGATCTCAGCGCGGCCCACCACGCCGGACAGCGGCATTCCGCCTGCCAGGCTTTTGGCCAACGTCATCAGGTCAGGCTTGTCAGCGTAGTGGTCCATGGCAAACAGCTTACCGGTACGGGCGAAACCGCTCTGCACTTCATCGGCAATCATCACGATCCCGTGCTCATCACAGATGCGGCGGATGGCGGCCACCAGCTCTGGCGGCGCGACGTTGAATCCGCCTTCACCCTGAATGGGTTCAAAAATAATCGCCGCTACCTGTTTCGCCTCAATATCTGCTTTGAACAGGCGCTCAATCGCCGTGATGGCATCCTGCGTCGTGATGCCGTGCAGCTCGGAGGGATACGGTACGTGATAAACCGACCCGGGGAAGGGGCCAAATCCCAGCTTATAAGGCGCGACCTTGCCGGTTAACGCCATGGTCATATAGGTTCGGCCGTGAAAACCTCCCCCAAAGGCAATCACGCCAGGCCTGCCGGTGTGGGCCCGGGCGATTTTAATGGCATTTTCCACCGCTTCCGCGCCCGTCGTGAAGAACGCGGTTTTAGCCGGGCCCTGTACCGGGGCCAGCTCGTTAAGTTTTTCGGCCAGGGAAACGTAGCTTTCATATGGCACAATCTGGTAGGCCGTGTGGGTGAACTGGTGCAGCTGTTTTTCCACTGCGGCCACCATTTCAGGATGACGATGGCCGGTATTCAGTACCGCGATCCCGGCGGCGAAATCAATATAGTCATTGCCTTCCACGTCGGTAAGCGTGGCATTCTCCGCCGTGCGGGCAAAGAAATTACACATTACGCCTACGCCGCGCGGGGTGGCCGAAAGTCTGCGCTGATGAAATTCCTGGTTACTCATGTCAGATACCCTTTTGTCGAAATGATCAAACGCCAAGACGATCGCGCAGGCTGTAATACGCCGCGCCCATCGCCGTAAATGGAATACGCAGGCTGCGACCGCCCGGGAAGGGGTAGTGCGGGAGGTTGGCAAACGCATCAAAGCGCTCTGCGTCACCGCGCAGCAGTTCCGAAATCAGCCGTCCGGCCAGGTGGGTGCAGGTCACGCCGTGGCCGCTGTAGCCCTGCATGTAGTAGATGTTTTTATCCAGACGACCAAACTGCGGCATGCGCGACAGGGTCAGAAGGAAGTTGCCCGTCCAGCGGTAGTCGATTTTGACCCCTGCCAGCTGAGGGAAGGTTTTCAACAGCTTTGGCATCACCAGACGCTCGACATCGTCCGGATCGCGCGCGCCATAGACTACGCCACCGCCGTACAGCAGGCGGTTGTCGGCGGTGAGACGGTAGTAGTCCAGCAGGTAGTTGCAATCTTCAACACAGTAGTTATTGGGGATTAGCGTGCGGACGACCTCTTCCGGCAGTGGGGCGGTGGTCACCACCTGGGTGCCGCAGGGCATGCTGCGTTTTGCCAGTTCTGGTTCGACCTTATCGCCCAGATAGGCATTTCCGGCGACGATCACATAGCGGGCCGTCACCTGACCATGCTGCGTGCTTACCACGGCCGGGCTGGTGTGCTGAATGGCGGTCACCGGGGATTGTTCATACACCCGCCCGCCGTTAAGGCGAATGGCGTCCGCTTCGCCGATCGCCAGGTTGAGCGGATGAATATGTCCCCCGCTGCGGTCCAGCAGCGCGCCGGTATAGCGTTCGCTGTCGACTTCCCGGCGGATCGCGCTGGCATCCAGCAACTCCAGCTGCGTGTTGCCGTAGCGTTCCCAGTTGGCTTTTTGCTCTTCCAGCGTCTCCAGCTGCTTATGGTTCAGGGCAACAAACAGCCCGCCGGGACGATAGTCGCACTGGATCTGATAGCGCTGAATACGCTCCCGGATGATTTCCCCGCCTTCAAACATCATGCTCCCGAGGACTTTGGCAGCATCGGGGCCATAGTTTTTCTCAATCACGTCGATATCGCGGCTGTAGGAGTTAACCAGCTGGCCGCCGTTGCGTCCGCTGGCACCGAAGCCGATGCGCGCCCCTTCAAGGAGCACCACGTCGTAGCCCATTTCAGCGAGATGCAGTGCGGAGGAGAGGCCGGTATAGCCGCCGCCTACCACGCACACGTCACAGCTGATTGATTCGCTAAGCGTCGGGAATGGTTCGTAAGCGTTCGCGCTGGCCGCATAATAGCTGGTGGTATGTTCGGTCATGATTGAGGCTCCAGGGCAATCCAGATGGTTTTCAGTTCGGTAAATTTTTCCAGCGCGTGCAGAGACTTATCGCGGCCGTTGCCGCTCTGCTTATAGCCACCAAACGGTACGGTCATATCCCCGTCGTTATAGTTATTGACGAAGACCGAGCCTGCTTTCAGGCGACGGCTCATGCGGTGTGCGCGGGAGAGGTCGCGGGTCCATACCGCCGCGCCAAGCCCATATTCACTGTCGTTGGCCAGCGTTAAGGCTTCCTCTTCGGTTTTAAAACGGGTGACGACCAGAACAGGCCCGAAAATCTCTTCCCGGCACAGCGGGGAGGCAGGGTCGATGTCGACAAAAATGGTTGGACCTACCGCAGAAGGCCAGGATTGTGCCCGCCCGTCCAGCAGCAGCGTACCTTTCCGGGCGCCCTCGCGAATAAACGTGTGAACGGTATCGGCGTGCGCGGCGTCGATGAGCATTCCCATCGTGCTGTCGGGATCGAGCGGATCGCCCGGCTGCCAGTGGCGGGCCTGCACTTTCAGCTTTGCCAGAAAGTCATCGGCGATGCTCTCCTCAAGCAGCAGGCGGGTCCCGGCGATACACACTTGCCCCTGGTTATAAAAAATCCCGGCGGCGGTCGCGCTCACGGCCTTGTCCAGGTCCGGACAGTCGGCAAAGACAATGTTGGCGCTCTTGCCGCCAGCCTCCAGCCAGACGCGCTTCATGTTGCTTTCGCCTGCGTCCTTCAACAGCTGCTTGCCGGTACGGGTAGAGCCGGTAAACGTCAGCACCTCAACGTCCGGATGCAGGGCCAGTGCCTGGCCCGCCTCGTGGCCGTAACCGCTTATCACATTCAGCACGCCGTCCGGCAGGCCCGCCTCTTTCGCCAGCCCGGCCAGCCGCAGGGCGGTGAGGGGCGATTTTTCGGACGGTTTCAATACCACGCTATTGCCCGCGATCAGCGCCGGGCCCAGCTTCCAGCAGGCCAGCAGCAGCGGGAAGTTCCAGGGGACGATGGCGGCGACAACCCCGATCGGCTCGCGCACAATCATCGCCAGCGCGTCCGGCCCCGTAGGCGCCACTTCGCCGTAGACTTTATCCGCCGCTTCGGCGTACCAGCGAATGGCGCGCGCCGCGCCGGGAATATCGTCGCGCAGGCTGTGGCGGATGGGTTTACCGGTGTCCAGGGTTTCCAGTAAGGCCAGCTCTTCGCCGTGGCGTTCCATCAAATCGGCGAACTTATTGAGAACGTATTTGCGCTGCGCCGGTGACGCCTGCGACCAGTCGCCACGGTCAAATACCTCACGCGGAGCCTGAACCGCGAGGTCTACGTCCGCCTGCTTGCCCCGGGCCACATTCGCCAGCGTCTGACGGGTAGCGGGGTTGACGGTTTCAAACGTGGCCTTATCGGCGGCGTCACAATAGGCACCGTTAATAAATAACCGGGTCTCAATGGCACTGTTTTTTGCTTTATCCTGCCAGTAAGTCAGGTGCTGAAAATGCATATTCACTCCTTTCTTTCGCAATCAGATAAATAAAGGCATGGCCGTTTCAGGCAATACGAAGCCGTGAGGCATCCCGGGGATTAACCCGTAAAATGCCGACATCGATCGTTTTTATTTGCCCCGGCGTAAGTATTTACGCCGGGGCTGAGTGGTCGTCAGAACGTGGTGGGGGTGTGGGCACTGATAATGCGGCAGATGCCTGCCGAGGTATTGCTGAAGCTGTGCGGTATGCCGGTATTAATGGCATAGCTTTGCCCCGCAACCAGGTGATAAGGCTGGCCATTAATGGTCAGCACTATTTCACCTTCCAGTATCGTACCGATCTCCTCACCCTGATGTTTGATCCTCTCTCCGGTCGTGGTTCCAGGCTGGTAAGTTTCAAAAATCATCGCCAGCGTACGGTTCGGATTTCCGTTATGAACCAGCTTCATCGAAACCCCCTGACTGCCTATTTCGATAAGGTCTTCCTGATTAATAACCACCTGCGGTTCATCAGGTTTTTCCGGTTCCGAAAAGAATTCCGAGAGCGACAGCCCATAGACTTTCAGCAGCTTCTGAAGCGTACTGATGGCAGGACTGACTTTATCCTGCTCGATGGTGCTGATGGCACTGTGTGTTAACCCAGACAGTTCGGCGGCACGCCGCTGCGAGAGACCCAGTTGCTGGCGGATCTCAGACAGACGTTTCCCTGGCGCCAGTCCGTCATCGCTCATAGTTGCATTTCCTTTACGGTAGTGGTCAAAGTCGTTGCTTCTCGGCAATGTGGCTTTGACAGGCGGTGATAAAACCTTCAAACAACATACGTGACAGGGCGTACTCGCTGCTGTTCCATTCGGGGTGCCATTGCACGCCGAGGGCAAAAGGATGGTCATGCACGCTGACCGCTTCAACCAGCCCGTCCGTCGAGCGGGCCTCCACGCGAAGCCGTGGTCCTAACGTTCGTGCACCTTGCCCGTGTAACGAGTTTACCCAAAATGTGTTACAGCCTGGTATTAATTGAGACAGCAGTCCTCCCTCCTGAACCTGAACTTCATGAGACGGGGCGTATTGTAGCTCAACCGGCAGTTCAGGATCTTCCCGGTGCTCAAGCAGGTCATTCTGCTCGAACAGGCGACGATACAGCGTCCCTCCCGTCGCAACAACCAGTTCCTGCAGCCCCCGGCAGATGGCGAAAATGGGGATGCGCCTTTCGAGCGCGGCGGCAATCAGCGCCATACTCAGAAGATCACGCCCGGGATCGGCGTCAGGCTCATCGCCGTTTTCACCATAAAGGTGCGGCTGCACGTTACTTGGGCTGCCCGGCAGGTAAATCCCGTCCAGGGTTGGCAGCAGAGTGGTAAGCAACTCTGGCTCTGCCAGCGCATGCGGTAAGGCAATGGGTAAGCCCCCCGCATTGATAATGGCATTCAGGTACTTTTCTTGCAGGGTCTGGGTCTCATGACCCTTAAGCCTGTTTCTGCACATCACCACGCCAATGACTGGCTTGTTCATTATATTTTCCATGATCGCCCTCACAAAGTGGACTAAATTTAGGCCAGTTTCACCTGTAAAACGGCCTTTTCGTTCAATATTTTCTCAATCTAGCAACGAGATCTGCCTTTTGCAAACTTAATTTAACATTTGACAAACAATTTATTTGCATACAGATTCGATAGGGTGGACATTATATTTGACAGTCCTGAGCAGCGAACGCAAATCCCAAAAACGGTGGTAAATCATGGAAACCAATATCGTAGAAGTTGAGAACTTTGTTCACTACACGGATGAGAGGCGGGGCAGCGCCTTTACGCAGGAGGTGAAGCGCTATTTAGAACAGTATCCGAACACCCAGTTTATCGATGTCCTCCTGACCGATTTGAACGGCTGTTTTCGCGGTAAACGTATTCCGGTTGCCGGACTGAACAAACTCGAAAAAGGCTGCTATTTCCCGGCGTCGGTGTTCGCCATGGATATTCTGGGTAACGTGGTGGAAGAGGCGGGCCTGGGGCAGGAGCTCGGCGAGCCTGACTGTGTTTGTGTGCCGGTGCCGGGCACCCTGACACCGTCCGCCGCGGACCCGGAATACATTGGTCAGGTGCAGCTCACCATGGTCGATGAAGATGGCGCTCCCTTTGACGTTGAGCCGCGGAACGTACTCAACCGGCTCTGGCAGCAGTTGCGCCAGCGCGGTCTGTTCCCCGTGGTAGCGGTAGAGCTGGAGTTCTATTTACTTGATCGGAATCGCGATGCCGAGGGTTATCTGCAGCCACCCTGCGCGCCGGGCACCGACGTGCGTAACACGCAAAGCCAGGTCTACTCGGTTGATAATCTCAACCACTTTGCTGACGTGCTGAACGATATTGATGAGCTGGCGCAGCTGCAGTTGATCCCCGCCGATGGCGCAGTGGCTGAGGCCTCGCCGGGTCAGTTTGAAATTAACCTGCACCATACGGAAAACGTGCTGGATGCCTGTGATGATGCGCTGGCGCTAAAACGTCTCGTCAGGCAGATGGCAGAAAAACATAAGATGCACGCCACGTTTATGGCGAAGCCGTATGAAGAGCATGCGGGCAGCGGGATGCATATCCACATCAGTATGCAAAACAACAGAGGCGAAAACGTGCTCGCGGACGCCAGCGGCGAGGATTCCGCGCTGCTGAAACGCGCGCTGGCCGGGATGATCGATCTGATGCCAGCGTCCATGGCGCTGCTGGCACCGAACGTCAACTCGTACCGCCGTTTCCAGCCGGGAATGTATGTGCCGACGCAGGCGTCGTGGGGACACAACAACCGCACGGTTGCCCTGCGTATTCCCTGCGGCGATCGCCATAACCATCGTGTCGAATACCGGGTGGCAGGGGCAGACGCGAATCCGTATCTGGTGATGGCGGCGATTTTTGCCGGCATTCTGCACGGGCTGGATAACGATTTACCGCTGCAGGAAGAGGTTGAAGGCAATGGTCTGGAGCAGGACGGACTGCCGTTCCCGATTCGTCAGAGTGATGCGCTGTGGGAGTTTATGCAAAACGATCGCCTCCGCGAGCGGCTGGGCGAGCGTTTCTGCCACGTGTATCACGCCTGCAAAAATGATGAATTACTGCAGTTTGAACGCCTGATTACTGAAACAGAAATCGAGTGGATGCTGAAAAACGCCTGATAACGCGCCCCGGTAAGGGGCCGCTTTGTTTCATCTCATACGTATCACCATACGGCCTGCGCGGAGCCTGGCCGAACTGTTCGCTGGCACGCCAGCTATCTCCCGGGAGTCGCGTTATGGAGCGCAGGCGGCACAGGGACTTTCTTAACGACACTGTGTGACGAGGTAGGAAATGATGCAGATGTTCAACTATCCGCAGGGCGAAGGGGGCCAGTCAGGCTTCCATGGTGAATGCGAGCCAGAGACGGTGCGCTGGTACGGTCGCGTTTGTTCTTCACAACTTCCCCCTTTGCTAAGCAGGTTTGCGTTAAGGTCAACGCGATTGCAAACCACGGTAAGCATGGGGGGGACGGTGTATGGCGACTAACACGTCTCTTGACGCGCCGGGCATGGCCGGCAGAACCCGACTGCGCAGTTCTCTTAAGCTCTGGCAGGTGGTGATGATGGGGCTGGCTTACCTCACCCCCATGACCGTGTTTGATACCTTCGGTATTGTGTCCGGTATCAGCAACGGCCACGTGCCCGCCTCGTATCTCCTGGCGCTGGCTGGCGTCATGTTTACCGCCATCAGCTACGGTAAACTGGTACGGCAGTTCCCGGAAGCGGGCTCCGCGTATACCTACACGCAGAAATCGATTGGACCCCACGTGGGCTTTATGGTCGGCTGGTCATCGTTGCTGGACTATCTCTTCCTGCCGATGATCAACGTGCTGCTGGCGAAGATCTACCTTTCCGCGATGTTCCCTGAGGTCCCGCCGTGGGTCTGGGGGGTGGGGTTTGTGACGATCCTGACGCTGGCGAATCTGAAGAGTGTTAACCTGGTCGCCAACTTTAATACCCTGTTTGTGCTGGTGCAGGTCGCGATTATGGTGGTGTTTGTCATCCTCGTGGTGCATGGCTTGCACAAGGGAGAAGGGGTCGGCACCGTCTGGTCGCTCCAGCCGTTTATCAGCGAGAACGCACATCTGATCCCTATTATTACCGGCGCGACCATCGTCTGCTTCTCTTTCCTCGGCTTTGATGCGGTTACCACGCTATCGGAAGAGACGCCAAACGCGGCACGGGTCATTCCCAAAGCCATTTTCCTGACCGCGCTGTACGGCGGGCTGATATTCATTATTGCCTCGTTCTTCATGCAGCTCTTTTTCCCGACCATCGCGCGCTTCAAGAACCCGGATGCCGCGCTGCCGGAAATCGCACTGTACGTGGGCGGTAAGCTCTTCCAGTCGGTGTTTTTATGTACCACCTTTGTCAATACGCTGGCTTCGGGTCTGGCCTCGCACGCCAGCGTCTCGCGGTTATTGTATGTGATGGGGCGTGACAACGTCTTTCCGGAGCGGGTGTTTGGTTATGTACATCCGAAATGGCGTACCCCGGCCCTGAACGTCATTATGGTGGGGATAGTGGCCCTGTCGGCGCTGTACTTTGACCTGGTGACCGCAACGGCGCTGATCAACTTTGGCGCGCTGGTGGCGTTTACGTTTGTTAACCTCTCGGTGTACAACCATTTCTGGCGGCGTAAGGGGCTGAACAAAACGTGGAAAGATCGTTTCCACTATCTCCTGCTGCCGCTTATTGGGGCGGTAACGGTCGGCGTGCTGTGGATAAACCTCGAAGCGACGTCCCTGACGCTTGGCCTCATCTGGGCGGCACTGGGGATCCTTTACCTGACATGGCTAACGCGCCGTTTCCGAAAACCGCCTCCGCAGTTTGAAGCCGGTAAGATAGAGCAGGCCTGGGATTCCTGAACGATAAACGGCACCAGTACGCTGGTGCCGTTTAGGTCGCTAGTGCGTCTTACCGGACATCAGCCCGCACGTTTATTATCTCAACCGTTGATGAAGACTTGCCCCCACCAGCAGCGCGGCACAAAGCATCAGGGCGATAAACCCGCCCACGCCGTTCCAGCCGTAGTGATGCCAGAACACGCCGCCCAGCGTCCCGGCGATGCTGGATCCCAGGTAATAGCTAAACAGGTACAGCGACGATGCCTGTCCTTTGGCTCGACGCGCGCGCGGGCCAATCCAGCTGCTGGCGACCGAGTGCGCGGCGAAGAACCCGGCGGAGAAGAGCAGCATCCCGGCAAAAATCAGCCACAGTGAGGAGAAGAGCGTCAGCAGCAGGCCGAGCAGCATTACCGCTGTGAAGACCAGCATGACCGGCCCGCGGCCGAAGCGTGCGGTCATCGCCCCGGCTTTCGGCGAACTCCACGTGCCGGTGAGATAAGCCACAGAAAGCAAACCGACCACGGCCTGATTCAGATGCCACGGCGAAAGCATCAGGCGATAGCCAATATAGTTAAACAACGTGACGAATGACCCCATCAGCAGGAAGCCCATCAGGAAAAGGCGCGGCAACCCTTTATCACGCCAGTGCAAACGGAAGTTAATAAACAGCGTTTTCGGGCGCAGAGAAATCGGGCGGAAATGGCGTGATTCCGGCAGGATTTTCCAGAACATCAGTGCAGATGCCAGCGCGAAACACCCGATAACCGCCAGCGCAATACGCCAGCTAAAGAAGTCCGTAAAGACCCCGCTCAGCAGACGCCCACTCATGCCGCCAATTGAATTCCCGCTGATGTACAACCCCATCGAAAAGGCAACGAAGCTCGGATGGATCTCTTCGCTGAGATAGGTCATCCCGACCGCGGCCACGCCGCTGAGCGACAGCCCGATCAGCGCGCGCATCACCAGAATGCCGTGCCAGCTGGTCATCATGGTCGAGAGCAACGTACAGACCGAGGCCAGCATCAGGGCAGTGACCATCACCGGTTTACGGCCAATGGCGTCGGACAAAGGGCCGGTAAAGAGCAGGCCAATTGCCAGCATCGCGGTTGAAATCGAGAGCGAAACGCTGCTGCTGGCGGGCGATACGCCAAACTCATGGGAGAGAACGGGGAGGATCGGCTGAACGCAGTAGAGCAGGGCAAACGTGGCCAGACCGGCCGAAAAGAGCGCCAGGGTAACGCGCATAAATTGGGGAGTACCACGTTTAATGAACTGGACCGGCTGCGATGCTACGGGTAAATCATTGATATCGCTTGCCGGAGAGATATCAATGGAGGTTGTACGACTCACACAGTTTCCTTGCTTAAACATCCCCGTGATTTCGGGTGACGGGTATGACCACACGATCAGGGTAGGAAAATGTAAATATTCTGTCTAATATATTAATTATCTCAAATGATACTTTAAAAATATGAATATCGAACTGCGTCATCTTCGCTACTTTGTCGCCGTTGCTGAGGAGCTGCATTTTGGCCGCGCGGCGGCACGGCTGAATATCTCTCAGCCCCCGTTAAGCCAGCAGATTCAAATCCTCGAACAGCAGGTGGGCGCGCGCCTTCTGGCCCGCACCAACCGCAGCGTGAGCCTGACGGCGGCGGGTAAGCAGTTTCTGACCGACAGCCGACAAATCCTGAGCATGGTTGATGACGCCGCCGCCCGTGCAGAGCGGCTTTACCTCGGAGAAGCCGGTGAGCTGCGAATCGGGTTTACGTCGTCCGCGCCCTTTATCAGCGCCGTCTCCCAGACGCTTTCCTCATTCCGCCGCCATTTCCCGGATGTGCATATTCAGACGTGCGAAATTAATACCCGCGAGCAAATTGCACCGCTGAATGAAGGCGCACTGGATTTGGGGTTGATGCGGAATACGCAGCTGCCGGACACGCTGGCGTGGCAGGTGATTCTGCATGAACCCCTGATGGCTATGATCCCCCTTGACCACCCGCTGGCCTCGCGTCCGGCGGTATCGCTGGCAGAGCTGGCAAAAGAACCCTTTGTCTTTTTTGATCCTCAGGTCGGAACGGGCCTGTATGACGACATTCTGGGACTGATGCGTCGCTACGATCTTGCCCCGGTTATCACCCAGGAGGTGGGCGAGGCGATGACCATTATTGGGCTGGTTGCCGCCGGACTGGGGGTCTCTATTCTTCCGGCCTCCTTTAAACGGGTACAACTGCGCGAAATGCGCTGGGTTCCCATCGCCGAAGAGGATGCCGTTTCCGAGATGTGGCTGGTCTGGTCAAAACATCGTGAACAGAGCCACGCCGCGCAGCGCTTCAAACAGCAGTTAATCAGCGCTTCAGGTGGGCAAAACCGGTAGGGAAAAGGGATAAAAATGTGCGGTAAATCACAGAGCTAAGTAAATATTTGACGACAGCTATGGAAGTGCTTCACCATAGCCCAAAGTTTATTTCGAAGCTCGAAAATAAGGGAGTACGAGGTGGTTGCTGATAGTCAGCCAGGGCACATTGATCAGATTAAGCAGACCAACGCTGGCGCGGTATACCGCCTGATTGATCAGCTTGGTCCGGTTTCGCGTATCGATCTTTCGCGCCTGGCACAGCTGGCACCTGCCAGTATCACCAAGATTGTCCGTGAAATGCTGGAAGCGCACCTGGTCCAGGAGACGGAAATTCAGGAGCCGGGCAGCCGTGGCCGTCCGGCGGTCGGGCTGGTGGTTGAGACGGAAGCATGGCATTACCTGTCACTGCGCATCAGTCGCGGGGAGATCTTCCTCGCGCTGCGCGATCTGAGCAGCAAACTGGTGGTGGAGGATCGGCTTGAGCTGCCGCTCAACGCGGAACAATCGCTCCTCGATGCCATTGTCTCCCATATCGATAACTTCTTTATCCGCCATCAGCAGCGGCTGGAACGCTTAACGGCAATCGCCATCACCATGCCGGGCATTATTGATACCGAAAACGGCATCGTGCACCGCATGCCGTTTTACGACGATGTCAAAGAGATGCCGCTGGGAGAGGTGCTGAAAAACCATACCGGCGTGCCGGTCTATATTCAGCATGACATCAGTGCCTGGACCATGGCGGAGGCCCTGTTTGGCGCGTCGCGCGGTGCGCGTGATGTGATTCAGGTGGTGATCGACCATAACGTTGGGGCGGGTGTCATCACCGACGGGCGTCTTCTTCACGCCGGGAGCAGCAGCCTGGTGGAAATCGGGCACACTCAGGTCGACCCGTACGGGAAGCGCTGCTACTGCGGGAACCATGGCTGCCTGGAGACTATTGCCAGTGTAGAAAGCGTGCTGGAGCTGGCGCAGGTCAGGCTCAGCCAGTCCATGAGCTCCTCGCTGCATGGCCAACCCTTAACGGTCGATTCCCTCTGCGCCGCCGCGCGTCAGGGAGATTTGCTGGCGAAGGATATTATTACCGGGGTGGGGAATAACGTTGGCCGCATCCTGGCGATTATGGTGAACCTCTTTAACCCGCAAAAAATCCTGATTGGCTCCCCGCTCAGCCAGGCAGCGGAGATCCTCTTTCCGGCGATCTCGGCCTGTATCCATCAGCAGTCGCTTCCCGCCTACAGTAAGAATATTGCGGTGGAAAGCACCCAATTCTCTAACCAGGGCACCATGGCAGGTGCGGCGCTGGTCAAAGATGCCATGTATAACGGCTCGCTGCTTATCCGCCTGTTACAGGGTTAACTCTTTTCCGCAGATGTACGAAAAATTGCGCTATCTCAAGCCGGGTAGCGCACGCATCCCGTAGACTTCCTCCACTGAATTATTTACCTGGTTTATATTTTCGAAGCATACCCAAGAGGTGGAGTGAGTCATGCTTAAGCGTTTCTTTGTTACTGGTACAGATACCTCTGTCGGCAAGACCGTCGTATCCCGCGCATTGCTGCAGGCGCTTGCAGCAAGCGGTAAACGCGTGGCAGGGTACAAACCGGTCGCAAAAGGGAGTAAAGAGACGCCAGAGGGATTGCGTAATAAAGACGCCCTGGTGCTGCAAAGCGTCTCGTCGCTGGAACTGCCTTATCAGGCGGTCAATCCCATTGCCTTAAGCGAAGAGGAGAGCAGCGTGGCGCACAGCGGTCTGATTAATTATCCCCTGCTGTCCGACGGGCTGGCGAACCTGAGCGAGAAGGTTGATCACGTGGTGGTCGAAGGGACGGGCGGCTGGCGCAGCCTGATGAATGATTTGCGTCCGCTCTCTGAGTGGGTCGTCCAGGAACAGCTTCCGGTGGTGATGGTGGTGGGTATCCAGGAAGGGTGCATCAACCATGCGCTACTGACAGCGCAGGCGATTGCCAATGACGGCCTGCCGCTGGTGGGCTGGGTGGCAAACCGTATCAACCCGGGCCTGGCGCACTACGCGGAGATCATCGACGTGCTGAGCGCCAAACTGCCTGGGCCGCTGGTGGGTGAGCTGCCTTATCTGCCTCGTGCCGAGCAGCGCGAGTTAGCGCAGTACATCGATCTCTCTGCCCTCGGCGGCGTGTTGGCCGTAGATCGAGTCGTGGCGTAACGTCCGCGACAGAACGGACGCCACCACACAGGCGACCAGTAAACCGGGCAGTAAAACATACTGTCCGGTCATTTCACAGACCATTAGCGCCGACATAATGGGCGCATGCGTGGTCGCAGCAAGTAGCGTTGCCATTCCCGCCAGTCCCAGCAATATTGCCGTCTCAGAACCCGGTAACCACAGCGCGAAAAGCTGCGCAAACAGCATCCCCGTCGCCATGCCGACAAACAGCGTGGGCGTAAACACGCCGCCCGGTGCACCCGAACCGCTGCTGGCCAGTACCGCCAGCAATTTACAGATAAACACTCCGGCAATCACCGACAGCAGCGGCGGGGCGAGCAGAAAAGCCTGAACCACGCTGAAGCCATTCCCCCATACCTTCGGCGTGAGGAGGGACAGCAGCCCGACGATCAACCCCCCCAGCGCCAGCTGCCACGGCGGCGAAAGTTTGAGACGCAGAAACAGTCCGTGGCTAAACGTCATCAGCCACATCAACAGGGGGCCGCAAAGACCTGCCAGCAGACCCATGGCGACCAGCAGGGCATAATCTGTCGCGGTCAGTATGCCGCTCAGATGGACTTCATAGAGCGTGCTGGCGCCGGGTGCCAGCACGCGGGTGGTCAGAAGCGCCACCACCGCCGCAATAACCACGGGGCCGAGTGAGGCCAGCATGAGCGTGCCAAACAGAATCTCTGCAATAAACAGGCTTCCGGCTAAGGGGGCATGATAAGCGCTGGACATCCCGGCCGCGGCACCACAGGCGATCCAGAGCTTCCATTCGGATTTGGGCGTAAAACGGCGAGCGAAAAAGGAGGCGGCGAGAGCGGCAAGCAGGATCATGGCCCCTTCGCGCCCGATGGCGCTTCCGCTGGCGACGACCAGCAGCGACGCCAGGGATTTTACAAGGCTGGCACCGTAATCAAACTGGCCGTCCCCGGTCTCCAGCGCCTCCATGTAATCGGTTGGTGCGTGAGGCCGCTGGGCGGTCAGTCGTTGCCATCCCCAGAGCAGTACCCCGGCGGCCAGCCCACCCAGCGCAGGCGTCAGCGCGCGCCGCCAGGACGAGAGCGATGCGGCGGCATTCACCAGGCTACCGCTGTCGTTGCTGAGAAGCAGCCACTCCAGCAGGTACATGCTGTGACGAAACACCGCAACGGCCAGCGCCGCCAGCACGCCGGTGACGGTGGCAATCAACAGTCGGCGAAACATCGCCCGGATGTCGGGGTAAGCATGAAGACGTTGCATGGGTCGCGATTACAGGGGAACGATACAATATTGTGGCGGGAAATCGCGGGGTTAGCAAAAGGTATGCGTGCGAAAGCGCCGGGCGAGGCCCGGCCAGAAGGGTTAACTGTCGCTATGAATATTCAGTGCCCGACGCGTACGCCCGGAACTCAGGTACTCGGCAATATAGTCCTGCGAAATCTCACCGTTGTAACGCCCGTCCTCATCGACGATCGGCATCCAGCTGGTATTGCTTTCATACAGACGTGACAACACGACGCGCAGGTTGTCTTCCGCCTTGCCGGTCATGCGGAACGGATGCAGGATGTCGGCACAGGTACCGCTGGCGTTGCGCGCTTCGCGACGTTTCACAAAGCCGAGCGGTTTTCCGTGCTCGTCGACCACGGTAATTGCGCGAATGTCATTGTCGTCCATCGTGGCGAAGGCTTCAGGAAGCGGCGTAGCGCTCCGCGCCGTAATGGTCGGCTGCTGGTCGGTGACGTCGCCTGCGGAGACCAGCAGCAGCCGCTTCAGCGTCCTGTCCTGGCCAACAAACGAGCCGACAAATTCATTGGCCGGTTTTGCCAGCAGTTCATCCGGGCTGGCACACTGCACGATTTTCCCCTGACGGAAGACCGCGATTCGGTCGCCGAGCTTCAGGGCTTCATCAATATCGTGACTGACCAGCATCACCGTTTTCTTCAGCTTGCGCTGCATCTCCAGGAACTGGTTCTGGATCACCTCGCGATTGATGGGGTCCACCGCGCCGAACGGTTCATCCATCAGCAGTACCGGAGGATCCGCCGCCAGGGCGCGGATGACGCCGATACGCTGCTGCTGGCCGCCGGACATCTCGCGCGGATAGCGGCTAAGAAACTTACGCGGATCCATTGCCACCATATCCATCAGCTCTTCGGCGCGGGTTTTGCAGCGCGCTTTATCCCAGCCCAGCATGCGCGGTACAACGGTGATGTTCTCTTCGATAGTCATGTTCGGGAACAGGCCAATCTGCTGGATCACGTAGCCAATATTGCGGCGCAGGGTCACCGTGTCCATCCCGCTGGTGTCTTCACCGTTAATGAGGATTGTTCCGCTGCTGGGTGTGATAAGGCGGTTAATCATCTTCAGGGTCGTGGTTTTCCCGCAGCCGGACGGGCCGAGCAGGACACACATTTCCCCTTCGGGGACGTTCAGGTTGACGTTATCGACGGCCTTAAAGGTCTGGCCATGCTTCTGTGAAAAGTGTTTGGTGAGGTTTTCCAGTTTTATCATTATCGAATCCCCTTTGGAGTCAAAACCACCTGCAAACGGTGCAGCAGCCAGTCGAGCACAATAGCTAAAAGACAAATCATCAGCGCGCCCGCAATCAACATGCGAATATCACTTCCGCCAATACCGTTGAGCAGCAGCAGGCCCAGGCCACCCGCGCCGATTACCGCGGCAATCGCCATCACGCCAATATTCATGACGACGGCGGTACGGATCCCACCGAAAATTACCGGCAGCGCCATCGGGATTTCCACCCAGCGCAGACGCTGCCAGAAGGTCATGCCGATGCCCCGTCCGGCTTCACGCAGCCCCGGCGGCAGGCTGTCGAGCGCCGTATGGGTGTTACGTACAATCGGCAGCAGCGAGTAGAGAAACACCGCCGTAATCGCGGGCAGGGCGCCGATACCCTGACCGATCAGCGAAAAGAGCGGGATCATCAGACCAAACAGGGCGATGGACGGAATGGTCAGCACGATGGTAGCGATGCCCAGTACTGGCGTTGCCAGCCATTTATGACGGACAATCAGAACGCCCAGCGGGACGCCGATGAGGATGGCTAAACCCACGGCCAGCGCCACCAGCCACAGGTGCTGCAGCGTCAGGGTTAACAGATAGTCCCAGTTATCCAGGATGTAGTGAACGGTATCCATAGCGCCTCCTACAGCAACTGTTTGCTACGCAGGAAATCACGGGCGACCTGCTGCGGTGACTGATGGTCGATATCCACCTTCTTGTTCAGGTCGGTGATAACGTCGTTGTTGAGCTGGGCGGAGAGGGTATTGAGCGCCTCTTCCAGACCCGGATTAGCCTCCAGCGTGTCTTTACGCACCACCGGAGTGACCGCATAGCTCGGGAAGAAGCCTTTATCATCTTCCAGCACCTTCAGGTCAAAGCCCTTCACGCGCCCGTCGGTGGTGTAAATCAGACCGGCGTCGACAAAGCCGTCGCGCACCGCGTTATAGACCAGTCCCGGGTCCATCTGACGGATCTGCGGGCGGTCCAGCGTCATGTTATAGGCGGCCTGCAGCGGCTTCATGCCGTCGCTGCGCCCGGCAAATTCCAGGTCCAGGCCCAGCAGCCAGTTTTTGTCCGGGTTGGTTTGACGGATCTGCTCAATCTTCGCCACCATCTCTGACATGGTGTTGATGTGTTCCGCCTCGGCGCGCTTGCGCTGCATGGCGAAAGCATAGGTATTGTTCATGTCAGCGGGCTTAAGCCATACCAGACCGTGCTTTGCGTCCAGGCGTTTCACCGTCTCGTAAGACTCCTGCGGCGACATGCGTTTGTTGATGTGGTTAAAGATGATTAATGACGTGCCGGTGTACTCCCAGGTCATATCGATCTGTTTGTTGATCATCGCGTTACGGGAAATCACCGTGGCGATATTGGTTTGCGGCTGTACATGGAATCCTTTCTTCTGTAAATACTGCACGGTCATTGCCGAGAGAATATGCTGCTCGGTAAAGCTTTTGGTTGCCAGGATCAGCGGGGCTGCCATTGCCTGGCTGGTGAAGAGCGCCGCGGCGCACAGCGCCGTCAGGCCGGAAAACAGTCTCATAAAAGCTCCTTGTTATTGTTATTGAGCGAGATGGGGGCTCATCACGCGACCCAGCGCCGCCAGCAGGGTGTCGAGGATCAGGGCGAACAGGGCGGTGGCCGCCGCGCCGAGGATCAGGGTCGGAAAATCGTTCAGGTAGATGCCGGGGAAAATCAGCTCACCGTAGCTGCTGGCACCAATCAGGAAGGCCAGCGGCGCGGTACCGACGTTGATGGCGGTGGCGATGCGGATCCCGGAGAGCATGACGGGCCAGGCGTTGGGCAATTCAACCTGAAGCAGACGCTGCCATTTGGTCATCCCGATCCCGTTTGCGGCTTCAAGTAACGATGCCGGAACGGAACACAGTCCCGTGTAGGTATTGCGCACAATGGGCAGCAGCGAAGCAAGAAACAGCGCGATGATGGCGGGCGTATCGCCGATGCCAATCACCACCATCGCCAGGGCCAGCACGGCCAGCGGTGGCAGCGTGTTACCCACGTTGAAAATTTGCATCACATATTCGGCGATACCCCGCGCGGCCGGGCGGCTCAGCAGGATACCGGCCGGAATACCGACCAGCAGGGCAAAAAACATCGACGAGAAAACCAGTATCATGTGCTGTTGCCCGAGATAAATCAGGTCAACCTGACGCGCCTTGATTGTCTCAAGTCCGATCCCCCAGATGAGAAGGGCAAGAACCACGATAATCGCGCCAACAAACAGCAGCGAACGTTTGAGTAATGGGTGCATTGCGGTGTGTCTCCCTGTGCGCATGCGTTATAGCAACCACCGGTTGCCTGTTGTTATGCCATGTTTCGGCAGGGGTAATTGACCTATAGCAAGCGTTTGGGAAGGGTTCCAGCGAAGGGGGAAAATCAGTAACCCTATGAAAAGCGTGACAACCTTAAGTCAGGCCTTATGGCGTAAGGGCTGAATATGGCGCAGGCAGAATAGTCCTAAAGCGCAGCCCATAAAGTGACAGGGTCACGTATCACGGTGTTCCTGTCACCCTGCCTGAGAGCTTTATCTGCTGAGTAGGGGGCGTACACGGCGAACACGCACTGAGATACTGATAATCGATACGGTCGCGACAACGGAGAGCATCAACCCGAGCGCCAGCATGGCGTTGAAGCCAACCCATCTGAAGAGCAGTAACCCGGCGATACCCCCGGTAATGAACGAGAAAAGGGTGGTTAAGTGGGTTTTCAACTGACTTTTTTGTGCCGCGGTATCTTTGGAGTAATCCCTGCGAAGCATGGCAACCGTGACGGAGGCCAGGGAAATTCCCGCGTCCGTCAGCGTGCCGGTAATGTGCGTCGATCTCACCCGTCCGCCGGAAAGCTGTGTGGAGGTTGAATTATGAATGCCCATCAGACAGCACAGGAAAATAATAATCTCGCGGTTGCTGGTGAGCGCATGGAAATACATCTCGTAGAGAGATACGCCGGTTAATAATATCCCTTCGACAAAAAGGATTTGGCAAAAAACCAGCCTGACGTTATGGATAATGCCCCATATCACGATAAGACGCGCAAGGATTGCACCCGCCACAAAGGAGAGAATAATCGAGCCAAAGAAAATGATATCGCTCAGATCGGTGGAGGAGACTTCGCTGGATAATTGTGAGGTGTTGCCGGTCATATGAGAGGGGAAAAAGCCAAAGGCCCCAAGGGCAATGGCGTTGAGCAAACCTGCTGAGGTCGCCAGCCAGAGAGCAAGCCGGCGATCCTCCTGGTGCGTTCGTTCTTTCTTGAGTTTAATCAGCAAGAATACCTCCGGGGTGAGCTTTGCCTGAATAATCAGGCTAGCAAAGCGTGTCGACGGGCTGTCCAGGATATTGCTTAATTATTATTCCCTCTGGCGACGTTGAGGGTTTAGTAATTAAATAAAATATCCTTACGAAAAGTATTCCAAACTGAAACCTCACGCTACGCCGTTATTTCCATGAGGCGCTTTCGCGGAGGCGTGAAAGCATAAACGTCAACGCAGCTGCACAAAGCAGCACTATGCCGCTCAGGGCAAACGTGCTCTGCCAGCCGAGGCGATCAAACACCATACCGCCCGCCGTTGAACCCAGTGCAATGGCGAGCTGGATCACCGCGACCATTAACCCTCCGCCCGCTTCGGCATCCTCCGGTAGCGTTCGGGCGACCCACGCCCACCAGCCCGTCGGTGCTGCCGTCGCCAGCATTCCCCACAAGCCTGACAGCAGGGCAACAATCCACACGTTATGCCCGGTCAAAATCAACGCGCCAGCGATGGCGGCCATCAGCAGTGGAATCGCTATTAACGTCAGGTAAAACGCTGCGTTCAGAACCAGAGTAACGAGAAGGGTGCCAACAAATCCGGCAATGCCGATGGCGAGCAAAATCAGCGATAGCCCGGAGGCGCTGACGTGCGTGACGGTCTCGAGAAATGGGCGCACATAGGTAAACAGCGCAAACTGTCCCATAAAGAACAGGCTGCAGGCTATCAGACCGACGGATACGACAGGCTGGCGAAATAGCCGAAAGACGCCTTCACCTGACGCACCGTTTTTACGCCCGCTCATATTTGGCAGGCTAACGTACTGCCACAGGAATGCGGCGATTGCCACGGGCACCAGACAAAGGAAGGCACCGCGCCAGCCAATGGTTGCACCCAGGTAGCTGCCTAGCGGGGCGGCCACGACCGTTGCCAGCGCGTTACCACCGTTGAAAATAGCCAGCGCGCGCGTGACCTGACGATTGGGAACCAGGCGAATAGCCGTTGCTGCCGACATGGACCAGAACCCGCCGATGGCGATACCGATCAGCGCGCGACCGGTCATATACGTCTGATAGTTCTTGGCGAAGGCAATAATGAGCCCCGAGAGCGCCATCAGTATCGTCATGCCCAGCAGAAGGTGTTTACGATTCATATTCCCGGCAAGCCGGGAGAGGAAGAGGCTGGTCAGTACCGCCAGCGCGCCGGAGATAGCAATGCCCTGGCCTGCAAGCCCCTCCGTCACGCCTAAATCTGCGGCAAGCGGGGTGAGCAGGCTCACGGGCATAAATTCCGAGGCAATCAGGACGAATACGCAAAGGGTCATGGCAAAAATGCCTCCCCAGTACGCATGTTCCTCATGCTGTGAAGTGGTGTGGTTTAATGTGGACATCGTCTGATTTCGCGAAGAGAGCCGCCCGTCGAAACGGGCAGCAGGGAGGTTTATTTCAGGCTGTTTTTAAAGAATTGTTCAAACTGAGCGAATGGGATCTTCCCGGCAGCATTGTCGTAGAGATCGACATGGTTGGCGCCCGGGACAATCACCAGTTCTTTCTGCTTGCTGCCGACCGCGTTAAACGCATCTTCGGCGAAATAACGGGAGTGCGCCTTTTCGCCGGTCACGATAAGCGTCGGGATAGCGATCTCTCCGGCATAGCTCAGCAGCGGCATGTTCATGAACGAGAGCGGCATAGTTGCCGTCCATGCGCCGGTTGAGTTGACGGAACGCGCGTGGAAGCCACGCGGCATGCGGTAGTAGTCATAAAACTCTTTCAGCACCGGATTCGGGTTGGCGGGCAAGGCTTCTGGCAGAATACGTTCTGACGCGGTCACTTTGCCGTTCTCGTCAACATAAATGTCATGGCCGCCCTGTGCAAAGGTGCCGTTCCCGGCATCCTTCCAGCGCTGTTCATTCAGGTACTGCAGCACAGCATGGCGATCTGCCGAAGAATAACGATCTTTGCCGTCGCCTACGCCGTGACCCATCGCCCGGCTCATGTCATACATTACGCTGGTGGCGACAGCTTTGATGCGCGTATCCATGGATGCCGCATTCAGCGCCATACCGCCCCAGCCGCAGATCCCAAGGATGCCAATGCGGTTACGGTCGACCTCTTTCTGCACGCCCAGGAAATCAACCGCGGCGCTAAAGTCTTCGGTGTTGACGTCCGGTGACGCGACGTTGCGCGGCTGACCGCCACTTTCGCCCGTCCAGGAAGGGTCGAACGCCAGGGTTACAAACCCTTTTTCCGCCAGGGTCTGCGCGTAGAGACCGCTGGACTGTTCTTTGACCGCGCCAAATGGCCCGCTAACGGCAATCGCGGCCAGCTTACGGTCGCCACGGTTTTTAGGAAGATAGAGATCGCCTACCAGGGTAATACCGTAACGGTTCTGGAAGGAGACCTTACGGTGCTCAACCCGGTCACTTTTGGCAAAGGTTTTGTCCCAGGTTGTGACCATCGAGACGGGGGCGTTAGGATTGGTGGCTTCTGCATAACTCATGGTTGTCACTCCACTTAATGATGCGCATAGCAGCATCGCAACAGACAGTTTTTGGGTGAATGTTTTCATGTATCGATACCCTGCGGTGTTGTGTTGCGGCCATTATAGTTAGCAGAATGAGTGCTGATTAGAGGCCATAATCTGCTAGAATTAATATCAAATTGTTATGAATTGCGGGGCGTAATGGCGAAGCGAGAAAACTACAATGAGCTGTATCTGTTTATGCAGGTGGTGCGGGAGGGAAGTTTCACCGCGGCTGCGCAGCGGCTTGGGCTGGCGCAATCCGGGGTGAGCCGCTCGGTGCGCGAGCTGGAGGAGCGGTTGGGCGTCCAGCTTCTCGTTCGCACCACGCGTAAGCTGTCGTTAACCCACGCCGGAGAGCAGCTCTATCAGACAGCCGAATCCGCGTTCGATGCACTTGATTCGGGTCTGGCGACCCTCGCACATTATCGTCAGACACCGTCCGGCACGGTGCGCATTAACGCCAGTCAGCACGCCATCGACAAATGCCTGCTGCCAAAGCTCGCCATTTTTAAACAGCGTTACCCGGATATCAGGCTGGAACTCATAAATGAAAGCCGCTTCGTCGACATCATCACCGAGCGGTTTGATGCGGGTGTCAGGCTGGGAGCTGAGGTCAGTCAGGGAATGATTGCGGTGCGCATCACTCCCGATATGGAAATGGCCGTAGTGGCTGCACCGGGGCACTTCAGGCGTTACGGCTTTCCCCAGACGCCAGCTGATTTAGTGGCGCATCCCTGTATTGCCTATCAGTTTGCTGATGGAAGTGATTATCAGTGGGAACTGGTCGAGGACGGGAAAAAAATCACCCATCGGCCAGAGGGGCAGTGGGCATTGTCAGACAGCTATATGGAAGCCGAAGCCGCCCGTCTTGGGCTTGGGCTGGCTTATGTTCCGCTTGAGCTGGTGGCTGATGATCTTGAAAAAGGAACGCTTATCCGCGTATTGCAGCGCTATAGCCTGCGCATGGACGGGCTGTATCTTTATTATCCGCACCGCAACGTGTCGCCGGCTTTGAGGGCCGTTATTGATACGCTGAAAATGTAATTTCTGTGAACGTGTTTTTCTTCGACATGTGAACTGCAGGCCCCTGCTTGCTTAAGTCAGGAAAAAAACTTAGGCTAACGTCAAGATCTGCTTGCTCAACAAAGGCTTAAAAATGGAAAAAATAATCCCGGAATATACGGCTGTTGATTTATCCCGTTGGGCAAGAAAGGAGCATTTTGAGGTATTTCAGGGGTTTGCTCAATCGACGTTTAACCAGACGGTGTTGGTCGATATTACCGTGCTGCTAAGCCATATTAAAAACGTTGGCTGGAAGTTTTATCCGACGATTATTTTTCTCGTTGCTAAAGTCGTTAACCGTCACCCAGAATTCCGTATGGCCATGAAGGACAATGAGCTTGTCATATGGAATGAAATTCATCCAAATTATACGATTTTCCATAATGAAACAGAGACCTTTTCATCATTATGGAGCCATTACGATGGCGATATACAGCACTTTCAGAAAACCTATTCTGAAGACATGGCTCGCTATGGCGATAATCTTGCGTATTGGCCAAAAGAAGAATCCAGGGAAAATATCTTTTTTATATCCGGCATTCCGTGGGTAAGTTTTACGAGCTTTAGCGTTAGCGTGGCTAATATGAAAAACTTTTTTGCCCCTATGTTTACGCTTGGAAAATATTACGAGCAAGAGGGCAGGGTATTATTACCTCTCGCCGTTCAGGTACATCATTCTGTCTGCGATGGTTTCCATGTGGCAAGGTTTTTTAATGAGTTACAAGAGGTCTGCGATGCGTTACCACAGCAGACCGGGCAACAGGAATGATGATGTGGCCATCAGGCCGCTTTAACCGCCCTGATTTTTTTACTGTCAGCTGCACCTGACTCGGTTTTGTCGTCAGCAGGGGTATCAAGAGCCGGGAGCTTACTGGTTCGCAAAATATGCTGCACGGCATCTTTCTGCTCGGCGAGATACAGGCCAAGATCTTCAGCCTGCGTTTCATCCATCTGCATTCCGCTTTGCAAAAGCCAGTCGGTAAACGCCTCTGCCATATCAAGCAGTTTGTCGTGAGCGTCAGCCTCTTTCTTACTGGCAAATGTCATTTTCTCTTCACCTTTTCTTACGACAACATATTTTGTTTCAACAGCCATCACGCACCTCTCATACTGTATTTATGTACAGTATAGCAGAGGCCGGAAAAAGTTGCAGCAAAATGTGCGTTACGTGTGCGCCTGCTGGGTTTCACGGCAGGCCACACTGCGCCGCCATGCGCCTGGAGCCTGGCCATATTGCCGTTTAAAACTGCGGTTGAAGGATTGCTGAGAGTCAAAACCCAACGCGATCGCCACGTTCAGAATCGGTTCGTCGCTGTGGGTTAAGCGCTCAACGGATTTTTGCAGCTTTTGCGCGCGAATGTACCCGGCGAGAGGGTAGCCCGTATGTTCTTTAAACAGTCGCTGAAGGTGCCATTTCGAATAGCCGGAGCGCCTGGCGACGGACTCAATATCCAGACGGCTATCAAGGTTGTTGTCGATCCAGTCGAGTAAATCATGCATAAATGCGCCCGTGTTCATCGGGTTACCTCCACGCAGCCTGTTAAATGGTATCTTTATCTGTTGCATTTAAAGGTGGCGCGTTTTTGCAGCAATTGCAAGTTTTATTGTTGCATTTAAATCCTTACCTGAAACGGGCCTTTTTAACATCCGACCGAATAGCACATAAAGTGCAACAATTATTCTTGCACTTAGTTAAGCGCCTTCCTACAATCGCCGCGATAGTGTATTCGAAATTGTTACAGTTTTGTGGCGATGATCGACACAAATGGCCTTAAGCCAGCCCGGACAAAGGAAGTGGCGCGGCTTCTCACGCTGCGTCTTGCCCGGCGGCTACATTTACCGGAATAAAAATAATGAGCCTGCAAAAAACCTGGGGAAACATTCACCTGACCGCGCTCGGCGCGATGATGCTCTCCTTTCTGCTCGTCGGCTGCGACGACAGCGTCGCGCAGAATGCTGCGCCTCCCGCCCCGACGGTCAGCGCCGCTAAGGTGCTGGTGAAGTCGATCAGTCAGTGGGATAGTTTTAACGGTCGCATTGAAGCGGTGGAGAGCGTTCAGCTTCGCCCTCGCGTCTCGGGATACATTGATAAAGTGAATTACACCGACGGCCAGGAGGTGAAAAAGGGCCAGGTGCTGTTCACGATAGATGACAGAACCTATCGCGCCGCGCTGGAGCAGGCGCAGGCGGCGTTGGCAAGAGCCAAAACGCAGGCCAGCCTGGCGCAAAGCGAGGCGAACCGCACCGATAAATTAGTCCATACCAACCTCGTCTCCCGTGAAGAGTGGGAGCAGCGCCGGTCAGCCGCGGTTCAGGCGCAGGCCGACATTCGCGCCGCGCAGGCGGCGGTGGATGCCGCGCAGCTTAACCTCGACTTCACCAAAGTGACCGCCCCTATTGACGGCCGCGCCAGCCGGGCGCTGATCACCAGCGGTAACCTGGTCACCGCGGGCGACACCGCCAGCGTGCTCACCACCCTGGTCTCGCAGAAGACGGTGTACGTCTACTTTGACGTCGACGAGTCAACCTACCTCCACTATCAAAACCTCGCCCGCCGCGGGCAAGGCGCGTCCAGCGATAATCAGGCGCTTCCGGTGGAGATTGGCCTGGTTGGCGAGGAAGGTTACCCCCACCAGGGCAAAGTGGATTTTCTCGATAATCAGTTAACGCCGAGTACCGGCACCATCCGCATGCGTGCGCTGCTGGATAACTCGCAGCGTCTGTTCACGCCGGGGCTGTTTGCCCGCGTGCGTCTGCCGGGCAGCGCAGAGTTCAAAGCCACGCTTATCGACGACAAAGCGGTACTGACCGATCAGGATCGTAAATACGTCTATATCGTTGATAAAGATGGTAAAGCACAGCGCCGCGACATTACCCCAGGGCGGCTGGCTGACGGTTTACGCATCGTTCAGAAGGGGTTAAATCCTGGGGATAGCGTCATCGTCGACGGCTTACAAAAAGTGTTTATGCCGGGTATGCCGGTTAACGCCAAAACCGTTGCCATGACCTCCAGCGCCACCCTTAACTGATCCCTAATCAGAGAATCCAAGACATGGACTTTTCCCGCTTTTTTATCGACAGGCCGATTTTCGCCGCGGTGCTGTCGATTCTGATTTTCATTACAGGATTGATCGCTATCCCGCTGCTGCCGGTCAGCGAATATCCTGATGTCGTACCGCCCAGCGTTCAGGTACGCGCGGAGTATCCCGGCGCAAACCCGAAAGTGATTGCAGAGACCGTGGCGACGCCGCTGGAAGAAGCGATCAACGGCGTTGAAAACATGATGTACATGAAATCCGTTGCCGGCTCTGATGGCGTACTGGTCACCACTGTCACCTTCCGTCCGGGTACTGACCCTGATCAGGCACAGGTTCAGGTGCAAAACCGCGTATCACAGGCCGAAGCGCGTCTGCCAGAAGATGTGCGGCGTTTGGGTATCACCACCCAGAAACAGTCGCCGACGCTGACGCTGGTGGTGCATCTGTTTTCACCCAACGGTAAGTACGACTCCCTGTATATGCGTAACTACGCCACGCTAAAAGTGAAGGATGAGCTGGCCCGTCTGCCGGGCGTTGGTCAAATCCAGATTTTTGGCTCCGGTGAATACGCCATGCGCATCTGGCTGGATCCCAATAAAGTGGCGGCACGTGGGTTGACCGCCTCCGATGTGGTGACGGCGATGCAGGAGCAAAACGTCCAGGTTTCCGCCGGGCAGCTTGGCGCCGAGCCGCTGCCGAAAGAGAGCGATTTCCTGATCTCCATTAACGCCCAGGGTCGCCTGCACACGGAAGAAGAGTTTGGCAATATTATTCTGAAAACGGCGCAAGACGGCTCGCTGGTCCGCCTGCGTGACGTGGCGCGAATTGAAATGGGCTCCGGCAGCTATGCGCTGCGCTCGCAGCTTAACAACAAAGACGCGGTCGGGATTGGTATCTTCCAGTCACCGGGGGCCAACGCCATCGATCTGTCTAACGCGGTGCGCGCCAAGATGGACGAACTGTCGAAGCGTTTCCCGGATGATATGAAGTGGGCGGCTCCTTACGATCCGACGGTGTTTGTTCGCGATTCCATTCGCGCAGTCGTGCAAACGCTGCTGGAAGCGGTGGTGCTGGTTGTGCTGGTGGTGATTCTGTTCCTGCAAACCTGGCGCGCGTCGATTATTCCGCTGATCGCGGTGCCGGTATCGGTGGTGGGCACGTTCAGTATTCTCTACCTGCTTGGCTTTTCGCTGAATACCCTGAGTCTGTTCGGGCTGGTGCTGGCTATCGGTATCGTCGTGGATGACGCCATCGTGGTGGTGGAAAACGTTGAGCGAAATATCGAAGAGGGGCTGGCTCCTCTTGCGGCGGCGCATCAGGCGATGCGTGAAGTCTCCGGGCCGATTATCGCGATTGCACTGGTGCTGTGCGCGGTGTTCGTGCCGATGGCGTTCCTCTCCGGGGTGACCGGTCAGTTCTATAAACAGTTTGCGGTGACGATCGCGATTTCGACGGTGATCTCGGCCATCAACTCGCTGACGCTTTCACCAGCGCTGGCTGCCCTGCTGTTAAAACCGCACGGTGCGCCGAAAGACTACCCTACCCGCCTTATCGATCGTCTGTTCGGCTGGATTTTCCGTCCGTTTAACCGCTTTTTCCACCGTAGCTCGGACGGGTATCAGGGGTTGGTGGGCAAAACGCTCGGACGCCGTGGCGCGGTGTTTGTTGTCTATGTGCTGCTGCTCTGCGCCGCGGGCGTAATGTTTAAAGCCGTCCCCGGCGGGTTTATTCCGACACAGGATAAGCTCTATTTAATTGGCGGTGTGAAAATGCCGGAAGGCTCTTCGCTGGAACGCACCGATGCAGTGATCCGCAAGATGAGCGAAATCGGGATGAATACCGAAGGCGTGGATTATGCGGTCGCCTTTCCAGGGCTGAATGCGTTGCAGTTCACCAATACGCCAAATACCGGGACGGTCTTTTTTGGCCTGAAACCGTTCGATCAGCGTAAACATTCTGCTGCGGAAATTAACGCGGAGATCAACGCCAAAATCGCGCAAATCCAGCAGGGCTTCGGTTTCTCCATTTTGCCGCCGCCGATATTAGGGCTGGGTCAGGGTTCTGGCTATTCGCTTTATATTCAGGACCGCGCCGGGCTTGGCTATGGCGCGCTGCAAACTGCGGTGAACACGATGTCCGGTGCGATTATGCAGACGCCAGGGATGCACTTCCCAATCTCCACCTACCAGGCTAACGTGCCGCAACTGGATGTGCAGGTTGATCGTGATAAGGCGAAAGCACAGGGCGTGTCGCTGACCGATCTTTTCGGTACGCTGCAAACCTATCTGGGGTCGTCGTATGCCAACGATTTCAACCAGTTCGGTCGTACCTGGCGCGTGATGGCGCAGGCCGACGGGCCATACCGCGAAAGCGTGGAAGATATTGCCAATTTGCGTACTCGCAATAATCAGGGCGAAATGGTGCCGATTGGCAGTATGGTCAATATCAGTACGACTTACGGGCCGGACCCGGTGATTCGTTACAATGGCTATCCGGCGGCGGATCTCATTGGCGATGCCGACCCTCGCGTACTCTCCTCCTCACAGGCGATGACGCAACTGGACGGAATGTCTAAGCAGATCCTGCCCAATGGGATGAATATTGAATGGACGGACCTGAGCTACCAGCAGGCCACTCAGGGTAATACGGCGCTGATCGTCTTCCCGGTCGCGCTTCTGCTGGCGTTCCTGGTTCTGGCGGCGCTGTATGAAAGCTGGACGCTGCCGCTGGCGGTGATCCTTATCGTGCCGATGACCATGCTGTCCGCACTGTTCGGCGTCTGGCTGACCGGTGGCGATAACAACGTGTTTGTGCAGGTCGGTTTGGTGGTACTCATGGGGCTTGCCTGTAAAAACGCCATTCTGATCGTGGAGTTTGCCCGTGAGCTGGAAATCCAGGGCAAAGGAATCATGGAAGCGGCGCTGGAAGCTTGTCGCCTGCGTTTACGCCCGATTGTGATGACCTCTATCGCCTTTATCGCCGGGACGATCCCGCTGATACTCGGCCACGGCGCGGGGGCGGAAGTGCGCGGCGTCACCGGGATCACGGTGTTCTCTGGCATGCTGGGCGTGACGCTGTTCGGTCTGTTCCTGACCCCGGTGTTTTACGTGACACTGCGTAAATTCGTCACGCGCGGTAAAGTGGAAAGAGAGGTTTTGCCAGCCTGAGTCACTGTTGCAGATAACAAAAAACCGCCTTCACAGTGAAGGCGGTTTTTTTTCGCAATATGAAAAGTATTAAAGCGCTTTTTTAAACCGATCATCCAGTTCAGGCAGCAGATCGCACCCGCTGGTATCGGCTTTTTTGACCTTTTCCAGCGCGCTTGCCACGGTATGGCGAGCGAGTACATCTAACGACGCCTGCTCCGCTTCATCGGCAATCGATTTGAAATACCAGCACGCGTTGGCACTGACCACGCAGCGGGCCGGTATGTCGGGGCGCGACGCCCATAGCTTTTTATCTTCGATGACCGAAAGGTAGATATCGCGCAGGGTGATCTCTTCGGGCGGACGACCAAGATGAATAGAGCCATTGCGGCCAAGCGTAGAGACGATAATCCCATCACGCGTGAGAGGCACCATTAATTTACGGATAAAGCTCGGGTTTGCTTCCAGACCGTAGGCCAGAATCGCACTCGTCGAACGTTCACCCAATTGCTCCGCCATCGCTACGCTGAGAACCATCTGCAAAGCTGTCGGGAAGCGGTAATCTAACATTTTATTGTCCTGGGTCGCGGTGAATCTTGTTCTTTTTGGCACCGCAGAGGTGAATAACCAATGAGCAATAATATAACAAATACAGTCTTTTTTTTGAAGCAATCAACGCGTGACCTGGCCCGTAAAAAAGAGTTTCCACGTATGACAGAGATGTCATTCAATGCCAGATAACGACATTATCTGGTAAGAATCAAAAAAATCCTCAAGCGTGATCGATACAGGCCAGAGCCTTTTCATGCCTGACCTGATTTATTTGCAAATGGAAACGATCACTTCATGCAACCAATACGCGCCAGGAACGGGGGCATATATGATATTACCAAATGAACGTCTTTTTAACCCGAACCGAAAAACGGAAGTACGGTATCCATATGCAGGCGAAAATTATGTATCTGACAATAGGCATAATCATGTCGAAATTCAGCGCAAGAGGCGCGAATAAGTATGAAGTGATGGCCCGGTCAATCATCATGATCGCGATACTGGCAACCAGTAGCACGCTAAACGCCAGAGGTAACGCTCTCTTTTTACGCACAAAAAGAGACGTAACATAGATAACCAGGAGCAGTAAAATCAGGTTAATCCCTGCGGCAGTAAAAAGATAGGATGTCTGGTAAACAGGAATACGACCGAGCATGTTCGTACCCAGTTTTAATGTCACTATCAGAGACGTGAAATAATCGTAGGCCATGAGCAAAATATTGAGGAGTGGCAGGAACAACAGGCCACCGATTTTTCTGTACCGTTTTTCCTCACATTCAGCACAATATTCAAGGTGTTGCGCGATATCCTTATCACAGGTTAAGCAGGTCCATTTGAAAGGGGTCTCCGTCATTATTCATCCTTTTTAGTGTGTTCGCTCTTAACGAACTTGCTTCATTCCAGGATGAGTTAACGGCTAACCGTGAAGATTCTTTAGGGTGATTGCGTTTTTAGCGTTGGGTGAAGGGTAACACGAGTACAAAAACGCCCTGCCCGTGCGAAATGGCCTATGGCCCCGTAAGCTTGATTAGTTTATGAAAAAATCTTAGGCTACCCACTAAAATATAATGGATAATCAAAGGTTAAAAATGAAAAATATAACCCCGGAATATACCGTTGTCGACTTATCGCGCTGGGCAAGGAAAGAACATTTCGACGCATTCCAGAGCTTCGCGCAGTGTACATTTAGCCAAACTGTGCAAATCGATATTACCGCGCTGCAAAAACATATTAAGGAGGTCGGCTGGAAATTTTACCCTACGATGATTTTCCTCCTTGCAAAAATAGTGAACAGGCATGCGGAATTTCGTATGGCCATCAAGAACAACGAGCTTGTCGTATGGAATGACAGCCATCCAGCCTATACGATTTTCCATGATGAAACGGAGACCTTTTCGTCATTATGGAGTCACTACGACGGTAATATTCACCACTTCCAGAACGTTTTTTCAGAAGACGTGGCGCGCTATCGCAATAACCTTTCCTATCTGCCTAAAGAAGAGTCGCGGGAAAATATATTTTTTGTATCGGCTAATCCCTGGGTAAGTTTTACTGGTTTTAATATCAATGTTGCCCATATGCAGAACTTTTTTGCCCCCATGTTTACCCTTGGTAAATACTACGCACAGGGTGACAAAGTCTTGTTACCCCTCGCCGTCCAGGTACATCATGCCGTCTGCGATGGTTTCCATGTTGCAAGATTGATCAACGAGTTACAAGAGATGAGTGATGACTTGTCGCGCTATTCAGAGTCACACAATAACTGATGCGCCCGATATTTTTTGTATGGAGCTGGCAATTAGGGAAAGCGGATGGGTAAATCTCAAAAACCCGGGACAGTGGAAAATTGAAAAAAAATAAACACCCTCCCTGTTTATGCTGCGGTAAGAGAACGCTCGATGAGAGAGGCACTTATGAAATTTGCGCCGTCTGCGGATGAGAAGATGATCCCGTGCAGTCCGCAGATCCTGATTTTGCGGGTGGGTCTAATACGTTAAGTTTACATGCGTGCAGACGGGCGTGGGCGGCTGTTCAATGTAATAAGCCAACACAGTCTGAATAGCCATTTCCGCTTCGGGTTCGAAGCAGAGATATTGCATGATATACAGACCTGTTTATTACACGGCCCGTTGCAGAATTTCGCCGGGCAGACCGTCAAAATCTCTGAATTCACGCGTGATAAAATTCTTGTTCGTCAGGATCTTTTTTGATGCCAGATTTGCAGGATCGATAATCGCAATGAGTGTAGAGATTTCAGGGTTTCTGCAGGCCTGCTCGACCAGTATTGTGGCAACTTTGCTCGCAATACCAAGCCCCCAATATTCCGGTAGCAGCATATAGCCCAGTTCGGCGGTCTTCGGTTGGTCAGCCACAGATGCCAGTTTGGCGAGGCCGATAAAATTACCCTGCTTATCATCCGTGATTCGGTAATAGCCCAAATCTGAATGGCGGGCATTCTCGTCGAGTATGAGTTTAAAATCACGAGAGGCCTCATCACAGGGAATGGCACGTTCTGTGATCATCGCCATAACATCGATATTACTGACAAGTTTTAAATAATCCGCAAAATGTATTTCAGAAAACTTTTCCAATAACAAATCCATTTATTACCTCATAAAACCATTAGCAGCCAAAGTAAATATCGCATTCCTCTATTTGCATGAAGAGCATTATTGGCATTGTATCAATATGAATGCACTTTTAAAATTGATGGGGCCAGAACCCGTTTTTTACATATGCTCTTTTCTGGCACGAAACAGCTATCCCTGGCAGGCGAAATCAGCATGTTCATTTTTATTCTACCGCCCCTTCGCTTAAGCTGCGCTCAAATCCGTCATCAGCAGCACGGTTCTTACTGAAAGCTCCCTGATGTCGCTCAGGTAACGAATGTTTAAGCGAAATTTTTCAGTCAAACCGTTGAACTAACTTTTTCTAACCTCCGACGCCCTGCTCCCTGTTTATTCACCGGTATATCAGGACTAGCACTAAGTAGACAGGCCTGTATGGGGGGGAGGTCTGCTAAGCGCGAAGAGAGGAAGTTCGCAACGCCAACAACTACATGACTAACATTGAGGTGCCTTATTCAATAGGGGAGCAGGTCACAATCTAGCTGGTTATCGGAGGAAGATAAACCAGCACAGAAATTACAAGCTATCACATTAGCGCACTTCACCCTGCGATTCGGCAGCGTCGCGATTAATACCGAAAATTTGCCACCTGACATGATTTGCATCGAGGGTGAAAACTGCCGTGGCGAGGGTGTTCTCATCATCCGGATCATCGGCAGCCAGCCGGTAAATAGGCAACACGGCATCATGTTTATCAGAGAGAATGCCTTTTGCCGCTGTGGCGTCGAACGGGTGGTGATTCTCCAGCCACTGCACCAGACGTAGCTGACGCGACGCAGAGCTGTCCGTTACTACCTGCTCAACGTGAGCAAGAGCAGCATGCACAAGATGGTTGGCATGTCCGTCCGCTGTTGTCAGTGGCATAACAGAACAGCCTCGGCCTGTGGCCTCGACACTGAACAGCCGCGTATCGCCCATCTGCCCCAGCATATGATGAAATGCCCCGGCGCGCGGCTGCCCGGTTAGAATGGCGATGGCTTCGTCGAGGGTGTTTGCATTCAGCGAGGCACGGGCCAGGATCTGGCGCGGCAATCCCTGCGGGCGATGCACTGCACGGATGTTATTAACCGTGTTAACGATCCCTTTTTCATTCACCGCAAAGGTGTGGCCGCAAATCGAACCCGGATAGGCAAAACTGGTAAAACTCAGACCACACTCCGGATTAATGGTGACCAGCAAACAGTCATCACGTAACTGGGGAAAACCATCTTCGTTATGCGCAATAATCCGCTCGCCAGCGGCGTTTATCCCGGCAACCGTTGTACAGCCATCCGACGTCGAGCGCACCAGGTCGCCACGGCAGTTCCAGGCAAAGACCTGTTCAATGGTGGCCTCCAGCCCCTGCGCCAACCCTTCCAGCTCCTGCCAGATTTGCGGGTAATGTTCCTGCACCGCAGCACGCATTACCTGGGTCTGAGCGGATGACTGCATGGTCATCACCGTTTGCCACAGCGACGTGAGCGTCAGTTTCTGATGCCAGGCTTCACGGCCAAACTCGCCAAGACGCAGGCCAATCTCAAACGAGGAACCACTGATGTCGATTTTTTTCATGCGATGAATTCACTTCTGTTCAGGAAACGTGCTGTAAAAATTCTTTCAGGCGCGGATTGCTACTGGCATTCAGCAGGATATCAGGCGGGCCGTCTTCAGCAACGGTTCCACCATCAATAAAAATCAACCGCGACGCCACATCGCGTGCAAAGCCAATTTCGTGCGTCACAATAACCATTGTCATCCCCTCATCCGCGAGTGAACGCATCACTTTCAATACTTCATGGCGCAACTCCGGATCGAGCGCAGAGGTTGGCTCATCAAACAACATCATTTTCGGTTTTACCGCCAGCGCACGGGCAATAGCCACACGTTGCTGCTGACCGCCAGAAAGCTCGGAAGGATAGTGATCGGCACGCTCGCGCAGTCCAACACGCTCCAGCAGTGCCAGTGCCTGTTCGCGGGCTGCTGCTTTACTCATTTTACGCACGCGGATAGGCCCAAACATCACATTTTCCAGCGCCGTCAGATGAGGAAACAGGTGAAATTGCTGAAACACCATCCCCGCTTCGCGGCGGATATCGCACTCGTTGACGTGGGGATCGGTCAGGTGCATCCCGGCGACCAGCAAGGTGCCAGAGGAGATCTCTTCCAGTTTATTGATGCAACGCAGCAGCGTCGATTTGCCCGAACCGGAAGGACCGATAATCACGACCACTTCACCGGCATCAATTTTCAGATTGATATCGTGCAGCACCTGCGTGGTACCGAAATGTTTTGCGACCGCGCTAAATTCAACCATGCTCATAAAATATGGATCCTTTTCTCCAGTCGCTTCAGCAGGAAGCTCAGGCACAGGGTGACGGCAAGGTAGATCAGCGCTACGGCTGTCCAGACTTCAAGGGCACGGAAGTTCCCGGCGATGATCTCCTGGCCTTGACGCGTTAATTCCGCGACGCCGATAACAATAAACAACGAGGTATCTTTGATGCTGATGATCCACTGGTTGCCCAGCGCCGGGATCATGCGACGCAAAGCCAGCGGCATAATCACGTACCACAGTGTGGCGCGCTGCGATAACCCCATCGCCAGACTGGCTTCTTTAAACCCTTTATTGATGGACAAAATCGCGCCGCGCGTGATTTCCGCAATATACGCGCCGGAATTAATAATAATGGTGACAATCGCAGCCGTAATTGGATCGATGCGAACAGGCAGTACCATTGGCAAGGCAAAATAGATAAACATCACCTGAACCATAATTGGTGTGCCGCGAATCAGCTCAACGAAAATTAATGATAATGTTTTCGCAATACCGCCACCCAGAGCGCGACAGGTTCCGGTCAGCAGACCAATAATAAAACCGCCCGCTAAACCAACCATTGAGATCAATATTGTCAGTTGCAGCCCCTGTAATAACAGCGGCAGTGATTCCCATATATATTTCGTTTCGAAATTCATAATGCGGTCAATTCACTCTCGGTTCAGGCCGGTATTACCCGGCCTGACGGGGATTATTTAGGTTGTTTGTTAAACCATTTGAAATAAATTTTGCCATAGGTGCCATCCGCACGTAATGCCTGTATCGCGGCATCGACTTTCGGTGTCAGGCTGCTGTTTTTCTGCATTGCAAAACCATATTGCTGCGGTAGAACGCTGTCCGTTTCCCCGGTCGATTTCACCTTGCCACCACCGGCTGTTTTCACGTAGTACAGCACGTTCGGGGAGTCGTGAACTACCGCATCCAGGTTGCCTGCCTGCAAGTCGAGATAGGCGTTATCGATATTAGGGAATTCGACATAGTTAGCTTTATATTTGGATTTCATAAAACTTGCGGCTGCGGTGCCCTGCTTCAGCCCCACTTTTTTACCGGCCAGATCGCTGAATTTGGTGATGGAATTATCGCCGCTCTTCACCGCTATTAAGAGGTCCGCATCGTAGTAACCCTGGCTGAAATCCACAACCTGTTTGCGGGCATCGGTAATGGTGATCCCGGCCATTGCCACATCCAGATTGCGCGATTGCAGCCCCGGAATTAAGCCGCCAAAATCCATAGGACGTAATTCGTAGCTGACATTCATTTTCTTCGCAATGGCATCCCATAAATCGATATCAAAACCGACATATTTATCACCTTGCTTAAATTCAAAGGGAACGAACGCCGTATCCACGCCCACTAATAGTTTATCTTGTGCCATAGCGGCAAAACTTGCCGAACAGGCTACCAGTGCCAGTGTAATCTTTAATTTTTTCAATAATACAGACATAATAACCCTCAGCGTAATTAAGACAGCAAACAGGAGTTTTCGCGCAACACCATAAAAATGATATTGTCGTTGAGAATAAAAACTGTATCCTTACATTCGCACGCGATATAAAAATAAATGCGTGCGAATTATTTATGCGGGAATAATAAAATCCCTGGTGTCGGGTACAGGCGTCTGCGCGCCGTTCATGATCATTGAAAGAAAGGTGTAATAACCGTTGATACCAATCAAATCGACAACGCCCTTTTCCCCCCACAGGTCGATGGCCTGTTGCCAGATGTCGTCACTGACTTTTTTATGCTGATGCAACTGCTGGCAAAAGTGGTAAACCACCCATTCATCAGCCGCCAGCGCCTCCGGTAGACGCTGTTCATTAATGGCCTGCACAGCCTGTGCCGCGATCCCTTTCTCCCTGGCGATTGGCGCATGAATAGCCCATTCAACCGGTTGCGACCAATGACGCGCGGTAAGGAGGATTGCCAGTTCTGATAATCGCTGCCCAATCGCGCTACGGTAGCGCAGATACTCCCCCATCCGCTGCGCATGCGCCATCAGTTCCGGGCTGCGCAACAACGGTTCAAACGGCGGCAGTAGTGCGCCGCGCGGGCCGTTGATGATCTCCTCCGCAAGTTGGCGTTGTTCATCGCTCCACTGCGGTTCCGACAAGGCAGGTAAACGATTCATAGCGGATGACTCGCCAGTTTGTGCGTCTCTTCGCTGATAACCTTGTGCAGGGTATCAACAATGAAATCGAGCTCTGAACGGCTGACAATAAACGGTGGTGCGATCAGGATATGATCGCCCTGTTGACCATCAATAGTTCCGCCCATCGGATAGACCAGCAGCCCGTGTGCCATGCACTGCGCTTTGATGGCAGCATGCAGTTTCAGCGCCGGATCGAATGGCGTTTTACGCGCTTTATCGCGTACCAGTTCCACCCCGGCGAACAAGCCGCGACCGCGGGTATCACCGACATACGGTAACTCGCCCAGAACATCATGCAGCGCCTGCTGCAAATACGTGCCCTGCTGCTGCACCTGCTCCAGCAAATGATCCCGCTCGATAACCTGTTGCACTGCCAGCGCAGCCGCTGCCGCTGTCGGGTGGCAGATATAGGTGTGACCATGCTGGAACATTCCGCTACCGGCCTGCAGCGCGGCAACGATTTTCTCACTGACCAGCACTGCGCCAATGGGCTGGTATCCCCCACCTAAACCTTTTGCGATGGTCACAATATCAGGAACAACGCCATCCTGCTCAAAAGCGTGCAGCGAGCCAGTACGCCCCATGCCGCACATCACCTCATCGGCGATATACAAAATGCCGTATTTATCACACAACCGACGAACGCCTTGCAGATAACCCGGCGTAGGTGGCGTTGCGCCGGTGGTTGCTCCCACTACCGTTTCGGCGCAAAAACCGATAATTTTTTCCGGCCCGGCTTGCAGAATTGCCGCTTCGAGTTCGCCAAGCAGGCGTTCAGTATATTGCTGCTGGCTTTCACCCGCCGCACGGTCGCGGTATTCGTTACAGGCCGATACGCGCACCACATCCATCAACAGCGGCGCGAACTGGCGGCGACGCCACTCGTTACCGCCGACGGCCAGCGCCCCCAGCGTATTTCCGTGGTAGCTTTGTTTACGGGCAATAAACAGCGTGCGCTCCGGCTGCCCAATCTCAACGAAATACTGGCGCGCCAGCTTCAGCGCCGTTTCAACCGCTTCCGATCCGCCGGAGACAAAATAGGCGTAGTTCAGAGACCCGGGCGCGGTGCGAACGAGTTGTTCTGCCAGTTGTTCCACCGTATCGCTGGTGAAAAAACTGGTGTGGGCATAGGCCAGTTGATCAATCTGCCGGTGCATCGCCGCCAGCACATCCGGGTGGGCGTGACCGAGACAAGAAACCGCCGCACCGCCGCAAGCATCCAGATAGCGTTTACCACTGGCATCCGTGATGTAAGCCCCGTGCGCACTGACCGCCACGGCTGGCGTGGTACGGAGGCTGCGGTGAATGATTTGACTCATGCTTTTCTTCCTGCTTTAGAAATCGCTTTCGGGTAAGTTGAAAGCATCTTGCAGGATCTATTTGGATCTCGTCAACGCAATAATGATTCAAATGCATTTCATTTTCTTATGATGGAAGCAAATGAATCATTTATCAGGATTTACCGGGCATCACATACGCCCCGGAGCTTTGCAGATAACGTTCGGCGCTCTCAATTTTACTCACCGCCTCACGGCCGTGGCGGGCAACCAGCATCGCCAGCAAACACTCGGCGACGCCCATACCGGAAACCACCGAAGGGAAAAACGATGGGCTACTGAGGGAGAACAGCAACGTGCAATCCGCAGCCTGCGCCAGCGGCGAAACCGGCGAATCGGTGATGGCGATAATCCGCGCCCCGGCCTGCCTGGCCGCATTGAGAACGTCGAGGGATTCGCGGGAATATGGCGCAAAGCTGGTCAATAACAGGCAGTCTTCTGCCGTGATCTCGCGGGTAAATACTTCGATATTACTGGCCAGCCCATCAATCAGCGACACGTGGCGATTGAACAATCGATAGACATAAAACAACGACCAGGCGATGGGAAAGCTGGCGCGGAAACCGCAAATATAGACCTGCTTCGCCTCATCCAGCAGCGTAACGGCTTGCTGCATGGAGTGCTGATTCTCAGCCTGGGTGAAGGCCAGATTGGCCTGATGCGCGAGGAATACCTCTTCGTACAGCGCGGGTTGCGTTCCTTTCGCGATTAACTTTTCCGCCTTAGATACATATGTATCATTTCGTAAGCCGAGATCGTCGATAAAGGCGCTTTTCAATTCCCCCCAACCGTTATAGCCCAGACGCTGCGCCAGCCGTAATAGCGTGGCAGGTTTAACCCTGGCTTCTGCGGCGAAGGCGCGCATGGATTGCACCACTAATTGGTTGGCGTTTTGCAGGGAAAATTCCGCCGCGCGCTGGAGTTCAGGCGAAAGCAGGCTGAACTGACTCACAATGTTTTCACGAAGATTCATGGTGTTTCGTCATCATCCGAAAGAGTGTATGCGGCGGAAATCCAGCCGATGAAAAAAGTATATATAAACACAATTCGCCATAATTGCATCATGGCAGAGATGGAGATGCCCTGTAGTGGCATACCTATTTTGGCCACATAAGCAGAAGTGTGAAACGTCCGCGCCAGGCCCAAAGCGGACAAACCGACTGAGCAAAAGGCCCGCTATGAGCGAACATCTCGCGTTATATGCAGGCCTGTTTTTACACTGCCCGTTGCCGAATTTCACCGGGCAGACCGTCAAAGCCTCTGAACTCACGTGTAATAAAACTCTTCTCGTCAGGATCTTTTTTGATGCCAGATTTGCAGGATCGATAATCGCAATGAGGCCAGATATTTTAGGGGTTCTGCAGGCTGCTCAACCAGTATTGTGGCAACCCTGCTCGTAATACCAAGCCACCACTATTCCGGCAGCAGCATAGAGCCAAAACAGACTCAGGTTGCGGTCGTCGCGGGATCCGCAAGCATTGCATCGGCGATATCCAACATTACCCGCAGGCGATCCATATGCCGAAGGTCATAGTGATACCCAACCCATATATCTTTGGACGGCGGCGGCTCCGGCATATGAATCGACTGTAATCCAGGTATGGCATCGCCAATAGGTCGTGGCAATACGGCAATCCCCATTCCACGCTGGCACATCTGCGCCTGAACGGCCCTGCTGGTACTGGTGAACACTCGCCGGGACTGAGGGAACCTGTCGAGCAGCCAGGCCACGTCGGAAAAGTGGGATTGTGCCGTATTCATAAGGATAAGCCCCACTGCGGCCGGATCATGTTGCGCGATATACGCGGTTTCCGGCGTTCCATACAGCGCATAGGGCATACTCATCAGGCGGCGCTGGACAATATCCGGTTCGGTAAAGGGAACGATGCGAAAGGCGATGTCAGCATCACGACGCGAGAGATTAAGTAAGCGGTAGCTTGCGATAATTTCCGGGACAATGGCCGGATGGCGGCGCGTCAGTTCGACCAGAACAGGCGCCAGAACATAGTTAGCAAACCACTCTGCTGATGAGATTCGCAATATCCCCTCAAGACGTTCGTGATTCCCTGCCAGGCGCCGTTCCATCGCCAGCGCAGAATCTTCCATCGCTTCTGCCAGCGTCATGACCCTGTCGCCAGCGTCCGTCAGTACCAGACCTTCATTTGTCCGACGAAATAGCGCTTGCTGCGCCTCATCCTCAAGCGCCTTTATCCTGCGCCCCACCGTTGGATGGCTCACGCCAAGGCTGCGTGCAGCCTCCCCAAAAGACCCCTTACGGATGACTGCAAGAAACACCCGGACATCACCCCATTCCATGCCATTGTCTCACCGTTCAAAAATGAACATCGAATATACAAAAGTGTCAGTTCCAAAACAATTATGTAAATCTCACCATAGCCTCCTCAATAAACCGCCCTGGGCGGCGATTTCAGGAGGCTTACGGCATGAACAAATTACAAGACAACGTTGCCATCGCGACCGGTGGCTCCAGCGGCATCGGGACTGAACCGTTAGCAGATGAGTGTCCTATGTCGACACATTCCATCACGCAAGCCGAGCCGCGTCGCTGGGCTATGTTTGTCATTTTACTGGTCGGCGCATTTTTGCCGCCGCTCGATTTTTTTATCGTCAATGTTGCGCTGCCTGCCATACAAAGCGAGCTGGGCGCCTCCTCTTCCGCTGAACAACTGGTCATTTCATCCTATGCCGCCGTCTATGCGGTGACATTAATTACCGGCGGTCGGCTGGGTGATATTTATGGTCGTGGGAAGATGTTTTTTCTTGGGCTTATCGGTTTTGCTGCGGCATCGGTACTGTGCGGTTTAGCCTGGTCACCGTGGGTATTGATTACCGGGCGCATGTTACAGGGCGCCACGGCCGCCATTATGGCGCCTCAGGCGCTGGCTTCCGTGCAGGCTATTTTCCCTGAAGCGGAGAAGCCGTTAGCGCTGAGTATCTATGGCGCAGTGTTTGGCCTGGCCTCCGTTATCGGACAGGTTTTGGGTGGCCTATTGATTTCTGCGGACCTGTTTCATCTGGGATGGCGAACTATTTTTCTCGTTAACCTGCCGGTGGCGCTGCTGGTTATTCTCTTTGGCCTGCCATTGCTGAAAGAAACACGGGCGCAATCTGTACAGCGACTGGATCCCGTCGGCATGTTGCTGGCAACAGTCACCCTGAGCGCGTTGATTATACCGTCGACCGAAGGCCGTGAGGCGGGATGGCCCTGGTGGACGTGGCTGTTATTTCTTGCGGTCCCGCTGCTGGCCTCTCTGTTATGGCGTTATGAACGTCATCTTAAGCAAAATGGTGGCTCGCCGCTGCTTGATCCGGCGGTGTTAGGCGCGCCGGGGCTGGGCCAGGGACTGGCGATCGTTTTGCTGTTTTATTCCATCGGCGCCTTCTTTCTTTTGTTTTCTGTTTATCTGCAAGGCGCCTTGCATTTAAATGCCCTGGCCGCAGGCCTGCTTTTCCTGCCATTCGGCGTCGGATTTCTGACTGGCCCCTTGCTGACGCCTTACCTGAGGCGTTTTGTCGGAAATTACCTGAGTACAATCGGGATGGGATGCGAAACATCAGGCTTAGCAGGCCTCGCCTGGCTGATTGCCAGTACGCTGACGGGCAACTCTCCCGCGATGCTACCGCTTGCAGTACTCCTTTTTGTTACTGGTCTTGGCCAGGGGCTGGCAATGCCAACGCTGGTGCGGATGGTGACTGGCCGTGTTGCCCCGGCATTTTCAGGAATGATTGCCGGAGTGACCAGCTCGACATTACAAATCAGCACTGCGCTGAGCGTCGCGGTCATTGGCGGCATTTTTTACAGCATGCTGGGCACCGATAAAAGCGGAGCCAATATCACGCATGCCTTTATCGTGGCGCTTCTGGCGATGGCGGTATGTCTGGCGGCAGGCGCCGGATTAAGTATCCGGCTTATCCGGCGCGCCTCTGGTCTCCCCTCAGATCCGGCCAGCCGCATCCCGCAGCGATCTTAGTGCGATTCGCCTGAATGATGACGTAACCCGCTGGCAAGCAGCGTAAACACCTTAATAACGTCTGGCAGTCTCTTTTGCGGAGCGTCGCTCGCGGCTATCAACAGTGCAGCATTGAGCGCCGCTCCGTTCAACAGATGCGCAGCGGCCGTTGCATCCATCTCTTTGACGACCTTGCGTTCAATCATGCTTGTCAGGGTTTGTCGGGTGGATTCAAGGCAGCTATTCTGGCTGGGCCATTGAGCGGGATCGCCCAGGAAAGCCGGGCCGTCAAGCAGGACAATGCGCCTCACTTCGGGGTCCAGCGCCATCTGAATGTAGGCAATGCCTTCGGCCAGCAATCTCTCCCAGTCATCGCTGGCTGTTGCGGCAGCGGCTTTTGCGCGCTGAGCCATTTCGCTATCTATCTGGGTGACGACCGCGGCAAGTAACCCCTTTTTATCGCCAAAGGTGTGATAAAGCGCACCGCGCGTCAGACCCACACTTGCGGTTAATTCATCCATTGATGCATTAGCAAAGCCTTTTTCTGCAAAGGCCTTACGCGCGGCTGAAATCATTTTTGCGCGATTTTCTTCCATCGCCTCGATTCGGCGGTTAACAGCCATACCCTCTCCTTTTTGACATACATCGCGTATCTCACTTGACATACGTGATGTATGTGATAATTATTACACATACATCACGTATGTTAAATCATTCCATCCTGTATTGCTTCATCTGCGCTATCTATTTGAAAAGAGGAAACCCTATGATTCAACGTGAACCTGTTTTTCCTGCTCATCGCCATGCTCTCTATAATGAACACGGTTATTCCGCCGCGATCCGTTCTGGCGACTTGCTGTTTGTTTCTGGTCAGGTCGGAAGCCGGCCAGATGGCACGCCGGAACCCGATTTTGCCGCTCAGGTCCGACTTGCCTTCGATAACCTGAAAGCGGTTCTTGATGCTGCTGGATGTACCTTTGATGATTTGATTGATGTCACGACCTTTCATACCGATCCCGAGAATCAATTTCCCGCTATTATGCAGGTTAAGCAGTCTGTTTTTCCGCATCCCCCTTATCCAAACTGGACTGCTGTTGGCGTCAACTGGCTTGCAGGATTCGATTTTGAAATTAAGGTGATTGCCCGCATTCCTGCGCATCAGTCATAACCAGAGGAAACAGGTCAATTTATCAGTAGAACTGACATGAAAATCGCCAGACGCCGTCTGGTGATTTGTGAAAATAGCCAATGCCGTTGTCCGCCCACATCCAGTTAACTTTTTCTTCAGACCCCACCTGAAAGACGAAATCCTCAAGCCCGACGCCATGTTGTATTTCCGCAGGGTATCCGCCAACTTTGGTTCCCCCGTAGCGGCTAAAGTCCTCAAAGAAACTGTCACTGGCTGGTTCATCATCGTTTACGGCAGAAAGATCAAGAATATCCCAGGCATCCTCCCAGCCCGGCGCATCATCATTGACACTTAACCATCGCACAGGAAACGCGCGATACGGCGTGGCCAGTTCAGGTAATAATTCAAGCCCATCAAGCGTGGCATATTCACGAATTAGCCAGCCTTCACCATGGGGTTGGTCAAAAGGATGGCTTTCCATATTATGAAAGAGAACCAGAAGAGCGACATTCTCGAGTTGTTCAGGAATAACAGGAAGCTCATCGATACGAATCTGAAGAAGCGGAAACATCGGTTTCCCTCTCCAGACAGGCAGCCCTTCGCCTGCAAGCGATACTCCTTTTAAAAACCAGGAGGTAAGAGGATCTACACTGGGGCGAAAACCACCGACCTGAGCCACCGATGCGGGGCGCAATTTGGACCTGAGCTCTTCTAAAACTAACGCACTTTCGGATTTCATCTTCGTTGCCTTGCGTATGAGGATATTCTCTTAATATCGGGGATTCAGACCTGCTCATTATATATAAAAATGATTCCCGGAAAGGCCCGGACCAAAGAAGACCTCAGTAAGCCTTTCTCAAAACAGATGACTTTTCACCCTCCCCCTGCTAGCTTCATCTGATGATAAAAATCTGTTCAGTATCTTCTTATGCGTTAATTATTATCACCTGCATCTGTCAGGTGGGATAACGCTCGTCATTTTCCCGCCGGTAAGGCGGGCCTTACCGGTAATCATCCAGTGAGGCAAAGCATGAATACGGATACACCTGTCAAAGCAGTAAAACCAACTCTTCACCTTTTATGTGGAAAAATCGCTTCGGGTAAATCCACGTTAACTGCAAGATTGGGGGCATCGCCAGGCACGATCATTATCAGTGAGGACACGTGGCTGGCTGCGCTCTATAAAGATGAAATACAGTCCGTCGCGGCGTATGTGCAGTGCGCAGCAAAGCTCAAAAATGCCATGAAGCCACATCTGATATCCTTACTGAACGCTGGTGTATCGGTCGTTCTGGATTTTCCGGCAAATACACGGGCGAATCGTGAATGGATGATGGATATCATTACGGCGTCGGGTGCTAATAATTGCCTGCATTATCTCAACGTCTCTGACGATATATGCAAAGCCCGTTTACGCGCCCGTAACGCCGAAGGCGCGCACGATTTTGCGGCAACAGATGAAGAGTTTGAAATGATAACGCGTTATTTCACAGCACCGAGTGCAGATGAAGGGTTCACTATTATTGAATACAGCTAAAATAGTGAACCTGAGCCGTCAGCAGACGGCTTTTTAATGCCCGTATTTATTCAAAGCATTTTCTCTATGTTATCTAACCAGTCGGGAAGATGTTCCTGGTACCAGTTAAGATACAAAGGAAAGGTTGATTTTTTCCGCTCATAAAGCAGCGTAATCACTTCGGTGACGATCCATGCTTTAGCAATAGCCATTTCCCTCGCCAGCGCTGTGGAATTACGCTGACCCGATAACTGGCAATAGCGTTCGGCAAGATCAGTAAAGGCGTGTTTCGCTCCCATTCCTTTTATAAGGGGAGCCAGATCGATGGCCGGGCTTCCTCTTCCAAATCTTTCCCAGTCGAAAAGCACAACATCACCGTTCGCTCTTCTTCCCCAATTACCGGCATTGCTATCGCCAGAAATCAGATTCTGATAACCAAACAAAACATCACTACACTGCCGGAAGTGCCGAAATTGTCGTGCACTTTTGTCGGGTAATGCCAGGAGCAGAAGAGCGTGCTCAAGCGCGGAGTCTGACCATGCATGGTTGTGGTAAAGCCACTGCGGACTGGCGGTGTATCGATGTAAGTTTCCGAGCATAATGAGTATTTCATCTGCGCAGACTTCATCCTGGTCAACCTCACGGGGGATATATTCCAGTCTTAGCCTGCGTAACTCAGGATCGGCAGATAACAGTTTTGGTACGGCAACGCCTGCGTGGGTGAGTTCATTGGCCGCCTGTTGATAAAAATGGTACTCCACTTCACCAACAGGACATTTCTCGATGAACTGATAACCCGCTTCATCCACAAGAAGCGCCACTCTGGCTACCCCCATCCGGGATAGATTTTCAACTGACATAGCTCACTCCCTCAGTGGGTATTTTTCTGGTACTCCGGCGTTTAAAGCGATGGCATTTATGCGCGAATAAAATCGACAAAGGCCCGCAACGCGGTCGGCAGATTCCGCCGCCCGGAGTAGTAGAGGAAAAATCGCCCCGGCGGCGCGCTGAAGCTATCCAGTAGAGACACCAACCGACCCGCGGCTACCTCTTCTCTCACCATCGCCTCGTAAACGTAAGCAATGCCTGCACCGTCGCGTGCAGCCTGAATCATTAACATATCGTCGTCGAACACCAATGGGCCAGCAACAGCAACGGTCAGCGATTTTCCTGAGACCAGAAATTCCCAGTGATAATGGCGGCCACTTGGGAAACGGCGGCAAACACAGGCGTGGTCCAGCAGTTCGTCCGGCGTTTTCGGCGCGTCACGCAATTTCAGGTAAGACGGCGACGCAACGCAGACGAAGCGCTGCGGCAGACCGACAGGAACAGCCACCATATCTCCGGCCAGGCTTTCGCCAAAACGGATACCCGCGTCAAAGCCACTGTCCACGATATCAGCCAGGCCGTCGTCAGTCACAACGTCGACTTTTACGCACGGATACTTCGCCACAAATCCCGCCAGTATCGGGGCCAGCACCAGCCAGGCCGCCGGACGCGGTACATTCAGACGCAGCGTGCCTGCGGGTACCGCCTGTAATGCCGTCACGTCGGCGAGCGCATCGGCGACATCACGCAAAGCAGGAGCGAGCCGGGCCAGCAGGCGATGGCCTGCCTCGGTGGGCGTAACGCTGCGGGTGGTGCGGTGGAGCAGACGCACACCCAGCCGCTCTTCAAGTCCACGCATGGCATGGCTCAGGGCCGAGGCAGAGACACCCCGCTCAGCGGCCGCTTTACGGAAGCTGCGATGCCGTGCCACGGCTTCAAAGGCGTCAAGTTCATGCAGATCGATTGTCATATTGATGAGAATTATTCAGTAGTTCATCAAACATAACATGGCTTATCGCCTGCTATCTACCGTGACACACTGGCGCCGTCTACTTGATTGAGGAGTTAAACCATGCAGCACAGAAAACTGGGGAATGCCGATTTCACTATCTCACCTATCGGGCTGGGAACCTGGGCCATCGCGGGGGCGGGCTGGGAATTTGGCTGGGGAGCGCAGGATGACGAAGAAAGCCTGTCCGCGCTGGAATACGCCGTGGAACACGGCGTGAACTGGATCGACACCGCCGCCGTTTACGGTCTGGGTCATGCCGAGGAAATTGTCGGAAGACTGCTGCGCCGGGTGCCAGCTTCGCGCCGTCCGTTAGTCTTCACCAAAGGCAGCCTGGTCTGGGATCCGATAAGTCGGCAGATTTCGCACTCCCTGGCACCGGATTCGTTGATTCGGGAGATTGACGAAAGCCTGCGCCGCCTTCGGACAGAAACTATCGATCTGTATCAGATCCACTGGCCTGCCTTCCCGGCAGACGGCCCGGATGACGGCATTGAGGCGGCGCTCTCGGTGCTGGACAGGGCTCGTCGGCAAGGAAAGATCCGCGCCATCGGTGTCTCCAATTTTAACGTCGCACAACTCAAGCGCGCCCAGGCCGTTACGGAGATTGCCTCACTCCAGCCGCCTTATTCAGCACTCATGCGCGAGATCGAATCCGACATCCTGCCCTTCTGTGAGCAAGCGGGTGTCGGCGTCATCGCCTATTCCACCCTGCAATCAGGTCTGCTGAGCGGCGCGATGATGCGTGAACGCATCGCCCGCCTCCCCGATGACGACTGGCGCAAAACCCGCAGTCCGGACTTTCGGGAGCCACGGCTGACCCAAAACCTTGCGTTGGTGGAGACCTTCCGTCGGATTGGCGATCGCCACGGGCTGACACCCGCGGCGGTGGCGATTGCCTGGGTGCTGAGACAGCCTGCCATATCCGGTGCGATTGTCGGCGCACGCCGCCCGGCACAGGTCGACGGTCTGCTGGGGGCTGCCGGGTTCAAACTGAGCGAGGACGAACTGGCTGAAATCGCGCCGTTTCTGCCCGAAGGCATGGGCACCAACGTGCCAGAAGAAACGGCGTCCTGAATAGCGTCCCTTTATCCTTAATGGAAAAGGTCGCCACTGTCTCACTCAGCGCTTTGGGCTGTTCATCCGGCACAAAGCGCGCTCTTTTGCCAGGTATTTATACGGCGACCGGTTTTGTCCGCACGCCGATAAATACAATGAACATCGCCGTCAGCAGCAGTAACCCGCTGCCGGTGAAGACACCGCTTGCCCCACTGACGTCGAATATTGCCCCACCGCCTGCCGCGCCCGCGCCAATGGCAAGCTGCACCGATGCCACCAGCAGCCCGCCCGCGCTTTCCGCCTCATCCGGCACGGTCGTCGCAAGCCAGGTGCTCCAGCCTACCGGCACCATGCCAAAGGCAAAGCCCCACAGGGTAACCAGCAAGCCATCCAGCAGCGCCAGATGCCCAAACAACACCATCGCAACCGCCATCAGCCCCATTCCAAACGGCACCAGCGCCAGGGTCAGATGTAAATTGCGTGATAGCAGATGCCCGGCGAGGGAGGTGCCGACAAAGTTTGCCAGCCCAAATCCCAACAGGATCAACGAAATGCTCTCCACGCTCACCTGCCCGACTGTCTCCAGAAAAGGTCGCAGATAGGTGAAGAAAGCAAAATGGCCGCTGAAAATCAGAATACTCGCCAGCATCCCGCCCACCATGCCCGGTCGGCGCAGTACGCGAAACAGTGCGCTCAGGCTGCTACTGTGTTCCGGTTTCATGGATGGCAGCACCCATAATTGCCACAGCAGCGCCAGCGCGCTCGGTGCGGTTGAAAGAAGAAAGACATTACGCCAGCCAATAATGCTGCCCAGATAGCTGCCGAGCGGTGCGGCGACGACTGTTGCAACCGACACGCTGGAAAAGATAATCGCCAGCGCTTTTGGCACCTGGGCGATGGGTACCAGCCTTAGCGCGGTGGCGGTCGACATCGCCCAGAAGCCGCCAATCGCCACGCCTAACAGCAGACGCCCAAGCAGCAATACATGCAGCGAGGGGGCAAAAGCCACCAGCAGACTGGAGATGATTTGCAATACCGAAAAGAAAATCAGCACCCAGCGACGGTCAATATTTTTCGTGGCGGCGGCAATCAACAGCCCACTCAGCAGTGCCACCAGTGCCGTGGCGGTTACCGCCTGCCCGGCCATCCCTTCGCTTACCCCCAGACTCGCCGCCATGGGCGTCAATAAACTGGCGGGTAAAAACTCGGCGGTAATCAAACCAAACACCCCAAGCCCCAGTGAATAGACGGCTCGCCAGGCGGGCTTTACGGGCGCAGTCACCTCTCTCACCGCAACATCTGCATTCATTTGTTCTCTCCCGTCATAAAATGTGACCTGTATCGCAAAGCATAGGAAGTTCCCCACGGACGATCTATGACATATAATCTCCAATTATTGATAATTCGTCCGGAGTTGTAGCGATGGCGGTTCAGACACCCGATCTCATCAGCGAGTTACTGCGCGGTATGCGCCTTTCTGGCGTGAAATACCGCCGCTTTGAGGCCAGCGCGCCGTTCGGTTTCGCCTTCGACGCCGCGCCCGGTAAAGCCCAGTTTCATTTCGTTAGCCGTGGCCCGGCGGTATTACGGATGGAGAGCGGTACCTGTTTTGCGCTCAACAGCGGCGATGCGCTGTTTATTCCCAACGGCAACGCTCATGCGCTGCTCTCGGATGACAACGCGACGGCGACGCCGGTCTCCGCATTTCACGGCGAAGCCATTTGCGGCTCGGTCTGCCAAATCACCTGCGAACCCTGCAAAGGCAGTGAAAACGTGGTGATATTCAGCGGATGTATGGATTTCGAACTGGGCGGGATGCAGCCGCTGATTAAAGCGATGCCGGAAGTGATGATGGTCAGTAAGCTGATGTCAACCTGGCCGGAAATTCACCCCCTGCTTGCCGCCATGGAGCGCGAATCAATGACCCGTCAGGTCGGGTTTGCGGGTATCCTGGCGCGGCTGGCGGATGTGGTCGCAGCGCTGATTGTACGCGGTTGGGTGGAAGCCGGTTGCGGCAAAGCCACCGGCTGGGTGCAGGTGCTGCGCGACCCACGGCTGAGCCGGGCGATTTACGCCATGCATCAACAGCCGGGCATTAACTGGAGCGTGGCGGACCTGGCAAAAGAGGCAGGAACATCCCGCTCTGTCTTTGCTGAACGTTTCCTCTCTGCCACCGGTAGCACCCCGGCAAAATATCTCAGCGAGCTACGTATGCGGCTGGCGATCCAGTACATTAGCCATGAAAACCAGGCTATCGAAACCGTAGCGCTGCGACTGGGCTATGGTTCGCTCGCGGCATTCAGCCGGGCCTTTAAGCGCATTGTCGGCCACCCGCCGGGCGCCCTTCGCGAGGCCGCCCAGTCACAGCCGGAGTTATGAGGGTTTGCACCGGTTGAAGACTACTGGCGCATATGTCCGGCAATCATTTCTGACAAGGTGTTTTCTTCATCCAACCGGGCGAGCCGTTCTGTTATGGCATCAAAATATCGATCATCGGCTTTTGCCACGCAGATGGCCTGTTGAATTTCGGTGAAATCATCCGGCAACACGCGAAAGCCTGGATTGTTTTGGGCTGCGGCCTCAAGCGGCTGGCGAATACCGGCGGCCATCTCACCTTCCCCCGCTAAAAAAGCATCAATCGCCGCCTGGGAGGATGAAAGGCGGTTTAGCGTTGCATGATGTAACTCGCGTGATAGCCAGAGGTCATAGGCCGCATTCTTACCCACATTGATGACGACACCCGGCTTATCCATGTCGCTAACGCTTCGCCAGTCACTCTGTTCGCGCACCAGCAAGGTCCCTTTAATGGTGATATACGGGGACGTAAAGCGCAGGCGATCCTCGCGTTTGGGATCGATTGCCAAAAAGGCAATATCCCAGACGTCCTGGCCGGCGTCCTCAACCACCTTCCCGGCGGCAGGATAAGTGATGAATTCCGGGCGGCAATGCAGATGACGGGCGATATCTTTTGCCAGTTCAACGGTGATACCTGCTGGCTGACCATCAGGCGTCAACGAGGCCAACACAGCATTACCTAAATTGATGGCAAAACGCAGGGTGGGTAACGTTTCATCTGACATGAGCTTCTCCTGTGCGCAACGCGGTGTGATCGGTTCTCCCGTCAGGAAAAGATAGCAACAGGCCGTTCGTCATGCGCGGGCAATCTGCAATTGAATTGCCCGCGCCTTATTGCTACGCCCCACTTTCCAGCCGCTGGCGCTTACGAAGATTAGGGAACCACTTCATCCATAGCGCCACCACCACCAGCGTACCGATACCGCCAATGGCCGCCGCAGGCACGGCACCAAGCCAGGCGGCAAGCATCCCGGACTCGAACTCACCCAATTGATTTGAGGTATTGATAAAAATGGAGTTCACCGCGTTGACGCGCCCGCGCATCTCATCCGGCGTGTCGAGTTGTACCAGCGAGCCACGAATGACCATGCTGACCATATCACAGCCGCCCAGCGCAAAAAGCGCCAGCAGCGACAGCCACATCCAGCTTGACAGCGCGAAAACCAGCGTGGCAACACCAAACCCCGCCACACTCATAAACATGATCATCCCGACATTGCGCTTAAGCGCACGATGGCTTAACCAGAAGCCCATCAGCAACGCCCCTACGGCAGGGGCGCTACGCAGCACACCCAGACCAATGGGGCCGGTGTGCAGCACATCGTGAGCGAAAATCGGCAGTAGCGCCGTTGCCCCGCCCAGCAGGACGGCAAAGAGATCGAGGGAGATAACCCCTAAGACATCCGGGCGCTTACGGATAAAATCGACACCGGCAAACAGTGATGAAAGCGTCGGCGGGGTACGCGGCGGCAGCGCCTGCTCATAGCGCAACGTCAGCACCAGCATTAACGAGAGCAGATACAGCCCCGCCGTCACCGCATAAACCACCTCCGCACCAGCCGCATACAGGAAACCGCCCAGTGCAGGCCCGACAATCTGCGCCGCCTGGCCGGATACCGCGTTGGCGGCCGTAGCACGCGGCAAAATCGAGGTGGGCACCAGTGCAGGTAGCATTGAGATCATCGCCGGTGATTCAAGGGTTTTCGCCGAAGAGATAATAAAAATCAGCGACAAGATCACCCCAACGCTGGCATCCCCTTTCCAGGTCAGCCAGGCGAGGAGCGCAATGGCCGCCCATTCCAGTATCTGGCCAAACATCACGACCCGACGGCGATCAAACTGGTCGGCAATGTGCCCGGCGGGCAGTGCGAGAATAACGGAAGGGAAAAATTGCACCAGGCCTATCATGCCCAGCCAAAAGGCACTGTGGGTTTGCGAATAGATTTGCCAGCCAACGATGATAGACAACATCTGAAAGCCGAAGCTTGAGCTGGTGCGCGCCAGCCAAAACGAGACGAATGAGCGATGTTGCAGTAAACGGCCATCGTTGCCGGACAACAGTGGTGCCATAGAAAATCCTATAAAAGTGGTAAGCCAGGGCATGATGTTTGCCCGGCGGTGATTCCTGGTTCCCGTTTAGTGAATGCTGTAGCGCCTGGGATACGCATAGCATTATTCAGTACATGTCAGTTAAGTGGACCAGGTTCCGTTCACGAAAACTCATGCGAACTCCGTCATACTCAGCCTCGTGAACGGGTAAAGGGGGCCACCGCGGCCCCCTGCACAATCCCTGCAGCCATCGCTGTTAGCTACCGGTTTCATTGCGTCCAAAATGGCTGTGTCGTGAACGGAACCTTTCCTTCTCGCTAATATAGCGTCCCTTCTCACTCTTATTAATGCCCCGCCGCTGGCGCTGTCCCCGGCGCACCGGCGCGAATAAACGGCGGTTTCGCAAACCAGATAATCACCACCAGCACCATAAACCCCCACCCCAACAGCCAGAAATAGTCGATGGTCGACATCATATAGGCCTGCTGTTCGATGGTTTTATCCACCGCGGCAAGGTGCTGCTGCGTGACGCCACCCATCTTATTGAGGTAATCCATGGCAGGCGGGTGATACACCGAGACACTCTCGGTCAGATTCGCATGGTGAAATACCTCTCGCCGCGACCACAGCCAGGTCGTCAGTGACGAGGCAAAAGAGCCTCCCAGCACGCGGAAGAACGTCGCCAGACCGGAGCCTTCCGCCACTTCATTGCCGTGCAGATTCGACAGCACAATCGTGGTGATCGGCATAAAGAACAGCGCTACACCGATACCCATAAACATCTGCACTTCGGCGATAGTGCGAAAATCCACGCTGGTGTTGAACTGCGCACGCAGCAGACACGACACCCCCATGGTCAGGAACGACAGCGACGCCAGAATCCGCAGATCGACCCGGTTGGCATAACGCCCCACGATAGGCGTAAGCAGCAGCGGCAGGAAGCCCATCGGCGCCGCCGCCAGCCCCGCCCAGATCGCGGTGTAGCCCATCTGGGTTTGCAGCCACTGCGGCAGAATAATGTTGATGGCAAAAAACGCCGCGTAGCCGAGCATCAGCGTGGTGGTGCCGATGGCGAAGTTGCGGTCGGCAAACAGCCGCAGGTTCACAATCGGATGGCGCTCGCCAAGCTCCCAAATCACAAAGGAGACCAGCGCAATAGCTGAGATCACCGACATAACAATGATCTCTGTCGACGAGAACCAGTCGAGATCGTTGCCTTTATCCAGCACCACCTGCAACAGACCCACGCCCAGCACCAGCAGCATAATGCCGATGTAATCAATGGGGGCGTGCGTGGTGGTCTCCTCACGTTCGCGCAACTGCGTCCACACGACGATGGCCGCAAAAATACCGATCGGCACGTTGATGTAGAAAATCCACGGCCAGGAGTAGTTATCGGTGATCCAGCCCCCGGTAATCGGCCCGACGATGGGCGCCACCACGGTCACCATCGACAGCAGCGCCAGCGCCATGCTGCGTTTGGTGGTCGGGAAGATAACCAGCAGCAGCGTCTGGCACATCGGGAACATGGGCCCGGCGAAAAACCCCTGCAGCGCACGGAAGATAATCAGCTCGGTCATGCTATGGGCAAAGCCGCACAGGAACGAGGTCAGAGTAAAGAGTGTGACCGATCCGACAAACAGCTTAAGTTGCCCAAAGCGCCGGGTAAACCACCCGGTCAACGGCAGTGCGATGGCATTGCAGACTGCAAACGAGGTGATAACCCAGGTGCCCTGGTCCGAACTCACGCCAAGGTTGCCGGCGATGGTCGGCAACGCCACGTTGGCGATGGTGGTATCCAGCACCTGCATGAAGGTCGCCAGCGACAGCGCAATGGTGGCGAGCAGCAGGCTGGGTGGCGTAAAGGCCGCCTTATCTTGCATAACGCCCCTCTTAGCGGCTGTTTGCCGCTACGGACTGACTGTTGTCATGAAGGATTTTCGCCACCATCTGATCGGCTTTATCCAGCGCGTTTTGGTACACATCGGTGGTAAAGCGCGGTGCTGCGACCGTTTTTTGCGGCAGCAGATGGCCCTCGGTGTCGCGGATATCTACTTTGGCAAACATCGACAGCCCGACACGCAGCGGATGTTTCTCCATATCGTGCGGGTCGAGGGTAATACGCACCGGCAGACGCTGAACGATTTTGATCCAGTTGCCGCTGGCGTTCTGGGCCGGCAGCAACGAGAATGCGCTACCAGTACCAATACCTAAGCTCTCAATGGTGCCCTGGTATTCCACTTTATCGCCGTACAGGTCGGCGGTCAGGACTACCTTTTGTCCCAGACGCATGGTGTTCATCTGGCTCTCTTTGAAGTTGGCATCCACCCAGACCTGATCCAGCGGGACGATCGACATCAGTGTCGTGCCGGAGTCAACGCGCATCCCCAACTGGACCGCGCGTTTCGCCACAAAACCGCTGACCGGCGCCACAATGGTGCTACGGGCGTTATCCAGATAGCGCTGGCGCAGGGTTGCCACCGCGCTTTTGATTTCCGGGTGGCTGTCGATGACCGTGTCATCCACCATCGCCAGGTTGGTACTCAACGCCTGTTGCGCCGCCGCTAAATCACTCTGCGCCGTGGCCACGGCATCGCGATAGTGCGACATATCTTCTGCCGCAATCGCCCCGCTGGCAAAAATCTTCTGTCGACGTGCGAAGTCGTTCTGCGCGGTTTGCAGGGCCACTTTTTTCGCCGCCACCTGAGCGCGGTAGTTGTCTGCGGTGCTGTACAGACCACGGACCTGACGCACGGTGCTGGCCAGGTTGGCTTCCGCCTGTTGCAGGGCAATTTGCGTGTCGCTGGGGTCAAGCAATACCAGCGGCTGGCCTTTGGTGACGTAGTCCCCTTCATCAACGGCGACCTGGGTGACCGTTCCGGCAATTTGCGGGGTCAGTGTCACGAGGTTGGCATTAACGTAGGCATCGTCAGTGGTTTCGTAATAACGGGCATACAGGAAGTACCATGCCAGGCAACCGGCGGCAATAAGCACCAGGATTACCAGCAGTATGGCGAAGTTGCGCTTACGTTTGCTGGGTGCGCGTTCTGGTTGTGCAGATGACTGTGCAGATGAATTTTGCATCTTTATCGTAACCTTATTCAGGACAACTTAACGATGGGGTTTGGTGGCCTCGTCTGGCAGCATTTTGATCAATAGCTGTACCAGCAGGCGGGATTCTTCTGGGGTCAGACGGGCAGTCAGCGAGCCAAGAATGGAAGACAGCGCTTCGTTCTGAAAGCGATCGCAAATTTTCTGCCCTTTCTCAGTCAGCGCCAGGATAACCTGACGTTTGTCTTCCGGATTGGGAGTGCGCAGGATCAGTTCGCGCTTCACCATCCGCTCGAGCATCCGGCTCATGGCCCCGGCATCCATCAACAAATTTTTGCTGACTTCAAGCGGGCTGTTGAAACCTTTGTAAATGCTGATCAGGACTTTAAATTGCGCAGCGGTGATATCCGTGTCGGCAAAAAAGTGGCTGATAAGCTGGTCTTTAAACTGGTTCGCCAGATGAATCAGTAAGCCGAGATGGAGCTTAGGATTAGGGGTATCTGTAACGTCTTTCATGTTATTTGCCTGGTCAATAATTACAAATGAAATTACTGACCAGGCAAATGTTTGTCAACGTGGTGTCAGCAAAAGAGCACAAATCTATACATTCTGAATGGTGCGTTTCGCGCCGCTGCGCTTATAGCCGGATACTGTTGCGCCGTTTTCGGCGGTCCGGCGGGTCGATTTGCAGACGTTTCAGGGACACAATGACAGGCAGAAATGAGACCCGGCTAAGGGTACCCATCGCACCAGGGTCAAGAATGGCGAGGTTAACGGCCGGGATGTAGCCGATGCACAGCGGCGTGACGATACAGGCAGTATTGCCAGAGAAGTTGAAAACTCAGCCGGAGACGCCCAGGATCTCTTTCGGTGACGATCGCGGAGGATGCACCAATCGATATTGCCGAAGCCTTTGGCAAAGAACGCAATGCTCATCGCCATCACCCCGTCCACCAGCACGAAAACATCATGTCATCAAATCAATCCATTAACAGGGTTACGCCTGCTGAACTACAAAAGTCAGTCAGCAGGCAACTACGCTCACTTACTAATCTCACTCACTCTTCATCGGCATGAAGCATTTTTATCTCTTCAGTATGCCGCTTATTAAGGTTGATTTGGCACTGATAAATATAGGGCCAGTAATCATAGGTATCCTCACCGATTTGCGACCCAACGCCTAAACAGAAGTTCTTGCGATACTCTTTCCATGAATTTTGCGACTCCAGGAAAAGCTTACTGAAGACATCACCAATGGTCAGTTGAGGATCCTGGCTTTTATATACGGGCCCAGTATTGTTCTCCTTTATTTGCCCAACTGTTTTGGCAATTAACTCATCCATGCTTTTATTGCTTTTGTCACTAAGAGCGTGTAAGCATTCAGAAGCTTTTCCACGGTCAGCATTATTATGCCAACAAGTATCAGTTTCTGGCCCGGCGATAATATCTGCTTTTTCAGCACTGAAGGCTGACGGAGCTAAAGCCAATAAAATAATCGCTAACATTATTTTCTTCATTGTAAATACCTGATTCTGTGTCTTGTAGGCTCATAACGCATGAGTGATGAATCTTCCCGGATGAAGTTAATAAGCGCTGTTCTGCCAGCAATTGCAGCCTCGATTAAGCTTGCTGGATGTCTTATGCCCTGGTAAAAAATATCGACAACGACATCTTTTATTTTCTGGTCGAGTTGATCCCATGAGGGTGCGTTCGTTTTTTTTGCTGCTGTTTTTTCATAAAAAGGTTTGGCGTAATTCTTTTTCTCTAAATAAGAACGTTTGAATAATTCAATTTGCTGCACATAGCTTAGCTTACCAAAGTTAAACGCTTTCATTAACTCATCTTCTGTAAGCGGCGAAATCAGACTTGCGCCTGTCTCTTTCTCAACCTTCATCAGTAGTTCGCTGCGGGTGATTCCCAATCTGTTCGCTACGTGGTTAGCGCAACTCCGTGCGTGTGAGGCTCTGTGCACAAGAAGGCCTTCTATGTCTAAAACTTTTCTTCTTGATGACGAATGTGACATTGATTCCTCCTTTAGTCGAAATTGCTGTCCACTCATGCATGATGCGATAAGAAAAACAACTGATGTTTCTTGCCTGCTTCTACCGGGAGTAAACCGTAAGCACAACTTCGTAAATCAAAATAGCTGAAGTTGATGATAGCGTCCGCCCCTCGCCCATAACGACCTTATCGTTTTTATCCTTTTTCAATAGCCTTACGCCAGGACGTTTTTTCATCCCGTTCATTATTTGTTCTCTGTTTCATCATAAAACGATCACACGCAATCCCCGTAATGTTGGGCATTCTCATGAAAAATCTGGATGACACATGAACAGCGCACTGGCAGAATACCCGGAAACCCTGGCGCCCTCGTCGCACCACTTGCACAGCGCCCCGCTGCATAAAGTGCTGAGCGTCAAAAACGTAAGCAAATCCTACAACAGCCATCAGACCGTGTTGCAGGACATCAGCTTTGACCTGCACAGCGGTGAGATGGTCGGCGTGATTGGCCGCTCCGGCGCCGGTAAATCCACCCTGTTGCATGTGCTCAACGGAACGCATAGCGCGACATCCGGTGAGATCCTGAGTTTCCCCGATGTCGGTCTACCGCGCGACGTTTCCCGCCTTAAAGGCCGTGAGCTGAGCCAGTGGCGCAGCCAGTGCGGGATGATTTTTCAGGACTTTTGCCTGGTACCGCGTCTCGACGTGCTGACCAACGTACTGCTGGGCAGGCTCAGCCAGACCTCAAGCTTTAAGTCGTTGTTCAAAGTCTTTACAGCCGAAGATCGCGCAAAAGCTATTGCGCTGCTGGAGTGGCTCAACATGCTGCCGCACGCGCTGCAACGTGCGGAAACCCTCTCCGGCGGTCAGATGCAGCGCGTGGCAATTTGTCGGGCGTTAATCCAAAACCCCTCGATTTTACTGGCGGATGAACCCGTCGCCTCGCTGGATCCCAAAAATACGCAGCGCATTATGCGCGTGTTACGAGAAGTAAGTGAGCAAGGCATCAGCGTGATGGTAAACCTGCATTCCGTGGAACTGGTAAAGGAATACTGCACGCGCGTTATCGGTGTTGCACAGGGACGGATTGTTTTTGACGCCTCCCCTTCTGCGCTGACACAGGATGTTTTGCACACGCTTTATGGTGATGAAATAAGTCAACTGCATTAATTCTTCCTTCAATTGAGACGACACAGGCAATGACAATGAAAAAGCATATTTCAGGCGCATTACGTTTATCGGCATTGATGACAGGTCTTCTGCTGGCGTGGCAGGTGAACGCGGCTGAACAACCGAAGGAATTAAATCTGGGTATCCTCGGCGGGCAGAACGCCACCCAGCAAATTGGCGATAACCAGTGCGTAAAAGACTTTCTGGACAAGGAACTGAGCGTCGACACCAAATTGCGTAACTCGTCTGACTACTCTGGTGTTATTCAGGGCTTATTGGGCGGCAAAGTCGACGTAGTGCTGAGCATGTCGCCTGCATCGTATGCCTCCGTCTATATCAACAACCCGAAAGCGGTGGATATTGTGGGCCTCGCCGTGGACGATAAAGACCAGTCGCGCGGCTATTATTCTGTTGTTATCGTCAAAGCAGACAGCCCCTATAAGAAACTGGAAGACCTGAAAGGCAAACCGTTCGGCTTCGCTGATCCGGATTCCACCTCTGGCTTCCTGATCCCGAACCAGACGTTCAAACAGCAGTTCGGCGGCACTGCCGACAACAAATACAACAACTTCTTCTCCAGCGTCACCTTCTCCGGCGGCCACGAGCAGGACATTCTGGGTGTACTGAACAATCAGTTCGCGGGTGCAGTAACCTGGACTTCCATGGTCGGCGATTATAACTCCGGCTACAGCGTGGGCGCGTTTAACCGCCTCATTCGCATGGATCATCCGGATCTGATGAAACAGATCCGCATTATCTGGAAATCACCGCTGATCCCGAACGGCCCTATTCTGGTGAGCAATAGCCTGCCGGCTGATTTTAAAGCCAAAGTGGTCACCGCCATCAAAAAACTGGATACCGACGACCATGCCTGTTTCGTCAAGGCGATGGGCGGCACCCAGCATATCGGTCCTGGCAGCGTGGAAGATTACAAACAGATTATCGATATGAAACGTGAGCTGGTGGCCGCACGTTAATTCGCACTCACGTGCGTTAAAAAAATAGCCCCTGGCTGAACGCCCGGGGCTTTTGTTCGAGTGTTGTCTCCGCCTGAGACCGGTTAGCCATGAACACGAATACGTCGTTTGAGCAGTATTACCAGAACATCCGAATGCGCCAGAAACGTGACACGGTCGCCTGGTCGCTTGTCTTACTCGCACTCTATTTTACTGCCGGAAACGCAGCGGAATTTAACCTGAACACCATCTGGCATTCACTGCCGAATTTCTTCGACTACATGCGGGAGACCATGCCGACACTGCATGTATCCACGCTCTTTGCCGACAGCCATACAAAGGGGTCGCTGGCCTACTGGGGCTATCGTCTGCCTATCCAGTTGCCGCTTATCTGGGAAACCCTGCAACTGGCGCTGGCAGCCTCGCTGGTATCGTTTGTCCTGGCAACGGTATTCGCTTTTTTGGCGGCAGGTAACACCTGGTCGCCTCCGCTGTTCCGTTTTGGTATCCGCGCGCTGGTGGCATTTTTACGTACCATGCCGGAACTGGCGTGGGCGGTTATCTTTGTGATGGCGTTTGGCATTGGCGCGATCCCCGGTTTTCTGGCGCTTATGCTGCATACCGTTGGTAGTCTGACCAAGCTCTTCTACGAAGCAATTGAAAGCGCGAATGACCGCCCCGTGCGCGGTCTGGCCGCCTGTGGCGCGAGCCATTTTCAGCGCGTCCGCTTCGCCCTGTGGCCACAGGTGAAGCCCCTTTTTCTCTCCTATGGGTTTATGCGCCTTGAGATCAACTTCCGCTCCTCCACCATTCTGGGGCTGGTGGGCGCTGGCGGCATCGGCCAGGAGCTGATGACCAATATCAAACTTGACCGCTACGATCAGGTCAGTATCACGCTATTGCTGATTATTGTCGTCGTTGCGGCACTGGATACCCTGTCTGGCCGTCTGCGCCAGTGGGTGCTGGAGGGTGGAAAATGAGTCACTGGCAGGCCGCACCCGATGTGGCATTAAGTCGTCAGCAACATAAGACGTTATTTCAGGCGCAGGGGCGTTATTTGCGCCGTCTTGGTCTGATTGCCCTGGCGGGGTTGCTCTATTACGTCTGGTTTTTTGCCCGGTTCGGCATTCCCGCCGATCAGGCACTCAACGGCATCACGCAAATTGGCCGTTACATCCTGCGTATGTTTGTCTGGCATGACTTTATGCACTGGCCGTTTCGCTACTACTTCACCCAAATTGCCATGACGCTCGCCATCGTCTTTGCCGGGACCCTGACCGCCACCTTTATCGCGCTGCTGCTCTCCTTCTTTGCCGCACGTAATATTATGAAAGGCGGTATCGCCGGAGTGGTGGCGTTTTTGATGCGTCGCCTGTTCGATATGTTGCGCGGTGTTGATATGGCTATCTGGGGGCTTATCTTTGTCAGGGCCGTGGGGCTTGGGCCACTGGCCGGGGTGCTGGCGATCATCATGCAGGACACCGGATTGCTGGGGCGTCTGTATGCGGAAAACCACGAGGCGGTGGACCGCTCACCGGCTCGCGGGCTGACGGCTGTCGGCGCCAACGGTCTGCAAAAACACCGCTTTAGTACCTTTACCCAGTCTTTCCCCACGTTTCTGTCGCTCAGCCTCTACCAGATTGAATCGAATACCCGGTCAGCGGCGGTGCTGGGCTTTGTCGGCGCGGGCGGGATCGGCCTGATTTACGCCGAAAACATGCGCCTGTGGAACTGGGATGTGGTGATGTTCATCACCCTGATTCTGGTGGCGATCGTGATGGCGATGGATGCGGCGTCCGCCTGGCTGCGACGCCGCTATATCACCGGAAAGCCGGTTCCGCTTTATAAAGCGCCGTAGCGGTTTAGTCCAGACGCCAGTTCAGCACCGGCCAACGGTGCTGTTCTCCCTGGGCGGCGAGCTGTGAACAGGGATTGACCAGAAAAACCTCGTCGGCACGCAGACACAGCGGCAGATCATTAATTGAATCGGTGTAAAACGTCAGCGGACCATTGGCTTGCGGATGCGCGTCGAGCCAGTGGTGAAGGCAGGTGATTTTGCCCTCCTGATAGCTCGGGGTGCCGTCAATGATGTCGGTATAGCGGTCGTTATCCATTTTAACCTCAATACCAATGGCGTGCCGGATACCCAGCACAGGCGCGATTGCCTTCACCAGCAGGCTGACGGAAGCCGAGATAATCAGCATCGGCTGATGTTGCGCCTGTAATAACTGGATAAGCGCGAGCGCCTGCGGGTAAATACGCGGACGGATGTCGGTTTGCACACAGCGCGCCACCAGTTGGTCAACGTCATCGCGGCTGAGTCCGATGAGCGGAGAGAGGATCAGCGAAACGTATTCCTGCAGATCCATCTCCCCCCGTGCGTAATCGAGCATCAGGCGTTCTTCATGCAGCAAATATTCCGGGTCGCTGACATACCCTTCGCGGACCAGAAAACGGCTAAAGATGGTGCTGCTGTCGCCATCTATCAGCGTGTTGTCCAGATCGAATACGTAAAGCGGTTGCGACATTGTGGCTTCCTTTTTATCCGTTTTGGACGCACAGACTGACAAAAATATATGACATCACGATGTTGAGCGGCGCATTTTTTATGCATTGAAAAATGGCGATTTTACAAAAACAGGCACACGCTTGTGATCGAGGCAATACCGCTTTGTACCGGTCTTGATCAATGATGAGTCAATAAGAGCCGTTTTTATTTTAATTCCCCACAAACGGTGTTGCTTATAAGAAAGGAATTGGCTATCAAATCTGTAGATTCATTCAAATACCTCTAACTGGAAGCAGTGTATATCGTAACGAGACTCACTAGTGCAAATGGAGCCAGATATGAGCATGTCAGAAGATACGTCCCCGGAATCCTCCGCAGGCAAATGCCCTTTTCATGAAGGCGGCGCAAAACCCGCGAAGAAAAGCAGTGTCACCACCAACCGTGACTGGTGGCCAGAGCAATTGCGCGTGGACCTGCTTAATCAACATTCCAACCGTTCCAATCCTTTAGGCGAAAGCTTCAATTATCGTGAAGAGTTTAAAAAACTCGATTACTCCGCGCTAAAAGCCGATATCAGAAAAGTGCTGACCGACTCTCAGGAGTGGTGGCCTGCTGACTGGGGTAGTTATATCGGGCTGTTCATTCGTATGGCCTGGCACAGTGCCGGGACCTATCGCACTATCGACGGACGCGGCGGTTCAGGCCGCGGGCAGCAGCGTTTCGCTCCGCTCAACTCCTGGCCGGATAACGTGAGTCTCGACAAAGCACGCCGCCTGCTGTGGTCAGTGAAACAAAAATATGGGCAGAAGATCTCCTGGGGTGATTTGATCATCCTCGCCGGTAACGTGGCGCTGGAAAACTCAGGCTTTCGCACCTTCGGTTTCGGCGCTGGTCGCGAAGATGTCTGGGAGCCGGACCTCGACGTAAACTGGGGTAATGAAAAAAACTGGCTTGAGCACCGTCATCCAGAAAGCCTTGCCCAACAGGCCATCGGCGCCACCGAAATGGGGTTAATTTACGTCAACCCGGAAGGCCCGAACGCCAGCGGTGAACCCACCTCCGCCGGAGCGGCCATCCGTGCGACCTTTGGCAACATGGGTATGAACGATGAAGAGATTGTCGCCCTGATTGCCGGTGGGCATACGCTGGGGAAAACCCACGGTGCGGCCTCAGCCGACCATGTGGGCGCCGAGCCAGAAGCGGCGTCTATTGAAGCTCAGGGCTTAGGCTGGCAAAGCAGCTATGGCAGCGGTGCGGGTGCCGACGCCATTACCTCGGGCCTTGAAGTGGTCTGGACACAAACCCCGACCCAGTGGAGCAACTACTTCTTCGAGAACCTCTTCAAGTACGAGTGGGTACAGACCCGCAGCCCGGCCGGGGCGATTCAGTTTGAAGCGAAAGATGCGCCGGACATCATTCCTGACCCGTTCCACCCGGAGAAAAAACGCAAACCGACCATGCTAGTGACGGACCTGACGCTGCGTTTCGACCCGGATTTCGAGAAAATTTCCCGCCGCTTCCTGAACGATCCGCAGGCATTTAATGAGGCCTTCGCCCGCGCCTGGTTCAAACTGACCCACCGCGATATGGGGCCAAAATCCCGCTACATTGGCCCGGAAGTACCGAGCGAAGATCTGATTTGGCAGGATCCGCTGCCTGCCGCCATCCACCAACCGAGCGATCTGGACATTGCCAGCCTGAAAACGGCGATTGCCGAATCGGGTCTGTCGGTGAGCGAGCTGGTCTCCGTAGCCTGGGCGTCTGCGTCCACCTTCCGTGGCGGTGATAAACGCGGTGGCGCCAACGGCGCGCGTCTGGCGTTAGCGCCACAAAAAGACTGGGAAGTGAATGCGACGGCGGTCAAAGTACTGCCAGTACTGCAAGAGATTCAGCAGGCGTCCGGTAAAGCGTCGCTGGCCGACATCATCGTGCTGGCAGGCGGCGTGGGTATTGAGCTTGCGGCTGCCGATGCTGGCGTGAAAATCAGCGTGCCGTTCACACCGGGCCGCGTTGATGCCCGTCAGGATCAGACCGACGTTGAGTCGTTCAAATGGATGGAGCCGCTGGCCGATGGGTTCCGCAACTATCGCCGCGTGGCAGATGAGATGCCGACCGAAACACTGCTGATTGATAAAGCCCAACAGTTGACGCTGACCGCGCCGGAGATGACCGTTCTGGTCGGTGGCCTGCGTGCGCTGGGTGCCAACTACGACGGCAGCCGGCATGGCGTCTTCACCGACCGCGTTGGCGTGCTCAGCACCGATTTCTTCGTGAATCTGCTGGATATGCGCACCGCGTGGAAACCGGTTGATGAGAAAGCGGAGCTGTTTGAAGGCCGCGACCGGGCCAGCGGCGAAGTGAAATATACCGCTACCCGTGCCGATCTGATCTTTGGTTCTAACTCGATTCTGCGTGCGCTTGCCGAGGTGTACGCCAGCGACGATGCCAAAGAGAAGTTTGTCGCTGACTTCGTCGCCGCATGGACGAAGGTGATGAATCTCGACCGTTTCGATCTGCAATAACCGACAACCCGGCGAGACCTCTCGCCGGGTGTTTATTCGCTTAAAAAGAGATACGGTTTTTCACTGTGTGGGTGCTGCTCCACCCGCACATCCGCCTGATACCATTTTTCGATGATCGATTTCTGAATAACCGTCTGCGGCGTGCCCTGCGCCACCAGTTTTCCCTGATGTAAGAGCAAAATCCGGTCTGCCCACAGCGCCGCCAGGTTCAGGTCGTGAAGCACCGTACAAACGTGCAGTTTTCCGCGCCGGGTCAGGCTTTTCATCAGGCGCAGTAGCTGCTGCTGATGGTAGAGATCTAACGCTGAGGTAGGCTCATCAAGAAACAGCCAACCCTGCGGGCCATCATCCTGCCAGAGCTGCGCCAGACTGCGTGCCAGTTGAACGCGCTGCTGCTCGCCGCCGGAGAGCGTGCTATAGCGGCGACCCGCCAGTTCGCAACAACCGGTCAGCGCCATCACGCTGCGCACAATCTCACTTTCTTTGCCCGGTCCCCAGGGGGCGCGCCCCATGGCGATAATGCCCTCAACCGGCCAGTCAAATTGCATTCGGGTTTGTTGCAGCATCACCGCCCGGTGGCGGGAGAGCACCTCGGGCGGCCAGTCGTGTAGCGGGCGGCCATCCAGACAACACAGCCCCTCTTTGGCCTTTAAAAACCCGGTCAGCAGGCGCAGCAGTGTCGATTTCCCCGCGCCATTAGGGCCAATCAACGCCACCAGTTCCCCTGCTTCGAGGGTGACAGAGACATCGTTAATCAACTGGCGCGCGCCCACCCAGAGGTTGAGGTGCTCAGCCGTTAAAGACTTAACCATGGGTCGCCCTCCCCTGACGGAAGATAAGCCACAGGAACCAGGGCGCGCCCAGTACACTGGTGAGCAGCCCCACCGGCATTTCCGCAGGCGCCACCACGGTGCGCGCAATCGTATCGGCAATCAGCAACAGTATCGCCCCGGCCAGCACCGAACCCGGCACCAGCGCCCGATGGTCCGCCCCCAGCCACAGGCGCATCAGGTGCGGCACCACCAGGCCAATAAAGCTGATAATGCCGCTGATGGCAACGCTGGCCGCCACCAGCAGTGCGCTACACAGCAGCAACAACCGCTGCAGCATGGGCACGTTCACGCCGAGGTAATGCGCTTCTTCATCGCCCAGTTGCAGCAGGTTGAGCTGCCCGGCCACGCGCCAGACCACGACGGCAGAGGGCACCATCAGCGTAGCGGCGACGGCAAGCGTTGACCACTGCGCCTGCCCAAGCCCACCCATCCCCCACAAAGAGAGCTGGCGCAACTGGGCATCATTACTGATCCACGACAGCACACCCACCAGCGCGCCGCACAGGGCGTTAATGGCAATCCCTACCAGTAACAGTCGTGAGAGCGAACTGTCGCGGGTTTTGCTGAGGATGAAAATCACCATCATCACCCCGACGCTACCGAGAAACGCCGCCAGCATCGGGGCATACAGGGCCACCAGAGCAGGCACCGTCAACGGCAGTACCAGCCAGCAGGCTACCGCCAGCGCCGCACCACTGCTGACACCCAGCAAGCCTGGGTCCGCCAGTGGATTACGAAACAGCCCCTGCATCACGCAGCCGGAAAGCGCCAGCGATGCGCCTACAACCAGCGACAGCAGCACGCGCGGCAAACGGATAGTCAGCCAAATCTGGCGCAACGCTTCATCACCGCTGTGCCAGAGGCTGGCAAGCGGGAGCTGCATCGCCCCCACCGTGCTGGCCATCAGCGTTAGCCCGGCCAGCAGCACCGTCAGCCCCCAGAGATAGCGGGTCACAGGGCGCATTACGGCAGTTGCTCCGCTTTGTCACGTAGCACTTTCAGCGCCTGTGGGGTGCGAACGCCAAAACCGAGCAGCGCGATATCGTCCACGATCAGCAGTTGCTTAGTGCGCCCGGCAGGTGTTTGTGCAAGACCGGGCAGTTTCCACAGGTTCTCTTCGCCGCCCATGCTTTTGACGCCGTCGGCGGAAATCACCACCAGATCCGGTTTGCTGGCAATCACCCCTTCTTGCGAGAGGTTGCGATAGTGGCTAAAGCCCTGCATCGCATTGATTAAACCCGCGGCGCGAATCGCCCCGTCGGCAGCGGTCTCCTGCCCTGCGACCATCGACCCCATCCCGCCGTGGCTGAGGATAAACAGCACGCGTTTGTTAAGCGGTTGCGTCGGCAACGCGGCGATTTCGGCATCCAGTTTTTTGCGCAGTTCGGTCCCTTGTGCGGTTTTCCCGATGGCGGCGGCGACAGCGTCCACTTTCTTATCAATGGCCGCCACGTCATAACCGCCCGGAACGTTGACCAGCTTCACGTTGTTCTCTTCCACTTTTTTCAGCACCAGCGAGGGCTGCGCCTGGGCGCTTGCCAGTACAAGGGTCGGACGCAGCGAAAGGATGCCCTCGGCATTCAACTGGCGCACATAGCCCACATCGGGAAGCTTTTGCACCTCGCCAGGCCAGGTGCTGGTGCTGTCGCGCGCGACCATCTGCGGCCCCGCCCCGAGCGCCCAGGCAATTTCGCTGACATCGCCGCCAAGCGTGATAATCCGTTCGGCGGCGGCGCTGGCCATCAGCGGCAGTGCCGCCAGCAGCAGGACGAGTTTTTTCATGCCGCTTTTCCTTTCTCTGCCAGCGCGTCAATCTGTGAGCGCCACTGGCTCTGTTCCGGCTGGCCTTCGCTGCGCTGGCCGTACAACTGGGCGATTTGCGTGCCATCGGCGGCAAACAGCTCAAGACTGGTGACATGCCCGTCGGCGGTCGGCTTGCGGGTGATCCAACTTTCGGCAATGGTCTCCTCGCGCAGATGCAGGGTGAAGGCCGGGTTGAAGATGTTGAGCCAGCCTTTCATCGGCGTCACCTTTTCCAGCGCGCCGGTAAAGATCTGCACGCAGCCACGGTTGCCCACGAAAATCATGATTTCGTTACCCTCCCGCAGCACGGTATTGAGCAGTTGCGACAGCGCATCGTTACCCACCCGCATAGCGAGATCATCCCTGACCAGCCGAAAGGCCTGCTGGCGGGAAATATTGTGTTGTTTCAACAGGCCAAAGAACTGATGCACATCGGCCATTGCGCGCCAGGCTTTATCCAGCGCCGCGCCGTCGGCATCCTGCGCGTAGCCAGGTGCGTCGATGGGTTGCAGCGTTAACGGCTGTACTTGCGGGGCGCTAAAGCGGGCAACCACCTCACCCCACTCGGCCCGATCGGTCTGTTCCGTGGCGTACACCTTGAGCACCGCGTCCCCCTGATGATCAAAGAACTGTATGCTCTGGCGTTCACCGTGCGTACTTGTTTCACGCACAAAAAAGGCGCTGGCCCACTGGCTGATAAACAGGCGCAAATCCAGCGCCCGTGGGTTCAGTACCAGACCGGCACGCTCACTGATATGCAGGTTGGTAAAACTGCCCAGATGTTCATGAACCGCATAGTCATTGCGACAAATGCACTTCGTTTCCCCTACCAACTCGAGTGCGCTCAGGATCTCGCGTGCGTCATCGATCAGCGCGGTGGCGTCATGTCCTGTGCGGGCGTGCGTGAGTTCCGCTTCGCTTACCCCCAGTTCGCTGGCAATGTCGCGCGCGTATTTGCCCGGCGTCGCGGTTTTGATCTCCTGATACTGCTGCCAGAGTGCGGCGTAATCTTGCGATGAATGGGTCATGGGTGTGCTTCCTTTATGAGATTAAACCTCCGGCGCACAGGCCGGAGGGCAGGTTAAATGGAACAAAAATCAGAAATCGACGTTCACGCCCAGTTGCCATGTACGGCCAGGCATGACGGCCAGCGCTTTGTCGTAAGCATCCTGATTGGTGGTCTCCTCCTGGGTACGGCTGTTCAGGTAATCCCAGTATTTGCGATCGGTGATGTTATAAACGCCGCCGTGCAGTTTGACGTTCTTCGCCACCTGCCAGTACGCGGTCCAGTCCAGCAGGCCGTAGCCCGGCACGCGCATGTATTCGGCGCTGGATTCGCCAAGGGACGAACCGGTATTGCTGTAGGATTCACGGGTGGTCGCGGTGGCCTGCTTGCCTTTGACGAAGGTGGCGGTCAGCGCGGTGCCATACCGTTTTGCCGGGTCATCCCAGGCCACGCCTGCAATGGCTTTCATCGGCGCGACGCTATCAAGGTCGATGTATTTGTCGCCCATATAGCTCGATTTCGACTGGCCCTGCGTATAGCCGTACGCAAGGGTCGCGCTCAGGCCATTAACCTCTTCAAACCAGGTGCCGAAGTTAAATTTAGTGCTGATTTCACCGCCATAGATAAAGGCTTTATCGCGGTTTTCCGCCTGATAAATGGTGTAAATGTTGGACGGCACGCGGGTGAACTTGTCCGGGTTGCCGGTACGGGTGTAACGCGTATAGGCGATAAAGTTCTTATAACTGTTGTAGAACAGCGCGGTGCGCAGGGTAATGCCTTCCGTCACCTCGCCTTTCATCCCCCATTCGAGATTATCGCTGGTTTCGGTTTTAAGGTCGGTATTACCCACCAGCGCATACTGCCCGCGCCCTGCATAGTTTGAGCCCAGATTCCAGGAGCCGTACAACTGGCTGGCGTTGGGGAATTCCGCCCCGCGTTTGTATTGCAGGTAGGTCATCAGGCGCGGCGTCAGATCGTACTGGAGGGTCAGCGATGGCAGCCACTGGGTGTCTGAGTTTTTGCCATACAGCGTGGACACGTCAGACTCATCCAGCACCGTGCTGTTGCTGGTCAGACTGGCGAGGTTGTCCGGCTTCATTGACTGATGCACAACGCGCACGCCGGGGATAATCGCAAAGTTACGATCGGCAAGGTCGAAATTAATCTGATCCTGGGCGAACGCCCCCAGCGTGTAGCCACGGCTATCGGCTTCCGGCTGCATAATCTCGCTAAACACACTCGGTATTGGCGACTGGCTGAACGGACGCTGTGTTTTGGTGGTGCTGGCGTTGAAACCGGCGCTTAAATCGTGGCGCCCGAGGGTTTTCGTCAGCGCGTTGGTGATGCCCCAGGTATCGGTATCATAGTTTGAATTTACCGTCTCCATCGACAGCGTGGTGCTGTCCGGCATGTATGTCCAGTCGTGGGCTTCCGTATGCTGGTAGTAAACTTTGGTGGACATACTGTCCAGCCAGGCATTCACTGGCGTCCAGTCATCTTTCAGGCTGACACCCCAGCGACGCGTCTGGCTGGTCTGGTTGGCGTTGCCGATAATGGAACTGCCTGCGCTGTTCCACGCATCGTAATGGGTGTGGTTGGTCTTGTGGTAGTAATCCAGCGTACCGGTAAATTTATGCGCCTCATTCGGCTGCCAGATACCGGAAGCCAGCATCGCATCGGAGTGCCAGTTGGCCGGGTAGGCGTCAATTGTGCCGCTGTTATTACGGGTCTGCTGACCGTCACGACGGCTGTAAACAAAGATACCGCGCAGGGTTTCATCGCCGCCCGCCGCCGTCAGGCCGTTGTGCCAGCTACGATCCGCTGAATCATAATCCGACTGGTAACCAAAGTAGGTCTGCTTACCCGCGTGCAGGTAATTGTCTGCCGATTTCGGCTGGAACGAGACGTTGCCGCCGATAGAAGTATTGGCGGTTTCGGTGGAGGTGGCGCCAGACTGAATATCAATCCCACCGTACATATAGGGGTCGATATAATCGCGACCAATACCAAAGGTATTCAGGCCGGAGCGGCTGACATAACTGCGCCCGGTGGCATCGGGTTGCGCAATACCGTCAACGTCGATACCGACACGGTTACTTTCCAGGCCACGAATGTTGTATCCGGTATAGCCACCACGGTCAAAGCCGCTTTTGCCATTGCCGGAACCCCCGCTTGCGCCGGTGGCGCTAATAAGCGGCTCGTAGCGCATGATTGAACCAAAGTCGTTGGCGCCTTTGTTTTGCAGATCCTCTGCACTTACCGTATGGCTGCTGCCCGCTTTCAGTACCGGTGCAGGTGCGGTAACAACCATCTCCTCGGTATTGTCCTGCCGGGTATCGGTTGCGGTGGTCTGTTTTACGTGAGCATCAGCCGCCACGGCGGAGGTCTGATACAGTGCTGCGAGCAGTGAAGTCACCAGGACGCTCTTGCGAAACGGTGTCCGGGAAAGTTGCGATGTACCCATAATGTTGCAAGCCTTAGAATTTATTAGTATCAGGCCCACCGTTGCTTCCAGTCTTTTTATTGAGCGGGTGCTGTCAGCACAAGACACACTGCACCGCTCTTTATCTTGATCGGAATCATAATGATAACCATTATCAGTTGCAACAACTTCGCAATTTCTTCACGCTTTGCGCATTCTTTTGTCTACACTAAGCCAACGTTTACACTTGCTGGTTAACATGATTATGCAAAACAAACCCGCCATCACTTTACAGTACTGCTCCCAGTGCAACTGGATGCTGCGCGCCAGTTGGATGGCGCAGGAACTGCTTCACAGCTTTAGTGCCGACTTAGCTTCCGTCACCCTGGTACCGGGTACGGGCGGTATTTTTGTCATTGATATCGACGGAAAGGTCATCTGGGACCGTAAAGTGGATGGCGGTTTTCCGGATGCCGCAGAGCTAAAACGCCGCGTGCGAGATTACTGCTTCCCGGAAAAAGATCTCGGGCATCTGGAAAAGAAAAGCGACTAGCCAACATAAAATGTGCGAGCAGTTTATATTTGTTGCTCGCGCATAATCGAATAATTGTCAGATAAACAGCGCCCCGCCACCTTAATATCCCTGTTCATCATTGCTATTTCACTTCCCAAAACTACCGCTGCCAATAATTCTGCACAGAGTAAATATTTATTTACCGGCTTTAATGCAACATCTTGATTCAAAATACATTATTCTATTTAAGTGATCCGCTTCATATTGTTTAGCGTTCTCTATTAAGCCGTTTCCGATGCCCGATATGATGCGAAAAAATAAACCCAATGGAGATCACAATGAATAAAGATGAATCAATCAAGGATATCGGTTTATTTACCGACGCAGATACCGAGTGCATGAAATCATTTTCACACCTTGCAGAAATGATCGCAGGCCTGATAGGTCCACACTGCGAAGTGGTGCTGCATTCATTTGAAGATCACAACGCGTCGGTAAATAAAATTATTAATGGCCACCACACCGGCAGAACGATCGGCTCGCCCATTACCGATATGGGACTTAAGACGCTGCAATTGTTTAACAAGACCGGCATCAATAATACGCTGAGCTATTTTACGCGAAATAAAAAAGGCGAGTTGTTTAAATCAGCGACGTCGGTGCTCTTTGGCGAAGAAGGCAAAGCGATTGGGTTATTTTGCGTCAATATCAATCTCTCTGTTCCCTTTCACCAGATGCTCGAAACTCTGATCCCGGACGGTGAGGAACCCATGCCTTTTGCCGAACATTTCGGTGCCAGCCCGCATGAGGTTGTGATGGAAGCGGCAGACAACGTTATCGCCAGTGTACAAAGAGACGTCATGATAACCAGCAAATTCAAAAACAAAGCGGTGGTTAACCAACTGTATAATAATGGCATTTTTGAGCTAAAAGACGCGGTGAAGATTGTCGCCGCCCGTCTTGGCATCACCCGCTATGCCATCTACAAATATCTGCGTGAACGTAAGTCCCGCCAGGCTTAATGCCTTTCTTTGCGCGGCCATCATGGCTGCGCCCGGTTCATTTTTCCCTTCACTCCCGCTGCCAGTACCCGTGTACTTTGTGAACGGAAAACCAGGCGCCCCACTCTTTACGGTTCATTTAATTAACTGAAAAACAATGCTTTTACATCACAACACACTCTACCCGTAAAGTAATATTGACGATAATAAGTGGTCTTTATGAAATGAATGAAAGCGAAAACGGGATTTATTTCTCAATTTCGCATCGCTGGTTCACATTTCAAAACAGCGACAAAAAAACGTCGTTCACCGAATGTTCCAGAATAAACGGGTTTATTGTCCTCTTTTTTATGTCCTCATGACTTATCACTCACGCAATGAATTGAAAATACAATATATTTTATTATTACTGTGAACTTTATCACCCGTTTTACATTATTTAAAAAAGCGCCAAAATCGAATTACCCTCCCGCTATTCCCTTTGCCATCTCTTTATCGCATGATGCGTTTGCCAAATGATTCCCGGGAAAGGGAAAGGACAATAAGACGCCTCCAGAATTAACTGGAGGAATTCGCTTCGCTATAACTTTTTAAATTACAGAACTCACTGGAGATATAAAATGATCTATCCGGCAGAACCATTCCGTATTAAAAGTGTTGAAACCGTCTCAATGATTCCCCGTGACGAGCGTCTTAAAAAAATGGAAGAAGCAGGCCTGAATACCTTCTTATTGAATTCCAAAGATGTGTATATCGATCTGCTGACGGATAGCGGCACCAACGCCATGAGCGACAAACAGTGGGCGGGCATGATGATGGGTGATGAAGCCTACGCAGGCAGCGTCAACTTCTATCACCTGGAAGCCACCGTACGTGAGTTGTTCGGCTTTAAACATATTGTGCCTACCCACCAGGGACGTGGCGCGGAAAACCTGTTATCACAACTGGCGATAAAACCGGGACAGTATGTGGCGGGCAATATGTACTTCACCACTACCCGTTATCATCAGGAAAAAAATGGCGCCTCCTTTGTTGATATCGTGCGTGATGAAGCGCATGACGCCACGCTGAACGTTCCGTTTAAAGGCAATATCGACCTGAATAAACTGCAAAAATTGATCGATGAAAAAGGGGCCAAAAATATTGCCTATATCTGCCTGGCGGTGACCGTTAACCTGGCTGGTGGGCAGCCGGTTTCAATGGAGAACATGCGTGCGGTGCGTGAGCTTACCAGCGCACATGGCATCAAGGTTTATTACGATGCAACGCGCTGCGTGGAAAATGCTTATTACATCAAAGAGCAGGAAAAAGGCTTTGAGAATAAGAGCATTAAAGAGATCGTGCATGAGATGTTCAGCTATGCCGATGGCTGCACCATGAGCGGTAAAAAAGACTGTCTGGTGAATATCGGCGGCTTCCTGTGCATGAACGATGACGACCTGTTCTCTCAGGCGCGTGAACTGGTGGTGGTTTACGAAGGGATGCCCTCATACGGCGGCCTGGCCGGGCGCGACATGGAAGCCATGGCGATTGGCCTGCGCGAAGCCATGCAGTTTGAATACATCGAGCACCGTATTAAGCAGGTACGCTATCTCGGTGACAAACTGAAAGCGGCGGGCGTGCCGATTGTTGAACCCGTTGGCGGCCACGCGGTATTCCTGGATGCCCGCCGTTTCTGCCCGCATCTGAGCCAGGAACAGTTCCCGGCGCAGAGCCTGGCGGCCAGTATTTACGTGGAAACCGGGGTGCGCAGCATGGAGCGCGGTATTATCTCCGCCGGGCGTAATAAAGAGACTGGCGAGCACCATAAACCGAAACTGGAAACTGTACGCCTGACCATTCCGCGCCGCGTATACACCTATGCGCATATGGATGTCGTCGCCGATGGGATTATTCAGTTATATAAACACAAAGAGGATATTCGCGGGTTACGGTTCACTTACGAACCTAAACAGTTGCGTTTCTTTACCGCACGCTTTGAATACATTTAATGTGTTTTCCTGCCCCATGACCTGATGGGGCAGTTTTGTTTCTCGCCGATAAAAAATGATGTTCAAACTTATATAACGCTACCCTGACTATTCGCGTTGCTGCTAACCCATGTGCAATCTGAATAACGACGGGTAGGATACTTATTCAGGAATATCTATTATGGCCCTCTCTTTATCTGAACCGATTCGTGACGCCGGGCTGACCAACGGCGCCATGCTTGTTATTGCCACCGTGGTGGGTGGCGGTATGTTTTCACTGCCTATCGCGATGGCGGGCGTCTGGTTTCCGGGTGCCACCCTGATCCTTATCGCTATTTCACTGATGATGCTGATGACCGGATTAATGCTGGTTGAGGTGAATCTGCATTTTGATGTCGGTGCCAGCTTTAATACATTTACCCTGGAACTGCTCGGCAAACGCTGGAATTTCGTGGTCGGCCTCGCCTTCGGTTTTGTTTTATATATTCTGACCTACGCCTATATTTCTGGTTCATCGGCGGTATTATCGAACACCATTGCCAAATACAGCGGGATGCACTTACCTTCCCCTGTGTCGATTATTCTGGTTAGTATGATTGTCAGCCTGATTGCATGGTACAGCTCGCTGCTGGTGGGCCGCATCACCACCGTTCTGATCTTCGGTAAATTTATCGCTTTTTTCGCCACTTTTTCCGGCATGATCGGCACGATTAACGTTGATAATCTGTTCGATACCGCCAGCGTCGCCTTGCCGCAAACCCGCTATTTGCCCTATGTGTTAATGACACTGCCGTTTTGTATTATCTCTTTCGGTTTTCATGGCAATGTGCCAAGCCTGGTGAAGCTCTACGGTAAAGAGAATATTCACCACATTAAAAATTCCATCATCGTCGGAACGTTATTTGCGCTGATTCTCTATATCTTCTGGCTGGCGGTGACCATGGGCAATATCAGTCGTGCTGACTTCTCGCCGATCATCGCCAAAGGCGGCAATATTGATGTGTTTGTTGAGGCGATTGGCGGGATTTTTACCAGCCGCTATATGGAATTGATTTTGACCTTCTTCGGTAACTTTGCCGTTGCCAGTTCGCTACTGGCTGCCACGCTCGGTCTGTTTGATTACATCGCCGACCTGTTCCATTTTGCCAATAACGGCATCGGGCGCTGCAAAACGGCCATTGTGACCTACCTGCCCCCGGCGGCGGTGTGCCTGTTCTTCCCCAACGGCTTTGTCCACGCCATCGGCTATGCCGGGCTGGCGTTTACCATCTGGAGCGTGATCCTGCCCCCTTTCCTGGTCAAAAGCGCCCGCCAGCGCTTCGCCACAGCCGCTTACCGTGCGCCCTGCAATAATGCCGTGCTCAACACCGTTATCGTCTGCGGCGGGATTGTCTATTTAACCGTTATTCTGGAAGTTTTTGGCCTGCTTCCCGTTTTTCACTGACGGGCGGTAGCATGGAGGATGGCGATGTTTCTGACACTGCTCCAGTATCAGCAGCCGCTGTTTTGCCGGTTTACGTTGCTGCGTGTTGTGGTGACACTTTTACGCAGCGTGGGGCTACGTAGAAAAACACGCTGCCAGTGAGCAGGGCCTGCATTGCAGGCCCCGGTGGTAAAACGCTTTGCTGTGCTCGAATCCCCGCTTAACCCGGCTCGACGGTTTGGCGGGGATTATGCCTGGCTCCTGGCTGCGGTGCTGGCGCGAACAATATTACGCCCGGAACGCTTAGCCTCGTAGAGTGCGTCATCCGCCGCCTGAATTAAGCTGCCATAGTCTGTATGCACGCGTTGGTTGAGGCTGGCAACACCTACGCTGACGCTCACGACGTCGCCCGGCGAACCAGAATGCGGCAGCCCCAGCGCCTGAACACTCGCACGTAATCTTTCCGCCACGACGACAGCATCAGCCGAGCGCGTTTCCGGCAATAGCGCACAAAACTCTTCCCCGCCGTAACGGAAAAGCATGTCATAGGGGCGCAACAGTGAACCTCGCATGGCCGCCGCGATCTGTTGCAGGCATAGATCGCCCTGCTGATGACCGTAGCGATCGTTGTAGCGCTTGAAGTAATCCACATCAATCAACAACAGCGCCAGTGGTTTGTTATTACGCTTACTGGCACGCCACTCTTTCTCAATACACAGATCGAAATAGCGACGGTTACCCACGGACGTCAGTCCGTCGGATAACGATTGTGAGAGCAGCACATGTGCCTGTTCGCGTAACAGCGACTCCCGGCGAACGGCCATGCTGACATCGACAATTTGAATAAGGCAGTAACGCTCCACATCGCCCAGCGGGACGATAGTGATTGCCTGGCTTAAACGCTCACCGGGCTGTGCGGGTTCCGCAAACAGCGGGAAAGGCGAACGATGCAGCGATTGCGACAACAGAGCCGGTAAGTTGTGGCATATCGCTTGTTTAATCGCTACACCAACCCGGTGGTTACGCAAATCCGGAAAAACCGCGAAAAAATCCTGACCTTTGGCTTCGCTTGCCGCACGACCTGTATGTGCTTCTAGCCACGCGTTCCACAACGTAATCTTGTAGTTCGCATCAACAACAATCACGCCCAGACTCAGGGCGGAAAATGCATCCAGTAGCAGCTTGTCATTCATGGTTATCAGAGCCCGTCGGAAGCAAAACCAGATTCAACGCGTTCAATATAGAGGCTGATTTGTTCGCGCAAATCACGCAACGCCGACATGTCCAGGATAAAAGCCAGATACCCTTCAATTTCCTGACGTTCCAGCGAAAAATCGATGCGCAACATTAGCACCGATGGGTCGCTGGGGTCGTGCGACGGGTTCAGGATCTGCTCACTGGTCCCCACACGAAACACGGGCAATGAACCCTGTAACTCTTTTTGAAACATATTCGCCAGCGTGCCCACGCAGGCATTGAGCACAATGTTGCCGATTTCGCTCATCGCTTCGCGCTCCATCTCACCCAGTTCATGGGCAGGGATGAGATCCCCTACCATCATGCGGACAATTTCAAAGCTGGCGGTCTCCGGAAACATCAGAATAGCTTCGGTGGCGTAAGCCCCTTTGTATTGCTGGCTGATGCCACACAATGAGAGACCGGCCCCGAGCTCATCGGCCGCTTCCGAACGGGTGGTAATGCGCACCGACGGGACAGACATGCGGACTTCTTCATTAACGATGTCACTCATCGCGGCAGCCGCGTGACCCACACCGATATTGAAGATCTCCATCAGGCTGTCTGCTTCGATTTCGCTCATATCCGTCAAATCGATCATCAGTTCGACTCCAGGTTTTGCAGCATGGCGCGAATTTGCGGTTCTTTAATCGGTTTGGATAAAAAGCCCAGACCAAGCTGGTCAGCCTGCGCCTGCACGGAGTTCTGCACGTTAGCCGTCAGCAGTACGATGTGCATATCCGGGTGCGTCTCACGCAGGATAGCCGCCGCCGCAAGACCGCCCATTCCTGGCATATTGACATCCAACAGGATCAGATACGGTTTTTTGATGGCCGCCATCTCAATAGCCTGCTCGCCCGTCATCGCCTCTTCAATCTGCCACTCAGGGTGCTGGCTGAGCACATACTGCTTTGAGATCATGCGTGACAACCGGCTGTCATCCACGATGAGAATATGTCTGGACATAATTTTACTTTCTCTTTTATTTATTCAACTGGCATAAAAATCACCCGACTAGCTGTGTCGGTCTTTGCACGCAGTACCGCTTATTCTCACCCTGATTGCGCAATATTTCCGTTAGGTAACACTATTCATCGGCAACAATGACGAATTAATTAGTGCCAGATTGTAAGAAGTTGCATATTGCGTGCAGCTTAGTCTGCTAATTGATGTTTTATTCGCCACAACGCCATTCTAGTGCGAAAACAGGCGGGCAATGCTCAGAAAAAAGAGGCATATGTGCAAGGCGGCCATACATTACGCAGGGTACCTCGCCGTTAAAAAGAGAAAAGCGGAGCATGGCTGCCCCGCTTTTCCCCGATGTTGACGCAATAAACGCGGTATTAGTAGAAGCCCATCGCCTTACCGCTGTAGCTCACCAGCAAGTTTTTAATCTGTTGATAGTGGCTCAGCGCGAGTTTATGGGTCTCACGCCCTACACCGGAGTTTTTATAGCCACCAAATGCCGCATGGGCCGGATAGAGATGGTAGCAGTTGGTCCACACGCGACCGGCTTTAATGTTGCGCCCCATGCGCCATGCACGATTGATATCCAGCGTCCACAGCCCGGCCCCCAGTCCATATTCCGTGTCGTTCGCGATACGCAGCGCTTCCGCTTCATCTTTAAAGGTGGTGATCCCGATAACCGGCCCGAAGATCTCCTCCTGGAAGCAGCGCATATGGTTCTCGCCTTTGATCAATGTCGGCTGAATATAGAAGCCATTTTGCAGATGGTTATCGTGCGCAACGTGCGCGCCGCCGGTGATGATTTCGCCCCCTTCTTCTCTGGCGATATTGATATAAGAGAGGATCTTGTCGTACTGCTCGCGCGAGGCCTGCGCGCCGATCATGGTGTCGGTGTCAAAGGGGTCGCCTTTGCGGATGTTTTCCATACGCGCCACGACTTTTTCAACAAACTGCGGGTAGATAGATTCTTGTACCAGCACGCGTGACGGACAGGTACAGACTTCGCCCTGGTTAAAGAAGCCCAGCACCACCCCTTCGATGGCTTTATCGATATACTCTTCGTCGCCATTGAGCACATCTTCAAAGTAGATGTTCGGCGATTTACCGCCCAGTTCGACGGTGCTCGGAATGATGTTGTCTGCGGCACAAGAGAGAATGTGGCGGCCAATCGGCGTTGATCCGGTAAAGGCGATTTTTTCAATACGCTTGCTGCGCGCCAGCGGTTCACCCGCTTCGGTACCGTAGCCGTGCACCACGTTCAGCACCCCTTTCGGCAGCAAATCACCAATTAACTCCATCAGCACGCAAATGCCGAGCGGGGTCTGTTCTGCCGGTTTCAGTACGATACAGTTACCTGCCGCCAGCGCCGGCGCCAGTTTCCAGGCGGCCATCAATAGTGGAAAGTTCCACGGGATAATCTGACCGACCACCCCCAGCGGTTCATAAATGTGGTAGGCGACGGTATTGCTGTCAATTTCTGCTGCCGTCCCTTCCTGTGCACGAATACAGCCCGCAAAGTAGCGGAAGTGATCCACCGCCAGCGGCAAGTCGGCATTCAGGGTTTCGCGGATCGGTTTACCGTTATCCCAGGTTTCCGTCAGCGCCAGCAGCTCCAGATTCTGCTCAATGCGATCGGCGATCGCCAGCAGCACGTTGGAACGATCCTGCGCGCTGGTTTTGCCCCACGCGTCTGCGGCGGCATGGGCGGCGTCGAGCGCCTTTTCAATGTCTGCGGCACCTGAACGCGGGAATTCAGCAATCACTTCACCGGTTACCGGCGTGGTGTTGGTAAACCAGCGCCCTTCTACAGGATCGACAAATTCACCGCCAATGTAGTTGCCATAACGTTTTTTAAAGGAGACTTTAGCGCCAGTCTGGCCAGGGTGAATGTATTTCATAAGATGTTCCTCTATTTTTATGGGTACAGGTGAGGCGTCGCGCCCTGTGCGGACATCTTTTCATAAGCAGCTCTTATGCCAAAACCTGCGCCGACCAGAGAAAATCTTTTATCTTTTTCTAAAACAGCATGTTACGAAATTAAAATTTTTATCATTGCTGTCTGGCTGGAGAAAAAAATCGCACCGCCCTTCGCGAACTGTGTCGTCCATCGCTACACGTGGAACACTTTTATGCTACACAATTGTAACATCTCAGTTCTCCGGAGTGTGCCATGCCGCATCGCGTACCGTCTTTTACTCTCGCCCCGCAGACCACCGGGCTTCCCTGCCAACTGGAAGACTCCTGGCAGCGTAGCCTCAATTACGGGCTTCACCGCGACGACGACACCCAGCCGTGGGTGGCCAGGTCGATGCTGAAAGACGCGCGGGCGGAAAATGCCTGGATAAGCCAGTTAGTTGCGCCGCTTCTTGCCAGGCTGCAACCGGAATTGTCCAGCCATCCGTCTATTATGGTGATGTCGGATGCCACCGGTCTGGTACTGGAAACCCACGGCAATGCCGATTTCCTGCATAAAGCGCAGCGTTATGCGCTGGCGCCGGGCAATTTGTGGGGTGAACATGCACGGGGAACCAACGCCATTGGCACCGCGCTGGCTATGCAGCGCCACTGCGAGGTCTCCGGCGGTGAGCACTACCTTAACCGCAATGCCGGGCTGTTCTGTTCCGCTTCACCGGTGTTCCGCCCGGACGGCACCGTGGCCGGCGTACTGGACATCTCCACCCCGGCGCAACTGCCGAAACACGATGCGGCCGCCCTGATTCGCCGGGCAGTCTGCCAGATTGAGCATGCGTGGGCCGCCAGCACCGTCAGTGCCGATCGCTGGTTGCTGAGCCTGCACAGCGACGCCAGCGTGCTGGGAAGCGCTCAGGAGCTGCTGCTGATTTTTGAGCAGAACACGTTGCTGGGAGCAAACAAGCTGGCGATAGACGAGTTCTGTCTCACACCGGGACACTTTGGTGCGACAGCGATCGAGACACTGTTTCCAGGCATCACTCTTAATGCGGGTGAAACCACCCTGGAAGCCAGCAATCGTCAGCGTTATTACGCCCGCCAGACCACACCCACGCGCCGCTATATGGGTCGTGGCGTCGCCCGCACGCCGGTTACGGTTGACCCGGAAAAAGAGAAAGCGCTGCGGATTATCAATGCCGGGATTGCCCTGTGTATCACCGGCGAGACAGGAAGCGGTAAAGAGCATTGCGCCCGCGAGTTACACAGCCGCAGCCAGTGGCGGGAGGGTAATTTTGTCGCCATTAACTGCGCGGCCCTGCCCGAGAATCTGATTGAATCGGAGCTGTTTGGCTATGCCCCAGGCGCATTTACCGGGGCCAACCCGAAAGGTTATAGCGGGAAATTCCGCGAAGCCCACGGCGGCATTCTGTTTCTTGATGAAATCGGCGATATGCCACCGGGTCTGCAAACCCGATTGCTTCGGGTATTGCAGGAGAAAAAAGTGACGCCGCTCGGCTCAAATACCGCCTACAGCGTCAATTTTGCGCTGATCTGCGCCACCCATCAGGATCTTACCTCGCAGGTGGCCGCAGGGGCATTTCGTGAAGACCTGCTGTACCGCATTCAGGAGTTTCATCTGCGCATCCCGCCGCTGCGCGAATGGCCCGACACTCGCCAGTTTATCCAAAAATTGTGGCAGGAGCTGGGCGCCAGCGCGCGTGATATTACCCTTAGCGAAGAGGCTATCCACGCCCTTGCCGCCCGCCCCTGGCCGGGCAATGTGCGTCAGTTGTTAAGCCAGTTGCGGGTATTACTGGCGCTGGCGGATGACCATTCGGTGGTCCGGCTGGCGGATCTGCCCGGCGATCCCACTCCCGCCCCGACGCCCGTTATGCTGCCTGCCCCTGCCGATGAGCAAATCGCCATCCGTGAGGCCCAGGGCAATATGAGCCTGGCGGCAAAAAAACTGGGAATTTCACGCAGTACGCTTTACCGGCGACTGGAAAAACGCCAGAGCGTCGGCAGCGTCTGAATTGCGCTTACAGGGGTGTTTCCCTTGCTCAGAACAGAGATTGGCTTTCCCTGCCTGTCGGGTTATTAGAGAGGATGAATCGGTGAGCCCTGATGTGAATTGATACGTCAGGGCTCACCGTTGTGCTTAGCGTAGCGGTATCCGGTGGTGATAAACGAAAATCGTCATATCGGCGTAGAGCAGCGTCTCGTCAGGTTTGCCCAACTGCGCCCTCACCGCCTCCAGGCGCGGATGGGGTGCCGTTTCCGTTTCGACTGCGGGGATCGCCACAAACTGGCGCTCCGGCGAGGTTTGTACGTAAGCATCGGTTAACCACGATCTCAGCGTCTGGGAACGAATGCTGTCAAACTGAATATGGAAATCAACTTTATCAAACATCACCGGGGAAATATGGATTTCACCAAACGATAGCCAGTTAACGTTGTTAGATAATTTCCAGTAATCACCGTAACCGAAAGTCAGATTATTCTTTTTCAGGAAGGAGATGTAGTCGTACGTCTGGTTTTCCTGGTCGTACAACGGCTTAGTAGTAACCTGATAAGAATAGAGAGAAGAGGCAATATAAAGCGGGAATACCAGCGCAATCACGGCCTTCTTCGTAAAGGAAAAGGCCAGAACGACCATCACAATAGCAAAACAGACCGCGCTGACAAAAAAGCGGGCGCTGATATCAGCGGGAAAATCGTAGCTGATAATAAATGATGAAATAATGCCGGAGACGGTAAAGAAGCTGAACAGTGAGACAAAAATCGCCTCAGTGCCTTTCCTTAAACAAATAATAACGGCGCACAGGAACAGGGCCATCCAGATAACAAAAGAGGCGATATAGGCCAGCGGCGTGTGAACAAAAAAGAGATTCAGGCTCTTTCCTAAAAGCTGAACGACCCACGCGGCATTATCCGGCCATTGCGCCACTGGCATCAGTTTAAAACGCTGAATCGGCAAGCCCATAAGTCTTTGCAGAGCGTGGGACATGCTGAGAATAAAACTCACACCCAATATGATACTGAACTTCTTAGGAAGAAGGCGCCGCCAGCTAAAATAGCCACAGGTCAGCAGTAACGGGAGAAAATACGTGGCCAAAAACCACGGGTCAGAAATAGAGGCAAAAAGCGCAATAAACGTCGTCAGCCAGAGTACAGGTTGGGATTTTTTCTGGATATTGAAGAACGCCAGCGCAAAAACCAGCACCCCAAAGAAATTGGTAGAGTAATGCGAAAAAGGATGCGCAGCGAAACCAAAGGTGTAAACGTAAGCCGGGAGCAGAATCAGGCAAATAGCCGCAAGCAGTGCGTGCCAGGCTTTCGACATCGTATAAACAACCGATGCCAGAATAAAAGCGCTTAACCCCACAAATGCTGACGTAGAAAGAACCAGCGGATGAATGCCGTCGCTCCCCATCAGAGCAAAAAAGAGGAAATTGACGGGATAGGTGGTGAAATACCAGTTATCCGGCGTGGGTGCCCAGTCTTTAAAAGCGGAAAACCCCTCGGTAAGAAACGCCCGCCAGACCAGAGGACTATTGGCAGAGTCCGGATCCAGGGAAAAATAACGCATTGTCAAAAAGTAAGAACCACCAAGGGCAATAATTAACAACAACAGAAAGAATCCGACTTCTTTCAGGCTAAACTTAAACATTACTTATCCTTTTTCGCGCCTTTTACAATATAGCGAGGCCTTTTTTTGGTCTCGATATAAATCCTACCAATATACTCACCCAAAACCCCAATACCAATGAGTTGCACACCACCCAGGAACAGGATCGATACAAGTAACGACGGATAACCGGCCACCGCATTTCCCCATATCAGCTTATCGATAATCATCCATGTCCCATAAAGGAATGAGAGCGCGGCGACCAAAAAGCCAAGATAGGTCCAGACCCTGAGCGGTAAGGTAGAAAAGCTGGTAAAACCTTCCAGCGCCAGGTTCCATAATTTCCAGCCGTTAAATTTCGACTCTCCGCGAACCCGTTTTGAGCGGGTATACTCGACCACCGCTACCTCGCCCTCAACCCAACTCAATAAGCCCTTCATGAACAAATTGCGTTCCTGTAGTAGCTTGATATTTTCGACCGTTTCACGCGACAACAGACGAAAATCCCCTACGTTCTCTTCAATCTTCGGTGAACTTATTTTGTTGTGGATCCGGTAAAACCAGCCGGCAGTTTTACGTTTGAAATGGCTGTCACTGCTTCTGTCGCTACGCTTAGCAAGGACCACGGACCAGCCTTCCTGCCATTTGTTAATAAGTTCAGGAATAACCTCTAACGGGTCCTGAAGATCCACATCAATTGGGATAACCGCATCCCCCGTGGCATATTCGAGCCCTGCCAGCAATGCGGGTTCCTTACCAAAGTTACGGATGAAGTTAATCGCGTTAACGCCAGGATCTGCCTTCGCAAGCGCATTGATAATCTGCTCCGTGGCATCTGTACTGCCATCATTAATAAAGACAATTTCAAGATCGTATTCAGAAAGCGTCTCTTTCGCCGCCTGATAGAAAACAGGAATGGCGTCTTCTTCGTTAAAGACGGGAACAACCAAAGAAATCTTCACTTTTTCACCCTGAAGACAATGAATCTGGAGTAGATAAAACCGAAAACCAGACTGATAGCAGAAAACGCTACGAGTGTAATCACGGGGTTAATATGCGCGCGATCGGCCAGTTTACCGACGCCCGCCGCCATAGCCCCCATAAAAATGACATACAACACGTAGCGAACGGTCGTCGCCTGGGCTTTGAATGTCCAGCGGGCGTTAACGAAAAATGAAAACGTCACGGCGACACAAAAGGCAGCAAGATTGGCTATCGTCTGGCTGGCGCCTGCAAAGAACAGAATGGCGAACACCAGCCAGTGGAGAAGCGTATTGATCACGCCCACGGAGGTGTATCGGACGAACAGTTTTAGCATAAGAATAGCCAGGGTTACCCTGGGCCAGGTCAGGTCGCTGTTTGGGCAGGGATTTTAGCAGTTGCCGCCATAGAGTGAAAGCCAGGATCAGGTAGCGCGCAGTATGGCGAGGCGAGGAAATTCGTCGGGGATGAATGGTTTTGTGGGGTATCGAGGGTTCACAAAATGCTGCACTGTGTTATTCGCGATGGTCGATCATAACAGCGCTTAGATACGCCGGATTAATTTCAAGAGTCCCTCACAGATTTGCCGCTTACATACACCTTACAAACAAATGTAAATCCAGGCTTAAACCGGTATTTCTTTTAAAAAGCGCATTTTTTTAATAAGTTGTAAACTTACAAATATTTACACAAAATCGTTTTCACACAATTTTTGTGCGTGTAATAGTCAGCGGCTCGAGATGCTGAAGCCAAACAAGAGGGATTTTATGTTAAGCATCAGAGGATTAACTTTTTTTGAAATAGCTCAGGTGAGTGGTGGTGGCAATGCGGCTGTATCAAACATTGGTGCGACCTGTGATTTCGATTCTCATTCCAGCTCACGCTCAGGAGTACCGTTTAGGTGATGAACAAAATGAGTTTTAATTTAGCTGACTCGCTTACTTATCTGGCAAAAATCATTCTGGTTTTGCTGTTGAGTTACACTGTTTATAATCAGCTTAATAACGGATTGCAATGCAGTAACAGTCACAACATTGCAAATATACTAATTTATATGTGCCTGGTTAGCGGTATTATTTCGGTATCAAATACAGCAATTAATACAGTAGCAATGCTATTCAACAAAAAATCGATCAAAGCACCTCCTCAGTAACAGACTCAACATAACATACGAAAAGCGCCCATATCATACGGACAAGCTCCCGCCCCCCTGATAGTCCCTTATCTGCAACGGGCTACTCTAAGGCAGAACCCGCTACATAAACAGCAAAACCCGCATGACCACGTACTACTCACAACATTCCAGCTTTTATCTCAAAGGCGACGGGTTGAAAGAGGCGGGATTTGAGACCGGGCGCAGCGTAACCGTGAAGATCTCACAGGGGTGCATTATGCTGATGGTGAACTGTAACGAGGTACAGGAGTTGCGCGAGCAGCTTTATCAGGCTAAAGAGGGGGTGAAAGAAATGAAAGGCGGAAAATCGGGCGTAATATGTGATATATAAAAAAAAGGCAGCAAAGTGCTTGAGATATTTCCAGGCGTTTATTTAATGTAGGATTATTTTTCCTTTATATGGTACATATCTTTATCACTCTATATATAATACTTATATTTATCAAAGTTAATCTCTACGATAGCTAACAGGGGAAGTAACCTTCCCCTGATGATCACATATTGGTCAGAACATTGTCGACAAGCTCAAATCCGGAAACCCCCATCGTTGTGTAATTAGGATATTCAGCAACAGACAACCTCCTGATTTCCTCCTCACCATCATATAAACCACCTGCATAATTAAATATTTTTAATTGTTTTTTGTCTTCTGTGAGATCAGCGTTAGCGATAATTTTCCAAAGGCCTTTAGTAATATTTTGATTACCAGTAAAAATAACTTTCATCTCTTTGCCAAACTTTTCAAAAGATAATGGTGTTAGTGCACCGCTATCTCTAACTTTTTTGGTATTCTGTATTGATAAAATGCAGAACCCTATCGCTTGTTTGAACTTTTGCTTTGGAGCAAAGACAATCTGACAAAGCGCATATTTGCCATTACTCATAGGAATGACGAATATGTCACCCTCTTTATATTTTACTTTCATAAACCATTACCTTTTAGAATTGATAATGCATCTTCCAATACTTTCCCACCCCAATCACTGCTATGACCCGCAATATCATATGTACTAGCGTTTGGGTTATTAGGGCTATATGATCTAATTTTATTGAGGAGATTTGTTAAGGAATTCGTTGATTTAGCTCTACCATTAAGAACCATAATCCTTTGTTCTAAGTATTTAGCTTCCGCTTTGGTGCATCGCCACGTCCTACATAGATAATATTCTTTCCATCCTGTTGCATATACAACCCTGTCCATTTATAGGATCATAATGTTTGCCTGTACCTCCAGCCTGGTTGGTTAAACCAGGGTATTGCTGGCCCAGTATCAGCATGGATAGGGACGAGAACTTCATTGACTTTATATGGTTTATTCAGCGTATCCAATGGTAATGTACGTCTCTCAAAATACAAGAACTGTGCGAGCAGCTTTATCTGGCTAAAGAGGTGCTTAAGGGAATTAAGAACGTCATTGTTTAGTGAATTAAACCAAAGCCAGGTAATTAAAGAACCGAGTAGGTTTTATAATCCTCCCGGCTTTGGTTACTTATGGCATCAGTTTTTTAATATCTTCAATAGTCAAACTAAAACTATCCATAGTATTTTCATTTAATCCCAAACAAAATTCATTATCTATTTTTTTCAACCAATAATAAAACCCAATAAATATACTCTCATTTTCCTCTGTCAACTCCATAAAACCAGAATCAGTATGTGACAACTCTAATGACCTTATTATGTATTTAAAAACATCTTTGTTTTCGGTTAAGTCATCAGATTCAACGGTCATTAAAAAACTAATTATCAATAGCTCATCCGGCATATCCATTATCGCAGGAAGAGATGAGACTTTATCCTTTATTTCTTGTAATTTCATATTAATATCTCAATAAGATGAACTATAAAGAGGGATATGGGCACCATTAGGATCTGATTTGAACGTTCCCAATGTACCATCAGTTCTAAAGACCTCTCCAGTTGAAGTATTTTTCATACTTACTGTTGGGCCATTTGCAGCATTGGCGTTAGGGAATTTGGCTGCCGCTAATGGATTAGCGCCACGACCATGTACGGTATAACTACCTGCATCATATTTAAATCCAACACCAGGGAATTTTACTGGATCATGCCCCCATGTATTAGGAATACCGCCTTGACTTGCCCAGGCATCAATCTCGGATTTATTAATGCTACCATTATTTACTAATTCAGAAGGATCGTTTGGTCGTTTAGTAAAACGTCCAGTCTCATTATTTCGCTAACGATTTGATTTACTGTCAAAAGAACAACTTAATCCCAGCGGTTCGATCCAACTAAGCGGATTAGGTGCATCCGGCGCATACCGGTAAAGGTTTATCCCCCGCCAGCCCTGCCGGGTCCTGCTGGATATGCCTGGCTCTATCCGGGTCGTAATAACAAAGTCCCCGTCGGTTATTCATTCAGCCACAGCCAGCTTCTCAAACAACTGGCCAAAAGCGGCAGGACTTGAGACCGGTTGGACCGTCATCATAGTAGTTTCTGAGAAACGTACTATCCCTTGGAGGATAACAGCAAAATACAAAAACTGCGCGAGCAGCTTTATCTGGCTAAAGAGGGGATTAAGGATATACTGGTTTAGTGGATTTAACGGAAATTAAATAATAAAAAATCGGGAAGATTTGATATCCACGTCACGGCTTATTTTATTTATGGCTATGGAAATCGCTGTTCTTGATAACCGTTAGGGAAAACATTTGTAATACTTTCTAGTTCATCATTTTTATATTTAAAGATAACATCAAACTCTGAAAATGAAGGATCCTTATGCTCTTTCTGTCGCACAGTTATTTTTTCTAAAATAGAGCCATTATATACGTAGTCAGATATACTACATCCATATGCTCCCCAATTTATATCTTTTTTGACTATTGAGTCTTCAAAAAAAGATACAGATATATTTCTTAATGTTCCTGCACTTGTAAAGTACAAACGTTCCAAAGAGTTATCACCATATATGCAGCACTCTCTATTAATTATATTTTCAGACTGTCCATATATTTCAATCAATATTATACGATCTAGTTTATCAAAATAGTAAACGTGTGTATTCTTTATGGCGGATGGTAATTTATTAAGTTTTCTGCCTTTTTTAAAACCAGCCCGCTCCATCTCATAAGGTCGCAGGTTATACAAAGCACCTTTGCTTATTACAGTACCATTCAGATCTGACGATAAACAAGATATATATTTAGACAAGTACTTCTCACAATCTGAGCTTACTTCAACATATCTTCTCTCAAGCTCTGTTAATTCACACATAATACCTCCTAAAATTTAGAATATACCGCCAGCTATTTCTGAATTTATTTTATTCAATTCATTCAAGAAGTCGCCACTATTATTCATTGACTTTAAACGATCAAAAACTTTCTGCTTATAAGCGTTTGTATGGATACTTGCCTGATTAGGTAAAGTATTTCCAGCAGGAAGTTGAACTTTACTATTTGAAGGCAAAAATATTCCATTTCCAGCAGTATTGATATCTATACCCAGAGTTTTCATTTTGTTTTGAAGAGCAACCATTCGTGAATCAGTAGAATTTGACATAATAATATGGTGCGCAGAGTTTTTGAAATTAGGCTCTACTTTACCAGCAGCAACCATATTTTCCCTAAGAGCCTTAGCATCGCTGGAACAACTTAATCCTAACGGATCCACCCAGCTCAACGCATTCGGCGCATACTGATAAAGGTTTATCCCCCCCGCCAGCCCTATCGGGTCCTGCCGGGTAAACCTGGCGCTATCCGGGTCGTAATAACAGAACAAACTGTAGTGCATCCCGGTCTCACGATCCAGGTATTGCCCCTGCATACGCAAGCTCTGCGCATAGCCCGTCTCCTGCGGTATCAACTCGTGCAGCAGTTTACCCCACGCGCTGTTCTGCCCTTCTCAGCGAATATGCCCCTCACGGTCCGTCATCCGTTCCGGCGTACCGTTTGGCTGACAGTGGAACCAGAAGATATCCGGATCCTCTAACATTTACCCAACCATTTTTATAGATACAAAAAATGGACACTTTTATTTGACGAATTATTTTTCGATCGCATAGCCTAATAATATTATTTTAAACCTGGATGGTTGGCTTTCACCTGCCGCGACAATAATATTTACAGCACAACCATCAACGTTATCACTATATACATACACATCTAAGTTCATATATTTATATGAAGGCATATTATCATTTTCATAAATAATTTTTTTAACACCGCTAATTTCATCGGAAATTTGTTTTTGGAAGACTGAATCAAATTCCCATATAGGCCTCGCCATTATATTATTAAATATAATATGTTTACCAATTTTGGGAATGATTACTTCCATGTTAAATTTATAAAATCCATCCTCCGCTCCATCATATAAATTTTTCTTTGGTTTAAAATTATAAAACTCCCTAGTCATTTCAACCTCATATCTCTCTTATCTTACCTTCTGCAAGAAGCTGACTAATAGATTTAGAAAGCTCTAACTGTGTTCCCTTACCTGGTTGGTTAAACCAGGGTATTGCTGGCCCAGCATCAGCATGGATAGGACCGAGAGCTTCATAGACTTTATATAGTTTATTCAGCGCATCCAATGGTAGTGCACGGCTCTCAAAATACAAGAACTGCGCGAGCAACTTTATCAGGCTAAACAGGTGGTTAAGGGAATGAACGAAGTTCTGGTTTAGTAGTGTGCTGAATAAGATTAAGTGTTGTGGCCGAAAGTTTTTCTCGGCCATATTAATTATTTTATCAATTCCAAATTCGTTGGGTTATTTACGTTAACTTTTATTTTTACGTTAGCAGTTGATTCTGCCAATATAGTATCATCTTCATGCTCAGAAATATTAAAAAATGGATTTGATGTTTCTGAATAAATAACCCATTTCAATACCTTATTTTTGTCTAAACATGCAATAAATCCCACTGAGCCGTAGCTACCCTCACCAACACAGCAGTAACAACCATTAGATAATTTGATATTCATTATCGTATCAATGGATGTAACTTCATCTTTGTTTTTATTATAAAAATCAACAAAGTCAAACGATTCACCTTTCTCTACTCTTGGAGTAGGGTAGGATGCAATTTTATAAGAAAAAGCTCTTCCATCGGAGAGGTAAAGGGCATCTTTTATTGGAAGAAGTTCCTGATTCCATAATTCAGATATAATGTTTTTCATTTGACTATCCACATTTCTTAGGACGTGTACTTAAACCTTCATCTGGGACAACTCCGCCGGCTTTAATATTGCGGCGATCTCTGAATCTTTGCTGGAATTTTTGCCACCATGTTTTTCCAGTAAATGAATCGGGATGAGGTGAGTTAGGGTCAACTATAGTAACTTTGACCTTGTCCAAACCTGCCTCTAAGGCTGCATCTAATCGCCTGTTGTCATAAGTAACTAATTGACCTTTAACATTAATTACATTTAATGGAGATCTATTCCAGTCCCACTGACCATTTCTCATAATTTCAGCATAATCACTAGATGAAATTGTTCTCTGCGAAAAATTGATATCATTTGGATTAACCCACTCACCCGTTAGACCTTGCGGATCAATCCAACTTAACGGATTCGCTGCATAAGCATATAAGTTTAATCCACCTTTTAGCCCTATCGGGTCATCGGAACAGTTCTTTCCCCTGCGCCAATCGTACCGCCAGTTTTCACCGTAACATGCTAAAAACACCTGCATCATACAGACACGCTACCACCACACCCTGATAGTCCCTTATCTGCACTAGGCTATTTTAAGCCAGAAGTCACCATTTCCAAAACACAGCGCCGCTACAAAGTCAGCTATGTCAGAGTCCGCCACGAAAACCGCCGGAATATTACTAAAACCTACTATTCATCCCACCCCAGCCTGACCCTCAAAGGCGACTGGTTAAAAGAGGCGGGATTTGAGATCGGACGCGGCGTGACGGTGAAGATTTTGGAGGGGTGCCTGACCATCATCGCTGACAATAACGAAGTGCAGGAACTGCGTGAGCAGCTTTATCAGGCTAAACAGGTGGTTAAGGAAATTAAAGAAGCGCTTGTTTAGTGAATTGAACGACATTTAAGTAATAAAAAAGCCGGGAAGATTTGATTTCTTACCCGGCTTTATATTTTATTTGCTTTTCAGTATATTCAAACCATCGTTTAATATTTTTGTATTACTTACATCCCCACCACGATCTATATATGCAGACCATTTAGGATAGTATTCTTTAAATAAAAGATTACCCAAATCAGTTAGATCAGAACTGTATAACACTAGGTCGTCCTTTACTTCCCCGTCATCCTTAAATGGTTCTAAAGTAATCAAGTTATTTTCCTTAAGAAAAGTCATCAATACTTTAGTTATCTTAGTTATTTGCTCACGATAAGATAAGCTCTTGTTTCTTTTCAACAAGGTTGAATAGTTAAACCTTAATACACTCATATTCATCTCCACTAATCAAGGCGTATTATTCGAGATATATCATCAGAAAGTTCAATTAACTCTTTAGTCACAGGATGGCGAACAAAATTACCACCAGAGGCCCGAATAATTTCTTCTTTTGCAGATTGAACTATTTTGGGAGCTGTTTTACTTGTTACTTCTATCCCTTTCCAGCCATCTTTCGTTTTAACTACAAAATCAAGAATACGAGAACCTTTTCTACCTTCCTGAACTATATCATCAACAAGGCCAACCATTTTCCCGTCAGCATTACGTAAATGTCGCTGACTAATAACATTTTCTTTGCCAAACATATTTTGCAATCGTTTTAACAGCTTCGCTTCTCGGGCATCCCCACTTACTTTATTTGATATACACGTGAGACCTAACGGATCGATCCAACCTAACGGATTCGGAGCATATTGGTAGAGGTTTAATCCCCCCGCCAGCCCTATCGGATCCTGCTGGGTAAACCTGCCGCTATCCGGGTCGTAATAACGGAACAAATTGTAGTGCAACCCGGTCTCCCGATCCAGGTATTGCCCCTGCATACGCAGGTTCTGCGCATAGCCCGTCTCCTGCGGTATCGACTCGTGCAGCAGTTTCCCCCACGCGCTGTTCTGCCCTTCCCAGCGGATATGTCCTTCACGATCCGTCATCCGTTCCGGCGTACCATTTGGCTGACAGTGGAACCAGAAGATATCCGGATCCTTCGTGCCATCGATACGCGCCAGCGGTTCATAACTTTCCGCGTCGCTATAGACATAAGTCAGGGGCACATCGTCGTGAATTTCCTGCAACAGGCGAAAACCTTCCCACAGGAAACGTGTCGTCACCTGCTTTCCTACCGGCCTGCCCCCCAGCGTCTGCTGGCGTGTTTTGCTGATACGCCGGCCGAGCGGGTCATAGCGGAAACTGACCTGCGTTTGTGGTTTGTTACGATCCCTCGGGACGGCCACCACATCGGTTAACCGGTGCTCGCCGTCGTAACGATAGTGCCAGCGCGTCTGACCGTTGTCTTTTTCGGTGGTCCGCCCATGAATGTCATAGCTCCACTGAATGCCATTTAAACGGGTGAGACGGTTATGACGAACAGACTGCTGCAGGCTGTTATCCAGCGGGTTACCCGCCGCATCCCAGCGCCATTGCTCTTTTCCGGGGGACGTGCCGTCCTGTTCCAGCAAACGCCCGGCGCTGTCATATTTCCAGTTACACCAGTTGAACGGATCATCATCACGCTCTTCGCGCACCGGGTTGTTGCGGTAGTCGTAATCCCAGCGGCGTGACCAGCGTGCGGGTGCCGGGCGCTGCGCATTGCCGGTGAACACATCCCGGCGATGGATGCGTCCGAGACGATCGTATTCATTGCGGCTTGTCAGCAAGCCCTGCGTACGGCCAACTTCCCGGTGTAACTCATCGCGGGTAAAGTCGCTTATCGGCAGATTATCGAGAGCCAGGCTCAGCAGATGCCCGCTTCCGTAATAGAAATATTTCAGATGACGACCGTCGGGTAACTCCACCGATGTACGGTTGTTCAGCGCATCATAAGTCCAGCCCAGCCTGCCGTTTTCACCCTCTTCACTGATAACACGTCCCAACGCGTCATAGGTAAAGATCAGCTCCTGTTCGGCTTCCTGACTCCATACGTCATCACCCAGCGGGGGATGTAACGCCACTCGCGTAACCTGCCCATTCGCAGAGTAGTGATAACGGGTCTGCCCTTCCGGCGTGCTGCGGGCAAGCAGTTGGCCCGCCTTGCCCCAGCGAAATGCATGCGTTAAAGCCTGTGAATGCCCGGCGGCGAAAGTACGACGCACAGTGCGTCGGCAGGCATCATATTCATACTGTGTTGCGACACCGTCCAGCCCTGTTTCAGCAAGCAGCAGCGAATCCGCACCCCACTCAAAGTGGTACGCTTCCCCGTTTTCATTTTGTAATGCCGTTAATCTGTCGCGGCTGTCCCAGCGACGGCGCACCTCTTCCCCTAACGCGTTACGGGTTGCCACCAGCCGGCCTGCGTCATCCCAGCTAAACTCGTGGCGCTTGCCGTCTGGGGTAATATGGTATTCCGGTAGTCCACGAGAGTTCCAGCCGATAGACTCCTGCCAGCCCTCCGCCCGCTCCAGTTGCAGTGGGCGACCTGCGGCATCATAGTGATAGCGGGTTTCTTCACCGTCCGGCGCTTTCACCGACTGCAACCAACCGAGCGGGTAAAAGCGATAACGGGTGATACGCCCCGAGCAGTCCGTCTCGCGGATAATCTGCCCGGCCTCGTTATACTCCTGGCGACGCGTATTGCCTGCCGCATCCACCTCTTCCACCACCTGGCCAAAAGCGTCGCGCTTGAGCAATGTACTCTGCCCCAATGGATCGACGATGCGCGCCAGCCCGTGGTGCTCATCATAATAAAAACGGGTGGTGGCGCCATCGGCCATGGTGATAGCCGTCGGCAGCGCGCGCTGCACCAGCCACTGGGTCGTCTGAATATTGCCGTCCGGATCGATTTCCTGGATACGGTTGCCCATGTCATCGTAGACAAAGGTCGTGGCATGGCCGAGGGGATCAACGCGCCGGGTCAGTTGCTCGTCGTCATTCCACTCGAATTCCCAGCGTTCACCACGTTCATCGACAAATGCGGTGATTAAAGCCTGCGCATTCCAGTAGTGTTGACGCTTGTGTCCATCATACTGTTCAACGGTGGTTAATCCCGCGGCCAGATCGTAGGTGAAGCGGCAGCCATCTCCGCTACTGGTACGGTTTTCCACGACTCGCCAGTGGTCAAATTTCTGCCAGCGATACTCACTCTCCAGCCCGCCAGGCATACGGTGCCAGACCATGAGTCCGTCATCGTTATAACGAAATTCACGCGTCACCACGCCCGTCGCATCTTCGACAGCAGCCAGTTGACCACGATGATCATAGCGCCAGCGTGTCAGCAGCCAGGATTGCTGACCATCCGAATGGCGGGCCTCGGTAACCCTGGTCGGGAAACGTTCATCGCCATAAAACAGCGAGACATCAATGGCACAGGGGGCATCATGAATACGCACCAGCCGCCCATGCTCATCCCAGCCGGTTTCCAGCATGTTGCCGTACTCATCGCTAAGCGATGCCAGTCGCAATATTGATGGGTCAGAGCGTGTTGGCTTGAACAGTCGCCACACAGCACCATCGTCATCGGCAATAGCAACATCACCCTGCTCGTTACGGCGGATGATTAACCCTTCACTGATGCTGTAAAGCGCTTCGTTAATGGCAGGCAGCGTAAAGCTGAGCTCACGCCCGGTGTCGTCAAACCAGGTGACGTTGTCGCCTTCCCGTTGTAAGTAGCCGTCAAAAGCGGTAGCCCAGCCCAGGCCAAAAAGGCCTTCGCGGCGGGTAAGGCTGTTGTAACTACGTTGCCAGACCAGTGGAAAGCGCCCTGGCAAGCTAAAGTCCTGTTCTGCCTCATCGTTCAGGACTTTCACGCCGGTTGCAGCATGAACCGGATGTGATGACCCAAAGACGGCGTTAATCGCCATATCCGTCAGCATGCCCCCGGCGGCGGAAGCCAGCGCACAAGGCATTGATTTGAGGATGGTACCGAAACGTCCTCGGAAAAGGGCTGTCGCCGCCATAATGACCGCCAGGCCCGGAAACTTACCGCTTTTAATATCCCGGACGGTGAGTGTTTCACCGCCAATGATGACATTGGGTGAGACCTCTTCTGAGATGGTGGCTTCACAAGTGGTTCGGTCTTTGGCGCGTGCGGCGGGTTGGTTATTGATGAAGACGCTTTTTGCCCCCTCCGCCAGATACTGCTGTGGTGAGTGTTTCTCGCACTTCACCTTGTCCTCTTCCAGCGCCGTGGTGCCTTCGGCAGCGGATGCAACCGGCGGTTGCCACATGTTGCTGCCAAACTGTGCGGCCATCGACAGCAGCATGCCGCCATAATCGGCAAAACTTTCCGGTGGCTGCGGTTCCGGTGGCGGTGGCGTACCGGCAGGCGTGAGCATACCGGCGGCGCGCGCAGCGGGCAGCTTATTGGTCAGGACGTTGTGCGAACCGTTGTCAATTTTTCCGGCGGGAGAAGGAGGGAAAATCCAGTCCCCCAGTTTATTGGCCGCATTGGAGATATCATCCGCCTTACCCAGCACGTTGGTAAGAATCCCCCCGATAATGCCGCCAAGCACGCAACTGGAACCGACGGCAGCCAGCCCTGCCGCCGCCAGACCCGCCCCGGCAAAGGGTGCCGCAACCGCCGCGATCCCGGCTACCGCCGACCCAATCGCAGCATAAGCGACCCCTTCGGCCACAATACTGGTGATATCAGCGAAGATACTTGAATGGATGATATCGTCACCCTTACGGGCTGCGTGCTTGTCACTCATCGCTTATACATTCCGATTGTTATTCAGCGTCAGACTTTGTTTGAGGGCATTCCAGTGTTCTGCATCCTGTTCGGTAAAAGGACGCAATGCAGAGAAGGTAAAAATAAGCAGCATGGGTTTATCAACCGCCTGCATCGCCAGTTGCTTCTGCCAGATGCGGGTGTCAGCGCGTAAGAAGGCGGTTTCAACCTCAACGGCACGAATATTTTGTTGTGGGCCGACAAGCACGCGGGTAAACGCGCTCTGCTGCACTTCGCCCATTTGTGCGCGCAGTTGATCCCACTGGCGATGAAATTCTTTCTCGGCATCACTGCCTTCGGGAATGGGGCCACGGCTGACAACAACCGATAACCCGCTTTCGTCATCGCGCAGAAGCGTCATGCTGGTGTCCTGCCATGCGGCCGGGAAAAGCTGAAAGGAACCTTCCTGGAGGTGATATTTCATCATTTGCCTTTTAATGAAAATAATTCGCCTGCAATCGCTGAAATGAATGCAAGGGGCACTCACTTAAAAACAGCAATCCAGATAAAAAGAGGGATGTTAAACGTGCATAAACAACAAAAAGATTTCAGGCTGCGCAGATGTCAGCCTGAATCACACGTTATTTCTCGCGGGTAATCACCACACTGCTTAAACAGTCCGGATTCGTTTCGGCGAAACTAAAGGTGACTTCCTGGCCGTCGCCAATTGCAGCGGTATGACTGGTGACTTCATGGACCGAATGTCCACGCGGCGTATCGGTAATGTCCATTTTCGCATAGTGCTGACGTACCTCGCCCAGCGAGATACATTGCCCTGCATAATCGAACGCAAACAACACTTTACTGTTTGGTTTTTTATTCACCCGCAGGTCGAATGCCGACAGCGTTGCACCGCTGGCCAGTTTTACTGCATCACTGGTATAGAAGACAAAATTATCGTTTTGTGACACCTCAGTAACCGGCAAGGCGAAGCGGTTAATGGTATTCACGTTAACGGTTTTAACAGATGTGCTGAGATGAGAAATAAATTGCCAGAGATCTTCGTTTTGCATTTTTGCCTCGACAACTCCTGTCATGAGTAAATTAGCGAATATGATGGCACAGGCTTTATTTAGCCGGGTAATTTTTGTCATACCATCCTCCATAATAATCTTCGTAGTCCTGGCCGGTCACCGATGTCTGTTCGCCTCGTCCGAAGATTCGGCCGATTTTCGACTGCGCTTCCGTTTCTGTCATCTTTCCGCTCTTAACTGAATCGTAAATCGAATTATAGCTTTTTTGGTTGGCCGGATTGCCCGAAATGCCGATATCCGGCCCCCCGTTGGCGAGGATTTCTCGCTGAACTTTAATATTGTTCAGTGTAGCCGCCCCCTCATCACTTAATTTACTGTTGAGGTAAGCATCACGGGAAGAAAAATCATCTTTGGGCGTATACATTGCGTGGCCGCTCTCATGCGATAGCAGTTGTACCGTTCGTGCCGGGTCGTTCAACGCGCCCTTATCTACCGTGATCGTTTGGTTCTTACGGTTAGCCATCGTCCCCCATCCCTCATTACCCTCTTTTAGGGTCCAGCCATCGTCCTTCAGTTTTTTCAGATCATTCGTTAGCGTCGGGGATTTTGATGCCAGTTGGTCAACATCATCACCGAACCCCGTCGTTACGGCGGGTTTGGAGACCGGTTTAGCACTGTTTTTGGGGGCGCCAGCCGCCGCACCGGGAACCGCCCCTCCCGCTTTATTTTCCTTTCCTGGCGTGAAATATTCTTCAACCGCCTTATCGATATCTCCTTTCAGGCGTTCACCCGGCGCGTCGACCCCGGCTTTGCCGTCATCCGCATTCAGGTACAACTTCCCTTTGGTCGTGATATGCCCGTCGCCTTTTACAAAAAAGTTAAAGTCATTACCAATCAGATTGATCGTACCGTTAGCCAGCAGCTCGATAGCGCTTTCGCCGGATGCCAGTAGTAGCCGTGTACCCGAACTGACCACATACTGTTCAGATACCGCCTCCAGCTTATCTTTGCCCGTTAATACCAGAGACTTCCCTTTGGTGACCAGTGTCTGGTTGGTCTCCACACGTAATAGCTCGTTTTTACGGACATAGTGGCTGTTATTGCCGTTGATGGTGCTCGTGGCGTCATTCTTAACGTTGGTGTCCATATTCCGTTCGGCCTGGATCCACACCTGCTCCTCCCCCGCTTTATCTTCAAAACGCAGGGCGTTGGCGGTGTCAGAAGAACCATCTTTCGAACGGCTGAGGAACCCCATCTGGGTGGCGGCGGCGGGGAGCGCCCACGGCGGCATGCTGGCTTCGTTATAGACACGCCCGGTGATGATCGGCCTGTCCGGGTCACCGTTAATAAAATCGACCACCACTTCATCACCGACGCGTGGCACCTGTACGCCACCGAAACCCTGCCCCGCCCAGGCGCTGGAGACACGCACCCAACAGGAGCTGGTATCGTCGCCCTTCGCCAGTCTGTCCCAGTGGAACTTCACCTTCACCCGGCCATAGCGATCGGTCCAGATGCTCTCCCCCTGCGGGCCGACGACTCTTGCGGTCTGTGGCCCATAGGTACGCGGCCAGGCCGATTTTTGCGCCGGACGGTATGTAACGGTGGAGGGGATCACCGTGAAATCAATGCGGTGCATCGTTTGCGAGCCACTACCGCTGGCATAATTGTTCTCTTCCAGCCAGTAGTTAGCCTCGGTGGTCAGGTATTCCGCGTTATCGCTGAAAAAGGGGGCGTTATAGAGGGTAAACGTGTTACCCGGCGCGATACCGAGTGCCGTGGCACTACCATGAATCTGTTGATGCTCCACCTGCCAGCGCTCCTGGCGGATACGGGCATAGAAATCCGCATGATCGTGTTCGACAAAGCGTCCCGGCCAGTCGTACACATCAATACTGCCCGGTTGTGGTGAGACCGGGTTCTGCCGGGCCTGAAACAGCCAGGCATTCGGCTTGCGGAAATCATAATCGTCCAGGCTGTAGATCCCCGGCGTCACGCTGTCGGTCAGCGCCCACTGGCTGATCCCCTCTTCATCCGTACTGCCACCGGACGGTGTCACGTGATAAGGAATGGTTTCGTAACCGGCAAACGGCTGATGCTGGGTCGCCGCATCGGTTAGCACCAGAACATGCCGCTCCGCCTCGTGGCGGAAGAAGTAGCTGATGCCCTCCAGTTCCATCAGGCGGCTGATAAAGTCGAAGCTGCTCTCCTGATACTGTACGCAGTAGTCCCAGACGCGATAGCTGCCGGTCAGCTTGTCTTCGACATTGACCTGGTTTTCAGAAAGCAGCGTTTTGACGATTTGCGGTACCGTCTGCCCCTGGAAAATACGCAGGTTACGGTCACGCTGCATTGGCCATAAGTCGGATTCAACGCTGAGCTGATAGACCGCGTAGCGAGTGCCGGACAACTCCACGGCGCTCACCGCCACACGGGTCACTTTGCCGTTAAAGTAGCGCGGCGATGTCATATCCTGCGTCGGGACAGTCACAGTGACGGATTTGCCCAGCAACTGGCTGCGGTCTATGCGCGCATCGGTGCCCAGCAACGTCAGGCCAAGTGCATAAGGTTCTGACAGCGCTTCACGCCCTGACAGTTTCCAGAACAGCAGCCCTTCGACCGGAAGCTGCACGGTAATACGGTTGAGCATAAGGTTCATTCCGTTAAAAGTAGCAACGCGCTGAAATCGTCAGCGCAAATGCCATTCGATAGAGAAAATCCACCCGCTAAGATTGCGGTATTTTTACTAAATTTTGATGTCTGGCGAGGTAAATTGTATCTGCCCGTCTGTACTGGCCGTTATATTTATCGCTCTGTATCGGGCACAATATAAGACCGTGTTCCTGGCTGTCTGCCGAGGTTATTATCAACCTCAGTCATGCCACTATTTATTCCGTCGACGTATCCTCATCCGGAGCCTGGTCAAATAACGCCGCGGCCATAGAGGCAATGCGGTCATGCTGAACCAGCTTCTCTTTCCATTCCTGCGGAATCCCCGACCAGCCATATAGAGCACCGGCAAGTTGTCCGGCCGTCGCCGCCACGCTGTCGGCATCATCGGCAAGGTTCGCCGCCAGCAAGATGGCATCACGGAAATTGTCGGTGTGCCATACCGCCCACATGGCCGCTTCCAGCGTATCGATAACATAGCCACTGGAGCGGATCTGGTCGCGGCTTTTTTCTTTATATTCACCGGCGTTGATGATCAGCACCCGCGGCTCTAACGGCATCATTTGCGGGGAAAATACACGTTCTTTGTTGTACCCATTAATCAGCAGAAGCAGTAAGCAGCTCAGATAATGTGCGGAACTTACAGCCTCGGTCGCGCAATTGGTGGCCTGACTTTGAATTTTCGCGTTATAGAATGTCTGAGCGAAATTGCGACGAAAATAGATCGGTACAGGCGCTAATCGATCACGATTGTCCCTTCCCTGCGTTTCTTTACTGCTGTATCGCAGGCAGCGGTTTGCCGCTACCGTCTTTTACAAAGACCAGGCTCTTGTCATTTTGCCCCAGCTTACCCTGATAAACATTCCCCACCTGATAAGCTGCAACGGCGATAGCACCAGTGTGGCAACCACATTCACAATTTCAAATGTCGAGATATTCATCCCTTAATACCATCCTGTCCCGTTATTACGGCGCCAGCATCAGCACTTTGAACTGGCTCGGCACGATACGCATACCAATCGCATTGGTGGAGTTTTGCAGGCTCACGCTGGTCAATCGCGTGGCGGGAGTGCCTTTTAACAGCACGGTAAACGCACCGGTTAAATGCCGGGATGGCCCCATCACGGTCCCAGAGGCCACGCCTGTTGCCACGCCGGGGTTATCGCCGTTGGTCAGTGGCGTGATGGTCGCCATATTGTGGGCTGGCATCCCCATAAACAGGATATTCATCGCATTAGGGATTGCCGTCGGCCCCAGCGCAATATCCGGATAGGGAATGGGCGTGGGGGCGGGCATGGGCGTCAGGCAGACATCCGGAAAGGCCAAATCAACCCCGAAAAGCTGGCAGTTCGCAAACATGGCGGTTCCTTATCCCATATGAATCTGTTCAGAATCGACTTTGGTGATCGCTTTGGACGTGATCACCGTGTTGTGGGCATGCAGGCGCGCATAATCCTCAGCCTTCATGTCCAGTTGCCCGGCGCGAACCTGCTCGGTCTGTCTGGTCGTGCGAAACAGGCTGTGGCTGATTTGGGTGACGGTCTGCCAGACAGATTCTGCCCGCTTGCCGACAACGCGCGACAGGCTGACCCACGCCGAGAGTTTCTCGCCGCTGTATTTCATCTCGTCGATATGGCAGTCACCCTGCCCGGCGGTGACACGGAGCGCCTCGCTACTCAGGCTTAGCTCCCCCGCGCTACGAATATGCAGATCGCCCGGTACGCTGAGTTCCGCAACCTGCGGGTTGGCCCGTTCCAGTACCGCCAGCAGCCAGATTTGGCGCTCTACGCTGGCAATCAACACCGTATCGCCGGTCTGCGGTGCGATAACACAACTCGCAGCCCGGCGACAATGCCAGCCACGCCCTTCGCTTTCTACCGTCAGGCTGCCGTCAGCAAAGCAGTGGGTCACCACCGCCGATGCCTGTACGGGCGGCAGTATGGGTTGGGCCATCAGATGGTTGACTTTACTCATTATCTCTCCTCAACGGCGGCTCTGGCGCTGCAGGCTCCAGGCCTCAGCAGCCAATAATTCTTCGTCATATTCGAGAATGCCCTGACGCCCGGTGAACTGGGCATTCTCCTGATTCGCCCGGTGCATCCGGGTGCGGGAAAAGGTCGCGCCGCGCAGGTCGGCCAGACGCAGGTCGGCACCGGTAAAATCGCTGTAGGTCAGGTCACAAAGGGTAAAACGCACACCGACAGCATTCACCTGCTGCAGGATACTTTGAAACAGGCGGCTCTCGCTGAAATCGGCCTGCTCAAGCGTGGCGCCGACAAAAATAGCCTGATCGAAAACGCTGCCACGACACTGCGCGCCGCGCAGATTCGCTTCCATAAACAGCGCCTGGGTTGCATTGACCTGGTTTAACCGCGCGGTCTGTAACGACGCCCCCTTAAAATTGCACTGGGTAAGCTGCGCGCCGCTAAAATCCGCGCCGTCTAACTGGTTGTCGGTAAACTGGCAGCCGGTAAAGCCGTGCCGGGCGTAATCTTTCCCGCGCTGATCGCAGTCGAAAAAGACCACCCGTTCAAACTGACTGCCCTCCAGCACCGTTGTACGCAAATCAATGCCATAAAAGGTGGTCAGCAGAAAACGGCACCCGGCAAAGCGGGCATGAGCCAGCGGTGATTCAAAAAAGACGCTGCGTTCAGATATTGCCCGATCAAAGTGACTGTCTGCCAGCGCGCAGTGCATAAATTGCACAGTCTGTAGCGAGCAGCCCGTAAAATGGCTGCCCGTCAGCATGCAGTGGTTGAAGATACATCCATCAAGCGGCGTTTCCTCCACCCGCAGGTTCGCCATTTCGCACTGATTAAACACCGTCTGGGTTAACCGGGCTCCCCGCAGGTTTACTCCGTTTAACGCACATTCGGTGAACGCCGTTTCCTGCAAATTGGCCCCTTGCAGGTTCACGCCCTCCAGCGAGACCTCCTGAAAAATACCGCCGGAGAGATCGCAGCCCTGCAAATCCAGCCCGTCAAGGGAGGCTTCGCTGACCGGATCGCCGCCTTTCACCCGCTGTTGCAACTGTGCTGCGGTGAGCATCGTCATATCACTTCTCCATCGCGCTTCGGCAGCGTTTTGATGCGTTTCGTCCATGCCCCATCAAGGCGGGTGGTATCGCTAATGAACGCCTGCGAGAGATCGGCGCGAAAAAGATTCGCCCCGCTAAAATTGGCCCCGCCAAGCTGACTTTTTTGCAGCAACGCCCCCATCAGGTTGGCATCGGTGAAATCGGTATCGCGAAAATCAGTGCGCACAAACAGGCTCCCCACCAGGTTTGCCTGACCAAAGTGGCTGGCGCGGCAATCCGCTTCGCTGAGGTCGCAATTCTCCAGCTTCGCCAGGGCGAATTGTGCGCCGGCGAGCGGCGTCTGACGCAGGTTGCACTGGATGAGCGAAGCCTGGCGGAAGTCGGCGCCCGCTAAAGTACTTTCGGCCGCTATCGCGGTAGCGATTAAAGTGGCCCCGGCAAAACTCGCCTGTTCCGCCTGAGTCTGGACAAAGGAGCAGCTATCCAGCCGCGCGCCGCTAAACACTGCGGCCACCAGCACCGATTGCATAAACGCGCATTTATGCAGCCGCGCACCGTGAAAATCGGGTTCGGCCAGGGTGAGTTCCATAAAGATGCAGCCGTCCAGCGAGGCGTGGTGGAAACGACAGCGGCTCAGCCCGGTTTCGCGTAACAGCAATCCATCCAGGCTGGCGTTATCGAAGATGCACGCCTCGAATAAGGCATTTTGTGTCTGCGTCTCTTTAAAGCGTGCACCGCTAAAATCGCTCTCCTGGCACTGAGCAAGCGCCAGGCTTGCCCCGGTAAAATCACATCGTTGTAATGAGGCGCGCCCAAATTGCGTACGGGCAAGCATCGCCCCGGCAAAACAGGCGCCATCCAGCTTACTGTTGCGGAAATCAGCACATTCCAGCAGCGCCTTTGTGAAATTCGCACCACTGAGATCCATACCGGAAAAGTCAGCGCCGGTAAGATCCATACCGCTAAAATCGCCCCCTTGCGCGAATGTACGCCCGGCACGCTGGCGAATGATCTGTGCAAGGTCACCCGTCAGGCGTACGGCGGGAGGCTGTTGGGCCACAGCCGCCAGATACATCTGATGCAGCGCCTCGCTCGCCTGCTCGCGCTTTTTCTCACTCATCAGGTCGCTGTTGCGGTGGAGCATTTCCTGCATCCGATGCAGTGATTCCGGCCCGCGCGGCAACGTGTCATCCCTGTGCGGGTACTTCGCTTCCATTTCGCGTTTGCGCTGCTCCGCATCGGCCTGTATCTGCTGCGCCTGACGTTCCATTTTTTCCATAAACTCAGGCAATTCATCGAGGGCAGGCATCTCAGGCTCTTCGATGTTGTCGAGCAGGTCGCCGATGTCGCGCCCGTTTGCTTCCAGCCTTTCCCGGTACTGTTCGCGCAGCAGCTTTTCGCGATTCTTTATGTTGTCGCGCATCGGGCTCGGCGTCTGCTGCACCTCACTGTCAAGCCACGGGCCGATTAGCGATTCCGGCAGCAGATCCTTTTCGCGAAACGCGAACAACGCCCCTTTTTCTTTATCCAGGCGCTGGCTGAGGACTTTGCGATAGTGGTTGAGCGAACGCCCGGCACCGTTTTTTTCGAGCGCGGGCATTAAGTGCAAAACATCCGCCGCGTCGTCTTCATTAATGCGGATATGCCCCTGCCAGATAAGCACCATTTGCTCCAGATGCGGGAAAAACCAGACGGTGGTTGCACGCAGGGTTATCTCTTCAAACAGGGTCTCCTCCTGGCGCAACCGGCTGATAAAGCAGCGCGCATGCCAGGGCGGCAATGTGCCTTCCTGCACAGGTTTTTGCGGGTGCATATTCCAGATACGCCACGACGCCTGTTCAGGCAGGGTGTCCCTGTCCCACCACTGATCGGGGCTGGCGGCATTAAATACCGTCCAGTCGATGTCGCGGGCAAAGCCGGGAAAATCGTTCTGCAACCAACCGGCGTCATAGTTTTTGCCCATCCGGCGAAAGCGACGCGGCCAGGAGAGATCAAGCGGCCCAAAGCTCGCAGGCTCCGGCCTCTGTTTTGGCGAGGTCATGCGCCCGTGGAGGGGCTCAATGTTCGGCAGGCGGTGGAGGCTTTGTCCCTGATGATTTTCCGGGCAAAACCCCACCCCATGCGGGTTTTCTTCACAGCCTGCACCACCCCAGGCGCGCGTCCAGTCCAGACGCATGTCGCCAAAAGGCTGCGGTGGGGTCATTTTGCTGCCCGACCAGAAACGGTCGCCAAACACCACCAGTGATTTACTGAGATTGTCGATATCCACCCGCGCCATCACCGCCGTTTTTTCCTGCTGGTGGTGAGTATAGGCATAGCCGGTGGCCAGGAATTCTGCACGGGTTTTCGGCATCGCCACATCAATAACGCCACCGCTGGTTTGCAGTTCACTGGCGGCAAGCTGCCAGAGCTCCATCTCCGGACGCAGTGTTGGGGCCTCCCCCATATCGGTCAGCGCCATCACCGACACGCCAAGATGATTTTTACCCTGCCAGCGGAAAGGGCGATGGAGCACGCTCAGGCGCAAAGGTTTAATAATCTTCATCCGTAATACCTTATTCGCCTAAGATGAGTGGCCGATCGTATAACGCAATTCTTTTCGGGTCTTTGGGGTCATATTTGATGGTGGTGCCATTACCGGCTTTAAAGCGTTCTCTCTCTTCAAAGTTCATAGATGTATAGAAGCTTGCCTGTACTTCTTGGCCCTCACGGGTTTTAAAGTTCACCGTCAGTAAATAGACAGGGTTTTCTGCATCCCACATCCCCGTTTGCCTGGCAACAATAATATCCGCATTGGCACCAATACCGGTTTTAAGCACTGATGCTTGCCTAAAGGAGTCTTTAATATAAACAATAAGGTTATCGCGCAAGCTAAGGTAGATAATATAAAAGACGGCTGAAAATATCCCAATGGGCAGCAGATACCAGTAAGTGTCAAAAAATTCCATTAATTTGGACCTTTCGTGTATACGCAGAGTTATTTCCAGAATAAACGCAGCCAGAAAAGCTTAGTCAAACACGTTCATTACTGCAATCCGTGGCAGTTTGTCATCACTGTATTTTACCGTCAGGGTTAACCCTTTTTTCAGTTTATGAATATCATTGGGTTTAACAGCGGCCCTGGCACGGTATTTCTTTCTCTTTTTAGCGAAATCCGCAAAGAAATAGCATTCGTAAAGATAATACTCGCCACGCTTCGTACCGGTACGCTGCCAGGACTCCAGAGGAACATGAATGGTTTTCCCGGCCCATTCTTCGCGTGATATCCAGTCGCGCAATAACCGCGCTTGTACCCCATACTGCTTAAAAAAAACAACGGCAGACCACAGCCCCACAAGGGTGATAATCAATCCAGAGATAAAGAAAGGGTCACTCATAACATTGATAAAAATGTTCATATGAACCCTTTTTAAAGTTAATTTGTGGGTAAGCCACGTAGCTAACCATGGCTTTTCCCACTATGACAATCAGCGACGTTTGAGAAGAGGGTTTGGAATATCCACAATAACTTTTTCGGGTTCTTTTCTTGAATATCTTAAAGAAATGGTTTCACCGGGCTGGTACTTATTGATATTCATTACATCAATTACCGCATCAGCTTTACCACTGATTTTTTTACCCGTCTCAATCTCATAGTCAAAACTTACCGTGATGTTAATAAACCCTGAGTTCCCACCAGAGCGACTGGATACATCAGTGATAATCCCCGTAGTATTGACGCCATCCGCCGCTATCCCCTCTTTGATCTTCTTATTTTTGGCATCCCTGATGAGCAAAGACACAATAACATAGGCAAAAAAAGCCAGGACGGCGAACACGATAATATTGGTAAAAAATCTCATACATCCCTCTTATATAAACATAAAAACACCAGCAGCATGAAGGCTCATCGCTAGTGAATCAAACTCAACCCCGGCAACGCGGGTTTTTATACCATTATCAATATGGATGGTCACTGGATTATTTTCCATCTTCATCCCGGTAAGACCAAAGCTCAAAGGCGTCACTGAAATATTTAGGCCTTTAATATCCACGCCAGCACCGGTGATTCCTAAAGAGGCGCCAATATAGCTTTCCTGATGACCATGAGCATTTGTCACCCAATACGGAGTATCAATATTCACTTCTGTATCAGAATGTATTGTGATTTTATTCGGAGATTGGATCAGCGTTTCTCCTGATGCAATGGTCTGGGTCCATCCCCCATTGATTGTGGTGTTGACCTCACCCGTTATCTCATTATGCTGACCACCAGAGCTAACAATTAAACGATCGCCATTACGAATTTCAGTATTACGCCCACCTGTCAGGATAAACGTCTCTTGTTTTCCATCTTTTATGGTTGTGGACTGATTCCCTTGCGCTATTTTTGTAGTCTGATCGCCAGTGATTTCATTTAACTCACCCTTGCTCAGAATAGTCAGATGACGTCCTTCTTTGATATTGATAACTTCACTATTATTGAAGTTTTTTTGCTCAACATCATCCACCGTGGTCGTCCTTTTCTTCCGGTAGTAGAACGTGGCATCGCCCGTCACATCATCTTTCTGCTCTTTTTTGATCGTCGTCGTCCGGTTACCGTCGATATTGACCGTCTGATCATTCTCGACCGACACCATCATGTCTTTCTCGGAATGCATCTGCACCGATTCATTACCCGGACTGTCTTCAAAAAACAGGAAGCTGGCATTATCGACGCTGCCATCTTTACTTCGGGTCATAAAGCCCATCCGGGTGGCATCACCAGGCAGGTCCCACGGCGGCATACTGGCTTCGTTATAAACACGCCCGGTGATAATCGGCCTGTCCGGGTCACCGTTAATAAAGTCGACCACCACTTCATCACCAACACGCGGAATCTGCACGCCGCCAAAGCCTTGCCCGGCCCAAGCGCTGGAAACACGCACCCAGCAAGAGCTGGTATCGTCGCCTTTTGCCTGCCTGTCCCAGTGAAACTTCACTTTCACCCGGCCATAGCGATCGGTCCAGATGCTCTCTCCCTGCGGACCGACGACTTTCGCGGTCTGTGGCCCATAGGTACGCGGCCAGGCCGTTTTTTGCGCCGGACGGTATGTGACCGAAGAAGGAATGACGGTGAAATCAATGCGGTGCATTGTTTGCGAGCTCCCGCCGCTGGCGTAGGCATTCTCTTCCAGCCAGTAGTTAGCTTCGGTGGTCAGGTATTCCGCGTTATCGCTGAAAAAGGGGGCGTTATAGAGGGTAAAAGTATGCCCAGGGGTGATGCCCAGCGCGGTGGCGCTGCCCTGTATCTGCTGGTGCTCAACCTGCCAGCGTTCCTGATGAATGCGGGCATAGAATTCACCGTGTCCATGATCAACAAAGCGCCCCGGCCAGTCATAAACGTTAATGCTGCCAGGCTCCGGCGAGTTTGGATTCTGGCGCGCCTGAAACAGCCAGGCATTCGGCTTACGGAAATCATAATCGTCCAGGCTGTAGATCCCCGGCGTCACGCTGTCCGTTAACGCCCACTGGCTGATCCCCTCTTCGTCGGTACTGCCGCCGGACGGTGTCACGTGATAAGGAATGGATTCATAACCGGCAAATGGCTGATGCTGGCTGGCGACATCGGTCAACACCATGACGTGGCGCCCGGATTCGTGGCGGAAGAAGTAGCTGATACCCTCCAGTTCCATCAGGCGGCTGATAAAGTCGAAGCTGCTCTCCTGATACTGTACGCAGTAGTCCCAGACGCGATAGCTGCCGGTCAGCTTGTCTTCGACATTGACCTGGTTTTCAGAAAGCAGCGTTTTGACGATTTGCGGTACCGTCTGCCCCTGGAAAATACGCAGGTTACGGTCACGCTGCATTGGCCATAAGTCGGATTCAACGCTGAGCTGATAGACCGCGTAGCGAGTGCCGGACAACTCCACGGCGCTCACCGCCACACGGGTCACTTTGCCGTTAAAGTAGCGCGGCGATGTCATATCCTGCGTCGGGACAGTCACAGTGACGGATTTGCCCAGCAACTGGCTGCGGTCTATGCGCGCATCGGTGCCCAGCAACGTCAGGCCAAGTGCATAAGGTTCTGACAGCGCTTCACGCCCTGACAGTTTCCAGAACAATAGCCCGTCTACGGGAAGCTGTACGGTAATACGATTGAGCATAAGGTTAATTCCGTTACAAAAATCATGAAGAACCAGGTGCAATCATTAAATTATCGTGCCCGAACGACAAATATAATCAACCAGCAGTCAGTGAGGATATTACAAAAACGGGCAATAACGTCCGTTTTATCTATTCATTGATATCGAGGAAGGGTGCCAGCCATTTCTTTTCAGAAAATTCCTGGCAATATGCAGTTTAGCGAAACAGCAATTAAACGAAATGGATCACCATATGTGAACGTGCTGTTTTTGCCATCGCCTCATCGATATACTTCTGTTTTATTTCATCCGTGAGCGGTGTTTTTTCATGCGGCGGTTCAAACTGCTGCATACTTTTCATCACAGCGTAAAAACCGCCGATAACCCTCTCACCTTGTGCTTTAATTTTCCAGCCATCAATATCCAAAATAATATAAGCGCTCGTGCCGGTAATTTTCATTATCAGGTTACTTTGCCGTTCAAATATTCTGGCTAAGCCACACCCCGTGTTCCCCTGCTTTGGCGCAAAAAAGCACGGTAAAGTGCAGAATGATCTACTTCCCACGATGAAACTTAATACTCTGAATAATTTCCTGATATTGCTGCTGATGACGTTCGTTAAATTCCCCCGGACAGGTCGCCACATAGCTCACCAGTTTTTTTCCGGCTGGCGCTGCGTCCAGTAAAATAATGGTCTGACGCTGGAAGATAACGCGATTATCATTTTTGAACTGATAGAAAAGCTCAACGGCCGGGTAGCCATCAACCGTCAACATTTGCGTCGACTCAAGATAAAAATCGGTCAGCGTATCTTTTAGTTCGCGAAGCGTTCTGGCGGCGACAGCATGTACTTTATCGTCGGCATTTGCACTGGCGCGAGACACGACAAACGTAAATTCATTGCCACCATCAACAGTGTGTGTAAATGCATTCATAGTTCGGTCTTTGGCTGTATAGGGCATTGCCACATTTATTTTTATGCAACCGATAGACTGCCGGAGCGATATTGCGCACCGGCAGCGAAGAGATTACGGTTGCGGATTTACCAGCCAGGTACCGGCACTGGTGATATTTAACGTCTGGTGACGGGTCTGACCGTTACCCTGCAACACCAGCGCATACTGGCCCGGCTGCAGTTTCAGGGTCGCGAAACCATTGCTGGCCGGTGTTATCGACTGCGATTCCCCGTTGAGGGTCAGTTTTTCTCCCTCATTCATGCGCACATAGACCTGTGCAATCGCCGCAGGCGGCGTGGTTGCAGCGGGTTTATCCGCCGCCACAGGTGCGGTTTGTGCCGGGGCAGTCGACGCCGTATCACGTGCTGGCGCTGCGGTGGTGGACGTAGCTGCTGGCGGCGTCGAAACCGGCGCACTGTTTTGCGCAGGCGGAGCGGCCGGTGTGGCTGGCGCGACGGGGGTATCGGCAGGACCGGTGCTTGCCGTCTGATTCGCATTCTCCTGCGGCGCATTGCCCTGATGGAACAGCACGCCGCCGGCGATCAGGCCAACCAGCACCCCGGCCGCCACCAAGCCTGGCACTTTGTAACGTCGCCAGTCCAGGACACCAGGTTTGGTTTCAACCTCTTCAATGGGAACCAGCATGGTGCCCGGCTTTTTCACGTTCAGCACATCGTCGAGTCCGGCGACCGGCATTTCGATCAGTGCCGCAAATTCATCGATAGTTTGCGGACGGTCTTCCATTTTCAGCGCCAGCGCCTTGTCCACCGCCTGCAGCAAGGACGGGGAGTAACCGGGCAGATGACGATGGGCCAGCGGCTGATAACCATCCTGAATGCTGCGCACCACACTCACCGGCGGCGGTGAGCCCACGATCAGCGTATGGAGTACGGCACCCAGAGCGTAGATATCTGTCCACGGTCCCTGCTCGCTTTCATTATCGTCAGTGTATTGCTCAATCGGCGCATAGCCTGGGCGCAGCATGGTTTCGGTCTCGTCGGAGACCGAGCCAATACTGCGGCGGGCAGAGCCGAAATCCAGCAGGACGGGCAGGCCGTTATCCTGAATCTGGATGTTATCCAGCGAGATATCGCGATGCAGATAGCCTTCGTCGTGGATGGTTTTAATTGCCCCAAGCAGCATCGGCAGCGTGCGGCGGATCCACGCTTCGTTGATCATCTGCGGGTTCTTTTCGCGCAAACGGGAGAGCGTAGTGCCGCTGTAAAAGACCGTCCCCATATAGGCGGTGTCGTTTTGCACCCAGAAACGCAACACGTGCAGCAGGTTCGGGTGATTAAAACGCGCCAGCAGACGCGCTTCCTGAATAAAGCTGTTCAGTCCGGCGGAAAAGGCCTTACCAAAGCGCTCGCTACGCAACACCAGCGTCATGTCGTCATTGCGTACCGCAAGCGTTGAGGGCATGAACTCTTTAATGGCTATAGTGCGTTCGAGCTGATGATCCCAGGCACGGTAGACAATGCCGAAACCGCCACCGCCAATCACCTCTTTGATTTCGAACTCATTAAAGCGGTATCCCGTCGGCAGTGCGTTCGGTACAGTCCGGTTGTTTTCGTGATCCGTCATAATGGAAAACTCTCTTGATAATGGCATTACGCCGCAAACTGACAGTGAAACTCGCCCTGTGCAAAGGTAACGTGTAAACGTCGGTACTTCTCGTCGCGCGCGCTGGCGTCAAGCAAAAGCTGACTCATTTGAGGCAACAGCGTATTGGTCAGAATCGCATCGACCATTCGGCCGCCCGATTCCACCTCCGTACAGCGCTGGACGATTTGCGTGATGACGCTTTCATCCACCTCAGAGACAATGCCATGGTTCTCCTCAAGACGACGCTGAATGCGCTTGATTTGCAGACGCACGATCAACGCGAGCATCGCTTCGCTTAAGGGGTAATACGGCACCACCAGCAGACGGCCCAATAGCGCAGGGGGAAAAACTTTAAGTAACGGAGGACGCAGCGCATCACGCAGCGCATCGGGATCCGGCAACAGTTCCGGGTCGGCGCACATACCGCTGATCAGTTCAGTCCCCACATTCGACGTCAGGATAATAATAGTGTTACGGAAATCGATATGTCGCCCTTCGCCATCTTCCATCCAGCCTTTATCAAATACCTGGAAGAAGATTTCATGGACATCCGGGTGCGCTTTTTCGATTTCATCAAGCAGCACCACGCTATACGGACGACGGCGCACCGCTTCGGTTAGCACGCCCCCTTCACCGTAACCCACGTAGCCCGGAGGCGCGCCTTTCAGGGTGGAGACGGTATGCGCCTCCTGGAATTCACTCATATTAATGGTGATGACATTCTGTTCACCACCGTAAAGCGACTCCGCCAGCGCCAGAGCGGTTTCGGTTTTCCCGACACCAGAGGGACCGCACAACATAAACACGCCAACCGGTTTATTCGGATCATCCAGCCGCGCGCGGGAGGTGCGCACCCGGCGGGCTATGGCCTCCAGACCGTGGCGTTGACCAATGACCCGCTCATTGAGGGTATCCGCCAGTTTCAGTACCGCATCGATTTCATTTTTCACCATCCGGCCCAGCGGGATGCCGGTCCAGTCGGAGACCACCGCCGCAACGATATTGGCATCAACAGCGGCAAACAACAGCGGCGCATCCCCCTGAACCTCGCGCAGCGCCTGCTGCTGCTGTTCCAGTTCATTGCGCAGCGCCGGGTGTTCCTCCTCCGCCGCCTGGCTGAGCGCACGACGCAGGCGGATAATTTCATCCACGTGCCCCTGCTCCTGCTGCCAGCGCCGGGTCAGGGCATCACGCGTCTCACCAAGACGCTCGCGTTCGGCCTGTAGCGTTGCCACGCGGCTTTCGTCACCGGCCGCCATTCGCGCCTCGCGCCCGGCGATCTCTATCTCCACATCCAGCCCGGCAATGCGGTGCAGGCAATCTTCCAGTTGCGGCGGCGGCGCGCTGAGGCTCACCGCGACACGCGCACAGGCGGTATCGAGCAGCGCCACGGCTTTATCGGGCAACTGGCGCGCCGGAATATAACGATGGGAGAGCTTCACCGCCGCGACCACCGCTTCATCTAACAGCAGCACCCGATGGTGTGTTTCCAGCGCTGAGACGGTGCTGCGCAGCATCAGTACCGCTTTTTCTTCATCCGGCTCGGCCACTTGTACCGTCTGGAAGCGACGGGTCAGCGCCGGGTCTTTTTCGATGTATTTTTTGTACTCAGCCCAGGTCGTTGCGCCAATGGTACGCAACTGGCCGCGCGCCAGCGCCGGTTTGAGCAGGTTAGCGGCATCGCCTGTTCCTTGCTGGCCACCCGCGCCAATCAGGGTGTGGATCTCATCAATAAACAGCATGATCGGCACCGGGCTGGACTGCACTTCGTTGATCAACGCCTGCAGACGGGCCTCAAACTCCCCTTTCATGCTCGCGCCGGCCTGCAACATGCCGATATCCAGCAACCACAACTGCACATCACGCAGCGGTTCCGGCACATCGCCTGCGGCAATGCGCAGCGCCAGCCCTTCCACCACCGCCGTTTTACCAACCCCGGCTTCACCGGTGAGCAGCGGATTGTTCTGGCGGCGGCGCATCAGGATATCCACCATCTGGCGGATCTCCTCATCACGCCCGACCACCGGGTCGATTTTGCCGTCACGCGCCCGTGCGGTGAGATCCTGCCCGTACTGCGCCAGACTCCCCTGACGTGCGGGTGCGGCGGCTGCGTTTTCCGGCACAGCAACAGACTGCGCGGCTTCTTTGCTGTCGGCAAATATGGCGTCAAAATCATCGAGCAACGCGTCAACGCGCACCCGTTCAAACTGCGACGAGATACCTTTTAAGACCGTTGCCAGGCTCCAGGTTTTTAATAAGCCAATCAGCAGGTGGCCGCCGCGAATGCGGTTGACGCCAAATTTCAGCGAACCGTAGACCCAGGCGCGTTCGACCGCGTTATCAATATGCTCAGACAGATCGGAGACGGAGCTTGCACCGCGTGGCAGACTATCCAGCGCGTGGACGATATCCTTCGTTAAGGCTTCCTCGCTCAATGAAAAATGACGAATCACCTGCTGAAGATCGCCCTGGTCTTGTTGCATTAACGCATGCAACCAGTGAACCAGTTCCACATACGGATTACCGCGCAGTTTGCAAAAGGCGGTGGCGCTTTCCAGCGAGGAAAATAACAGCGTATCCAGTTTGCCGAAGAGCACGGCACGGCTAATTTCTGACATGATCGATTCCGTGAATGTAAGAGATAACGCCTGGGAGACGGTGAGGGATCACCGCTCCGGACTGAAAACCAAATCACCGCGAGCAAGCGGCTGCGGCTGCATACCCAGCCAGGCGCTGTAGCCCAGGCGCCCTGAACCGCCCAGCGCCGCGCCGTTCACATCCTGACTTTGTAACAACACGCGCAGGGACCATTGATACTCAATGCCGAGATACTGACGAACCCAGTCGCGAAGCCGGGTTACCCAGGCCTCTCCGGGCAGAAAATGGCGGTAGGTTTCAGCATCCAGCGGCCCCAGCTCGATGCGAAAGTTATGGGCGACATCGCGTACCGCCGCCCCCAGAAAGGCCGATTCCCCAAGACGCGGCGCACGACGCCCGCCCTGTAACCGCGCTCTTTCTCGCTCACCCAGAGGCATCCATTGTGGAACATTCGCCACCACCTTCACCGGCACGTTGAAGTAGGCACGCAGGATCTTCTCCAGCCCTTCCGGGTCACGGCCATTACGCGTTAAATGTCCGGCCAGGGCGAAACGGGCATGCGGGCTAAGAGACCCCTTTTCCAGTTGCCCCGGCTGCCCCATGCCGATAAGCGAAGCGATATACCGCTCGAAGCGTTTGTTGTCCGGGCGATCCAGTGAAACCGTGGGTTGCGCATCGGCCCAGGCGCGATAAAACAACAGCGTCAGGCGGTGATGAAACAGGTCCGCAAACGCCGTCAGGCTCTCATCCTGATGATGATCCAGCCGCTCGCGCGCATACTCTGTCAGGTGCAGCGGCAGCGGCCCGTTCGGCCCGAACAGACCAAAACTTAAAATCGACACATCATACAGAGATGACTGGTCGCGCTGACGCACCTCTGCCAGGGTCGAAGGGGCAAAACCGAGCGACGGTTTCTGACCAATACGCAGAGGTTCAAAGCGCGGCAGCGGCGCGCGCCCCAGCGGATAACGCTCGCCGCCCTGGGCATCAACACGGCGCAACAGGGTGAACAGATCGTAACGCCAGGGCGCCGCCATCACGTTCTGCCAGAACGACGGCGGCATGGCGGTTGCCCGCGTCACGGGCGAAAGACGGGTCAGCGTTTCGCTCATATCAGCGCCCTTTTGCCCATCCGCGGTGGCCAGTAGCCCACCTCGCCGCGCTGCTGGCTGTAGAGCGTGAACTCGGTAAAGCTGTTCATCGCCACCAGCCGGGCAAAGACACGCTCCAGTACGCTACCGAACAGCCACGGGCTAAAACCGGAAAACGCCTGTTCGTCCACCGTCAGCGAGATACTCACGCCACGGGCAAAGACAATCGGCCCCGGCTCCGGTACCCGGCGGTGTACCGGCTGCAACACGCATTTGCGCACGCCGTCAATCTGTCTGGCCACCGGAGCTTCCGCCAGCCGGGTGTAGAGGCCCAGCAATTGGCGAAGCGCCGCCGCCCCTTGCCCTTCTTCGCCGTCCATCAGGCTCAGGTAATTCATCTGTAGCTGGCTCACCAGTTGCCAGGTACTGAACCCTTCCGCCAGCGCCGGACGCGGTGGCGTTGGCCCTTTGCGCAGATGCGGATTTTTAACCGGCAGTGAGTCCGGCAGCACAAATTTGCCCATCTCCTGCTGGAGCATCAGCGGCAGGTCGCGACTGGTACAGAGCACTTCGGCGGTGATGTAACGCAGATCATCGCGCCAGGGCGCGTGCTGTTCATCCACCAGCGAGGCAAACACCTCCGAGCCGATATACCCGGTACGCGTACCGTAGCGCTGGGCATGTTCGGACAGGCCGCGCTGTTCGCGGCGCAGTGAAAAGTAGGCGCCGTAGTTGCCGTTATCCTGGCTCTGGCTGCGCCAGAACGGACGAAACTCTTGATCATCACGTTGCCCGTCAACGCTGGCATGAATACGGGTAACGGCGTAAATCTCGTAATCCATCGGACGAATGTTATCGACCACCAGATGGTATTCGTGCTGGCTGTCGCTCAGTTTTTGCCGTTCCGCCACTTTGGCGAACAGGTTCACCACCGGGGTGCAGTGCAGCGCCAGATGGTTTTTATCCACCACGCGCTCAAGCTGATCATCGGCCTTATCCAGCAGGATGATGATGTCAAAGGTGGTGGCATCACCGCTCTGCGCCAGCAGTGGACGCAGCCCTTTCAGGCTGAAAAAGAGGAAGCGCGACGGAAAAGCAAAATACTCTTGTAGCAGACGGTAACCGTCAAAGTTACGCAAGTCGTCCGGCAACAGCGCCTGGTCGGACTCGAACCCTTCCTGACGTAGTGCGTCTTCCGGCAGAACCAGCGGCGCGGTTGAGGTACCGGGAATCAGCGCCAGCGCCCCGACCTGATGCGCCATCAGCAGCTCCAGCAGTTGCAGTGCCTGCATATCCGGGCCGCTTAAAAAGAACTCCACGCGGTCAAAATCAAGGTGTGAGAGTTTCACCGGTCCGTCACAGCGCAGCCGGATCCGCAGTGCGCTGACCGCCCCGCTCTGGCCGAGGCCGATACGCAGCAGCGGCAGGTCGGCGGGTACGCCGCCCAGTTCGACGGCGCTAATGCTCAGCGGCAGTAACGTCACATCATGTGCGGTGGTGTAACTGCAGGTGACGCCATTTTTCTTGAGCGTCTGGCTGTCCATCATGGTGCCGCGCGGCACCACAAAGCCTTTACTTAAATCGCCTTTTGCCGGGTCAGGCTGCAGTTCGGCAATCGCCATTGACGGGGTGGGCGCAAGGTAGTTTGGCGCGATCATCTCCAGCAGACGCTGAGAGAACCGGGGAAATTCGGCGTCCATCTTGAGCTGCACGCGGGAGGTCAGAAAGGCGAACCCTTCCATCAGACGCTCGACATACGGGTCGGCGACATCCATGCCCTGCATTCCCAGCCGCCCCGCCACTTTCGGATAGCGGCCCGCAAACTCCTGACCCATTTCCCGCAGCCAGGCCAGTTCGCGGTTGTAATACTCGAGTAATTTACTCTCCACGCTTACCCCACATCTTTTAACTCGAAATGGCCATTTTCCAGGTCGACATCGGTGCGAAACAAAAAGGATAACGGATACGGCACGCACCACAGGCGGCCTTTGATTTCAATTGATAAGACGTTGTGCAGATCCAGCGACTTTGTATCGGAGATGCAGCGCACCATCAGCCCCTGAGGCAAAATACGCGGTTCGAAATGCAAAATCGCGTCGGTAAGCTTGCGCTGGATATCCTGCCATTCAATGTCGGACATGCGCTGACCGGCCAGTGGCGCCACGCCAAAATTGGCGACCGAGCGGCGCACGTGACTCAATTTTGAGAGATCGTTTTGCGCCTCGTTATTGATGGTGTTGAACAGCCACTGCAGGTCACGCAGTACGTGGCGACGCAGCGCATTGTGCGAGACCAGATTGCTGTTGAGCGGCTCCTGCTTTTTGTCCGGCGCGTCATCGGTCAGGCGGTCCAGCAATGACGGCTGCATTTTGTCGCGCGCCCCCGGCGACTCTTTGCCGGTTCTGGCGCGCCAGCCGCTACGCAGCAGATCGCGGTCGTCCTGAGGCTGACTACTCATGCGCATCGCCTTTGGCAAAACGCAGGCTGGCTAAATCGAGCAGTGGAAATTCCGCCGTATCGTTAAGCCACACTTTTTGGCCGCGCCCCAGGTAATGGGGCTCCTCGCCCGGCAGCGGCTGCCACTCGGTGGTGCGTGAGAGCAAGAAGCGGTCTTCAACCTGATTGTCCAGCGGATAGCGCGCCGGGATCTGGCACACCTGCTCGCTACCGTCATGCAGACGAATGCGGGTGTGTCGCCAGACCAGATCGATGACGCTCGCCGGGGCTTGAAACTCCATCTCTTCAATCGCGCTGAACGGCAGCCAGAAGTAGCGTCCGTTGACGATGGCCTCGCAGACCGGGCCAAAGCGGCAGTCGCCATCCATCAACCAGTCGAAGCTGTGGGTGGTGCCATCCTGTAAGGTCAGTTCGCCGGGAATGGCCTCGGCCTGTTCCAGCGCCCCAATGCGATGTGAGCAGGCTTCGGTGGCGGAAAGATCGAGGGCGGCAACCATTGCCGCCAGCCACGGCCATTGTTTGTCCGGCATCGCAGGACGCGTCCGTCCGGCCATCACTTCTGCGCGCTGACGTTCACCATTGATGGTCTGTTCAAGCAGGGTGATGGTCGGCTGCGCCTGTGGCGTCAGCGCCAGCCAGCTTTTGAGCTGTGCCAGGGCGCGTGACCAGTTGCCCTCAAGGCAGAGCATTTGCGTAAAGGCCGCACGCAGGTCGGCATCGGTGGGCTGCGTGCGAATGCGGTTTTCCAGTTGCCCCAGACTCTCCCGGAGGGATTCTCCCGCGAGTTGTTGCTCTAGTGTGTTCATCACCGCTCCTCTGTGTAAAACGAATGAAATTGTGTTTTTTTGCGCTCAGCGCATACCCTCGTACCGTAGCCCCGGTAAGTATCGCGCCACTGGTGGCCTACGCGGTAAGGTGCTCGCTCGGTCCCCTCTTGAGGATTAGGGGGAAAACTAGTGCACAGCCTTATACGTACCGACCGCCGGGTCGCGCAGTTGTGGACGCAGAGAGTCAATCAGCAAAATGTTGAGGGTCGTACCGGGAGCGAACCACGGGGTCCAGACCTTACGCACCTCGTCAAGCCGTGCCTGCAGCCGGGCCTGATCGTTGACCAGCTCGCGAGAAACTTCGACGGCGACGGTGCCGTTCGCCTGCCAGCCGCTCAGAGAAGGCACATAAGGCAGGATCATCCAGCTCTGCCCGAGACTGCCTTCGCTGGCCACCATTCGCTCGTTGTTCACTGTGGTTATCAACAGACGGTCGGCGTCCGCACTCTCGCTCAACCCGCTTACCGGGAAACCGTGGACAAAGGTCATGGTGGTTTTACGCTCAATGCCGTTGGTGATTTGGCTAACATCACTGCGACCATTGAGCCAGCCGCCCTTCTCACATTTGCCGTCGTCTTTGGCCGGGATAAACAGCGCCGGGCTGCTGCTATCACCCTGCCAGAATGTCCGCAGATGGCAGCCATCCTGGAGAGTAAACTCCTGCCACGGCGTGCGGTTCGCCGCCGGGGAGTTATCTTCCGGGCGTCCTTCCGGCAGTTGTAAGCCAGTGGCGGTATTGGTCGCAGGCGGCGTACTTGTCGCCGCAGCCGCCGGAGTGACAACCGGCGCCCAGTCTTTCGCTTTGCTTGCGGTCCCCTGGGCCAGCGTGTTGTTTTGCGCATCGGTCAATTTCCAGCGCACCAGCGCCAGCGTGCCGCACTGATTTTCGAGCAGCGCGCCCAGACGCGGCATAAAACTGTCGAGCACGGTGACTTTTTTATCGCCATTCGCCACGATACGCAGCGGTAATTCCCGCGCACACCAGCTTTTCGGCGAGTTATCCGCGATGTCGTCGATCCAGATATCCAGTTTTTGTGTAGGAGACTGCACGATACGGTAGTTTTCAGCCTGAGCGCCAAAACAGACCGCGAACAGCGCCAGCCCCGGAAGCCAAAGTTTCATAAAATTCCTTGTAAGCCTGTATCAATCACGAAGAGGGAAAAACTGCGACGCTTGCGCCAGCGAGTGCAGAAGCGTGGTGTCCTGTGGAGCACCGACCCATACCGCTACGGCGCTGTAATTGTCCTGCTGATCATGACTTTCCACGTTGGTGCGCAGCAGTATCTGATTCATTAATGTCAGCCATTCATGGGGGGTATTGACCATATGCAGGGACTGTTTCATCTGCTCTTCGCTCACCCCGTGCCAGAAACCGTCGGTGCAGAGCAAAAACACATCGCCATCTTCAATCGGTACCACATCGCTGTAGCTGGCTTCGCGCTCATCGTCACCCAGCCCTAACGCGAAATAGAGCAGGTTGCTGTTGATACCCTCGGTCTGGTGTCCGGCGTCTTTCATCTGCTGTACCAGGCTGTGATCGGTGGTGACGTGGTACAGCCACCCGCGGCGAAACAGGTAAAGTCGGCTGTCTCCCGCATGTACCCAGTAGGCAAGATGGTAATCACGGTCAATAAACAGACTCACCATGGTGGTGCCCATACGCTGAAACTGCTCAGCCGCTTTTTGTTCGGTGCGAATGGCGTTGTTGGCTTCGTTGATATACTCGCGAATGTATTGCGCATTCAGATGCTGGTCGCCATCGAAGCGGGTGATGATGGCATTGCGGGCGAGCTCGGCCGCCACATCGCCGCCGGGAAGCCCGGCAATACCGTCGCATACCACGAAACATGCGGCGCGCTCGCCAATGCTTTCACCGGTTTGATCCTGGTTACTCGCACGCGCGCCCTGTCGGGACATTGAGGCGGTGCTGATATTCATTGTTGTTCTTCCGATGCGCTTTGTGAATCTTTGTACTGGTTTACTTCCATGTCGTAGGCGTGCAGGAACGCCTCGCCAAACAGCGTGTGGAAGTCGTCATCGATTTCACCAGCCGTTTCAGCGTAAGAACGCACAAAATAGTCCCACAGCGCCGCTTTGCGATTGGAGAGCATGCCAAGACGCGCAGTGGCGCCGTCGCGTTTAGCGTCCTCTTCCAGCAGTTCCGGGTTAAAGGATTGCAGCATGGCGGCGATAATGGCGCGAATACCGGAGATCATCCCTAACTGGTGGGCCTGTAAGTCGATCAACGCATCGCGCACCGACTTTTTCGGCGGCATAAAGCCGGGCATACGGGTACCGAACATCTGCATCAACACGGTTTTGCCGGAAGGCAGCAATTTAAACGGGTTGTTGGCGTCATCAAGCACCATCGTCATGTCCGCTTTTACCCCACGTTTAAGGATTGAGCGTGATGACAACAGCGCCACTGTCCCTTGCGAAAACATGCTCAACATCTGTCCGAGCTGACGCATGTTTTCCCGATCAAACTGCGGCGTGGGCTGCATATCACTGAGCCCCATCCCTTCCAGCAGCGCATCCAGCAGTTCGCCTTTAAGGACATCACCGCTGCTCTCACCGCTGCTGGTCGTTGCAGATTGCGCGCTTTCGCTCTGTACCGGGTCGATACGCAAGCGGCCTTTTGGCGTCTGGGCGGCGGCACGCTGTACGGTTTGCGGCGTGGGTAACGTGATGGGGACATATTCCGGCATCTCGCTGTTGGCTTCCGGCGCCACGGGTTCCGGCGCAACAAACAGCGGCTGCACATCCTCTGGCTCGGTGTGCGGCACAATATCGTCATGCGGCACCACCGGTTCAGGCTGCGGCGGGACAGGTGCCTGCCAGGCCGGTTCCGCTTTCTTCGGCTCAGACGGGGCAACATCATCTACATGGCTTAGCGGCACGGCGCCACTGAGTAGCCCCAGCGGGTCGTCATCTCGTGCCTGCTGCGTGCTCGCCCCGGCACCGCCAAAGAGAGCTAACGGATCCAGTTCATCCGGCGCGGGTGCGTCATGTTTAGCCGTGGGTTCTACGGGCGGCACCAGCGTTGACGGCGTGACATCGGCGAAAATGCTGTCGTTTTTGAACAGCGGTTCGTCGTTAAACAGCTTGTCCGTGTCGATGGTACGCGGCGCGGCAGCGGATTCGTTTTTACTCAATAAGGCCAGCGGGTCTTCCGGGTTGCGTTCCGGCTCTTTCGGCGCGGCAAACGGATTGAGCGCCTGGGGCTCTGGTTTCGCACGGTTACTGGAGATGCTGTCGGAGATGGAAAACTCCTGCATCAGACTGTCCCAGATCTCCGTTGGCACGGCGGTGGTGGCGTTCTCTTTTTTCTCCACCGGGGCCGGATCGGGCGTAAGTCCTGCCTGCACATTCGCCGCCATACGGCTGACTGGCTGGGTGTCCAGGATCAAATCGGTCACTTCAATGCGGTATTCGTCAATATCCAGGATATCGCCATCCTGCAGTTCAACCTGGCGGCCCCGCTCCAGCGGAATGTCGTTGAGTACGACTCGGGTCACATTGCCACGGTTAGTAATGCGGCATTCACCGTTCCCGGCGATATGTACGATCGCCTGCAGGCGCGAAATGGCGCGCTCATTGTCCGGCAGCACCAGGTTATTGTCCGTTCCGCGTCCAATGGTGCCTCCCGGCGGATAAAAATCGCAGCGGCTTTGCGGAGGTTGATGGCCGGGTTTATTGGTAACTATTGTGAATCGCATAGCGTATTCCTGCTGGAGTTATTAGCGTTCCGAAAAGGGTCAGTTCTGATAACGCTGGTGCTGGAAAATAAAAATGCCAGTGAAGCCTCAGTGGCTTAATTAATGGGTTGTAAATCATTAAGTTTAATATATCCCCGCGCCTCGCCCAGCAGACCGGGTTTATTTTCATCACGTACCGCAACCTGAATCCAGTTAGCGTTGATTGTTTTTATTTTTACCAGTGGCGTTCCGGGAGTGACAGGCTGTAAATCTTTCGCCCCGTCATCGGGTTGTTGCTTGAAGTGCTTATTCTCTACCCCTGATTTTAGGGTATAGGTCATCATCCAGGGGAAGGCTTCACAACCCGTGTTTTTTTCGAGTTTATCGGTATCAACAGCGTTTTTATTCGCAGGTGTGAAATGCTTCAACTCGCCAGTAAAGTAACGATGATCGCACTCTGTTGATCCGGTAAGTTTATCGACCGTAATAGCACCAGCACGCTCAATGTGCCCCTCTTTCCAGGTCAAAAACTCAGATGGAAGATGGGGAAAGTAACGCTTGAGTTGCTCAGGTTCAGCGTCTTTTTTGTCAACATTAAGGTTGATGACCTTCTCGACATTGTCGCCATCTTTAGTGACGAAATAACGGTATTTCAGTTCTGGCGTATTTCGCTGACCATCGTCGCTCCATACGGGCAGCCAGTAGACCTGAAGAATACCCTGGTGCAGGGTCTGTTCTGCGGCTGTGGAGAGTGAAGCAAAAAACAACGTGCTGATAACAATAAATGTCTTGAGCATGACCCATCCCTTTCTAATTACTGCAATTTACATAACATGATGTAATCGTTACTGTAAAATTCTCAATACCTTCTTGCGTCAGGAAATCTTTCAGCTCATTCAATTTCGTTACGCTGTTGCCGACAAAGTTATCACCTTTTGATGCGCCAATAAGCAGGCAGCCATCTGTATTGTCAGGGTAATTCCCATTATGAATTAAGATATAACGTGAGACTGGAACGGATGAGTTATAAAGCAAAGGAACAGGATTATGTGATTGTACAGTGGGAATATTACTATTATGCCACTGCAATCTATAAGATCCTTCCGGAATCCTTTTTCTTAGCCCGGATTCCGTCGTATCAGGTCCGGGGCGTTCAAGAATATAACCACTTATCGTACTGCCGGAAATATTATACGTACTGATCGTTGAACTGTCAGTTTGCCAGAGACGCTTTATGGAGATGAGATAATTTGCCATACACTCCCCTTAACGCTTTCAGCGATCCCTTTCGGGATCGCTGCAAAAGACCTTACGCTTCTTTGTTTTCTTTGATATTCCAGCCGGCACTGGTTTCAGCGCCTTTACCGCCAGAAGAAGACTGCTCCCAGTACTGCTGTTTCACTTTCGCAGCCTGGAATGCGTAAGTTACGCCAACGGTGTCGCCATTATCCGCACCGGTGTACTGCACGGAAGTTACTAACACTTCTTCCAGCGTAATGCGCGCATATTCAACCTGCTGACCGCCCGCTTTGCAGACAGAAAGCTCAACTTTGGTTAAGTGTTTGCCGCTGGCGCAGTGTTTCAGGATTGCCGTTGTGGATTTGTCAATTAATGCGTTTACATGCAGGTCATTGAAATTAACTTTACCGGCACCACCGCCGCCGCCGACGCTCATATTCCCTGGCTGTGAAGCGCCCCAGGAAAAAGAAGTAATATCAGTCCAGCCGGTGTGGTTAGAATCTTTCGACTCACCCGTAACGCCATCGACCTTCAGAAACATATCAATAGCCATAATATTTACTCTTCGTTAATGATGATTATTGCTTTCGAAAAAGCGTGTATATACCAGTCATCGCTGATGGTATAGAACTAATGGGTAAATATGGGGCCAGCTAAAACCGTCCATATTTTACCTCTCCCTCATATCCGCCATCATGACCCTGACGGATATGCTTTGCACCCTCTGAACAACAAGGGTCGCGAAGATTAACGCTGTGAATTGTCTAATAAAATAATTCTAAAAATAGATTATATTGTGTTCCCGGAACCCGTTTTCCGGGTAGCCTGAGAATAGTTTAATTTACATATCATTATTGTGATGGGCAGTTCCAGATATATCACTACATATATCACTACGCGGGCTTTCTTTACGCCGCGCCAAAGAATAATGATGCTGTTTTAACGTTTTATAAAACAAGCTCATTTTTTCTGCTCTTTTTTACAGGGAAAAACAGCAGACAGTGATTCAATAATAAGGGTTGATGCCCGGGTTTTACGCTCCTGCGGTGTTAAATTCGCAAAACGGGAAGAGAGATGTTCATGGGCTGAGGAGGGAAGTAGCCGTTGATAACTGCACCAGGTTTTTCCTTCCGTCGCATCCATCACGCCAAGAAAATACATTTCAGCCTTGATCCGCTCCCGTTCGTTGGTTTTCGAGAACCAGGCTTGCGCAAAACGCTCACTGCTCATATTGACGTCAAACCCTGTCAATAACCCGGTATCTCGCAGAAAATTCGCGGTGTCATCCTGGGGTAGCGGCTCTGCTCGCGGATATTCATAGGTCTCAGCGTTTGCCAGTCCCGTCGCGAAACAACACAGCAGGCTAAGTGCGATGTAACGTTTTTTCATATCCAGCTCCCTGTTCCCGGATGCGGCAAACACCACCGAACCTGTTCCTTATGTAGCCCCGGTAAGCGCAGCGCAACCGGGGGAAATATGACCGTCGTCCTTAAAAAACATATCAATAACCATACTGTCTGTTTTTCGTTAATGATGATTATTGTTTTTGAAAAGTACTTCTATGGCAACAGCATCGCATGAGTCCGAATAACACTTTTCATATTGTACACTGGTTTTTACTACATCGAATGACATGCTATTATTCTTTCACTCCCTGCCCTTTCAAATTTAAGGATTGAAAATGAAAAAATTCCTCGCGCTGACTGCAATGTTTATTTTACTGCTTGCCGGAGCGTATACCCTTGTGGATATCATTCAATCGCTCTGGTTGGTTCTTAAATATGAATCGCTCAATCCCTACTCCACCGGCGCATTAACAGGAAAAGTGCTGTTTCTCCTGGTTGTCTGCGGTTTGTTTTTTCTTGTTCGCAGGATTTATAAGAATAAACTCACTCATCGTTAAGGGCCAACCACCCTGCTCCTGCGGTGCCTGAGACATAAGGATGAAAATACCGTTTGCTGTATTCTTCACGCCTTTGGCGCCCTGGCAACAAAATGGTCAATGATCTGCTCGGTGAACATTCTGTTGGTACTGAGATAATTAATCGCCTCAATCCACGGTTCCAGTACGTCCTCTACCATAAAATAAAGCAAATCCAGATCGCCCGCCTCGCGCAAGGCATAGTAAATAGATTCATTAAGCTCTTTCAGATCCCGTGAACTATAAATGGACCGTGAAATCATTGCCCCGACACCCAGCACACCGGTTATTTTGGCAGAAAGTAAAAAGCGCGGGATGATGTATGTGCCGAACCAGGAGGCCAGTTCACTGGCAAAAACCGTTTTAAAGGCCAACTTACCTAATTGAGAGCCAGCCACTTTTAGCATTATTTTTTCCAACTGCTCGTGATTTAAGCCGTGGACATAGCGATTGATGACAATATAGATAAGTTGCCAGAAGTCTTTGGACGTCACCCCACGTTTCGTTAGCTCGCCCAGACGAATGCGCTCCCTCTCATTGAGGCCACTGTTCTCGGTATCAAACATGTCCTTTGCCAGGGTCCACATATCCTGTGGTAAAGAGACAAAGCTATCGATGGCCGCCTGCAAGACGATATCCGCTGCGCTTTGCTTCTCAGGATTTAAAATCTTTAACATCCCCTCCGCTATCTGAACGGGTGAACCAGACATAATGGTGTGCTCCTTGCTAACCAATGGATGAAACAGTATGTATGATGCACGGTGCCGCAGGCATGTTCACGGCCAGCCTGCGGCGTCTCCGCTCTTATGCCTCTTTGGTTTTCAGCGACGGCAGTTTTGATACCAGACGCAGCGAGACAGTCAGTCCTTCCAGTTGATAATGCGGACGCAGGAAGAATTTCGCGGTGTAGTAACCGGGGTTATCTTCAATCTCCTGCACCTGCACTTCGGCGGCGGCCAGCGGTTTGCGCGCTTTGGTCTCCTGAGAGGAGTTTGCCGGGTCGCCATCGACATAGTTCATCACCCAGTCGTTCAGCCAGCGCTCCATTTCATCACGCTCGCGGAAAGAGCCGATTTTGTCGCGCACAATGCACTTGAGATAGTGCGCAAAACGGCAGCAGGCGAAGAGGTACGGCAAACGGGAGGCCAGACGCGCGTTTGCCGTCGCATCGGCGTCATGGTATTCCGTCGGTTTTTGCAGCGACTGGGCACCGATAAAGGCGGCAAAGTCAGAGTTTTTGCGGTGAATCAGCGGCATAAAGCCATTTTTCGCCAGCTCGGCTTCACGACGGTCGCTGATGGCGATTTCAGTCGGGCACTTCATGTCCACGCCGCCGTCATCGCTCGGGAAGGTGTGGCATGGCAGGTTTTCCACCGCCCCGCCGGATTCGACACCGCGAATCGAGGTACACCAGCCATACTCTTTGAAGGAGCGGTTGATGTTCGTCGCCATCGCATACGCCGCGTTCGCCCACGAGTAGTTGCTGTGGTTAGCGCCATCGGTCTCTTCTTCAAAGTCGAAGCTATCAACCGGGTTAGTGCGAATACCGTACGGCAGGCGTGACAGGAAGCGCGGCATCACCAGCCCCAGGTAGCGGGAGTCTTCCGATTCACGCAGCGAACGCCAGGCGGCGTACTCGGTGTTCTGGAAAATTTTGGTCAGGTCGCGCGGGTTCGCCAACTCCTGCCAGGATTCCATCTGCATCACACTCGGTGCGGTACCGGTAATAAACGGACAGTGCGCCGCCGCGCCGATACGCGCCATCTCGCCCAGCAGTTCCACATCCTGCGGACTGTGATCGAAATAGTAATCGCCAACCAGGCAGCCAAAGGGTTCGCCACCGAACTGACCGTACTCTTCTTCGTAGATTTTTTTGAAGATAGGGCTCTGGTCCCAGCCGACACCTTTGTAGCGTTTCAGAACGCGGCCCAGTTCCGGTTTCGAAATGCTCATAAAGCGGATTTTCAGCATTTCGTCGGTTTCAGTGTTGTTGACCAGATAGCTCAGCCCACGCCAGGCGCTTTCCAGTTTCTGAAACTCTTCGTGGTGAATGATCTCATTGACCTGTTGAGAGAGTTTTTCATCAATCCCGGCAATCAGATTCTGAATCGTGCGGTAAGTGTCCGAGGAGAAGGTGACGGTGTTAGCCAGCGCCTGCTGGGCCAGCGTCTGTACCGCAGACTCGACCGCTGAACGCGCCTGTTCCGTTTTCGGGCGAAACTCTTTGCTGAGCAGCGCGCTAAACTCGTCCTGGCTGAATGTTTCGCCCTGCGGCAAGTCTTGCTGTTGGGTTACATTGCTCATGATTTACTCCTCTTTACCTGACGTGCTATCGCGGTTGTCCGGCATCTGGCTCAGCGATTTCAGCAGTGTCGGATCTTTCAGGATTTTAGCAATCAGCTCTTCCGCGCCGTTTTTACCGTCCATATAGGTCAGCAGGTTGGAGAGCTGAGTACGGGCTTCGAGCAGCGAATTCAGCGGCTCGACTTTGCGTGCCACCGCATCCGGCAGGAAATCTTCCATGCTGTCGAAGGTCAGATCGACGTTCAGTTTGCCTTCTCCGGTCAGCGTGTTGTCCACCTGGAAAGCCACGCGCGGTTTCAGCGCTTTCATGCGTTCATCGAAGTTGTCGATATCGATATCAAGGAACTTACGTTCGTCAACAGAAGGCAGATTCTCAACCGGTTTACCCACCAGGTCGGCCATCACCCCCATCACAAACGGAAGCTGAATTTTGCGCTCCGCGCCATACACTTCCACGTCGTATTCAATCTGAACGCGTGGCGCGCGGTTACGCGCGATAAATTTTTGTCCACTGTTACTCGTTGCCATGATGTTCTCCATCGAAGATGCGCGGTGACGCTATCGGGATTGTTTCACCCTGTCGTCAAAGGTTATGGGTGACGCCCAAATATGTTTTCCAGTTGCTGCACGCCATCCGGCGCCAGATCGCGAACGATCGCCATAAAATCCAGTTCGATCAGCCGCTGTACGCGGTCAATCATCAGCGGGGCGGGATGGCTTGGCTCATGCTGAGCAAAATAGAGCTTCACTTTTTCCAGCATCAGTTGCGCATCGGCGCGACTGTTAAGCTGCACGCTCCGCCAGTCCGTATGATTGACAGGCGCTGCGGCGGGTGTCGTCGCCGACGCCTGAGGAATAGAAGTTGTTGCTGTCTCGTCGGGCTGCGCCTCGTCGCCTGCGCGACCTGCGCGGTTAATCAAGGTTGCGGTCTTAATGAGTTGTTCCATTTCCGGCGCACCACTCTCCCCAAGACGTTCCACCAGCCAGCTACGGATGGTGAGCAACCGTCCTTCGATTTGCATCATGACGCTGGTGGCCTCTTTTCCGGCGCGGGCCAGTTCGTCAACCAGCCGTACGCGTCCGCCCGGAAAATTGGGGCACTCTGTTTTGCTGCCGTCCAGTAGCGCCTGAGCGTCGCGGACTGTCAGCTCATCGCCATTGCTACGCAGTAAAATCGACTGGCGCAGCGTGGCGGTGAGTGTGGATTTATCACTGAGTTCTGCCAACGCGTTAATACGGTAAAACGGATCTTCTTCACCGTTTTCTGTCAACGCGGGCCACAGATCATCCCAATAGAGGGCCAGTGCCTGGCCAATAAGTGAAAGCCCGTCTGCATACCCTTCCAGACCACGGCGACGCGTCCAGGCATGGGTCAGCGCCAGCATGACGCGCAGATCTTTAGTGCGTGACAGCAGCGCGGTGGCCAGCTTTTCAACACGCGTCCAGTCTGCCGGCTCTGCGGGAATAATGGTGTCACCAAATTGCTGTTCCGCTTTGCCCTGGCTTGCCTGTTCCAGCGCCTGAAACTCAGCGTCATACTCCAGGTTTTCACCACAGGGCTGCGTCGGGCTGATGGGTTCAAGTAAGGTTTCAAGAGTCATACACAGATTCGCTTAATCAAACATCGGAGGATAAAGACCATGGCGCCCCGGTCGTGCACCGCCGGCCGGATCGAACAGCATGGTAAAAAGCTGCCCGGTAAAATTGCCGCTGTGCACATGCGTATAGAGCGGATAGCCATCGCTACGGTTGGTCCACCAGAAACTGGTCTGGCGCAGCGGGTCAAAACATTCTGCGGCCTGACGCCAGCTCAACGTCGGCGCCGCGTCGCCTTCGTAACCGATAACATCGAGGATTTCCGAGCGGTTTTCTTCTACCACGGGCTGCGGCGTGGGAATCGACAGCAGCGCCTGATCAAGTTGTTCTGCGGAGTAACTGTTGCGGATCGCATGCAGCAGGGTTCGCCCCAGTTGCTCATACCAGTCCCCCGACTGCGCCAGTTGGCGTGGAGACCACTCCAGCGGGTTTATCGCCAGCAGTGCGCACAGCGGATATTGCCGCCCGACGCTGTCGCGACCGGGTAACAGACAGCCCATCTGCACCTGCTGACCACCTAACATTGGCGGCACGACAAAATTCCATATCGGCGCATTGCCGAATTGCCTGTCCGCCGCACGCTCTTGCTCTTTTTGCCAGTTCAGTAGCCCCACCTGAAACCAGTGGGACCATTGACGCTGGAGCGCGTCCGGGAAACGTCGCTGTAAGAAGTCGCCGGCACTGGGCAATTTTCCATACCAGCTAATTGCACTCGTCGTAGTCATTCGACTTTCCTTGCGGTTAAGGGCATGCGAAACGGGGAAGCTGAAACGGGTTGCGAATGCTGCCAGGGATGAACTCAAGCGTGACCTGGTGTCCATCAACGTTGTAGGTTGCCTGGCGGCTCAGGCTGCTGCTGCCCGGTGTCACACGCGCCTTGTCAACAAAGCGGTTCAGCGCCCATGCTCCATTGGTCACCAGCGTCGAGGTGGTGCCGTTCGTCAGCCCAAGCTGCATCCGTACCTGGTTGGTTCCGCCCGGCCCTGGCCAGTTCACCAGTTGCACCGCCTGTGGACCGTGGCTGTAACGGAGAATCTGCCCATCCACATCCAGCGTGAGGTTCAAAATCGCGTTGTCCATGCTCACGGTACGCACCGTCACACGATAAGAGGGCGTCGTGCTTCCCCCGGCAAAAAACGCATCACGAATAGATTGCGCCTGTTGAAACGGCGCCAGTAATCCTTCGCTACCTGGCAAGGTCTTACCATCAATGCCCGGCATAAAGCGCCAGGGTGACTGGGTGGTATCCACTTTGCTGGTCAGGTTGTCACGAAAGAAACTGTCCATCAGGCCGGTGCCCGGGGCAAACATGCGCGCCAGATCGTCTGGCGTCACTTCACTGCTGGCGTTACGAACCAGCGGGTAACGACCGGCGATGGCCTGGCGGCAAAAACCGCCCACTTCGACACTGATGCGCTTGCGGACATTTTCCAGCTCGCGGCTTTGCGTATCGCTGCTGGCGCCCACCGCCATATTGCTGAACATGGACTGCAACCCGCCGGGCAGACGCCCTGCGCTGGCCTGCAGGCGACTGATGGCTTCACCGCCGGGGGCAGGCATGCCGCTGTTGGCCGCATCCTGTACCGCTGTCAGATAGCGATAAAGTTCATCAACCTGCTTTAAAAAATCATCAAACACGATGGTTTTGCCGCCTTTTTCCAGCGGCTGAGCCAGTTCGATAATCGGCGCGTAGTGTTCCGTTACCCGCTGTTCCGGCGTCTGCGCCGTCGCGGCGGCGGGCGCAGCGTTCGCGTTATCACGATTGCCAAACAACACGTTGAGTGTGCGGCTGGTGCTGTTGCCCTCCTCCGGCTTTTTTTCGCCCTCTTCCGGGGTGTCACGGGTCAGCGTCAATACCTGGCTTAAGTTAACCACCAACTGGCGCAGCGGCGAACTGTTGCCCGAGAGCAGCCGTGCTGTATTAATACGCTGTGAAAGATTGGCACTGTTGTTGAGCGCAATATCACTCAGGAAGCTGTCCCACTGGTTGATAAAATCCCGCGCGTAAAGCTGGCGTACCGCGTTATCCGTCTGCTGCTGATCTTCTTGTTTGACGGTGGAACCAAGTACCCAGGCATCATCGGTATGCAGCGCGTTGGTCACAGTGCCAATCTGCTTATCGAAATGCTGCCAGTAACCGTCCGGGGTATATAAACCGGGGATACCGTCATTGAGCGACTTACCGCTCTTGCGCGAGAACACCAGCTCGCTTTGCGGGCCACCCAGCGAGGCCAGCGAAACCGGCTTGAGGTTTTCATCCGCCGCGAGCAGACGTTTCAGGCGTCCGTAGACGCGCGCCGCGAGCGGTTGCTGGTTGATTAACGCCTGCTCCCTGGCAATCAGTGCTTCATCTTTGGCAAACGGCGAGGACTGAATTTGCGGCTCCAGCAGTTGGGTCAAATGCCATTCCAGACGACGAAGCTGGGCCTGTGTCATGTTCTGCGGCAGATTACGCTCCAGGTTGAGCATGACCCACTGATGCAGGAACTTGCCGTCATAATGTTTCGGCTGGTAGAGCATCTGATACGCTTTTAACGCTTCGTAGCTGTATTCCACATCGCTGCCGTTATCATTTCGCAGCCAGGTGGTGATGCGTGACGCCACATCCGGTAACAGCAACTCCTGCAACGCTTTTTGGTACAACGCCTGCGATGCGTCAGAGACGTCATAGCCACGATACAGCCCCATACGGCGGGTCAGTGGCGGGCTGTTAACATCGAAGTCCTCACTTTGCGGCAGCGCCGCGAGGCTGTTTAGCAGCGGCAGTAAGGCAAAGACATCGCCTTGCGGACGCTCGCGCAGCGCTTTAATCTCCTGGCTGATACCAGGCACTTTGGCTTCGACTTCCTGCAAATAGGTTTTGTTGTTGCTGTAACTTGTCAGCCACAGACCGCTAATCACCACCAGCAGAACCAGCAGCGCGGCATAACCGGCCCACATGACCGCCCGGTTGCGCATTTCCCACCAGCGATTCTGCCCGGCAATACCGGCTTCCTGAAAAATAACGTTTTGCAGCAGGTTTTTGATAAAGAAGCTTTGTCCTTTACCGCCGGGTACCGGCTCCTCTTTGCTGACGCTATCCCAACTGTCACCGGTATTACCACGAGGAAGCGAGAGCGAACGTCCCAGTTCTCCCATCACCCGGTCAAACGGCAACCCTTCCTGGGTACCGCTCGCCAGATAGATACCGCGCGGTGAAAATTCGGTTTCAAAGTTCGAGCGGGCAAACAGCGTTTGCAGATAATCGGCCAGTAGCGGACGCAGCGCGGCAAATTCCTGAGGGAACAGGTAGCTTTCGGCTCTCGCTTTCGGATCGCTCTCGTGCAGTAAAATATCCGGTAAGGCCGCATCGAGGCGCTGTTGCAGTAACGCGTACTCCTGGGTAAAACGCCCCATCAGGTCAAAATCGGCCTGCTTGCCCTCCTGCCAGGGGAAGGTAAAACCCCAGATCTGGTCACGCTGGGCTTTATCGAACCCGGCAAAATAGGCACGAAAGCCTTTCAGGAGATCCGCTTTCGTCACCAGCACATAGACCGGAAAACGGATGCCCAGTTGCTCATGCAGTTCAGTCAGGCGTTTGCGTAAATTAAGCGCCTGTTCGCGTGAGGCATCGCCTGACTGGGTGAGCAGGTCGGCAACGCTCACGGTGACAATCACCCCGTTGATGGGCTGACGGCGACGGTATTTTTGCAGCAGACCGAGGAATTTCAGCCATTCGCTGGCATCCTGCGCCTGCTCGCTCTCCTGGGTGCTGTAACGCCCGGCGGTATCCAGCAGAACCGCTTCATTGGTAAACCACCAGTCACAGTTGCGCGTACCGCCAATCCCACGCAGCGCCGTTTTGCCAAATTTGTCGGCCAGCGGAAATTGCAGCCCGGAGTTGACCAGCGCGGTGGTTTTCCCGGCGCCCGGCGCACCAATGACGACATACCAGGGCAACTGATACAGGTACTGCGTGCTGAAACGCTGGGTCCATTGCCCGCCACGCTGACCCGGCTGGTTGAAATGCGCTTTTTTCAGCACCTGAGACGCTTCTTCAAAACGGTCAGCGAGGATTTGCTCTTCGCTGTTCAACCGTTTGTGATCCGCCGTCTCTTTCGGCGCATTGTCGCTTTTCAGGTTGTCCATCAGTTTGCGGTTTAGCCACGCGTTGTAAAGACGCGGAATAATGTGGCTTTGCACCCAGATGAAATACATCACCGCGATGGTGATAATTCGGTTTTGTTCAGATTCCAGCGGGCGTGAATCAACGACAGAGAGCAGCGGACCTATCATCCATATCACCGCTGCCAGCGCTGTCATCCCAAGAAAACCCCACAATATGCGGTTCGTCAGAATTGAAAGCAGACTATTCATCCTTAGTTTCCTTGTGGCAATCCGTTCAGTTCGGCTGCCGTATTACCCGGCGAAACCAGTAACGTTATCTCCACGCGGCGGTTGCGGGCGCGGTTTTCCGCCGTATTGTTCGGCGCGATGGGGTTCATTTCACCCCGCCCTTCCGCTTTCACGCGATCCGGCTGACTTAAATGTTTTTGCAACAGCGACTGTACAGAGCGCGCGCGTTCGAGGGACAGTTCATAGTTGGAAGCAAAGCGTGCGCTGCGGATCGGCACGTTATCGCTGTAGCCCACCACCAGAATTTTGCCGCTGACGTTGTTCATGGCCTGCGCGACGCGGTCAATCACCGGCGCGTAGTTTTCACGTGCCACCGTTGACCCCGACGCAAACAGCCCGTCGCCTTTTAGGGTGACAACGCTGCGATCCGTTTCATCGCGCACCGCGACTAGCCCGGCGTCGATCTCCGGTTTCAGGAAGCCGCGCAGGTTAAGCACAGGCGGCAACGATGGCGCAGGTTGGGCAATGGACGCTTCTGGCAATGTGGTCTGGTAAATTTTTGCCAGTACCGGGTTCGTGTTATCGCCAAGTCGCCAGTTAAGAACGATATAAAACAGGCAGGCAAGAAACCCGGCCAGCGCCACACAGGCCCACAGCGGGATCATTGGGCGCCAGAGTTTGCGCAGCACCGGCTGATCTTCCGGATGCGGCGACAACGGCGGCGGATAATTTCCCCGTACGCCGCGAATCATCTGCCACAAACGCTGCTTGATGGTTTCAAGCTGGGTTCGCCCATTGTCCATGACCCGATAGCGACCTTCGAAGCCCAGCAACAGGCAAAAATTAATCAGCTCCAGCAGGACGATATGCTCACGCGGGTTTTGCGACAGGCGCGCCAGCAACTGGAAAAATTTCTCGCCACCCCAGGTTTCGTTGTGAAAGGTCACCAGCAGGCCGCTGCCGGACCAGACGCCACGGCTTCCCCATGGTGTCAGCGCCGCCGCTTCATCCAGCGCGGTACACAGGCAATAACGCGCCCCGACAATCACTTCATACGCAAGACCCGATTGCTGGCAGCGCACTTCAAAACGGCGAATTTCATCAATCAGTTGCTGGCGCAGACCGGCCTGGTCGTCGTGTGAAACAGAGTGGCGAATCTGCGGTATCGCGTTAAGCAGCGGGTTAGCGGCGGTCACCAGAGGGTTGTTACCCCCCGCGCCCGCAACATCGGCATCACGGCCGTTAGCGTGTTGTTCCTGCATATCTTGCGCTCGCTATTAATCTTTCGGGCTACGGACGGCCCAAAATTCCATGTCCAGTCCTGGAAATTCACCTGCCAGATGCAGCGCAAAGGCGCCGGATTTCTCCATTTCGCTCCACAGCTCGCCCCCTTTTTCCAGTTCGAAGTAGTTGTAGCCCGCATGCCAGGGAATTTGCGGCGGCGCGACGGGCATTGCCCGCAGCTTCATACCGGGAAGCTGGAGTTGCACCAGATCGCGGATTTTGGTGACCGGGGCGACTTTCATCTGCGCCGGGAAATGAGTTTGCAGCATCTCGCCCGGCACATTGGCTTTCACCGCCAGGACAAAACCAAACTCCCGCGCCATGCTGGTGGACGGTAGCGTCGCGACATTGAGTCCGTGGGTGCGTTCGGTAAGCGGCAGTTGAATGGCATGCTCTTCCAGCACCAGCGACAGCCCCTGACGTAACATCAGCACCAGACGGCTAAAGCAGCCGGCGAGGTTGTCATGGTCATAAACCGGTAGTACCTCTTCCGGCGCACGCGCGGATGTCCAGGTGGTTAATTCGGTGGCAAAGGCCAGCCATTCGCGCCACAGCTCTTCCGGGTGCAGCAGCGGCAAGGTTTTCAGATGCGAAATCAAGCCGACGTGGTGATTGATCAACGCCAGCAGAGAGAATTCGACCATCTCCATGGTATTGAAGCGGCCAGGCTGGCGCAGACGCTGGGCAAACTGCTGGCTACGCTGGGAGAGCAGGCTTTGCAGGTCGTTGATCATCGCGTACAGCGGCGCGCTGTTGGTGGCGTTGAGCATCGGCGGAATATAGGCCGAATCATGACGAATGTGATTATCGTTTCGCTTTTCCAGTATCTGAACCACACCCATCGCCGTCCACTCGGCGGTCAGATCTTTTTCCAGCATCAGTTTCAGGCGTAAACGACCAAACTGCACGGCCGCCGGGCCAACGGAAATGGCGTTGTCATCATCCACTTCGGCTTCCCAGGCCACGTAGCGCGCCAGTGACTCTTTATCTTCGCTGAAGATAACTTCTTCACGCCCACCCCGGCGGGCGGGTAAGGCCAGCACGACACGCTCATTGGTCACGTTATCCCCAATGGCTAATGGCGCGGGCGCATGGCGCGGATCGTGAAAGGAAAAAAAGGTGCCATCCGGTAGCAGACCGCTGGCATAGCTCAGCGCGATACAGCCCTGGCGCAACATTGCGTCATCCAGTTCAAGGTCCAGAAAGCCCCATAGCCAGGGCCGTTGTAACGCCCCCCATTCGCGAATGTGGCTATGCAGGTGGCTTTCCGCACGTTGAAAATGATGAGGACGCAGAAACATACCCTCGGTCCAGACGACCTTTTCTGCTTTGTTCATGCTGTTTTCCTGTTAAGACTGGGCGCTATCTGGAAACGACGCGGATCCCGTTCACGTCGAGAAAAACGCTGGCTTCAAGTGAGTCAGACGACCATTTCCAGAATTCATAAAAGCGACTTTCACCCTGCACGGGAAGCGGAATGGAGATCCGCCATTTTTTGCCATCCAGCGCCTGATACTCCGCCATCACGCCGATATAGCGTGCTTCCGGGGTAGCCTGGCCGGTGAGTGTTTTTGTCAGTTGACCGGGCAGTAAGAAGAACTCATCGCTGTTGAGCAGGTTACCCCCAAGGGTATTTCCCGCATTGTTTTGTAGCGACCAGAAATCGGCGGACATAAATGTCGCGTCGGATTTCAACAGCAAAACCCTGACTTTGAGCGGCGCGGATGCGTTGACCTGCGGGTGCGCCTGGAACTGAAGGGTGTAACTGGCAGGTACGCTATGTGAAGTCGATCCACAACCGCTGACCAGGGTGGTCAGCGTAAGGAAAAACGCCAGGATGAGCTGGCGTACCACGAAGTTAGTTTTCATATCCATCGCCCATGATGGCGAATTAGTTGAGAATCCAGGTACCTGAGTTGCTGTTTTTACACGCTTTGCTGCTACCATCAACCGACACGCAGGTCTGTTTCTGGCGGGTTCTCAGGCGCGGGGTTTGCTTGCGTACCGTTTCGTCGTACAACTCGCTTTTCACCACAGCACGCATCGGGACATAACCAATCAACTCTTCCTGACCTTCATCGGCCAGAGCCATCCAGAAGTGTTCAACCTGGCCCAGTACAACGTAGGTTTTACCGGTTTGCAGTTGACGGATCATTTTGCCGCCGTAATCCGGCGTGCTCATCAGCGACGCAGGATAGAGTGCACGGTAGTTCTCTTTGATGGATTGAAACTCTTTCGGTGGTTTTACCGCATAGCGGTGGGTTAGCGTGGTGCCATTCACCTCGCTGGTCACAATCGTGTCGTCTGTGGGCGTCGCCGGCGGTGGTGCTTTACATGCGGAGAGTGCAAAAACAAACAGAAGGGCTAATACATTTCGCATTTTCATAACGGTGATTTCCATTGCAAATATATTACTGTGTGGAACTGGAACGTTTAGGAAAGAACTTTTTCATTCTTTCAAAATAAGTCTCTCCCTTACCCTGCAAACCGATCAAATAATGAATTAAAGGCATAGCTACCGCACGAGCCGTTGCACCAGCAAGGCAGCGAAATATGACTTCATCAATGATAATCGTGTCTAAATTTTACAGACGAGACGATACAATTCAATATCATCTCAGCCTTAATGAAAAATGAATATTTAAAATTTATCTAAATTAAGATAATTCTCAAGAAATAATTTCACTTAGGTCTTCTGATAGTAGAAATCATAGCCAGGCAGAGCCGAAAGCCCCTTCGAATGAAGATCAAGCCACTGTATTTAATGATTTTATCGATTATTTATCGCAAAAACATATCCTGCAAGGTTCGTTATCAGATAAATCCTAAAAAGATAATTTTGCATATTTTACCCCTCATTATTAGTAGCCAAAAAGCCACATTCACTGTGCGGAATATTGAATAACGCCTGATAAGTCAAGACCCGTCAGGTCGATAAAGTGAAATATAAAAGCTGTAACAAAGTGAATATTACTCACCTGCTCTGACCATAGCGAAATAATCAACTGCGAAAATATTTTATCCCCGCTAAATAAATTGTTTTCAGTGCGACACTATTTAGCATCGCTAACTCAATGTGAACGGCCAGTAAATGAATCAATTCAGCTTATTTGATGCAAAACAAATATGACAATTCGTTTTCAATAAGAAAAACTGATCAATCACCGTTATTTTATTTGACGGAAATCTTATTTATTTGCGGAAATACCTGTTTTCTACCTAATTTGAGTTAAAGAAATGATCAAAATGCGTGCAAAGAGCTATTAAGGCATAATTTTTACTTATAGGGATGGGCAACAAGGTAAATTGTCTGGAAGGGCGGAAAATGCCACACAGGGCACGCCGTTCGGCTGATATTCGACTAAGGTTTTCACAAGGTTGGCTACTGCGGCCTCGCTTTTCACCCGCTAAGGAGAACATTTAATGACAAGACCAGATTTGCGCCGTCAGCGCACCTTGTATCTTGCTATGCATATCGCACTGGGTGGCGCCCTGCTTTCACTTATCCCGTCGGCTCTGGCGGCAGATGCGCCCAACACCCCACAGTCGCCGGATATCCTGCTCGGCCCTTTGTTTAGCGATGTGCAAAGCGCCAAACTCTTTCCCGATCAAAAAACCTTCGCCGATGCCGTTCCCAAGGGTGACCCCTTGATGATCCTTGCGGATTACCGTATGCAGCGAAACCAGACCAGCTTTGATCTTCGCCACTTTGTTAACGTCAACTTTGATCTGCCAAAAGAAGGGGAAAAGTATGTTCCCCCGGAAGGGCAAAACCTGCGTGAGCATATTGATGGCCTGTGGCCCGTGCTGACGCGCACGACGGACAAAGCCGGTAAATGGGACTCTCTCCTCCCCCTGCCGAAACCTTATGTGGTGCCGGGAGGCCGTTTTCGCGAGGTCTACTACTGGGACAGTTATTTCACCATGCTGGGCCTGGCGGAGAGCGGACACTGGGACAAAATTGAAGATATGGTGGCTAACTTCGCCTATGAAATTGATACCTGGGGCCACATTCCCAACGGCAACCGTAGTTACTATCTGAGCCGCTCCCAACCGCCTTTCTTTGCATTTATGGTTGAATTACTGGCATCCCATGACGGTGATGACGTGCTCAAGACCTACCTGCCAGAGATGGAAAAAGAGTACCACTACTGGATGGACGGGCTGGAGGGGCTGCAAAACGGTCAGGCCAGCAAGCGGGTCGTTAAGCTTGATGACGGTTCGGTGCTGAACCGCTACTGGGATGATAAAGACACTCCGCGCCCGGAATCCTGGCTGGATGACGTTACCACCGCGAAGAACAACCCCAATCGTCCGGCAACAGAGATCTACCGGGATCTGCGCTCCGCTGCGGCATCGGGCTGGGATTTCAGCTCACGCTGGATGGATAACCCCGAACAACTGGGGACTATCCGCACCACCAGCATCGTACCGGTGGATTTGAATGCGCTGATGTTCAAGCTGGAAAAAATGATCGCCCGCGCCAGCCAGGCATCCGGCGACAGCGCTAAAGCGAGCCAGTATGAAGCGCTGGCCTCGGCCCGCCAGAAAGCCATAGAAGCCAACCTGTGGAATGATAAAGAGGGCTGGTATGCCGATTACGATCTGAAAACCAAAAAGGTTCGTAATCAGTTGACGGCGGCCGCCCTCTTCCCACTGTATGTGAATGCGGCGGCGAAAGATCGCGCGACGAAAGTAGCGGCAGCCACGCAGTCGCGGCTGTTGAAACCAGGCGGGATCTCCACAACCACCGTCAACAGTGGTCAACAATGGGATGCACCAAATGGCTGGGCGCCCCTGCAATGGGTCGCGGTCGCCGGTTTGCAAAACTACGACCAGAAAAAACTGTCGATGGATGTCACATGGCGCTTCCTGTCAAACGTGCAACATACCTATGACCGCGAGAAAAAGCTGGTTGAGAAGTATGATGTCAGCAGCACCGGGACAGGTGGCGGCGGCGGAGAATACCCGTTGCAGGATGGTTTCGGCTGGACAAACGGCGTGACGCTGAAAATGCTCGATCTGGTCTGTCCGAAAGAACAGCCTTGTGACAGTCTGCCTGCCAGTCAGCCGGTTACCCAGACGGCAGCCGAACCGCAAAAAGCGGCGGCACAGTAACACAATAAAAGCATAATAAAAGAAAAGGCCGGTGAACAAACTCACCGGCCTTATTCATTTACGGAAACAATTAACCCCGCCGTAACAGCCTAAAGACAGCCAGTACAATGATGGCACCCACCACCGCAACCAGGAAGCTATGAAGGTTGAAACCCGTTACATCGCCGCCAAAATTAAAGCGGGTCGCCAGCCAACCACCGACTACCGCCCCCACTATCCCAAGTAGACAGGTCAAAATGAATCCGCCGCCATCCCGGCCAGGCATGATTAATTTTGCGATAACCCCTGCAATCAGACCAAAAACAATCCACGCGATGATGCCCATTTACTTTTCTCCTGCTACAACGTCATATGTACGTATCGTGCATAATTCCCGCACGTTGACTAGAGTATAGGCGATAGCGTGAAAAACATTTTCATCTCACGGACTTAATTGCAATTCCTCAGAAAATTTTTATGAATTTGTATTAAGAATTCTCCGGAATTGCCGATAGTGCATCAAGACTGTCTGTCAGTGATCAAGGAGCCTTTCGGCGTGAGTAAGTACAGTGAGCAGTTCCTGAAAAATAGTCCATTAGCCGTACTCGGCGTCTTGCGTGATTTGCAAAAGAGCCAGGTACCTGTGTGCATTGCGTGGTCGAGCGGGCAATTCATCAGTAAGATCCTCGAAGTGAACCCCGAAGAACTGATCATGGACTTTGGTAGTCAGGAGTTTGATAACACAGCAGTGCAGCGCGCCACAAAAGTGACCATCACCGCCGAAACCCAGGGTGCCAAAGTCGAATTTACCCTTCCCACACTGCACAGCGGCGATTATCAGGCTTTGCCCGCTTTTATTTCTGAACTGCCAGAAAGCCTCTATTTCATTCAGCGTCGCGAATACTTTCGCATCAACGCCCCGCTGCACCCCGCCTATTTCTGTAAAGCCAAAATGCCGGACAAGAAGACGGAGCTGCGTTTCCGCCTGTTCGACCTTTCACTCGGCGGTATGGGCGCGTTACTGGATGGCACTGTTCCGGAAGGATTGCAGGCAGGTATGCGCTTTTCCCAGATAGAGCTCGATATGGCCTCATGGGGACAGTTCTATTTTGACGCACAGCTTATCGCCATCGGTGAGCGAAAAGTGGTAGACGGCAAAAACGAAACCATTACCACGCCGCGTCTGAGTTTTCGCTTTCTTAACGTCAGCCCCGGCGTTGAGCGTGAACTCCAGCGTATTATTTTTGCGCTCGAACGCGAGGCCCGCGAACGCGCCAGCCGCGTACGCTAAAAAAAAGACCCGCTTATCCAGCGGGTCTTTTCACATTGATATGGCGTTTACATGGCGTTCATCGCTTTCTGTACTTTCCAGATGTAGCGCGGCGCCTGTGGTGCCGGGTGGTTTTCTACCACGTGTTCAAAAAAGCCGTCAGCGCTCAGGTCGTTAATCTTGTCGATCGCTTTTTTCCGGTCGGATGAGAATGTCCGCAGCAGCGCGCCTGCGCCGTTCACATAGGAGACCACCAGCGCATATTGCATCACTTGCGGATCTTTTATTCCCGCCAGTACACCGTGCTCCATAATGCTCAAATACGCAGCCCCCATGGAGATATTGCGCTCCGGGTTTTTCAGCTCGCTGGTTGTAGGTTCACCGCTCCAGCCCATATAGCGATACACTTCGCGCCCGGAGGTGGAAGCTTTTAACTGCATCAGCCCAACGGCGTTTGATTTACTGACAAGGTTGGGGTTGCCGCCTGACTCAACCGCAATCATCGCGGTAATCAGACGCGGACTGACGCCCCACGCCGCCCCCGCTTTTTCACTGACTGGCATCCACTGCATGGCCCGTTTTACCGGGACTTCAGGGTTCCAGTCCGGGTTACGGTAGTCCGTGCGTTTCGAGCTACAACCCGCCAGAAGCACAATTAAAAAAGCAAACCATCTCAATTTCACACGCAATCCTTCTTTGGTGAACGCATCACTATGGATGACAACAAACAGGGTTAGCGGCATGATAACCGTTTCCAATTAGATGTCAGCAAGGAATTGCCATGTCGAGGTTTCATTTGATTGCGCCCTCCGGTTACTGCATTAATCAGCAGGCGGCAGCGCTTGGGGTTCAACGGCTGGAGTTACAGGGACATCAGGTGGATAACCGTGGTGTCATTACCCGCCGCGACCAACGCTTTGCGGGTCAGGAGAGCGAACGTCTTCATGACCTTAACGCCCTGGTCGCGCTCGAAGGCGCGGATATTATCGTTCTCCCCGTTCGCGGCGGCTATGGCGCAAGCCGCCTGCTGGTAGATATCGACTGGCAGGGCCTTATTCGCCGACAACAATCCCAGCCGTTACTTATCTGTGGACACAGCGATTTTACGGTGGTGCAGATGGGCTTATTAGCCCGTGGCGGCGTGATCACCTTTAGCGGCCCGATGTTGGCCGGCAATTTCGGCGCACCAACACTGAATGAATTTACCGGGCGTCATTTCTGGCAGGCGCTGCGCCAGCCGGAACTGAGCGTCGAGTGGCGCGGCGAAGGCCCACGTTGTCACACCCAGGGCACGTTATGGGGTGGGAATCTGGCGATGCTGGTTTCGCTTATTGGCACCCCGTGGCTTCCGGCCATTGAGGGAGGTATTCTGGTGGTTGAGGATATCAATGAGCATCCTTTCCGCGTGGAACGTATGCTGTTGCAGTTGCTGCATTGCGGCATTCTCGCGCGTCAGAAGGCGCTCGTACTGGGCAGTTTCACAAGCGCCGATCCCAATGAATACGATGCGGGCTACAATCTTAATACGATGGTGGAATACCTGCGAAGCAGGCTCTCGATCCCGGTGATAACGGGGCTTGCATTTGGTCACGAGCAAGAGACCGTTACGCTGCCTCTCGGCGCGTATGCGGTATTAGAGCATGATGAGCGCTCACGACTGACTATTTCCGGTCATCCCGTATTGGGCGCATAAAAAAACGTTTAACCGACTGATTAAATCTGTATTTCTGCCGTTAATATATATCGGGTTTTTAAACCATAACTGCTCAGCGTATTCAGGCACTGAGCGGTTATGGGTTTCACCATTTTCCGGGTAAGAGGAGACGCACGACATTGGATGCAGCGGCGGTAATTAGTCTGTTTATTTTGGGTTCAGTACTTGTAACCTGCAGTATTTTATTAAGTTCTTTCTCCTCCCGTCTTGGTATCCCGATCCTCGTTATCTTTCTCGCCATTGGCATGCTGGCAGGCATTGACGGTATTGGCGGCATTCCGTTCGACAATTATCCGTTCGCCTATATGGTCAGTAACCTCGCGCTGGCGGTGATTTTGCTTGATGGCGGGATGCGAACCCAGGCGAGTTCCTTTCGCGTGGCGCTGTGGCCCGCCCTCTCTCTGGCGACGGTGGGAGTGCTTATCACGTCCGGGCTGACCGGGATGATGGCGGCCTGGTTGTTCCACCTTGATATCATGGAAGGGTTGCTGATCGGCGCGATTGTTGGCTCGACGGACGCGGCTGCGGTGTTCTCACTGCTTGGCGGGAAAGGGCTGAACGAGCGTGTCGGTTCAACGCTGGAAATTGAGTCCGGCAGCAACGATCCTATGGCGGTCTTTTTGACCATCACACTGATTGAGATGATTCAGCAGCATCATGCGGGCTTGAGCTGGATGTTTGTCGTGCACATTATTCAGCAGTTTGGGCTGGGTATCGTGTTAGGTCTCGCGGGCGGCTATTTGCTGCAACAGATGATCAATCGCATCTCCCTGCCCGCCGGGCTCTATCCTCTGCTGGCGCTGAGCGGCGGCATTCTGGTGTTCGCGGTGACGACCGCCATTGAAGGCAGCGGGATACTGGCGGTCTATCTGTGTGGTTTTGTGCTGGGCAATCGTCCGATACGCAATCGTTACGCCATTCAGCAAAACTTCGATGGTCTGGCCTGGCTGGCGCAAATCGGCATGTTCCTTGTCCTGGGGCTGCTGGTAACGCCATCTGATTTGCTGCCGATTGCCATTCCGGCGCTGATCCTCTCGGCGTGGATGATCTTTTTCGCCCGTCCGCTGTCAGTATTCGCCGGGCTGCTGCCGTTTCGCGGTTTCAATCTGCGCGAGCGCATTTTCATCAGTTGGGTGGGGCTGCGGGGTGCGGTGCCGATCATTCTTGCCGTCTTCCCGATGATGGCCGGTCTGGACAATGCGCGGCTGTTTTTTAATGTCGCCTTCTTTGTGGTGTTGATTTCGCTGCTATTCCAGGGGACATCGCTGTCGTGGGCGGCGAAAAAAGCCAGAGTCGTGGTCCCACCCGTGGGCTGGCCGGTTTCCCGCGTCGGGCTGGATATCCACCCGGAAAACCCGTGGGAGCAGTTTGTCTACCAGTTGAGCGCCGATAAATGGTGCGTGGGCGCCGCCCTTCGCGACCTGCACATGCCTTCCGAAACGCGTATTGCCGCCCTGTTTCGCGATAATTCGCTGCTGCATCCTACCGGCAGTACGCGGCTGCGTGAAGGTGACGTGCTGTGCGTGATTGGTCGTGAACGCGACCTGCCCGCGTTGGGTAAGCTGTTTAGCCAGTCTCCTCCCGTCTCGCTGGATCAGCGTTTCTTTGGGGATTTTATTCTCGAGGCCGATGCGAAGTTTGCCGATGTGGCGCTGATTTATGGTCTGGAAGAGGGACTGGAGTACCGTGATAAACAACAAACACTCGGTGAGATTGTTCAGCAACTGCTCGGGGCAGCGCCCGTGGTAGGCGATCAGGTGGAGTTTGCCGGCATGATCTGGACGGTTGCAGAGAAAGAAGAGGACGCGGTGCGTAAGGTCGGTGTCCGGGTCGCGGATGACGAGGCGGAGTGACCGCCTCACCATAGTTACACTGTCACAACGGGGACGCGCGGTGCGAGTGCGCACATTAATTCATAGCCAACCGTCCCTGCGCAAGCGGCCACTTCATCGATTTTGATCTCGTTACCCCAAAGTTCAACTGGCGTACCGATGCCCGCTTGCGGGCACGGCGTCAGGTCAACCGTCAGCATGTCCATCGAAATGGCGCCTACCGTACCGGTGCGAATACCGTCCACCAGCACGGGTGTACCGGTTCGGGCGAGACGCGGGTAACCGTCCGCATAACCGCAGGCTACGATGCCGATACGCTGCTCCTGTGAGGCACGATAGCGGCTGCCATAGCCCACACAGTCCCCCGCATGCAACGTTTGCACGGCAATAATCTGGCTTGTCAGGCTCATGACCGGTTTGATGCCACTGCCAGCCACATCCTGCCACTCCCCGGACGGGGACGCGCCATACAGCACGATGCCGGGGCGCACCCAGTCGCCGTGAGCTTCCGGGTGCCAGAGCGTGGCGGCGGAGTTGGACAGCGAACGCGGGCAATCAAGCCCCTCCGACGCATGGTTAATGCGTGTCATCGCCCCGGCAATCCCGTACGGTTTTTCCGCATCGGCAAAATGGGCCATCAGAGTGATATCACCCACATTGCTCAACTCCCGCAGTTGCCGCCAGAGGGTTTGCACACGCTCAGGCTGAAAGCCCAGCCGGTTCATGCCACTGTTCATTTTCAGGTAAACATCCAGCGGCGCATGAAGCCGGGCATCCTGCAGGGCTTTAACCTGCCAGTTGCTGTGCACGCTGGTGGTCAGGCGATATTTATCAAACAGCGGCAGCTCGTCGGCGTGGAAAAAGCCTTCCAGCATCAGAATCGGCCCTTTCCAGCCGCGCTCGCGCAGGAGGATCGCCTCCTCCAGATTAAGCAGCGCGAAACCGTCGGTGCCTTCCAGCGCACGCCAGATCCGATCGATTCCATGACCGTAGGCGTTAGCCTTCACCACTGACCAGACGCGGCTGTGTGGTGCGGCACGCCTGACTACCTGCAGGTTCTGCCGAAGTGCGTGTAAGTCGACAGTCGCCTGGACAGGACGAGACATACGTTCTCCTTGTTTTAAGGTGGACGGTTTAGTTGTGAGCACCGTGCAAATGTTGCGGCCGCGATGGGGTAAAACCCGGCTGGTAGCGCGCCACACTCAAATCCTCAAAGGGAATGGCTGGCGTGCGGCCGGAAATCAGGTCGCTCAACAGTTGCCCTGAGCCACAGGCCATCGTCCAGCCCAGCGTGCCATGCCCGGTATTCAGCCATAAGTTTTTAAACGGAGCACGCCCCACCACCGGCGTACCGTCTGGCGTCATCGGACGCAGCCCGGTCCAGAAGGTTGCCTGCTCCACATGTCCGCCGCGCGGAAAGAGATCTTTGACCACCATCTCCAGCGTGGCGCGGCGTGGTTTAAGGAGCTCGGTATTAAAGCCGACGATCTCCGCCATTCCACCGACACGAATACGGTTATCAAAACGGGTAATCGCAATCTTGTAGGTTTCATCGAGGATAGTCGAAACCGGCGCGCCCGCCTCCTCCGCAATGGGTATAGTCAGCGAATAACCTTTCAGGGGATAGACCGGGATATCGACAATTCCTTTTAGCATCGCCGTGGAATAGGAACCAAACGCCATGACGTAAGCATCGGCTTTCACCACTTCATCACCACATTTGACGCCGTAAATTTGCTCGCCCTCGTACAGGAGCCTGTCGACCGGGGTGTTGAAGCGGAATGTGACGCCCGCCTGCGCCGCCATCTGCGCCAGTTGCTGAGTAAAGAGCTGGCAGTCGCCGGTTTCATCGTTTGGCAAACGCAGACCACCACTGAGCTTGTGCGCAACCTGCGCCAGCGCCGGTTCCACTTCTGCCAGCCGGGCTGATTCCAGCAGTTGATAAGGCACCCCGGCGTCTTCCAGTACGGCAATATCCCGGGTGGCGTTTTCGTACTGCTCTGGGGTACGGAACAGTTGTAGCGTCCCGCCCTGACGCCCTTCGTACTGAATTTGGGTGGTTTCACGCAACAGCTTTAAACAGTCGCGGCTGTACTCTGCAAGCCGCACCATGCGGCCTTTGTTTTCCATATAATGGCGGGTGTCGCAGTTACGCAGCATCTGCCACATCCATTTGAGTTGAGTGGAGGTGCCATCGAGACTAATTGCCAGCGGCGCATGGCGCTGGAACATCCATTTAATCGCTTTCAACGGTACGCCTGGTGCCGCCCAGGGCGCTGCGTAGCCAGGCGAGATTTGCCCTGCGTTCGCCGCACTGGTCTCCAGCGCCGGGCCAGATTCCCTGTCAATGACCGTCACCTCATGTCCCGCCTGACTCAGATACCAGGCACTGGTAACCCCCACCACGCCACTTCCCAGTACAACGACTCGCATAACCTGCTCCCATGTGTAAAGCACAATCATCTGATTACAAATTGATAACTCAGATGAAAATGTTATTCAACATATGGCTTTTTTATGGTGACACCCCTCACACCTTTCCGTAAATAAAGGCGTCAGGATATTTAGAATCTCCTGCTGCGCGACATTTCGCCGCAGAATAAAATTCTGCCAAAGAGGCTTTTTACCCCTCTCTTGCAAGGTGTTATCGCGAAGAAAAAAAGCGACGTCACGTACAGTTTTTATTGTGTGTTCTATGCTTGAAATGAGACTCTCCATACAGAGAGAGTTGCTAACAACGAGGGCGCGCTAATGGCTACGATTGATTCCATGAATAAGGACACCATACGTCTCAGTGATGGACCTGACTGGACCTTCGATCTACTGGATGTGTATCTCGCAGAGATCGACCGGGTGGCGAAACTTTACCGCCTGGATACCTACCCGCACCAAATCGAAGTCATCACCTCCGAACAGATGATGGACGCCTACTCAAGTGTCGGGATGCCCATTAACTACCCCCACTGGTCATTCGGTAAAAAATTTATTGAAACCGAGCGACTTTATAAGCATGGACAGCAAGGTCTGGCCTACGAGATTGTCATTAACTCCAATCCTTGTATCGCCTATCTGATGGAAGAGAACACCATCACCATGCAAGCGCTGGTCATGGCGCATGCCTGCTATGGGCATAACTCTTTCTTTAAGAATAACTATTTGTTCCGTAGCTGGACGGATGCCAGCTCGATTGTCGATTACCTGATTTTCGCCCGTAACTACATCACCGATTGTGAAGAGCGCTACGGTGTCGAAGAGGTGGAAAAACTGCTCGATTCCTGCCACGCGCTGATGAATTACGGCGTTGACCGTTATAAACGTCCGCAAAAGATCTCCCTGCAGGAGGAGAAAGCCCGCCAGAAAAGCCGTGAGGAGTACCTGCAAAGCCAGGTCAACACGCTATGGCGCACCCTGCCTAAACGTGAAGAAGAGAAAGCCGTTGTCGAAGCGCGCCGTTACCCTTCTGAGCCGCAGGAAAACCTGCTCTATTTTATGGAGAAAAACGCCCCGCTGCTGGAGCCATGGCAGCGTGAGATTTTGCGCATCGTGCGTAAAGTCAGCCAGTATTTTTATCCGCAGAAACAGACCCAGGTGATGAATGAAGGCTGGGCCACTTTCTGGCACTACACCATTCTCAATCATCTGTACGACGAAGGGAAAGTGACAGACCGCTTTATGCTGGAATTCCTGCACAGCCATACTAACGTAGTGTTCCAGCCGCCTTACAACAGTCCGTGGTATAGCGGCATTAACCCGTATGCCCTTGGGTTTGCGATGTTCCAGGATATTAAACGGATTTGTCAGTCTCCGACGGAGGAAGACAAATACTGGTTCCCGGACATTGCCGGTTCCGACTGGCTTGAAACGCTGCACTTCGCCATGCGCGATTTTAAAGATGAAAGCTTTATCAGCCAGTTTATGTCGCCAAAAATCATGCGTGATTTCCGCTTCTTTACCGTGCTGGATGACGATCGCAATAATTATCTGGAGATTGCGGCGATTCATAACGAAGAGGGCTATCGTGAGATCCGCTCGAAATTGTCATCTCAATACAACCTGAGCAACCTGGAGCCCAATATCCAGGTGTGGAATGTGGATTTGCGCGGCGATCGTTCTCTGACGCTGCGTTATATTCCGCACAATCGCGCCCCGCTGGACAAAGGCCGCCGGGAAGTGCTCAAACATGTGCATCGGCTGTGGGGGTTTGATGTACTGCTGGAACAGCAAAACGAAGATGGCAGTGTAGAACTGCTGGACCGCTGCCCTGCCCGCAGCAATACCCTCTGATAGCAAAAAGCCCCTCCGCCGGAGGGGCTTCGCTTTGCTTAACGCCCGTTGATGGACAAATCCCCAGGCAATGTTTTATGCATGCGCTGCCAGATTTCACCACTGTCATGCCCATAACGACGCACGGTTTCGTACACCTGGTCATGCAAACCTTGCTCACAGATTTCTGCCAGACGGTGATAAAAACCGAGCGCCAGGCTGCGTGCTTCCGGGCTTGCGAAGTAATGACGCCCAATGCGGGTATACAACCCTTTCATACCGTTGAGGATCAGGCCGTAAATCGGGTTGCCGGAGGCAAAAGCCAGTCCACGGAAAATGTTGTAATCCAGTTCAGCAAACGCATCGCCGTGATCTTCCACTTCGCGCGCGCTGGCCAGCACGGCTAACGCGTCTTCTGGATGCTGGCGGAATGCGGTACGGATGAAGATGGTCGCGATATTGGTACGCACCGACAGGAGGTTATCGATGAGTTGTGGAACGCTCTCATGGTCCAGACGCGCCAGTGTTTCCAGAATATTGAGCCCGGACGTTTCCCAAAAGTTGTTTACTTTTGTGGGCTTACCGTGCTGAATAGTAAGCCAGCCATCGCGGGCCAGACGCTGTAACACTTCACGTAATGTAGTACGAGTGACGCCAATCAGTTCGGAGAGTTCGCGCTCTGCTGGAAGTATCGACCCCGGAGGGAAACGGTTATTCCAGATACTTTCAATGATGTATTCTTCCGCGAAACCCGCCGGGCTCTGCGCCTTTATAACCATAGTGAGATTTCCATTATACAACTAAGCAAAGATCACTCATCATACCAGACCACTTCGGGGGCAGATAGCAGGCGAAATGAAGAAAAAGGGGATCGCCGATCCAATTTGAAAGATTCACCCGATGTACGGTTTACTCCCCATTTTATTCACGACTATTCCCTCTTTACTGAAAGTCATTTACCACATTTATCATAAATGCTTTTCCTGTTAGCGCTTTGCTTACATTCCTGACAGCAAGATTTGACTTTTCGCATGATAAACATCCGATTACGTATTATTTTCTTATGCAATAGTGGCTTGCTAAGTGATTTCGTTTACACTGCTGTGTCTACGCATGTCCCAGGGAAATGATTATGTTGCGATATTTAAACAAGTGCTCTCGCGGGCGCGGCGCCTGGCTATTAATGGCGTTCACCGCACTGGCACTTGAATTAGTGGCGTTGTGGTTCCAGCACGTCATGCTGCTGAAACCCTGTGTCCTGTGTATTTATGAGCGTTCTGCCCTTTTTGGTGTGATGGGTGCAGGTATCGTCGGTGCGATTGCGCCGAAGACGCCGTTGCGCTACGTCGCCATCTTAATTTGGTTGTACAGCGCCTGGCGCGGTATCCAACTGACGTATGAACACACCATGATCCAGCTTCACCCTTCTCCTTTTATGACCTGCGACTTTGCTGCGCGTTTCCCTTCGTGGCTGCCACTGGATAAGTGGCTTCCGCAGGTCTTTGTTGCTTCGGGCGATTGTGCTGAAAAACAGTGGCAGTTCCTGTCGCTGGAAATGCCGCAATGGCTGTTAGGTATCTTTGTCGCTTACTTTGTTGTGGCGGCGCTGGTGCTCATCGCACAGCCCTTCAAACCGAAAAAACGCGACCTCTTCGGTCGTTAACAGAACGCTCCTTCGGGAGCGTTTTTTTATTGCCGCGAAATTGTTTCCGTAAAGGCGATAGCGTGCCGCTGTGGAGAGGGTTTAGACGCCGTACATCCTGTGAGCAGAGCACCTGCCGCTACCAGCACAATGAATTTATTCATGACAGACCCCATTGATGTTTTAGCTTATTTAAGACATGCAAACATTTTAGGGTCTTGTTTTAAATCACTTTTTAATCATCTCAGGCAAGTCGCGGTATAACAGAAGAGATTATTGCGCCCAATCTGGCTTGTTGAGAATATGATCCTGCCAGTCGCGGACTTCGGACTCTTTTACCGCAATATGGCGAACCGTGATGCGCTGTTTGTGCATCATCTCCTTCGAACCGGTACGCAACGGATGCCACACCGGCAGCGCCTTCCCTTCGGCCAGCAGACGATAGGCACAAGTGGGCGGCAACCATTCAAAGGTGGGTAAATTATCGCGCGTCAGCTTGATGCAGTCCGGCTCATACTCAAAGCGACGCTCGTAGTTACGACACTGGCAGGTTTTGATGTTCAACTGGCGGCAGGCCACATTGGTGAAATAGATCTCGTCGGAATCTTCATCCATTAGCTTATGCAGGCAGCACTGACCGCAGCCGTCACACAGCGATTCCCACTCCGCGTCCGTCATTTGTTCAAGAGTTTTGCTTTGCCAGAAAGGTGTGTCGCTCATAAATCAGTTCGCCATTTAAAACCAGGGAGCACCTTATAACCAGTCTGGCATGGGGATGCAAGTTTTGCCGCCGTTCAGGCGGCAAATCGACTTATAATACGCGGGTCTTTAACGAGAGGCCGTTGAAACTCACTTCCAGTTCGTCCCCGCCGTGCAGCGGGCCAACACCTTCCGGCGTACCGGTCAGAATGACATCCCCGGCTTTGAGCGTGAAGAAGCGGCTCATGTAAGCAATCAGCGGCACAATTTTATGGATCATATCGGCAGTGGTCCCCTGCTGGCGGACTTCACCATTGATGCTGAGCCCAAGCGTTGTGTTCTGCGGATCGCTGGTAAACTCTGCCGCCGGAATAAAACCGGAGATCGGGCAGGAATTATCAAAGCCTTTCGCTTTTTCCCACGGCTGACCCGCCTTTTTCATTTTGGCCTGCAGATCGCGAAGCGTGAGATCCAGCGCCACACCATAACCGGCAATGGCTTTTCGTACATGCTCTTCGGTAGCCTGACGCAGCGTTGCCCCAATGAGCACGGCCAGTTCAACTTCGTGATGTACGGAACCGAAATCCTGTGGCAGCGCCAGCGGCTGGCGAATATCGCACAATGCGGTTTCCGGTTTAATAAACAGCACCGGCTCTTCCGGCGTGGCGCTGCCCATTTCTTTAATATGTTTCGCATAGTTACTGCCAACGCACACGACTTTACTCACCGGGTAATCCAGGAGTGCGCCCTGCCAGTTATGATGTTGGTACATGTCTTTCCCCTAAGTAACGCATTGAACAAGTGCGAAAAATGACTATCCGCGCCACATGGCGGTTTGTCAAATAGCAAACTTTGTCATTCAATGCGTATGCAGGAGAAAAGCAAATGGCGGAATCGATCCGCCACTTTGCCTGGCGGGGATGGCTATCTTTCGCTGTCTAAATGTTGTTTCAGCAAATTTTCTGGCGGCGGTGGAATCTGTAAATAATATCCCTGCGTACGTAACGCCTCTTTTACTTTTTCCAGATCCGCACTGGCCAGTTTTTTACGTCCGTCGAGGGGCAATAACATGGCTAACTGAGGCTGGCCAAAGCTTTTCATTAATTCTTCCGGCACGCGTGAAAAATCGTCTTTTTTTTCGACATACAGATAAGTCTGTTCACGTCGGGAACTTCGGTAGATCACACAAAACATACTTTTGCTCTTTTTGACGCCAAATTTTGGCATAAGCTAACATCAATCAAACCCGCGCCACAAGCCAGCCACAGCATTTTGGATTTGCGGATTTTTGTCGTTACTTGCATCTGTGTGTCAATTTTCTGGCACAAACTTGTCACATCACCGGACTGTCGTCTTCATCGGCACGGTTAACGAAATACGTCACACGCCCGACAACAATAACGTCCTCCAGACTATCCCCCTCGATCGCCTCACCATCCTCTGTAATGAATGACTGGCCCATCAGTTTCGCAAACTGCTGACGTCCGTAAAGCGACAGAACGACAGTGCATCCCTGCTCCAGTTTGCCAGGATTGGCCTCAACGACGGCGTAGCCGGTTGCTGTCGGCATTAATCCTGTAGTGGCGCTGACGCCGCAAATACTATCGAGCGTTTGTTGCATACCCTAACCCCCATATTGCATGATCACCTGACCACCAGCAGATCTGAAAAACGGGTTGTGTAACGAGGAGAAAGCATTTCCCTCTTCATCTGCCACTGCTGCTGGATTCCCTGCCCGGCGAAATAGAGAGTTCCTCTCCCATCTTTTGCATTGAGTTGATCCAGCAGAGTCATCAGTTGTTCGCTGTCACGACGCGGCGCGTTGTCGTCGAACAGATTCAACTGTGCTACGCCCTGACTGAAAAAGTCGCCAAGCATTACGCCCGCCTTTTGATAGCGATGACCATCACGCCAGATTTTGTCCAGGCAGCGTGTTGCCGCACCGATTATGTCCCTGCTGTCCTGCGTTGGAGTCAGTAGCTTCACTGAGGCACTGTTACCGTAATAGGGTTCGTTAAGCGCGAACGGGCTCGTTTTCACGAAGGCGGAAATAAACCGGCAATACTGATGTTCACTGCGTAACTTCTCAGAAGCGCGGGCCGCATAGCTGCAGATGGCCTGGCGCATTTCTTCATAGTCAGTAATACGGCCACCGAATGACCGACTACATACTATCTCCTGTTTGGCCGGGGCAAACTCCTCCAGTTCGAGACATGGCTCGCCGCGTAGCTCCCGGATGGTTCGCTCCAGCACCACGTTAAAATGCTTTCTTATTACCCAGGTGGATTGTTCGGACAGATCGAGGGCTGTTCTGACCCCCATCGCATTCAGCTTTTTGGTGATGCGCCGCCCCACCCCCCAGACATCCTCAACCGGAACCAGGGCCATCAGCCGCCGCTGGCGATCAACATTTGACAGGTCTACTACCCCGCCAGTCTGTCGCTGCCATTTCTTGGCGGCATGGTTCGCCAGTTTCGCCAGAGTCTTTGTGGGTGCGATTCCAACACCAACGGTCAGGTGAGTACGCTGCAGAACGGTGGCGCGAATCTCCCGACCAAATTCCTCCAGCACCCGGCAATTACGGACACCAGTCAGGTCGCAAAAGGCCTCGTCAATACTGTAAATTTCTACGCGCGGCGACATCTCTTCGAGCGTTGTCATAACTCTGTTGGACATATCAGCATAGAGTTCGTAATTGCTGGAGAATGCCACAATGCCGTGACGCCGAAACGCATCCTTCTGTTTGAAGTACGGCTCCCCCATCACAACCAGAGGCTTCGCTTCCGCACTCCTGGCTATCACGCAGCCGTCATTGTTACTGAGAACGACAACGGGCCGCCCTTTCAGATCAGGCCGGAATACCGTTTCGCAGGACGCGTAAAACGAATTGACGTCACAGAGCGCAAACATAGTTAGCTCGCCGCTTTTACGATAAAGGTCACCACCCCGAATATGTCCAACACGTCTTCGCTTTTGATCCGTATCGGCGAATAGGCACTGTTCATAGGGTTAAGTTGGACGGTCGGACGCAGTTGCAGTCTTTTCACTGTAAATTCGCCGTCCATCGCAGCGATGACGATATCGCCATGCTGCGCGGTACGGGAGCTATCCACCACCAGCAAATCTCCTTCGCTGATTCCAGCCTCGATCATCGAGTCACCACTGGCTTTGACGAAATACGTCGCGCTGGGGTGATGAATGAGAAGTTCGTTCAAATCAATTCTCTGCTCAACATAATCCGCTGCGGGACTCGGAAATCCGCACGGAACAAGGTCACTGAACAAAGGTAGCGCGACAACTGCGCGCGGAAAATCGGCTGGTTTGATGAATTGCATACGACACACCCACTTATACTGTTTTTATATACAGTAGTTTTTTAAGCACAAATGATCAAGATGCCGTTTCGTCTGTGAGTGAATGAAGATTGAGCGATTTGCCTTAAAGTACCCTATGAATTAGGTGCTTAGATGGCCTCAGATTTTTTCGGTTCCAGTTCAGCAATACGAGCAGTCAAATCGTCGATTAATTTCTGCTGGGCCTGTATCGCCTGGGTGAGTTTGGCAATCATCGGAACCTGATTCAGATAATATGCATCGGGGTTATTCGGGTCTGCCTCGATGTCGTAATCCTCTGGTAGCCCCGGCCCGCTTACGCATTCCGGTGAGACCTTAACAAGATCGTTCGCGATGAAGCCAAACATAGTTTCTGTTTCTGGAATAATGCCCCGCGCTTTCATTTTGAAGTATGCTGGCATCCACCCCATAACCTCAGCAAGAGATTCTGCCGCATTATTAGCGTATCTAATGTTCTTTTTAAGACCTTTATCAGACGTGCTGGACAGGCTGATATTCCCCACTTTACTGACGTCAACCCACGCCTCTAGTTGTGACGAGGTGTTCCAGTAAAACTGCCACGCGTTCCCCTGATATGGGCCGCTACTGCCCTGTTTGCCGATAATCCCTCGAACCTTGTCAACAATAGAGTCGCCCATTACGATAGTCCCGCCAGCACCCGATCCCCTTGCAATATTCAGGTTTCCGTCTGAGCAATTCAGTCCCCACAATGCATTCGCATCACCGTTACCTCTGTATATATTGATGCCGCCCGCATATGACGCACCACCAACACGAATCCCTCCGTTGATGCGGAATGACAGACTGCCCGTCGCGGCGCCGACCTCCAGCGCATTGGCCTCTGTCTGGATTATCCTGGCGGTATAGTCACCCGGGTCTTTGCCAAAATGAAAATCAATAAATGGCGTCGATGATGTGAGTTCGATTGATGAAAAATACGGCACATCATTGGGGCCAAGCTGCAGTGCCGCGCGCGCGTCTGCTGCCGTTTTTGCCCCGGTACCGCCCTGACTAATTGACAGCGCAGTGGTTAATCCGGACAGACTGGTGATGTCGGAATTCGCCCCTTTTTTTGCCAGCGATTTCTGGCCGGGAACTGTTACTGGTACACCGTTAGTCGTGATAGTGACGTCACCCGCCCCGTTCATCACGTCGGCGAAGCCCGACATATTCCGCTGATACAGCGTCAGCGTTTCAGCGATGTTTTGAGCGAGGCCGTCAACGCTCAGCGAATCGCTCAGCAGGATGGCATAAGCGGTACCGGCTGCAATTGCCGGGTTTGCCGCTGGCGTTACGGTGAGTTGCGTCGCGCTGTTGATTGCCGTTATCTGGAATACCTGTACCGGGTTTGCCAGAGTGACCAGGGTGCACCCAATGCGGATAAGTGAGCCTGCCGCTGTAAAATTCGTGCCGGTTCCCGTCAGCGTATTACCGCTAATGGCAATGGAGCCAGTTGTGTAAATCATATTTTCTCCGGGCATAAAAAAAACCCGCCGGAGCGGGTTTCATATTTATATGAGTTGGGGGTTAGTTAGTCTGTACGAACGCGCCGCCGCCGCGAGCAATAAGCATGGTAGGTGAGAAAATAGTCACCGTGGACGAAACACCCACTTGCGCAGTTAACGAGATCGAGCAGTTAACGACACGGCTTGTAACCCGCGCGGAAAACATCAAACACACCGTGGTAGTGTTGGTTGATAACACGGAATACGATTTAGTCTGGCCTGCAATGTTAAATGTCGCCGTCGCGGAGCCTGACGAACCTGTCACCCGAAAAACAGCCATCAGTGTGACGTGCTTATCAAGATTGCTGTTGGTGCTGTCCGTGTAAGTGAAAGTGCGTGATACCGAACTGCTGTCCTGTGGTGTATCGGCGAATACCTGAGCGTTAGCCACATCGCCAACAAATGCGTCGGCCTGAACGGTGCCCTTAAACGAGCCGCTGGTCGCATTGATTTTCCCGGTAAACTCCCCGTCCGTCGCATAAACAGTCCCGCGCACCGTTACGTTATTAAGTTCGGCATTACCACTTTTTGGCAGATTCCACCCGGTGCCACCAGAACCAGAAACGAAATTATCTGACTTCAATGAATCGGTGATTTTCCCGAACTGAATACTGGCATCACGGAAAAATGCATCGTTAATGAAAGTCTGGCCGTTCTGAATAACAAACGGCAGCGTGACGGCTGAACCCGCCTGAGACATAACAGCGAAGCGGTCAGCAATGAAAATAACCTGTGACTGCATGCCACCAGGCGTGTTCTGAACACCCAGCCCCATCCCTGCCGCGTACTGCACGCCGTTGACATCCACGCCGACTTTAATCGAGTACATCGCGTTCAGGTTGCCGTTGATATCCGCTACTGCCTGGGCGTTAGTGGTAATTGCCGCAGCCTGGCCGTTTACCGTGACGCTCAGTGAGTTGATTTTCGTTGCAGATGTCTGCGTAAAATCAGACATCGTTTTCGCAAAATCCGTGATATTGGCATTGCCGCCAGCCGTGGCATCCAGGGTTTTCAGCGACTCCGCAACGGCTTTGCTCGCGTCCACCATTACGTTATCAACACGCTGGATACCGGCACTGTTTGCACCGTACTGAACACTGAGCGTCATTCGGGTGTTGACCTGCGCCAGTATCTCCTGAATCAACGCCACCGCCGTGTTTTGCACCCCACCAGCGGCATTAGCCGTTTTCCCTGACAGTTCGTCGAACCGGGACGCGGTAGAACTGTCGAGGGTGGACACAGCCTGTGTGAGCTGGGTTACGTCAGCGGTATTGTCCTCCGTCTGAGCCGTCAGCGTGTCAACCGCCGTCGCGCGGGCCTGAGTCTCGTCAGAGAGCGCCTGCGTGAGCTGCGTTACCTGTGCCGCGTTCTGATCGGTTTTCGCCTCCAGACGCGTGACGTCCGTAACGCGGGCCTGTGTTTCGGTGGCGATCACCTCCCGCAACTGAGTGAACGATGCCGAGTTTGCGCCGTTCTGCGCCGACTGCCTGACAACTACGTCAGCAATAGCCAGAGCGTTATTGATAATTCCCTCTGCCGTTTGCTGGTTTGCGCCCACCGCAGCCGCCAGTTGGTCGGCGTTTTGACTGACCGCCTCTGCCAGTTCAGCAACCTTTTCACTGCTCTCCACGGCATTTTCAATCAGATCCCTGAACAGCTCGGTATCCTTGATCTGCTCAAGCACGGCATCAGTGATGTCAGACACATCAACACTGGCCTGCCCCCTCACCCAGTCGGTGTAACCTCCCTGGTTACCAATGCGGTCAACGAGTCGAGCTCTATACCAAAACTCCTGGCCCGCCTTTAATCCCATCTGTTGGTATATATGCTGCGGGTATGGAACTGCTGCCAGCAGCATCGGGTTGGCTCCATCAGCGGTCAGGCTGTACTGCAATTCCGTACTCAGCGTATCAGCAGTATCTGCCGGGAATCCCCATGTTATGTTTATGCCAAAGACGACATCGTCAGTAGCTGCAAGTCCTACTGGTTTCGGCACATCACCAGACCGCCCTTTCAGATGCGTGAGTGCGGATATTGCCCAAAGACTGGAGGCACCGCCGGAATTAATGGCGCGCACCCGTACCAGATAATCGCCTTCGAAAATGCCTGGCACCTCGATATTACGCAGCCCGGTTTCCGGGATATTTATCCACTCATTATCTCCGCGCTTCCACTGCGCACGGTACGCCACAATATCAGCCTGCGGCTTGCTGTTTTTGTCGAGCGGGGCATCCCAGGACGCCTGCAACGTAGCCACCCTCTGCCCCTGCCGTACTGCGTCGTAGCTGGAGATAATGACATTAGAAGGCTGACTGACCAGCCCTGTGGGTATCAGGCTGATTGGGGGCGTGTCCAGTCGCGCATTGTTGTCCACAGCATCATATTTGGAGGCGTTATATTCAGCCCCGGTAATCGAAAATGAGTTTTCTTCATCGTTGTAAGCCAGCCGGGTAACGCGGAAATATTGCAATCTCAACTGTCCGGCATCAATGACGAAGACGGCATTTGGAGCGGGAGCAGAATTGAATGGGGACGCAATAATGATTTGTGTACCATTAACTGCCTGTATTGTCCGGCTCTCAACCAGCCCACCCTGTGTTCGGATCATTAGCGTGTCGCCAGCTACAGCGCTGGTTCCCCTGTCGGTTATCACCGCCTTAATCCCAGGTGCATAGTCTGTAATACGCCCGCCGTAAATGCGCCCAGAAACACGCTCATCAGCAAAGGCGAATACGGTACCCGGAACATAAACGAAACCATCCAGGCCCGTCTGTAATGTAATTAACCGATCCAGTGAGTTTGAGTAAACCGCCCAGCCCCCACGCCGCTGCGCTTCACTTTCCCTCGTGCATCCGATAGCAGTGATCTGAGTCTGCTTAAATTTGAACTGCCTGACCAGGTCGGGGAACATCACCGCGGTAGTGCGATCCTGATAATGGTTGTCCGGGTCGCTGAAATTGATGAGTGCAGAGCTGTAACGGTTTTTTTCACTTCCGCTGGAATAAACGGGTTTGCCAATAACTGAGGCTCGGGTAATGATTTGAAGTTTTGACGTATCAGCCGGCATGTCAGAAATGACATTGAACATATTGCTGCCCCAGAACGTCATACCGTTAAATCCAGCAGCAATATCTTTAATCACCTGCCATGCGTCTGACTGTGTCTGGATATATACGTCGAACATGAAACGCGGCTCGGTACCACTACCACCTTTGCCGTCAGGAACCCGCTGATCACACCGCTGTGCGATGCGGTATAGCTCCCATTTATCAAGCATATCCGCTGTCACCCTACGACCAAGTGCAAAACGTGGCTCTGTCAGTACATCAAACCAGATCCATGCCGGGTTGTTCGTCCATCCCCACTTGAATGTACCGTCCCACGTACCGCTGTAAGACCGCGCTACCGGATCATAATTGGAAGGGATGCGGATTATCCGGCCTTGTGGTTTGCAGGATATTTTGGGGATATTGCTAAATGATTTGGCATTAAACGACACATATAGCAGCGCTGTGTGCGGATAACGCAGCCTGGCGTCAATCACCTCTGTGATGGCCTGCACCTGCGTTTTATTCTGCAACATCTGGCTGGTGCTGTCGGCAGTATCGCGGACAACGCGAATCTGCCAGCCGGTACTGGCTTTCGGTAGGTTGATGCGGTGCGTCAGTTCATACAGCGAACTGAGCTTTTCTGTCACCGTTTTGGTCAATACCGTGGTGTAAGCCCCGCCATCAACTGCGAGATCGATATGGTATTTAACGGTGGTTCCAACGATATCGCCGTCATTTTCCTGTTGTTGCAACCCTGGAATGCCTATTCGAATCAGTACTGCGTCGATTTGTGTATTGCTGATTGCCCGCGTCCATGGCGTTACGGCTGTCAGGGAAACACCGATACTGGTCTCGTTCTCGACCGCCGGAAAACCCGTGATGGGTGTCTGTATCTGCGTGCCCGGGCGAAAATCCCATGAAACGTTTTCGAAGTTCATCGACCCATCAGCGTTGCCCAGCGGCGTACCGTCCAGGAAAATGCGGGTCGCATCCAGCCCACCAGCAAACTCCCCTTCCCCCAGCGCCAGCAGCATACGGCATCGCGCCATGGATTGAGCTGAGTCTGGCTGTTCAACAGGCGTGTGTTGTTTCTGGCTGCCGCCTTTCGCACCAGTGATCGTTGCCATATTGCGTCCATAAAAAAAGCACCCGATTGGGTGCTAATTGGAAAGAAGGGTTACGTCAGATGTCTTCTGCGACAATCCCCGCACTTATGATGGCGCCGCCAATTTCACGTTCGCCGTAAAGTATTGCGACAGGATTCCCCATCGCCAGTGTATTGACAGCTCCACCGAAAGCGTAGCTGGGTTTGTTATCAGGGTCGTCACGGCTTTGTAGTCCTTTGGGCTGCGGAGAGAGCATTTGATAAATACCACCAGCCATCATGCCCACACCGGAAACCATCAGTGACGCAGCCAGCGGTGAGGCGGTCCCCCCTGAAATTACGGTCATTACAACCCCAGCAACTACCATTACAGCGCCGAGAATGGTCTGGAAAATACCCGCCTTTTTCGCACCCTCCATCACCGGCGCAATGCGAATATCGCTGTCACCACCCAGGCCTTTGAAATCATCCATCCCGATGTTACGTTTCCCCCGGAATACCGCGAACGTCATTCCGTTATTTTTAGCGTTCATCAGGTAACCTTCCAGCCCGTCCAGGTTAATACATAATGCCTTTACGGCCTCCGCAGGAGTTTGCACCGCCAGTTTATGAACGCGCCCGAACCGGGCTCCCAACGCACCATAAAGGCGAATCGTCGTTAACCGCGCCATGGTTTTATCTCCTGCGGCAGGTCTTTGTGGCGGACGCAGATCATCGTCCTGTCTTTGAAATAGCCACGCAGATAAGGGGTGATACATGACGGCTGTCCGTACAGGTGGTGCAGGAGTTCGCCTTGTTCGGTGATGATCCCGGCATGATTCCACTTAGCCGATTCAACCTGCATAATGACCATGCATCCGGGCGCCGGGTCGCATTCGACAAACCCTTCCCGCTCCCAGTTATCGAAATAAAGGTTGTCCGGGAACTGGCTTTCCCACCATGGGTAATCCACGCGGAAATCGTTAAGCGTCACGCCCTGGGTGGCGTGCCAGTCCATGATCAGCCCCCAGCAATCATGCGAGCCCAGAATGAACGGGCGGCCAATTAGCGGGATAGCATCAGGCGTTATCTCGGCATATTCATCACAGTCCGGCGAATAGATGCCCCAGACAACACCGGAGTTATTGCACTGCTGGCGATCGAGGTCTGACGGAATAGGCCTCGCGCCATCGCCAGGATGGGAGTGGATGACGCGGATAATGGTTCCTTCATCCTCGGCATTCGCCCAGTCCTCACCGTCAATGCGGAAATGCTCTGTCGGGTTTTCGTGGCTGTTCGATACCGGGATGTAACGCTGGCGCCGCCCCGACTGGATGACGAAGCCGCAGCACTCGCGCGGTGATTCTTCCAGCGCGTGAGCCCGGATGGCAGTCATAATAGTTTTGTTCATTTTGATGTCCGATTATCGGGTGAAGAGAACCGTTGCGGGAAAACCACCAAAATCAAGAATAGCTGTGTTCGGTTCGACTAATCCGGCACCAAATCGCTTACGACAATCACTGAGGCACCCACCGCATACGTCAAGCGCCGGGTCAGCTACTGCATTTCCTTTCGCATCGAAATACGCCGTGCCGTTGTAGGTACAGCCGTCACCGCTGCGGTATTGCCCGCGCAACGCCCATTCACAGAGTGAAGTAATTTGCCTGGTCGGGATGACCAACCCCTGCAGATCTGCCGGGCTACTGAGAGACCATGTAACCACTTCGTCATCTTCTGATGATTTGGTATCCAGCCAGAATGTCTGTAATGAGAACGCAGTTGGGTCGGCTGTTGGATTCACGCCACCAGGAAAATTCACTGAATCGAGGTAAACAGCATAAGTGTCAATAATGCTGACCTTCGCATTCACCATATCTTTAAACTGCAGACAAAGCGCGGTGATATGTCCGTCAAGGTTAGAAACGCTAAGTTTTGGCTCTGCCGCCTGTTCTGTTGATAACTCCAGGTCAGTTAACTGAAAAGGCCAAAACTCGTAAGTGTTACCGCCAAACAGAATCGGCTTTGGCCCAAGTTTTTGCTCATCACCATTCGCAGCATCAATTTCTGTCGGGGTGTGCGGGAACGGGGAGTAATGAAAGCGGTGTATGCCTCCACTGAATTCTGAGGCGTCTACTTCGACCAGGCGGACCCTGCCACCTGGTGCCAGCATCGCTGCCTGATCAATCAATGCCATTATGCATAGACTCCATAGGCCCGTTTGATGGTAAAAGTCAGCTCTGCGAATTTGCTGCTAATCTGGTTTTTTCGCACGGAGTCAGCGACGACCCGGTAAAGCCCTTTTTCCTCTCCCGGCGGCGTGATAATGAAGGCTTTAACTGTATGCTCCAGGAGGAAGTTTCGAACTGCATTCACTTCAACTTCACTACCTGTATGCTTCATTGGCACCTGGATAGCAGTCGAATTTATGCCGTTGTCTGCAACCTGCTCATAACCATCACCGAACTGAGTTGCTCGCACTGTCTGGCTGTATTCGACAGCACCCGCACCAAGCTGAGAACGCCATTTGTAGGTTTCAACTGCCATATTTGCTCCATAAAAAAACCCGCAGTTAAGCGGGTTGGTCAGTATTTGAAAGTCACGCAGCCGCGCTGACGCCGAGCAATTTCGAAATCTTCGTAATGCCTTTGGCGGTAATCAACACCTGTTCAACAATCTTCTCACTGCCATCTGAACGATTAACCGTTGTCACCTTATGCTCAAGATAACCAGCCTGAATTTTGTCCTGATAACCTAACCACGCTTTGCCACCCACGCGGCGGTAGATCCAGTGTCGTTCAGAAAGCAGTTTGAACAGGAATTTAGGCTGAACCTGCAAATGCTTGGCGGCATCGGTGATGCACATGCTGCCATCGGCTTTTGCGATGCGCTCCAGCGCGGCAACATCCGGCTTCATTTCATCAACCTGATGCTCAAGCGCGATAACCTTTTCGCTATAAGTCAGCAGAGTACCGCGCAGAAATTCAGCATCATTGAGTGCGACCATCGGATCAAAAACGGGTCTGGCTAATTGCGCTTCAAGCTCCTGCCAACGATCCACCAGTCGGGCTGTAAATTCAGGGGAAAGCTGCGCGACCACCACGATACTGTCACGCTTTCCTTGCTCCCCTTCAAAAACGTACACCTTCGTTACGACGCCGTTTGCTGATTTATTCCCGTCCTCCAATGGAGGTTGGGAGATTACGCCAGACTCGTAAAGTCTCTCGATAGCCCGTTTGACATTGTCGTGGCGGCTGCCCACCAGCCCGGCAATATCAAGACTGGACATAGTGACAACCTGATCGTGTACTGCTAAAGTGTGTTTAGTCATATACGTTCCTACACGTTGTTAGACACAGTAAGCCGCCAGCTCCACACTGGCGGTTTTTCTTTTTGCATCACTGCAAAATCTCTTTTCCGTATGAAAGAACATTCTTCCAGTTGCTGTCTCCCCACGGATGATCTTTGATATGCCCGGTTTCGCGTTTAAGCAGAACACGCGCTTTGTTGATGCCACGGTTATAGTTAGTGCCGATGGAGCAGAAACGCGGAAGAAGCTTATGATCTGTTGCCAGCAAAAGCGGGTATACCTCTTTGCAGGCTTCGTACATTACTGCTGCCGAACGCCACAGGTATGCCAGAGAGCAAAGTTCTTCATCGGTGAATTGTTTGGCTATCGGAGAGTGGGCCACTTCGCGATCCAGAATATCCAACACCCAGCGGCGGAATTCTTTGGCCTTATTGGTAGTGGCGAACATCGCAATAAGGTGGCAGCCGCGAAGAGAGAACACGCGAACTGATTTTTCACGTAAGTTATTGTTTATTCCATTAGTCATCATTTTGATGACCATTGACATACTGCCTGTAAACTCATCCGAGTTACGCGAATATATCGTGGAAACACTCTTGCTTGAGGCATACCCAAGAGCTTTGGCAATATCAGCAGACGTCAACCAAATACCATTTACATTTGGAGCTGGCTGCAATGCTATGCCGTGGAAGTTCAGATCTGTTTTTGCTACAATATTCATGTCGATATTTCCTATGCGGGATTTGTTCGATAAGGAGCCCTGGCTATTGCAAGTAGCTGGGGCTTCACTGTAATTTTCTTTGCTCATATCGAGCATCCCTTGTGAAGCTTCCGTTTGGCTTCAAGGTATATTCGATGAGCCTCTTCTTTACTGCTGTATACACCGAGATATTTAGACACTCCTTTTATAGAGATCTCAGCCCTCCATTTTTTTACCGAAGAACACCATGAGACACCAAGCAAGCCACTACTTTTATTGCTTACCATTGGCTTTCGCATGTTCTGCATGTTTTCTTCGTGACTCACAATCCGTAAGTTGCACCACCGATTGTCAGAAGTGATCCCGTTAATGTGATCAACCAACTCGTCATCTCCTGGGTATTCCTTTGTCATCAGAAGAAATGCCAGTCGATGTGATTGGTAATATTTACCGCAAATCCCGATAACCAAGTATCCCTGATTGTTAATGCTACCTGCCTTTGAGCCCTGCCTTGCCCTGGGGCTGATATTTTTCTTCCAAAAAAATTCCCCAGTTTTCGGATTATATGAAATGGTTTCATCCAGATAATTAAATGAGGGGGGGGATTTTTTTACTGACCATTCGCTCGTTCCTCCCTCAGGCTCTTAGCCAACCGCTGAACAATCGCAGAGTTAATCGAAATACCATCCATTTCTGCCATGCGGCGAATCTCCTCTTTCATGCGCTCAGGAACACGGAGAAGAATGTTTTCACTCTTGCGCCCAGTGTATAAAACATCATTCATATCTTTTTCCCTCAACTTGATATCACGGTGTAATCATTACACCGTGTTTCTATCTTGTCAATTTTTTTATGGTTACACTGTGATATCAGATTCAAGAGGTATCATTATGAAAGGTATGCGCAACATCGCTCCGTTCGGACTAAGAATGCCGGAGGAGCTTCGAGAGGCTATCCAGCAGCGGGCTAAAAACAATGGTCGGTCAATAAATTCAGAGATTGTGCAGATACTTCAAGAAACGTTGGATACCGATAAGGCTATTTCTGAAAGCGATCTTGTTGACTTCGATTCTACTCAAGCCGCTTTTAATGCGGCAGCGACAGCAGAAGAGAAAGATGAGTTCCTAAGAGACCTAGCTAAAAAAGACCCATTCACGGCAGATATACTGCGTGAGGGGGAGGAGCACGCAAGGAGGCTTGCTGCAATACTTGGTCGCCGCATGGGGTATTTGGACGATAAATAACAAAAAGCCCACCTGAGTGGGCTGAGACCAAAGCACCTAAGGGCTTGGTGGTTACTTTTGCGATGAGGAACGTAGCGCTAATTGGTCCAACGCATCTTGTACCTGATTTCTAACATTGTTATTTGTGATGGGAACTTGCTGCATTTGACCGAATGCCATCTGCGTTTCAACCCACATGTCCGCCCATACCTTCGTATCGCTATTGATTTGAGCAAGGGTGAATCGAGTTTTACTTACCGGGGTAGTTGAATAAGCATTCCCAATAAGCGCTTGTGACAAGATTGCCTGTCCGCCCTCCTGCTGTTTCCCGCATGTAATGGTGTTGTCAGTAGACTCAGAGATCATAAAACCAGTAGAGCTACACAACTCAGTTATCCAATCTTTGACTTGTGATTTTTGCGTATTTTTATAAACAGCCTCGGGCTTCCCCGATGCCGTTTGTTTTTTTAAAGGCGCCTGCCCTGCGCACCCTACGACACTTAAAATAATTGCGGACGCCATCAGCATTTTTTTCATTATCACCCCCTGATCACTATGGTTTTCCTCATAATAACCAGGGGATGTGAGAATGTAACGCAACTCTATGATATTACTTTTTCACAAAGCGGCCACCAATCGCTCCATCATCTCTGATTGCTCTGGCGATGCCTTCTTGAACATACTGCTTCACACGATCAGCCAGCGCGCGAGCAGCCGCGTCACCACCCCCGCTGGTATTTGCAGTCGCGTTACCTTTGTTATCGACATAAATATCAACGTTGATTTGATGTCCAGAAGCACCACCGCCCTGGGCACGCACACCCAACCGCCCTGCTGAATCTTTAGCTAACGGCATGATCGCCTCAGCGCCTGCTTCTGCAAACACACCGCCTTTGGCAAACTTCGACGCACCCTGGAAGGAGAAGTATTGCGGGGAATCATAGACACCGTTCACATACTGGTGAAGGCCCGCTGATTCGTAGACACCACCCTTAGCATTCCTGACTGGCCCGACGAAATCTGGACTGCCGATACCGCCACCTTGAGGATTTGAAGAGCCACTTATCCACCCCATTGCCGCCTGCACCGCATAGGCCACCATGAGGCGGTTCGTCACATCCAGGATCATCTTGAGCATGGATTTGCCAAACTCTTTAACCGACGCAGTGCCGGTTGTCATGAGTTCGGTGAGCATGTCAGATAGACCTGTCAGTGTGGAACTGGCAACGTTCTTCACGGCATCATAGGTATTCGTGGCGGCGTCAAGATATTCATTCCAGCCACTTACCGCACCTGCTTTCCAGTCGCCCCGTAATTTGTCCTCTTCGGCGTAATAATTCCGAAGTGCCGCCAGCTCCTTCTCATAGCCAGCATCTTCGAGCTTACCACCACCATTAATCCAACCCTGGCGAAGCTGAGCCTCCTCCATCAAACGCTGCGTCTGTCTACTACTCAGACCGGAGCTGGCACGCAACGCATCTGTTTTCTCCGACATCTGTGTAACGTACTTGTCGGCCTGCTTCGCCAGCCCATTAATCTTCTGCTGGGCCTCGACTTCCTTATTTTTCTGATCCACCACCTTGGCGGCATTCAGAATAGCTTCTCGGCTCGACAGGAGGGATTTCTCCTGCGCGGTCAGGGCGCGAGTTTTGGCTGCCTCATCCAGTTCAGCGAAATGCGATTGCTGTTTACTAAACTCGGTGTTTTTGGCATGCGTCTCACCGGTTTGCCGGAGGGTTTCGAGAGTTTCCGTTAGCGTTCTGGCCTGGGCTCGGTAGTTCTCCAGCGTACGATCGCCAGCATCCAGCGTGGCTTTTGCCTCTTTGGTCTTTTTGGCTGAGTCTTGTGCAAGCTTCGAGACTGCATCTCTTGATTCTCGACTTGTTCCGCCATCACCTTTTACGTTAGACCCTCGCGCTTCAGCCTCATAGTTTGCCTGTGCGTTAGGCGCAGTGACGCGCTTCCAAAGCTCGTTATAGCGTTTTTTGTTCGCCTCAATCTCTTTGTCCGCTTCCGCTCCAGCCTTTTTCATTGCCTCAACGTCCATGCCGAGGAAATTAGCCAGTGCCCCACCACCAGGGATTTTTTCAGCCCAGCCAGCAATTGTGCCGGTGAATTTAGCGTCCAGTGAAGTAATGTTGAGGAACAGGTCTTTAATCGAAGCCTTAACAAGTTCGAAGATATCGATGATCTGGTTTCCCCATGCGCGCACGGTAACCCCGATTTGACCGAAAATGTCGGAGGAGAAAGCCTTAATCCCGTTCCACGCCTGCCCGATATTATCGGTGGCCTCTACAATTTTATTACTTCGATCCTCCATGGTGTCGGCAAAAAGCGTTATAGCTTCGTTTGCCGCTGCTGTTTTCCCCTTCGTTTTCTCCAGGGTAATGAGGTGCTTCATCATGGCTTCATCAACAAAGCCATATTGCTGGTTCAAGCTCGCCAGGGCTTTAATAGGTTCGTTTGCCAGTCGTGAAAAATCCGCCAGCGCAGCCTTCGTATCCAGCCCTGCATCACCCATAGCCAGAATGGTTTTGGCAATTTTGGTCATCTGGTCGGCGGTATACTTCCCGGTGTCGTTTAGTTGGACCAGGGTATCAACAGACTCAGCCAAAGAAGCACCAGCGTTATCAGCTACATCTTTTGCCGCGTCGTTCAGTTGCTGCATGGAGGAAAAGCCAGCCCCGCCCATCAAAATGAGCGATCTGGCAACATTGTCGAACTGCTGGGATGAACTGTAGGCAGCCCCAGCCAGAAGAGCCAGCAAACCCACCGAGCCAGCAATCGCAAGGTTAAAGGTATTCAACAGGCCACCCGCCCGCCCCAGCTTCTCCGCTGCCTCACTGGTGTTGTTAAGTCCTTCAGCAGCGTCACTAATGCCTGCTGCCGAGTCGGATGTTTCTCTGCTCTCTTCGTTAAACCCAAACAATGCGTCCCGCAAAGCCTGGAGCATTGGGCCTAATCCACCAAAAGAATCCTTAATTTGCCCGCCTTGCTGGAGCAAGATCAGGAAAGGGGATTGGCCTCCAGCCAACTGTGTCGCGATATCGGTGAACTGCGCCGGCAGAGTGCGCAGCGCGGCGCTGTACTGGCCAACGGAAATTCCAGCACGCCGGGCAGCTGCTTCCTGCCGGGATAGCGCCTCTGGCAGTACGTCAGCGACACCAGAGAGGCGCTCACGCGTCTGGTTAAGGATTGTGTTGAAGTGCTCGAACTGAGCACCGTTAATGCGCCCTGCTTCGAAGTGTGCCACCAGCTGCGCATGCTGCTCGTCCAGCGAGTTGAATGCGCGGATCGTCGGGTCGATGGAGCCCAGGAGATTCTTTAACGCGGCGGACTGCTTCTCTGCCGCCTGGGTAGCGGCTAATTCGGCCTGAGCACGCGCCGCGGCTTCTCCGGTGTCGGTCAGCTTGAGGCGGGTGTCATCCAGGATTTTGTTGTAAGCCTGGAAGGTATCGGTATCCAGGAAACCTTTGGCCTGGAATTTCCGCAGCGATTCTTGCTGCTCATCCAGCCGGTTTAAGGCTTTGGTAACCGGGTCGATATTCTCCAGCAGCCCTTTGAGCGCGTTCTGCTGCTCCTTGAGACCTTCACTGCCTTGCTTCGCAGATTCAGCGCCAGCGCGAAACACGCTATTCAGATCATCTGCTTTATCTACAGCACCGGCCGCCGCCTGGCCGAGTTTATCCAGTTCGTTGCTGGCTGTTTTCAGGTCAGAAACATCGGCCCGCAAAGTAATCGAGGCGATCTGGTCTGTCATTATTTCGTCTCCTTATGCATTACCTTGAGAGCCTCGCTTTCCATAATCTGAAGGTCAGCCATGCAGGCCGCCGCATCCTCAACCCCGTGTAACTCGAACATCCAGGGGAGAACGTTGTAATCAAGACCGGTCGCACCGCTCGCGCCTACGCGCCATTGGGTCGCCAGGGCGGAGAAGACAGTAAAGGCCTCCCATATGGATGGCAGGATCCCCACCTCTTCCTCCACGTCCTCAGGCGTCAAACCAAAAGCGCTCAGCTCCGCGAGAGTCGGCCCCGGCGTATACAACGCTGCGGCGACCTGCCTCAGTTTTTTTCGCGGATACCCATCAGCTCTTTGGTGTAGGCCAGACCGATGCTGTCGAACGCGCGCGGGTAGTTCTGAAGAAGGACAATAACGTTGTCGCGGGTGAACTCGTCAGGTAGTGCCCACCCCTCGACAATTTCCATGAGGTAGTCGGCCTGCGGCTCGATAGCACCCTTTTTACCTTCAGCGGACTTTTGCAGCTTTTCGTCCATAGAGCGCAGCTCTTCCAGTGTCTTATGGCGGAAAGTGAAAGTCAGTTTGCCGTCTTCGGCGCCAGCGCGCGGAATGCTCGCGGTCACAGAAAATGTAGGAGTGGGGATGAGTGAGAACTTAGTCATTTCGGTTCCTTAGAAAAGAAAAACCCGCCGTAGCGGGTTGAATATTCGAGTGCGTGATGGGGGGTTATCGTTTGTACAGCAGACCGCCTGGCTTGAGCGCATTGAGGAGAGCATCGTTCACCGCTTCGTGCATCGCCTGTTGCAGGCCAACTACTGAAGCTGTCTGCGCATCAATCTTTGCCTGGAGGGCTGCGAACAAATCGCTTTCACGCACGGCATCAATGATGGCCTGTTTCATTTCATCGCCAAGCCTAATCTTCGTCTTCGCGCTTGTTGCGACGGCGTTCTCGATGATGGATGAAGCGGCTTCATGTACCTTAAAGCGATCGGCCAGAAACTCAACCTTGCTATGCTCACCTTCAACACCGAGGGTCATGCCAGCTTCGTGCGGCTTGCCTTTGCCGGCGACGTTTAATTTAACGCTGTAGTTTTGAGACACTACGCCATCGCCAATCAGCGCTTCGTGGATGTAAGCCTTGCCGGTTTTATCGACAAACCAGCCACCTTTAAGGCCATGAAGTGCGCAGCTGTTACGGATCTCTTCGTCCAGCGCCTCTACAATTTCTCCGACATCGACAGAAGAAACCCCTTCGATCCAGTCACCGGCTCGCCAATCTCGTGCTGAGCCATCTTCTGCAATTGGACGCAGGCGCACCTGCAATCTCTCACCAGCTTTGAGGCCGGAAATAAGGCATACGGTAGCTGGCCAGAAGATGCGTTTTTTCATAAGTCGGCCATCTTCATGAAGGCATTGCAGTTCTAGCACCGCGCAGCCACCCGGCCATTTCCATTCGACGTCCACACCAAAAGGTTTGGGAGTGGTTTTTACGTAAGGGACGATTGAAGGTTCTGACATTTTAATTTTCCTTTTAGACGTGAGCCTGTCGCACGGCAAATCCGCCGAAAGTTAACGGTTTGCCCAGGCTCACAGCTGAAAGACTTTCTTCGATGTGCGCGTGCGATGCGCAGATGTGTTTTTACCTGGAGCCTTCGTATGCGGTGTTCGTCAGCTCATCTGACAGTTCGCTGATGGAGTAAGCGATAGCCATCTTCTGTTCCCTGCTGAACGACGGCCAAAGATGACGCAAAGATTTAGTGAGGTGATGTTGCCAGTGTCCATCACCGCTTAGATCTTCCCATCCATCAGGCAGGAGACATAGCCCGTGACCGTAAAGCCCCTCTTCCGGGGTAAGGGGTGGCCGAGCGGTTATTGTATTTACTGGGCCATCACCCCAATTGCCGATAACTATTTTCCCGCCACCAGCCATATTGACTGTCATCCCAACCTCACTAATCTCAATTGTTCCGCTCATGGGTTACTCCAAAAAAAAAGCCCGGCTTACCGGGCCTGATTGGTTAGCTGACCGTGACAGTACACGCAGCAGAGGTGATGGTTTTGCCCGCGGCGTCGGTGACTTCACAGGTGTAAACGCCAGCATCCCCGGACGCGACGGACGAAATGTTGAGCGTCGAAGCGGTTTTGCCCGGAATAGCGGTGCTGCCTTTCTTCCAAACGTAGGTGTAAGGTGCTGAGCCGCCCTTCATTACCACCGCCAGATCCAGCGCTGTGCCTGTGGCAACCGATTTGGTGGCCGGCAGGTCGGTCAGGAACGCCAGCGGCGTAACGGATGAATCGGCGATCGGGTAAATCTGCATGTCCGATTCGAAGTTCATGCGCGCCTCGTTACTTTCCACGGCGTTGATTTCCGTGCGCGGTACGCGCTGGAACGATACTTTGGCTGAGTAGAAACGATCAGCTTTGCCGCGTGGGTTATGGAACCAGACCGCGGTGGTGTCGCTGGAGTCATCCAGGTCAATGAGGCGTTTGTAGATCGCCAGTTGAGGGTCATGCGCAAAGGTGTAAACCTGAACCACCGCGTTTTTAAACGTTGGGATGGTTCGCGCTTTATCATCTTCCAGGAACTGCACGCTGATGGTCTGCTGGTCACCACCTTCAGTTGACAGTGTCATCACCTGAGGCATGGTGATCCATGAGTCGATTTTACGCAGCGTGCCCGCGCCAGTGCCTGCCGGGAATTTGGTGGTGTCGGTAGTATCGAATGCTTCCAGCACGATTTTATTACTGGTCACCGATTTGACGCGCAGCACCATGTTATCGAGCTTTAACCAGCCGGAACTCACCTGAACTACGTCACCGGCCAGAATGCCGGAGGCCGATGCAACGGTCAGTTCGCATTCCGTCTCGTTAGAGGCTGCGGTAAAGGTGATTGGGGCTTGATAGGCCTTGGCCACGTTCACACGCGAGCCGTTAGGGATTGCGAATGCCATAGCACTCTCCTGAATTTAGGTAATAAAAAACCCGCCGGGCGGCGGGTCAGTAATCAGCGCGGTACTGCATGCTGACGGGGGTGGTGTAGGTGATGGAGCCGCTACTGCCGTTTGGTGCAGATGTCGGGCGATCCTGTATCGGCGTGCGCACCTGCGGCGGGCCGTTGATGTAGACGGTCAAATCGCCGTCCACCAGCGGCAGCCCTTCATGGAAGGCATCGGCAACAGACTTTGCCAGCCCCCTTGCCAGCGTCACCCCGCCGCCTGCCGGCGCGATGATGTTGATCTGGAGAATGCCCTGATATGTACGCAACTGACCTTCCAGATCCTGCCCCACAGTTTGCGCAGGCAGAACGTAAACACGCCCGTAAGGCGCATCATCTGGTGGAGTAAACGCGATGTTTGGCCAGGCCACCGGCAGCCCGAGCGAGGAGCAGATAACCGCGACGCGACCTTCCAGCAGGTCAGCGATACGCATTGACTGGTCAGCGACCATTGCGCACCTCGCTCATTGCCTCACGGAATAACTGCGCGGCGTCGATAGCTGTAATACCCACCATCCCGCCCGGCGCCTGGGTGGAATGACCGTTTTCCAGCTCCTGGGCATACGACAGGTTGTTGGTGAAGTAAATCGAGCTGACCTGTCCCACTCTGAACACCTCAAGCACCGCCATCCCGCGGGAGTTAGATCCCTGGCCGGAAGCGTCTGGGGTATCGTTCGACTCTGTTGGCTGGCTATCAAGCCCCACATACCAGTTGTTCTTGAAGCGCCCCCCGACATAGCCATCTGGCTTTTTGATGTCCATCGAGTCGTTAACTCTCAGGCCACGCTTAAGCCGTCCTGATTTGGTCAGGTTGTCGGGATTATCACGCAGGGTCGCGTTATGCTCCCGCACCGCAGTGTTGTATGCCGTAGCAGTCTGGTTGACCTGCCAGATATCAGGCTGGCCTACCGGGGACATCTCCACCAGCTGAGCGAGGATTTTTATACCCGTCCGGCGCACCACCTCGTCCATCTCCTGCTTCGAGCTATCCACGAACAATTCAATGGCAGCCAGGAACGGCTGATTTGCAGAACTGGTCATAATCAGGTCCTCAGCTGGATGTTGTAGGAGATCAGCACATCTGCGGGCTTAACCGGATTCGGCTGAACCACGCGCCACTTTTTGCCGTCGATATCAATGAGGTCGCCAATGCGCACTTCCGTTTCAAACGTGGCCGCCAGTTTCTTATCGCCTGTAGCAATCAGAGAGCCGTCGATTTCACGAGTGGAGTATTCAGTGATAACGCCGGTAACGGTCGCGATAACAGGCTCGGTGGTAATCTCTTTCCCGTACTGATCGCGGGTGGTGGTTCCGCCGCGAGTCAGTTGGTAGGCTTTGCCGTTCTCCGTCAGCAGCCGCGTTGCCGTGGCGCGCATGCGGCGATAGTCGATTGCCATGCTACCCCCTTTCGATCCGGACCTGGTTGCCGCCCACCACAAGCCCGCGCAGCGAGGAATAGAACCAGGGGAATGAAGGAGTGGCCTTATTCGTTCCCGGCTCGTACTGCACAGAGACGGCCCCCTGTACGCTCTCAGCTATGACCGCGCCGCCACCGGAGACCGACGGCGTGAGGTCAATCTCCTGCGATTCGATAGCCAGGCGGCACTGTGCGTCAACGAGGCGCTGCGGGATGGTGTCATCCGGCAGGTCAATGCCATCAAAGCGCACGCCGGAGCGCGGCCACGACAGCGGCTGAGATGTGCTGAAGCGCTGACCGCACCAGGCCTTCCCTTCCAGAAAGTCCATCGCCTGCATCAACAACATGCCGCACTCGTCGTCATCGGCAGGCACGGTGTAGCCGCGCCCCGCCGCGAACGCACGCAGGTCAGCAACGCTGGCGTAAGTGTTGAAGCCCGGTGAATGTGGATCGGCAACCAGCATGGCTATCCCTCCAGACGCCAGTCCAGCGCCAGCCAGTTATC